>Ga0265797_10000007_pt1 | contig 548712 bp, 528 predicted proteins | sample P2T30metagenome_FD_192433 | JGI IMG/M metagenome (GOLD analysis project Ga0265797, IMG submission 192433) | Plant litter microbial communities from East Loma Ridge, Irvine, California - P2 T30 | ecosystem: Environmental > Terrestrial > Plant litter > Unclassified | place: USA: California...
CGTCAGTTTATGCGCGAGCTGAATCGACTGGGTCTGACCAGCGCCATTGATGCGGGCGGCGGCTTCCAGAACTATCCCGAAGATTACGAAGTGATCGCTGAACTGCATCAGAAAAAGCAGATGACGCTACGTATCGCCTACAACCTCTTCACTCAGCGTCCGGGTCATGAACTGGAAGATTTTGAGAAGTGGACGGACATGCTGACGCCAGGCCAGGGCAGCGACTATTTCCGTCACAACGGCGCAGGCGAAATGCTGGTGTTCTCGGCCGCCGACTTCGAAGATTTCCTGGAGCCACGTCCGGACTTAGCGCCTGGCATGGAGGATGAGCTGGAGCGCGTGGTGCGTCATCTGGTGGAACATCGCTGGCCTTTCCGTCTGCATGCAACCTATGACGAGTCGATCAGCCGGATGCTGGATGTCTTTGAGAAGGTCAACCGCGATATCCCGTTTAATGGTCTGCACTGGTTCTTTGACCACGCGGAAACCGTTACTCAGCGCAATATCGATCGTATCAAAGAGCTGGGTGGTGGCATTGCGGTGCAGCATCGCATGGCATTCCAGGGTGAATACTTTGCTGAACGTTACGGCATTGAAGCCACCCGCCATACCCCACCGGTTCAGAAAATGCTGGAAACTGGCGTCCCGGTCGGACTCGGCACCGATGCAACCCGCGTCGCCAGTTATAACCCCTGGACCGCGCTCTACTGGCTGGTTTCCGGTCGCACCGTGGGCGGCATGCAGATGTATGATGTCAGTGCCCGCCTCGATCGCGAAACGGCGCTGATGCTCTGGACCCAGGGCAGCGCCTGGTTCTCCAGTGAACAGGGTAAAAAAGGTCAGGTTAAAGTGGGCCAACTGGCGGATCTGGCGGTGCTGAGCAAAGACTTCTTCAGCGTGCCGGAAGAAGAAATTAAAGGCATTGAGTCAGTGCTGACGGTGGTGGATGGCAATATTGTCTATGCCGCCGGATCGTTCAGCGCGGATGCGCCGCCCGCTATTCCGGTTCTGCCTGAGTGGTCACCGGTGGTGAATGTGCCAGGTCACTATCGCAGCGCCCCGCCGGTTGCGCAGAGCCGTGCGGGTATGATGCCTGCCGTGCACCACTGCAGCGGCCCCTGCGGTGTTCATCGCCACTCGCATGAGATCGCCCGGGGTTCCAGCGTTCCGGTCGCCGAAGATAACGCCTTCTGGGGCGCGCTCGGCTGCAGCTGCTTCGCGTTTTAATCATGAATAACGCTAACACTCAATCGCCCCGCATCAACGCGGGGCTGTTCTTCCTGCGCCTGACCGGCAGTCTGCTGCTGTTACAGGTGCATGGACTGCCGAAAATTCTGCATTTCAGCGAAGAACTGACACGTATAGAAGACCCGTTTGGTCTGGGACCGATGATGAGCCTGCTGCCAGCGATAGTGGCAGAAGTCATCTGCCCGATTTTTATTATTCTGGGCTGGGGTTGCCGGATCGCCTGCCTGCCGATCATCGGGGTGCTGCTGGTCGCGATGCTGGTGGTACACCCTGGCTGGTCACTGGCGGAAGGCCAGTTCGGCTGGTTGCTGCTGATTATCTTTACCACGCTGGCGCTGACCGGGCCTGGCGGCTGGCGAATCGGCGCGGTGAAACATCAGGGGGTTCGCTATGGCACAGGTTAATGATATCCACCAGCTGGAGCTGGAGCAGACTGAAGTACAGGCCGCTGGCGAGATCTCGCCATTACAGCCCCTACGCAGGCCGGTGTTCCGCATGCTGTGGATCGCCACCGTGGTCTCCAATATCGGTTCATGGATGAATGATGTGGGTGTGAACTGGAGCATGCTGACGCTGAGTGCCGATCCACTGGCCGTGGCGCTTGTGCAGGCAGCCAGCAGCCTGCCAATGTTCCTGTTCGCGCTGCCCTCCGGCGTAATGGCGGATATCGTTGACCGTCGTAAATATCTGCTGTTTTCTCAGCTGTGGACCTTTATCGCCGCCTGCGGGCTGACGGTGCTCGCATGGACCGGCCATGTCACTCCCGAAGTTCTGCTGGCGGCCGCCTTCTTGCTGAGCGCGGGTGCCGCCATGAGCTCACCGCCATTTCAGGCGATCGTACCGGATCTGGTGACGAAACCGGAACTGGGATCCGCTATCGCTCTTAACTCCCTCGGCATTAATATCAGTCGGGCCATCGGTCCGGCGCTGGGTGGCCTGATCCTGTCGTTCGCCGGCCCCTGGATGGTCTTCCTGCTCAATGCGTTGTCGGTGCTGGGCGTCACCTGGGTGCTCTGGCGCTGGAAAACGGAGCCGAGCGTGCAGCGCCTGCCGCCCGAGCACTTCTTTCCGGCGGTGCGTGCCGGACTGCGCTACGTTCACGCGGCACCGGTATTACGTAATGTGCTGGTGCGCACCTTTGCCTTCTTCCTGTTTGGCAGTGCCGGCTGGGCATTACTGCCGCTGGTGGCGCGTCGTGAACTCGGCCTCGGCCCTGGCGGCTACGGCATCATGCTGGCCTGCATCGGTGTCGGCGCAATTACCGGCGCAGTGCTGCTGCCGCGCCTGCGTCGTCGCCTGAGTTCCGATCGCCTGATGGTGCTCGCCAGTCTTGTTTTCGCCCTGACCATGCTGGCTCTGGCTTTTGTACGCCACTTCTGGCTACTGAATGCGTTTGAATTTTTTACCGGCTTTGCCTGGATTGCCGTGCTCTCGACGCTGAATCTCGGCGCACAGCGCAGCGCCGCGAAATGGGTGAAAGCCCGCGCGCTGGCGGTCTATCTGACGGTGTTCTTCGGCTCCATGACCGCCGGCAGCGCGCTCTGGGGACAACTCGCCTCTCACTTCAGTATTTCGCTGTCGCTCTGCATCGCCGCGCTGGGCATGGTACTGGCCAGCAGCACCGTCTGGCGCTGGCGGCTCGATCAGGATCCCGATCTCAATCTCGATATGGTTGGTGATGGCGTCAATGCGCCCGCGCTGGATATCCGTCACGAACGCGGGCCGGTCATGGTGAATTACGAATACCGGATTAATATTGATGATGCACATGCCTTTACCGTCTGCATGCAGGATATGCGGCGGGTCAGGCGTCGCGGCGGCGCCATCAACTGGTCACTTTATGAAGATATCCTGCAGCCTGGCATTTTCGTTGAGACGTTTGTGGTCGGCTCCTGGGTCGAGCATCTGCGTCAGAAAGAGCGCTACACCATCAACGATAAAAAGATAGAGCGGCGGGTTTTCGCATTTCATCAGGGTGAACATTCACCTGAGGTTCGCTATCTGGTGGCGCCAGTATGACTGCCGCTACCTTGTTTTCATCCATCACGTCATACAGAGGGCAATACCATGAGCACCTTTAAAACGACCGACGGCACACAGATCTACTTTAAAGACTGGGGCACCGGTAAGCCGGTTCTGTTCAGCCACGGCTGGCCGCTGGATGCCGATATGTGGGACAGCCAGATGAACTTCCTGGCGGAGCGAGGTTATCGGGTTATTGCGTTTGACCGTCGTGGTTTTGGTCGTTCTGATCAGCCCTGGACCGGTAATAACTACGATACCTTTGCTTCTGACATCAACGATTTAATCACCCATCTCGACCTGCAGAATGTGACACTGGTTGGTTTCTCAATGGGTGGCGGCGACGTCACGCGTTATATCGGCAGCTATGGCAGCGATCGCGTCGCGGCACTGGTGCTGCTCGGTGCCGTCACGCCAATCTTTGGCAAAACGGCAGACTACCCGCAGGGTGTCGATATGTCGGTGTTTGAAGGGATTCGTGATGGGCTGCTCAAGGATCGCGCGCAGTTTATCAAAGAGTTCGCTACACCGTTTTATGGCACCAATGCCGGACAGACCGTTTCAGATGGCGTCATGACGCAGACGCTGAACATCGCGCTGCTGGCCTCGCTGAAGAGCACCGTTGATTGCGTCACCGCCTTTGCTGAGACCGATTTCCGTGCTGACGTAGCGAAAGTGAATGTGCCGACGCTGGTGATTCATGGCAGCAATGACCAGATCGTGCCGTTTGAATCCACCGGCAAAGTGGCGGCGGAGATGATCGAGGGGGCTGAACTCAAGGTTTATGACAATGCGCCGCACGGTTTTGCGGTGACGCATCAGGATCAACTGAATCAGGATCTGCTGGCGTTTCTTAACGCGCAGTGATGCAAAAAAAACTGCGCGGTGGAAGCCGCGCAGTTTTCGTTTTAACGGGTTGGATGATTCACTTCATTCGGACGCAGATCGAATAACAACACCTCTGCCCCTTCACCGTGACTGAACGACAGCATTTTCTCATCGCGAACCCGCGCACCGTCTCCGGCATTAAACTGCAGGCCATTGACCCTGACACTGCCGCGCGCCACATGAATGTAAGCATAGCGGTCGTCCGGCAGAGTGATTGTCTGCTGCTCATCCCCCTGGAACAGTCCGGCATAGATACGAATATCCTGGCGAACCCGTAATGCCCCGTTTTCACCCTCCGGCGATATAATCAGTCGCAGATTACCGCGTTTATCCGCTTCGCTGACGGAGACCTGCTGGTAGCCCGGTGGACTATTTTTCTCTGCTGGCACCACCCAGATTTGCAGAAAGTGAACACCTTCGGTGCCGGAGTGGTTGAACTCACTGTGGGTGACACCGCTACCGGCACTCATCAGCTGCACATCGCCGGGGACAATGACCGAGCCGGTGCCCATTGAATCTTTGTGCTCCAGCGCCCCCTCCAGCACATAGGAGATAATCTCCATGTTGCTGTGCGGATGGGCACCAAAACCGCGACCTTTGGCTACCCGGTCATCGTTGATGACCAGCAGATCGGAGAAGCCCGCCTGCTTTGGATCCCAGTAGTTAGCAAAAGAGAAGGTGTGACGTGAATTCAGCCAGCCGTGATCGCCCACGCCGCGTTGCTCTGACAATCTTTGCTCAATCATATTCTGCCCCTTCGTTGATTCGGTAAGTGCGAATGCCCTTCGATGGAGACAGCATATAAGTAAACCCGACAGCACCACAATGGCGTTAACCGGCAATCACTGTCACGTTTTAGTAGACAATAAAGAGAAGGTTATGACGGGGCCAGGTTTTGCGGATTAATCCTTCAGCTACTGGCCCGGACTAACAGCTCACCCTGCATGATCACACATTGTGGCGGAGAGTCGGGCCGGGTGATTTTGTTCAGCACCAGCTCACAGGCACGACGGCCAATCTCCCTGGAGGGCTGAGCCAGAGTCGTCAGCGGCGGCGATACCATGTCGGCCAGTTCGCTGCCGTCAAAACCCACCACGGCAATATCCTGAGGTATCCGCAGACCCGCCTGATGTATCGCCGCCATGGCACCAGCTGCCAGCGTATCGGAAACCGCAAACACGGCGTCAGGTCGTCTCTGGCCCACCAGCAGCTGATTCATCGCGGCTTTACCGGCGCTGAAACTTAACTCACTGGCGAAAGCAATGGCCTGCCATGCGAGCTGTTGCTCTTTGAGTTGATGTGCGTAGCCCTGCTGACGCAGGCGGGCATACCTGTAGCTGAGGTCGTGATTGATCAGCGCGATGCGCTGACGACCCTGCCCGGCCAGATAGCGCACCACTGACTGCGCAGCGACTTCATCATCAATGCCGACGCAGGAGACCTGGCCGTTATCATCATGTTCGGCGCACTGAACCCAGGGCGCCGAGCCTATCAGCTGGCTCAGCTGCGGCAGTTTGCTGAATGCATCCATGGTGATAATGCCATCCACCATCTTGCCGGAGAGCAGTTGCAGGCTGGATCGCGAACGAGCGATATCTACGCCAGAGTTACACAACAGGATGCGATAGCCATTTTTCTCCGCCTGCTCCTCAATGCCTTTGACCACCTCCGCGCAGAACGGGTTAGAGATATCTGAAACCAGTACCAGAATCATCGAGCTACGCGCCGTGCGCAACTGGCGCGCCAGCAGGTTGGGCTGATAGTTGCTCTCTTCGATCGCCTTAACAACTTTCTGCCGGTTAGCGGGTTTTACGCTGTCGCTGTTATTCAACACCCGGGAAACCGTGGCGACCGACACTCCCGCCATCCGGGCGATTTTCTGAATAGACATAGAGATCCTTCTGTTTTAAAACGCACCCAAATCAAACCGGCCGGATCCATGCCGGCTCAGGGGTCGCGATCCAGACCCAGCTGATGGCGTACCGATGGGGCGTTTTCTGCTAAAGCGAAATCATCAAAAGCGCGGTCAGCCACCGGGATGATATGCCGACGGATAAATTCCGCCCCTTCACGCGCTCCGGTCTCGCCATCCTTCAGACAGCACTCCCACTCCAGCACCGCCCAGCCCTCATAGTCGTACTGGGCCAGCTTGCTGAAAATGCGGCTGAAGTCAATCTGGCCATCGCCCGGCGAGCGAAAGCGTCCGGCACGCGCCAGCCACGGCTGATAGCCACCATACACTCCGCTGCGTCCATTTAACTGGTACTCCGCATCCTTAACGTGAAAGGCTTTGATACGCGGATGATAGAGGTCGATGAACTGCAGATAGTCGATGTGTTGCAGCAGGAGATGGCTGGGATCGAACAGGATATTGCAGCGCGAATGTTGATTCACCTCCGATAAAAAGCGCTCAAACGTGACACCGTCATGCAGGTCTTCGCCGGGATGAATCTCATAACAAAGGTCCACGCCGTGATGGTCAAAGCAATCCAGCACCGGCAGCCAGCGGCGCGCCAGCTCAGCAAATGCCTCATCAAACAGCGCTTCATGGTGTGGCGGCCAGGGATAGAACCAGGGCCAGGCGAGCGAACCGGAAAAGGTGGCGTGCGCGCGCAGGCCGAGTTTTTCAGAGGCTGCGGCCGCACGCTTCAGCGTAGCGATGGCCCAGTCGGTGCGCCGGGCAGGATCGCCTCGCAAGGCGGCAGGCGCAAAATTATCAAAAGCGAGATCGTATGCGGGATTAACGGCAACCAATTGCCCTTCCAGATGCGTTGACAGCTCACTGATCTCCAGCCCGAAACCGGCCAGTGTTCCCCGCACCTCGTCGCAGTATGTCTGGCTGACCGCGGCCTGCTCAAGGTCGAAAATAGCGGGCTGGTGGCACGGGATCTGCAGCGCCCGGTAACCCAGCCCGGCAGCCCACGCCGCCAGACCTGCCAGCGAGTTAAAAGGTGGGTGCGTGGTAATGAACTGTGACAGGAAAATGCCTGGCCCCTTAACTGTTTTCATCTGTAACTCCTGAGTTCAGTTACCGCTTAATCACGGTATTTGAATGAGAAGAAGAAAATAATCGCAATCAGCGCGGCGGCAACCGCCGGGATCCACCAGAATATCGCCCAGCTCTCTGCGCTGGCGTTACCCGCCACCAGCTGATTGTAGAGCGCACCGGAGATTTGCGATCCCAGCAGCATGCCGATGCCATAGGTGAACATCACCACCATGCTCTGCGCCTGACCCTTGACCTTTTCACCCGCGATCCGATCGGTGTAGATGAATCCCACTACAAAGAAGAAGTCATAGCAGACACCATGCAGCAGAATGCCCAGATAAATCAGCGTGCGCGTCTCATCACTCATGCCCAGCGCAAACAGTGCATAGCGAACAAACCACGCGGTCATACCAATCAGCAGCATGACTTTCACGCCAAGACGGCGGAACAGCAGTGGAATGATCAGCATGAAAACAATTTCAGACATCTGACCCAGTGACATGAGGGTGCTGACTTCCCGGATACCGGCATCCGCCAGCCAGGAGGCGGTAAAGGCGTAGTAGGTGCCGAGCGGAATAGAGATCAGGGTGGCGCACAGCGCGAAGACCAGGAAATGACGCAATCGCAGCAGTGCGAAGGCATCGGCGCAGAAGAGATCGCGGACTTTTAACGGCAATCCTTTGGCCGGTGCCGGAGTATGTGGCAGCGTCAGGCTGTAGATCGCCAGCAATACCGAACAGAGCGCCGCCAGCTGGAACACCGCTACGCTGTCAGCGATGCCAGTTATGCCGATAAAGATCCCCGCCACGATCCAGCCGATGGTGCCAAAGACCCTGACGATGGGAAAGCTTTTCTCGCTGCTGGCGAGGCTGTGAAAGGCGATGTTATTCGAAAGCGCCAGCGTCGGCATAAAGCAGAGCGTATAGCCAAATAACAGTGCGATGAGCTGCGCACCGTTCTCCGCGATTAGTGCCTGGGGCACGAACCAGAGAATCGCTGCACCCGCCAGGTTCATCACCGCCATCACTTTCTGCGAGGGAAAAAAGCGATCCACCAGCATTCCGAGCACAAACGGCGAGAGGATGGAGGCGATGGGTCCGGCCGAAAAGGCATCCCCAATCAGCAACGGCATGTTGTGACGGGTCATTACCAGTCCCAGCGTCACTGACCAGCTGCCCCAGATAAAGAACTGCATAAACATCATCAGAGAGAGGCGCGGTACCAGAAGCTTATGCTGCACCTGCTGGCCTGCTCTCTCCTGCACCGTGGCAATCATGGGAACCTCACTAATAAAGTAATCGATTACATTTTGATTGAGTGAAAGTAATCGATTACAGCAACAGGTTCTCATGCCGCGATCACAAATTACTAACCCTGCGTTATCACTATGGCAATAACACAGGGGGGTCGGGCGTTCAGATCAGCGACTGGCATTTACTACCCGCGCTTTACGGAAGGAGTAACGTTCATACAACAACGCGTAGAGGCCACCTGCCACCACCAGAATCGCACCAATCACCGTGGTAGATGTCGGGAGATTGCCGAGCAGCAGATACCCCACCGCCACTGACCAGATCAACGTGGTGTAGTCAAACGGGGCCAGCAATGAAGCTTCGGCATAGCGCAGGCTCAGGGTCATCAGAATCTGGGTGATGCCCCCCAACAGCCCGCATCCCACCAGCAACGCCAGCTGATTGCCGTGCGGCACTTTCCAGCCGCCTGGCAGCGTAATCAGTGACGTTAACGCCGTGGTGATAGCGAACCAGAAAGCGATGGCACCTGGTTTCTCTTTGCCGTTCAGAAAGCGGATCTGGACCAGCGCACAGGCGGTACAGAAGGCCGCCATTAACGCCAGCAGAATACCCGCCGATGCGGAGAGGGAAAATGTCGCCTGGCGCGTAAGCGTGAGATGCCCGGAGAACATCACCAGAATGCCGCTGAAACCCATAAAGACCGCGACCCAGCGATGGTGACGCACTTTTTCCCGCAGCAGCAGCGCCGCCAGCAGCACGGTAAACAGCGGCGCGGCATAGTTGATCGCCGTGGCGTCAGTCAGAGAAATGTAGAGCAGCGACAGGTAGCTGAAATAGAGACCGCCGGTTCCGGCCAGCCCGCGCACAAAATGCCCGCGGATATTGCGGGTGCGGATGCCATCCAGCACGCTGCCCTGTAAACGCAGCCAGATTAACAGCGGCACCAGTGCCAGCAGCGAGCGAAAAAATATCACTTCGCCGACCGGTATCGCCCCATCCAGTTCTTTTACACAGGCCAGCATCAGCGTGCTACTTAATGCAGCGGTGATCTTCATCGCTATGCCAGCGGAAGCGTTCATAAGGTTTTTGATCTCTCAAAAGGAAAAATAAGCAGGGTAATCAGCACACTCCTTATCCATATTGTCATAATGTCGTACTTCAATATGCCGCGATTACCCTGCAGACGGCATTTTATCTTTTTTTGCCGCAGCATCACGGCATGAAGAGGCATGTGGGCCCGCGCTCAGGCTGGTACACTCGGCCTTCTGCCCTGCTTTATGGGCCTCTTCTCTTAAGGAACGGGAGTCACCGATGTCCACGCTGCGTTTACTGTTATCTGAATCCAACGATCCCTGGTTTAACCTGGCGGTAGAAGAGTGCATTTTCCGCCAGATGCCCGCCACCCAGCGAGTGCTGTTTTTGTGGCGTAATGCGGAAACGGTGGTGATCGGACGGGCGCAGAATCCGTGGAAAGAGTGCAACACCCGGCGCATGGCGGAAGATGGCATCCGGCTGGCGCGCCGCAGCAGCGGTGGTGGCGCGGTGTTTCACGATCTCGGCAACTGCTGTTTTACCTTTATGGCCGGCAAGCCGGAGTACGATAAAAGCGTCTCAACCGCCATTATCCTGCGCGCGCTGAACGCGCTGGGTGTCCCTGCCGAAGCGTCCGGCCGTAACGATTTAGTGGTGAACACCGCTGACGGGCTACGCAAAATATCCGGTTCAGCCTACCGCGAAACGCCGGATCGCGGTTTTCATCACGGCACCATTCTGATGGATGCCGACCTCTCCCGCCTGGCTGACTATCTCAATCCTGATGCGAAGAAATTGCAGGCCAAAGGGATCACGTCGGTGCGCGCCAGAGTCACTAATCTGGCGGAATTAACGCCGGGTATCAGCTATCAGGCGATCTGCTCCGCGGTGACAGATGCATTTTTTGATTATTACGGTGAGTGCTGTGAGCCGGAGAGGATCTCTCCCGATGCCCTGCCCGATCTACCGGGTTTCAGAGAGCAGTTTACGCGGCAGAGTAGCTGGGAGTGGAATTTCGGTCAGGCACCCGATTTCTCGCACCTGCTGGACCAGCGTTTTGTCTGGGGCGGTGTGGAGATACATTTCGATGTAGAACGCGGCGTGATCAGCCGCTGTCAGATTTTCAGTGACAGCCTCAACCCCGCGCCGCTGGAAGCGCTGGCGCAGCGGTTACAGGGTGTGACCTATCGGCCCGACGCCCTTGAACCGGTGCTGAATCAGCTTAGTGCGGATTTTCCTGAGCAACGCGCGGAGATGACAGAATTGCAGCAGTGGCTGGTCGCCAGCGTGCGCTGAACATTTTTTTACTGCCCGTGCGGATTTCTGTCGCGGGCAAAAGAGATCGCGTAATTATCCGGCAAATCATAAACGCAAAAAACCCGCACAAGGCGGGTTTTAATTAATTATCAATATCAGGCTTATCTGCTCAGGCTAATGCCGTTATCGCGTTGACAGGCTTTATTGATAATTAAGGCTTACATAGGGACAACGTTTGCCGCTGAAGGACCTTTAGCGCCGTTTTCAATTGTGAATTCGACCTGCTGACCTTCGTCCAGAGTTTTATAATCGTTGCTCTGAATTGCAGAGAAATGTACGAATACATCTTTGCTGCCATCCTGAGGAGAGATAAAACCGAAACCTTTACCAGCGTCAAACCATTTTACTAAACCAGTCATTTTATTAGACATCGATAATTCCTTAATTTATGAGCCACTATGTGGCGATGATGGCCTGTCTTTCAGAAGGTTACTTACCAGGCTTTTAGGAGGAGACTCATGAATAAGGGGTATCTTATGATATCGCTTGCACTGAGGACTGCTTTACTAAAACTGCTTTGATAAGGTCTGTGTTCCAAACCGATGACGCTATTAAGCCACGCCTCACAGACTTTAGCAAACATTATTTTAATTCACTTTTAACATCCAGACGTCCGGAGCGCCTTACTGATTTAATTACCCTTTTTGTTTTACAGGTTGCCTGAAGATAATTATCACTGAACGGTCAGAAAATAAAAAACGTAGCGATTAATCTTTGCTGAAAATATAAACGGCGAGACTGTACTAATAAAGCGCAGCGATAAACCAGAGAATATCGCTACGCCCTCCTTTACCGATCTCAGGCAAGTTGAGTCTGCTGACGGGCAGCATGGCGTGCCGTCAGCACAAACACCATCAGGCCCGCCACACCCAGCGCCACACCCACCCAGGCGGTGGAGATCCAGCCATAGCCCAGCGACACCGTCAGTCCCCCCAGATAAGCGCCCATCGCATTGGCAATGTTCAGCGCCGAGTGGTTCATCGCAGCCGCCAGGGTCTGCGACTCATTGGCGACATCCATCAGGCGAATCTGCAACGACGGCAGCAGCACCGAGCAGGTGCCAATAAGGAAGGTCGCCAGCAGGCCGGTTGCCACATGCTGAACCAGCACCGGGAAGGCCAGCATCACCAGCACGTTCCATAACAGCGTCCAGCCAATAATATTCAGCACCGGGCCATCAGCCAGACGGCCACCGACCAGATTACCGATGATCATTCCCAGCCCAAACGCCACCATCGCCCAGGGGATCAGCGAGGGGGAGATGCCTGCAATGTTAATCAGCGTTGGCGCGATATAACTGAAAATAGCGAACATTCCGCCAAACCCTACCGCGCCCACCAGCAGAGTCAGCAGCACCTGTGGGTTTTTCAGTGCGCCCAGTTCCCGCAGCGGATGCGCATCCACATCGCCAGTTGTGTAAGGGACATAGCGGCCAATCAGCAGGCAGGTCAGCAGACCAATTGCGCCCACAAAGGTGAAGACCACGTGCCAGCTAAATAACTGCCCTATCCAGGAGCCCAGCGGCACGCCAATCAGGGTCGCCACCGTCAGTCCCAGCATCAGTGAGGCCAGCGCGCGGCCACGACGTTCAATCGGCACCAGCGAGGCGGCCACCAGCGACGCCACACCAAAGTAGGCGCCGTGGGGCAGGCCAGTCAGAAAACGCGCCACGAGCAGGCCGTGATAGCTGTCGGCCATCGCGCTGGCAACATTACCGATGCTGAATAACGCCATCAGGATAAGCAGCAGCGATTTACGCGCCATTCGCGCCGCCAGCACCGCAATAAACGGCGCACCGACCACCACGCCCAGCGCGTAACTGGCGATGGCGTTGCCCGCCTGCGGCTCGGTAATCGCCAGGGAGCGTGAAACATCTGGCAGCAGGCCCATCATGATGAACTCACCGGTACCGATGCCAAAACCACCCAGCGCGAGGGCCAGTAATGCCCAGCGGACAAAACCTGCATCGTCGGTTTTATGATTTTTTCTTAACAAAATAGATTCCCAATGGCCAGAACTGAAAAAACTGAAGTGAGCCGGAAGGAGAAAGCAGAGCGTGTTCCCGTCCGGGTGAAGCGGGCAGACTATAAAAAGTCAGGCTGCGCTTAGCAACCCATTTATGTGATCTGCCTCACAGTGAAGGCTGCGGTGATGTGAGTCTTTGTCCGTGCAACCCTGGCGCATAGCGACCTGTGTCAGGTCACAATCCGGAAAGGCTACGAAGGCCTGAATCGTAAATCTCTGTTTAACTGAACTCTTAGTTTTTTTGCTTAACAGGAATCAGCAGATGACGACCAGAGTTATTCTCCTCACCGGTGCCAGCGGGCGAATCGGGCGAACCTTCTTTGCGGCCTGTCAGGATCGCTACCGTTTTATCCTGACCGATTTGCGGGAGCCTGACTACGCGATCCCCGCACCCCATCGCTTTATCGCGGCGGATCTCTCACAACCTGATGCGGCGGCGAACTTACTGGCTGAAGAGCCTGCCGATACTGTCATCCACCTCGCTGGTATCCCTGATGCGCAGGCAAGTTTCGACGATCTGCTGCCCGCCAATATTCTCTCTACTACATGGTTACTCAAGGCAGCAGCAGAGCACCGCTGTCGTCGTCTGGTCTTTGCCAGCAGTGCGCAGACCATTGAAGGCTATCCGTCAGATGTGCAGATACATCCTGGCATGGCCGTCTCTCCCGCGAATCTGTATGGCGTCACCAAATGTTATGGTGAAGCACTTTGCGCCTTCTATGCCAGCCAGCACGGGTTGAGCTGTGTGGCGCTGAGAATCGGGGCGTTTGAACCTGCACTGGATAACAGCCTGCATAATGCCCGGGATTACAGCGCCTGGCTGAGTCCGGAAGATTCGGTCAGATTGCTGACCGGCGCGGTCGAGGCAGAAAAGATCACCTTCTTTATTGGCTACGGCATCTCCGATAACCGTTTCAAACGCTTTGATCTGACACAGACGCGAGAGGTGCTGGGCTATACACCATCTGATAACGCATTCAGGGCATTTGCGCCGGGTGAACTGGATTATTAACCCGCACCCGACGCCGTGATCGTTGCCGTTAAGAAGCTGGCTCGTCCGGCGATCGCTTCAGTTCTCCCGCCAGAGATAGAATCCAATAGAAAGCAGCGGTCGAATCGGGACAATCAGTGCGTGCCGGTATTTACCCGGCGGCCAATGTCTTTGAGCTGAGAATATTTCTCCAGCAGCTGTGGACCATCATCCAGGCTCATGGCAAACATCCACATATAGGTCATCACCGAATAGATGTGACCCGCATTGGTACCGCCACGGTTCGACATGACCGCGATAGTGGCAGCAAATAGCAGCGCCGCCACGCTACCGATGGCCAGATAACCCCAGGCTTCCCGATCAGAGAGACGGATCCGCAGGCTGGCCAGCACGCCATAGTGCCGGTCCAGTGACGCAGCGTTAGCGTTGCTGACAAAGCTCACCTCTTTCTCCAGCCGGTTGTTCAGGCGACCAAACAGCGCATCATTTTTGCGGGTAAATCCCGGCAGGAAACAGGCGAAGAACAGCAGGATCACCAGACAGCCTGCGCCGGTCCAGAATTCGATAGCCAGCAGCATCACCGCGGCGCCGCTCATGGAGGCCAGCGAGGTAATCAGCACCGGCAGATGTTTCTCAAAAAAGTCGACAAACTCGCGTGACAAGGCCACCCGCGCGGCAATGGTGGACGCGCTCTGGTTTTCGCTACGCTGTGCCACAATCACCGGCACGGCCAGCCCGGCGTAAATGCGGGCAAAGGTGCGGGTATCTACGCTGCGCCGTGCCGCCCCGATGGCCCACATGGTAAACACCATCGCCGCATAGAGTACCGCATGCCAGGTCCTGCCAGAGAGAATCGCATTGATAGCGAAGCCCGCCAGCAACGGATAGAGGAGATACATGACATTTTCCGCCACCACCAGCAGCAGCGTGAGGAACAGCTTGCGGCTATGGCGACGGCCGAGCATTTTTAATGTCAGAATAGCGCTGCGGGGTTTTGCTACCGGCAGAATCGTTTTTGAGGAATGCATAGTTTCTGTTTCTGATATCATAAGTCTTGAGCGGTTGCTCAAGTATGAAAAACAGTCTATTTGAGCAGTTGCTCAAAGTCAACGTGACACTTATTGAGAGAGAGATGAAAGAGTCAGCTGAAGCACTGAGAACAAAAATCCTGGATGCCGCGATAGTACTATTTATCGAGAAAGGAATCGAAAAAGTGACTACCCGTGAACTCACTGAGTCGGTGGGCATTTCACGTAGTCATATTTACCACTATTTCAGCAACTGGCAGACGCTCTGCCTGGCGGCGCTGGAGCGATTTATGCACGTGGATTTAGAAAATTTTGCTGCCTCACTGACTGTACTCACCCCCCGCCAGAGGTTGCTGACACTGTTCGAAAGTCATCTGCCGAATGCACCAGATGCAACCTGGCAACTTTATGCTTCATTCTGGCAGATGGCAGCGCATCACGAAGCCTATGCCGCGCTGGCAGAAGAGATGACTGTGGCGTGGCAAGCGCTAATGGAGGAGATTATTCGTGACGGTGTCACTGACGGAACACTGCATTGCGCCGATATCCCCCGCACCGTGCGGCAAATCAGCGCCATGCTTAATGGCTATGCTGATTTGCTGACTATTAACCCTTCAGAAGTTAAAGCGCGTGGAGCGATGGCTGACTTAACGCATTTTATTGATCATGTCCTGACATAATGGGGTCTGGACGCGTTATTAAGGCCTTATCAACGCCAGATTTTAATTAAATGTTAATAAAAGGTTTATTATTTTAATTAGTCTGCGCTTTTAACCCGGTATAAATGCAGCTTCTACAGTCAAACTGACTTATGCTTTTTCCATCTGAAAAGGCCCCTTTTTGATAGCGTTTTGCCCCGGAAACAGCTATTTACACAGATTATTATCATTGATTTAGCGCACCCCGCGCCGGGTAAGCTGGTGTTTTTACGTCACTTATTAACAATGAACTAGCGAAGCGGCAATAATGTATACGTTCACAAACCCACCAAATGATTGATTCCTATAGCAAAGAATCTGTTCTCTGCCGATAAAATTAAACGTTGAGTCGGACCTTAAAAACACCTATATTGGCCGCGCTTAAAACGCATACCCCCATTTAAATACATTTATTCAACTGCGACGCTACACCCGTCCCGGTTGTAGGAGAGATATGATGACGGATAAAGTCCGTATTGATAGTTTGAATGCACAGAACTTAAGCGCAACCAATGAAACCTATTTAGCCCGTCAGGCTGAATTTGAATCAAACGTTCGAAGTTATCCTCGCAAATTGCCGTTCGCGATTGCGAAAGCACAAGGTGTCTGGATCACAGACGTCGAGAATAATCAGTATCTCGACTGTCTCGCAGGTGCCGGAACGCTGGCATTGGGTCATAACCATCCAGACGTTCTGCAGAGCATTCAAAATGTCATTACCAGCGGCTTGCCGTTACATACTCTTGATTTAACCACGCCGTTAAAAGACGCGTTCTCTGAGTACCTGCTCTCTTTATTACCGGGTCAGGGCAAAGAGTACTGCCTGCAGTTTACCGGCCCGTCGGGCGCAGATGCGGTTGAAGCGGCACTGAAACTGGCGAAAAAACATACCGGTCGTTCCGGCATCATCAGCTTCTCTGGTGCGTATCACGGCATGACCCACGGCGCGCTGTCTGTTACCGGCAACCTGTCACCGAAAGAAGCGGTCGACGGCTTGATGCCGGAAGTGCAGTTCATGCCTTATCCGCACCTCTACCGCTGCCCGCTGGGCATTGGCGGTGAAGCGGGCGTGAAAGCGCTGACCTACTACTTCGAAAACCTGATCAACGACGTTGAGAGCGGCGTTCGCAAACCGGCAGCCGTCATTCTGGAAGCGGTTCAGGGCGAAGGCGGTGTTAACCCGGCTCCGGCTGAGTGGCTGCAGCGCATCCGTAAAGTGACCAAAGAGCATGGCATTCTGCTGATCATCGACGAAGTTCAGGCGGGCATTGCCCGTACCGGTAAATTCTTCGCCTTTGAGCACGCCGGCATTGAGCCTGACATCATCGTGATGTCAAAAGCGGTCGGCGGCGGTCTGCCACTGGCGGTACTGGGCATTAAGAAAGAGTTCGATGCCTGGTCTCCTGGCCACCACACCGGCACCTTCCGTGGCAACCAGCTCGCAATGGCGACCGGCCTGACTACGCTGAAACTACTGAAAGATAACAACATCGCTGACAAAGTCGCTGCTCAGGGCGAATGGCTGAAAGGCAAACTGGGCGAGCTGCAACAGCGCTACCCGGTGATCGGCAACGTGCGTGGTCTGGGTCTGATGATCGGCATTGAGCTGGTGAAACCTGACGAAGCCGCTGATCACATGGGCAGCTTCCCGGCAGACGGCGAGCTCTCCGCGCTGGTACAGAAAAAATGTTTTGAGAACGGCCTGATTCTGGAGCGTGGCGGACGTCACGGCAGCGTCTTACGTCTGCTGCCTTCCCTGCTGATCACAGATGCAGAACTGGACGTGTTTATGGATAAATTTGAAAACGCCCTGCTGTCAGCTGGCGTGAAACCAGTTTGAGTGGAGTGAATGCAATGTCCCGGTTAAACCCGATTCTGGCGGCCTCAGCACAAAGTACCGAGGCCTACCAGCAGGCGATTGCCCAGAGTAGCGCGGCCGTCGTGAAGTGGCTGGAACAACCTGAGATGTATCAGGGAAAAACCGTCGCAGAGCTGCGCGAGCGCATTAAGCTGGACTTCAATCCTCAGGGCCTGGGCAACCAGGCCGCGATTGAACGCGCCATTGAGTACTTCCTCAAAGACAGCCTGTCGGTTCATCACCCGCAGTGTGTGGCGCATCTGCACTGCCCGAGTCTGGTTATCAGCCAGGCGGCGGAAGTGCTGATTAACGCCACCAACCAGAGCATGGACTCGTGGGATCAGGCACCTTCTGCCACCCTGATTGAGATGAAACTGATTGAGTGGCTGCGTACCCAGGTCGGTTATCAGCCCGGCGACGCGGGTGTCTTCACCAGCGGCGGCACCCAGAGCAACCTGATGGGTCTGATGCTGGCGCGTGACGCCTGGTTTGCCCGTCAGGGACATTCTGTACAGCAGGATGGCTTAACCGGCGATCTCAGGAAGATCAAAGTCTTCTGTTCAGAGAATGCGCACTTCTCGGTTCAGAAGAACATGGCCCTGCTGGGTCTGGGTTATCAATCCGTGACGCAGGTTAAATGTGATCGCTTTGCCCGCATGGATATGGATGACCTGCGTCACAAGCTGGCAGCCTCCAAAGCCAACGGCGAAAACATTCTGGCGATTGTTGCCACGGCGGGTACTACCGATGCCGGTGCAATCGATCCCCTGCGTGAAATCGCGGCGCTGGCAGCCGAAGAGAACATCTGGGTGCACGTTGATGCGGCCTGGGGCGGCGCGCTGCTGCTCTCAGAAAAGTATCGTGACTATCTGGATGGCATTGAGCTGGTCGACTCCATCACACTGGACTTCCACAAGCAGTTCTTCCAGACCATCAGCTGTGGTGCTTTCCTGCTCAAGGAAGCGCGCCACTATGAGCTGATGCGCTATCAGGCGGCCTATCTGAACTCTGAATTTGATGAAGCGCAGGGTGTGCCGAATCTGGTGTCCAAATCGCTTCAGACCACCCGCCGTTTTGATGCACTGAAACTGTGGATGGGTCTGGAAGCGCTGGGTCAGAAGCAGTATGCCGAAATCATCGACCACGGTGTGACGCTGGCGCAGCAGGTTGCACAGTATGTTGATGAGCAGCCTGCACTGGAACTGGTGATGAAACCGCAGCTGGCCAGCGTGCTGTTCCGCTATCGTCCAGCGCATCTGGCGCACCTGAGCAGTGCGGATATTGCGCTGCTGAATCAGCGCATCGGTGATGCCCTGCTGGAATCGGGCCGCGCCAATGTTGGTGTGACTGAGCACGATGGCGTGACCTGCCTGAAGATGACCCTGCTGAATCCGACAGTGACGCTGGAAGATATCAAAGTGTTGCTGACATTGGTGGAAACCACGGCTCAGCAGCTGGTGTAAAGAGTGGCGTTAAGGTCACTCTCAGAGGCGCCTCAGGGCGCCTTTTCTTTTTCTGTGTTTTTCCCTGTTCTTTCATCGCGGAGATCACATCACCTGTGAGCTTGTCTGCCGGACACCTGCGCCTCTTCCTCTCTTGTGTAGCCCCTATCCAATCTTGTATTGACTCACCCATTGGGCACAAAAATCCAGATACGCGAGGGTGATGGCTGAAGGATGTTTGTGCCGGACGTAGACCAGATGTAAGGGCATCGAGTGAGTCGGATAATCGGGCAACAGTCGCACCAGCTTTCCGCTCTCCACATCAGGTTTAACTAAAAAATCAAACAGCAGCGATACCCCGGCACCGCTCAGTGCGAAGTGCCGGAGGCCCAGCGTATTGTTAGAGGAAAAAAACGGCTCAAATTTTACCTTCTCGTCTCCGGATACCCACTCAAAGGAACCACTGTTAAGCCCTTCCCAGCTGGCTATCGGACAGGTCGCCAGCGCCGCCAGCGTTTGCGGATGACCAAAGCGTTCAGCCAGTTCAGGCGTAGCAACAAACCATGCCTCGACATTCATAACCGGTTTCGCAATAACATCCTCGGTATGCAACTCGCCCAGCCTGAGTGCCACGTCAATGCCATCTTCAAACAGATCGACCACTCTTTCCCCAGAGTGGCAAAACACTTTGATATCAGGATAGCGTTGCTGAAAAGCATGCAGCAATTCCCACCAGATGGTGAAGTCAGGCGGCACCGATATTCGCAGTTTGCCCGCCAGTTTGTGCGCAGACCTGACCGTTTTGGAGGCCTCTTCCAGCAATTCCAGGCCAGGTCGCGACTGCTCAAAAAACTGTTGTCCTTTGTAAGTCGGTCTGACGCCTTTCTTCGATCGTTCCAGTAACTGCACACCCAGTGCCTGCTCCAGCTCGTTCACTTTCCGCACCAGCGTAGAGATGGGGATAGCCGTTCTCTCACTTGCCGCTGAAAAGCTGCCTGCCTGAACGACTGCAATAAAGAGTTTTGTCGCATTGAGATCCATCATCTTTCCATATATGGCAAACAAGTACCCAATCCTGACCATTTACTTCTTATTTTCAACTATTAAACTTCCTGTTTTAGCTAAGAGAATAAAAAACGGCCAGTAATTAATTTTATTTCTCTCGAACAAGTCCGGCTACACAGTATCCGGATAAGGAAAATTATGAAAAACCGTGTGACAGAAATTCTGAATATCCGTTATCCCATCATTCAGGCACCCATGTATTTTCTGACCAATGCAGCGTTTGTTGCTGCTGTATCAAACGCAGGCGGATTAGGAATAATTGGCCCCAACGCCGGGCAGGATACATTGCCGGACTCTCGTTATATGGCGCTGGAACGCATGCGTGAACAAATCAGAAAAACCAAACAGCTGACCGATAAACCTTTTGGGGCAACCCTGATCAATGGGCCGGATATGAGTTTCTGGCGGCCAACAGCTGAAATGTTTGTAGAAGAGAAGGTTGAGGTCGTTTTAGTTAATGAAGTGCTTGATGCCGAAATATTCGATTTTCTGAAACAACATCGTATCAAAATCCTTTATCGTGCGCTGACGCCTGACGTAGCCAATTCACAGCAGGCCGAAGAGCTTGGCGCAGATATCATTGTCGCCACCGGATTTGATGAAGGCGGCACCGTGCCAACACGCAGTATTGGAACGTTCAGCATCGTGCCCATGATCGCTGACAGTGTGAAAATTCCGGTGCTGGCGGCAGGCGGTATTGGGGATGTCCGGGGCGTGCGTGCAGCCCTGGCGTTAGGTGCAGAAGGCGTCTGGATAGGCAGCCTGTTTTTGACCGCGCAGGAGAACCCGGCGGATGAAAAGGTCAAGCAGCTGATTGTTTCATCGAGCGCAGAAGATCTGCTTCTTTTCCGCACCCTGCCCGCTTATTACCGGACATTGCCAACGCCGCTCAGCCCCAGGCTGGCAGAACTTGATGCGCAGGGCGCTGACCGTGAAACCCTGTTCACTGCAATGAATGGCTACCACTCGTTATGGCAGGCGATGCGACTGGGCAATTTTGACAAAGGGGTCGTTTCGACAGGCACCGGCATCTCGATGATCAAATCGGTGCGAACCGTCGCAGCCATCGTCGCCGATCTGGCACAGGATTTCAGCACTCAGACGGAAAAACAGAAATCTGACGACACGGTTCTCAGTCTGCAATCTGTTTGAAGTTAGTGATGACCCTCGCCACCATCGGGATCCGGGTGTCGGATTAGTCCGGACCGGGTCCAGCGTACTGCCCGCAGTTTTCAACTGTGGGCCTTTATTCAGCTTTTACTCTTCGCAGCCCGACGCCATACAGGTTCAACCCTTTTCAGTCAAACAGACGGAAGGTTAATTAACAGATGTTATTCCCTCATTTAGATTTTGTTTATTTCAGAGTTTGCATGACGCCTTTATTTCAGCAGAGTCTGAAAAACCGCATCGCGATCAATAAATAAAGATCCTATTTTAGCCATAATTAATCAACACTTACGTTAAGTCACTGAAAAAAGTGAATAACATTTTACAGATAAGAACAGTTTAATCTCACAGGAATTAACGCTTATGCTCTTGCGTAAAATAGTCATCATTCTTCTTGGTCTGATTATGGCTGTTGTCATCATTATTGCCGACAAACATGCTGATAAGGTTCATTCCCGTGATCAGATTTTCACTTTGCCCTCATCGCAAAGTGAATAGCCTTCTCTGAATCCTTCTCCTCATCATCCTCTATGGTTTCAGACCTGTTGACGGTGTTGATGACGAATGAAGGTCAGAGACTTTGATCCGGCTGTATCGCTTACGGGATAAAACCCCATCACATCGGCCTGAACAGAGCGGCACGTTACGCCAGTTATATCTTCAACTTCATTTCTGATAAGCAGGCTTGTTTGTTGCCATTCCCGGCTGACCTGTCATTTAAAAAGGCTGCATAACACTTATGCAGCCTGAATTCACCGCTCAACTTGCTTGCCCCAACCTAGCGCGACGGTGGCTCATCCAGTAGCCGCAGATGGTCATCTTTGTTCAGGGTCATCAACGCAACAATACTGACCAGCGCAGTCGCCATCACATACCAGGCAGGGATATCAGGATTACCGGTCTGTTTAATCAACCCGGTGATAATCAATCCGGCACAGCCGGAAAACACCGCGTTAGAAAGCGAATAGGCCAGACCCAGTCCGGTATAACGTACCCGCGTCGGGAACATCTCTGCCAGCATCGCTGGTCCCGGCCCGGCCAGCAACCCGACCACTCCGCCCGCGATAAACACCACCAGCGCTTTCAGCAGCAGCCCGGCGCTCTCTGCCTGCAGTACGTTAAGCAGCGGCAGAGAGAGCACCAGCAGCAATACCGCCGCTGTCACCATCACCGCACGGCGGCCAATCCTGTCGCTGAGCATCCCGGCCGGGATGATGGTGGCAGCAAAGCCGAGATTCGATATCACCGCAATCAGCAACGCCTGGTTAAAGCCGGTGTGCAGCGATGCCTGCAGGTACGTCGGCATAATCACCAGCCAGGTGTAACCGGCCGCCGACCAGACCATCAGACGACAGATACCGAGCAGGATCGTTTTCAGCGTATCGCCGAGGCTGGCGTCAACTTTTGCTGCGGGTGTGGCCTGCTGCTGAATAAACGCCGGAGTCTCCTCCATCTGAACCCGCAGCCAGAGCGCCAGAACGCCCAATGGCAGTGCAAGGAAGAACGGGATGCGCCAGCCCCAGCTCAGCATCTGCTCCGGCGACAGCAGCAGTGAGAGCAGCGCCACGATGCCCGCGCCAGCCAGCAATCCCAGCGCCACAGTAAAAGATTGCCACGCACCATAAAGGCCCCGCTTACCGCGCGGCGCAAACTCGGTCATCAGCGATACCGCCCCGCCATACTCACCACCCGCGAACAGCCCCTGCAGAATACGCAGAGCGGTAACGATCAGCGGTGCCAGGATACCCAGCTGGGCGTAGGTGGGTACCAGGCCGATAGCCGCCGTTGCCAGCGTCATCATGATCAACACAAAAATCAGTGTGGGTTTGCGCCCGATACGGTCACCCATCCGGCCGAAAATGATTGCGCCAAGTGGACGGAAGAAAAAGGCGATGGCAAATGAGGCATAGGTCAGCAGAAGCCCCGTCAGCGCTGACTCCCCTTCCAGCCGGAAAAAGTTCTGCGCTATCACGGTGGCAAGAAAGCCATAGACCGCAAACTCATACCATTCAATGAAGTTACCTACCGAACCGGCAATCAGAGCACGTTTACGGCTGGCGGAGCTGAGCAGATTATCAACGGGCACAGACATAGCAGGAGATCCTTTTTGAAGCATCATCAGTCGCTTATGATTAGCACAATCACCGCACGCCTGCGCACTCTTCTGCCTGTCACGTTAACTCAGACACAGAAATCTGCGGTCTGGGCACCACGGCACACCCTTTTTCACCTTCATGCCTTGCACAACGGCTTTACGATTGTCAGGATGTGCGGCATTGAATGAATCAGGCGGATAGATGATGAACGCACAACTCTCAAAAGATCCTCTGCATGGCGTAACGCTGGAGATGCAGATAAACAGTTTAGTTACGCAGTATGGCTGGGCGGAGCTGGGAAAACGGATCAACATAAACTGCTTTAAAAGCGATCCGAGTGTTAAATCAAGCCTGAAGTTTTTGCGGCGTACGCCCTGGGCGCGGGCTGAAGTCGAAGCGCTCTATCTCGACTCGTTAAAAGCGCAACCGGCAACGCGTGAAGAACCGGCTGACGACGCAGATCAGGCACCCGTGGAAGATCCCTGGGGCAACTGGCGCGGTAACACGCCGGAGTAACGCAGAAAAACGGCAATAAAAAAGCCCGCGCAGGCTAACCTGTGCGGGCTTTTTTTATGTCAGGTCGCTGTTACAGCGCCATATCGTGTTTCGCTGAAGGCGCAGCCTTCTCAGGCTGTGCGGCCGGCGCGTCTGCGGTTTTGCCATCCATGTTGATAACCGGCGGCGTGGTCAGCTGCAGAGTCGCAGCGGTCTCATTCCAGACCTGCTGCAGCAACGGCACGTTGTCATTCAGTTTCTGACCGTAGCCTGGGATCATCTTGTGGATCTTCGCCTGCCACTCTGGTGACTTAAACTCTTCCGGGAACAGTTTCTGCATCACGCTCAGAGAGATCGGCGCTGCGGTCGATGCACCAGGAGAAGCGCCCAGCAGTGCCGCCACGGTTTTCTGCTGATCGGTCACAATTTCTGTACCCAGTTTCAGCACGCCACCTTTATCGGCATCTTTTTTGATGATCTGCACACGCTGACCGGCCTGAATCAATTTCCAGTCCTCTTTCTTCGCGTCCGGGTAGTACTCTTTCAGCGCTTCAAAGCGATCTTCTTCTGTCAGCATCACCTGGCCAACCAGGTATTTCACCAGGTCGAAGTTATCCATACCGACATCGGTCATTGGCACGATGTTATGGGTGGTGGTGGTGCTCAGCAGGTCAAACAGTGAACCGTTTTTCAGGAATTTGGTTGAAAAGGTCGCGAACGGTCCAAACAGTACGACGCGTTTGCCATCCAGATAACGGGTATCCAGATGCGGAACGGACATCGGTGGTGCACCGGTTGACGCCTGACCGTAGACTTTCGCCAGGTGACGATCGGAAATCGCCTTGTTTTCGGTTACCAGGAATGAACCCCCCACCGGGAAGCCTGCATAGTTTTCCGCTTCCGGGATCCCGGTCTTCTGCAGTAATTTCAGCGCGCCGCCGCCAGCACCAATAAAGACATATTTCGCGTCAACGGCACGCTCATTACCGTTTTTGGCATCTTTAATGGTGACGTGCCACGAATTGTCGCCGTTACGTTTGAAATCGGTGACTTCAGACGAGGTTTCCAGACGGAAGTTGTCATTCTTCTTCAGGCTGCCGATCAACTGACGGGTAATTTCGCCGTAGTTAACGTCGGTGCCGACTGGCGTCCAGGTTGCGGCCACTTTCTGCTGTGGATCACGACCTTCCATCACCAGCGGTGCCCACTGCTCGATCTGCTTGTGATCGGTAGAGAACTTCATGCCCTGGAACAGCGCGGTTTTCTGTAACGCCGCATAGCGTTTAGTCAGGAAATCGACGTTGTCACCCCAGACGAAGCTCATGTGTGGCGTTGAGTTGATGAAAGAGCGCGGATCGTGCATCACGCCCTCTTTGATCTGCGAACTCCAGAACTGGCGTGAAATCATGAAGGCTTCATTGATTTCCAGCGCTTTCGTCACGTCGATCGAGCCGTCTTTACGCTCAGGCGTATAGTTCAGCTCCATATTGGCAGAGTGACCGGTACCGGCATTGTTCCAGCCGTTAGAGGATTCCAGTGCCACACCATCCAGCTTCTCAACCATGATCTGTTTCCAGCCAGGCTGCAGCTCTTCCAGCATGGTACCCATTGAGGCGCTCATGATGCCGCCACCAATTAACAGGACGTCGGTTTTTTCTGGTGAAGTTTCAGCATGCAGTGCTGAAGAAACTAACAAGGCCGCGAGGGAAAGAGTGGGGATAACTTTCTTTGAATTCATCATTTTAATCTACAGCTCAGACGGTATTGGTTAAAAAAAGTCCTCAAAGTTTAAAATAATGTTATTTATGAGTTAATGTGAAAATAGTTATAAAATTAAAAATAGCAATTTAGCCTTAATTTAATTACAAAAGGCTTACTGAATTGCTCACATATTTTAACCACACATTAAGGGTGTCCTGTGAATTATACAATCCCCTAACACAAATAATGTTCTCCTGCGACTGCCTGCGCTCAGACCGCTAAAACTGTACTGATGAGGTCAGTTAGCGTATGTTTCCTGGCGATCTCCCACCCGTGCTGAACGCCAATGAAAAGCCAACCACAGAACAGACATGCCGTGACTAAACGCCCCATGAAACTCAGTACCCTGACCACCCTGATGATGACAGCAGTTATCGTCACCGTGCTGATCGCTGTCCATCTGCTCTATTTTGTGCAGATTGATAACTTTGCTCAGTCGCATCTTAAAGATAAGGCGATGGCGGTGGCACGCACTCTGGCAGACAGCCCTGAAGTCCAGCGTGGGTTGCTGTTACCGGACGGCAGCAGCCAGATCCAACCCCTGGCTGAAGCTGCGCGCAAACGCAACGGCCTGCTGTTTGTGGTGGTGACGGATATGCGTGGCATTCGCTTTTCACATCCGAATGCAGCGGTGATTGGCAAGCATTTTGTCGGCAACGATATCTATCCGGCCCTCAGCGGGCGGGAAAATGTGGCGGTGAATCACGGCGTCCTGGTGGAGGCATTGCGGGTATTTACGCCGGTGTATAACGCACAGCATCAGCAGATTGGTGTGGTGGCGATCGGTATCGCGCTCAATGATGTGGCGGCGCAGATTGCCAAAAGTCGCTGGAATATCGTCTGGACCGGCTTATTTGGCGGCCTGGTTGGTCTGTTGGGTATCCTTATTCTGGTAAGGCGCCTGAAAAACATATTGCTGGGGCTGGAGCCGCACGAAATTTCCAGCCTGTTTGAGCAGCGTCAGGCGATCCTGAATTCCATTAAAGAGGGTGTGATTGCGGTCGACGCTGAGTCACGCGTCAGCCTGATTAACCACGCGGCTCAGCAACTGCTCCATGAGACCACCCGCAAAATGCCATCAAGCGGCGATCTGATTGCCGAAGAGAGCGTGATGCACCGCCATCAGCAGGATGCGCTGCATGCGGGCAAAGCCTGGCACGATCAGGAACTGACGCTGGGTAATCGCATCCTGATCAGCAATACCGTGCCGGTTCGCAGTCGTGACCGCATTATCGGCGCGGTAACTACCTTCAGGGACAAGACCGAGATCAGCCAGCTGATGCAGCGTCTGGACGGCATGGTAAACTATGTAGACGCGTTACGTGAACGGTCCCATGAGTTCATGAATAAGCTGCATGTCATTCTGGGCCTGCTGCATATGAAAAACTATGCGCAGATGGAAGAGTACATCCTGAAAACCGCCAACGCCTATCAGACGGAGATTGGTTCGCTGCTGCAAAAGATTAAATCGCCCATCATTGCGGGTTTCCTGCTCAGCAAAATCAACCGGGTGACCGATGAAGGCCATAAGCTGATTATTGATGAGGCGAGTTTTCTGCCCGACTGCGGCAGCGAGGAGCAGAGCGCAGTATTGATTACGGTGCTGGGCAATTTAATTGAAAATGCGCTTGAAGCGTTTGGCCCGGAAAGTGAAGGGGAGATCCACCTCATGCTGCATTATCAGAATGGCTGGTTAGCCTGCGAAGTGAGTGATGACGGGCCAGGGATCGACAGCGCGCAGCTCTGCGCCATTTTTGAACGTGGCGTTTCGTCAAAAGGTGAAGATCGCGGTGTCGGATTGTTTCTGGTTAAGCAGCAGACCGAAAGCCTGGGCGGTAATGTCAGTGTCGAGTCGGAACCGGGTGTATTCACCCAATTCTTTGTGCAACTTCCGTGGGAGAGAGGAATGATTACCCAATGATCAATGTGTTAGTTGTCGATGATGACGCCATGGTAGCCGAGCTGAATCGCTGCTATATCGCGCAGATCCCAGGCTTTACCTGCTGCGGCACCGCCTCAACCTTACAGCAGGCCAAAGAGCGGCTGGCGCAGACTGAGCCACAGGTTGACCTGATCCTGCTGGATATCTATATGCAGCAGGAAAATGGTCTCGACTTGCTGCCGGAACTGCGCAGCGCAGGACGCCCGGTTGATGTGATTATTATCTCGTCAGCAGCCGATGCCGCCACCATCAAAACCTCACTCAACTATGGTGTGGTGGATTATCTGATCAAGCCTTTCCAGTTTGCCCGTTTTGAAGAGGCACTGACTGGCTGGCGACAGAAAAAATCGCTGATGGATAATCATCAGTTCTATCAGCAGTCGGACGTTGATCAGCTGTTGCATGGTAATACGCCAGGGGCCAGCGAACAGAAGCGACTGCCGAAAGGCCTAACGCCGCAGACGCTGCGCACCCTGTGTCTGTGGATCGACGCCCATCCGGGTATTGAGTTCTCCACTGACGAACTGGCAACCGAGGTGAATATCTCCCGCGTCTCCTGTCGCAAATATCTGATCTGGCTGGCGCAGATTAATATTCTGTTTACCAGCATTCATTATGGCGTTACGGGCCGCCCGGTTTATCGCTACCGCCTGCAGCCGGAGTATCACACCTTACTCAAACAATACTGTCAGTGAACCAGCCGGTAATCGGAGTCCAGTAACTGAAAAGAAAAGTGACGTTGTGACGAGCAGATCACCTGCCTGTCACGGGTCACAAATATCGCTTCAATACCGGGTTGCCCGGACAGGCTGGCAATGCCCTGCTCAACACCCAGGCCATACAGTAGTGTGGTGTAGATGTCGCCATCCAGTGAACGGTCGGAGATCACAGTGACGCTCAGCAGGTCGTTATCCAGCGGATAACCGCTACGCGGGTCGAGGATGTGGTGATAACAGATGCCATCCAGCTCGAAATAACGCTCATAGATACCGGACGTTACCACCGAGCGATTATTCACGCCGATCACCCCGATCAGCTCATCAGCCTCACCAAAGGGTTTTTTCAGGCCGATTGCCCAGCCCGCTTCTTCTGGCGGCGCACCCACCGTCTGCACATTTCCCCCCAGATTAATCAGCGCACTGCTGACCTGCTGCTGGCGCAAGAATGCCTGTACAACATCGGCGATATAGCCTTTGGCGATGGCGCCCAGGTCAATCTCCATTCCCGGCCGGGCCAGCATGACACTGCGGCTTGCGTCATCAAGAATAACGTCATGCGGATTCGTCAGCGCCATGCGTGCCTGGAGTTCTGTCTCTGAGGGAACACGGTGGCCCTGAAAGCCGATTTTCCAGCATTTCACCAGCGGGCCAATAGCCAGATTAAACAGACTGTCGGGCAGCAGGCTCACCGCATGCGCGCAGGCTATCAGGTCAAACACCGGCTGACTGACGACCACCGGATGCTGCCCTGCCGCCTGATTAATCGCCATCACTTCAGACGCCGCGCGATTAACCGTGAAGAGATTTTCCTGCTGTTTAATCAGGCGGAAAACCTGTCCGGCCAGGGTCTGATTATCGTCGAAGAGTTTGAGCAGGATGGGTGAACCCATTAAGACAGCGGAGTAAGCATAGACACGCGCATCAGTTAACATAGGCGACTCTGCTTCAGAGAGGAAAGAACGGCATCTGCAGTGCGCGGATGCCGTAGACGACCCTTAACGTCGGGCGTAAGCGGCGGCGTTACCACCGGCCAGAATGCCGAAGATAATGATATCCGCAACTGCGTTACCGCCGATACGGTTCGCGCCGTGGATGCCACCAACTACCTCGCCACAGGCCCAGGCACCGTTAATCACCTGTTTCTGGCTGTCCAGCACCGCTGTGGTGGTGTCGATGGTGACGCCGCCCATGGTGTGGTGTACGCCTGGCGCGACACGAATCGCGTAGAACGGTGCTTCACTCAGAGGATGACGCAGCGCGGTCTGACGACCGAAGTCTTCATCTTTCTGCATGATAACGAAGTTGTTGTAACGGGCCAGCGTGGCTTCCAGCGTATGATGCTCACTCATGTTGAGTTTCACCGCCAGTTCCGCCACGGTTGGCGCGCTGACCACAAAGCCTTTGGCGATATATTCGTCAGCCGCTTTGTTATTCATCCTTACCTGCTCGTCAAACACAATCCAGGCACTCTTCTCTGGCAAGGCGATAATCTGCGCCGAGACTTTGTCGCGGGTTTCCATTTCGTTGTAGAAACGCTCACCCGCCTGACTGACCAGGATAGCACCGCCGCCACGAATGGATTCGGAGACCAGATAAGAGGTGGTCTGTTCAACCGTTGGGTGAATCTGGATTTCGCCCATATCCACGGTACCGGCACCAATTTTTTCCAGCATGGCAATACCGCTGCCAGTGGCGCCTTTGTGGTTGGTGGTGACAAAGCCATCGAGTTCAGGGCGATATTTTACGACCAGTTCACGGTTCGCACTGAATCCGCCGGTCGCCACAATCACGCTTTTAGCGTTCAGGATACGGCTGTCGTTGTACTCATCGACCACTCTCACACCCGCTACCGCGCCGTTCTCATAGAGGATTTCTGAGACTGAGGTTTCCAGCAGGACTTCGATGTTGCGGCTGTTGATGTTTTTAACCAGACCGCTGATCAGGAAGCCACCCACTGCTGAACGATCCGCCGGACGGTGGGTACGATCGATGCTCATCCCGCCGGTAATGGTAATGTCGTTAAGCTCGATACCGTGATTCGCGAGCCACTCAATCGCCTCCGGAGCCAGGTCTACAAACTCACGCAGCAGCACCGGATTATTTTTAAACTGACCGCCTTTCAGCGTCTCTTCGTAGAACAGCTCTTTGCTGTCTTCGATGCCTTTGAGTTTCTGGAAACGGGTTTCAGCGGCATTCATGCCCACTGAGGCTTTAATGGTGTTACCACCAATGGTCGGCATCTTCTCGATGATGACCACGCGCGCCCCTTCATCGTGCGCCTGAATCGCCGCCGCAAGTCCTGCGCCGCCGCTGCCCACAATGACCACATCGTAATTCTGCGGTGCGTTAGGGTTGCCGCCCTCTTCAATCACATGCTCTTTGCTGGAGGTGGTCAGCGCGCGTGAAACCGCTTTTTTCAGCGCCTCACTCTGGGTAGTCGCACCGGTAATCGCATCGACGTGCGGGCTGTTGGCCACCAGGATGCGGCTACGCAGGCTTTCAAAGGTGGTAGTGAAGTCCACATCCAGGGTGTCATCCGGCACCAGCGAAATGTCGGTGATACGGTCAGTATCCAGCGTGACGTTGATTTTCAGTTTCAGCGCTTCGGCTTCGACTTTTTCCTGATAGACGCCCGCTTTGTATTTACGGCCCGATTCACTCATGTCGCGGATCATCGCATCGACCAGGGAGAAGCGCCACAGCGGTTCCGGGATCTGCAGCTCTTCGCGTTTATTGCTGTCGATGTAGAGATCAAGATGTTCGTTATTGATGATGCGGTCAGCCCAGTTCGGGTAAGCGATACAGGCTTTACCAATCGCCACCAGATCGTAGCCTTTCTCCAGCGCCAGCTCGGCATCGGCTTTATTGACCACGCCGCCAACACCAATCACCGGCACTTTTGCCAGCACCGGCGAACGCATCGCGACGAATTTCTCAATCAGCGGCGTCGGATCCTGGGTATCGACAATTGACGGACGCAGCAGCTGGCCTACCGAGAAATGGACATAATCGAGTCCGCGCGCGGCCAGTTTTTCCAGCAGATAGAGAGTGTCGTCAAAGCGAATGCCGGGCACTTCAATCTCTTCCGGCGAGAAGCGATAGCCGATGATGAATGAGTTATGGGCAAAGCGCTCGGCCATTTTGTGGGTGATTTCCAGCACTTCCAGCGGAAAGCGTGCGCGGTTATCGCGGCTGCCGCCCCACTTGTCATCGCGCTGGTTAGAGTTCGGCGAATAGAACTGCTGAATCAGATAGGTGTTGGCCCCATGAATTTCGACACCATCGAAACCGGCCTTGATGGCGCGGTTCACCGCATCACCAAATTTAGTAATCATGGTTTCAACTTCTTCGGCGCTCAGCGCCAGGGGTTTGGTTGCCCCTTCACGCGGTGCCGCGATAGCGCTTGGTGCAACCGGCGTTTTGCCGCCAATCAACTCCGGTTCGACCATACGGCCGCCGTGATAGATCTGCAAAATGGCCGTAGAGCCTTCAGATTTAATCGCGTCCGCTATACGTTTCAGACCAGGGATTTTGTTGTCGCTGTCGATAGCAATGGCACCCGGAAATGCCGGGCCACGGTTGTCAATAAAGCAGCATTCAACGATCACGGTTCCGATGCTGCCTGCACGTGCACGATAGTACTCGACCAGTTCACTGGTGACCGTTCCGTCATAAAAGCCGGTACAGGTGGTCATCGGTGCCATCACCAGTCGGTTTTTTAACACAGCGCCGTTAGGCAGGGTAAGTGGATTAAGGATGGGGGTGAGAGATTTCATTGCGATAAACTCCAAGATTTAAAAGTCTGGAAATTTTTTAGCGGACGCAAATTATCGCTTAATTAAGTGGTCCGATGTCATGAGACTAATATACCCTTTTCTTTGCTTTCATAAGCGATAAATTTACTTTTTTAACTTTTAAATCATTTAGAGTTTTTATTTGCCGAATGCATAAAGTGAAGTTATATTAATTGTTAACCATGGGTAACCAAAAATCAACCAATCATTTACATAAAAAATAAATCGTTTATCATCATGTGGTTAAACCACGATTTTCAGTTTTGCAGATGTGATGATTTGTTGACCAGCTTCACAGTACTGTCAAAATGTCGATGCGGAAAATATAAATTAAAAATAAATGTTAAAAATGGAGAATAATGAATTAATTTCTTTGATCTGGATCAAAATCTATATTTGCAAAAATCGCATCATATTTACATGGATTTAAAAAAGCAGCTCAGTAGCTAAGCAGCAGATTAAAAAATCAGTGCATCGCGGTTTATTCACACTATTAAGAATAAGAAAGAAAGTCATCAGTGAAGGTCCGGGGCGCAAATCGCATTCTTCTTAACTTGCAGATAAAATACTATGAAACCACTCTCAGCTGTAACTGAACCCCCTAAAGTCGCACCTGCGGCGCCGGGTAAAAAGAAAGCTATCATGCTTGCTCTGCCGGTGCTCGTTACCGTGTTGTTGTTGCTGGTACCCACCCCAGCCGGACTCGAACCCTACGCCTGGCACTTCTTCGCCATCTTCGTCGGCGTGATTGTCGGATTGATCTTCGAACCCCTGCCAGGCGCGGTGATCGGTCTGACCGGCGTGGTAGTCATTGCGCTGTTCAGCCAGTTTCTGCTCTTCAGCCCGGCTGAACTGGCTAACCCGAAATTCAAAGTCGCCAGTGAGTCCTTTAAATGGGCGGTCAGCGGGTTCGGCAACTCCACGGTCTGGTTGATCTTCGGTGCCTTTATGTTCGCCGCGGGTTATGACAAAACGCAGTTTGGTCGCCGCCTGGCCCTGATTCTGGTGAAGTATCTGGGTCGTCGCAGTCTGACGCTGGGTTATGCTATTACCTTTGCTGACCTGCTTCTCGCGCCCTTTACGCCGTCAAACACCGCGCGTAGTGGCGGTACCATTTACCCGATTATCGCCAACCTGCCGCCGCTGTACGGCTCAAAACCTAATGACCCGAGCGCCCGGAAAATCGGTTCCTATCTGATGTGGGTAGCGATTACCGCGGCCTGTATTACCAGCTCCATGTTCCTCTCTGCGCTGGCACCAAACCTGCTGGCACTGGCACTGGTAAAAAGCATCGTCGGTTTTGATATCTCATGGGGCATGTGGTTCCTGGCCTTCCTGCCACTGGGTGTGCTGCTGATTCTGACCATGCCGCTGCTGGCTTACTGGTTCTATCCGCCTGAGGTCAAAATCAACGATGAAGTGCCGAAATGGGCCATCGCTGAACTGGAAAAACTGGGCCGACTGACCCGTAACGAAATCCTGCTGCTGGTGTTTGTGGTCTGCGCCCTGCTGATGTGGATTTTCGCCACCTCGTGGATTGAGCCAGCGATGGCTGCGCTGCTGGTAGTCGTACTGATGCTGTGGACCGGGGTCCTGAACTGGAACGACATCACCAGTAATAAACCAGCCTGGAACACCTTTGCCTGGTTCGCTACCCTGGTGGCACTGGCTGATGGTCTGGCCCGCGTCGGCTTTATTACCTGGTTAGGTAAAGAGGGTGGCATGCTGCTGCAGGGTTATGACCCGCAGGTTTCAGCTGTGGTGCTGTTAATCGCCTTCTTCCTGCTGCACTACCTGTTTGCCAGTACCACCGCACATACCACCGCGCTGTTACCGGCCATGCTGACCATTGCAGCCTCCATTCCGGGCATCAATATGCCGGTCTTCTGCCTGATGTTGTGTACCTCTCTGGGTGTAATGGGCATCATCACGCCATACGGTACCGGCCCTAGCCCGATTTACTACGGCAGCGGTTATCTGCCAACCAAAGACTACTGGCGTCTGGGAACCATCTTCGGTGCCATCTTCTTAGGCTCTATGATGCTGATTGCCTATCCGTGGATGGTGTGGTTGTTCTGACGGATACAACATGCAGATCAACGCGTTATAAGATACCATTCCTTTACTTCCCCACCGCACCCGCGGTGGGGAAGCATAATAAACGATTAATTCGCCTATGATGTTGGCCCCGCAGCCTGTCCGCGGAGGTTCAGCCGGTCATTAAGTGAGAAAAAATGTCGAACAAGCCTTTTGTCTATCAGAACCCTTTCCCGCTGTCCCACGAAGATACCGAATACTATCTGCTGAGTCGTGAGCATGTCTCCGTTGCCGAGTTTGAGGGTCAGGAGATCCTTAAAGTCGACCCGCAGGCGCTGACTTTACTGAGCCAGCAGGCGTTCCACGACGCCTCTTTCATGCTGCGTCCGGCCCACCAGCAGCAGGTTGCCTCCATCCTTGATGACCCGGAAGCCAGCGACAATGATAAATATGTCGCCCTGCAGTTTTTGAGAAACTCTGAAATTGCCGCCAAAGGCGTGCTGCCTACCTGTCAGGATACCGGCACCGCGATTATCATGGGCAAAAAGGGCCAGCGCGTCTGGACCGGTGGTGGTGACGAGGCCGCGCTGTCACAGGGTATCTACAACACCTATATCGAAGATAACCTGCGCTATTCGCAGAATGCCGCCCTGGATATGTACAAAGAGGTGAATACCGGGACTAACCTGCCGGCGCAGATCGACCTCTACAGCGTGGATGGCGATGAGTACAAGTTCCTCTGTATCGCCAAAGGTGGCGGCTCCGCCAATAAAACTTATCTCTATCAGGAAACCAAAGCGCTGCTGAGTCCGGGCAAGCTGAAAAATTACCTGGTAGATAAGATGCGTACCCTCGGCACCGCAGCCTGTCCGCCTTACCATATTGCGTTTGTTATCGGCGGCACCTCGGCTGAAAGCACCCTGAAAACCGTGAAGCTCGCCTCGACACACTACTACGACGGGCTGCCGACTGAAGGCAATGAGCACGGTCAGGCGTTCCGCGACGTTCAGCTGGAGCAGGAACTGCTGGAAGCGGCGCAGCAGCTTGGCCTCGGCGCGCAGTTTGGCGGCAAATATTTCGCCCACGATATCCGCGTGGTGCGTCTGCCGCGTCACGGTGCGTCATGCCCGATCGGCATGGGCGTCTCCTGCTCGGCTGACCGTAACATCAAAGCGAAGATTAACCGTGAAGGCATCTGGATTGAGAAACTGGAGGCCAACCCAGGTCGCCTGATCCCGGAAGCACTGCGTCAGCAGGGCGAAGGTGAAGCGTTGCAGGTGAATCTTAACCGTCCAATGGAAGAGATTCTGGCGCAACTGTCCGCGTATCCGGTTTCTACCCGCCTGTCACTGACCGGCACCATTATCGTGGCGCGCGATATTGCGCATGCAAAACTCAAAGAGCGCATCGATAACGGCGAAGGATTACCGCAGTACATCAAAGATCATCCGGTCTATTACGCCGGCCCGGCGAAGACGCCTGAAGGTTATGCTTCTGGTTCACTCGGCCCGACCACTGCCGGTCGTATGGATTCCTACGTAGATCTGCTGCAGGCGCACGGCGGAAGTAAGATCATGCTGGCCAAAGGCAATCGCAGCCAGCAGGTGACAGATGCCTGTCATAAACATGGCGGCTTCTATCTGGGCAGCATCGGTGGTCCGGCGGCGGTTCTGGCGCAGCAGAGCATCAAAAGTCTGGAATGCGTGGAGTATCCTGAGCTGGGAATGGAAGCGATCTGGAAAATCGAGGTGGAGAACTTCCCAGCCTTTATCCTGGTCGATGACAAAGGTAATGACTTCTTCCAGCACATTGAGCGCGCGCACTGCGCGAAATGCGTGAAGTAATTCCTGCGTTAAGAAAGAAAAAAGCCCCGGTTTCGGGGCTTTTTTTATTGGAAAAATCGGGGTCGTTTCGTTGTCAGACTGTGCCTGAGTCGTAAACATGTTCATAAACCAAAGCGAAGTTAATCCGGCAGCAACTCATACGCTTAACGCGCAGGGAACACGTTCAGAGGAGGAAAGCGGCCCGGGCCAGGGACTGGCCTTAGCGTCTTTCCGATCTGACCGTGTTACCTGAGTACGGCTCAAACCTGAAGCGATACGAGCCCGACTTTCACTACAGATTAAAAACCCGAACGGGTTTTTCTTAGCCCCGCTGCAACCGCTGCAACGCCACATCAATCTGCACATCACCTTTGGTCAGTTCGATGATCTGATACTTAATCGCCGGATTTTCGATCAGGCCGACCAGCGTCGCCGCCACATCTTCGCGCTGGATCTCACCATATGGGATCGCCAGATCGGCATGAACCCGACCGGTACCAGCTTCATCGGTCAGCGTACCCGGCCGCAGGATCACCCACTCCAGCTTGCTCGCTACCAGTTCAGCATCCGCCAGACGTTTCACCCGCATGTAATTCTCAAATCCCTCTGAGGGAGTTTTACCGCGGCCCGCATCCGGGAAAGCGGAAACCAGCATAAAACGTGATACCCCCGCCTGCTCTGCTGCGGCAACCGCCAGCTTCAGCCCTTCTCCGTCGATGGCATTGGTCAGCTCGATCCCGGCACCGCCCGCACCCGCCGTGAAGACAGCCACATCGTGACCGGTCATCAGATCTGCCAGTGCCGTCACGCTCAGCTGCTGAATATCGCCAGCCACCGGTTTAGCACCGGCGGCCTGCAGAGTCTCAGCCTGCTCCGGTTTGCGGTGCAGCGCCGTCACTGTATGGCCTTTACTGCTCAGCTGACGGGTCAGCTTTTGACCCACTTTGCCCGCTGCGCCGATAATGAAACATGTCGCCATAGGATCCACTCCTCCATTTACTGATTGAGTGCCAGAGTATAACTATCAGCCAGAAACAAAACAGGCGCCTGATGCGGCGCCTGCTGGGTTATTGCGGAATCACTTTTTCCGCTTTCAGCTTATCAAACAGCTGAGTAAAGGAGTCGAGCGTGCTGCGATAGCCGGTGAAGCCCGCTTTGCGGCTCTTACTCATATCGGTAAAGGCTTCCATAGGACGACCCAGGTCGGCATCGGTGTGCCACCAGGAAGCCAGCCTGTTGACATCCGATTCACGCAACTGATGCTGCTCTGCGATCGCCTGCCACGCACTGGCGGCTTCCTGCATGCGATCTTCCAGCGGCATCATCTGCGCCGGGTATTCCGCTGCTTCAATGCCGAAATAGTCAGCCAGTTTTGGCCACATCCAGTTCCAGCGGAACACATCGCCGTTCACCGCATTGAAATCCTGATTAGCGGCATTGGGTGAGATCGCCGCCCAGTGCAGCTGCTCGGCCAGCAGACCCGCATCGGTCATATCAACGACACCGTTCCACTGCTCAGGTGAGCCAGGGAAGATAAACGGCCAGCCTTTCTCTTTACATAGCGTTGCGTAGACCGCCAGCGTCTGACCCATATTCATCGCATTGCCTACGGCATAACCGATGATGGTGTGCGGGCGATGCACGCTCCAGCGGTAGTCATACTTCTCTGCGCCAGCGAATACTTCATCTTCCTGCGCGTAATAGAAGTTATCGACCGGCTGGCGGCCCTGCTCTTCACGGAACGGGGTAACTGGCACAGCGCCTTTGCCGTAAGCTTCAAACGGACCCAGGTAGTGCTTCAGCCCGGTCACCAGCGCCACGTGCGAACCCTGCAGACGGTCGCCGAGTGCTTCAATCACATTACGCACCATGCCGCCGTTAACGCGGATATTCTCTTTTTCATTTTCCTGACGCGCCCAGACGCTAAAGATCAGCGCATCCGGTTTCACTGTTTTCAGCGCGTCACGGACGGCATCCGCATCGGTCAGATCGGCCGTCAGGCTGGTAACACCTTCAGGTACCGCGCCACGTCCGCGTGAAAGACCGCTGACCTGCCAGCCTTCCTGCTGTAATTTATCTGCCAGTCCGCGACCAATAACGCCACTGATGCCCACAATCAAAGCGTGCTTTTTCATTTGATTTCTCCTCGTTTTGCGTAATGCTAAGCCTAATAGAGAATTCAGTTCTTATCTCTGGCATTTATTCACAGCATTCTTAACCTGAGTTCATTAATCGATGCACGATCATCGCCTCAAAGATATTCTGCCGTTTGTTGCCAGCGTAGAGTGTGGCAGTTTTACCGCCGCTGCAGAGCGTCTGCACGTGACCGGATCGGCGGTCAGTAAAAGCGTCAGCCGCCTGGAGACGCGATTAGGTTCCCGACTGCTGGAGCGCACCACGCGGAGCCTGCACCTCACCGACGCGGGCAGTGCCTATTATCAGACCTGCCTGCGCATTCTGGAGGATCTGGCCGAAGCCGAAGCGGTGCTGGCGGCACAGCGAACCATTCCTTCCGGACGCCTGCGCCTGGCGGTGCCCACCACCTATGGCCGCCTCAATGTGATGCCGCTGCTGATGCCTTTTTGTCAGCAACACCCGGAACTGGCACTGAGCCTGAGTTTTTCTGACCGCTTTGTTGACCTGTTTGAAGAGGGCGTGGATGTGGCGGTACGGATCGGCGGTGCACCCGACCTGCCTGCTTCGCTTGGCTGGCGTAATATGGGCCGCGAGCAGATGCAATTCTGTGCCTCACCCGCTTATCTGGCACGCGAGGGACGACCTGAAGATGAGGCGTCACTGCTGAACCGCCGCGCCATCCTTTATGAGCGTGTAGATGGCAGTACCAAACCCTGGCTGTTCACCACCGAAGATGGTCAGCCGCACTGGCGCGAGGTGCCGTTCCGGCTGGCACTGGGCGACGTTGATGCCCAGCTGCAGGCGGTCATCGCCGGGCTGGGTGTGGCACAAATGCCCTCGTGGCTGATTCAGCATGCCGTTAAACAGGGCGATTTGGAGATCATTTTGCCGCAGTTGCAGCCCGACGGGCTGACGCTAAGCGTGGTGTGGCCCCGCCGTAAACAGTTCCTGCCTAAGGTCGATGCGCTGTTATCGGCGCTCACGGCGCTGGAAATCCGCTAATCCACCCTGCTGTCTGATTATCGCGGTTGAGATGTTTCATCCTGACCGCGTTCATTTAATCTTTCCAGACGCTGAATTCACCCTGCTCCGCCCTGCCTGAACCGCCGCAAGCTTATTCATCTTCCGTATAACCCGCTTAAATTTAATGTTTTTATTTTCACCATGATGGAATCCCATCAAAATAAAAATGGCGGAAGGGTTGAGCTCACATAATGAAAACTAAGTTTCAAATATAATTTAACCCGAAATAAAAATATCAGTAGGGTGATGGCTTCTTCATGTTCTGACGTTTTGTCTTTGCCGTTATTACCAGGAGTATTCATGGAAAAAGAACTTTATATCTCGTCGAACCCGGCATCCGGTCCAAATAGCACCACCCGCACCGAGCCTTTTGTGAAGATTATTGCGCTGGTCGCCACCCTGGGTGGATTGCTGTTTGGTTATGACACCGGTGTGGTCTCGGGCGCATTACTGTTTATGCGCGGCGATCTACATCTCACCCCATTTACCACCGGGCTGGTCACCAGCTCCCTGCTGTTTGGTGCAGCCTTCGGCGCGCTGGCAGCCGGTCATCTGGCGGATGGCCTTGGCAGACGACGCATTATCATTGCGCTGGCGCTTATCTTTGCTTTAGGCGCTGTCGGCTCGGCCCTGGCGCCGGATGTCACCTGGATGATCGCTTCTCGCCTGTTCCTGGGCTTTGCCGTGGGTGGTGCTGCCGCGACCGTGCCGGTCTACATCGCAGAAATCGCCCCCGCCAACAAACGTGGCCAGCTGGTCACCCTGCAGGAGCTGATGATCGTCAGCGGTCAGCTTCTGGCATACATATCAAACGCCACATTTAACGACATCTGGGGCGGCGAAAATACCTGGCGCTGGATGCTCGCCCTGTCGATTGTGCCCGCCGTTCTGCTCTGGATCGGCATGATATTTATGCCAGAAACCCCACGCTGGCACGTGATGAAAGGCCGCAGCCAGGCAGCGCGAGAGGTGCTGGAAAAGACCCGCGCCGCTGAAGATGTTGAGTGGGAACTGGAAGAGATTGAGGAAACCATCGAAGAGAACCGTCAGCGTGGCAAAGGCCGCCTGCGCGATCTCGCCACACCCTGGCTGATGAAGATCTTCCTGCTGGGTGTGGGTATTGCCGCCATCCAGCAGCTGACCGGGGTGAATACCATTATGTATTACGCCCCCACCATGCTGACCGCCGCCGGACTGAGCAACGATGCCGCACTGTTCGCCACCATCGCCAATGGCGTGATTTCAGTGGTGATGACGCTGGCGGGCATCTGGCTGATCGGCAAAGTGGGACGTCGTCCGCTGGTGTTAATCGGACAGATGGGCTGCACCTGCTGCCTGTTCTTTATCGGGCTGGTCTGCTGGCTGATGCCGGAATACCTCAACGGCACCGTCAACCTGCTGCGGGCTTATCTGGTACTGGCGGGCATGCTGATGTTTCTCTGCTTCCAGCAGGGTGCATTGTCTCCTGTTACCTGGCTGCTGCTGTCGGAAATCTTTCCCGCCCGGATGCGTGGCATCTGTATGGGTGGCGCAGTCTTCTCGCTATGGATCGCCAATTTCGCCATCTCCATGGCCTTCCCGCTGTTATTAGCCGCATTTGGTCTGGCCGGCGCCTTCTTTATATTTGCGGCTATCGGCATCGGCGGTTCTGTTTTTGTTGTGAAATTTATTCCCGAGACCCGGGGAAGAAGTCTTGAGCAGGTCGAGCACTATTTCTATGCACTTTATAACGGAAACGGCAAAAAATAGTGGCTGAACTGAAACGTCCGTATGGAATAACTCACGGCCCGCTTCATTACGCTGACTACCCGATTGCTATTAACACTGTACCCCTACATTCAAGGAAATTGTTATGAGCCTGAATATTCCCAACGCGCGCTTTTGCATCAACCGTAAAATTGCGCCCAGCCTCACCCTTCCGCAGTTTTTTAAACTGGTCAGCCAGCTCGGTATCCAGAATGTCGAACTGCGCAATGATATGCCCAGCGGCCGCGTCACCGACGATCTCAGCGGCGACGAGGTAAAAGCCCTGGCGCGTGAGTCAGGCATCCGGATTGTAACCATTAATGCGCTCTATCCCTTTAATCAGCTGAATGAAGAGGTGCTGCAACGCACCCGCCAGCTGTTAAGTGATGCGCAGGCGGTCGGCGCTGAATCGCTGGTGCTCTGCCCGCTTAATGACGGCACGCCGATCAGCGCTGCCGACACCGTCACTGCGCTGAAAACCCTGGCCCCGCTGTTCGCCGACGCGGGCATTCAGGGACTGGTGGAGCCGCTGGGCTTCCCGCAAAGCTCGCTGCGTTCGGCGACTCAGGCTCAGACGCTGATCCATGAAGCGGGTGTGCCGTTCAGATTGCTGATCGATACCTTCCATCATCATCTGTTTGAAGATGCGGAACAGACCTTCGAACAGGAGATCGCTATCCGGCAGATCGGTTTAGTTCACCTCTCCGGCGTCACCGACCCGCGCCCGGTTAATCAGCTTACCGACGAAGAGCGCATCATGCTCAGCGCGGACGACCGCTTGCGCAGCAAGCAGCAGGTCGAGCGACTGGAGAAGATGGGTTACACCGGCCTTTACGCCTTTGAGCCGTTCTCCTCAGTGATGAACAGCTGGCAGGAAGCGGACATTGCCCGCGAAATTCGCGACAGCATCCAGCTGTTAAATCACTCAGCTTAAGGAATTATCATGACTATTAATATTGGCGTCATCGGCACCGGCGCAATCGGTCGCGAACACATCCGCCGTTGCAGCACCGTTTTACAGAATGCGCGCGTGGTGGCGCTTAACGATATCAACCGTGAAAACTGCCAGCAAATCGTCAATGAGCTGACGCCGGAAGCGCGCATTTATGATAATGCGATTGATCTGATTAACGATCCGCAGGTCAATGCGGTGCTGGTCACCTCCTGGGGCCCGACGCATGAAGCCTTCGTGCTGGCCTGCATTGAGGCGGGTAAAGCGGTATTCTGCGAAAAACCGCTGGCGGTCACCGCGCAGGGCTGCATGAACATTGTAGAAGCGGAGATAAAGGCAGGGCGTCAGCTGGTGCAGGTCGGCTTTATGCGCCCCTATGACAGCGGCTATCGTGCACTAAAAGCGGTGATCGACAGCGGCGAGATTGGCGAGCCTTTGATGCTGCACTGCGCGCATCGCAACCCGGAAGTGGGCGACAGTTACACCACCGACATGGCGATCACCGACACACTGATCCACGAACTTGATGTGCTGCGCTGGCTGCTGGATGATGACTATGCCAGCGTGCAGGTAATCTTCCCGCGTAAAACCCGTAAGGCCTCGTCACACCTGCGTGATCCGCAAATCGTGCTGCTTGAGACCACCAAAGGGGCACGCATTGATGTCGAAATCTTCGTAAACTGTGAATATGGTTACGATATTCAGTGTGAAGTAGTAGGTGAAAGCGGCATTGCCCGCCTGCCGGAGCCGGTTTCTGTGCAGCTACGCAGCGCGGCGAAGCTCTCCACCACCATTCTGACTGACTGGAAAAAGCGCTTTATCGATGCGTATGATGTGGAGTTACAGGCATTCATCAACAACGTCATCAGCGGTGAAATGACCGGTCCCTCAGCATGGGATGGCTACGCCGCTGCGGTGGCCGCTGATGCCTGCGTCGCGGCCCAGACTTCCGGTGAGATTGTGCCGGTCAGTATGCCAGCAAGACCAGCGTTTTATCGCTGATAGCAACACTGCACGGCGGGTTCCGCCGTGCACTCCCTTCTCTGTGCCCCCTTTTTCAGGGGCTCTTCACGCATCACCGGTAACAGGATAAAACCCCAGGGCAGGAGATTGGGTCATACCGGCCTGAGAGCGCAGCACAGCCCACTGTTCTCTCATTATCACGGCGCAGTAATCACAATTGCCACGCGTCGATTTTGCGCGCGTCCCTGCGCGCTATTGTTGCTGGTAACCGGAGCACTCATGCCTAATCCACGTGTGATAATATTTTCACGGGGTATAGCAGCCCCTTCCGCCCACTGTGCCGCGACTGCGTTAGCTCTTTTAAGCGATAGCTGTTGGTTATAATCCGGTTTGCCGTAATTATCGGTATGCCCGTCAATTCGCACATGCTTAATACCGGTCGACGCCAGGTTTTTTGCCATCCCCTGAATGTTACTTTTGCTGGAGGGTGTAAGTTCTGATTCGTTTACACCAAACAGGATCTTGTCTGATAAGCCTAAACCCCAGCCTTCCATATTTTGAGTGAATCCCGCACTCTTCATCGCTGCGATCTGCGCCTCACTAAAACGTTCTTTAGACTGACAACCGACCAGCGCCCAAATAAGTACCATCAGGAAAATACTTTTTTTCATCTTTAAGCCTTATTTGTTCGCTTATTTTTGTACATATTCATATCGGCACGTTCGAGGATAGACTCAACCGTGTCACCATGTTGTGACCAGGCGTAGCCAATGGTAACCGAGGTATTTATCGGCGTTTCGTCAGCAAGAATAATTTTTTCCATGATGACGTTATGAATGTTCTGCATGAGTTGTTGTAATTTCTCCTCAGTGACCTGACTGCTCACCAGCATGGCAAATTCATCCCCACCTAACCGGGCGACTAAATCCTGTTCAGATGCCAGTGATAAAAGGCGCTCTCCTATCGCTTTTAATACCTCATCTCCGGCGGCATGGCCCCAGTTATCGTTGATGCTTTTAAATCGATCGCCATCAAGAAACAGTAAGGCAAAACGCTCTTCAGCATATTGCTGGTCAAGAAGCCGGGAAAGGTGAGCAGTAAAGGCGCTGCGGTTTGCAAGACCGGTTAACGGGTCCTCCAGCGCTTTGGCTGCCAGCGAGCGATTATCACGCATAAGCGAAGCCTTCAGCGATTGCATTTCCATCAGCAACGCATTCAGGTCATCTGAAAATAGCTGAAACTCACTCGTCGTGCTCTCCGGTATACGCAGCGAAAAATCACCGGAATGAATCACATAGTGAATCGAACTGGTAATGTTGCGCAGCGTAGCGAGCATCCCCCGATGCAGAAATTCACTCAGCAAAAGGGAGATAATCAGCACACATAGCATGCCGCTGGTAAGAATCATGAAGGAGTAACGAATGAAACTCACTGCGCCGGTAACGGTGCCTTCCAGCGTCAACATACCGACAGCAACGTCAGAGTGGATGATATCGACGTTAAGCGGTTTGAGATAAATCCACTCACGCAACAACCGCGAATACCAGCCCGTCTGTTCCTGCTGCGCATGCCAGTTGACCAGAACAAGTTGATCCTTAGTGACCAGTTTTGCAGACGCGTACATTCCTTCATCGCCAAGCCGTGCAATTTTATTATGCGCATCGTAACTGTCAGAAAAAACTGTCGCAGCGGTTAGCATGGTACTGAGGGTTGCGCCGATTAATTCAAGGTTTCGCTTTTCGTAATTTTTAATAAATAGCAGCGACGTGGAGGAGAGCAAAATCCAGCACAACAGTAATATCACCGCAGCATTGATGGTGCTTATTTTTCGCAGTTTATTGCGTATCGATGATTTGTCATTTCTTAATTTATCGAATTTCATTTTATTTGCTTCTCTCGCGGGACAGCAAAAGCACGTCCGGACTCACCCTGACACCGCTTCTGGCAAGCGAATCAAGGTTAACGGAAAAAAGCGTATGGCCCGGATGAAAAATCAGACAAAACGCGGCGCCCCGGGTGCAATCCGCATTGTTCTCCGCGAGGGTAAGGACAGCTTTGCCCTTAAACTGCTGAATAAGGTCTGTCTGTTGTTGTGACGTCTGATCGCCGAAATAGACGGCGTCGCATCTGTGCGACGGCAGGTCGCCTGCGCTGGTAAGATAAACAACGGTGAATGTCGCGGCTGCAGATGAGGCATTGTCCGGCAAAGAGAGATGCCGCGCTGAAGAAAAAATACATAATTGAGGCGGTTGTTTTAAGCCAGCCCAATGGGTAAAACTAATAATACCGCTGACGATATCATTGGCTTTGCCGTCTCTTATTTCGGCACAGGCAATATGAGGAATAAGCAGCAGAAAAATAAGCCCCGTAAAAACGAGTTTGCAGATGTGGCGCAGGAAAAGCAGAACATCGACGTCATGATGAATTTGATATTTATCGATCATACTGCGTTCCCAAAAATTTTACGCATGACAGGAGGCCTTAATAAGCGCGAAAATATTAGCATAGCGGTGGTTAAAATTGTACTTCTGGTTTAGTTCGCCACATACCCTGTTGTTGTACTTTTATCTGGGCGTAAGTATCACTGTGCTATCAGTCAAAATAAGGCTTTAAAATTTCCTCGGTCCAGTGCATAAAGGCTCTGACACGCCGCGACAGATTTCGTCGGTGCGCGACAACAAAAGAGGCACTGAGCGGCTCAGGGCGCAAATCGGGAAGGACTTCAATCAGCGCACCGCGCTCAATATAGGGCGCCAGTGTGGAGTAACCGCCCTGGATCAAGCCCAGCCCGGCCAGTCCCGCCTCATGATAGGCCGGTACGCTGTTGACCCTTATGGCGCCGGGTAACATCAGCAATGGGTAGCCGCCATCCGCCGGATACTCCCAGCATGCTGAGTAGTGACTGAATTAACCGAAGAAAGTGACGAGGGATATTCTGGTAATTGACGCTACCTGACCACCGTGCCGGTAAGGTAGCGTGCAACAGGCCGGGGGGTGGCTGTGTCTGACTTTATGACTTCCGCAGATCGCTTCTATCCCCCTCTGCTTTCATTAAAGCAACTCCGACAAGGTTTTCGTACAGACACTCACTTTCGGGGCAGGCGCAGGCCAAAAATATTGTGCCCGTTCTCGTGCCGGTAGTAAGCCCTCCCGCCATGTAAAGCGGCGATTGCGCTCACCAGCGACAGTCCCAGTCCGCTTCCGGCCGTATGACGGACGTTATCGCCCCGCCAGAAGCGTTCAAAAAATTTTTCAGGCTCTCCCAGCTCTTCGCCCGCGTTCGACACCTCAATCTCAACGTAGTCAGCGTGATGATACGTGCTGACCTGAATCGTGCCTTTTTCAGGCGAATAACGAATGGCGTTGATCAACAGATTACTCATCGCACGCTGGAACAGCATTTTATCCGCAGTGAGGCTGCCTTCGGCGCCCAGCTCAATGACCTTCTCCTGCTCTTCCGCAACCGGTTCAAGAAAGTCGATCAGCGCTTCCAGCGCATCCTGCAGCAGGAACGTCTGTTTATTGAGTCTGATATTGTGGTGCGTGGCGCGAGCCAGAAAGAGAATGTTTTCAGTCAGACGCGACAGACTCTCCAGCTCTTCAATGTTGCCTTCAAGCAGCGTCTGGTACTCATCGGCTGAGCGTTCATGACCCAGCGCGACCTGATTCTGGCCCAGCAACACATTAATGGGCGTGCGGATTTCGTGCGCCAGATCGTCGGCAAACTGGGTCAGCCGGATAAAGTCCGTGGATAAGCGCTGACGCATAGCGTTAAGCGCATTACCAATCGGTAACAGCTCCTGCGGGATAGCCTGAAGCGGCACGGGCTGATTTAACCGGTCACTGGCAGTTTCTGCCACGATCTTACTTAACCGGCCAATCGCCCTTAGCCCTCTGCGAATCAACAGCGGACTGACTGCGGCGCACAGCAATATGGCCGCCAGTGAAACCAGAATGCTTTGCTGGCGATAACGTTCCAGCATCAGAGCTCGCTCCCGCGCGACCCTGCCGAGCGTAATGGTTACCGGCCCGAGTGATGAATTTGCCTGCAGGCTTAACGCCGACGCTTCCGTCTTGTCCGCGTTGATCCAGCGGTGCAGTTGTTTCTCACTGGGAGGAGTACTGACCGGTGTGGGCGGGATCGCGGGCAACGTAATCCCGGTATGATTAATGCTGACGTTTTGCTCATGCTGTGAACGGATGCTGAGAATGTCCTGATGGATATCGACCATCCGATTGAAGTAGAGCGGCAGCGAGCTGGGATGGGCACCATCTTCAAGCAGTTGTCTTAACTGCGCCGCCCGGTTAATCAGCGTTTGATCATCCCGCCAGACCAGTTCGCTACGTAAGGCTTTATACAGAATCAGGCTGATGCCCCCGCAGGCCATCGCCATGATCAGCGTAAAAATCGCCGTCAGCCGCAGCGTCAGAGAAGGGCTAAACACCATCGACCGCCTTTTCTGACAGGCAATATCCCATGCCCCTTACCGTAGTAATGAGCTTTTGAGAAAAGGGATCGTCGACTTTACGGCGCAGGCGGCGGATAGCAACATCGACGATGTTGGTTTCACTGTCGAAGTTAACGCCCCATATCTCGCTGGCCAGCAGCGTCCGTGGCAGAATCTCACCGTGACGGCTGGCGAGCAGCCACAACAGCATGAACTCTTTGCGCGTCAGTGTCAGAGTGACACCGTCACGCACAACCTGAAAGCGCCCTGAGTCCAGTATCAGATCGCCCACCCGCAGTACGCTACTGTGTGGCTGCTGCTGCCGGAGCTGGTTTCTCACGCGAGCCAGCAGCTCCGCAAAAGAAAACGGCTTAACCAGATAATCATTTGCTCCCAGTTCCAGCCCTTTCACCCGGTCATCCACCGAGTCTCTGGCGGTCAGGCAAATCACCGGAATCTGACTGGCGGTACGCAGGGTTTTCAGTACCTGCCACCCATCCATCCCCGGCAGCATAATATCCAGTATCACCAGGCTGTAGGGATGTGACAGCCCGAGATGCAGGCCATCCCGCCCGTCTGCGGCGTAATCCACGATATAGCCCGCTTCTTCCAGCCCTTTATGCACCCAGGCGCTCGCCTTCTGGTTATCTTCGATCAGTAATAGTTTCATCGGCGTAGTTTGCCATGAAATTTATGACCGCCCCAGCGCTTCAGCGCCAGATGACAATATGGTCATCTTTCTGACAGGCAGAACGAACAACCGTACAGGTATAACAGCGGGGTGATTAACACCGGAGTATTAAAAAATGAAAAAGAGTCTCACTGCCCTGGCCCTTACCACGCTGCTTGCCGTTCCCGCGGTCACCTTCGCGGCCAGTAAAAATCCGCTGAGCGTTCACGTGCTGAACCAGCAAACCGGGCTTCCGGCCTCAGAGGTTGAGGTGATGCTTGAGCAGAAACAGGGAGAAAGCTGGAAAGTACTGAATACCGCCAATACTAACCAGCAGGGTCGGATTGATGCCCTTTGGCCAGCAAAGCCCTTTGAGGCGGGTGACTATCGGGTGATTTTTAAAACCGGTCACTATTTTGCGGCACATCAACAGCAGAGCTTCTTCCCCGAAATCCCGGTGGAGTTCCATATCACCAGTACCACTAGCACCTATCACATTCCGTTGCTGCTGAGCCAGTACGGTTATTCCACCTATCGCGGGAGCTGAAATAAATGAAACGTTTACTGCTGGCATTAATGCTGACAACCGGCCCTGCCGTGGCGCTCGCTGCTGAGCCAGCCTCCGTCTATGACATGACACAGGCGCTGAGTAATCAACTGGCAACCGAGGCCTTGTCCGCCTGCCATAACATGAATCGTCAGGGCGTAGTCGCCGTGGTGGATCGGGGTGGAAACCTGGTCACGCTGATGCGGGATGACAACGTGGGTCCCCACAACACCCAGGCGGCATGGCGAAAAGCGTTTACTGCCCTCTCCACTAAAACGCCGACCAGACAACTGACCATAAAGGCACAATCATCACCGGAAAGCGTCAACCTGAATACGGTTAATGAGCTATTGCTGCTTGGCGGCGGCGTGCCGGTGCAATATCGCGGCCAGTGGATCGGCGCTATCGGCATGGCGGGCACCGGCGGCGCGGAGTCAGACGATCAATGTGGGACCGAAGCGATAAACAAAGTGCTGGGTAACAGCAAGCAACCGTGATTACGATGAAAGCGCGGCGGGTATTATTCCTGCCAGACACGGGGAAGAAACTGTTCCCCGTGATGCTTAAATAAGTCGCCGCCAGAACGTCTGCTGTGTGCCAGAAACGGAACTTGCTTACATCCTGCTATGTTAGTTTGCCGGGAGCAGGTCAGATAGGTTTTTATGGCCTTTTCAGACAGGGTCTTGTCAGAATTAATTTCTGATAATGACTGGCGTGGTTTTTTACATCATTGACCGTCAGACCCCATCAACCAGGGAGGATGAAGCCTCCCTGTTTTATTACGCCAACTGCACCCAGTGGCACGCCACCTGATGGCCGGGGCGCATTTCGCGCAGTTCCGGAATTTCAGTGCGGCAGCGTACTGTTGCCTGCGGGCAGCGGGAAGAGAAGCGACAGCCAGAGGGCGGACGCGAAGGATCCGGGATTTCCCCCTGCACCATCACCACTGGTACGCTTTCAGGAGCGAGCGTCGGCACCGCCGCCAGCAGCGCCTGGGTGTAAGGGTGTAGCGGCTGGCTGAACAGCGCATCGCGGCTGGCAGTTTCCACCAGTTTCCCCAGGTACATTACTGCCACGTCATCACACAAATGCTCCACGACACCAAGATCGTGAGAGATAAACAGGAAGGTGACGCCATGGTCATCGCGCAAATCGGAAAACAGGTTAATGATTTGCGCCTGAATAGAGACATCCAGCGCGGAGATGGGTTCGTCGGCAATAATAAAATCCGGGTTGAGGATCAGCGCTCTGGCGATGCCGATACGCTGGCGCTGGCCGCCGGAAAACTCATGGGGAAAGCGATTGTAATGCTGCGGCGCCAGTCCACAGATTTTCATTACCTCCAGCACTTTGTCGCGCAGTTCTTCTTTGCTGCACAGCTTGTGTTCCAGCATTGCTTCCCCAATTGCATCACCTATCCGAATGCGCGGATTCAGCGAGCTGTAAGGATCCTGAAAGACCAACTGGATTTTAGGGCGCAGTGCGCGCATCTGTTTCGGCGTCAGGTTCTGCAACTCCTGACCACGATACTTTACGCTACCCGCCGTTTTGTCATACAGCCCCAGCAGCGTGCGTCCCACGGTGGTTTTACCGCTACCGGATTCACCCACAAGGCCAAAAATAGTGCCGGGTCGAATGTTAAAACTGACGCCGTCCACGGCGCGTAGCTGTCCGGTTTCCTGACCAAACAGCCCGTCGCGCAGCGGGAAGTGCTTTTTCAGGTCGTCCACTTCAATAATATATTGCTGGCTCATGCGATCGGCTCCGCTAACTCGCTGTGAATACATGCGGCTTGTCGCGTTTGCCCGATCAGCGGCGGAATGCCCGCGTGGCACTGCGCGGTTCTGCGTTCGCAGCGATCATAGAACGCGCAGTATGGCGGCAGTTCGGCCAGATCAGGCACCTGTCCGGGAATGGAGTAGAGGCGGCGTCGGCGCTCACCCGGAACAGGGCGCGACGCGATAAGCCCTTTGGTATAAGGGTGCAGCGGGTTGTGTAGCACATCGGTAGTCGGGCCTTGCTCAACGATGCGCCCGGCGTACATCACCACGACGTGTTCCGCCATCTGCGCGATAACCCCTAAATCATGAGTGATCAGCATCAGCGCCATCTGCTGCGCCCGCGCCTGGTCGCGCAGTAAGCGCAGGATTTGCGCCTGCACGGTAACATCCAGCGCTGTGGTTGGCTCGTCGGCTATCAGCAGTTTCGGCTGGCAGCTTAACGCCATGGCAATCATGATGCGCTGCAACATGCCGCCGGAAAGCTGATGCGGATAGCAGCCCATCAGACTCTCCGCCCGCCCCAGCCCGACATCAGCGATCAGTTGCGTGGCGTGCGCCCAGGCCGCTTTTGGTGTTTCGCCGCGATGGCGAATCAGCGGTTCACAGAGCTGCTCGCCAATGGTGAGCACCGGATTGAGTGCTGTCATCGGCTCCTGAAAGATCATCGCTAACTGATTACCACGCAGATCGGCCATTTTCGACGGCTTCAGGCGCAGCAGATCGGTTCCCTGAAAGCGGATTTCGCCGCCGTCGATACGCGCAACCTGCGGCGGTAACAGCCCCAGCAGCGACATGGCGGTAACGCTTTTGCCGCAGCCAGATTCACCAACCACGCCAATGATTTGCCCGGCCTGAATGGCAAATGAGACATCCTGTACAGCGCGCACACGCCCCTGCTCGCTGGCGAAGGAGATGGATAAGTTATTAAAGGTAATTAGCGGCTCGCTCATTTCAGGCTCCGTTTCATCTTCGGATCCAGCGCATCACGCAGGCCATCGCCCAGAACATTAATGGCGATGACGGTCAGAAAAATGGCGATACCCGGCGGCATCCACAGCCACGGGCGACGCTGAAAATCGATCAGGCTGTTGGCCGCGTCCATCATATTGCCCCATGAGGGCGTTGGCGGTACGACGCCAAGGCCGAGGTAGCTAAGCGCAGATTCCATCAGGATGGCGTTGGCCACTGCCATCGTCGCCATCACCACCAGAATGGGAATGGTGTTCGGCAACAGATGACCAAACAGGCGGCGTCGCGAAGAGAGGCCCAATACCTGCGTCGCCAGCATAAAATCGCGTTCGCGAAGCGAAAGGATTTGCCCGCGCACCAGCCGCGCCAGCTTCGGCCACTCCAGCAGGCTAAGCATCACCACCACCATGTAGATGCGCGAATCAGACGAAAAATCGAGTTCAGACAACATCGCTCCGGCGACAATCAGCAGCGGCAGGCTGGGAATCGTCATCACCAGATCCGCGAGGCGCATCATCAGTTTGTCCGTCCAGCCGCCGGCATAACCGGATACCGCACCCAGCAGGTAGCCCAGAGCCACCGAAAGTAGCATGGTCATCAGGCCAATAATCAGCGAGATACGTCCGGCAAGCAGCAGGCGGGTATAAATATCGCGGCCAAGAAAATCGGTGCCCAACCAGTGCTCTGCGCCAGGCGGTTTGTTGATCATCAGCGCATCGGTGGCGTCATCTTTCCACGGCGACCACACCGGCCCCAGCACGCACCAGATGGTCATGATTACCAGCAGAACCAGGCACAGCATCGATAGGTGATTGTGGCGCAGCGCTTTCCACGCCTGGTGCCACGGAGATGGTGTGGCCTGCGCCAGCGCCGGAATTTCCGCTTTGCGTAAGCGGCGATTCGTTGAGAAAAGGGAACCGAACATCACGACCTCACGCGAATGCGCGGGTCGGCCCACGCGTACAATATATCGGCAATCAGGTTGCCAACAATGGTTAATACCGCCAGAAACAGGGTGAACCCCATCAGCACCGGGTAATCGCGGGCGGCCAGCGAATCAATATGAATATGCCCTGCGCCCGGCCAGTTAAACACCTTTTCGGTGATGATCGCGCCGGAAAACAGCCCCGGCAGCTCAAAACCGAGCAGGGTGATGATCGGCAGCAACGCATTGCGCAGTGCGTGTTTAAGGATCACTGTGCGTTCGCGCAGCCCTTTGGCGCGTGCGGTGCGGATAAAATCCATCTTCACTACGTCAAGCATGCTGGCACGGAAATAGCGCGTCAGGCTGCCTGCCTGCAACATCACCAGCGCCATGACCGGTAACACCAGATGCGCCGCAACCTGCATCACCCACACCCAGCCGCTATCGTCGCTGCCAGTGTTGGTCATGCCGCCCACCGGCAACCAGTGCAGATCGACTGCGAACCACTTAATAAGCAACAGGCAGAGGAAAAAGGTCGGGAAAGACATGGCAGCGAACACCGACACGCTCACCAGATGATCGAACAGCGTATTGGGTTTCAGCGCCGAGGCAATGCCCACCGCAAGCCCGATGCTCCAGTAAAACACCAGCGCAACACTTGCCAGCAGGAACGAGTTCCAGATGTACTGGTTAAGTAGCTGACTCACCGGAATTTGGTATTGCAGCGAGAACCCCAAATCGCCGCGCAGCAACTGGCCGAGCCAATGCAGATAGCGGGTAAGGATCGGTTGATCGAGTCCATAAATAGCTTTCAGTTCGGCGGCGCGGGCTGCAGTGAGGGTAATGTTACCGTCGATAAAGTCGCCTGGCGTTTTCGCGAAAAGCATAAAAATAATCAGTGATGCGAGCAGCAGCATGGGCAGGGTTTGCAACAGTCGCCTGAGGATAAAATTTCGCATAGCTTTCTCATGACAACTGCCGGGAAACCCCGGCAGTTGTAAGTGTTATTTAACGATTTTCACATCCGGCAGGCTGCCGGTCAGCCCGTTGTAGATATCCGGTTTAAAGCCGGTGACGCGGGCACTACTGGCCGACAAAATCTCGCGGTTACCCAGCAGAATCACCGGCGGATCGTCCGCCAGCACTTTATACAGCTGGTGATAAATCGGTTTGCGTTTTTCCACATCCAGCACCGCATTACCTTCGTTGATCAGCTTATCAACCTGCGGATTGTTATAGCCGGACTCTTTCGCTTCCGTGCTGTAGTAATCCCACACGCCATCATGTGGATCGTTGAGTGTGCTGGTGCTGAAAGAGGCCAGGTCATAGTTACCTGCTTTACGCTGCGCCATGAGGGCGTTGAAATCCACAACCTGTGGCTTCAACAGCACGCCAATCTGCTGCCAGTTCTCTTTGGCGATGGGGATTAGCGCATCGTTCAGCACTTTCTTACTCACCAGCAGCGTCAACTCAAGACGTTTACCGTCCTTCACGCGGATGCCATCAGGCCCCGGTTTCCAGCCCGCTTCATCAAGAAGTTTCTTCGCCTGTGCCGGGTCAAATTTGTATGGATTCACGCCATCTGTGTTATACGCCCATGAAATCGGGGCAATAGGTTCAATTGCCACTTTTCCATAGCCCTGATAAACCACATCAATCAACTTCTGGCGATCGAGACCATAAATCAGCGCCTGTCGCACTTTCACGTCCTGCAACGCCGGGCGACGTACGTTGAATTCCACTTTGCTGTAGTCGCTGGAGCCGAACAGGTTGATATTGGCGAAGCCCAGCATTTTCAGTTGTTCGATATCATCAGGGCGAGAAGTAAACGAGTCGTAATCGGTTTCGCCGGTCTGGAACAACTGGAAGTTAGTGGACGGGTTGGTTACGCGGTAGATAAACCGCGGCGTCGGTGGTGTGCCACGGTAAAAATGGGTATTGGCGTGGAAACGAATCTCCTGGCCCGGAATATATTTGTCATAGACATACGGTCCGTTGCCCAGCGGTTTACCGTGCAACGTGCGCAGATAGTCGAGATTGCCGCGCTGATACCCTTTCCCATAATACGCTTTCGACAACACCGGGCCGCCAATTTTCGCCAGCGTTGTCGCGCCAGGCTGGCTGGTGGTGACCTGTAAGGTCAGCGGGTCGATCACTTTCAGACCACTGACGCTATCAGCTTTTCCGGCTTTATACTCCGCGCCGCCCACAATGTTGGCGAGGGTGATGTCAGTATCGCCATCATATTTCGGGTCATGCAGCACGGTCAGGGTAAACGCCACGTCTTCGGCGGTGAGGGGCGAGCCGTCGCTGAAAGTCAGGTTTGGGCGCAGCTTAATGGTATAGACATTGTTATCCTGACTGACGCTCCAGCTTTCGGCCAGGCCTGGCACCAGATTGCCGTGGCTATCCCAGTCGATCAGACGTGAGAAAATCACGTTGGTGACGTTTTCGTCCCAGCCGTTAACAAAGAAATAAGGGTTAAAAATACCCTGCGGTTCAGAGATACCTGCCACCACCGTCTCTTTACGCAGCTTAGCCACTGCCGGAATCTGGCTGGCATCGGTGGCTGGTGTAATGCCCTCTTTTAAGGGTACATCGGCGAAAGAGGCAGAAGAGAAAGACACCAAACTGCTGAGTAACGCGATTTTCAGCGCCAGAGTAAAGCGCGTGGGTTTTGTTTTTATGCTTTTTAGTAGGATGGACAAAATTGCTCCCTCATCAAATGTTTGTGTAGAATTTACAAATCATGACGAAAGATAAAAGCCACACCCCACCCTGTCTAACAACGAAACAATCTGGCTTATAGCAAATTATCCTTAGTGGATTTATGAGAAAGCAATGCGTAATTTCAGCTAAAGAAGATGCTTGCTTATATCGGCCTGCGAATGCTGCTTTCTTCGGAACCTGCTTTGCCAGACGGTATGGAAGCAACAGCTCCGACGCGGGGGCTGCTTTTTTTTAAAAGCTTCTTTGTCGCCATGAGCAACCCTAAATATTACATCTTCATGACCGCACTGCTTCCTCAGTTTGTCAGTACGGCGCAGCCAGCGTTGCCGCAGTATGCCAGCCTGGCGGCAGTGATCGTCTCGATTGATGTGACGGTGATGCTGGGCTATGCCGCACTGGGTAAAAAATCCCTCCATCTTCTGAAAGCCAGCGGCATCAGATGGATGAACCGCATCAGCGGGTCGTTTTTATTAATCCTCGCCGGATCGGTTGCTTTGTACCGTAAAAGCAGCACCTAATCATCCTGATAACAGCCGCCTTTAGGCGGCTTTAAAGGCATCATCGCCATCAGGGGCGTTCCCGGCGGTAGTTACCGGCTACGCCCGACAGATCGCGTGGCTGAGCGCGGGACGGCTCAAGGTAACGATCGATACCAGCGCTGATGGTGCGCAGGTCGGCGTTGGCGCGCTGGTAGTCAAAGAAGTAGCGCCCACGCTCCGCGTTATTCTCCTGAGCGGCGGCTGGCCGAGTGAAGCTCAAGGTGCCTGCAGAGACGCAGACCGCAAGCTGTTCCGCATGCGTGGCAAAGACGTTAAATCGGTGCGTGCTGGCAACCAGGGCGACCTGCTGTGCCGTGTCGTGGTTGAGACGCCGGTTAGCCTTAACGAGAAGCAGGAGTCGCTGCTGCGTGAGCTGGAAGAGAGCTTTGGTGGTGAGGCGGGCGAGAAGAACAGTCCGCGTTCAAAAAGCTTTCTCGATGGCGTCAAAAAGTTCTTCGCCGATTTGACTCGCTAAGCGGAAACGCTGCGGTAAACATAAAAAGCCCCTGTAGTGCAGGAGCTTTTTTTATTGCTGCACTATTCAGCACCACGTATCCGTTAAGGCGTACTCAAAAATATTTCTCATGTTTCCGCTTTCGTTGTCGATAACCTCATTGCTGGTTGAGTGATGATTTCACTCAGCATTTATTTTTTCATTTAAGGCGATAAGGATATTTATGAACAAGCTTTGTGTTGCGGCGCTGTTGGCTCTGAGTTTAACCGGCTGTGCGCAGCAGACTTTCGTAATGAAACAGAATCAGGTTGGCGCGGCGACGAAAACTACCAGCCAGCCTTTTTTTGTTTCAGGTATCGGTCAGCGTAAGAGCATTGATGCGGCGCAGGTGTGCGGCGGCCAGGAAAAAGTTTACCGGGTTGAAGTGCAGCAGACGTTTGTTAATGGCTTACTGAGCGTGGTGACGTTTGGTATCTACACGCCACGTGAAGCGCGCGTTTATTGCGCCATCTGATAATACCTAAGGCCGGTTCGCCGGCCTAATCCTGCCTGTTATTCTCCACATTCAGCGGTTAAAATGCATTAATATGTTGTAACTATTAAATTCTGCTGTCGCTCCGCTGCGCGGCTTGCCTGCTGACGACGTTACCCGAAACGAGTTCAGGCAACGTCGTCCAGCCTGGTAAAAGCAGGAGTAAGCTGTTGAGGCATGTCAGTCTGCTTTGAGCGAGGAAAGGACCTCGCGGAAACATTAGAATACTGAGCAACTATGTTATGTGTGTTGTGCTTTTTTCCGGCGTCATTCTCCCCCTTAAGCTATGCCTGGTCTGTAACCTCGTCTCAACCAGAAAGCCACCAGATTTTCACCTGACAAGTGTCAGGTAAACGTATTCCGCCGTGTCTCATCGTCACCTGCGATAAAGGGGTGAAGCCTTGGGTAAGGAAAGCGTTTATTTCAGCGGTTCAGGCAGCGTAACAATCCATAATTCACTGTCAGACTCCGGTTTCTTCAGCGCCTTAAGGCCGATGGTCGTGTCCACTGGCTTATCATCTACCGTAAGCGTCCCCTGCTCCGTCACCCGATAATCCTTGCGCTTCTTACCTTCCACCGGATTTTGCATGACCGTTTTCACGCCAAAGTCATTGTCATTGGTGACCGCCAGCGTTTTATTGTCGATCAGTGCCAGCCCTTCGGCCTTCTCCTGCTGCCAGCCGAGTTGACGTAAATCGACCACCCGCGTTTTAGTAGCGAATTTAATGCCGCGCTGTGACAGCGTTTTCTCGTCGTCAAATTCTGGATATTCGCCAGGCTTATCAAATGCTGAAAGCTCCGTAGCGGGGCTGAGATCTACCTTATAGACAAGGTTGCGCATCGCGTCGTTTTTGTCGGTGCCCTGTTCTATCAGCAGGATTTGTTGATTGTTGATGGCCACGATATCGCCAATTTTTGCGTCACTGTTTTTACTGTAAGCCTCGCTGTCGATAGGGTAACCATACATTGCGGTTTTCCCGGTCGCCGGATCGAAGCTCACCAGGCGGGTAAAGCGCGCCTGCTTCTTACTTTTACCGTCGATATCCAGCGTGCTCTGCACCGCGGCGATGATACGCCCATCCGGCATGCGGGTTATCCCCTCAAAGCCGCGATTTGGCTGACGCCATTTGAGAATATTCGGAAGACCGCCCGCGATGGATTTCTCACCCTCAGCTGCCTGAGGCCCATGCATCGCCAGAATTTTACCGCGCTCATCAACGTTAATCAGGAACGGGCCATACTCATCACACAGCCAGTATCCGCCCTTCCCGTCCGGCGTAATTCCCTCGGTATCCAGACCGCGGTTATCGCCGTGCAGCAATTTCAGCGTATCGCTTAGCGCGATTTCATTGGTTGATCCGATGACGCCATCCTGCAACGGCAATCCGTTAACGTTACCCTTATCGTCATGCAAAGGTCGGGCATCCGTGGCCTCGGCTTTGCCGTTCTGCACCCGAATATTCATCAGCATTGGGGCGAAATCTGGCGTGACGAAAATTTTTGATTCTTTCTTACCCATATCAGGCGAGTCGGCATTTGGTCCGCGATCGGTGACGGTCACGAAGGTCAGCGCATCCCCCTGCTTGCCGGTAAATAGCAAACCTGAGCCGATCCCCACCGGCAAACCATGGGGGAATGCGCTGGCGAACGCGCCGTTGTAGCTCACATGCGTCCCTTCGGGAAAACTGACGATATAGTGTTCGACCTTTGGCTGTGCCGCTAACGTTGATGAAGAGAGCGCACAACCGATAACCAGAGAAATAGCTTTTATTTTCATATTTTTATATCCATGAAGGGAAGCTACGAGCGTAAAGAATATAAATGACAGAAAAATGAAATCTCCGGGAAACATGGGCTGTTAACAGATCGCTTATTACCCCGTTATGAAAGTGGGATGAACCTGTCTGTTCAGAGACAATGGTCCGGTTTCTTACATCAGTAAACGCAGATGTTTCTGGTCAGCGATACTCATGATCATAAGAATGCGGCGGACCGCGCAGAGTTCACCCCTCGCCTTTGATTTACGCTGTTATATCCCGGAAAAGATATTTACATTTGTTCTGCAAAACTATCTGCCGCTCAGCAGAGCTGATACAGGGATTGATCGCAGGGAAAAGCAGTGGTTAACGTCATCATCAAAGTCACACCGCAAACAGAGACAGGGAAAGTATGAGGGAGATTGCACCTGATGTCATAACCGGGATGCCGTCACGGACGGCAGCGTGTCTGTGCCGTCAGATCGCTGGTCTGATAAAAGGCGGGAGCCTGACGCCGGAGACCTGCCTGCGTCTCTATACTTTTTGTGGTATCAGACCGTCAGATACTCAGTGGCGCCAGTTTCTTATCCCGGTTCTGTGCTGTGTGGGATTACTGTCACTATTGTTTTGCACCACCGTGCCTCTTGATCTCCCGGCTAGTCGTTGAGGGTGATCTCGATAGTTTGTTTGCGATCGCCCTGATGCTGATTTTTGCTACCAGCGCTCTGAATATTTCCTCTCTTTCATCAAGCGAAAGCGCTAACGGATGACGCTTTCGGACAGGAGGGCGGTATCCACCCGTCTGGTGGATAGTGAGCATAATAGAAGAATGATGCCTGTCGAACATTCTGGCGATATCATGCAGGGAATCACCTTGCTTATATCTGTCCCGGATAATCGCTTTCTGTTCCGGCGTGTAGTTAATACGCGTTCTTCGTTTCATGGCAACGTGCCCTTCGATTAAGGATAGCGTTGCATCGACCCATTGAACTCACAGCTCATAGCAGACCGCACTATGCTGACATGTTCGCCCTGTACCTGATAAGTAACTTGATGAGAGCCTTATAAGGTCAACTACCACGTTGTTTCTCTAATCGAATATAAGCGCCATCTAATGTTGTCTTATTTCCCCAGCCAAGTTGCATGTAGAATTTAGCCGCACGGCTGTTTTTATCTGTTTCCAGCCAGGCAATTTCGTGATGTTTGAACAACTCCTGTTCCGCAATCTCTGTAAGTCTGCGACCAATGCCTCTGCCTTCATAGGCAGGAAGGACAAAAAGACCAAAAAGAGAGCCTTTCTCCCTTAAAATCATTGAAAAACCCACTACTTCGTCATCATCTGTCGCAACCCATGCGCAGTGACCCTCTTCGATCATATTGCTCACGGTACTTTCGGTGATACCCATCTCCTGCATCTCTTCACGACTCAGGTGATTTTCGGCAACAGAGGTTCTGACAGTAAAAATACTCTCAAAATCAGACAATTGTGCTGGTCTTATGTGGATATCCATTAGTATTACTCCATGCATAGCAAAGTTAAATTTTGAGAGTGATACAATCTTATCCTTTACAGAAGCATAGAACCTTGAGCAAACTCGCTACTGCACATCATGTCCGCTTTTCGCTCAGAGCGGACATATCTGAATTGCTTAATTGAAATGCTAACACCTGAAAAGCGCAGGATTGGCCTGTTCGTTCGCTACAAGACATGACTGAAACGACGCTTCTGGTATGTCGGTGGGCTAACCCAGCAATCGGGCTGAATTGTTAATGGCTGTAATAATGCTAAACCCTATCTCAGCTGTGGCTTTTTGTTAGCTAAAAGGAGTAAACATGGAAGTAAGTGTAGAATTGTGTCCGCCAGATGAATGGGAATCCATGGTGAAAATTTATACCGAGATGGAAGAGCACTATTATGGTAAGGGCATCTTTCAGGAACCACTGTTGAAGAATTACCTCCGCAATCGACTGTTCAGTCAGCTCTCCGGTACTCTGGTGCTCAGGGCTCGCTGCGACGCTCATATCGTTGGGCTAGCATGTTGCAGCATCCTCTACCCTTCTCCCCGTTACAGTGGCCAGCTGCACATCAAAGAGCTTTATGTCTCCCAGAGTGAGAGAGGTAAAGGCACAGGGGAATCCATAATGCGCTTTATAGCGAAACTCGCTCTTGAACATGAGTGTCATAGCCTCAGCTGGAATGCCGAGAAGTCAAACGCCGGAGCAAACCGTTTTTATCAGTCTTTAGGGGGCAGAATTAATGACAGTATTGTGAATTATTATCTTAATGGTGAACTCTTGCGTAAACTGGCTTCGGACAGTTCGGTAGAGCCTGGCGGCTGAACTGGTTAAGCTATCGCACTGATTTGGCTTGCCAGGAAGCAGAGGGAATCTGCACAATGTTTATGCCGTGTCCACACTGTGCCAGAAGCAGCCAGTCAATCAGATATAGAACTAAGCACTTTTACATGACCTGACCATAATACCAACGCTCTCCAGTGAACCATTCATCACGATCCTCACTCCCGTAGTATTCGAGTGTAATACCAAGTTCCTGCACATTAGCTGGAAGAATGAGGCCCCACTCAGCAGCAAGGCTGCGTTCTTTAATTAAAGCGGAAGCACCATTTTCAGAACGACCTTCAGTGATAAAGCTTTTGTAATATTCTTCTGATCGATACAAACAGATTTCGCTTGTAAACATATCTGGAAGGCATATTACAGCAGTAATACGAGGATGGTAATCCATATCTGCAGTTACCGTTATGAGGTTTGAACAAGCGTTGATCATAGCTTGCGCACAGGCTGCCTTATCTCTAAGCGTGCTGTACTTTCCCTGAACAAGGTTGATTTCAACAGGAATTTTAAAATTCCAGTAATACTCTTTTTCAGAAAACAGGGCTCGTTCAGGGCAATTGAAAGAATCAGCCCAGCGGTTAAGAGATTTTAAGCGGCGTGGAATATTTCTAATCTTAGTTCGATGATCTCTATTAAGTCGTCTGCTCATGGGTATTTAATATTTTACCTGTCCAAAGGTTTTAGGCTGTACTGCAGTTCAGAATAGTATCGAGCTCCAGACTTCAGCTAATCGTTCATATTAATGTAACTCACCTGTTCTGATTTGTAACCCTTATGTCCGCTCCTCGCTCATAGAGGTTATCGTCCTGCAAGACAGCCCAGTTTATGCCAGAAACCGCCACTAACCCATTCGTGATGGCTCGCCGGGATCATCCTTTGAATACAGATTACGTTCAAATACGATTTGGGCGCGTTGCAAAGAAGACCACCGCTGCGCCGATAGCGATGATGAGCGTATCTTCAATCAAGCCGCTCCTGGTCTGACCCATCCCTGCCATAGCCTTTTTGCGTGCCGCAAGAGTGGCATAGGCAAGTGGCACAGCGGTAGAAATAGCAATCGCTGCCCCGGTTTTTTCTTCTCCACTGGGTGCCAACGCGGTGCCCGCAATCCCTGCACTGACCACGCGTGCTGACAAGCCCAAAAACACGTTGCGGTCTGGCGCTGACTTCATCTTGTCACCAAAAAGTTCACCTGCACCCATCGCTAACGCACCATATTTGAACAGGGGACGATCCAGCAACAGAAGCCTGCCCGATGTTTCGCGCCCGGCAACGCGTGCTGCAGCGAGGGCCGCCATAGGTGTCAAAGAACGGCAGCTGGCGACAAGGCCAATTAAGGCTGAATAAACAAACTCAGTTATTTTCATTGGGCATCTTCCGGATAAAAAGAATTTCTGCAGCCGCTGCGCGTCTGGCTCAGTCAGCAAAAAAAATGCTGACTTCGGCGCTGCATCCTGTGCAAATGACCCCTGCAATAGTCAGTATAGATGAACGGCTTGAGACAGCAGAAATGATGGAAACAGGAGATTAAAGTATGAGGAGCGCACTTAATTTCTGAGACAAACCTCAGCGATAATCATCCTGGTGTATGGTCGTCAAGACGAGCGGCTACGTGCTTACTCCATTAACTGGCATTACTGTTCTCCTGGCAGAAATTATGCCAAACATCCGCTCTTCGCTCATACGGGACACTCATAATCACATCTTCTAATCCAATAGAGATTGAGCATGAAAACATCCCCCCTGGAACAAAAGCCGCATTATTGGCCAGAAACGCCCCCTCCAGATCCTTATATATGGGGATTTCGTATCCGTCTTGAGCTGGAAGGAAAGGTTCGTGTGTAGTGGTGCACTAAATTTGGCCACCGAAACAAATAAGTAAATATTTGCTTTTCACTCGCAACTGCCCGTCATGCCAGCTCAAAAAGCAGGCTTAACGTAGAATATTTTCCGTTTTCCAAGCGGACCCATTTTATATAGTTTTCTACGTTGCGAGGAAGACGCCTGGCAATCCCGTCAGACATCCTCCTGTCACAGCAGAATACAGATTGATAATGTGATGCTGATCTTCCTTAAGAAGGCTGACCGGCTCACTCTGCCCTGTAGGAGTCGTAAATAAACATGTGATAATTATCTACGTTCCTATCCGCCGTTCCGCAAGTGCATGCCTTGCTGCATTTGATGCCCATTCATCGGACTGGTCATGATTTTCAATCTCTGCCTCAGCTATTGGCGTTACACGAATCAGCGGAACTGAACCAAAAGGCAACCCCTCAATCTGACGACCATCACGGCTGAGAATGATGCGGGTCATTGGTTTATAGTCGTCCGTAAGAGAGCAAAACAGGATGGCTCCATATTTTTCAACATCAGCAGCGACCTGATAGCCGTCGGCAACGAGATCCCCCACGCTAATTAGCAGATGAGCCCAGTCATTAATCTGATGGCTGGTATTATCCGAAGCATCCAGCTCCATGAAAAGTTCGCATTCTACGCCGTTTTCCGGCTCTGCAACGCCGGCCCAGGGCGTCGAGAGACCATCGGTGGCCAGGGTCAATTTGGTGCTACTTTTGGTGCTGAGTACCCGGCAATGGGGCCCGAACCATTTCGTCTGGTTATGTACATTTCCGTCATCTCGTTCAGCTATAAAGCTATCTGACACGTCACCATATCTTTTCCAGAATGCTCGCCTTGCGACAGCGGCAGCCTCATACATCGGACTCTGAGGACCGCGCGGCACAATTGTCTCATCGAATATTGTGTCAACCGTAACGCGCCCACGCATTAGCGGTATTTTAGCCTTTGTCCAGCGAACAGTAACCTTATTAAAGGGCTGTATCTGTGATGCTTCGAGTTTATCAATAACGTTGCGGATCCTCTGAAAAGCCTGGTCATCAGTAGTAACGTTGCTCCCGTCGGCATACATGTAGCCTCCAGTTTGCGAGGAGACTCCAGCCTGTTCTGTGATAATGAGCCATTCACCGCTCACAGCGCCAGTGGGCGCCTTATCCAATGCCGGGCGTAAGGCCCTTTCCGCCTCAGAGTTTGAATATGAAGTCATGCATGACCCTTATCTTCATGTCTTATGTATCTTGATTGTTTCACAGTTTCCCACATCTGAGCGTTGCTAATATTTCGGCCATGCAAGCTGAAAGCTAATAGAGCGATTGTAGGTCATGGGGTCTAAAAAACTTGAGCAGGCTCTTAAAAATGCCCCCTTTAGTCTGGAAGACGAAACCGGCTGCTTTGTGCCAGAAGCGTACTGCATCAAAATTTGACTCAGTTCATCTTTCAACTTGTTAATAGGCCATTTTTATGATTTTATATGCAAAATAAATGAATATAAAATCACATGGGTCTTGTTATGTCTTCCGATTCACCTGTTAAAGCTCAGTTTGAAGCCTATAATGCCCACGATATTGAAGCTTTCATGTCTTGCTTTTCAGAGGACTTCAAAGGTTATCGGATGCCAAGTGAGCTTCCTTCAACAGTTGGGAAAGAATCATTACGTGAGTTTTACATGAATAATCGATTTAATAATCCATTACTTAGAGCAGAGCTTATTTCCAGAATCGTAATGGGCAATAAAGTTTTCGATCACGAATTAATATATGGTTTATCTGATCAGCCTCTGGAGAGCGTTGCTGTTTTTGAAATTAAAAACGACCTCATTTCTACAGCATGGTTCTACTTCCCATGATTGTGCGTTTAATGACTGGTTAAGAGTTACCGTATCCCAGTTTTCCCATTGAGTGAGAAGCGCTGTCAAAGGTCCGCTCTTCGCTCATAGCGGACTGCGCATTTGCAGGCCTGCTTTGTGCGAGTCGCGTGATTGCCCGTATGTTGTTAGCGCAATAAAAGACCTGCCTGAAAACCAGGATTTTTCACGGTCAATCCAAAGAGGTTATACGCGTTTTCGACACCAGTGAGCACTTCAGCAATCGAAAAAATATGAATATGGCTCAGCGACACCAGCATTATTAGCGTGCCTCAGGCCTTTTCCCCAACAGTTTTGGGAGACTCATGCGGCGCAACTGACTGACTATGAGTAGCTCCCACGTAGCATTCACTGAGACGCATGAATGAAGACCTGTCATTAACAGATTGCTAAGTCTGGAAGCCTTAAAGTCCTGAAATTTCAGTTGGCTTCGTCCTTCAACCGGTGGCGATAATGTTTCAGGACAACGTATGTCACTATCTGACCGTAAATAAAGCCGCCCAGTCCAGCAAATATTACGGTGCCGGCTATGCCGCCAAAGTACGCTCCCGCGCCACTGAGAGTCCCGCAAAGGACGAGACCGCCCCAGGTCTGCCAGTGCCGGAAGGTCGATTTATACGCCCTCCGCCAACGTCTTCCGCGCTCCCGAAAAGATAAGTCTTTTAGTTCGGGAATACTTTTTTGGGTTCAGTAGATTTTCACGGTACTGTCCTTGTTCCGATTGCCAGGCGAAGGAAAATATAAAATGCTGGCATATGAAAGGGTTATCCAGTACCCGCTATTCGTTCTTAGCGGACATTAGCCCGACGCCAGTCCGCGTTATGCCAAAAGCGGACACAGGCTGATATAAATAACCGTTGAGATGTCCGCCTGTATTGATTTATGAAGGAACTGCATGAAGCGATGCCTCAGAATGCAGTCCCGCCATAACGATATTTATAAGCCACTCAAGACGTTGCCGCCACTCGCCATTAAAATCAAGCTGCCATATGCCCGCAATTGCCAGAAAGAAATCATCAGTTGTTACTCCGGGATGGATGGTTCCCGCTTTCTCATTTGCATCAAGCAGCATTTGTGCAGCGTCAATCACCGGGGCATAACCAGCCTTCTCCGGACAACTTGTGCTTAGCGACACTATCCGCATTGCATCGGCCAGACCAGCTTTGGTCATTGCATACTCAGCAAGGCGAACTATCCATTCACGCAATGCCTGATCGGGCGTGCGCGAATGAAGCAGTTGTTCTGCATATTTAGTGACCTGCAACATCTCATAGCGATAAACCTCCATCACCAGTATTTCACGCGACGGGAAGTGGCGATAGAACGTTGCCTGACCCACGCCGGCCTTCTTCGCAATCGTTGTGAGCGCAACGTCTGCAGAAATCGTCAGCTCCTCAAGTGCAACCGACAGAATACGTTCGCGATTTTTCTGTGCATCAGCGCGCGCCGGACGCTCCACATTGTTCTTCTTTGTCACCACTTTTCCTCGCTGAAATATTAAAAGCTTGCTAAGCGGACAGTTGTCCGTTAATTTCTAAGCGGACGATTGTCCGATTACGCTTTTATCTTTTATCATACCGGAGAAACATATGAAAACTTCAGGCAATACGATTCTTATCACCGGCTCAACCTCGGGTATTGGACTGGGCCTTGCGGTGCGTTTTCATGAGGCTGGCAATAAAGTGATTGTTGCTGGTCGCCGCAGGGATTTACTTGACCAAATTACGAGTGACTATCCGGGCATAGAGGCCATTGAGCTTGATATTGCTGACGCTGAATCAGTCAAAAGAGCAAGTAAACTCGCAACAGAACGTTATCCTGACCTGAACGTTATCATCAATAACGCTGGTATCATGCTTAGCGAAAATGTACTGGATTCGGATTCATTTAATATTGCGCAACAGACCGTTGAGATTAATCTTCTGGGCACCATCCGTATGATTTATGCCTTCTTACCTCAACTGATTCAAAAGAAAGACAGCTTCATCATCAATGTCAGTTCCGCTCTGGCGTTTGTTCCGTTTCCAGTAGCGATGACCTATAGTGCCACAAAGGCCGCCTTACATTCGTTCACGCAGAGTTTACGCTTGCAGCTTAGTGACACTCCGGTACGCGTGATAGAATTAGCTCCTCCAGGGGTGCGTACAACCTTATTCGGACAGCAAAATGAGGAACACGCTATGCCTCTGAATGAATTTCTTGATGAAACCTTCACCCTGCTGCATGCCAATTCCACACCTGATGAAATCATTGTTGAACGCGCAAAGTTCTTACGGACAGCTGAGGCGACTGGTAACTACGAAAGCGCGCTTAAAATGCTTTCAGCCTGGAATGTTCAGGAGTGAGGATTGCATCAATACTCGTTTTTATGCCATTTCGTGCGCAACAACGCACGAAATCTTCATAGCTTCGGTATGCATGAAAGGGTTCGTAAATTTTCTGAACGGCTAACGTATTCCCATATTTATTGTCGCTACCGGTATCATAGAGACAGGGTCCTGGGTAAAGCGATGAGTATCTGTATAAGTTTATTAACAGATTGCTATTAATTTGACGTTGTTCGCTATACTCCCGCTGAATCTGTAACTTATTAAAAACGCCTGGAATACTGTTCGTCCCTCTTCCAGTCTCATGTAAAGCATTAAGTATAAATGCCAGCCTGTTATCCTTACTGCAGACAAGCTGGCATTCGTTAGGCTCCGGCGGAAATAGGTCGGCGTGACGAAACACAGAACGCCTGACCTGCCTCAACTGATAAACAGCTACAGCTACGTTTGCAATTGATTCATCTGCTTAGAGCAACTGCGAACGTCCGCTTCTCGCTAATAGCGGGCATTATCCAATGTCAGATCGCTCTATGCCAGGGGCGGCCCCTCACAAAGCTGATTCTTTTCGCGGGACAAACTCAGTTAAAATTATCCCTGAGGTACAGGTTAAACACGTTGTGATTAAGAGGCAGTTCTTTGCTCAACGGGTTATTGAGAATAATGCAGGGTGTCGTACAAAATATTTCCTCAAATGACTATTTTGAGGCACTTCAAGGCGTGGGCTTTAAAAAAGATATTCTCTTCGGCCATTGGTAAGAACGCTTCCTGAACCACCCAAACTTATTCAGTTTAAATTCTGAGACATATTGATGCCGGTAATATGAAAGCCATTCCTCTGATACAGTGCTTTTGCTGAGGCATTATTCGGAGCTACCCTGAGTCCCACTTCATTGATGTCCATTATTTTTAATAACCTTTTCATTTCGCATAAGGCCATACCACCGAATCCACGACCGCGCCAGTCAGGATAAATGTAGAAATCACTTATCCATGCTGATGACCTGGTGATCGATAACCAGAGGATGCCAATAACCTCATCTGTTTCAGAGGGCTGTTGAATACACCATAGCTGATTAGCCGGGGTCGCAACGCCTTTAGTTAACACTGTATCAATAAATTCTATAGCTTTGATTACTGCTGTTTCAGAGAAATATCCCCGATTCTTTTGCAGATCCTGCGCATATTCATTGATGAAAAGAGAACGATAATTTTCGAATTCTTTTTAATTCATATTTCTGAGAGTAATCACACTATCTTCCTGATTAGGTAGTTATGTGTTGAAGATATCACCTGGAAACTGTTTTTCAAGCGTCTCTGTTAAGGAATATTTTCTCTGCAGGTATGAATCACCACTGAGAATGGTGATATTTCAGCATAGCGAGTAAAACGGCACTTCCTTATTATTGCTAAGCTCCGATTTTTGCTCAAAGCGCATTTTAGGCCAGCTAAAGAAGTTAACCAGCCCCTTTGCCATCTGACGCAGTCAGCGAGCCCGGAACGCTGCACGGTCCGGGAGATCTTAAGCTGTTCGATTGAGGTGTCCCGACATCTAAAAATGCCACTGAAATTATATGTTTTGCGTTCCTTCAGCTGATGACGAGACTCTGACCCGGAATGCAATAACCAGCGCGGCAGTTAGCATGATACAGGTTGCAGTAATGAATACCCCTGTCACCCCGCTGATACCATATATCAGGCCACCTATTGCTGCACCCGCGGCAATGGAGGATTGAACGGCGGCGACCACCATACCGCCTGCACTCTCGGCTTCATCGGGAAGAGTCCGGGCGACCCAACCTGACCACGCCACCGGTATGCCACCGAATGCCAGCCCCCACAGCATGACCAGCGCAGTAAGCCCGGCTATTGATAACGGCAGAGTGATCATACCCAGTGCCGCTGCTCCCACCAGAGCAGGCATTATAATCAGCGTAAAACGCAGGCTGCGTTCCATCAGCCACCCTGCCGACAATGTCCCGATAAAGTTAGCAACGCCAAACACCAGAAGTATCAACGCCAACCCTTTGGCGTCTATGTGTGCGAGTCCTTCCAGCGCAGGCCGTATATAGGTAAACAGCGCATACTGGCCGGTATGTGCAAGCACGCACCCCAGCATGCCCACACTCACGCCCGGCCTCTGCAGCAGAGAAAATACGGATGCCGTCCTGGTCCTGACTACCGGCGGCATTCCGGGCAGCGTCAGCCACTGAAAAATGAAAGAGATTGCGCCAACCGCAGCAGCGGCAATAAACGCGCTACGCCAGCCAGACATTTCGCCCAGATAACTTCCCAGCGGTACGGCAACAACAGTACCTACTGCGATTCCACTAAAAATGATCGACAGCGCCCGCGGTACCAGCCTCTCCGGCACTAGCCTCATCGCTACCGCCGCTGCCATACTCCAGAATCCACCCAAGGCGATACCCAGCAGGATGCGCATTGCCAGCAGCATGACAATACCTGAAGAGAGCGCCACGAGCAGATTTGAGAAGATCATCAGGGCAGTAAAGCTCAACAACACGACGCGCCGGTCCAGCGCACGCGTTAATCGCGGTATCATTAATCCGGCAAATAACGCAATCACCGCCGTCACTGTTACGGCCTGTCCTGCAAGAGACTCTGACACCCCCAAATCCCGGGCGACAGGCGTTAATAAGCTGGCAGGCAGGTACTCTGCAGTGAGCAGGCCAAAAACACCCATGGTTAATGAAAAAACCGCAAGCCAGGCTGGCTCGATTTTCTCATCTCTTTGCACTCTTTCTTTGTGAATCCTGATAGAAGTTTCATCCGTCATTTCTAAGTCTCCTGGAAAGTCGTTTCAGGAGAAGAAGTCTATTCAGGCGCAGCTGGATGATCTATGCTCTGAACCCCTCACTTTTTTACCCAAAACCCGAATATGCCTATGACTTCATCCTTCGCTCTGTCATCAGAACTCATCAGCGAGCTGCTTTCCGGCCTGCGGCTATACGGCGTGCGATATCAGCGTATCCAGACGGGTGATACGTTTGGCCTGAACTTCGCAAGCAGGCGCGGTCATGCTTATCTGCACTACGTCGCTGTGGGGGAGATGGTGCTTCATAGTGCAAACGGTGAAGTTCTTACGCTTTCAGCCGGAGAGGCTGTATTTCTTCCCCACGGCGAACGGCATCAGCTTTTGTCGGCAACAGCTGCCGACGTGCTGGATATCGACAATATCGAAACGGCACCACTGGATGAAAAAGTGAGTGGGATTGATACCTGCCCGAGTACTCAGGAAACGCCAGGCGCTGTGCTGTTTTTTGGTTGTATGAAAATTGATCTGGGAAGCATGCAGCGGCTGGCGGATGTGCTGCCTGAAATTATGCATGCCGATGCAAAGGGGATTCAGTGGCCGGGACTCATGCATATACTTGATGCGATGAAGCGTGAGATATGCTCCGGACGCGTGGGCTATGCAGGTATTCTCGCCAGGCTTGCCGATGTGGCTGGAGCGATGTTTATCAGAGGATGGGTGGAAGATGGTTGCGGCAATAGCCCTGGCCTGGCTGCAGCACTGCGCGATCCGCGTCTGGCTCAGGCCATCCTGGCGATTCATCGCGAACCGGGCCGGGACTGGAGCGTGGCAGAACTCGCTGCCGAATCGCATATATCCCGCTCCGCATTCGCCGAAAGGTTTCAGACCACCATCGGCGTCCCACCGCTACGGTATGTAACGGAAGTAAAGATGCATCTCGCTGTTCGCTGGCTGTCGTCAGAAAACATTACCGTCGACACCGCATCGCAACGGTTAGGATATTCCTCTCAGGCTGCTTTCAGCCGGGCTTTTAAGCGTGTAACGGGCAAGTCTCCAGGCGCGGTTCGTTTGCTTAGCTAATGGGATTTATCCCAGGCTTAGTGCATCAAATTATTTAAGCTCATTTACTCAGAATTACGGCTTCAGCACACGCTGCGTGAAAAAATCGACCAGTGCACGGATCTTTGGTGAGACGTGTTTACTGGCAGGCCACAGGATGTGAAAAGTACCCTGCCACTCAATAAATTCATTGAGTATTGGCACAAGAGTGCCATTTGCAACCAAATCACGGACAGCAAAATCCGGCAGGCTGGCAATTCCCAACCCTCGCAGGGCAAAGCAGACGCGCGTTTCTATGTTATTGCACACCATCGTGACGGGAAGATTCAGATTATCGGCATCGCGCAATGGCCATTTCTCAAGCTTCCCGGTGTGTGAGAATCGGTAGTGCAGGCAGCGGTGTTCCATCAGGTCGGCAGGATGCTGAGGCGTTCCTTTTTCTGCAAGGTAAGAGGGAGAAGCAACCAGCATCGTACTGAAATAGCCCAGCCGTCTGGCCGACAGGCGTGAATCGGCAGGTTCACCGGTGCGGATAACAGCATCAAATCCCTCTTCGATGACATCCACCAGATTGTCAGTAAAATCCAGGTCAAGACGGATTTCCGGGTATTGACGCATGAAGTCGCCCAGCACCGGTAACATTAGCGAACTCACCAGCGGCAGACTGATACGCAGACGACCGGAAGGTTTTTCTCTGGACTGCGAAAGCTCCATCTGAGCCGCTTCAATTTCGGCAAGAATACGCCGGCAACGTTCAAGAAATAACGTTCCTTCAGCGGTCAGGGTAATGCTGCGCGTGCTTCGGTGAAACAGCCGGACACCCAGTTTTTCCTCAAGACGGGCAACATTTTTCCCTACTGCCGAGGGCGAAAGCCCTAACAGGCGCCCGGCACTGACAAAACTGCGTGTTTCTGCAACCTGCACAAATACGGTGAATCCACTCAAACTATCCATATTGCGTCCCATTAGAGAAATTTATTCCGCAGTAAAAGGAACCTCACCCTGGTTTTTCTTTAATTCGTGCCTGGCTAAGGTTACCACTCTTACAACTATTCATGGAAATAGCCGATGCACACTCTTTCAACACCTGCGAAAGTCTCCTCTGCGCTGGAAAAGGTCATTGATGATGCGATTAATCATCAGCAACTGACAGGAGCCGTGGTGCTGGTTGCCCTGCACGGAGAAGTCATACACTGCATTGCAGCAGGTATGGCTGATCGCGAGAATGACCGGCCGATGTCTGTCGACACCCTTTTCCGCCTCGCCTCTGTGAGTAAACCCATTGTCTCCAGTGCTGCGATGGTTCTGGTGGCTCAGGGTAAGCTGGGGCTGGATACCAACATCCGCCAGTGGCTGCCAGATTTTTCACCCAAACTCGCCGACGGAACCGCGCCTGTTATTACCGTACGTCAGTTGCTGAGCCATACAGCCGGACTCGGCTACCGCTTTTTTGAGCGTGACGAGGATGGGGCTTATGCACGTGCAGGCGTTTCAGATGGAATTGATAATTCTGCCGTAAGCCTGGCGGAAAATCTGCACCGTATCAGCCAGGTTCCTCTGCTTTATTCGCCGGGAACCGCCTGGGGTTACTCGCTGGCTACCGACGTGCTCGGCGCAGTGGTTGCCAGCGCATCTGGTACAACGCTCAACGTTGCCGTTCGTGAGCTGGTTACTGACCCGCTGGCTATGTTCGATACCGGTTTTGTCGCCAGGGATGCTACACGCGTCGCCACCGCTTACGTCACCGATTCGCCCTTACCACATCGACTACAGGAAGGGGAAATTATACCGGTCTTTCCTGAAACCAGCGGGATAGTCTTTAGCCCGGCACGTATCTTTAACCCGCACGCTTTTCCTTCAGCGGGCGCTGGTATGGTGGGAAGCGCAGGTGATTTTCTACGCCTCCTTGAAGCGCTGCGTGACGGCAACGAAAAGCTGTTGCCACACGCAATGGTGGCTGAAATGGAGCGGGATCAGACTGCAGGGATGGAGCTGCCGGACATGCCGGGCGTGGGCTTTGGGCTGGGATTTTCAGTGCTTCGTGACCCTGCCCTGGCTGCTTCACCAGAGTCAACCGGCACCTGGCGATGGGGCGGGGCTTACGGTCACTCCTGGTTTGTTGACAGGCCGCGCGGCCTGAGCGTGGTCGCTTTTACCAACACGCTTTATGAAGGGATGTCGGGTAAGTTTGTAAACGATCTGCGCGACGCGGTATATGCCCAATGAGAATCCAGACGATGGCGAATCCCACCAGTAACCGGTTGCCGTTATCACCTCTGCTCGCGCTGGCGCTGGCCGGATTTATTACCATTCTGACCGAAGCATTACCGGCCGGAATGTTAACGCAGATTGGCGACAGTCTTGCGATTTCAGATGCGCTCGTCGGCCAGCTGGTCACCGTCTATGCGCTGGGCTCGCTGCTGGCCGCCATTCCGGTCACCCTCTGCACGCAACATTTGCGGCGGCGTCCCCTGCTGCTGTTTGCCATCGCAGGTTTTGCTCTGGCCAACACCGTGACCGCCTTTTCTACCAGTTATGGATTAACACTGATAGCACGTTTAACGGGCGGTGTGTCAGCAGGGCTGCTGTGGGCGATGATTGCCGGTTATGCCGCGCGCATGGTTCAGGATTCGCTTAAGGGGCGGGCTATCGCAATCGCGATGGTTGGCACACCGCTGGCTCTGTCACTGGGAATCCCCCTGGGAAGCTGGCTGAGTGAAGTTATCGGCTGGCGTAACTGCTTTTATATCATCAGCGCTATGACTGCTGGCCTTATCGGTTGGGTCATTATTAGTGTTCCCGACTTTCCTGGTCAGACCTCCGTAAAGCGGGTGTCTCTGGGACAGACGCTGAGGCTGCCCGGTATTCGCCCGGTTCTTGCCGCCACACTGATATTCGTACTCGCACACAATACCCTTTACACCTATATAATGCCGCTGTTACAGGCAGTAAACATGGCTGACCGCATTACTACGGTATTACTGGTATTTGGTGTCACTTCGCTAATCGGGATCTGGGCTACAGGCGCAATGATTGATCGCTGGCTGGGCGAATTAACCCTTGCTGCCACCCTGCTATTTGCCATAGCGATGCTGGTCATGGCATTGGGTACGCCCTTAATGACCTATCTTGCCTGCGCCATATGGGGGCTGGCATTTGGCGGAGCAGCGACGCTTTTTCAGACCGCACTGGCAAAAACCGCCGGTGCCGCAGCCGACGTGGCGCAATCAGTTCTGGTCACGGCCTGGAACCTGGCAATTGCCGGTGGTGGACTCGCAGGCGCCGCCCTGCTTAAAGGGGCAGGTATCGCATGGTTCCCGCCGGTCTTATTAATTTTGTTGGTGCTGACGGGGCTGATTGTCTGGTCAGCGCGAAACTCAGGCTTTTCCTCACGCCCTCCTGACTAAACAGTCAGTATCGCTTCTCTGTCCTGCCTGATTCTTAAGCGCGGGCAGTAAGAAAGATGAGTGGGACAAATTTAGTGAAAACGTAAGAACTGAAGCCACATCAATAAAGACTGCTGGTGAAAAGGAGGAATTATTCCGTCATGGCTATAGTTAAGTCCATGTCATTATATGTCTTTCCAACACAGGGATCGATCGCCGCAAGGCACTTTCCCATACCACTCACTGAGAAGTGGTGAACGCCAGGCCCTTATTGATTAGTGCATACTTCTTCAAAACTAAGGATCAAAAAATAAAACGCAGAATTATGCTCCTGGATGTCCTTCCTGGTGAGTTATCAACAAAAGAAATAGCAGGTTACCTTTCTCCGGAAATCGAGCTTATCGTCAACCTGCCGCAAAACGGTTGTCACGCATACCAGGCGCAGCGGCATTTTGAAAGCGTGAGTATCAACATCCACGATGATGGAGAGATTCTGGCGGTTGCACGGTAATTTGGGGGAATCGATGCGATTAAACTCAGGAAAAACGTCCCTTTTAGAAAAGAGTTACTATACGCACTAACATATTGATACCGGCGCTGCCAAAGAACCTGGAATCGATGTTTTTAATACGCCCGGCGCAAACGCAACAGCTGTTGCTGAGTTTACCCTGCTGCAGATGCTTGCCCTGCTGCGCCAGACTAACTGGCATCAGGATCAGATGTGAAGAGGCTACTGGAGTAAGTCAGCACGGCCTCCTGCGCGCTCGTTAAGTGATATCTCTGTTGGGCTGACAGGCAGTGGTGCTATATCCAGGGCGCTGACTGAACTGCTGAAACCTTTTCAATCCCGGTTACCGTTCTGGGTAGTTCGTGCTTCACGGATAAAGATGCGGATGAACCTGGCGTCATGAAGGCTGATGACCTGCTGGCTTTGCTCAGCGGGAATGACATGATTTCTCTTCAGCTGCCTTTGAACTCTGATACTCATTATATGCTCAATGCATCGGTCCTTCCCTGTATCAGAAAAGGGGCGTATTTACTCAATATGTCCCGAGGCGGACTGATTGATGAGACGCCCCTTGCCGCTTTTATGCAGCAGCATCCAGGATGGATTTCAGGGGTCGCCCTGGAAACCTTCGAAACGGAGCGCGAACCCTTTTATTCTCCATCACAGGAATCAGAATATGCGCTTCTCACTCCTCATATCGCGGGCACAACGGAAACTGCCCTACTGACTTCTGCTCTCAGAGTTCATCAAGGCATTCTGTCCAGACTGGCAGCGGGTGCAGAAAAATAGTCAAACATGCTTAAGAGCCGGTTGGTATTACTGAAAGTCACGATTAAGAATTCTCTGCTCTGCAAAGCGTTAACCTGGTGGATTTGGTCAGAAAGTTATTCGTTACACAGCCTGTACAGGGCAAAGTGCATCCAGCAGACGGATAAATCTATAACAGGCTTATCACCATTAAGATATTCACCCCCTGAATGATGTCATGCTGTCCCTCAGATATTCACCTGAACGCATGCAGATATCTTTCAGAGGTAATACAGCCAGTGGAGATGATGAGGTGTCCTGATTCATTTTCAGGGCGGCTTATTTTCTTTTATCATCGATAAAACCGTATCAGAGGCGTTATGCCACGGTTCAAGAACCTGCATCTGCGCAAGAACTTCAAGTCCCTCTAGTTTATAAAGGCCGGATAGTGCAATTTCTTTACCCAGCTCATCCAGACCCGCAGAATTCTTATAGTCTGCATATTCCACGAAGTCCCTGAACCCATTGAGTACCAGCCGTCGGGCTATATCCTCTGTCAGCCCTTTCTGCACAAACCAGCTTTGCAAACCTTCTGCGAGGAAGTAGAACCAGCTATTCATACCCATGCTGACCGTAGCCAAATCAAATTCTGATTCATCGGTAAACACGGTTAGCTGGCCTGCCCGGTTAAAAACGGCCTGAATACCATTGTCGGCAGCCGTCAGGAGCACGCTCGATTGATTAATTTCAGCGGCGAAGGCGAACATCAGTCTGACACAGTCAGTATGTCCGAATAAATCACGCAGCTTCTGAGTGGAAATAGCCGGTACAAGAGAAATCAGGGTTTGCGAACAGCGTAACTGTATCTGAGGCGCTATTTTCCTCAGATAATGATATTCCCCGCCGAGAATAATGACATCAACTTCATCGACGACATCCTGGTAACTGTCCAGCGTCCGGCAGGGCAGATCTACTGAAAGTTTTCGCGCACGTTCGTTGGTTCCACAATAAAGAAATATCTGTGATTCCGGAACGGCACGAAACAGCCCCCGTATCAGTTTTTCAGTTAACGCATCCACATCCAGAATACCGATCCTTTTCATCCATCCCCCGCCATCAGTTCCATTTCGTCATGTTTTCAACGGTGCAGGATCAGCGATGCCTTTGACCCCTGTGTAGTGAGGCACATCGAAGTGTGCTGCTCTTAAAGCGCCTTCTTATCGGTTTCTGACGGCTGCCAGCCTCCTCCCAGCGCTCTGAATGCTGCGACAGCGGCGCGGGCAGACTCTGTCTGCGCCTGTGCTCTGGCATCAGAAGTCTGTAAAAGTGTTTCATCATTATGAAGGACGTCTATCAGGCTTGCCGTTCCCTGCCGGAAGGCGATAAAAGACGACTGGCGGGCACTGGCAAGGGATGCTTCACCTTTGACCAGGGTTGCGGTCTGATTTTCTCGGTTGACCAGCGCGGAGAAGGCATTTTCGACATCTTCAGTGGCACGCAATACAGACAGACGATAGGCAGCAAGCGCTTCCGCTTCCTGCCCCTTAGCCTGATCTATCTGAGCATTGATGCGGCCAAAATCAAAGAGCCGCCAGCGCAGCCCCAGCACGCCTGCCGACTGGCTGGCACCGCTGGAGAAGAGGTTATCGCCCGACAAAGCTGTTGCGCTGCCGAGTAAGGCACTGAGTGAGAACTTCGGATAATACTCGCTAATGGCGACACCGATACGCGCACTTGAGGCAGCGAGATGACGCTCCGCCACGATAATATCGGGTCTCCGGCGCAGCAGGTCGCCAGGCGTACCCGTTGATGTGATCAGCGGAGCCTGCGGAATGGTCCCGGCTGAAGTCAGCTCAGTGCGATGCGTACCAGCTGGCGTACCGAGCATAACATCCAGTGCATTCATGGCAGCATCTATTCCTGTAAGGAGCTCCGGAACGGTTGCCTGAACCTGCGCCAGTTCGCCTTCGGACTGCCGGACCTGATATTCGGGAGCCACTCCTTTGCTGTGCAGAAGCTGGACTTTTTCCAGCAGTTCCTGCCGGGTTCTGACCTGAGCCTCAGCAATTGCCAGGCGGGCCTGTAATCCGCGCAAGGTGATATAGATATCGGCAGTCTGGGCAGCAACCGCAAGACGGGTGGCGGCTACGCCCGCCTCTGACGCCTGATAATCAGCCAGGGCTGACTGGCGGCCGCGCCTCAGGCCACCGAAGAGGTCAATCTCCCAGCCTGCATTAAGGTTGGTTTCATAAGCATTGCCGTAGCGGTTGTAATCCGGCGTCGAACTGAGAACCTGCCCCAGCGGGGTTTCAACCGACTGATAAGCCCGTGAAGCCTGTCCGCTGACATTACCCGATGGCAGCAGCGCAGCTGTTGCGGCGCCCAGACCTGCACGTGCCTGCGCCATGCGGGCAGATGCCTGAGCGATATCGAGATTCCGGGCCAGCGCATCCGAAACCAGCCGACTCAGCAGAGGATCATTGAACCCTTCCCACCAGGTGGCAAAGCTTGCCGGGCGGGTTGCGCTTTTCTGCTGCATGGCAGACTGATACCGATCCGGCAGGGGCACGTCAGGGCGGTGATAATCTGGCCCGACAGCGCAACCGGCCAGCAGCCCGGAGCTGACCATCAATGAGAGGGTACGTAAGGAGAACATTAAGAGTCCTTGAGACAATCCAGAATTGTGACTACATTACCAAATAGTCACTAGTTATCAATCTGGCTACCTCCCGGTACGGTTGCAGGAGTAATCAGATACATAAGTCTCTGCTTCATTGCTGCTGTAATCAACCTGAGGCAGAAATGTATCTGTCGCTGAAATTGTGACTATTGACATTAATAGTCACTGGTCTGAGAATGCGGGTAATGTCATGCTTAACGAATAAGGTAACCTATGCTCAGGCTAAAACCTGTCACCCTTGCTGTCTGCCTGTTGCCGCTGGTCCTGGTGGCCTGTGACGACCCTTCCGGTGCCGACGATCCGCGTACTCAGCCTCCCCTGGTCAGGGCTGCGACCGTTGTGAGTGCTGCGGATGCCTCCCGCGCATTCACTGGCGTTGTTGTTGCACGAACACAAAGCGACCTCGGCTTCCGGGTACAGGGTAAAATTCTTGAGCGCCTGGTCGATACCGGCCAGACCGTTAAGCGTGGTCAGCCCTTAATGCGTCTCGATCCGGTTGACCTGAGTCTCCAGGCTCAGGCGCAGGCGCAGGCCGTTGCGGCTGCGCGGGCTCGCGCCAGACAGGCTACGGATGATGAGGCTCGTTATCGCGGGCTGGTCGCGGCAGGAGCTGTTTCTGCATCGGCCTACGATCAGATAAAAGCCGCCGCAGATTCGGCCAGGGCTGAACTCAGCGCAGCTCAGGCACAGGCCGATGTCGCCCGGAATGCGACAGGTTACGCCGTACTGCTGGCGGATGCGGACGGCGTTGTCATGGAAACGCTGGCCGAACCCGGACAGGTCGTTGCGGCAGGCCAGCCAGTCGTCAGACTGGCGAGAGCAGGCCAGCGTGAAGCCATCGTGCAGCTGCCCGAGATGCTGCGACCGGCAATCGGCAGCGAGGCGCAGGCCATGCTGTACGGCTCAGCAAAGCAGCCAGTTTCCGCCAGGCTGCGTCTTCTTTCCGATGCGGCTGATCCTGTAACGCGGACGTTCGAAGCAAGGTATGTGCTTGAAGGCGCGCTGGCCAGCGCGCCGCTCGGCTCCACCGTTACGCTGCATATAGCAGAAGATAAAACGCCCGGTCAGGTATTGCAGGTGCCACTGGCGGCAATTTATGACCCGGGCAAAGGTCCTGGCGTCTGGGCTATTTCAGGGAAGCCGGCAAAGGTTTCCTGGCGGTCCGTCCAGGTGCTCGGTCTGGGGGATGATGCAGCCAGCGTAACCGGTGGCCTCCGGCCAGGTGATCAGGTGATCGCGCTGGGGGCACATCTGCTGCATGACGGTGAAGCGGTGCGAATAGCATCACAGGACAGCGCTACGGCTGCCGGGAGTCAGCCATGAGCAGCGGGCGCTTCAATCTTTCCGCGCTTGCGGTTCGCGAGCGTTCAATCACCCTGTTCCTCATTATTCTGATTACTGTCGCCGGTATTCTGTCATTCTTCGAACTCGGTCGGGCTGAAGACCCGCCCTTTACCGTCAAGCAGATGACCATTATCTCTGCCTGGCCGGGTGCAACCGCCCGGGAAATGCAGGATCAGGTTGCCGAGCCACTTGAAAAGCGTCTGCAGGAGCTCAAGTGGTATGACCGCAGTGAAACCTACACCCGTGCCGGTCTGGCTTTTACCATGCTGTCACTGCAGGACAGTACGCCGCCTTCAGAAGTGCAGGAAGAATTCTACCAGGCGCGTAAAAAGCTCGGTGATGAAGCTAAAAGCCTGCCGGCGGGTGTGATCGGACCGATGATTAACGATGAGTTCTCTGATGTCACCTTTGCGCTCTTTGCGCTTAAGGCAAAGGGGGAGCCACAGCGCGTGCTGGCCCGGGATGCGGAATCGTTGCGCCAGCAGCTTCTGCATGTGCCCGGCGTAAAAAAGGTCAACATTATTGGTGAGCAGAGTGAGCGGATTTTTGTCTCGTTCTCTCATGACAGGCTGGCCACGCTCGGTATCTCTCCGCAGGATATCTTCTCCGCACTGAACAGCCAGAACGTTCTGACCCCTGCCGGTTCGATTGATACCAGCGGACCCCAGGTCTTTATTCGTCTTGATGGAGCCTTCGATAAACTGGAGAAAATCCGCGAAACGCCTGTTGTGGCCCAGGGCAGAACGCTGCGTCTTTCGGACGTGGCAACGGTTGAACGAGGCTACGAAGATCCGGCGACCTTTATGGTGCGTAACCAGGGAGAACCCGCTCTTTTGCTGGGCATCATCATGCGTGATGGCTGGAACGGTCTGGATCTCGGTAAGGCGCTGGATGAGGAAACGGCCAGAATCAATCAGGGTATGCCACTTGGCATGACGCTGACCAAGGTGACCGATCAGTCCGTCAACATCAGTTCAGCCGTTGATGAGTTCATGATCAAGTTCTTCGTCGCCCTGCTGGTGGTAATGGTGGTCTGCTTCGTCAGTATGGGCTGGCGGGTGGGCGTCGTGGTTGCCGCCGCCGTGCCACTGACGCTGGCTGTCGTTTTTGTCGTGATGGAGGCTTCTGGTAAGAACTTTGACCGCATCACGCTGGGTTCTCTGATCCTGGCGCTGGGTTTGCTGGTGGATGACGCCATTATCGCCATAGAAATGATGGTGGTGAAAATGGAGGAAGGCTACGACCGTATCAAAGCGTCGGCCTATGCCTGGAGCCATACGGCTGCGCCGATGCTGGCGGGAACCCTGGTTACGGCCGTGGGATTTATGCCCAACGGGTTTGCACAGTCTACCGCCGGCGAATATACCAGCAACATGTTCTGGATAGTGGGCATCGCCCTGATCGCCTCATGGGTGGTGGCGGTGGTCTTTACGCCTTACCTGGGCGTGAAAATGCTGCCGGAAATCAAAACGGTGGAGGGTGGGCACGCTGCCATCTACAACACCCGTCATTACAATCGCTTCCGGCGCGTACTGACTCGCGTTATCGCGAAAAAATGGCTGGTAGCAGGATCGGTTATTGCCATCTTTACCGTTGCTATTCTCGGTATGGGGCTGGTTAAAAAACAGTTTTTCCCAACCTCAGACCGTCCGGAAGTGCTGGTAGAAGTCCAGATGCCTTATGGCACTTCAATTGAGGAGACCAGCGCCACGACTGCAAAAATCGAAGCGTGGCTGCAGAAGCAGAAAGAGGCAAAAATCGTCACGTCCTATATCGGCCAGGGGTCACCGCGTTTTTATCTGGCCATGGCACCCGAACTCCCTGACCCCTCGTTTGCAAAAATTGTGGTGCTGACGGACAGCCAGGAGGCGCGTGAGGCGCTGAAGTTCCGGCTGCGCGAAGCGGCGGCTCACGGACTGGCACCAGAAGCGCGCGTGCGCGTGACACAGCTGGTGTTTGGTCCCTACTCGCCCTACCCGGTGGCTTATCGCGTTATGGGCCCGGATCCGAACACGCTGCGCGCTATTGCAGACAAAGTTGAGGCGGTGATGCAAGCCAGTCCGATGATGAGAACCGTCAATACGGACTGGGGCCCGCGGGTGCCGACGCTGCATTTCACGCTCAATCAGGATCGTCTGCAGGCCGTGGGTCTGACCTCAAATGCTGTTGCACAGCAGCTTCAGTTCCTGCTTTCAGGCGTTCCGATCACATCGGTGCGTGAAGACATCCGCTCTGTGCAGGTTATGGGACGCGCGGCGGGCGACATCCGGCTTGATCCGGCCAAAATAGCGGGCTTTACCTTAGTCGGCTCCGCCGGTCAGCGTGTTCCGCTTTCACAGATAGGGGAAGTCGGCGTCCGCATGGAAGATCCGATTCTGCGTCGTCGCGATCGCACCCCGACAATTACAGTACGTGGCGATATCGCTGAGCACCTGCAGCCACCGGATGTCTCCACCGCCATGCTCAAAGAACTGCAGCCGGTAATCGACAAACTTCCGGCTGGATACCGTATTGAGCAGGCGGGCTCTATCGAGGAATCCGGTAAAGCGACAAAAGCGATGGCACCGCTGTTTCCGATAATGATCGCCGTGACGCTGCTGATTATCATTCTGCAGGTACGGTCGATGTCAGCGATGGTGATGGTTTTCCTTACCGCCCCACTGGGGCTGATTGGTGTGGTGCCTACGTTACTGCTGTTTAACCAGCCGTTTGGCATTAATGCCCTGGTTGGCCTGATTGCGCTGTCGGGCATCCTGATGCGTAACACCCTGATCCTGATCGGTCAGATTCACCATAATGAACAGGAAGGCCTCGCGCCTTTTGATGCGGTGGTGGAGGCAACGGTACAACGTGCCCGTCCGGTGTTACTGACGGCAATGGCCGCCATACTGGCATTTATACCGCTTACGCACTCAGTCTTCTGGGGAACCCTGGCTTATACCCTGATTGGCGGCACGTTAGGCGGTACCATCATTACGCTGGTGTTCCTGCCCGCAATGTACGCGATCTGGTTCAGAATTCGCCCTGAGACACCGACGCCTGCTGACAAAAAAGCCCTGACCTGAAGCTGACACAGCAAAGGGCGTGAATGCCTGAATAAGGGATTCACGCCCTTTAACTCATAGCATTGAATGAAGAGGTGTTAACGCAGGGTTTTTGCAAGTCAAAAGCGAATAGTTATGACCGGTTGCACCATTGTCACTCTTTTCGGGTGCGGTTCCGGGAAGGGCTGGCGCCGGCTTATGGAGTGACGTTCAGGTACTGGCATATTCTCAGTTAACACTATCCTTCACACATTTCCGGATATCGGGGAGCAGTAAGGTGTGTCATCACACGAGTCTGGCATCCGCTTTGCTCAGGTTTCTGCCTATGGGCGCTGACGTCGTAACGACATGGCTGGCATCTGTGCTGGCTTTTTATGCTGTCACCTCATCAGGAGGGATAGAGGCGATAGCCTGCTTTATCGCGTTTCTTCTTTTTATACTGCGCTGCCAGTTAAGGCATCAGCATAGATAAAGTTAGTTAACCCCACTACCTGATGCTGCTATTTAACGGGCCGACTATCTCCTGGATAACAGACGAGCCCGGGCCTGATTTAACTTAACGCGTAATATTTCACTAAAACATAGAAAAATCCTAAAACTAATCAAAATAGTGAAAGCGTCCGGTTTGCAACAGGGTTACTTCCGGGGTTCTTCCTTCGCGCACTGATGTCTGTAGTAACCGGCTCCGGAAGGCTAAAAAAAGCGGAACGGAATATGTAAATCCCCTGACTTCTTACAACGTTATCACTACAGGCGAAATCTCTTCCTGCAAGAAAAAGTGTCAGCCTGCTTCCTGATGAATAATGTTGTCCTGTCAGCCCGTGATTAATATGCTGCAGCGCCGGTTCTTTCTCTTAAATACTTGCACATCATTGCATGAATCCTATGCTTTACTGTTTCAGGTATACAGGTCAAGTTTAATGCTTAATTACGATCCTCAGATGTTGCTGCTGCTTTACTTTGTCCTTCCCGTATGGCTTATTGCCGGTTTCACCGACTGGCTTTGTCACCGGGCTACGGATATTGAAAAGACAACCGGACTCAAGGAAACCTATATTCATATCCTGATGTTTCTTGAGATGGGGCTCCCATTGCTTTCTGCACTGTTTCTGGATGTGAATGCGCTGGTTATTGGATTTATGATTGTGCTGTTTTTCTGTCATGAAGCTACTGCGCTGTGGGATGTCAGCTATGCCGTTACGGCAAGACGGGTCTCCCCGATTGAACAGCATGTGCACAGTTTTCTGGAAATGGTTCCTCTTATGGCGCTGCTGCTGGTGATTTCACGACACTGGCCACAGTTTCTGGCGCTGTTTGGTTTCGGAGACGAGCCAGCACGTTTTGAACTGAAACAAAGGAGAGATCCGTTGCCAACAGCCTACATTGTGGCTGTGCTTACGGGTATTTTTGTGCTGGAAGTCCTGCCATACCTTGAAGAGTACCGTCGTTCAAAAAAAGCAGCAAAACACCCACGCTAAATTTTTAAAACAGTCAATTAAAATGCCGCATGCTGAGCGGCATATGTTGCCCGCGATGAGATAACCGGCACCACTCCAGTCTGGCTTAATAGGCGACCGGCTCTTTTAGCATTAGATAACCCAGTACCCGAATGACTCATGGAAATACTTGTTATGCGCCGGACCTGAGTGTATGTAGCGCAGCTGTCCATAGCGCCCTATGCATTACGGTTACCGCAGGCATTCCCGCTGCGTCAACCCGCCGTGATTGCAGGTCTATGCCTCTTTTGCTGGGACGCAGATAACCTCTTCACGGGCGCTGGCGGTAAAGCGGACAAACCGGCCCGGCCGTCGCCACGGTCAGGAAATAAACGCCTATGCCGCCTTCAGTCTCAGAGATGCAAGACACCTTTCTGGCGTATCAACTCATCTTCGCAATTCTTACGCCTGCCGAGCGCTCAGCTTCATACAACTCTTCTACTGAGAAGCGTACGACGTCTCCTTTAATCTAACGGGAAAGGCGGGCATAGCGAGACATCCGTAAAGCAGCAGAACGGTTGAGTAAAAGCAGAACAATAAATCGCATCGTGACAGGAAGAACCGGCGCATCCTCGTAAAATGTCACGTCGCCCGATGCTGATGCTCGTGCCAGAATAAAAGCCCCCGCAAAAAGCTAAAACTGACTTATGCCACGACGGCCTGCCGTTCTCAGAAGGATGAAAATAATGGGACGGGCAAATATCCCCTGGGGGGGGTAACTTCACACAGAAACAGCAGATGGAGGTTGTGAGGAAAAGGGTATCAGGCGAATGAAAATAATAAGCGGAGAAAGGCGGAATCTGTAGAGCGGATATATTGTATTGAGATAATGTAATAATAACCTATGGCGGCCAGTTGCCATAAAAACATAAGTAACAGGCCGGGCAGTGTCTGATACTGCCCGGCCTGCGACGCCGGTATTAACGGCTGGATAAATGCAGATCCGGAAACCAGGGGGGGTGATTCCGCAGGTGCAGGTATCCGTCAACCGTTATACTGCGTCAATCGTTCTTACGTCCGCCGCCATGGCTGTTTTCGCCACCTTTTTTACCGGCTTCAGACGCCTTTTCACGATCGTTAGCGAAGTTTCCGCCGCTGTTTTGTCCACCTTTTTTGCCCGCTTCAGAGGCTTTTTCAGGATTTTCTGCAAAGTTACCAGAACCACCGCGATGTTCAGTCATAAATACCTCTCTTTAATCAGTAAGTAATTTTAACTTCGTCGAAAATGGCAGACGACAATATAACTTAGCCGTCAGTCACCCTTCAGTAAATAAGCATAGACACTCTAACAAATAACGCAAAAAAAATTTAAAACGAGGCGATAAATAAAACGAAGCGAGTAAATTTTGCCGTCGTGCTTATTTTAAAAAACTTCTTTTCAGTCAAATAAATATACCATTTTCGATATTTAACGAGGCGGTAATAATGGATGTGGGACCCGATCGCAGCATTTTTCCGGACCTGAAAAAGTCAGTGAGGGAACATATCGATAATCAGAAAACGCTGACGTTTATCCGGTAAGTCTGTCGCTGGCGTACTGCCCGAAAGCCCGCCTGAACACTCCCCTTAAACCTTCTGCGGTTTGATAACACATGCTGGCTCAAGGGGGTGATTTTCTCGTTACGCTTTTACATTTTCAGCATAAGCGGGCTGAAGCCCGCGCAGTAAACAGCTGTCGTCAGACATATCCCATCATTTTCAGCAGCGACTGCACCTGATTCATCGCTTCGCTGCGATGGGTGACGCCCAGCTTCTGATAGAGATTGCGGATATGGGTTTTGATGGTGGTAGAGGCCACCGCCAGCTCACCGGCGATTTGATCGTTGCTGTAGCCAGAATAGATCAACCCCAGCACCTGCCATTCACGCTGCGTCAGCGGGCTGGTGCGGATCAGCTCCGGCACGTCAGGATGGTTAAGCAACCGGCTGACAAAGCCTTCATCGAAATGGGCGAACTTGTGACGATGATATTTGTTGATCTCCAGCAGGATGCGCCGGGCGCGGTGGCTGTCCAGCTCATTCAGGGTATTCAGCTGGATCAATTGCCGCAACTGCTGCGCCATCATCTCGCCTTCAATCACAAAATGGCTGATAAAACCGGTGCTGCGCGCCAGTTTCAGCGCCTCTATCAGGACACGTTGCGCCTCTGCTTTGCGTTCGGTCTGCCAGTAGATCTGATTCAGCAGCAGCAGATTGCGGTTTAAATCGCTCATCAGGCGCAGGGCACGGGCATTCTCATTCAGCTCCTCCAGCACCACTTCCGCCTGGCTGACATCCCCCAGCAGGATCTGCGCGCGGGCGATGTTACGCCACTGCCCCTGCAAAAAATGGTTGTTGGCGAAGGCGGGTTTAGGCGTCTGCCGCATCCAGTCGCGGGCGTTCTGGCTGTCGCCGGTCAACTGCCAGTAGATGACCCGGACTTTATCGGCATTGGCGATCCAGTCGCTGTGCCAGTTGCCATTGTTCAGCAGGTTTTCCAGCCGGTTCAGGTAGCTGCGGGCGTTATCCAGATTGCCGCGTGCCAGTGAGCACTGCACCAGCAAACCCAGACACTGAATCTGCTGCTGCGGCTGGAAACCATTCAGCACTTTGATGCCTTCACGGGCTGCCTGCTCCGCCTCTTCCAGTCGCCCCCAGGCCCACAGCAGCTGAGCGCGAATGCGCAGCAGAAACTCATGCAGCGGGAACTGCGCCAGGTGCTGCTCGTCGACCAGCACAAAGGCGCGGCTCTGGATCTCATAGGCTGCCTGCAAAAAGCCCTGAGCAAACAGAATCTCGCTCTGCTGAATCAGGCTCCAGAGCGCGTAGTGCCACACTTCATCGCGCCGCGCCATCTGTTCGGTCTGCCGCATCAGCTTAAGAGAGTCGTCTAACTCGCCTTTGCAGTGCATCACTTCGCCATGCACCGAGGTTGCCACAATGCGGCTGTAGTGACGGCTGGCGGGCAGGGTGTCGAGCGCCACTTTCGCCAGCCGCTCCGCTTCATCGGTATTGCCATCGTTAATCGCCACCTGGGCGCGCAACGCATTAAATTCACCGCGCAGTGCTGCATCGATCTCGCAGCGGCTGGCCTGTTCAAAACGCGCCAGCAGACTGTCGACTTCAGAGAAGCGATGCTGACTCTGCATCAGCCACGCCTGCAGCAGCACCAGCATCGGATTTTCCAGCATCATCTCCCACGGCAGGGCTTTAAGGGAGTTCTCCAGCAGCGGCAGCTCGCTCTGATTAAACAGCGTCCAGGCGTGCTTTAGCAGCACATCCCGCAGCATGGTGGCGTCACCCGAGGCGAGCGCATGATGAATAGCCTCACCCGGAAAGCCCTGCGCCATCCAGCTCTCGGCCGCAGCCCGATGCAGCGCGGGCAGCTCCGCCGCCAGTTCCCACTGACAGCGCTGACGCAGGAAGTTACCAAACAGCGGATGGTAGCTGAACCAGCAGCCGGAATCGTCCATGCGCTGCAGAAACAGCCCCTGACGCTCAATCTCCTCCAGCCGCATCTGGCCGTTCTCTTCGCGGGTGACACAGGCGATCAGCTCATCGTTCATTGAACGCAGCAGCGCGGTTTTCAGTAAGAAATGACGGGTAGGCAGATCGACGTTATCAAGGACTTCTTCGACCAGATAATCGGAGAGGTGACTGGCATTAATTCCGGAGAGACGCCTGGCGGAATGCTGAGCCGAACTGGCACCCTGTCGCGCCGACAGCACGATGAGTTGCAGCGCCGTTGCCCAGCCCGCAACATCATCACAAAGTCGGCTGCTCTCTTCGCTTTCCAGCGGGGCCGCCAGTCGGCGGTCAAAAAACTGTCGCGCCTCCTGGTGGGTAAAAGCCAGCTGCTGGCTGCCCAGCTCAATCAGTTGCTCACGAACCCGCAGGTTGGCGATACCGAGCTGCGGCAGGTTACGTGACATGAGAATCAGCGTCAGGTTTTCAGGCTGATGGCGCAGGAAAAAGCGCATAGCGTCGTGGATCACCGGATTGGTGATCAGATGGTAGTCATCAACAATCAGCCACAGCGGCTGCTGCCACTCCACCAGTTCGATAAAGAGTTGAGAAAACAGGGCGTTAAGATTGACATACTGCCGCTTCTGCGCCAGCAGTTCACTGCGCGGACAGCCACCATGGGTGGCCTGTTGCAGAGCAGTGATCAGGTAATCGGCAAACCGCTCCGGCTGATTATCGCCCTCATCTAAAGAAACCCAGCCCAGATCGCTTTTCCCTGCCGCCCACTGTGACACCAGTGTGGTTTTGCCGTAGCCCGCCGGACTGGTGACCAGCACCAGCCGATAGTTACCAGCAGCGGTGAGCTTTTGCAGCAATCTCTCCCGAATCACAGTGCCTTCAAGACGCACCGGGCGGCTGAGTTTAGCGGGTATTAACATGGGCGCGCGTTTCTCCATTTGTCGAGCGCATCATTATTTTACGCTTCGTAATTATTCCTTACACAGGTTCAGCATTTCGTCAGATGAATGCAAGCAAACCCATTAATTAAACTTTACAAAAGCGTGCGCAATCACACTCCTTCAACGATTTCGGATTAGCCTCATCCTCTCCACCCTCCCCATCCTCCTCCGCTAATTCTTTGCAGGAGGATGAGCGAGGGTTTCCGCGCGGGCAGACTGTCGCCACATTGCCCCATTTTACGTTTTTACAGGACATCAACCATGACACAGCCCGATTTCAACCCGATTCAGTTCAATGCTGCCCTGACCCGTCAGTGGCAGCGTTTTGGCCTGCGCGATGCGCAGGAGATGACCACGACGCAGTGGTGGCAGGCACTCAGCGGTGCGCTGGCCGATATGCTGGCCGCGCAGCCTCCTCTTCAGGCCCCGACAGAACTGCGCCATGTTAACTATCTGTCGATGGAGTTTTTGATTGGTCGCCTGACCGGCAACAACCTGCTGAACCTGGGCTGGTATGACGCGGTCAACGAAGCCCTGGCCGCCTGGGATATCTCACTCACGGATGTGCTGGAAACTGAAACGGATCCGGCGCTGGGCAACGGTGGCCTGGGTCGTCTTGCTGCCTGTTTCCTGGATTCCATGGCGAATGTGGGTCAGCCCGCTACGGGTTACGGTCTGAACTATCAGTACGGTCTGTTCCGGCAGCGCTTCGAACAGGGCGCACAGATTGAAGGCCCGGATGACTGGCAGCGCGATCGCTATCCGTGGTTTAACCATAACGCCGCGCTTAACGTGCGCGTCGGACTGGGCGGTAAAGTGGTAACGGTTGAGGGTCAGCCACAGTGGAAACCGGCGTTTGAACTGCTCGGTGAAGCCTGGGATCTGCCGGTAGTCGGTTTTGAGAATGGTATCAGCCAGCCACTGCGTTTATGGCAGGCGAAACATGCTCAGCCGTTCAACCTCAGTCGCTTTAACGACGGCGACTTTCTGCGCGCTGAACAACAGGGTATTGATGCTGAAAAACTGACTAAAGTCCTCTACCCCAATGACAATCATCAGAACGGTAAAAAACTGCGTCTGATGCAGCAATACTTCCAGTGCGCCTGCGCACTGGCTGACATACTGCGCCGCCATCACCGGGCCGGACGCAGCATCGAAACCCTGGCCGATCATGAAGTGATCCAGCTTAATGACACCCATCCGACGCTGGCCATCCCGGAGCTGATGCGTCTGCTGCTGGATGAGCATCAGCTGAGCTGGGATCGCGCCTGGCAGATCACACAGCACACTTTTGCCTATACCAACCACACCCTGATGCCAGAAGCGCTGGAGTGCTGGGATGTGCGTCTGGTGCGCAGCCTGCTGCCGCGCCATATGATGATCATCAACACCCTTAATGCACAACTGAAAACGGCTGTCACCGCGCGCTGGCCAGACGATGAAGCGAAGTGGGCCAGACTGGCGCTGGTGCACAATAACCAGCTGCGCATGGCGAACCTCTGCGTCACCAGCGGGTTTGCAGTCAACGGTGTGGCGGCGCTGCACTCGAAACTGGTGGTGCAGGATCTCTTCCCGGAATATCACCAGATGTGGCCGGAGAAATTCCACAACGTGACCAACGGCATTACGCCGCGCCGCTGGATCAATCAGTGCAACCCGGCGCTGAGTGCCCTGATCACCCGGACATTGCAAAAACCCTGGCTGAACGATCTTGATGCCTTGCAGGGGCTGGAAGCCTTTGCGGATGACGCCGCCTTCTGCGAGGAATATCGCGCCATCAAGCAGCAGAACAAAGTTGCGCTGGCGCACTGGGTGAAACAGCGGACCGGCATTGAGATTGATCCCACTGCACTGTTTGACGTACAGATCAAACGACTGCATGAGTACAAACGTCAGCATCTGAGCCTGCTGCACATTATTGCGCTGTGGCAGACGCTGGTCACCGATCCGCAGGCTAACCGGACTCCGCGCGTGGTGCTGTTTGGTGCCAAAGCCGCGCCCGGCTATGCACTGGCGAAAAACATCATCTATGCCATCAACAAAGTGGCAGAGGTGATCAATCAGGATCCCCGCATCGGTGACCGTCTGAAAGTCGTGTTTATTCCCGATTACAACGTCTCCGTCGCCGAGCGACTGATTCCGGCCGCCGATCTCTCCGAGCAGATCTCCACCGCCGGTAAAGAGGCCTCCGGCACCGGTAACATGAAGCTGGCGCTTAATGGCGCGCTGACCATCGGCACACTGGATGGGGCAAACGTCGAGATCGCTGAGCAGGTCGGTAACGAAAACATCTTTATCTTCGGGCATACCGTGGAACAGGTGGTGGCGTTAAAAACAGACGGTTATGCCCCGGCGCAGTGGCGCAGGAAAGATCCGCAACTCAATCAGGTCTTACAGGCGCTGGAAGATGGCACCTTCAGCCAGGGCGACTGCCACGCCTTTGATGCGATGTTGCAGAGTCTCGGTCCTGAAGGCGGTGATCCTTATCTGGTTCTGGCTGACTTCCAGCCCTACCTTGACGCACAGGCGCAGGTAGAAGCGCTGTGGAGCGATCAGGATGCCTGGACACGTGCCACTATCCTCAATACCGCACGCTGTGGCATGTTCAGCTCCGATCGCGCTATCCGCGATTACCAGCAGCGCATCTGGCAAGCGAAACGCTAAGGAACGCCATGAAAACAGATCCGGTTATGGACGATTTTTCCCGGGCTGGCATCGCCGCTGAGTATATCAATGCTCACGGCAAGCCACAGGCGATCCCGACCCTGACCCGCCAGCGTTTGCTGGCGGTGATGCAGCCTTCCCCTCTGCTGAGCACGCCACTGCCATCGGTGGTGATTTTTCGCAGCGGCGATCTTCTTAGCCTGTCGCCACAGCTTGCTGACGATGCCCGCTGGCATCTCACCAGCGAAGCGGGCGAAATGAGCTCAGGTCGATGCCAGCCCGCTCAACCACTGCATCTGCCGCCGCTGCCTGAAGGCTATCATCAACTGACGCTGCAACAGGGCACGCAGCAGTGGGCGTGCCAGATAATTATTGCCCCGGCCCGCTGTTATGAACCCCCGGCACTACTGGCAGGTGAGTCATTATGGGGGGCCTGCGTGCAGCTCTATACCCTGCGTTCGGCGGAGAACTGGGGAATTGGCGACTTTGGCGATCTGCGCCGGATGCTGCCAGAGGTGGCTACACGCGGCGGCGCGTTTATCGGTCTTAACCCTATCCATGCGCTGTTTCCCTCCAGCCCGGAGAGTGCCAGTCCTTATAGTCCTTCGTCCCGGCGCTGGCTCAATGTTCTCTACATTGATGTGGGCGCAGTCGCTGACTTCCGGCAGAGTGCTGCTGCTCAGGCCTGGTGGCAACTTCCGGAAACAGAGCAGGCGCTGGAGCAGGCTCGCACCGCAGAATGGGTAGATTATGCGGCGGTGACCCGGCTGAAAATTGATGCGCTGAGGCTGGCGTGGCCGCAGTTTACTCAGCGTGGCACCAGCGATCCCGAGGTGCAGGCGTTTAATGGATTTATACGTGAAGGGGGCGAAAGTCTTCAGCATCAGGCGCTGTTTGATGCGCTGCACGCCGATCAGATAGCCCAGGATAGTGAGCGCTGGGGCTGGCCGGTGTGGCCGGAGGCGTTGCAGGATCCTGGTAGTCCGGCAGTGCAGATCTTCCTGCAACAGCATGCCGATCAGGTGCGCTTCTGGCTATGGCTGCAGTGGCTGGCCGCGCAGCAGTTTGCCGACTGCTGGGACATTTGCCAGCAGCAGCAGATGCCGATTGGACTTTACCGCGATCTGGCGGTGGGTGTTGCGCAGGGTGGCGCAGAGACCTGGAGCGAGCGCGAACTCTACTGCATGGATGCCAGCATCGGCGCGCCGCCCGATATCCTCGGTCCGCGCGGCCAGGATTGGGGATTACCGCCCATGGATCCGCAGGTGATGCGTCAGCGCGCCTGGGAGCCATGGATCGCCCTGCTGCGCGCCAATATGGGCCACTGCGGCGCGCTGCGTATCGATCATGTGATGGCGCTAATGCGGCTATGGTGGATTCCGGCCGGTGAAAGCGCGATGCACGGGGCTTATGTGCACTATCCCATCGACGATCTGCTGGCGATTCTGGCGCTGGAAAGTCAGCGTCATCGCTGCATGGTAATTGGTGAAGATCTCGGGACGGTGCCGGAAGCGATTGTCGATAAGCTGCGGGATGGCGGGGTTTACTCCTATAAGGTGCTCTATTTTGAGCAGGAGTCAGCCCAGAGTTTTCGTCCGCCCGCCGAGTGGCCACGGCAGGCGATGGCGGTCGCGACCACTCACGATCTTCCGACGCTGCGTGGCTGGTGGCAAAGTGACGATCTGACTACCGGCGCTCAACTCGGTCTCTATCCGGACAAAGTGGTGCTGGCCGGGCTGTATCAGGATCGACTCCGGTCGAAGCAGGCGCTGCTGGACAGTCTGCATCGCGTTGGCGCGCTGCCGAAACGTGCTGGCCGCGAGGCACGTCGCACCGGCATGAGCAGGGCATTAAACCGGGCGATGCAGCGCTATCTGGCTGACAGTCACAGCGCCCTGCTGGGACTGCAACCGGAGGACTGGCTGGATATGGCCGCGCCGGTGAACATTCCCGGCACCAGCGATGAATATCCGAACTGGCGACGCAAGCTGAGCATACCGCTGGAAACGCTGTTCAGCGATACGGAAACCAGTGCGTTGTTGAGGGATCTGACGGCACGACGAAAGCGATTGGTGCGAGGTTGAAGGTTAACGCGTGACTCAAACGCGTGTCTGACGCCGCCTGCTTTACATAATTTTCAGTTATTACAGAGTGCGGGCCGGCAACGGCTCGCACTCTGCTACTTTACTCAGCGCCTTTCAGCAGGGATGAATTACTCCTGAGCACGAGCGTCTAAAAAACACAAACCGGATCGTGGTCAGGTTTTATGGAACTTACGAATTTGTATTATCCCAATCCTGAGATTGCTTCAACAGCAATGCCCAGTCGTCAGGTGGGTAGCCGTTATGCAACATTCCTGAAAATACTTTATAGGCGTCACGTTTACTGACATGGAGACGTTTGGTCTCAGCGTCATTCATCCATGCAAGGATGATGGTTTTATGTTGTTCGCTGAATCTAAAGAACAAACGATACTGCATCAAAAACTTCGCACGGAACCAATGCTTATTTTGTTCTGCCAGCGTATCGCCCGAAAAGTTGACACCCTGTTTTACTTCCTGCCAGATATCAAACGCTTCGCGGCTGACAAGCACAGCAGCAGAACCGCCCCGACGGGTGATAATCACAGGTTCACCCTTCATCACGATGTCCATGATTTTAGAAAGATATTTTCGGGCCTGAGTTGTCGTGTAACTTTGCATATAGCCTCCAGAAAAGTCATCCCTGAAACAGCTTAGGTAGCCTATATTCATCAAACGCTATTGCCCACAGCCTGACTTACGCAATGCCTAAAGCCACACAAAAAAACCATGTAATCAGGATCTCCACAACAAAAAAAGGTGCGCCGCAGCGCACCAGATGGAACAACATCAGTATTGTCGGGGCAGCTTCACCCCTTGCCTTTAACACTACTGATAAAGGTCTGCCGTGCAGAGGTGGAGCCCAGCCGCTCGGCTTCATCCAGCAGTTTCAGCGCCTTATCGATATTGCCGCTGTTCACCGCCTGGGTGATCTTCTGGTTAAAGTAACTCTCGGTGTCGCTCATGATCGGTTCAGCACGGGCTTTTGGCGCGGGCGCTGCTGCGGGTGCTGGTGCAGGTGCAGGTGCTGCGCTGTAAGCCGCTGCCGGTGCGCCGTTACCCACGGTCACCGCATTCGGACCGGATGAACCAAACAGCGGCCCGACAAGAATCGAGGAGCCGGAACTGGTCTGCATCTTCAGCTTGATCGTGCCTTCGCGGCTGTGGCGGGCGACCGGATCGGGAATATCCGGCACGGCATGGCCGGTGCCCTGGGCGTAGGCCTTGGCTGGATCGAGCAGCGTGGTGGTCTGGGTCAGATCGCTGTCGGTGGTGAACACCAGCAGGTAGATTTTTTGCTGACCCAGCGCCGGGGTTAATTTCATCACCCCTTCCAGCCGATCTGCCGCCATCACGCCCGGCTTCTGATAGGTAAAGTAGCGGCTGGGGAACCAGGCCGCAGGACGCAGGTTTTCATCCAGCACCAGCACGTTCGGCGCGAAAACCTGACCGTTCGCCACTTCACTGCTTAGCGTCAGCGTCAGTTCGCCAATATTCGCGGGCAGACTGTAGGCCGCGACCGGACCGGCTATGTGTGGCGCATTTAGCGTCTGTCCGCTGTTAGCGAGTTTTGTGGTCTGTGTCTGAGAAGCAGCCAGCGGTTGCCAGCTCAGGCGTTGCAGCGTTTCGGGTGCCACGACCGGTGCAGACGAGAGATCCTGCGGCACCAGATTAACCTCCGCCAGGGCGGGAAACGCATGTCCTGTCAGTAACGCCGCACTCAGGCAGAGTGCAGCCAGTTTTTTCATTTTCATTATGTCTACCTTATTGCAGGTCGCGGCGTGAACCAGGCAATGGCACACCGCGACCAAAGAGATCCATCAGGCGCAGTCGCGCCTGTCAGAAAAGGCGCTGGCTTACCACCAGATTTCCATCTGCGCGCCGAAGGTCACTTCATCGTCTTTACCACGGCTGTTGGTCAGGATGCCGTTGCCGCTGGTGTCCGCAGAGGCGAAGGTGGTGAGATCGCCTGAGTTATCTTTGTTATAACCCCACTTTTCATCCCATTTGGCGTAGGTCGCAAACAGACGCAGAGCCGGACGTGACCAGATGCTGTCGCCTGCCTGCCACTGCTGCGCCAGCGTCACTTTGTACTGGCCGTTGCGTTCGTTAGCCTGCTGTGATTTCACATTGTCGTAGCCCAGCTCCAGCAGGGTACTCATGATTGGCGTCCATTTGTACATCGGGCGCACACCCACGGTGTACCACTCGGTGCCACGGTTGTTGTCAAGATCGATGTTCTGATACATGGCGACGTACATCAGGTCCCAGCGTTCCGCCAGGGAGATCGCGCCGTGGTCGAGAACGCGGTACATATCGCCGTTATTATTGATATTGGTGCCCTGCGGCACGCCTTTGCCCTGCGAGGTCAGCGCATCGGTGGCATATTGCAGCACAAACTTGTTGTAGCCTTTCAGCATGCTCTGGGTATGTTCAGCGGTGAACATCCATCCATCTTTCGACGCGCCATCTTCAATGCGGTAGCCGTCACGGGCATTGGCACGACCATAATCGACACCCAGTTCCAGCACGCCGTTAGTATTGGTTTCCATTCCGGCCAGACGCACATCAAACACGTCGTTGGCAGTGCTGGTGGCGAAGTCACGGATACGATCGCTGGAGAAGGTGTAAGAGCCGCCCGCTTCAGATGAACGGGTTGCGGCGAACGAAAGCTTACCGAAGCCGAGATCGACATCTTCCAGACCGGCACCCGGACCCGAGATATCCCAGTAGTAGAAGTCGATCATATGGACGTCATGACGCTGATAGAAACGCTTACCCGCCCAGATGGTAGAGCCTGGCAGCGCGTCGATGAGGTTTTTACCTTTTACGTTGGCTTCACGGAAGGCGGGTGATGTGGCTTCCCAGTCATTCTGCTGTGCCACCGAGTAAGCCACGTTGGTGTCGAAATAGAAGCTTTTGTCGCCCTCTTTCCACACTTCCTGGCCTAATTTCAGTTCGGCGTAGGTTTCACATTCGTTGCCCAGACGGTACTTACTTTGGGCGCCGGTGGCCTGGAAACATTGCTGTTCACCACCGCTGCCTGTCCAGCCGATGCCGGAACGGGCGTAACCGGTAAAATCAACCGCCATCGTCGGGGCGGAGAGGGTTCCCACCGCGACGGCAACGGCGATGGGAAGTTTGCGCAGAGTTAACATTTTCTATCTCCTGAGGTCATTGCTTTTATTGTTTTTGGCAGGGCTATACACCCGGCTCCTGATACAGCCTGCGGCACGCGCTCCCGTCCTCACGGAACAGGTGACAACGCTCGGGCGGCAGGCCAATACCAAGGATGGCGCCCTCTTTTACCAGCACGACGTCCTCCTGGCGGTAGACCAGGTTCTGACGGATAGCGGGAATCTCGATGTGGATCTGTGTTTCATGCCCCAGCTGTTCCACCACCTGCACTTCCCCTTCCAGGGTGACGTCGGCGATATCGCTGGAGAGCAGATGTTCCGGGCGAATACCCAGTGACATGTTGCTGCCGACCTGCACACCGGCGCTGTCAACCGGCAGCCAGACCAGCTGCTGATTCGGCAGCCGCACCTGAACCTGGTCGATGGCGGTGGCGGTCACTTTGACCGGCAGGAAATTCATTTTTGGTGAGCCAATAAATCCGGCGACAAAGCGGTTGGCGGGATAGTGGTACAGCTCAAGCGGCTTACCGACCTGCGCAATGCGTCCGGCATCCAGCACTACAATTTTGTCAGCCAGCGTCATCGCTTCGATCTGATCGTGGGTGACGTAAATCATGGTGCGCTTGAGGCGCTTATGCAGACGGGAGATCTCAATCCGCATCTGAACACGCAACGCCGCGTCGAGGTTTGACAGCGGTTCATCCAGCAGGAAGACGCGCGGTTCCGCCACCAGCGTACGGCCAATCGCCACGCGTTGACGCTGACCGCCAGAGAGAGCTTTAGGCCGGCGATCGAGCAGATGCGCCAGTTGCAGGATTTCTGCCACCTGGTTAACCCGCTGATGAATTTCTGCTTTTTTCACCCCGGCCAGTTTCAGGCCAAAAGACATGTTCTCTGCCACCGACAGATGGGGATAGAGCGCATAGGACTGAAACACCATGCCGATGCCGCGTTCAGCAGGTGGCACTTCATTCATCCGCTGGTCGCCGATTAACAGCTCGCCGCTGGTGATGGTTTCCAGTCCGGCAATCATGCGCAGCAGCGTCGATTTGCCACAGCCTGATGGGCCGACGAAAACAACAAATTCCCCTTCACGAATGGTGAGGTCGATATCTTTCGACACCACCGTATCGCCCCAGGCTTTCGTGACATTGCGTAACACAACGCTCGCCATGATCCCTTCCCTCTTAGCTGCATAGTCGTGTCTGCTCAGCGGCAGACGGGTTCCGGGGCTCACTATGGGAGAGGAAACAATCGGTAGCATCCTCCGCCATAACGCAAACTACTGGGGGAGGAGGCGGGAGGAGGAGAAACGCGGGCTGACGCCCCGGCCCGCGCGCTGCCGCGCTTTTTTGTGATCGCTAACGCAGACCCGAGGGATTTTTTGCCCCGTAAGCGCCCGCTTCAGGCGCTTTTTGCCAGCGCGATCACAGCGATTGCTCGTGGGGCGTAGAGCGGAGGAGGATGAGAAGCCCTGGCGGATACGCACAATGATGCCGACAGAGCATTCACCACTTCCGCTAACAGGATGGATTTATGACGATGAAAACCGGAGCAAGAATTCTGGCCCTTTCTGCCCTCTCTGCTGTGCTCTTTTCGGCAAGCGCGATGGCAAAAATTGAGGAAGGTAAACTGGTCATCTGGATTAACGGTGACAAGGGCTACAACGGCCTTGCCGAAGTGGGTAAGAAATTTGAGAAGGAGACCGGCATTAAAGTCACGGTCGAACATCCTGACAAAATGGAAGAGAAGTATCCGCAGGTCGCGGCGACCGGCGATGGCCCGGACATTATCTTCTGGGCACATGACCGTTTTGGCGGCTACGCGCAGTCGGGCCTGCTGGCGGAGGTGACGCCGGACGCCAGCTTCCGCGAGAAGATCTTCCCGTTCACCTGGGACGCAGTACGCTTTGACGGCAAGCTGATTGGCTATCCGATTTCGGTTGAGTCGCTGTCACTGATTTACAACAAAAAACTGCTGCCGAACCCGCCGAAAACCTGGGAAGAGATTGCCGGACTCGACAAGCAACTGCGCGCCAAAGGCAAAAGCGCCATCATGTTTAACCTGCAGGAGCCCTACTTCACCTGGCCTCTGCTGGCCGCAGGCGGGGCTTACGCCTTTAAGCTCACCGACGGTCATTATGACGTGAAGGATGTCGGCGTCGATAACGCCGGTGCTAAAGCGGGCATGCAGTTCCTGGTCGACCAGGTTAAAGCCAAAACCCTGAATGCCGACACCGATTACTCCATTGCTGAGGCCGCCTTTAACAAAGGTGAAACCGCCATGACCATGAATGGTCCGTGGGCGTGGGGCAACCTCGACAAGAGCGGCATCGACTACGGCGTCACTGAACTGCCAACGCTGAACGGCAAACCGTCGAAAGCCTTTGTCGGCGTGCTGAGCGCCGGGATCAACGCCGCCAGTCCTAACAAAGAGCTGGCGAAAGAGTTCCTGGAGAACTATCTGCTGACCGATTCCGGACTGGAAACGGTTAACAAAGACAAGCCGCTGGGTGCCGTGGCGCTGAAATCTTACCAGCAGACGCTGGAAAAAGATCCGCGTATCGCCGCCACCATGAGCAACGCTAAACAGGGCGACATCATGCCAAATATCCCGCAGATGGCGGCATTCTGGTATGCGATGCGCACCGCCACCCTGAACGCGCTGGGCGGTCGTCAGAGCGTCGATGCCGCACTGAAAGATGCTCAGGCCCGTCTGAAGAAGTAATTCTCCCCTTGCAGCCGGGGCAACCCGGCTTGAGTGACCGTTAAGGAAAACCGCATCATGTCAGGAAAACCGAAAACGCGCAGTCTGCTGCTAAAAAGCGTTCTCATCGGGATCTGCTGTCTGCTGGTCGGCTATCTGCTGGTGCTGATGTACGCGCAGGGCGAATATCTGTTTGCGTTGCTGACGCTCATCCTCAGTGCGACCGGACTGTGGATTTTTGCTAACCGTCGCGCCTATGCGTGGCGTTATGTCTATCCCGGCGTGGCGGGAATGGCGCTGTTTGTGCTGTTCCCTCTCGCCTGCACGATTGCCATTGCCTTTACCAACTACAGCAGCAGCAACCAGCTCACCTTTGAACGGGCGCAGCAGGTTTTGCTGGGCCGCACCTTCCAGTCGGGTGAAGCAGTCAGTTTTTCTTTGTTCCCGGCCGGCGATCGCTGGCAGCTGGTGCTGAACGATGGCAAAGCAGACTTTGTCTCGCCGCCGTTTCAGTTTGGCCCGGAACAGACGCTGAAAATGGCCCCCGCGACGCCACCCGCTGGCGAACGCGCGACCTTAAGAGTGATCACCACCAACCGTCAGGCGCTGAGCCAGATTCGGGCTGAACTGCCGGATGGCCGTCAGCTGCGGATGAGTTCGCTGCGCCAGTTCTCCGGCACCCAGCCGCTCTATCGGGTTGGTGCGCAGGATGAACTGACCAACCAGCAGAGCGGCGCACGCTATCGCGCTAATCCGCAGACCGGTTTCTATCAGGCGATTAACGCCGATGGCAGTTGGGCAAACGAAACCTTAAGTCCCGGCTTTACCGTAAATACCGGCTGGAAAAACTTCGTGCGGGTGTTTACTGACGAAGGGATTCAGAAGCCGTTCCTGGCGATATTTGGCTGGACGCTACTCTTCTCGCTGATCACCGTGGTGCTGACCGTAGCCGTAGGCATGGTGCTGGCCTGTCTGGTGCAGTGGGAGGCGCTTCGCGGCAAAGCAATTTATCGCGTGATGCTGATTCTGCCCTATGCCGTGCCGGCGTTTATCTCAATTTTGATTTTCAAAGGGCTGTTTAACCAGAGTTTTGGTGAGATTAACGTGATGCTCAGCGCGCTGTTTGGCGTGAAGCCCGCCTGGTTCAGCGATCCCACGCTGGCGCGCACCATGCTGATTATCGTGAATACCTGGCTCGGCTATCCCTACATGATGATCCTCTGCATGGGACTGCTGAAAGCGATTCCGGACGATCTCTATGAAGCCTCGGCGATGGATGGTGCGGGACCGCTGCAGAACTTCTTCCTGATTACTCTGCCGCTGCTGCTGAAACCGCTGATGCCGCTGATGATTGCCAGCTTTGCCTTTAACTTTAATAACTTTGTGCTGGTGCAGTTACTCACCAATGGCGGGCCGGATCGTCTCGGCACCACCACGCCAGCCGGTTACACCGATTTGCTGGTGAACTACACCTGGCGTATCGCCTTTGAAGGCGGCGGCGGGCAGGACTTTGGGCTGGCCGCCGCCATTGCCACGCTGATCTTCCTGCTGGTCGGTGCGCTGGCGGTGATTAACCTGAAAGCCTCGCGGATGAAATTCGACTAAGGAGTTGTTATGGCTATGGTACAACCGAAATCGCAATGGCTGCGTCTGTTCACCACGCATCTGCTGCTGCTGTTATTTATCGCGGCGATTCTCTTTCCCCTGCTGATGGTGATTGCGATTTCGCTGCGTGCCGGTAACTTCGCCACCGGCAGCCTGATCCCGGATCAGATCTCGTGGGAGCACTGGCGGCTGGCGCTGGGTTTCAGCGTGGAACATGCGGATGGCCGGGTGACACCGCCGCCCTTTCCGGTACTGCTCTGGTTATGGAACTCCATCAAGATTGCGGTCATCAGTGCGCTGGGCATCGTGGCGCTCTCTACCACCTGTGCCTATGCCTTTGCCCGTATGCGCTTTACTGGCCGTGCCAGCCTGCTGAAAGGGATGCTGATATTCCAGATGTTCCCGGCGGTGCTGTCGCTGGTGGCACTCTATGCCCTGTTTGATCGTCTGGGTCAGTATCTGCCTTTTATCGGGCTGAATACCCACGGTGGAGTGATCTTCGCCTATCTGGGGGGTATCGCGCTGCATGTCTGGACCATCAAAGGCTATTTCGAAACGATTGACGGGTCACTGGAAGAGGCCGCCGCGCTGGATGGCGCAACGCCCTGGCAGGCGTTCCGGCTGGTGCTGCTGCCGCTGTCGGTGCCGATTCTGGCGGTGGTGTTTATTCTGGCGTTTATCGCCGCGGTGACAGAAGTGCCGGTTGCGTCGCTGCTGCTGCGCGATGTGAACAGCTACACCCTGGCGGTCGGGATGCAGCAGTATCTTAATCCGCAGAACTATTTATGGGGCGATTTTGCCGCCGCGGCAGTGCTCTCCGCGATTCCAATTACCCTGGTGTTCCTGCTGGCTCAGCGCTGGCTGGTAAGCGGTTTAACCGCGGGCGGGGTGAAAGGCTAAAACGATTATCATTGTACGTTGCCACTACTTACACAACGCCTGTTGTGGTTGAAGGATTCGGCGGCCTGCGGGCCGCCTTTTTTATGCTAATCCGACTCTGACTCACGACTGCCTGTCACCAGCGCCACGACCATGGCAGTGATCGCCTGTTCTCCTTGCGGTTTGCTGATATCGCCGCGTGCCACCGCGCCTGCGATGGCATCCGCGCCCCCCAGCAAGCCCCACATGCCTGCTTCCGCAATACCGCTGCTACCAGTAAACGGGGCAAACCAGCGCTGACAGCGGGCGATAAAATCGAGCTGATAGTGACGTTTGACGGCAGCCAGTTCCGGTGAGGTGCTTAGCGCTGACAACAACTCCGGAATCTCACGCCCTTCCGTCATCACACAGTCCACATAGCAGGCTGCGAGCATTTCCGCTTTTTTTTGCATCTGCATAGGCGCGGCATTCATCGCCGCTTCCATCCGTTCGGTCTGGCGACGATCAAAATCGTCATACAATGACGCCAGCAATCCATGACGGGTGGTGAAATGGTCATAAACCACCGGTTTACTGACCCCTGCCGCGTCGCCGACTCTGGCCAGCGTCAGCGCCTCGCTGCCTTCGGTTTGCATTATCTGCCACGCAACGTCTGACAACTGTCTGCGTCGTGCTTCGCGTGACAGACGTTTACGGGCTGTTTTTTCAACGGTCATGTTTTTCCTGATGGGCGAACAGACGCTGGCCCAGTTGATGCGCCAGCTGATAGTGTGACTCAGGATAACCCTCATCGCCGCTAAGCAACAGTTCACTGGTCACTACCGGCGCACCGCAATAGTCAAAGATGCCGTGATCAATCTGATTCCGCATGCTGGCGAAATAGCCGCGCCGCACAAAGGTTCGGGTGTCCGCCGCACCAATCGCAATAAGATGCACGGGAAGATGGCCGAGGCGTTTCACGATATGGTCATCCTGCTCATCAAAGGCCCAGCCGGCGATGAAAACGCGATCTATCCAGCCTTTAAGCTGTGCCGGAAATGACCACCAGTAGACCGGATAGACCAGCACCAGCGCATCGGCACGATCCAGCCGCTGCTGTTCAGCCAGCACATCGGGCGGCGTCGGCGCCAGACTGTTGAAATGTCTGTGGTCGCTGAGTGTAAAACGCGGATCGAACCCTTCTGCCGCCAGATCGGCCTGTTCAGACGTATGGTGGCCTGTCGCGATAATGCCCTGCGCCAGCTGGTCCGCCACGCGGTGGGTATGAGCGTCCTGATTGGGATGGGCCGTCACTATTAATGCATGCATCGTCGTCACCTTACCTGATTAGCCATTAAGCTACTAAAGGTAAGTTATTATTGGTAGGTTAACAAGTGGCAACGTCTGATCTCTTCACTAAGCGCATTTACTGTTTAAACGCCCCCGTCGCCAGCAAGGCCTGCTCCAGCAGATGATGATCAAACGTAAAGGGAAGATGCGCCAGGCTGGCGGAGGGGAAATGGATCTGCTGCGCAATCTGTCTCACCCTGTCCGCGTTAATCGCCGCAGGCAGCGTCAGGGGCGAATGGAAACGGCGCAGCAGCGCCAGCAGTTCAGGCTCCACCTGCTTACCCTGCTGTTCAATCCAGGATTGTACCAGCAAGCTGAAGCCAACCTTTTCACCATGCAGCCAGTGATGCAGCTCCGGCTGGTGAGTCAGGCGATCGTGGATGATATGGGCAAAACCGGGGGTCGCCATCGCATCCTGAATACTGTTAGCCAGCCCCGCCAGCACAATATTGGCTTCAATCACTTTCTCCAGCGCCGGGGTGACCTGCTGATTGATGTTATCGGCCACCGCCGTTTCGCCCCAGCGTTTCAGCACCGTCACCGCCTGCCAGGCGGCAGCGACTTTGAGATCCAGCGCCAGCTGGTGAGGCGTCTGACGCTGATAAGGCTCAAATTCAAACCATTTGGCCAGGGCATCCACGATCCCGGCCCGCAGATAGCGTACGTCGCTGCGGGCGATCACTTCGCTGTCCACCAGAATCCGCTCAGGCATGGCATTCAACGGCTGGCTGCGCTGATGACCGCCGCGCTCATCATAGATAATCGCCAGCGGAGACCAGGCGGCACAGGTTGCAGCCAGCGTGGGGAAGTTGACCAGCCTGACATCCGGCAGCGCATCGTTGACCGCTTTGGCACAATCCAGCACCCTCCCGCCGCCGACTGCCAGAATCAGGTTAGCGCCGTGCGTCTGCACCTGCTGTTGCAGGGCAGCAATCGCCGCATCGGTACACTCACCGGTCAGGGTGTCGAGTTGCCAGCGGATACCCGCCTGTTCCAGACTTATGCTCATGTCTGGATTCACCGCCTGCCAGGCACGCGGCGAGGTGAGAATGTGAATATGGGAGGCAAACGGCCGGATAATTTCTCCCACGTCGGCCCGCAGCCCTGGCCGTTGCAGATAGCCTTTCGGCGACATCACACGAAACATGGTTGCTCCTTATCGACGATAAGCCAGCGAGCGCACCAGCCGGTCACCGAGTTTCTGAATCAGCATCACCAGCGCCAGCAGCACCACAATGGTGGCCGCCATGATTTGGTTATCGAAACGCTGATAACCGTAGCGAATCGCCAGATCCCCCAGCCCGCCACCGCCAACCACACCGGCCATCGCCGAGAAGCCAATCAGCATCACAATCGTCAGGGTAACACCCGCCACCAGCGCGGGAAGCGCTTCCGGCAGCAGCACACGACTAACGATATGCCACAGGGTACCGCCCATTGATACCACCGCCTCTATGCGGCCGCGATCGACCTCATCCAGCGCGTTCTCCACGATGCGGGCAAAGAAGGGAAATGCCCCCAGCGTAATCGGCACAATGGCGGCAGTGCTGCCCAGCGTGGTGCCGACCAGCAGACGGGTAAAGGGGATCAGCGCAATCAGCAGCACCACAAACGGCAAGGCGCGTCCGGTATTGACCAGCGTATTCAGCAGCAGTGAAATCGCGCGATTGGGCAGAATGCCTTTTGGACGGGTCAGAAACAGCAGCACGCCCACCGGCAGCCCTATCGCGACCGTGAAAAGGGCCGCCAGCAACACCATATACAGTGTTTCGCCTGTGGCATTCAGCAGCAGCTCCTGGAACCGCTCACTACTCATGCTACGCATCGGGTTAATGCCTCACGCTGATATTTTTCGATAAACGCCCGGTCTGCTTCGCCATCCTTCAGCAGCATTTTGCGCAGGCGTCCCTCTTCACGTCCCATGATCTGGCTCAGGCTGCCGCTCTCAACCAGCTGGCCATTCTCAAGCAGCGCCGCCCCGTCACAAATCCGCTTCACCACCGCCATTTCATGGGTGATCAATACAATGGTGATATTGAGCTGCTGCTGAATATCGGCCAGCAGATCGAGAATCGAGGTGGTGGTTTCGGGATCCAGCGCGCTGGTCGCCTCGTCGCACAGCAGATAACGGGGTCGGGCGGCCAGCGCGCGGGCGATGCCGACGCGCTGTTTCTGTCCACCGGAGAGCTGCGAAGGCCAGGCCGTCGAAAATGATTCCAGCCCCACCAGTTTCAGCAGCGATGCGACCCGCTCGCGGCGTTCAGCCGCAGGCACACCGGCAATCTCCAGCGCCAGATCGACGTTGTTATGCACGTTGCGCGAATGCAGCAGATTGAAGTGCTGGAAGATCATCCCCATCTGCTGTCGCTGCTGACGCAGTTGCGCCAGGCTCATCGCGGCAAGATCCTGCCCGTCAATCTCAATCAGGCCGCTTGTGGGACTCTCCAGCCGGTTCAGACAGCGCAATAGTGTACTTTTGCCCGCTCCGCTCCGTCCGAGGATGCCAAAGATGGTCCCCTCTTCAATAGTGAGTGAGATGTCCTCTAACGCTGGCGCGGATGCGCCAGGGTACTGTTTGCTGAGGTGACTGAGTTTAATCATGCTGCTGGTCCGCGACCGGAATCACTGAGCCCTGATAATTTTTACGGATAAACTCCGCCACCTGCGGCGAGCGCAGATCTTTCGCCAGCTGTAACACGCGGGGATCTTTCGCCAGTTCAGGCGTGGTCACCAGCAGATTGGCGTAAGGGTTATGCGCAGCCGACTCCAGTCCCAGCGCATCTTTCGCGGGTGTCAGCCCGGCTTCAAGTGCGTAGTTGCCGTTGATAATTGCGGCATCAACATCATCCAGCGAGCGTGGCAGCTGCGGCGATTCAATCTCAACTATCTTGATTTTCTTCGGGTTTTCACTGATATCTTTCGGCGTCACCAGCGTCGAACCTGTCTCACCCTGCGCGTTAAGTTTGATCACCCCTTTGTCCTGCAACAGCCACAGCGCGCGGCTCAGGTTAGTGGTATTGTTCGGTACCGCAATGCTGGCCCCCTCTGGTAACGCCGCCAGTGATTTCACTTTCCGCGAGTAAATCCCCAGTGGCTCAATGTGCACGCTGGCAACCACGGCAAAGGTTTTACCCAGTGCTTTCTCCTGATCTTTTAAGTAGGGCAGATGCTGGAAGTAGTTGGCATCCACATCCCCCGCGGCCAGTAGCTCATTGGCATTCACGCCCCCGCTCAGCTCAACAATTTTGATATCCAGTTTTGGGTCCAGAGTTTTGACATACTCCAGAATTTCCGCGTGCGGCAGCGGATCGGCCGCTACGCGCAGCGGCGCGGCCTGCAAACTCTGTGCAATCAGCAGTGAAAGACCGGCCAGGGCCAGGAAGCGCTTTTTAATCATCATCATTTATCTCTTATCGTTATCAGTGGGTGTTGTGTTCGGGGTAGAAACGCTGGGCGACTTCCGGATGCGAACGCAGCCGACCTTTAAGGTAGTTCCAGCCCACTTCGCGCAGTAGCGGGTTAAGCGGATCGCTGCTCGGTCCCTGTGCCAGTTCAGCCAGCTGAGGAGGCAGTTGATAGATCGGCACCACGGCGTCGAGTTGCGCACCCAGGAAAAAGGCGATGGATAAGCGCTCGCTGCTCTGCGGTGGCGACACCACACGATGCACCGTCGCGCGCAGATAACCGTTGGTCGCCAGCTCCAGCAGCTCGCCAATATTTACCACAAAGGCACCCGGCAGCGGCGAGGCATCGATCCAGTTGTCAGGTGTCACTTCCACCTGTAAGCCCGGCTGGTCGTCCTGCAATAACATGGTCAGGAAGCCCGAATCTTTATGCGCGCCAACACCCTGGCGTGATTCACCCTCGGTGCGGCCCGGATAACGGATCAGTTTGATATGTTCGTTGGGATAGTCGCCGTAGAGGTTGTCGAAAGCGTTGCGCGGCAGATTGAGTGCTTCGGCAAAGGCGCGCAGCAGCTCCAGCGCCACCGCTGTCATCTGCTGCTGCCAGCGGGTAACCACGGTCTGCAGTTCAGGTAAGGCTTCTGGCCACTGATTCGGCCCCTGCATCCGTTGCCAGGTGGGTGAATCTTCAGTAACGGGCAGCGCTTCCCGTTCCGCACCAATATCAAACTGCTCGCGATAGTCGGGCTGGCTGCGGGTTATTTCAACGCCCGCCAGGTTATAGCCGCGAAAATGAGGCGAGTTAGCCATCGCCACCGCGGATTTATCCGCCTGCGGCAGGGCAAAAAATTTCCGCGCGACCTGCTGAACCTTATCTAATAATTCACGGTCGATGCCGTGATTGATTAAATAGAAGAAACCGACATCACGCGCAGCCTGGCTTAATTTTTCCAGGGCCTGTTGCTGCTGCTGATGATTACCTGACAATAATGCGAAATCAATTACCGGCAATTCTGCTGTGGTTAACGCGCTCATGATCGACACTCTGTTGGCATGGAATCGCCTTACACTGCCATTTCATTTATGCGTTAACTACCAACTAATCCTGCTATGGATATGCGGCGGATGGGAATATCCCACCATGCCGCAGGCTCTCAATCCGCAGATTACTCTGCGCTCCACGCCACAAATGCCGGCGGTAACCACGCCGTAATCTCAGGCAAAGGCTGCTGAAAAAGCGCAATCTCGACAAAACAGGTCTGCGCGCTGCACCCCTGGCCGAGTCGCGAACTGCCGCTATCCTGGGTCAGCACATTGGGATTGCCGTGTTTATCCAGCGGCTGGTCGGCCTGCTGATCAAGCGGGTCATACCATGCGCCGGTCGACATCTGTACGACACCCGGCAGGATATCCTGTGTCAGATGGACACCCGCCAGCAGTGCGCCGCGTCCGTTAAAGACTTTTACGATGCTGTTCTCCTCAATGCCGCGCGCAGCGGCATCTTCAGGGTGCATCCAGAGTGGCTCACGCCCGGCAATTTTGGTGGCCCGGCTAACCCGTCCATGATCGTACTGACTATGCAACCGGGTCCGTGGCTGGCTGGAGAGCAGATGCAACGGCCACAGCTGCCTTTCCTGTTGTTGCGCCTGGTATTCCGGCGCATACCAGCAGGCAAATCCGGGCGCTTCGTCATACCCGAAATCGGCCACCTGCTGAGAAAAAAGCTCGATTTTCCCCGATGGCGTGCTGAGCGGGACCGACTCCGGGTTATCACGAAACGCTTTTAGCAGAATCTGTGAGGTCTCTGGCGCGGGATACTCCACCACGCCCTGTGACCAGAACGCCTCAAATGGCGGCAGCTCGATGCCCTGCGCTGCCGCGCGTGGCCGGGAATCTTCATAGATTGATGCCAGCCACTGGCGCTCATCACGTCCCTGCGTAAAGGCGTCATCAAAACCGAGCCGCTGCGCCAGGGCGGCAAAAATTGCGTAATCCGATTTTGCAGCGGCAAACGGCGGAAGATGCTGCGGCATGGCGATGATAAAGCCGTCGTTGCTGGCGCTGCCGATATCTTCACGCTCCAGCGACGTGGTAGCAGGCAGCACGATATCGGCAAATTTTGCCTGCGCCGTCCAGAACTGCTCATGCACAATCACGGTATCCGGCCGCTGCCAGGCGCGTATCAGCTTGTTGATATCCTGATGGTGATGAAAGACATTGCCGCCCGCCCAGTAGACCAGCCGGATGTCGGGATAGATCCGCTGCTGCCCATCAAACTCATAGTGCCCTCCGGGATTGAGTAACATGTCGGCGATGCGTGCCACCGGAATCGTCTGCTGCACCGGATTATGACCGGCGGGCAGACGAGGCCCGGAAAACTGTCGCCGGGCGGCACCGGCCAGATTGGTTGAGGCATAACCAAAGCCCAGCCCGCCGCCGGGCGTACCGATCTGACCCAGCAGAGCGGTGGTCGCAACGGTGGCCCAGAAAGCCTGCTCGCCCTGCCGTGCCCGCTGCACTGACCAGGCAATATTCACCATCGTTTTATGCGCCGCCATCTGCCGTGCTAACGCACGGATCTCCCCGGCCGCCAGCCCGGTCAGCGGTGAGGCCCATTCTGGCGTTTTAGCTATCCCGTCGCGTTCACCCAGCAGGTATGCTGCATAGTGGTCAAAGCCCACCGTGTAACGGTCTATGAATGGCGCGTCATAGAGAGATTCAGTAATTAACACCTGTCCGATTGCCAGCAGCAGCGCCGTATCGGAGCCGGGCTGTATCGCCAGCCACTCCGCATCCGCCACCCCAGCGAGATCGTTTCTGACCGGACTGATGTTGATAAACCGGGTGCCATTCTGCCGCAGCGTGGTTAACCAATGGGAAAGCGCATGGTCGTTAGCCGCGCCGCCATTGACCTGCGCATTGCGCAGTGGCAATCCCCCAATAGCCACAAAGAGTTCACAATGATCTGCCAGAACCGGCCAGTGGGTATGGTGACGTTGTAACTCATCGAGGTTACCGATAACGTGCGGCAGAGTGCGTTCACCGGCCGCAATGCTGTAAGTGTTCGTACTGCCGGTGTAGCCGCCATAGTGGTTAAAGAAACGATGAAGCTGGCTCTGGGCATGATGGAAGCGTCCGGCACTTGACCAGCCATAAGAGCCGGCGTAAATCGCCTCATTGCCGTGCTCTGCTTTTACACGCGCCAGCTCATCCGCCACCAGCTGCAACGCAGTCTCCCAGCTCACCTCCACAAAAGGCTCTTTGCCGCGCCTGCTGCGGGATGCGCTTCTGTTCTGTAAATAACCGAGCCTGACGGCCGGATTTTTGACCCGCGTTTCGCTTTGCACCGCGCCCGGTAACGACTGACCGATAGCAGAGGGATTACGGTCCCACGCCACCGGCCTGACCGAGGTCAGTGTGCCCCCTTCGGTGGTGACGTGATACGTACCCCAGTGCATGACAGCTAAATCACTCTTTTTCATGGTTCACTCGCGTCGGATACGGCGCGAGAGACGCGTACCCAGGGTTTGCAGTAGCTGGACAATGACAATCAGCACCAGCGCAGTCGAAATCGTGGCAAAAGCATCAAAGCGCTGATAACCATAAGTAATGGCGAGGTCGCCAATGCCGCCACCGCCCACCGTGCCCGCCATCGCCGTCGCACCCAGCAGGCCGATTGTGGCGGTGGTCAGGGCTAACACCAGCGAAGAGGCGGCCTCCGGTATCATGAAATACCAGATGGTCTGCAGCGTGGTGGCACCCATGGCATTGGCTGACTCCAGAATGCCCTCATCCACCTCCAGCAGCGCACTCTCCACCAGCCGCGAAATATAGGGCGCAATAAATATCACCAGCGGCACAATGGCTCCTGCCGTACCGATGGTGGTGTTCACCAGCAGGCGTGTCAGCGGCAAAATAGTGATTAGCAGAATAATAAACGGCAGTGAACGTATGATATTCACGATCGGGTTCAGCAACTGATGTACCAGCCGATTTGGCTGTATACCACCCGGACGGCAGATCACGAGGACAATGCCAAGCGGCAGGCCCAGCAGCGAACCAAAGCCCAGCGACAGCGCCACCATGATCAGCGTGTCCTGCATCGCCGTCAGGAACTGATCGCCGGTAACGGCCGTTTCAAAGAGTTCAGACATCACTGATTTTCACTCCGGTCGCGATGAGAAACTGGATGGCCGCCTCGCGCCGTGCGGGCTCGCCTTTGATCTGCACAATCATGAATCCCAGAATGGTACGCTGTACTTCCGTCATGCTGGCGAACAGGATATTCACTTCAACCTCATGTTCACGGATCAGGCGATTGATGATCGGCTGTTGTGCCGTGCTGCCGACAAACTCCAGCCGCAACACCTTGACTGCCGGATGCTGGCTTAACAGCGCCAGGGTCTGCTGAGGCAGGCGATCGTGGATGACGGACTGCACAAAGCTTGCGCTCACCGACTGTTGCGGTTCAGCAAACAGCGACAGGACATCGCCCTGTTCAACGATTCGGCCCTGCTCCATCACCGCCATCCGGTTGCAGATCTTCTGCACGACCGACATCTCATGGGTGATCAGGACAATGGTGATGCCGTAACGCTGATTAATCTCCTGTAACAGCAGCAGAATCTGCACCGTGGTCTGTGGATCCAGCGCGGAGGTTGCCTCATCACACAACAGAATCGCGGGATTAGTCGCCAACGCGCGGGCGATCCCGACGCGCTGTTTTTGACCGCCGGAGAGTTCGTCCGGGTAGCTGTGGGCTTTGTCGCTGAGGTTAACAAACGCCAGCAGCTCCGCCACGCGGGTGGCGATAAAATCTTTATCCCGGCCCTGCAAAATGAGTGGGATGGCGACGTTGTGAAACACCGTTCGGGCATTGAGCAAATTGAAGTGCTGGAAGATCATGCCAATCTGCTTTTTAACCTGAATTAAGCGCTTTTTGCTGATCCCTTGTAACACTTCACCCTGCACCTCAACCGAGCCGGATGTGGGGGTCTCCAGGTGATTAATCAGGCGCAGCAGCGTACTTTTTCCGGCACCACTGGTGCCGATGACGCCAAAGATGTCACCCTGGTTGATGCACAGATTAATCTCCTTCAGCGCCTGCACTTCTGCACCGTTACGCGCAAACGTTTTGCTGACATGGCTAAACGCAATGGCTACCTGACTCATTTGAAATAGTCTGGCAGCAGATAGCCCGCATACTGCGCATTACCGGTGATGTACTTTTTAAATTCTGCTGAGTGATAGCCGGCAATAATGTCACGGGCAAACTGAGCCTGCTTATTTTTACCGGCTACCGTCACCACGTTAATAAACTGGCTGGTTGCCGCTTCCAGTTTCAGCGCCGAATTGAGTTTCATACCACTGGATACCGCGAAGTTGCCCTGAATGACACCATAGTCAACGTCGGGGAGTGCGCGCACCTGCTGGGCGTTATCCATCTCTTTAAGCACGATTTTGTAGGGGTTTTCCGTGATATTTTTCTGCGAAAAAGTGGCAGCATCACTGTTGGGACTGATTTTGAGCCAGCCGATGCTCTGGAGTAACAGCGCCGCCCGATACTCATTTGAGGGCTGGTTTGGCACAGAGACCGTGCTGCCCGGCGCGGGTTGAGTCAGCGTCTTTATGCGCTCAGAATAGAGCCCCATTGGCGGGGTTGGCACCTGCACAATGCCAACGTTATCAATGCCAAGCCGGTCATTAACCGACTTCAGATAGACGGGATGCTGCATAATATTGGCGTCAATCGTCCCGCGATGGACGGCATCATTAACCTGAATCCCATCACTGAAATCTTTATATTCCAGGGTGTACCCCTGCCGGATTAATAAGGGCGCAACGCCTTTTTCAAACTGCTCTTTATAGGGCCCTGGATTAAATCCAATCCGTATTTTCTTCTGGTCGGCTGCCTGAGCAGCAGAAATAAAGAGGCTGGCGGTGGTCAGTGCCAGAATAATTCCCCGGGATGTGATCTGCATTGTTTGCCCTGATTCATTATTGTGAGAGCGCTCGATTTAATCACAGCCATCGCGGACAGGAACAGGCAAAACCCAGCCCCGACTTTGGCTTATTTATGCTAACGATAGTCACACACTGAATATTCGAATCCCTGCAATGGACAGCGTTATTTCTGCTAAAGATTTTAATCCCGGCTGTGTCATTCTTCCCCACTTAACACTGTTTATTGCGGGGGAGATATGGCGGAGTTTGCAGCTTCAGAGCTGGTGGCAGGGCTGGAAGAGAATCTCTTCAGCATGCTGGAAAAGCAGGCGGCACAACTGGATGATGCGCTGTTACCGCTGATCGATCTCTCGTCCGGGAGTCCACGTCAGCCGACGCCGCCCGCGGTAATCGCTTCATTACAGGCTGCGGCAGAGAAACCGGAGAACCATGAGTATCCCTCATTCTGGGGCAAACCTGCGCTTCGTCGTGCTATCGCAGCCTTTTACCAGCGTCACTACGGTGTCACGCTCGATCCTGATAGTGAAGTGGCGCTGTTCCAGGGCGCGCATATTGGCGTCAACGGTTTTCCCCGCGCCCTGCTCAATCCGGGTCAGGTGTTGATCTCTACCGATCCCTGCTATCCGCTCTACCGCTCAGCGGCCCGTCAGGCAGGTGCCGATTTTTATGGCATTCCGCTGGAGGCACGCAATGCTTTCCTGCCCGATTTCACCCAGGTGCCGGACGAGATCGCGGCGCGTGCCGGTCTGCTGCTGCTCAATTACCCCCACAATCCCACCGGCGCACTGGCGACACCCGCGCTGTTCGCTGACGCGCTGGCCTTCGCCCGCCAGCATCATATTCCGCTGATTCATGACTTTGCCTACGCCACGCTGGGCAGCGAGTCGGGCGAACAGCCGCTGAGTCTGCTGGCACAGCCCGATGGCAAAGCCTGGGGCGTGGAAATTTACACGCTGTCAAAAAGCGCACTCATGGCAGGCTGGCGGGTGGGATTTGCGGTGGGAAACGCCTCCATGATTGCGGCATTTAAAAAACTGCATACTCATAGCTACAGCACGGTTTATGGTGCGGTGCAGGATGCCGCTATCACCGCGTTGTCGCTGCCTGCTGAACAACTCACATTGCTGGCAGATCATTACCACCAGCGGCGCAGAGTGATTTTAGCCAGGCTGGCAGCGATGCGCTGGCCGGTACGCGCCCGTCAGGGCACCTTTTTTCTCTGGCTGACCGCGCCAGCTGGTTTCACCGGGGAGCAGTTCGCCGCCCTGCTACTGGCACAGTGTCATCTGCTGGTAGCACCGGGTCACGGATTTGGCGCAGCGGGGCAGGATTATATTCGCATCAGCCTGACAACCGGGACGGAGCAATTACTGCAGGCGCTGGATCGCATCGACAAGCTGAAACTGTTTAAGTAGCACAGTAGCAGCGGGCTAATCAGATCCAGAGATAACCGGAGCGATGACCGCGCGATATTACCAAATGTTCAGGCTGGTAAGCAGGTGTGAATAAGTTCACCATGCTGGGTTTGTCAGTAAATGCAGTTATTTCGGCTGAAAACTTGCAAAAAATTACAATCGTAGTCTAGAGTTTACCGGCTGCGGTTTCTGCCGCTTCACTTAAAAATTTTTCGGCTTCTTATAGCTTTCATTTCCACGGTTTCTTCTGAACATTGTTTGCGGCTGCGAAAGCTATAAGACTCCTTCATTGATGCACCTGAGGAGAATATGGACACCAGAAACTCATCGTCTGAACACCCAAAGAAACATTTCTGGAACAGGAAGCCAAAAGAGCTGACTGTTGACGACATTACCGTGATCGATAACGACATGCTGAAGCGTGCGGTTGGCGCAGCGGCGTTAGGTAATGCGATGGAATGGTTCGACTTTGGCGTCTACAGCTACCTCGCCGTGATCATCGGCAAAGTCTTTTTCCCGGATGCCAACAACGCGGTGCAGCTGATCGCCACCTTTGGTACGTTCGCGGCGGCCTTCCTGGTGCGTCCGATTGGCGGTCTGGTATTTGGCCCGCTGGGTGACCGCATCGGCCGACAGAAAGTGCTGGCGATGACGATGATCATGATGTCGATCGGGACATTCTGTATTGGTCTTATCCCGGCTTACTCTTCAATAGGCATCATGGCACCGGTTCTGCTGCTGGTGGCACGCCTGATTCAGGGCTTCTCGACCGGTGGTGAATATGGCGGCGCCGCGACCTTTATCGCGGAGTACTCGACCGATAAACGCCGTGGCTTTATGGGCAGCTTCCTGGAATTCGGTACCATCGGCGGTTACCTGCTGGGTGCCAGCCTGGTGACGGTGATGACCACCGTAATGTCGAATGAGGCGATGATGTCCTGGGGCTGGCGCGTGCCGTTCTTTATCGCCGCGCCGCTGGGCCTGTTTGGTCTCTATGTGCGACTGAAGCTGGAAGAGACCCCGGCATTCAAACAGCACATGGAAAAACAGGAAGCGCTGGAGCAGAGCAAGCCGCGTCTGACGCTGATGCAGATGCTGAGCAAATACCGCGCACCGATGATGAAGTGTATCGGTCTGGTGCTGCTGTTTAACGTTTCAAACTATATGCTGACCTCATACATGCCGAGCTATCTGACCGGTGTGCTGGGTCTGCCAGAGTTAAGCGGCCTGCTGCTGGTGATGGTGGCGATGTTTGTGATGATGCCGCTGACGCTGCTGTGGGGTCGCTGGACTGACCGCATTGGTCGTCGTCCGGTGATTGCCTTTGGTGCGGTGGGTCTGATCCTGCTCGCTATCCCGAGCTTTATGCTGATCGGGTCAGGTAATATGTGGGCGGTATTTGGCGGCCTGATGATTCTGGGTGTACTGCACACCTGCTTCAGCGGCACCATGCCTTCGACGCTGCCCGCGCTGTTTACCACCGATATCCGTTACAGTGCGCTGGCCATCGGCTTCAACCTGTCGGTTTCGCTGTTTGGTGGTACGACACCGCTGATTACCGCGTGGCTGGTGGATACCACTAAAAACAATATGATGCCGGCTTACTACATGATGGGCGCGGGCGTGATTGGCCTGCTCACCATTCTGACAGTACGTGAAACGGCCCGTCAACCGCTGACCGGTTCATCCCCTGCGGTAGCGACCAAAGCGGAAGCGCATCGCCTGATCGACAAGCTGCGTAAGCGGCACAAGCCTGCCGCGACAGCCGCGAAATAAGTCCACTGACACCCTGCTCTGCAGGGTGTTTTTTATCTGTCACCCGGACTCTCTTACCCAACAGCTTTAACTGCCCTGAAACGCGCGACTTTCGCCCGATTGCCACACAGCGCCATGCTGCACCAGCGACGACGATGCGCTTTGGTGCGATCGTAAAACCACAGTGTACAGGCGGGATGTTCACAGCCACGGACTCTGCTGAAGTCCTCCTGCGCCAGCAACATCGCAGCCTGTTCCGCAACCTGTCCCAGCCGCTGCATCACGCTGTGACCCGCATAGACCCGCCTGATCTTCAAGGCACCCGGCTCCCCGGTCAGTTGCAGATGGCTGGTCGCTTCACCGAGCCAGGCGTTCAGGTTCTGACTATCAACGCCCTCTCCCGCTTTGTGCTGCTGTACATTGTCACGAATGATCTGACGTAACTGACGCGCTGCCTGCAACAACGCACCCGGTTCATCCTGCGGAGCCGGGGCCTCTGGTGCCAGTCCTGCCTGATGTAACCAGGCTTCAACGTCCTGATCGGTTTGCCAGAAATCGTGCGGCTGGCCTTCCACGATGGCCACGGTATTAATGAAATCCAGCGCCGGATGATCGGCCAGAAACCACGGCCCCTGGGCGGTGTGTGATTGCGTTTCCGCCATGATATTGCCTCCCATATTAAATCTGCTGATGCCACTGTAACCGATAAATGACTATCTGAGTAGTTACACCGCACTTACTGTAACCATTATAAATTGATTTGACAGGTTACATTCCGGCGGCATAATAACCCTTAGTAACCCTATAAACATCATTTAACCAGTTACAGGAGTTCAGCATGCGTGTTCAATCCATTTCGTACCGTTATCAGCAGGCCGACGGCGTCAATATTTTCTATCGCGAAGCGGGCGATCCCTCCCTGCCGGTATTACTGCTATTGCATGGCTTTCCCACCTCTTCACATCAGTTCCGCAATCTCATCCCGCTTCTGGCGGATAAATTTCACCTCATCGCGCCCGATATGCCGGGCTTTGGCTTCACTGAAGTCCCTGCTGAGCGCAACTATTCCTGGACTTTCGACGCGCTTGGCCAGACGCTGACCGCCTTTGTCGATGCACTGGGGCTGGAACGTTATGCGATGTATGTTTTTGACTATGGCGCACCTGCCGGTCTGCGACTGGCGCTGGCTTATCCCGATCGTGTCAGCGGACTGATATCACAAAACGGTAACGCCTATCTGGAGGGATTAGGAGAGGCCTGGGCACCGGTCCGTGCCTACTGGGACGATCCCAGCGAAGCAAATGGTCAGGTGATCCGTGACGCCATCCTGACGCCGGAAGGGGTGAAGTGGCAGTATTTGCATGGGGTCAGTGAGCCACAATTGATCGCCCCTGAAACCTATACCCTGGACACGCTGCTGATGGAGCGTCCCGGCAACAAAGATATTCAGCAGGCGCTGTTTCTCGATTACGCCAGTAATCTGAAACGTTATCCGGAATTTCAGGCGTTCTTTCGCCAGCAGCAGGTGCCAACGCTGGTGATCTGGGGCAGGCACGATCCTTTCTTTATTCCACCGGGCGCAGTGGCCTGGCAGCGAGATAATCCACAGGCGGTGGTCGAGATGCTGGATAGCGGCCACTTCGCGCTGGAGACCCACACCGATCACATTGCATCGCGCATCCGCGAGATGTTCAGTGGCGACTGACCCACTGCGCGCAGAGGCAGACTAGCTGCCTCTGCAAACGTGCAGGTTATTCATTGCTAAAGCGACCAACGGTGCTGGCCGCGCCAAGCGCATGGCCTTTTAGCTGTGCAACCAGCTCTGCCTGGGTTAACCCCGCCTTGAGCTGGCCTACCGGCAAATCGGTGGCGATCAGCACAAAGTTATAGTGATGCAGACCACTGCCTGCAGACGGACAAGGGCCATAATAGTGCAGCGTCCCCGGAGTATTTTTTCCGCCAGTGTAATCCTTGCCTTGTGTCAGGGCCCCCTGCGCAAATGACGAGCGGCTGGCGGGAATGTTATAGGCCACCATGTGGGTAACGCCAAGCCCTTTAGCCCCGACCGGATCGGTCATCAGAAGAGCCAGACTGCGGGTGCCCGCCGGAATCGCAGACCAGTTAAGTTCGGGAGAGATATTCTCACCGGTACAGGAAGGATTACTTTTATTGGCACCGGCAAACTTTTTATCCAGTAGCGCATTATCGCTGAAGTCTTGTGATTGCAGCGTAAACACCGACGCCGCCAGCGTGGTCATTGGCAAAACGGCTAGCACCGTCGCGCAGAGTAATTTTTTCACCAGCTACTCCTTATCAGATTAATCAAGAGATTATGTTCCGGATGGATTGCGTCACTGCCTGTTTACTATAACGGCTTTAACGCGATTGACCCGGCTGACAGCCTGTTCAGAGGAGGCGAAACGGCAAATCTATGATCTCCGTCGCGCTTGCTGAGATAGCTGGCGCGTTGCCCTGTGACGTATTACCCGATATAAGTTAACTCCTCTGCCTGAAGTTTCGCCTGAATCATCGTCACTGTCACCGATAAGTGGACACTATGCAGATTGAAGATCTCCGGATTTACGTTGCTGTAATGCATGCTGGCAACTTTACTGCAGCAGCTGAGCATCTGATGTTATCGAAACAGTATGTCAGCCGCCGCATGGCCGCGCTGGAGGCGTCATTAGGAGTACGACTGCTGATCCGTAATACCCGTAAGCTGTCTGTAACGGATGCAGGTTTACTGTTCGCGCAACATGCTCAGCGCATTCTGGATGAGATTCAGGAAGCAGAACTGGCGGTGTCAGAGCAGCAGCAGACGCTGCGCGGTACCTTCCGGATCAATCTGCCGATGTCCTTTGGCATGAGTCACCTCTCTCCCCTGATTGCGGAATTTCTGAGCCACCATCCGTCATTGCAGTTTCATATTGAGCTGGCTGATCGCTATGCCGATGTGATTGGCGAAGGCGTTGATATGGCGATTCGCATCGGTACACTGGCTGATTCCACGCTGATAGCCCGTCCGCTCGGCGAACTGAAGCGGGTTATCTGCTGCAACCCCCGCTATCTGGAACGTGCAGGCACGCCGCAGCAGCCAGAAGCCTTGCTGCAACACGCCTGTCTGCGCTACGGACGTGAAGGTCAGAATGGCTGGGAATTGCAGGTCAATGGCAAACCGAAGTGGCTGGCGGTGCAGGGGCCGATGGTGAGTAACAATGGCGAGGTCCTGCGTGATGCCGCACTGGCAGGCTTAGGAGTGGTATTGTTACCCGCCTTTATCGTTGAGACAGCCCTGCAACGCGGTGAGCTGGTGACCGTGCTGGACGACTATCTGCCGCCCCCGCTCTCCCTGAATGCGGTTTACCCGCAACACCGTCAGCGCAGCGAAATAAACCGCCAGTTACTGGCCTTTCTCCAGGCGCGTTTAGCGTCGTGACAGCACTAACGTTTTTTTAATGCCGCAAAGACTCTGGCGACAGCAACGGCACCCGGATCAGAGACGCCGTTGAGGTTAGTACTGTTAAGATAAGATGATCGGCCTGCTTTTGCTTTCCCCATGCTGGCGGTTGCATCACTGCCCTGCTGTGCCGCATCAGCCGCCTCTGCCAGCGATTTACCCGCCACCAGCGCCTCGATTGCGGGTTGCAGCGCATCAATCATTGTGCGATCCCCTTGTTGTGCTCCGCCGTATTGCTTCATCTTTTCCAGACCCTGCTGCAGGGCCGCGGGCAGCGCATCCCCTTCAGCCAGTTTCTGCGCAGCAGCGGTGAAAAAGATCGCCATCAGTACGCCGCTGGAACCCCCCATCACTGTCGCCAGTCGCTCACCCGTCACCGCGAGCAGATCGGGCAAGGCATTTAACGGCAGCTGATTATCTGCGCATTCGCGCTGGATCTGGCGCGCGCCGGCAGCAAAGGTCGAACCGGTATCGCCATCACCGACCTGGGCATCCAGTTTGTTCAGCTCGCTTTCGCTGGCGATCAGGGTTTCACAGATGCTGTTAACAAACGCAGCGACTGTCGGGTTATCTGAAGGTTGAGCCGGATGCGCTGTTGCCTCTTTTGTGGCGTTAACCGGCTGCAGCGGCGCGATCTTAACCGCCTGAACCCAGCCGGTGACCTCAACCGGCGCGCAGATCGCCTCTTCGAACAGCGGCGTCAGCGTCATGGAGGTGACGGAAAAGCCTTTCATGTCCAGCGCGGTCATCAGCGGAGCCGGGCCAATCAGATAATCACTGCCCCGGCTGAGCGGCGACTCAATCAGGTCCCGCGTGACCAGACTCATCTCCAGCGCGGACATACCGCCAAGATTATTGACTAACAGCGCGCGTGGCTGGTCATTGCCCGGCATCACTTTCTCCAGCAGATGCTGAACAATCTGCTGACTGTTTTGCGTCTGCATTACATCAACACCCGGTTCGCCGTGAATCCCCAGCCCCATTTCAACGCTGCCGTCTGGCACTCGCTGGCCGGTCTGTTCATCCGGCAGATGGCAGCTTGAAAGCGCAACGCCCATGGTGGCGATAGCATGACTGGCTGCCTCTGCTGCTTCGGTCACCGCCGTCAGGTCGTCACCCCGCTCTGCGACGAAGCCCGCCACTTTATGCACCAGCAACGTGCCGGCTACGCCGCGTGGCTGAGGATTATCGGGCAACGCAACATCATCACCGACAATCACCATATTGACGCTGAATCCCGCTTTGCGCGCTTTTTCTGCGGCCAGACCGAAGTTGAGCCGATCCCCGGTGTAGTTTTTCACAATCAGCAGGCATCCCGCCTCACCGGTAATATTGATGATGGCGTTATACACCGCGTCAACGCTGGGAGAAGCAAAAACATCGCCACATACGGCAGCCGTCAGCATCCCTTTGCCGATAAAGCCGACATGGGCCGGTTCATGGCCTGAACCGCCACCGGAAATCAGCGCGACCTGCTGTTTTTGCCAGTCATTACGCATCACGATGCGAATGCGCGGATCGACCTGCAACCGGACCAGATTGCGCCACGGGCTGGCGTAAATCATGCCATCTAATGCGCTGTCGACGAGATCATCCTTTTTATTCATTACGAATCGGGTCATGTCTTCTTTCCTCATAGGCATGCGGGTTTGCTGATGAAGCAGTGTTACATACCACTGACGAGAGTGAGAAATCCATCAACAGGTCTGTAGCCTGATTTCAGACATACCGCACGAAAACCAGCTGGCACAGGCGCACTGATTTTTACTAATTCATTGATTTTTATCAAATGTATTTACCTGAAAGTGAGAGGTTCTGCGCAGAACATGAACCGGGGATCACGGATGGTAAAAATTCATTTGTTAACAGAGGATGTTTTAATGACCCAACGTATGATTCTCAATGAAACCGCCTGGTTTGGTGCTGGTGCTTTGCGCCATTTGCCGGAAGAGGTACAACGTCGCGGGCTGCGAAAAGCACTGATCGTTACTGACAAAGCGCTGGTCGCGGCGGGTGCGCTGAAGCGGGTGACCGATCTGCTGGCGCAACACCAGCTTGACTGGGCGGTGTATGATGAGGTGGTGCCAAATCCTACCATTCGGGTTGTGCAGCAGGGTGTTACGGTGTTCAGAGAGTCAGGTGCCGACTACCTGATCGCCATCGGTGGCGGCTCACCACAGGATACCAGCAAGGCGATCGGCATTATTATTAATAACCCTGAGTTTGAAGATGTCCGCAGTCTGGAAGGCGTCAGCCCCACCCGCCATCCGTGCGTGCCAATCATCGCCATCCCGACCACGGCAGGCACCGCCGCAGAAGTGACGATTAATTACGTCATTACCGATGAAGAGAATCGCCGTAAGTTTGTCTGTGTCGATCCCCATGACATTCCGAAAGTGGCGATCATTGATGCGGAGATGATGGCGAGCATGCCAGCTTCGCTGAAGGCTGCGACAGGTATTGATGCCCTAACCCATGCCATTGAAGGCTACATCACACGCGGTGCCTGGACCCTGACCGATATGCTGCACCTCAAAGCCATTGAGATTATCAGCCAGTCATTGCGCGAATCGGTGGCGGGAAATATTGAGGCGGTTGAGCAGATGGCGCTGGGACAGTATGTGGCCGGCATGGGGTTCTCCAATGTCGGGCTTGGTCTGGTACATGGCATGGCGCATCCGCTGGGTGCCTTTTACAATGTTCCGCACGGCGTCGCCAACGCCATTCTGCTGCCACAGGTGATGGCGTGGAATGCCTCATGCACGGGCGAAAAATATCGTGATATCGCCCGCGCCATGGGCGTGAAACAGGTCGAGTCATTGTCGCTGGATCAGGCGCGAGAAGCGGCGGTAGCTGCGGTACGTCAGCTCTGTCGCGATGTGGGTATTCCCCGCTCGCTGCGTGAAGTGGGCTTAAAGGAGGCGGATATCCCTGCACTGGCACAGGCGGCGCTGGATGATGTCTGTACCGGCGGCAACCCACGTACTCCAGACCTGGAGGAAGTGATGGCATTATACCGCCAGAGTTAAAGCGCCTACCCTTTAATTTATGCGCTACCGATAACAGTCCCGCCCAAGCTGGCGGGCTTTTTTTATGCGTCATGGCAACCGTTAATCCGGGAGCGTTCGCCAGAGTTTATTAAGAGACGATCGCGGCATCAGCAAAGGTTTTAACCGCGTTTTTCCAGCCTGGTTTCAGCCTGAAATCGCCCGCTGTTACGGTGAAGGTCAGCGAGCGAATCAGCTGCCCTGACCCATGATTTCTTTAAATGCTAAACCCTGATTCACTTGATCTGGATCACAAAAATCCGCATCATGCGCAGCGAAAACCTTTATGAGGCTGCGGAGATATCAATGACACTTTACCAGGGTATGCTCATTTTCTATGGCGTTGTTGCATTGATCGCTACGCTGATCACGTTCTTCATCGCCAAAGATAAGTTGAGCATCAAACTGCTGAGCGCCATTCTGGTGGGAGCCACCTGGCCGATGAGTTTTCCTGTCGCGCTGATGTTTGCGCTGTTTTAATTGACATTATTCCCTTAGATACCACACTCAGGTAAGACGTCCCTGACCTGCAAACCGCCGATCACCGACGTGGTCTTGTTCATGACGGTTAATAAGGAGCGGATATGCGCGTTATCAGTGTGATGATTCTGGTTTCTCTTCTCAGTGCCTGTAGTGCCCCGTGGAACGCGGAAAAACCGGTTCCGGCGGCCGAAACCCGCCAGCAGACCTGCCAGCCGGGCTCCAATCCCAACCAGAACGACTGCGGTCATTTCCCTGAACCTGAATTCCATTGATCCTGTCACAAGGCTATCGCTGCTGCGAGATCTCAATTGCGTTAATTCATCGCATAACAACGCTTTACACTGTGCTAACCGGTCAGTAAAGTAGCGCCCAGACATCAAGTCTGATGCGTAAGCGTTAACGTCAACCAACGCCCCCGCAGCACTGCTGCATGTGATGATCCCTGCCATGATGCCTGAACAACACCCAGCTAAACCTCTCGCTGCATATTCCAGCGCCACATTTTTTTTGTTCGTCCTGCTGCTGACCGCGGCTAACCTTCGTGCGCCCATAACTGTCATCGGCCCGGTACTTCAGGATATCCGCCAGACCTTTGGCCTGAGTGTCGGTGAAGCGGGTCTGTTTAACTTTATTCCACTAATGCTGTTTGCCCTGCTCGCCCCACTGGCCGCCTGGCTGGGAAATCGCGTCGGGCTTGAGCGCAGTTTATGGGGCGCGCTGTGCCTGATCACTGCCGGTTCGCTGTTGCGCTGGCAGCCTTCTGAAGCAGCGTTGTGGAGCGGCACGCTGCTGCTCAGCGCAGGCATTGCCGCCGCCAACGTGCTGCTGCCGCCACTGATTAAACGCGATTTCACCGCCCACACCGCTAAATATATTGGCCTTTATGCCGCCACCATGTCGATTACTGCCAGCCTGGCATCAGGCATTGCCGTGCCGCTGAGCCAGCTTTCAGCGGCAGGCTGGCGACTCTCGCTGGTTGTCTGGGCGCTGCCGGGACTGGTTGCGCTACTCGCCTGGCTGCCGCTGTTACGTCAACGACGGTCAACCGTAGCGCCCGCAGATGCGCCCATTGCATATCGCCATCCGTGGCGAACGGCAGGCGGCTGGCAAATCGCACTGTTTATGGCGCTGCAATCGCTGGCGTTTTATACCCTGATTGACTGGTTTACGCTGTTTGCCCAGGATAATGGCTTCAGTCAGGCCCACGCAGGCTGGCTGCTGTTCTGGTATCAGGCAATTGCAATCGTCGCTAACCTGGGCTGCATGGTGGCGCTGAAGCGGGTAAAAGATGCCCGGCTTACCGCATTCATTGCTTCATCAGGCATTTTCCTCGGCATGCTGGGCTTATTGCTCAATCCGCAGTGGGCCGTCATCTGGCTGACACTGGCCGGACTGGGCGCAGGCGCATCACTGGTGCTCTGCCTCTCACTGTTTAATCTGCGAGCCACTCATCACCGTCAGGCGTCACAACTGTCGGGCATGGCACAGTGTGTCGGATATGCGCTGGCGGCACTCGGCCCGCTGTTCTTTGGCGTGCTGCATGAGCAGAGCGGTAACTGGACTCAGCCCTTCAGCGTGCTGGCACTGCTGAGCCTGTTGCAGATGCTGCTGGCTCCGCTGGCAGCGCAATCAAAACCTATCAGCTGAACTTGCGGCCCAGCCGCTAACAATTAATGATTCGCCGGTCGCGGATGCGGACAGCGAGAATCGACGGGAGAAGGTGCGTGTCTGAACTGAATAATACTCTGCTGCAGGAGATCCTGGACCAGGTACGTCCGCTGGTCCATCAGGGAAAGGTGGCTGACTATATCCCTGCGCTGGCGGATGTGGCGGCCGACAATCTGGCAATTGCGGTTTGCCTGCGTGACGGCACGCTCTTTCAGGCAGGTGATGCGGAGACGCGCTTTTCGATTCAGTCGATCTCTAAGGCGCTATCTCTGACCGTAGCACTGACCCGCTATGAGGACAGCGAAATCTGGCAGCGGGTTGGTAAAGAGCCGTCAGGCCAGCCCTTTAATTCGCTGGTGCAGCTGGAGCTGGAACAGGGCAAGCCGCGCAATCCGTTTATTAATGCCGGTGCGCTGGTGATCTGCGATCTTCTGGAAACCCGACTGACCGCACCGCGTCAGCGAATGCTGGAAATTGTGCGCCAGCTGAGCCAGCAGCCCGATATCAATTATGATCGCCACGTTGCCCGCTCGGAGTTTGAACACTCAGCCCGCAATGCCGCCATCGCCTGGCTGATGAAGTCGTTTGGTAATTTCGATAACGATGTCACCAGCGTCATGCAGACCTATTTCCACTACTGCTCGCTGTCGATGAACTGTGTTGAGCTGGCCCGCACGTTTATCTATCTGGCAAATCAGGGTAAAACGCTGGATGACAGCCAGATGATCACACCGCGTCAGGCGCGGCAGATTAACGCGCTGATGATTACCAGCGGGATGTATGACGGCGCAGGCGAGTTTGCATGGCGTGTCGGGATGCCGGCTAAGTCAGGTGTGGGTGGCGGGATTATTGCCATTATTCCTGGCGAAATGAGCATTGCCGTCTGGTCACCCGGCCTGGACAGCGCAGGTAATTCTTTGGCCGGAACCGCTGTGCTGGAATTGCTGACCGACAAGCTGGGTCGATCGATATTTTGATTCTGAGCGCGCAAATAACAGGCACGCCGTGATGAAATGCGATGGGGTTCACATGGTTCCGGAAAGCTGATTTTATATTTTCAGTGCAGTGCGCTGGCGATTTGAGCCCTCAGCGATAATCAGCGCTCAAAAAAATTTCTTAGTGCGCAATCTGCGCCAGATCGTCTTCATTCAGACCGGTCATCTGCATAACGGTATTGCGATCCATCCCACTCTTCAGCATGGTGCGGGCAATTCTCAGGCTCGCTCCACGAATACCTTCTTTTCGTCCCTGTTCAATGCCCTGCTCGATGCCCTGCTCGATGCCTTTCTCAAGCCCTATCTGCTCAAGCTGTTGTGCGATAGTCATAAGTGCGTTCCCGTGTTGTGGCACACGCCGTGCCAGCTCCCGTACAAAGGCTTTGGGGTCCGATGTTTCGCCCGCCTGTACAATGTAGTGTACCAGCGTTATCACCTGTGATGAAGAGTGATAGCCAGCCATCAAAATGGTTACCAGCCTGTCCATCAATTCTGCCAGATCCCGCTGATGAATATGCTTTTGCAACAGGGTCAGAGCTGCCATGCTGCGGTGTTGCATGATCTCATCGTCAGGAATCACCGTGACATCGACCAGCGGAAAACTGCGGCTGTAAAGCCTGTCCGCCAGCGACGGGTCGTCGAACTCATCCAGCCACCGGGTCGAATAGGGATAGGGAGTGCGTCTGCCAGTGTAAAACAGGACGGGTATTACCAGCGGCAATCTCTTATTCCCTGCTTCAAGATGGCGCTGCATGGCAGCCACTGCATAGCGCATCAGCCGAAATGCCATGTGTTTGTCTGGCACAGATTGATGCTCAATGAGTACATGGATATATCCATCGCCAGCGGTTGTTTTAAGACTGTATAGCACGTCGCTGAAGTATTGCCGAAGGTCATCCTCGACAAACGACCCTGACTCCAGCTTCAGCGTGCTGAGATCACAGCGTACGCGCAGCTCTGGCGGCAAATGCAGCTCCATGAAATCCCGGGCAATATCCGGCTGAGTCAGAAATTGCCGGAATGTGGCATCATGAGGCACAGGCGTGCTGTTCTTCTTTTTCACTGGCCAGAATCCTTTCTGTTCCTGAAGCGCTTACAACCGCTGATTCAGCCCGCAAAAAGGTGCTGATTCCTGTAGCGCACGAATATTTAAGGCACGGATGGAAATAACGAAATTAATACCCTGATGACTAAACCGCGTAAAACGCTTTACCTGAATTCTACGAGTTTGCTCTGAATATCAACCCATGTTGGGCATTAAAATTATTCCACCTGACTCAGTTCACTACGTTGACCGGCTCACCCTGAATAAATGCCGCGATATTTTCCATCACGCCAGCCACCAGATTCTCCACGCCGCTGCGACTTGCCCAGGCGATGTGCGGTGTCAGCAGCAGATTTGGCAGATCCGCCAGCAGTGGGTTATCCGGAGCGGGCGGTTCGCTGCTCAGCACATCCAGTGCCGCACCACCAATCAGCCCCTGCTTTAACGCGGCAGCTAAATCGGCCTCGTTAATCAGTCCGCCGCGAGCGGTATTAATCAGCAGCGCCTGTGGCTTCATTTTACCCAGCGCCTCGCGGTCAATCAGCTGGCGGGTGCTGTCACTCAGCGGGCAGTGCAGCGAAATGATATCGCTGGTGGCCAGCATCTGCTCAAAGCTGACATAACCGTCACGCACCCGATCACTGCCTTTGCGCTCGGCATATTGCACCTGCATTCCCAGCGCCTGGGCCAGCCTGCCGACCGCCTGGCCAATATCGCCTTTGCCCGCGATGCCCAGCGTGGCCCCGCCAATATCCGCTATCGGCTGATGATGCAGACAGAAGTGCTGAGCCTGCGGCCAGTCGATGCGACTATTGCTGGCATAAGCCATCATCTGACGGCGCAGGGCAAAAATCGCTGCGATTACTGCCTCTGAAACGCTCTGGGTTGAGTAGCCAGGAACATTACTGACCACGATGCCACGTTCCCGACAGGCGTCCAGGTCAATACAGTCATAACCCGTCGCTGCGACACAGATAAAGCGCAGATCAGGCAGTTGTTGCAGTGCGTCCGCACGCAACGGTACCTTATTGGTGATAGCGACAGTCGCGCCCGCAAGTGAAGATACAATCTCATCAGCCGAGGTCTGCGCGCGAATCTCCCAGTCAGCCTGCTGTTGACCTGTTGGCAGGGATACAGGCAGCGTGTCACCATCCAGCATTACAATTTTCATTTTTAGTCCTTCATCGGGTTTGGTTAAACCGCAGGTGAATCATTAATGTTATTTGTATGTGCACCGCGAGTAACAAGTAAGTTAAATGATGCTGAAATTAAAGTGAATATGTTCAAAGAGTGCGAATTTTTTCGGAACAGATGCCACTTTATTTAACCCTTTTATCCCCTTCGCGTTACACTGCCGTCCTGAATTCTGACCCCTGACGTTCGTTAAAATAATGCCGAGATCTTCGCTCAGACAACGACTCACCGCCGGTATTGCGATACTGGCCGTGCTGCTGTTGTTTGTTGCACCGATGATCTCAAAAAATCTCGCTGAACATCATGCCACGATGCAAGGCGCTTCGGTCATGAGCGCAGAGATGCCGATGATGGATCATCACAGCGAGATGTCGATGGCAGACCACGGGATGATGATGGGCCCGGGCTTTGCTTGCGGCTACTGCGATCTACTGGTGCATGTTCCGCTGATGCTCTGGGTGTTTATCCCGTTTATCTGTTGGATGTGCCTGATCAGCCGCACCCCGCCGCCAGCGGCTATCAATCCGCCCCAATGGCGACGGCTGTTGCGCCTCCATCAACCGCGCGCGCCACCCCTTATCGCGTCACACTCACTGCTTACTAATCCGATTGCGTGACAACGTCACCTAGTCGTCTTTGTCTTTTGAAAAGTGTGGAATGCTATGTCCTCTAATCAGGAAATGTCCCCTGCACCACGCGGCACCGTTTTTAATCTGTTTCGCCGCCTGCATTTTTATATTGGCCTGTTCATTGCGCCGTTTATTTTCGTCGCCGCCCTCACTGGTACGCTTTACGTTCTGACGCCTCAACTGGAACAGGCAATTTACCACGATGCCCTGACCACTGACGCGCAAGGTGTGGCACAACCGCTGTCCGCCCAGATTGCCGCTGCGCGAGCCCGTGCCGGTGAAACCACACGCATTTATGCTGTGCGTCCGGCACCCGGCCCGCAGGATACGACCCGCGTGCAGTTTGCCGAGCCATGGCTTGGCCCATCGGAATCACGATCGCTGTTTATTGACCCCTACACCCTGCAGGTGAAGGGCGATATGACGGTGTATGGCACCAGCGGTGTATTGCCGCTGCGCATGTGGCTGGATCAGCTGCATCGCGGCCTGTTGCTGGGTGATTTTGGCCGTAACTACAGTGAACTGGCAGCCTCCTGGCTGTGGGTCGCCGCGCTGGGTGGGATCGTCTTATGGTCCGGCACCAGGCCACCGCGCACCCGCAACAAAGCACGGAGCGGCTTCGCGGCAATACGTCACTGGCACGTTACGCTGGGTCTGCTACTCGCCATCGGCCTTGTCTTCTTCTCAGTCACCGGGCTGACCTGGTCACAGTGGGCGGGCAATAATATTGAAAAGATGCGCAGCGACTTTGGCTGGAAAACGCCGCAGGTTAATACCGCGCTAAACGGTAACGCGCCCGCTGAAGCCGCCGATCCTCATGCTGATCATCGCGGCGCGATGGAAGGGATGACGATGTCCGGAATGACTATGCCAGCGAAAACCGCCGCGCCGGTGATTCTCAATCAACCGAATACCAGCTGGGATCAGGCGCTGGCAGCAGCGCGCCAGGCCGGGCTCCATGCGACGAAACTGGAACTACGCCAGCCTAAGAACGATGAACAGGCGTGGACGGTTTCGGAGATTGACCGCAGCTGGCCAAGCCAGGTCGATGCCGTTTCAATCAATCCGGCTGATTTTAGCGTGGTCGACCGCGTTGAGTTCGCCAGCTTCCCGCTGGTGGCGAAACTGACCCGCTGGGGCGTGGATGCGCATATGGGCGTGCTGTTTGGCCTGCCTAATCAGTTGATTCTGGCGCTGTCTGGCTTTGGACTCTGCACAATGATTGTGCTGGGCTACCGCATGTGGTGGATTCGTCGCCCGGCTGTTCCGCAACTCAACCCCTCGCAGACGCTCTTATCTGCCTGGCTGGCGCTGCCGCGCTATGCGCAGGGCACCAGCCTTATCGTGATGCTGGCGCTGGGCTATGCGTTGCCCGTTATGGGTATCAGCCTGCTGGTGCTGGTACTGCTGGATATTCAGCGCTGGCGCAGCGCGCAGCGCGCCTCGGTCGTCCGCGTGGATGTCGCGCCGGATAAGCAGTCGCCGCTGGCTATCGTTCAATCGCGCTTTGCCGATAAGCGCAAAGAGATGCGCTATTTTCTGCGCAGCGTGACGGTGCTGGCGCTGATTGTCATTACGGTGATGGCGAATGCGATGATTGGCGGCGTGATTGATCAGTATCAGATCCCCTTCAGTGACTGGTCGCTGACCATGTATATCACCCAGGCGATGATGATCCTGCTCTACTCCACGGTCTTTACCGGGCTGTTGTCGATTCCACTCTGGTATTTCTTCCTGGGTGAGAGCGACGAACAGGGTAAGTAAGCTGCCAGCACGGAAAATGGTCCATTAATCAAAATAACTGACGAAGCCGGGCAAATCTCCCGGCTTTTCATTCTCCGCCTGAGGTCTATGATCGTTGTTATCAGTCACTTTATTTAAGAGCTAATCATGAACATTGTGCGAGCGAATCCTGAACAACTGTTTGAGTATGGTCCTTTTACCGTCCGTCGCCAGCGTCCTGGTGAGGCCTTAAGCCCGCTGATCAGTGTTGATCTGATGTCGCTAAAACTCGATGCCCGGATTCCGATGCAGCAGCATCAGGATGAAGAAGTTTTCACTTACCTGTGGCGTGGTTCGATGCAGCATCAGGACAGTAATGGCGAACGTACCCAGCTCTCTGCAAAACGCGTGATGGTGGTGAATGCGGGTGATGGCGTTCAGTACGAAGAGTCGGTGCCGTTGTATGAAGCGGAGCTGTTACAGGCGGTTATCCGGCCTGCACAGCAAGGCGGTGAAGCAATGACCCAGGTGCTGGAGCGCGATCAGGGCATTATGACCAATGGCTGGACCGAACTGGCCGGGCCGGAAGAGTCTGATGCGCCGCTGGAACTGCGCCAGGAAGTCTACATCTTCGACACACTGCTGGAGCGCAACCATACGCTCGACGTGCCGTCGATGCCGGGCTTTGTCGCTTATCTCACCGTGCTTGAAGGGATTATTCGCATCGGCGATCACCGGCTGGGTCGCGGTGATGCTGTCAGCGGGCTGGATTCCAGCATTGAGATCGTGGGCGATCGGGATGCTAATCTGGTCTGCTTCCTGGTAAAGCCCGATAATGTTGCATAAAAAAGCGCGGGCTCTTTCCCGCGCTCTGGTCTGACTTAAGGCAGATTAAAGCATACTACGTTGCTGCATCGCCTGAACCCGCTTATAGGCATGATCGAACTGACGTACATCATCGCGCAGCCAGTGGCGTTGCGTCAGCGGGGCATCATCCAGCGCCTGCGGCAGCGGCACACCCGCCAGCGATCCCCGGCAGCAAAAGGCGCGCGCCAGCGTTGGGGTGGCAATGCCGATATAACGAGCAAATTCAGGTAATGTCATCAGTGCCGTACTCATTTCCCACCTCCTGTAAACACATTCTCCCCTGTATTTTCAGGCCAAATCCTGAATGCTTTTATTGATCTGAAACATAGATGTGGTACTAATCTTCTGCCTGCTAATGAGAGAGTTCACCGCGCCTGGCGCAAACCGACAAAGAAGTGAGGAACCCGTGCGCCATTATGGATTGATGATTGCCCTGCTGTTTTCCGGCTTTGCCACCGCCCACACCCTGACCCCCGGTCAGCCTGTACCACCTGTCTACGTTGCCGATAAAGGCGAAATGGTGCTGAATCAGGGCGACATAAATTATCAGCGCTGGAACAGTCAGACCCTGACCGGAAAAGTGCGTCTGGTGATTCATGTGGCGGGTCGTCTTTCAGCGAAGGATCAGAGTGCAGGATTAATCGAAGCCATTCAGCAGGCCAGCTTGCCGCGTGACCGTTTTCAGACCACCACCATCGTGAATACTGACGATGCGCTGCCCGGCAGTGCCATGTTTGTGGTGCGCAGCATCGCTTCCAGTAAAAAAGCGGCACCGTGGCAGCAATTCATTATCGACAGCAGTGGCGTAACCGCGCACAGCTGGCAACTTAAGCCGGAAAGCGCATCCGTGGTGGTGATTGATCCGGCAGGCATTGTGCGCTTTGCTAAAGATGGCGCATTATCTGCGGAGGATGTCGCCAGCGTGATGAAACAGTTGCGCGCATTACTGGGTTAATTCACGCATAATGACCGTCCGGCAATCGCCACAAACCGCGGAATGCTGCTGAATTCTCCGACATTTTTATTATCGTGAACTACCCTTAGTTGTAATGGATTAACCCGCCGTTCTTTGAAAACCTGCCAACTATGCTATGGCAGTCGGGGACGATTATTGAAGATGGCATCGAATCATTCGACCTGCTGTGACTTCCTCTGTAGATAAGGACAGCCATGATGACGGTCTGTGCAGAACAACACGTCAATTTCATACACAGCGATGCAGCCAGCCTGTTGAACGACATTGAGCAACGGCTTGATCAGCTTTTACCGGTTGAAAGCGAACGTGACTTAGTGGGTGCTGCAATGCGCGACGGTGCGCTGGCACCGGGAAAGCGAATTCGTCCGCTGCTGCTGTTGCTGGCAGCGCGCGATCTGGGCTGCAACGCCACCCCTGCCGGCCTGCTTGATCTCGCCTGTGCGGTGGAGATGGTGCATGCCGCATCACTGATTCTGGATGACATGCCCTGCATGGATGATGCGCAACTGCGTCGCGGACGTCCGACCATTCATTGCCAGTATGGCGAACATGTCGCGATTCTGGCTGCAGTGGCACTGCTGAGTAAGGCATTCGGCGTGGTCGCTGCGGCAGAAGGCTTAACGGCAGCCGCCAGAGCAGACGCTGTGGCAGAATTATCCCATGCAGTCGGAATGCAGGGGCTGGTGCAGGGGCAGTTTAAGGATCTCTCAGAAGGTGACAAGCCACGCAGCGCTGACGCCATTCTGATGACCAATCACTATAAAACCAGCACCCTGTTCTGTGCCTCCATGCAGATGGCCTCTATCGTGGCTGAAGCCCCAGGTGAAGCACGCGAACAGCTACGCCGCTTTTCGCTCAATCTTGGTCAGGCTTTCCAGTTGCTGGACGATCTCACTGACGGCATGGCCGACACCGGTAAAGATGCCCATCAGGATGACGGAAAATCGACGCTGGTGAATCTGCTGGGGCCAGAGGCGGTAGAAACGCGACTGCGCGATCACCTGCGCTGTGCCAGCGAGCATCTGTTATCGGCCTGCCAGGACGGCTATGCCACACATCATTTTGTTCAGGCCTGGTTTGAGAAAAAACTCGCTGCCGTCAGTTAAGGATGCCGCATGAGCCACTTTGCGGTAATTGCACCGCCCTTCTATAGCCATGTGCAGGCGCTTGCGCATCTTAGCCAGGCCTTAATCGCACGCGGACACCAGATTACTTTCATCCAGCAGACGGACGTTAGCGCGCTACTCACTGACAATCGGATCGGCTTTTTCCCGCTGGGTTTAGCCTCGCATCCGGCGGGTAGTCTGGCACACACCCTGCAGCTGGCGGCGCATCCTCTCGGCCCCTCGATGCTGAAACTGATCAATGAGATGGCCCGCAGCACCGATATGCTCTGTCGCGAACTGCCCGTGGTGCTGAGCACCCTGGCGATTGATGGTGTGATCGTGGATCAGATGGAGCCTGCCGGTGCACTGGCGGCAGAAGCACTGAACCTTCCTTATGTTTCGGTTGCCTGTGCACTGCCACTTAACCGTGAAGCGGATTTCCCGCTGGCCGTGATGCCGTTTGACTATGCCAGCACCAGTCAGGCGCGGGAACGCTATCGAACCAGTGAAAAAATCTATGACTGGCTGATGCGACGTCACGATCGGGTGATCGCACGCAACGCTCATGCGATGGGATTAGCGCCACGGGAAAAACTGCATCACTGTTTTTCACCACTGGCGCAGATCAGCCAGCTGATCCCGGAACTGGATTTTCCCCGCCAGGCGCTGCCCGATCATTTCCATTCGGTTGGCCCGCTGCGAACCACGGAACCGGCACCCGCCGCGTCTCAGCCTCGCTATTTCCCGCATGGCGACAGACCGCGAATTTTTGCTTCACTCGGCACGCTGCAGGGACATCGCTACGGCCTGTTTAAAACCATCGTCCGCGCCTGCCAGGAGATAGACGCTCAGTTATTGCTGGCGCATTGCGGTCGGTTGTCACCTTTCCAGGCGGAAAAACTGGCGCAGGCCAGCCATGTTCAGGTGGTCGATTTTGCCGACCAGGCTGCTGCACTGGCGCAGGCCGATCTTGCCATTACGCACGGCGGCATGAATACGGTGCTGGATGGGATTAACCATCTGACGCCGCTGCTGACGATCCCACTGGCCTTTGATCAGCCAGGTGTCGCGGCCAGAGTGGTCTGGCACGGTATCGGACGTCGCGCCTCACGCTTTACCACCAGCCACTCCATGGCGCGTCAGCTCCAGACCTTACTGGCTGATGAAAGCTACATTCAGCAGATGAAAACGCTGCGTACCGCACTTCGTCAGGCGGGCGGAACAACCCTGGCGGCGGATATCGTCGAACAGGCAATGCTGACCCGCCAGCCGGTGCACACCAGGAGAGACTATGCCACGGTATGATCTGATTCTGGTGGGCGCGGGGCTGGCTAACGGACTGATTGCTCTGCGCCTGCGCCAGCAGCGCCCTGCCTTGCGCATTCTGCTGATTGACGGCGAAAGTGAGCCGGGCGCAAATCACACCTGGTCATTTCATGCGGAAGATCTCTCTGAAACGCAGCATCACTGGATCGCGCCGCTGGTGGTTCATCACTGGCCCGGTTATGAGGTCCGCTTTCCCCAACGCAGTCGCAGCCTGAACAGTGGCTATTTTTGCGTGACCGCAGAGCGCTTCGCGCAGGTCCTCCGCGACAGGTTTGCGCCGGATCTGCTGCTGAACACCCGGGTTGCGAGCATCGCTTCACGCTCGATCACGCTGGACGATGGCCGGGTGCTGGAGAGTGACGCAGTGATTGATGGCCGTGGCTACCAGCCCGATGCCGCGCTGCGCATGGGCTTCCAGTCGTTTGTCGGACAGGAGTGGCAGCTCAGTGAGCCACATGGTCTGACCGCGCCGATCATCATGGATGCCACTGTGGATCAGCAGGCAGGCTATCGCTTTGTCTACAGCCTGCCCTTTTCCGCCGACACCCTGCTGATTGAAGATACCCACTATATTGATAACGCCACGCTGGAAGGCGATCGCGCCCGTAAGAATATCCGCGACTATGCCGTGCAGCAGGGGTGGCAGTTAGACCGACTGCTACGTGAAGAGCAAGGTGCGTTGCCAATTACGCTGACCGGCGACGTTGCCGCCTTCTGGCAGAAACGCGATTTACCCTGCAGCGGTCTGCGTGCCGGGCTATTCCATCCCACCACCGGTTATTCACTGCCGCTGGCGGTCGCACTGGCTGACCGGCTGGCGCAGATGCAGACATTTACTTCTGAGACCCTGCACGCCACCATTGAGCAATTTGCCTCAAAGGCCTGGCAGCAGCAGCGCTTCTTTCGCATGCTTAACCGTATGCTGTTTCTGGCCGGCCCGGCTGACCAGCGCTGGCAGGTAATGCAACGTTTTTACGGCCTTCCCGAAGGTTTGATCGCCCGTTTTTATGCGGGAAAACTCACTTTGCCTGATCGGCTGCGCATCTTAAGCGGCAAGCCGCCGGTCCCCGTTCTGGCGGCGTTACAGGCTATTATGACTCCTCACCGTCAACAGGCGATGCAATGAATAGAACTACAGTAATTGGCGCAGGCTTTGGTGGTCTGGCCCTGGCAATTCGCCTTCAGGCGTCAGGCATTCCCACACGACTGCTGGAGCAACGTGACAAGCCTGGCGGCCGGGCATATGTTTATCAGGATCAGGGCTTCACGTTTGATGCCGGCCCAACGGTAATCACCGATCCCAGCGCCATTGAAGAGCTGTTCACCCTGGCGGGTAAAAAGCTCTCTGACTATGTCGAACTGCTGCCGGTGAAGCCGTTTTATCGCCTCTGCTGGGAGTCCGGCAAGGTGTTCAGTTATGACAACGATCAGCCCGCGCTGGAAGCGCAGATTGCCGCGTTTAATCCGCGTGACGTTGAAGGATATCGTCGCTTTCTGGCCTATTCCCGAGCAGTATTTGCTGAAGGCTATCTGAAGCTCGGCACTGTGCCGTTTCTGTCGTTCCGCGACATGCTGCGTGCCGCGCCTCAGCTGGCAAAACTTCAGGCGTGGCGCAGTGTTTACAGCAAAGTGGCGAGTTACATTGAAGATGAACATCTGCGTCAGGCCTTCTCTTTCCACTCACTGCTGGTGGGCGGAAATCCCTTTGCCACTTCGTCAATCTATACCCTGATTCATGCACTGGAACGTGAATGGGGCGTCTGGTTCCCACGCGGTGGCACGGGCGCGCTGGTGCAGGGCATGGTGAAACTGTTTGAAGATCTGGGCGGCGAAGTGGAGCTCAATGCCAGCGTTGCCCGGCTGGAGACCCAGGAAAACAGGATCACAGCGGTGCACCTGAAAGATGGCCGGGTCTTTCCGACCCGCGCGGTTGCCTCCAACGCAGATGTGGTTCACACCTACCGCGAACTGCTGAGCCAGCATCCCGCTTCTCAGGCGCAGGCACGCTCACTGCAAAACAAACGCATGAGCAACTCGCTGTTTGTGATCTATTTTGGCCTGAATCATCATCACGATCAGCTGGCCCACCACACGGTCTGCTTTGGTCCACGCTATCGTGAGTTGATTGATGAGATCTTTAACAAAGATGGCCTGGCAGAGGACTTCTCGCTCTATCTGCATGCGCCCTGCGTGACCGATCCCTCACTGGCGCCGGAAGGCAGCGGCAGCTACTACGTGCTGGCACCCGTCCCGCATCTCGGCACCGCTGATATAGACTGGGCCGTTGAGGGTCCGCGCCTGCGCGATCGCATTTTCGACTATCTGGAACAGCACTACATGCCCGGCCTGCGTAGCCAGTTGGTCACGCATCGCATCTTCACGCCGTTTGATTTCCGCGATGAGCTGAATGCGTATCAGGGATCGGCCTTCTCGGTGGAGCCGATCCTGACGCAAAGCGCCTGGTTCCGGCCTCACAACCGCGATAAGCACATCAATAATCTCTATCTGGTCGGTGCAGGCACCCATCCTGGCGCGGGTATTCCTGGCGTAATTGGTTCGGCCAAAGCTACCGCAGGATTGATGCTGGAGGATCTGGCTTGAATAGTCCGTCACTGCTCGATCATGCCGTAGACACCATGGAGGTGGGATCGAAAAGCTTTGCCACCGCGTCAAAACTGTTTGATGCCAAAACCCGACGCAGTGTGCTGATGCTCTACGCCTGGTGCCGTCACTGTGATGATGTGATTGACGATCAGGTACTGGGATTCAGCAAAGATACGCCATCGCTGCAATCCGCCGAACAGCGCCTGGCGCAGCTGGAGATGAAAACGCGTCAGGCTTATGCCGGATCCCAGATGCATGAGCCTGCCTTTGCGGCCTTTCAGGAGGTGGCGATGGCGCACGACATTTTGCCCGCTTACGCCTTTGATCATCTTGCGGGGTTTGCGATGGATGTGAAGGAGACACGCTATCAGACGCTGGACGATACGCTGCGCTACTGCTATCACGTCGCGGGTGTGGTGGGCCTGATGATGGCGCAGATTATGGGCGTGCGCGACAACGCCACGCTGGATCGCGCCTGCGATCTCGGTCTGGCGTTTCAGCTGACCAATATTGCGCGCGATATCGTTGAAGATGCTGAAGCGGGACGCTGCTATCTGCCCGCTGCGTGGCTGGCTGAAGAGGGGCTGACCCAAGAGAATCTCGCCGACCCGCAAAATCGTCAGGCGCTAAGCCGCGTCGCCCGACGGCTGGTGGAAACGGCAGAGCCCTATTATCGATCGGCATCGGCTGGCCTGCCGGGTTTACCACTGCGTTCAGCGTGGGCGATTGCTACCGCGCAGCAGGTCTATCGTAAAATCGGCATGAAGGTGGTTCAGGCGGGTTCACAGGCGTGGGATAAACGCCAGTCCACCAGCACGCCAGAGAAACTGGCAATGCTGGTGGCGGCATCGGGTCAGGCGGTTACTTCCCGGATGGCGCGTCACGCTCCGCGCCCTGCTTACCTCTGGCAGCGCCCCGTTTAACACCGTGACGTTCCCGCAGCGTCGCCTGCAATTTTGACAGTGGCGGCGCATAAAGGAAACCAAACGACACACAATCCTCTTTGCCCCGTACCGCATGATGCATGCGGTGCGCCATATAGAGTCGGCGCAGATAGCCCCGGCGCGGAACATAGCGGAATGGCCAGCGCTGATGCACCAGGCCATCATGCACAATAAAATAGAGCAGGCCGTAGAGCGTCATCCCTGCGCCGATCCACTGCAACGGCCAGACACCCGTGCTGCCCAGATAGATAAGCAAAATCGACAGAACGGCGAACACTACGGCATAGAGGTCGTTAACCTCAAACCAGCCTTTATGCGGCTCATGATGTGACAGATGCCAGCCCCAACCCCAGCCATGCATAATATATTTGTGCGCCAGTGCAGCCGTTATCTCCATTCCGATAACAGTGACCAGAACAATCAGGGCATTCCAAATCCACAACATAGTTTCTCCCGAACATGCATCCTGCAAAGTGGCGCAGAGGTTCAATTTTAACAGAGATTGGGGAAAACAGCGGGTCAGGTGTGCCGGTTTTAACGATTGCTGCAGGAGATGGGGCTAAGCGTGTTTTTATCAGCGTGAGCGTGCATCACCCGGCTTACCCCGGCGATGCACGTGTGACTTAGTTATAGACCAGGTTAAAGGTGACGGTGCTATCCGCTTTCCCCGCCATAACCTGCCCGTCGGTCTGAATATATTGCGCGTTAAACGCCATCGACGCCGCCTGATTCGGTGAGGAGACGGTGGTCAGCACCGGAAACTGGTCGGTTGAGACATTCAACGGCACCCGCTGCCCTTCAGGGACCTGCAGACCTGGCCAATAAATGAGAGCGATGCCTACGCCGGAAGCAGAATTACTCTGTGGCGTCTGGCCGATGGCATCTTTATCGCCCTGAGTGGCCATACCAAAGAAGCCTACTTTTACTGCGGCACTGTGCTCACACATCACCTGAATCTGGAGCCCTTTCTGGCTTCCCGCCCGGCTGCCGATGCACAGCTGTCGCTACGTATCACAGAACTGGTACCTGAAAGCCGCCGCTTTGGTTACCAGCGTATTTGGCAGCTTCTTCGGCGTGAAGGTGTTTGCGTTAATCACAAGCGGGTTTACCGCATCTATCACATTAATGGCCTGAGCGTAAAACGCAGACGGCGTCGTAAAGGGCTGGCGACTGAGCGGCTTCCACTGCTGCTCCCGGATGCGCAGAACCTGACCTAGCCGATGGATTTTGTCATGGATGCACTCGGCAAAGGCCGCCGGATTAAGTGCCTTAACTATGTGGATGATTTCACAAAAGAGTGACTGACGATCACCACTGCATTCGAGATTACAGGCGTTAAGGTGACACCCATTCTGGACAGCATTGCGCTGTTTCGTGGCTATCCTGCAACGATAAGAACCGAACAGTGCCCGGAAAATCATTAATGACTGGCGGCAGGACTATAACGAGTCATGCGGGGTCGATCAACTTAGGGCTGGAAATCTGCATCTCATTTACCGGGTTAACAGGAAAGCCCTGACTATATCGGGCAGCAGATGTGAAAACGAGGGGGCGAAACGGGCCGGATTGTTGCAAATGCTAAACCGGCACTGGCGCAATGCCCGAATGGTATCATCGCACAACCCATGATCTACAAAATACGCAATGTGGATGACGGGGAGGTGAACGGCAAAGAACCGACGTTTATCTGGAAAGAGAGGAAATGGCCAGTATGCTGAAAGCGCGGTAATAGTCAGGTCGGGCGATTCCGACCCTGATCAGTCAGCTGTGACTTAGTACGGGCATCAGGTAATTACCGCTGCAGCATCATCGCCTGCTGCACTGACTTAAAGCGTGGACTTTGGTGGTATAACAACGTGATTGCCACTGGCATAATGCGTGAACTCTTATTCGGCTACCCGGCATGATCGGCTTCTTAAAACTATTTTTTTGTCGTAAACCACAACATTAAATATATCCGCTAATTCGATCATCGGTAATACAACGATCCACACTCACTGTAAAATACTGCAGAGTGTCGGAACATTTAAAAGATAAATTGATGGCAGAGTTTATTGTTAGCTGTGAAAACACCCAAACCTGGTTATTTTAAAAGCACCCATCATTCACAGTTGGCTGTAAGCGTTGCAAAACCTGTATAGGTTCCAGGAGCAACTTTTGTATTATCTACCTTTATCTGGTAAGTCGTTCCTGCAATCAACTCCCATTGATCCTGAACCCAGCCCGGTGAATTATCAAGTGTATAATTGAGAGTGTTTTCACCATTCTTAAGAATGCCATATGCGGCAGTGTCTGAAAGACCCGGTTTAAGAGTAGCAGTGCCATTACCGCTAATTGAATTGATTAAAGGAGCGCTTAGTTTTTCAGAAACGGTGCCCTTAAGAGAAATTGAGGGTTGATATTCTATTGTCATGCTTGTTGGTTCTCTGGAATCAGAGAGAGTAAAGTTATAGGTCACATCATCACTCATGTTTACATGACCTACTTTGAACGATCCACTGACAATAGTGTTTGGCAACATAAACGCACGAGGAAAAAAATCCCAAGCCTTATCATAGGTGTTAGTGATGGTATGAGGTAGATTATCACAAGGTATTTGTTCTTTTACAATGGTTTCGCTTTTGGAAACGCTGGCACCGAGTACGATTTCCAAAGCAGAGGCTTCGCCAGTGCTCACCGACGCATCACATGTTACCACAAGATTCATTGTCGTGTACGGCTGGTACGTCACCGAGGCTGTAGATTGATTCTCGGCAGACTCCTTTCTGTAGTTATTGCTGCATGATAAAATACTCGCCCCCGCGATGTTGCTGGTGATACTGATTAGGAGTGGGGTGAGCAATAAAATCAGTTTGCGGTGTGTCGTCATGGCGTTCTCCAGCTAGAAATTATGATTAAAATTTCGGGCATTAGCAGTATTGCTTATGCACAACAGGCACTCTGCCCGTTTACTCGTAAAACTTATTTACCCAGAATTTAGTTGAAGCCTGGTAAATGTTTACGCCTCTTTTTTAAAGGGATTTTGCAATTTTGGGTTTTTAATAATAACCTTTAAATATCTGCCGCACTGACTTCCATTTTTAGCATGATGACAACCTGATAATAATTTCACTCATAAGTCATATTGAGCGTTACCACGCTGGAGATAGTGCCGGGGGATAATCCGGATTTGTTATTCACCAGCCCGGCTGAAAACTTCATTTCAGCGGCATTATCAACTACATTAAATTCTATGGACTTCCCATTTATCAGGCGAACGTTATTCTCAGCATCCTGAACGACGATGGCTACCCCAGTAGCGGTTCCGTTGTTAGCAAAATAATCAGACCAGTGATCCACCGGACCACTCGCTGTAACTATTACTTTTGAAACAGTCGCGTCGCAATTAGTCAGAAATAATGAAAAGGTTTTCTTTGCCGGCGAATCCGGTAGGACGTCTCCTATAAACGGTATATCATGTATAGAAACCTTTCCAAAGTCTACAGTGGCACCTTTTCCTGCCCATCCAGCGGTGCAGGTCTTAGCCTTAATAGCGACAACAATGTCTACATTCGCTGAGCTGATGCCCTCTTCTGCGTTTGCCTTTCCCAATCCTGCAAGCAGAACAGCGATAATAATGCATCTTGCCCCCAATTCTTTATAAGTGAAACCCATAATTTTTCCACCACTTCTCTGTTTATGAGCAGGAATAATTGCAGAATAAGATCATTAATAATATTACTGCATGCTGCTGTGAGGCAGCATGCAGTATACTTTTTTATTCGTAATCCATGTTCAACGTCACTGTAGCTGCTACATCACCTTTTTCTGGTGCGGTCGTTGTCGTATTGACCAGTTGAGCAGTAAAATTCATATCACTATTTGCATTGGTGACCAAAAATTCATGTGAAACACCATTACTGAGGATTTCATTACCCGTTTTAAGTTCAATTCCGACCCCGGTCGCACTTCCGGAGTTTTTATACGCATCTGCATCATCAGGATCTGCAGTACCATTAGCGGTAACTTTTATTTTTTCGATTGAGTCATCACATCCTGTCAGCGAAAGAGTGAAGTCGCGTGACTTAGCAGATGATCCGACACTGCTGCCAAAATCTGTGATTGAAACTTCACCAAAGTTAATTTCAGAATTTTTGCCTGCCCAACTTGGCGTACAGGTGCTGGCAATTAACTTACCCGTGAAATTTACCGTTGCTGAATTGGCATCATTAGCTGCATATACCCCCATAGACATTCCAAAAAGAGTGGCAGCAACAATGCTCAGAGTGCCGATCTTATTTAACGATAAAGACATACTATTTCCCCTACTTGATGAATATGGCAGAACTTTAACTGCCGGACTGGTTGAAAAACTGAACTCTTTGTGAACCTCAGCGACAGATTTCATGCACCTGTGCAACAGACTCATGTAATGAACTTTCTGGTAATCTATAATGAACAGTACACTGCTGTTTTACTTCATTACCCCATTTTGCTATTAGCTCGCCACTCTGCGGCAGTCCCGAAAGATAAACCTGCCCTTCGTCGCCCGTAAGGCCGTTGCTATCAATATTGATGGCGCTTACCGGGGTACCGAATGGCAGTGGCTGGCCGTTGTAGATAATTGTCATCAGGACGCGCATGCCGCTGTGCGACTTAAAGCGGGCTCGTACCAGCGCTCCCTTAGTCGGTACTACACGAACACTCGCATCCTCTAAATCAGTATGGTCATCCAACTGATCGACATTGAGTGCTATCCGGTTTTCACGATAGGTGCTGGCATAGGGCACCACAGCAAAGCCATGCCAGTCAGTGCGAATCCCGTTGCCATTTTCCACCGGGATACCGGCAATTCCCTTGACTGCGACCAGTACATTGGTATCTCCTAAAGGTTGTCCTAGCGTCACACCATCTTTATGTACCAGCACGCCACCGGATGCACCGTAGCGGATCTGGTGATAGTTCTGGCTATAGCCATAACCCACAGAAGCATTACCGTAGGAACTCTGATATGCCAGGCCAGCATCGCCACTACCGCCATTCAGCTGTCCATACCCCTGCGAGACGTTCCAGTTCAGGTTATCTGCTGATAGTGCGGTTCCGCTCAGGCTCATCTGATGGGCTATCTGATTATCACTATTGCGGATAGCACTGTAAGTGGTCCAGATCGGATGATGTGTGCTGCTATCTCTTTGAGGCGACCAGCTTTCCAGCGGTATGATGATAGAAAAAGAGAGAGTTTTGTCCGCATGTGGCTGGTTGCTGACCCGAGTATAACCGTAAGCCATATTGTAATTGACATGCCCAACGCTACTGCTAAAACCAACCTGCAGGGAGTTGTTTACGTTCGAGTTGCGCCAGTAAGTCTGACGGCTGCCTGTTAGATAGAGCGCTCCCAGGTGTCCCATTTTCTGGGAGAGATTGGCTTGAATGCGTTCACGCTTATTGCTATACATGTTGTAATAATTATTCCAGTTACGTTCAGCTGGACGACCTGCAGCATCAACGTTCTGAGGGTCATTTATCCACCCGGACATGTTTTTCAATGCCGTTTCTTCAAAGGTATGAAACCCCTGAGTAGAGTAACGGTAGCCTGCAAGTTGGATAGTTGTTCCGGTAGCGATCAGTGAACGACCATATAAAAAACGGATCGACTGGCCATTATGTTTTGACCCGTCTGCAAGCTTACTGTTGGCCTCTGTGACATCTGCTGATATTGCGCCCCACAGCCCCATATTTACCCCGGCACCCAATGCAAGCGCGTGATACCTATCCGCCATTTGCAGACCGCCATAGGCAGTGATGTTATGAGGCAGTCCCCACAATAGTGTCCCCTGTGCGAATGAAGGGCTGGTGTACTGGTCATTGGCACTACGATACCGGCCTGCCGTAATGCCATAGCGAAGATGTCCCTGACGTTGAAGAAGGGGCACTGATGAATAGGGCACCGTAAATACGCGTGTCTTACCATCTGCTTCAGTGACTGACACTTCCAGGTCACCACCAGATGAAACAGGATTTAAATCATTGATTTTAAATGCGCCAGCCGCAACGAATGTTTGATAAATAACATGACCGTTCTGGCTGATGCTGATCTTTGCATTACTGTTGGCAGTACCCTGAATTTCCGGCGCGAAACCCCGCATGGTATCCGGATACATGCTGTCATCTGTGGCCACTTGAGCACCACGAAACGAAAACGCATCAAATACATCACCGCTGGTTGTGCTATCCCCTGCCGTAAATTCACTGCGTAAAGGAATAACGGCGCGCTGCACATAGGTGTTCAAACGCTGCCAGCGTTGCTGATGGCCATAATGGTTTTCTGATTCGGTCCAGGTACTGTTGTCACGAAGTCGCCAGGGACCAAAATTTAATCCACTGGTCAGGTTTAAAAAATGATTACGACTATCACCATAAGTTCCGCGATTATCACTGCCGCTGAATTGATAATTCAGCAAGGCGGCATTGATGCCTTCATCCCACAATTTTTGGTCTATCCATCCGGGAGCCTGGTTTTTAAGCGCGGCTTGTGGAATGCTGATGTCCAGTCGCATTTTCTGGAAATCAAACGCGGTATAAGATTGTGGAATATATTTTCCAGGCGAGATCAATTGATCCTCAGGAACATCTGACAGCGCTGCAATTCCAGCTATGTTTACGCCCATCTCGATTAAATCTTTTTTTGTCAGGAAAGCGATAAGACCCGTACTATCATGGATCTCCTGCTGGTCACTCATCGTAGATGACTGATTATTTTCTTTTTGTGGCTCTTTATGATTTTCGTTAACATCCTGCACTGACAAAAAACGCAAGGTACGGGTGATGACCTTGTTACCATTTAAATAGATATCAACCTGATATTCTCCTGGGAGCTGTATATTTCCTTTTTCAAACATCGACAGGTCAGCGACTTCCTGTCCGTCACTGGAGAGCATTGCGGGATCAAAATGCCGGCCCGCGATTGCAGCAAAAGGAAACGTGAGCATCAGTGATATCGTAACTGCTGTAAGCTTAAAGTTTAATTCTTTAAGTATACTCATTCTTATGTGGATTTTAATAAACACAATATCACCCGCCAAATTTTAACCAACATCTGCTGCTGTATTCCGAGCATTTAATAAATAGAGATTTATTTTTTATGATGCTAAATCATTTTATGACTATAGAAGTTTCTTTGGTGATTGATCCATAATCATTAATCGTATGAAACGTCAGGCGATTCCCACTATCGGTGGGAAGACTCTCCTGCACGCTGGACTTCGGAGAAACCATAATGTCTTTCAGACTTTTACTGCCTGCTTTAATATTTGTCAGCGTGATATAATAGGGCGTCGGATTAAAGATCTCTAATTTACCGTCGACGCGATGGGCCGAAAGAAGCTCCGGCGATTTTTCTACGGATGGAGTGAGTCCCGCCGGACGAACAAATAGTTTTATGCGTGTAGCCGCTGCAATTCGTAAAACGTTTTTAGCAGCGCCATCTTTATCATCAAAAGAAGGAATGGCTTTACTAACGAAGTAGTAGAGCGATTCGCGATCATGTGGTAACTGTGCGCCTACACGCATCAGACGCAGTGTGTTCTCATTTTTAGGCTCGCTGAGATAAAGCGGTGGTGTGACTATAAAGTCATGGCTTTTGTGACCGGTTGAATCTTCAACCCATGATTGTACAAGGTAAGCATCTTCCCGGGATGAGTTGCTTACCGACAGGCTTTGCTGTTTAGAATCCATTGGATAAATAACACGGGTTCCCTGAATGGCGACTCCGCCATCAGCAACAGCTGAATGAGCAGTAAAACCGACTAGCGTAGCCAGTAGCACTGATAAAATGTTAATCGAATATTTGTTGATCATAATTCCTCCATAAAGAATTGGATATGCGTATATATAGGAATCAGGCCTTCAGTATCCAATACACAGACTTGAATAACGTGTATCTGGTTGTGAGAACCCAGCGCTATTAATTTGAGGGGAGGAGCTTAAGTAAACACAGCAAAAATTGAAATTTAAATTCATAAAAGACAAATATATAGATTTTTATATTAAATAAATAAATATTTGCAATATATTATCCTGTATAAATCAGCATTCAAGGTAAGCGATGCGGTACTTATTAAAAAGTTCAATCAGAGGCGTGTGCATTCCAGTGTTTTTGACTTTTATTGAAATATAACATTGCTAAGAATAACCGATATTTCATGACGTTTAACTGATACCATTTATTGTTTATGTACTTAAGGTTTACGTTCTGATTTTTAATGCTCTTTTTTTCATATCATATAAGTGTTCTTTGCCTACCAGTAACTGTTGGAAAATTTTTTAAACACATCCACACCACATAGTGCCCTATCGTCAGCTATCCATCAGCCAGGGCACATTTATCTCATGAACTCAAAATTACTTACTTCCGGATAGCCCTACCCTCTATCTATTTAATAAAGATTCCAGCTTATACTTTCTGGTCTGCAGGGAAGAACGCTATTGATGCCATTGGGCTTTAGCGTGAATGATGCATAACAATGAGGGATGCTTATAGAGTTTATTATGGGTGAAATTAAGAGTTGACGACCTGGAGATCTCTTACGTATTCTGTATTTGATATGTCGATAGGCAGGAAGAATTCAGAGGACGACAGCCACCTTATCATCGTATTAATTATCAAAGAAGCAGTTTTCGGACAATGACTAATGGGGGTTTTCTTGTCCTGATGTTTAATAGATGAACCAATGTATCCTGTCAGCCATGTCAGATTACGATAAAACCAGCTTCGTAATAATTCTTTAGTTGGCCCGTTAAGATGTCGAATATTATTGGATTGCGCTTTTTTCAGGCATCGCGGAAGAGTGGTGAGTTGATATTTTCCAGCCCATACTTAAGTAAAGGTATAACGTACTGTGACATGTATGTTATCTTTGAAGGTGAAAGTATAAGCACCGGTATCAATCGTTTTATTACAATCGATTCGATTATTACGTGAATCGATTTTACCGCCTGGACCTTTTTGAATCGCCACGGATAGTCTAAATAGCTGCGCCTAATACTGTAATACCTTTGCCAGATCATATTTTCCTCCGTGTAATGAGCTGACTGTTTCCCTAAAGTGCCTTACATTTTTCAGCAGTTGCCATATTGAACGGCACTGATGGTTACGGGTTACCGTGTCATGAAGTGCTTGCCATAACCGCTCAACGTGATTGACCCACGATGAATAAACTGGCGGGTAAATAACCCTGAACCTTAGATTCGCTTTCAACCAGTGCTGTGTTTCATGGCTTTTGTGGATAATGTAGTTATCCACGATAAGCGTTATGGTTTTTGCCCGTTGATATGTGGCTTTCAGGTGTTTGAGCAGGCTGATGAGCAGTACTGTAATTTTACTGTTGCCGCCAACGTAGCTGACTTTTCCCGTGCTACTGTGTAACGCTCCGGCTAGATAGTATTTTTCATTTTGTCCCGGTGTGCCACGCGCTTTTGTTGACCGTAAAGCTGCCAGTCTGAACCGATTTTAGGATTGAGGTGAATATCCACCTCATCTTTATAAAAAACCGGATGCTCTGCACTGCATTTTTCAAGTGCATCATGGATAGCAGCTATTTATTCTTCATTATGCGGGTCGCGGATACGCAGCGTGGGTGCAGCCCTGTGCCACACTAACCCGGCAGACGGCAACCAGCGACGCACCGTTCCGGAGTGCAGCTGAACTCCGGTTATCTCATTGATTTTCATTGCCAGTAACTCTGCGCTCCCGCGGGAACATTGATAACCAAATTCGCCAGGAGAGTTTTTATCAGCTCACGTAAAAATGTGCAAATAAGCTCAAAGGGGCAGCATCGGGAGCGTCCTGCGGGTAAGGATTTCATGTTTTCAACACCCGATAAAGTTAACTAGTTAATCCAGCGACACAAAGATAAACGGGCGCCGCTGAGCGTTCGGACGACGTCGCTGACACGGTCGCCCCGGTGCAGCATCAGCATAGCGGTGAGTCTGCGGGCATGATTTTTATCACGGGTTTTATGGATCGCTTTCTGCATCAGGCGTCGTTCGTCGCGGGGAATGGGTGCTAAGATCGGCATCACTCAGTCCGGTTGGTGATATTTTAATTGGAGATTGTTCAGATCGCACAATCCGGGCTGAGTTCCCTTAAAGGGATCTACTATTCCGTGCAGCTATTTAGCCAGAGCCACTGGCAGAATATGTTTTCTGATATTCATTAAACCTGTCTCTTTGCAATCGATGCAGAGTGGCTGAAATTAACCACCTGATGAATAATTATGCATTTATAGAAATGCACCAACACAACAACCCGAGGTTTATTATGTTGCTGCTATATTAGCCTCTCACGACTATATAGAAATTAAACGAGACGTTTAGGTTCTTACACAGAAGATAAACACCAGTAACCTTCCTTGATCTATATCAGTTTAAGAAGGTAAGCAAATTATTTATTAAATAAATATCTTTACCAGGAAGACACCTAATATAAACCTTAAATATATATCCATTCCAGAATGAGAATATATTCGATGGCCGCCGGGAAAATTATTCGATAGCGAAAGTTCTCAGCGATGATTAACAGCGGCTCAGTTCGGGTTTTACATCATCAGCCACACACAGTTTTCGACTTGCGTTATTTTCACTGATGCCGCGAGCCAGTCATCTCAGCTCAAAGCAAATCGTGACCTATGGGAGTACGAAAAGCGTGGCGTGCCGCGGTCATTAACTGACTGGCGGTGACGGTCGTAGGTAAGCGCATCAGAATTTTGCTCGCCTGCCAGTAACAGAGCAGCATGACCTCATCCTCCTCTTTTTCAGCCAGTTCATGCAGCCGGGCGCGCAGTGATAACACATCAATGGTCTGCTGCTCGTCAAGCATGTCAGAGATCGTCTGATTGATGACGTGATGGAGAGTTTTCCAGGTGAGATCCGTATGCAAAATTAACCTCTTCTAACGCTTATCAGCTCCGGGCAAACAAACAGCAGTGAAGCAGCTTGAATGGCTACATCCTGCAAAAGATTGCACACTGCTGACAACTATAGCTGTTCGTGGGCGGCTACGCCGTCCCAGCAGTTGAAAATGTCAAAGTTGGCAATTCTAACGACTAATGGACCTGCCTGTCGCGTATTACACGCGACTCATCAGCTGATTGCTGTTTTTTGTAACAATTGCAGCGGATTCTTAACTGGCTGATGTCAGTGGGATTTGCCAGGGTAAACAGGTTTCCCGTCTCGTTAATGTTTAAGGAGTTGTCGATGAGTCAGCACGCTGATGTACTGGTCTGGGGCCACGGCCCTGAGATCTTTGAAGTCTTTCTGGAACCCACCTGCCCTTTTTCGGTTCGCGCCTTCAATAAATTCGACGCGTTACTGGCGCACGCGGGTGAAGAGAACATCACCCTGAAGATCCGTCTGCAATCGCAGCCGTGGCATCTCTATTCAGGGCTGATAGTGCGCTATATCCTTGCAGCCGCCAGCGAAAGCAAAGAGGCCGCGAAAAAGGTGATGCAGGCGGTGGCCGATCATCGTGAAGAGTTTGAATTCACCGATCACTGTACCGGTCCGAACCGCGATGCCACGCCGAATCAGATCCTCGCCCGCCTGAAAGAGTTCAGCGGCGTGGAAGCCAGCGCCGCGTTTGATCAGCCCGACCTTCAAAATGCCATTAAATGGCACTGCAAATATGCCCGCCAGAACGGTATTCACGTTTCACCGACCTTTATGGTTAACGGTCTGGTACAGCCTGAGCTCAGCAGCGGTGATGACATTGAGCACTGGACAAGCTTTCTGATTCGTTAATCTTAGTGCGCGGCTGTGCCTGGCCGCGCAAGAGTGAGTCTCTCCTTTGCGATCCCGCACTCACGCAAACTCAATATCCTGATAAATAAGCCTGTTTTCCCGTGGGTAGGCCGGGTAAGCTGTACGGCTATTAGCAGACGGCAGCCATTAAGCCACTGCTACATCATCTTAACGGCGCCGCTGGCCTGCCTTTATGCCGGTCAGGCGCTTATTTTATTGAGGATTTGCTGATGGCGATGACGCTGGAACAGCTGCAGGACAAATATCCGGGTGCATTTACAGATGCATTTGGTGATTCCCCGGAATTAGCCAGCGAACTCGCAACGCTGGTGATTGCCGGTAAGAAGGTGGCCAGTTGCGGTTCTTTGCGGAGCTGGCAGGATCAGGAAGAACTGCCTCAACCGGGCGGTTACAGCATTGTTCTGAACGGCGAACAGCAGCCCGTCTGTGTGATCCGCACCACCGGATTGTTCCTGACGCGCTTTGACCGCGTGACGCCCGAGATGGCAATGCTGGAAGGTGAAGGCGATCTGAGCCTCGACCACTGGCGTCAGGAACATCAGCGCTACTTCGAGCGTGAAGGCTATTTTCACAGCGAAATGGAGCTGATCTTCGAGACGTTCCAGCTGGTCGAGGTAGTTTAAACCGGCACGCTACAGCGTGTTTGCCGCCACCAGCGCCAGCCGCGTAATCCCCCGCGCGGCAAGGTTCTCAGCCGCCTGGGCTGCACGCATGCCACTGGCGCACACCAGTACCACGCGCTGATCGGCCGGAGGCTGCCAGGCCGATAACTGCTGCGGCAGAATCCGTAACACACGTCCGGCCACACTGACCGGTGCCTCTTCCAGGCTGCGCAATTCCACTATGCAATCGTCCTCCATCAGCATGGCCCGATCGATAAAGGGCGTGCCGGGCGCGTCTGGTTCAGGCGCGTCGTCAAAACGGAACTGCCTGATATGCCAGTCAACGAAGTCGCAGTGGATCATGCAGCCGAGCGGCGACGGCGTCAGTTTCAGCAACACACTCAGCGCCATCTGTGCCTGCATAGCGCCCAGCGTCGCTACCGCCGGTCCCATCACGCCTGCCGTATTGCAGTTACCCGAGGTCGTGGGCAACTGCGGAAACAGCGCACGATAGCCAGGTGCACCACCACAGAATCCCCCGACATAGCCTTTGCGTCCCAGCACTGAGGCGCAGATCAGCGGCAGGCCTCGCGGATAGCAGGCGTCGGAGAGCTGATAAGTAATGGCGAAGTTATCCGCCGCATCCACCACCAGATCGATCCCCTCCAGCGCCTGCGGCACTTGACTGGCGCTTAGCGAGTGTGAATGCGCCTCAACGAGGCAGTCAGGATTGCGCTGCGCCAGCGCACGCTGTGCACACAAAACTTTTGGCTGGCCCACATCGTCGACGCCAAACAGCGTCTGCCGGTGGAGGTTGTGCAGCTCAACCCGATCGCCGTCGTAAAGACGAATAAACCCCACACCCGCGCCTGCCAGTAAGGGTAGCAGCGTTGCGCTGAGGCCGCCCGCCCCCACCACCAGCACCTTTGCCCTGCTCAGCCGCTGCTGCCCCGCTTCGCCAATCTCCGGCAACATCGTCTGTCGCTGATAACGCTCCATTGCCGCTCCTTAACTGAACTGTGCCAGACCAAAAATGGGCGTAGAGGCTGACGCCATGTCGCGCTGCTCCATCAAGCCCGCCTGAAACGCCTCGTGCCCGCCGTGGATCGCGGCTGCAAAGGCACCCGCCATGCGCACCGGATCGCGCGCTTTGGCCACCGCCGTGTTGAGCAACACGCCATCAAAACCCATCTCCATTGCCTGAGCCGCCTGGCCAGGCGCGCCAATGCCCGCATCAATAATCAGCGGCACATCTTTAAACCACGCACGCATAGCGCGCAGCCCCTCGATATTACGCAGACCCTGGCCTGAGCCAATTGGCGCGCCCCAGGGCATCAGCACTTCACAGCCTGCTTCCAGCAATTTTTCGCCGACAATCAGATCTTCCGTGGTGTAGGGAAACACCTGGAACCCGTCAGCACAGAGAATCCGCGCGGCTTCAACCAGGGCAAAAGGATCGGGCTGCAGCGTATCGGCATGGCCAATCACCTCCAGTTTGATCCAGGGCGTGTCGAACAGTTCACGCGCCATCAGCGCCGTCGTCACCGCCTCTTTCACCGTGTGGCAGCCTGCGGTATTGGGCAGAATGCGTTTGTTGAGCTGTTGCAGCAGCGTGCGGAAGGTGCCGCCTTCACTGCCTTCCCGCCGCAGGCTGACGGTAATGATCTCCGCGCCTGACGCGTCGATCGCCTGATGCAGAATGTCCGGTGACGGATAACCGGCCGTGCCGAGCAGGAAGCGGGATTGCGGAGTAAATTGATAGAACATGGTTAACCTCCCTGCATTGGTGACAGGATTTCAAGCTGGTTGCCCGCCTCAAGCGGCTGGCTGGCATAGCGGCTACGGGGTACAAACGCTCCGTTCAGCGCGGTGGCGACGGTACGCGGATCGATCTGCTGCTCCGCCATAAGCTCCGCCAGCGTCGTTGCGCCGGTTTCAATCGTGCGTCCATTCAGTTCAACGCGCATGTGTCATCTCCTGAGTCAGTTGCAGCATAAGTTTTTCAGCCATGATCGGGGCCAGCAAAAAGCCGTGGCGGTAAAGCCCATTGAGTGAGAAACGGCCATTTTCGTAGCGGACTTCCGGCAGGTTCTGCCGATAAGCAGGACGAAGACCGGTGCCACTCTCAACGATTCGCGCTTCGGCCAGCGCCGGATGCAGGCTGTAAGCGGCGCTGAGCAATTCCATCATCGCCCGGGCGCTGATCGGGCTGCTGTCGTGGCTTTCCACCATGGTGGCTCCCAGCATGAAGTGGCCCCCGGCACGCGGCACCAGATAGCAGGGAAAACGCGGGTGCAGCAGCCGGACAGGACGGGAGAGTTGTATGTCGGATGTGTGCAGAATCACCATTTCGCCCCGCACGGCGCGCAGGGCTGGCTGTCGATCTGTGGCGTGAATGCCACGACAGTCGATAATTTTGCCGCCGGGTTTACCGCTGTGAAAGGGGACGCCAGCCTGTTGCAGTCTGTCGCGCAGTTGCTGCAAGGCGCGGCGCGGATCGAGATGTGCCTCTGCGGCGAAAAACAGGCCGCGGGCAAAGCGGTTCTCCAGCGCGGGTTCGATGTCACCGGGTGAAACCCACTGATGCTGCTGCGTCATACTGGCGAAGCGCGTCAGTTCGCGGCTGTCACGCGGCGGGGCAACCACCAGCGTCCCCTGCTGTTCCACGCCATCAACGCGTTTCGCCCACCAGCTGGCCGCGTGCTGGCCCCATTCGATCACCTGTGGCGGTGCGCTTTCTGCTTCACACCAGGGCGCGAGCATGCCGCCCGCCCAGTGCGAGGCCGCACGACAGTCAGGCTGGATAATGACTTCGACCGTTTCTCCCCGCTCCATAAGCAGCGTGGCGATACAAAGTCCGGCAACGCCGCTGCCGAGCACCGACCAGCGGCTCATGGTGTCCACCGGACAGGAGAAAAAAGATTCAGGATGAGATGTTTCACTTTGGCCTCGTTATCAGTTAACGAAGACCCGTGATACGGAGGGAAAAGGCAGGAACGTCGCGAACGCGCCCCTGCGGCAAGTATCTGATGAGATACCCGTCTTCCTACGCCAGTATCAACTGGGTCAGGTTCTAAGGGTCGCTAAGCCGCGCGGTGCGCTATTAGCCTCTCAGTCTCTCTGGCGAGACTCCCCTGACGGATTTAGTTGTAAGTTAAGCAGACAGCTTCGTCAAGCAGACTGCATGGAACCGGGTCAGAAAATCGGACTTAATCGGCAGAACCGAAATGCCAGTCAGTGGCGGTTGACAGCGTCACAAAGGGTCCCGCCAGTGTCTGGTTGTGATGAGCAATAATCTTCTCCGCAGAGATGTGGAGATTATCGACTGTGGTGTGCGCATCGGAAATCAGTACGACATTAAAACCCAGCTCCGGTGCGGCCCGACAGGTGGTATCAACACAGAACTCCGTTTTCATCCCTGCAATCACCAGTTGTTTAATGCCCTTTTGCCTCAGCTGAAGCTGCAGAGCAGTATCTCTGAAACAGCTGGGGTATCTTTTTGTGAAGACGACATCACGCTGCGGGTTGACCTGCAATTCCGGGATCAGGCGCGTCAGCGGGCTTTGCTCGTTGAAAGGGGAATTATCAGGGCCGAGGTGTCGCGCAAAAAAGACGGGTACCTGTGACTGCCGTGCTTTGGTGATGAGCAGAGTGATATTCGACAGAATGCTGTCTGCGGCGAAAGGCGCCGCTGGACCATGAAAAAGGCCCTGCTGCATATCGATGATTAAAAGTGCACTTTCAGATGTCATCATGACCTGTCTCCATTCTGTTTTTAAGAACGGAGAACAGGTCCCCGTCCGGTTCGGCGGGGAGTGGGAATCTGTTGTGTCAGGTGCCCGTCACAGACTCGCCCACGCCGCCGCTGATCGCGGTGGTGGTGACGGTGGTGAAAGTCAGAACTGACATAAACATTTTCTAATCCTGAGTTGATGAATTCGTGAGGAGTCACACCCGGAAGGAGGCAACTGAAATCTACATTACCCTGAACGCGGACACTTTTAAAGCGCCTGCAGCGATTGCGTAACCGCGTCGGTGATTTCACGAATACGCGGCTCGGCGCGGCGATAATAGGTCCATTTACCCACTTTGCTGGCTTCAACCAGCCCGGCACTGTGAAGTGCTTTCAGGCATAACGAGGTAGCGGGCTGTGATAAGCCCGCCTTGTCCTGTATGAGGCTGGCACAGACGCCATACTGATCGAAGGGATAGAGCTGGGTATAGCCCGCAAACGCTTCGTCAGGATTCTTAAGCCACTTCAGCACTGCCACTCGGGTTGGATTGGACAGTAACTTCAGGGCATTTTCGGGGGACATGCCGCCTCACAGAGTATCAGGATTGAAAAACAGGATAGTCAGTATAGCCTTTCTCAGTGCCGCCATACAGGGAGGCGTTATCGACCTCATTCAGCGGATAGCCCGATTTAATGCGCGCGGGCAGATCGGGATTAGCGATAAATGAGCGGCCAAAACCAAACAGATCGCCCCAGCCTTTTTCCAGCACATGCTGCGCTTTTTCAGCCGTGTAGCGACCCGAATAGATGATAGGAGAGCGGAATGTTTCCCGCAGCGCGATCCGGAAGCTCTCTGGCATTTCCGGGCTGTTGTCCCAGTCGGCTTCAGCAATGGAGAGATAGCCAACTTCCAGCTCGTTCAGCAGTGCTGCTGCGCGGATGTAGGTCGCGTGAGGATCGCTTTCGACCAGGCCGAGATAAACCCGCTCTTCGTCAGTACTGGTAAACAGAGGCGCAAATCTGACGCCAACGCGGTGGCTGCCAAATACCGAGCTGACCGCCTCAACGACTTCACGCAGGAAACGCAGACGATTCTCAACAGAGCCGCCATATTCATCCGTACGGAAGTTGGTGTGCTCCGAAATAAACTGGTTAATCAGATACCCGTTGGCGGAATGCAGTTCCACACCGTCGAAACCGGCCGCTTTGGCATTCTCCGCCGCGCGTCTGTAGAGCTCTACGATCTCTTTAACTTCCGATGTAGTCAGTGCCCGTGGCTCGCTGGGTGCAGTTAATATTCCGGCGCCGGGTCCGGTTTCAATAAATACCCGGACGTTATCGGCTGCGATAGCTGAAGGGGCAACGGGTGCCTGCTTGCCCGGCTGAAGTTCATTATGCGACACGCGGCCAACATGCCAGAGCTGGCAGAAAATCGTGGCCCCTTGCTGATGTACTGCCTCTGTAACCTTTTTCCAGCCGGCTATCTGCGCTTCGCTGTGGATCCCCGGGGTCCATGCATAGCCCTGCCCGCGAGGCTCAATCTGGGTGCCTTCGGTGATCATCAGTCCCGCGCTGGCACGCTGACGATAATACTCCACCATCATCTCGCCGGGAATGTTGCCCGGTTGTTCACTGCGGCAGCGGGTCAGCGGCGGCAGGACAATGCGGTTACGAAGTTTGAGATCGCCCAGGTTCAGGGGGGTAAAAAGTGACGGCATAACAAAAAGTCCTCTGATGTGTGAAGAGGCGACATTATATTTACATATTTAAATCTGTAAATGTGTAATCTGTGCTTTTTGTTCAGAGCGGTATCTGCGGTTCCTGGCAGAGGGTCACTTTCTGGGTGGCGTGCTGACAGCGCGTGGGATTAATAGTCTCTCATCGCAGCGCCTGACTGCGTAACGTCAGGTGGAGATCCTGCAGACGCCGCTTTCAGGCAAATTGCTTAGCCGGGACGGAGGTGCTGCCTTCAGGATCATAAGAACATCAGGAGGCGTATTTTTCAGTGAACGCCTGCCACTGCTGGCGATAGACCTCCAGTTGACTGAGTGCGCCATCAATGGAGGGCTGTGCTTTGTTGTCAGGATTCGGCGTGGCACGAATCAAATCGGCAAAGGTGCTGAAGACAGAGTCCATATCACGGCCCGACTTCATGGCTTCCATCATCCCGGCCAGCTCCACCTGTGGCCGTGCGGTTGCGCTCTTAACCTGGCTGAGATAGTCACGTGCGCTCTCCTGCATGTCGCGTGTTCCATGACGTATGGCTAACGCCAGCGTATCCTGTGCTCCCAGCAACGTCTGACGTTCACGAATGGCGACTCTGACGCTTATCATCACATCAGCAATCTCATTCGCCTGCTTCTGGTTATCGCCGGAGACATATTTTTCTATCAGTTTATGGAGCTTAGACTGCGTCAGGGTCAGCGCCATGGCTTCCGAGGTATCCGAATTATCATACTGATTACGGCCCACCTGGCCTTCAGCCAGCACCTCATGGAGTGCAGCGGCAAACTCATCCATAGCGGTCTGCGTATTGGCAGCCGTCATACTCAGAAGCGGAGTAAATGTTCTGGCGTCCCAGCTGGTGTAGGGATCGTTGAATAACGCATATCCGAGGTTAACGGACGGTCCCTGACCGGATGACTTTGTCTTTGCCAGTTCCTCTGAATTTTTAGCCTGCTGCTCTGCCGTAATGGGCTCAGCGATAGCCTGCACCAGGCGCGCTCTTGCCTCGGGTGAGATCACCACCACACTGGCAGGTATTTCTTTTCCGGTAATAGTTTCTTTAGTCGTGTTCTCAGATCTGTTTGTTACGGTGAGCGTGGCTAAATATCCTCTTGCCACCTCTGTTGTCACGCCATTGATTAACCCCATAATGCCCTCTACGGTTTGATTGGTTGAACAATTTATCGGCAAAATGTAACCAATCTTTACCAGAATATTATTACTACAGGGGTAAGGCGGCTCAGGGCAAGTATGGCTATCATCGCCGCTGCGGCCTGAGTTTGATCCAGAAAAGGTTCAGAATCCGCAGGCTGACCAGCCAACGAGTCCCGGCAGCGTTTCAGACTTTGCGGGATGCACAGGGAATTCAGAGCAGTACGCATTTATCCATTTCAGACAAGGTTAATTCAGAGGAGACGTTGTGAATAGTGCACTTCCATTAGACGCGCTTGGGCCACGCATTTGTATTATGGGTCCCTCGAACAGTGGAAAATCGACCTTAGCTGAGGCCATTGCTCGCAAAACAGATCTACCAGCAGTTCATCTGGATCAGCTTCACCATATTCCGGGCAGTCAATGGGTACCCAGAGCACCGGCAGAATTTCTCCGTTTGCATGCTGAGGCGGTGAGTCAGGAAAGATGGGTGATGGAGGGTAATTACACCAAATGCATTGAAGAACGATTCGCTCGTGCCACCGGCTTAATTCTGCTGGATGTAAAAGTGACAGTGGCACTGCTGCGGTATATTCGCAGATGTTACTCATCCACGCCGCGTATTGGCGGTCTGAAGATGGGCAGAGAGCCGATGACCCTTGAGATGCTGAAATATATGATCTGTACTGCCCCACAAAATCGGAAGCGGCATAAAAAGCTTTACGATCAGGTCAGACTGCCAAAACTTCTGCTTCCTTCTCCCCGCGATGTTAAAGCCTGTTCTGACTACTGGGGATTACAGCTAACGAATAATGATCGATGAACGCAGGCTGCCGGAATAACGTCTGTTTTCCGTTAATGGGGTCGCTCTGACTCAGTAACCTTTTTTTTAAATCAAGAAGCACCACGGCCATCAATCAAAAAGCATTAAGCTTGTCAGAAGAGAGTCCAGCGAATCTACCGGCCCGGCATGATTCGTCTCTGAACGGGTTGTGTCCCAGGGCATGGCGTCATCAGTACAATAATCACCTGTGCACTGCATATCGGCAGGCTCACTGAGTAAACCAACCGGAAGCCAGATATAAGGCCTGCCACGCAACCGGTTAGGCACTGTAGAGCCACAGCTGGCGCAAAAATCGTTGCGATAACCTGTGGGTTTGCGCCATGACGCGATCTGGCTCTCACCGGAAACCCAGCTGAAGTCACTCTCTTTTACGATCGTTGCCAGGTTATAGCCGGTTCCGCTCTGTTTTCTGCACAGAGAACAGTGACAACGGTAATAGCGCGTGGGGGTTATTGATATTTCGAAAGCAACGGTTTCACACAGACATGCGCCTTTCATTTCATCATCCTGTTCACTCAGATTGCTGGTTTGTCTGACTACTTGCCTGATCATAGTGGTGTTTAAGTAAGGGGCTGCTGAAGCGCTACCGCAACCCTGTCATTTTAATGCCGCTCCGGCTCATTGCATGATCTTTTGCGGATTTGAGCCGGAAGCGGATAACCACTCATTCACCTTTATCAGTACTAACTGCGGCTGAATACCAGTTTCAGCCCTGCCAGCGCAAAGCAGCAGGCTAATAGCGCATCGAGTCCGCGACGAATACGACGGTAAAAGGCGCCCATTACGGCGGTTGAGAACAGCAGAGCGTAACCGCCGAACACAACCACGCAAATCACCGCACAGCCACAGATGATTATCGGCAGCGTGGAGGCGACCACATCCGGCTTCAGCGCAAACGACATAATGGCCACCCAGGTAAGAATCGCTTTGGGGTTGCCGATATGCATCAGGATACCCTGACGAAACAGTCTGCCATACGCGACACGCTCATCGCTGGCTTTAAAGTCGCTGCCCTCAGTGCGGCGTAAAGCAGATTTGCCGGCTTTAAACGCCAGCCATAGCAGATATAACCCTCCGCCAATTTTTAACACGATCAGCAACTGTGCGAAGGTTGCCAGCACGGTCAGCACACCGCAGGCGGCCAGCAGCGCCCAGAGCATCGAACCGCTCACGACACCCGCAGCCAGCGCCAGTGCGGCACCTCTGCCCTTTTTCATTGCCGTTCCCATTATCGCCATATTACTTGGCCCGGGACTGGCTGTAGCGACAAAGTAGGTGGTGAAGATCAGGATTAATTCGTGCGAAAGCGCCATGGTGTCCTCTGCGATGGATTGTTATTAATCTGTTATATCGGCTGGTGCATAAAATTGCTATCTCCTGGTTCGTTGCGGCTTCGTTTCTCGCTTTAAACGGTCAGCAGCAAGCAAACGTTTTTCCAGAGATAGTGGGCTGCTCGGCGAGGGTCGGCAGTAGCATCAATCGATTCACTTTTAGGGACAACTCAGGGTCGTTTACGGTCATCCAGACACCTGATAGGCTACAACGGCAAAACCTCTCCCCTACCCTCCTGCACGAGCAGCCTCTACTGCTGCATTAAAGCAAGAATGTTGGTCTGGAGCACAATATTATTAATAACTGAGGTAATCTGACTGATTGCTACCGCACTGGTTTTAATATCTGCCCTAGTGTGCACAACATCACGCATTGCAGCGCTACGTTCGGAAATGTCAGATTGGGCTGCTGCGGTGCAGGAGGTCTTTATGAGATTTAAATGCGGGGGTGTTTCCATTATTTGTGCTGCCCAATAGCTTACTTTAATTAGATATACTATTTAAGATACCTGCTCCGGGCATTTTTATCATAAGAGAATTACAATAAAAAGCTCACTTGATTTCGTCCAAGTTTCTTAGCGTTATAAAGTCCATTATCAGCACGTGCTATAGCAGGTTCATAATTGAAGTCCGTTGCTTCGAATTGCGCTATACCAATACTGATCGTAACGTTTATACTACTTTCTTCATAATAGAAAGTACTCTCCTGCACTTGAGCACGAACCCTTTCTGCAAGTTTCTTTGCATCTTCAATAGTCGTATCAGGCAGAACAATCAGGAACTCTTCACCTCCCCATCTAACTGCTTTGTCATGTTTTCGCATATTACATTGCATGACTTCAGCTATACCCGTAAGTACGGTATCTCCAGCTTTATGCCCCAGACTATCATTAACATTTTTAAAAAAATCAACATCTCCTATTAATACACAACACTTTCCACCCGTGCGCGATTTTGTATAATACCGTTCAAGAAATTTCTGTGCTCCCCTCCTGTTAATGAGATTTGTCAACGGATCGGTTTCTGCTAGTTTTCTAAGCGAAATATTTGCGCGTTCCCCTGCCATAGCGATGTAACCAAAATAAATAAGAATACTCGAGAACTGGTCAAAAACCACAGCCCAAAATGCGCTACTATTTTGTTTTGCAGCCATCATTTCGAAAAATATCATAATTGCAGGTATAATAAGCGCAAAAAAATAAAATGAAAAGGCTAATGCAACCACATATTGAGAAACAATCCTCCTCTCCGGTGTAGTAAATATTTGGAACAGAACCATCCCGATAAGGAACGCGGCCATAAAAAAAACAAATGAAATGCTATAATGTCTTGGCGCGCCAAGTATTTCGGCCAATGCATAGATTATGCATGGCGAGAAAGTTACAGAAAGAAATCTATATAATGACACCTTCCGATTATAGAAAACCATAATGCCACTCCATGAAGCACTAAGACTAAAAAAGAAGAGCGGATATATAATTAAAGCTATATGTAATGGTAACACTGCCGAATCGGAAAATTTTATTTCAACTAACGATCCTAAACTTGAAGTCAGCAAAGCTCCAATCCAGTGTAACAGGTGTTTGTTGTTATTCTGTGTAAACGCCATCACAATAAATATCACAAGAATAGACAACCGGCTAACACCGCTACTGAAATAAAGGGTCCCAATATCCATATAAAACCTCATGACCTTGCAGAAAAAAAATCAAAAAATCAGAATCGGTATGCAATACCAACGCCGGTTACAAGAGTATCCATTTTCACGCTCGCATTAAAACCATGTCCCTCAAATTGATAATCCGGACTGATAAGATAGCGAATACTCGTGCTCAATAACCAATTATCAGATAAATAATAATCTATACCAGCATTGAGGATAAGACTGTTCAAATCCTTTACCTGAAAATCGGGGATCCCAGAAGCAGGTTCTACTTTTCGTGTCCAGGCATGGTTTGCACCGAGTCCCAGATAGGGTGTAAAAGCACAACAAGTATCAAAATGGTACTGCAACGTCAGAGAAACGGAGTTACTTTCAATGGTACCAACCTTGAATGAACCAACTCTGGAATTACTAATAGAATAATCGCGTGAAAAAATTCCGCCTTGAAACTCAAGTGCGATTTCAGGTGTAAAAAAATAACTGATATCAGCACCAACAGTACGTTTATCAGGCGTTTTAATATGACCACCGATAATTGATATACTTGACTGCGACTTTACAGTCCTGACATCCAACAACATAGTACGTAACAGCCATTTGTCAGTCTCATAAACCTTACTGCTACTCTCACCAGCAGTAGCTAAAGAAGCGAAAGGAATTATAAAAAAAATCAAACAACTTAAAAAAAACTTGAAAGTCTGCCTTATAGAATTGTTTGTTCCCATAAATTACCCTTAAGCATTACTATAATAAACATCTACTCATTTACTCTTTATCGGTCGCACCAACAAGAACTTTAATAAGTTTTCTTATGCCAGCATCAATAACTTTAACACTGCTTACCTAAAGTTATTTGAGTTTTCAACAGCCCTTTAAACTTTATCATTGGCGAAAATAATTAAAAAATAATCTAATTGATAAATATTATTAACTATTCTTAGTTATTTATTAAAAGAGATAGCGTTCTTTATTTTACTCGATAACAGTTACTTTCCATCTCACTAAGTAATAAACTAATTTATTGAATATATTGAATTTTCAATCAATAAAAGATATGTACTACAGAATTCTTTAATGCGAATGAAAGGTCAGTGCTACGCTGTATCCCTTAATTGCATAACTTCCAGAAAAAGAGTGGTATGCAGCCAACTTCACCATCGACAGACAATCCCTCGCCGTTATGTCGTAATGCGTGGCAATGCGGCGATATTTGTTTAACCGGTCAACTTTTATTGAATCGGTCCTTTATATAATCAGAACTTAAGCTTTATAAATAACTATCCTTTTGAGTAAAAATGCATAGCTTTTGAATGGCAGGGATTACCATTTTAATAAAGCCAGCAACTAAAAAATTTAAAATGACATCCTCTTATTATATAAATCAATGATGCCCAGCCATTATGATCATATGGTTAGCAAGTTTTTTTTAAAAAATCCATCATTCGATGACCCTCCTGAAAACTTTGAATCGGAAAAATGTAATATTTATTCTGTATATTTTTGTACAAATTTCATTTTCGTTTAAATTTCTAATCACTGATTTAGCATGAACGTCTCGGCTTTCTTAAAGTGAGACGTTCAGACTTTTTACCAGAATGATGTCCAGTTTCCAGGCTTAACTGAGTTTATTAACTTAAACACATTATTCAGTTGCTGATAGTCCGGAGATTGAGAACGAACCAGCTTGATTCGTCGTATCGGCAAGTCTGAATACAGATACCGAGTGCAGCAAAAGATCCGACCGTTCACGAAGGTTTTGCGAAGCAGATGACGAATCATGAACCAGGGAAGCATTTTGTTGAGTCACCTTTTCCATTTCTGTTACCGAAATGCCGATCTGTTCTATACCACGTGCCTGCTCAGCACTTGCGGTTGTAATTCCTTCGACCGTTTCAGTAAGCTGATTCACTGAAGAAACGATATCTGACATCGTCAGGGATGATCGGTCTGCAAGTATGCGGCCAGCGCCGACGCTTGCAGAATTGGTTTCAATTAGCTTGCGAATTTCTCCTGCCGCCGTTGCACTGCGTTGTGCCAGAGAGCGAACTTCGCCTGCCACTACAGCAAAACCCCGCCCCTGCTCACCAGCGCGAGCAGCCTCGACAGCGGCATTCAGGGCAAGAATATTCGTCTGAAACGCAATGCTATCGATTACTGAGGTAATATCTGCAATACAGGCGGAGCTTACGCCGATAGATTTCATCGTACCGGTGATCTCGTTAATGACTTCATTTCCCACTCTTGCAACGTCTCGCACACTTACAGCGAGTTGTGCTGCACGCAGTGAATTGTCAGCATTATTTCTGACAGTCACACTGAGTTCGCTCATGGTTGCAGCAGTCTGTTCCAGCGCGCTGGCCTGACCCTCGGTACGCCTTGAGAGGTCGGCATTACCTCCCGCAATCTGCTGGCTAGCCTCAGCCACGCACTCTGCATTATGTCTGACCTTACTCACTGTCGTAATTAACGATTCCTGCATTCCTTTAACGGCATAGAGCAGCCTGCCGGTTTCGTCACGACCCATCACTGTCACTGTTCCGCTCAGGTCTCCGCAAGCAATGCGTTGCACTGCCTCCAGGGCTGCATTCAGCGGACGCGTAATGCTGCGAGTTATGAAACAGGCAAGGAGACTGCCCAAAATGATCACCATTAAGCTAATCACAATCATAGCATTGACGGCATGGGATCTTTCCTTCTCAGCTTTCACAGTAAACTCTGCCGTTCTGACTTGTTGCCGCTCGGTCAAAGCCTTTAAGCTGGACATGTAATTAAGTTGCGTTTCATAGCGGGGCCCTAAAAGGATCTTTCTGGCTTCATCCTTCCGGTTTTGCATAGCCAAATTTACGGCTTCATCCATGAATGGAAAGAAGAGCATCTCCCGATTTTTTAACTCAGAAAAAATCTGTCTTGCTCTTTCAGAAGTAAGCAGATGGGGTATGCTTGCAGTAAGTTGCTCCGACAACTTTTTCTCAGAATCGTACTCCCGTTTAAAGAGAGCCTGCTGTGCTTTATCATCAGAGATGATGATGTTTCGCGCCAGTCTACTCATGTCCGTTGCATAAAAAAGAAGTGATGCGGACATTTCAGCCTGTGGATGAAGCTTTTTAGTAATAATCTCTGTTGTATGTCCCATAATGTAAAACTGACGAATGCCAAAAAAAGCCAGCATAAGCGTCATCAGTATCATGGTAAAAAAAGCGCTGCCGAGCCTGACTGCAGTTCTGGTGTTATTCATTAAATACTCTTAAAATTAATCCTTTAGGGAATCACCTAAAAAAGGCGCGTTCTTTTTTAAGGGGCAAATTTTCTAAGCGGAAGACTTGTCCTGCTTTTATTAACGGCAGCCCTGCAGTAGACCTTAGATATTGAAAGGGATTTATTGTGTGAGAAGGTGTCAGCAAATGATACCGAAAACTACCTTTGTATCAAATTGAAATATCAATGTATTGATAATTAATATTTCAGCCATTAAATGGACATGCTTTACAGTATTACACATCTTTTGCGCAATCCTGTGAAGGGTAAAAAAGCTTTTAATTATATACGTTAGCGCGCGCCCCGCCCCGGGTTGCGCAGAAAAATTCCGCTATGAAGCCATTGCGATCAACAAATACTCTTAATCAATGTATCGCGAGATGATAGATTGAAAATAAGCCAGTCACTTAAGAAATCAAAGTATAGAATATTAGCGCAGGTGATTTATGTTTCCCCTGGGTGTTGATAACCAGCTGAAAAACTATAAAGAGACATCTCCCCTTCATTACAGTTTCTATGGCCATGGCACGTTCTTCATCCTCAAGCTGTACCAGAAAGGCCTCATCATTTGTATAAGCAGTGAAGAGCATTTTCAGATGCACAAGGTTATTTTCGTAAGTATCGGTGACTTGTACTCCCCCTCGCTGACTTGTATCAGGAGAGCATCAGCCTGTGCTTAATTTAAAATATATGCTGAAATTTCTACTACAGGCTTTTCATCTCATTTCAATCCTTTCCTGTGACATCTCAGCCTAAGCGTTACAACTTCAATGAAGCTGTAACGCTTAGGCTCATTCTTATCAGGGGTTAAAGTAAAAACGGATACCGAATGCATTAACTATTTAGCTTGTCAGAGAAGGTTTTGTGAGGAAGAGGCAGACTCTTCAACAAGGGCGGAACTTTGCTGGGTCACACTATCCATCTCAGTCATAGCTCTACCCACCTGCTGAATACCCTGCGCCAGCTCTGTACTGGCTGCTGTAATTTCTTGAATGGTATCAGTCAATTAAATTACAGCCGAGACGATATCTGTTATTGTCAGAACTGAACGTTCCGCCATAATATCTTCAGCATTAGTGCTTTTGGTGTTGGTTTCAATAAGCTTTCGTATCTCGCCCGCTGCCGTTGCACTACGTTGAGTCAGAGTATGAACCACGCCTGCTACAACAGCAAAACGGAGCCCCTGCTCACCAGCCCGCGCTGCCTCTACAGGGGGATTCATAGCCAGTGCGGCATCCTGCCGGAAGCATCATTAAAGGATTTGCTTTTAGGGACAACTCAGGGGCGTTTACGATCATCCAGACGCAGCTGCAAAAATGTTAAATCCAGCCAGCGTCCAAACTTAGTTCCAACCTCCGTCATTCTGCCAGACTCAATAAATCCCAGTTTTTTATGCAGGGCTATGGATGCGGCATTTTCCGATTCAATCGCCGCCACCATAACGTGCTTCCCGGCTTCGCGAGCAAGCTGGATAAGCCCCTGCATCAGAGCGGCACCCGCACCTTTACCTCGTGCATCTTTATCAACGTAAACTGAATGCTCAATAGTATGGCGATATCCGTCCCAGGGACGCCAGTCACCATAAGAGGCATATCCCAGCACGGTATCATCATTGTCTGTCGCCACAATCACAGGAAAACCGGCTTGCTGGCGGCTGTTTATCCACGCGATGCGGTTAGCCACATCAATACGATTTTCATTCCAGATGGCGGTGGTGCTAAGCACCGCGTCGTTATAAATCTCTGCGATGATTTCAGCATCGCCTTCTACAGCCGCACGGATAATCATGGTGGACACCCCTTTGCTCATTTACTAAAGTAGATGAATTGTTCACTATGATAGTTATCCATTATGTTAGATCAAAAGTCCAGCAAAGAAGACAATCTGAATATCCGCATCGGTCAGAAAGTAAAACAGGAAAGGGAAAAACGTGGCTGGTCTCTTACCGAGCTGGCTGATAACTCAGGCGTTTCACGGGCAATGATCCATAAGATTGAGCGTGGGGAGAGCAGCCCGACGGCGGTTCTGTTAGCGCGCCTCTCAGGCTCTTTTGATATGACCATCTCACAACTGCTTGCTCAGACCGAAGTGCAAACCGGGACGCTGGTCAGGCATGAAAACCAGCCGGTGTGGCAGGATCCGGAAACCGGCTATCTGCGTCGCCACGTTTCACCGGGCGAGATGCCAGTTGATCTGGTCAGCGTCGAACTGCCGGCAAATACCGCCGTGCCGATGCCAGCAATATCATACGTTTCAAGACGCCAGCTGATATGGGTAATTGAAGGGACACTGACTTTTGAAGCAGGTTCCAGCACCTATGAGATGGCTGCTGGCGACTGTCTGGAACTGGGCGATCCGGCTGACTGCGTGTTCAGAAATAAAACGACTAAAAGCTGTCGATACGCCGTTATCGTACTCCGGCCTGCCTGAGCAGGCAGACGGCATAACTTCCTGAGTAAATCGACATTGGCAGAGGGATGATTATCACTCAGTCCGGCTCTTGATCGCCTTTCAGGAATCAAATCGCCAGCCGGACTGAATCTGCTCAGGAAAAGATTATTTCCCCAGAATCTCTCTGCGGACTATCTCAGCGCCCGCACTTAACGCATGCAGTTTGCCATTGGCAACCTGACGCGGCAGTGGAATCATGCCGCAGTTGGTTGAAGGATAGAGATTTTCAGCATCCACAAACTGCAGCGCTTTGCGCAGCGTGTTTGCCACTTCTTCAGGTGTCTCAATGGCATGGGTTGCCACGTCGATGGCACCGACCATCACTTTTTTACCGCGAATCAGCTCGATCAAATCCATCGGAACCCGCGAGTTCTGACATTCAAGAGAGACAATATCGATAGCGGAACGCTGCAATTTTGGGAAGACCTCTTCGTACTGACGCCACTCTGTGCCCAGAGTCTTCTTCCAGTCGGTATTCGCTTTAATGCCGTAGCCGTAGCAGATATGAACCGCGGTTTCACACTTCAGTCCTTCGATGGCGCGCTCTAACGCGGCGATGCCCCAGTCGTTCACCTCATCGAAAAAGACGTTAAACGCAGGCTCATCAAACTGAATAATATCAACGCCAGCGGCTTCTAATTCTTTGGCTTCCTGATTCAGAATCTTTGCGAATTCCCAGGCCAGCTTTTCGCGACTTTTATAGTGATTGTCATAAAGGGTATCGATCATCGTCATCGGACCCGGCAGCGCCCACTTAATAGGACGATCGGTCAGCTTACGCAGGATTTTCGCATCTTCAACAAACACAGGCTTCTGGCGTGAGACTTCACCCACCACGGTCGGGACGCTCGCATCATAACGATTACGGATTCGAACCACTTCACGCTTTTCAAAGTCCACACCGCTGAGGTGTTCAATAAACGTCGTCACGAAGTGCTGACGGGTCTGCTCGCCATCACTGACGATATCAATACCGGCCCGAACCTGATCGTCCAGACACAGACGCAACGCATCTCTTTTGCCGTCGACTAACTCTTCATCCTGCAATTTCCAGGGTGACCAGAGCACCTCTGGCTGCGCAATCCAGGAGGGTTTAGGCAAGCTGCCAGCAGTAGATGTCGGTAATAAGGTTTTCATAGCAGGTGACCTTCTGTTTTTAATTAATCAAAGAACGGATTCAGCAGACCATTGCGCGAGAAGTGTCTGATTCGGCTTAATAAAATGCGCCTCAGTAAACTTACCCTGCTCTACCGCCAGTCGGCTGCGCTCTTCGCGATCGTAAACAATCCGGGTTAACGAGTAATCCTGATGCTGCAGCGTGGGTTGATAGCACTGTCCCGCAGCAGAATTCGCGTTGTAAATTTCAGGGCGATAGATCTTCTGGAAGGTTTCCATGGTGCTGATGGTGCTGATCAGCTCGAGTATGGTGTAATCACTGAGCAGGTCACCGTGGAAATAGAAAGCCAGCGGCGCAACACTGCCCTGCGGCATGAAGAATCGCACTTTCAGGCCCATTTTTCCGAAATAGAAGTCTGTCAGGGAAGGTTCATCCTGCTGATATTCAATCCCCAATATCGGATGCTGATTACCGGTGCGCACGTAGGTGTTTTTGCTGGATACACTCAGGCAGATAACCGGCGATTTACTGAAGTTCTCTTTATAGACCGCTGAGTTCACAAAACTTTTAAAGATGTTGCCATGTAGCTGACCAAAATCATCCGGCAGGCTGAATTCAGTCTGGCCTTTATTGTGTTCTGACAGAACAACGCTGAAATCATAATCACGCACATATGAGGAGAAGTTATTACCGACAATCCCCTCGGTGCGCTCACCGGTTTTATGATCCACGATATGCGTTTTTAAAATCTCAATCGCCGGAAACGAGTCGTCGCTGCTTCCGGGACGAAGGTTCAGCTCAGCAGAAATAATCTCAAGTTCAACAGAGTAGCGGTCGCCCTTCGGATTGTCCCAGTGCGCCAGAGAGTTGAAACGATTGTCGATCATCACCAGGGCGTTGTGCAGGTTTTCCTGACGTTTTTCGCCGCGCGCTAAATTAGCGAAGTTAGTCGTCGCCCGCGTATTTTTCGAAGGATTATAGTTTTCGTCGAAACGAATGCGCTTGAGGGTAAAGGCTAAGTTGTTCATCGCTATCGGGTATCCTGGTCGCTGATATGCGTTGTTGTTTTTAGGGGTTATCCAGCATGGCTATCCCTTTACAACTATTCATATGACTCAAAGTTATTAACAATTCTTACTTTATGCCCTAACACCCGGTTGAAAAAAAGTGATTAAATTTCAATGAACATGAAGGAAATTCATGTTGAGGCAGTAAAGCGGGGAAATTTTCATGAGGCAGCCAGCCTTTTAACACCTCAGGTAAAATCCGGGTGTAAATAGTCTCTCACAAAGTGGGCTATGTGGTGTGCCTGCTAAAACAAAAAGAGATAGTCTCACGCAGAGAATACCTTCATAAATTGCGACATGATACGTAGTGCGTCGGAGCGCGTAAAACAGGCTGATCATGACCGTATCGATGTTGCTGCGCTCTGCGGCATGAACCACCGTGCCAAAGGCATTGCCGGACAGGTAGAGGTTGAGGTCAAACTGCTAAAATACAGCTTGCCGGCTACTCAGATGCACGCATTTTTATCAGCTCTTTTTCTCCACATTCTGCATCAACTCCTCAAATTTCATAAAACAACATCATGAAATCCCCTGACCGAAAACGGCGAGTTTCTCCACACCGTATACGATAACGTCATTATTCGCGGTGTCACGATGAAAACAACAGGGGATATTATGAAATACAAAATTTCCGGCCTGAAAGCTGAGCCGTTTGCTCATCTTTATGGACAGAGCGATAGCTATCTCAAAAAGCACAATGCAATCCGACAAACGGTAGAGTGCTTTCCTGGTTATCCCGACAGAATCTCATTGTGCGATATCCCCGTTGGTGAAACCGCCCTCCTGATCAACCACATCTATCAGCCGGCAGACACGCCCTATTTTGGCACTCATGCAATCTATATATGGGAGGGATGCACCCGACAAGGCATTTACATCAATGAATTACCTGATGTCCTGCTAAGCAGAACTCTGTCATTAAGGGCCTATGACGGAAAACACTTTTTAAGAGAGGCGGATATAGTTGAGGGGAGTTTTGCTGAAGATTTCATAGGCCATTTTTTTGCCGATCCGCAGATTAGCTATATCCAGATACATAATGCGAAACGGGGGTGCTATTCCTGCTGTGCAGAACGTTTTGAATGACGTTTTTTTTGAGAAGCGCTATCCGCAACAGGAAATGATTCGTCTCCAGGGTCGCCTCCGTGTCATGACCCTGTTCTGAAGAGGATGCTAAGAATAACGTCAGTAATCCTGACCTATCCAATATGGCAAAAGGAGTGCCTGTTTCTGGACGGTCAGACGTCATGAAGCGCGATACCCTTTCTTATACTGGCAATAAAATTGTCGCGGATTATATCCTCATGGTTGGCGTTCCAGGCGATGCCAACTTTCCAGCTTATTGATTCACCTGTTAACGGAATAATAACCAGCTCCGGCGGTGCAATATGCATAACACTGTATGGCAAAAGGGCAACACCCGTGCCCACGATGACCAGCGCGACAATAGTTTGTATATCATCACTCAATTGAGTGGATGATATGAAAAGCGCGTTGTCATGAAGAAAGCGGTCAATTTGCGCATTTAAACCCCGTCCTCGCTCGGCATGAAGTCGCAACAGAGGGCGTTTCTTCAGCCAGTCATCAGCAGGCAATGACGGTGAACTTGCAGGCGCAATCAAAACCAACCGATCGGTAAACAATGGCAGGTAATCAAGCGCTACGGGAGGCGGAACTCTGACAAAACCGACCTGGAGCTCATCATTTTGCAAAAGCTCGTACTGCTGGAAGGAAGGAAGATCCGTCAATGACATCTCTATCCCCGGACACTCCCGACGAAATTCAGCCATACAGCGTGGTGCAAGATAAAAGCTTGAGAGACCGAACCCCACGGCTATATGCCCTTCAATCCCTTTTGAAACCCGCTCTGCATGATCCATAAATAATCGGGTCTGCCTGACCACTTTTTCAGCCTCTGGCAGCAGATGTCTGCCCCCGCTCGTCAGAGTGGCTCCGTGACGACCCCGCGTAAACAGTGACGTTTCCACCAGGGACTCAAGGAGATTAATCTGCTTGGTCAATGCAGGTTGCGAAATAAACAACGCCCGTGCCGCGTCGGCATAATTTCTTTTCTCAGCCAGCATCAAAAAGGCCTTAAGCAAGCGGATGTTCATTTTTACATTCCAAAAGGTTATCGAAACCGGAAATGATTTGATTATACAGTTATCAGCAATGGTTATGTAATTCAGTTTCGATTACTACCGGAGAAGTACCATGAGCAACCATCCATCCTTAAAAGCTGCTACCGTGCAATTCCAGCATCAGGCAAATAACAAAAATTATAATCTGCTGATAATGGAGAAATTTATTGAACAGGCAGCGATTGAGCAGGTAAAAATCCTCACGTTCCCGGAAATGTGTATTACCGGCTACTGGCATGTACCCAAACTCACCCTGGCTGAGGTAGCTGCTCTCGCCGAGCCGATCGAGGGGAGTTCTTCCCTTAGGTTGATTCGTTCCCTGGCGATGAAACATCAAATGCTTATTGGAGCCGGGCTTATCGAAAGAGCCGACGATGGCCGCCTCTATAATGCATATGTTGCCTGTATGCCGGACGGCTCAATGCACACCCATCGCAAACTCCACGCTTTTGAACATCCGTCAATCAGCAGCGGTGACCGCTTTACCGTTTTTGAAACTCCCTGGGGAGTAAAAGTAGGTATCCTCATTTGCTGGGACAATAATCTGGTAGAAAATGTGCGCGCAACGGCATTGCTGGGTGCAGATATTCTTCTCGCGCCACATCAGACAGGCGGTACCGATTCCCGCAGTCCTTATGCGATGAAACCCATTCCGTTGACGCTCTGGGCGGAGCGGGAAACGCGAAGGGAGGAAATTACTGCTGCATTCAAAGGGGCAAATGGTCGTGAATGGCTGATGAGATGGCTGCCTGCCCGTGCGCATGACAATGGATTATTTATTCTCTTCAGTAATGGCGTAGGCGCAGATGATGACGAGGTGCGCACAGGTAATGCAATGATCCTGGATCCTTATGGAAGAATCATTGATGAAACCTGGGCAGCGGAAGATTTTATGGTGAGCGCTGAGCTGGATTTGAGTCTGCTTGCAATGAGTACCGGACGTCGCTGGATCCATGGTCGCCGTCCTGATTTATACCAGATTCTGACACAACCGCAGGGCTACGAACGTGATGCGATTAGCGCACGATTTTCTGATGAGACGCCTTAAATAGGCTCGGCGACTGAAATCATCCAGTCACGAGAAAGATTGTCAGGGCGCGGCATCGTGAAAATCCCGTCCTGACATCAAAGCTTAAACCAGCGCACTATCAATTTTAATCACGCTGACACTGGCAAGCAGCCTTTCGCCCTGCGCCTGTATAGCCTGCGCTGCAGCGGTGGAATGCTAAGAAAGCGCGGCATTTTGCTGAGTGCCGCGTCCATATGTGTGACCGCCAGATCAACCTGATCGATACCCACGCTCTGCTCATTACTGGCCGATGATACGTTTTCAATCAGCTCGCTGACCTGATGAATACGTAAAATAATTTCCTCCATCGTTGTCCCCGCGTGTTGGACCCGTTCATTGCCCTTACCTATTAAACTCACAGAACGTTCAATCAGGATACGCACATTCTTTGTCGCTTTTGCTGAGCCATGGACAGTGGGGGGAAACGTGCATCATAGAGACCAGACCTTCGATGCATGCAGAATTGATGATTCAGTCACTGAGTATCCCGGAAGCGATAGACTACTCAGAGATTCTCTTAATAGGATAAGTAACCAGTGGTTTGATCTCTTTAAGCACAAACATACTCTGCATTTCTTTAATTCCTGGCAATCGGCGTACCACTGACATTGCAAAATCAGCATAGGAGTCCAGATCCGAAGCCACAACCTGTAGCAGAAAGTCAGCATCCCCTCCGATGCTATAGCAGGCAACCACATCCTCCAGGGCGGTCACTTCTTCTTCAAACTTTCTGGCCTCCGCTTCGCTATGACTGTCAATGACGACCCGAATGAAAACCATCACACCCAGACCAATTTTCTTGCGGTCAAGAACAGCACGGTAGCCCTGAATTACTTTATCTTCCTCGAGCTTACGTACTTTGCGCCAGCAGGGAGAGGCTGAAATATTTATCTTCTCTGCCAGCACCTGGTTGGTTATCCGGGCATCGTCCTGTAAAATTTCGAGAATTTTCATATCTGTCGAGCTAAGCGTCATAAGGGGAAATTCCTTTCTTTGTGGAAGCATAATGGGGTAATTTTTACCTAAAAACAGGCGGTAAGTAAATAATATAGGTGACAATTTTCCGCTTCCCTGCTGCATAATATATTTACTTTTCCAGCCCGTTATTTCATAAAACATAAGGAAAAACTGAACCCTGATTTAATGCATGTCGTTCATTTTAATTTAAACAGTACAGGGAGCTGATCACTTCTGGCAGAGAGGAGCAGATAAAGCAACAGGCGCCAATAAAAAAAATGCCCGAAAAAAGTTTTAATCAGAGAGGTGATATCATAAAGCGAGGAATTTTAATAAAAATATGCACGCTACTCTCCCTGAAAATAACAATCTCACATGAAAATTAAACTTGTCATCTGCATAGTCAAATCAATGCAGTAATACACGTTAAGGAATAAGTCCACCCCATTTTCAACGTTAAATAAAATGATAAAAAGGATGCGCATCTTTAACCATTAATTAAGCCTTTTATAAGACAACCGTTGCTCAAATCAAGGCATTGTTGAACAACTCCCTCTGATGCCTTTTTCCGAATTGCATTTCAACAGGAATAACTATGTCAGAAGCTACTCAAATAATATCTTATATTGCTGCGCTCGGTTTAGCTGCCGCAATCCCGGGTCCGGGGATGACCGCGTTAGTCGCTCGCAGCGTAAGTGGAGGCGCAATGACGGGCTTTACGATGCTGGCCGGCCTCATTCTCGGTGATTTGATTTATTTATCTGTTGCGGTATTTGGTCTGGCGGTGATCGCTCATACCTATACCTCTCTTTTTACGCTGATTAACTGGGCTGCCTCACTCTTTTTATGCCTGCTGGCATGGCAGTTCTGGTGCCACCAGCCTCAGGCAATAAATATTGAGCAAAAAGCGACAAAACGAGAACTGGCATCAGCCTGGTTTTCAGGGCTGACCATAACGCTGGGAAACCCTAAAACCATCGCTTTCTATCTGGCTATACTGCCTCTGGTTATCTCTCTGGATAATGTATCTTTTCAGATGTGGGCAGGACTGCTGGTTCCGCTTACCGTGTTAGTCCTTTTGAGTGTGGGAGCAGTTTTTATTTTTGCAGCCCTCAGAATACGCCACCTTTTGAGCAGCGCTAAAGCGCAACGAATCCTTTTCCGTTCAGCCGGTACCATCATGATGCTGGCCGCGGCTGGAATGGTGGTAAAGACTGTTTAGATCATTACCGCCTCCTTTGCCTCAGGAAAATGGGGCCAGTCTCATGGTCTTGATAGAAAATCATTAAGGTCTGGCCTGGTTATCAGCAAATATATAGCAAAAGTGATCCCAGCCAGAAAAGCCTGAGTTTCAAAAGCAGCGATCTTCAGATAGCTGCTTTTTTGCCTTTCAGGCACCCCATTTTTGCTTCTTATGTTCCTGCATCAACTTTTCCTTACTATCCACACAAGGCGCATTAGCGGCTAACTCTGTACTTCACATCTATAATTCAGTGACTCAGGCCCATGCGCTCGATCCGGCTAGCCGTTGAATCAGTGTGGGGGTGGCTGGACTTCGTCGTGTCAGCGATACATCAATATTCACTCCCCCTCATGATGCCGGCCGGGTTTAAGACGCTCATCATTTACAGAAATAAGGATGCCTCATGATCTTTTCTCTAAAAAATCAGGTTGCGCTGGTTACCGGAGCCAGCTCAGGTCTCGGCTATGCCTGCGCAGAAGCCCTCGCTAAAGAAGGTGCATGTGTGGTGATTAACTACCATAGCCAGGCGGAACCGGCAGAGGAGCTGGCTGAGAAAATCCGCGCCGATGGAGGCAGTGCAATTGCTGTCAAAGGAGACGTGTCGAAAGAGGCGGATGTTGAGAATCTTGTTGATCAGACGATCAAGGAGTTTGGCAGGCTGGATATCCTGGTGGCAAACTCAGGACTCCAGAAAGATGCCCCGTCCATTGAGATGACACTTGAGGACTGGAATACCGTTCTGGACGTGAACCTGACCGGCCAGTTCCTTTGCGCGCGCGCTGCGTTGCGGCAGTTCAGGCGCCAGGAGCATCGCCCGGAAATCAGCAAAGCTGTCGGTAAGATTATTCATATGAGCTCGGTTCATCAGCTCATTCCCTGGGCCGGACACGTCAACTATGCCGCATCAAAAGGTGGCGTAGACATGCTGATGAAAACTCTGGCTCAGGAAGTGGGTGAAGAACGTATTCGTGTCAATGCAGTGGCACCCGGCGCTATCGCTACCGCGATCAACGAAGAAAGCACCCAGGGTGATGCTGGCAAAGCGCTGTTAAAGCTCATCCCTTACGGGCGCATCGGTGCGGCTGAAGATGTGGCGAATGCCGTCGTCTGGCTTGCCAGTGATCTCTCTGATTACGTTCATGGCACCACACTTTTTATCGATGGTGGAATGAGCCTTTATCCCGGATTCCGCGACAACGGCTGAGTAATGCGTCACTGTGTCAGGTGGGTGGCCGACTGATTGATGACCCGTTTATGGGAACTGTATCCGGAACGGGAAGTCCGGATTACGCATCCCCCACGTTCATAATAGAACGCCAGCAGACGGGAGAGTTCAATCCAGGGCTGAGGGTTATATTCCGGTTGAACGGGAAGAGCATCGATTTCAATCTTTACAGGCATCCGGGCTGAGCAGACGCGTACGGCAGACCTCCAGAATTTCATCAGCAAGCCCGGAACTATCCGGGCAGGCACGCGAAAGCATCAGCGCACCAACAAGATGTGCGAGGGTATTGATCAGATCTGCTCGCGTGACCTGTTCTGTTTCTAAAACGGCAAGCTGTCGTTCAATTCCGGCCGCAAACGTTTCGCGGATGGATTCAGGCTGGCGCGCTGCATCGGTGCCCAGGGCCGACATGACACACCCCTTTGCCATATCATCGCGATGCTGCCGGGAAAGGTAATATTCAACGAACTTTTCCCGATTCACACCCTGAGTTTTTTCCACAGATTGCGCGAAGCCGCAGCTCATCGCTTCGGCTAACAAATCGGCTTTCGACCCAAAGTGCTTGTAGAACCCGCCATGCGTTAACCCTGCGGCTGACATCAGTTCAGCGACGCCTACCCCATCGTAACCCCGCTCACGAAAAAGTTCTGACGCCGTTTCAACGATTCGCATCCTGTTTTCGCGAACCTGCTCTTTTGACACTTTCATCTTTTCCTCCTGAAACTGAGCTTAAGTATACATTGATGATGATCATAATCAAACCAGTTGACATTAATGATTACGATCATCATCATTAAATCAGTTTACTTACCCGCTAATCCGCAAAGGAATAACCATGACGAATCAATCCTTATTTCAGCCCTATGAACTGGGATCTGTCACGCTTGCGAATCGCATCGTGATGGCCCCGCTGACACGTAACCGGGCAGGCGCAGGCCTGGTACCCGGTGAACTGGCAGCGACTTACTACGCTCAGCGTGCCACAGCAGGGTTACTGATTACCGAAGCTACGCAGATTTCAGCAGAGGCGCAGGGTTATCAGGATACGCCGGGAATCTACACGCAGGCCCAGATTGAGGGCTGGCGTAAAGCCACAGACGCTGTTCATGCTAAAGGCGGACGGATATTTGTGCAGTTATGGCACACAGGTCGAATTTCACATATCGATTTACAGCCAGAGGGTGCCGCGCCAGGCGCGCCGTCAGCTATCCGTGCTGAAACCAAAACCTTCGTGAACAACCGTTTTATGGATGTTTCAGAACCCCGAGCGCTTGAGCTGAAGGAAATAAAAGACATTGTTGCCGATTTCAGAAAGGCATCAGCTAATGCGATTACCGCAGGTTTTGATGGTGTAGAGATACACGGTGCGAATGGCTATCTGCTTGAACAGTTCCTGAAAGATGGTGCCAATCAGCGCACCGATGAATATGGCGGTTCAGTTGAGAATCGTGCGAGGTTGCTATTAGAAGTCGTGGAGGCCGTCAACGATGAGATCGGCGCAGCGCGGACGGGCGTTCGCATCTCACCGGTCTCACCTGCTAATGCGATTTCATGCAGCGATCCGCAGCCACAATATGACTACCTGGCAGAGCAAGTTGATGCTTCAGGTATCGTTTATCTGCACGTCGTTGAAGGCGCGACGGGGGGGCCTCGTGATGCCTCACCATTCGATTACGCATCGCTGCGTCGCCGCTTTAAAAACACTTACATCGGCAACAATGGCTATGACCTGGCGCTGGCGTCTGACCATCTTGCACAGGACAAAGCCGATTTGTTTGCATTCGGTCGCCCCTTCATTTCCAACCCCGATTTCGTCGAAAGACTTAAGTCGGGAGCGCCTCTGGCCCCACTTAATCCTGAAACACTCTATGGCGGTGGTGCGGAGGGCTATACCGACTATCCATCGCTTAGCGGTAACAGTTAATACCTCTTTGGGTGTCACGGTTAAACCTGCATCGCTAACGGCGATTTTTATCAAACAAATGAAGAAGATAAATTATGACTCGTACTTCGGTTCTCATTACAGGTGCATCAACGGGTATTGGTGCTGTTTACGCTGAACGGTTTGCTCGTCGTGGACATGACCTTGTTCTGGTTGCTCGCGACAAAATGAAGTTAGAGGCGCTTGCGGAACGGCTGCGACAGGAAAGTAGAATTTCCGTTGATGTACTGCCTGCCGACCTTACGCTGGCGAGTGATTTAGCCGCTGTTGAAGCGCGACTCCGGGAAGACACGCGAATAGGCATTCTTATCAATAATGCTGGTATCGCTCAGTCCGGCAGTTTTACCGAGCAGACGCCTGATTCCATCGAACGCCTTATCGCGCTTAACGTCACTGCCCTGACGAGACTGGCCAGTGCTGCAGCAAGCCGGTTCGCAGAAGCCGGAGAAGGTTCGATCGTCAATATCGGTTCTGTAGTCGGCCTCGCCCCGGAATTTGCAATGACGGTTTACGGCGCTACAAAAGCCTTTGTTCTTTTCCTCTCTCAGGGGATGAACGTTGAGCTGTCATCAAAAGGCATCTATATCCAGGCAGTGCTCCCGGCGGGTACATACACCGAAATCTGGGATCGTGCCGGTATCGACATCAGTAACGCTTCAAAAATGATGGAAGCAGGCGAACTGGTTGATGCCGCTCTGGCGGGTTTTGACCGCCGCGAGCGCGTGACGATTCCGCCATTACATAATGCTGATCGCTGGGATGTTCTTGATGCCTCCCGTCAGGGCCTGCTCTCGGACATCAGACAGGAAGAGGCCGCAGAGCGATACAAAACCCTTTAGCTAAGCCCAGATCAGCAGAACCTTTTATGGGGTTCTGCTGAGAGGTGAATCGACCATTAATGTCTTAATGCGTGTCTCTTCTCTGAAGAGAAACTGAACCCAATCACACGAGCGTACCCAGAATGAGTCAAAAACGTGTAGCCCTGGTGACCGGCGCGTCTTCAGGTATCGGCGAAGCTTCTGCAAATAAACTTCTGGCTGCGGGTTACAGGGTATATGGCACCAGCCGGCGTGGCCCACAGCCGGGTCAATACGCCTTTCCACTACTGACGCTGGATGTCACTGATGACAGTTCGGTGAAGGCTGCCATTGAGGAGTTGATGCGGCTGGAGGGGCGAATAGACCTCCTGGTGAACAATGCAGGTTTTGGGGTTGCGCCAGCGGCGGCGGAAGAGAGTTCTGTTGAACAGGCAAAACAGATCTTCGATACAAATTTTCTGGGCATTGTCAGGCTGACGCGCGCCGTGCTGCCTCATATGCGTCATCAGGGCAGCGGGCGCATCATCAATATCGGTTCGATTCTGGGGATCGTGCCATTGCCGTATGTAGCCCTGTATGCGGCCAGCAAACATGCGGTTGAAGGGTATACAGGCGCACTTGATCATGAATTGCGCACGCTGGGCATCCGGGTTTCTGTCATCGAACCGGCATACATAAAAACGCAGTTTGAAGCCCACAATATCGAACCGGATGCAAAGCTTGAAGAGTACGACCGTATCCGGGCTAAGTTAACGAAGGTGGTCAGTAAGGCAATGGCTGAAGCGGAAAGCCCGGAGGTCGTGGCGGAGGTGGTGGTCAGAGCTGCCCGGACTTTACGGCCAAAGGTACGCTACACCGCAGGAACGCTCGCCGCAAAATTGAATTTCATCCTCCGGTTTGCCCCAGCAAAACTCCTGGATAAGGTCGTGCGGAACAGCCTTCAACTGGATAGGAGAAATTAAAGATGAAAATCAGGACTATGCGAGCCTTTACATTTAAACGTTACGGGAAATCCCCTGAGTTGGGGTTTGATAACGTAGATTACCCTTCCCCCGGTGCTGATGAAATTCTGGTGAAAATTTATGCCGTTGGTCTGAATCCGATTGATAACATGATCCCCGGCGGAAAATTTAAACCGATTTTGCATTTTAAGCTTCCGGCGACGCTGGGCAGTGATCTGTCGGGGGTAGTTATTGCAACAGGGAGTCGGGTGACACGTTTCACGCCGGGCGATTAAGTCTTCGCCAGCATTTTCGACAGGGGAACAGGTTCTCTTGCCGAGTTTGCCCTCGTTCCTGAGAGTCTCGCGGCCATAAAGCCTGAAAATCTGGATTTCGTTCAGGCTGCTTCGCTTCCGATGGTTAGCCTCACTGCCTGGCAGACGTTTACAGAGAGAGCGCATCTGCAGCCTGGACATAAGGTGTTCATTCAGGCAGGTTCCGGAGGAATTGGCAGCTTTGCGATTCAGCTGGCGAAACATCTTGGCGCAAAGGTAGCGACGACGACCAGTTCACATAATGTAGAGTGGGTGAGCCAGCTGGGCGCAGATGAAGTCGTTGACTATAAAAAGCAGCAATTTGAAAACGTGCTGAGTGGCTACGATCTTGTACTCGGCACTCTGCGGGGGGATTCGATTGAAAAATCCATGCAGATTCTTAAACCTGGCGGAAAGATTGTTTCTCTTATCGGCCCATTAGACGTTAATTTTGCGCGAGCCCGACAGCTGAATATTTTCCTGCGGATGATACTAGCCCTGATGAGCCGCAAAATTGTACGACTTTCAAAAAAGCGCGGTCTGGATTATTCATTTCTCTTTGTTCGTCCTGATGGCGATCAACTTAACCAACTCGGCAAACTTATAGAAGCAGGAGAGATCAAGCCGGTGATCGACAGAGTTTTCCCTTTTGCAGACACAAAAGATGCCTTTGCTTACCTTGAACAGGGGCATGCAAAGGGTAAAGTCGTGGTTAAAATTCATCAGGAATAACAACCAGGGTTTAAATCAGAGGTGGAAAATAATCATTAACGACTGGCGGTAAAGTCTGAAATCTGGATGCCGGGCCTGCCAGCTAAGCATATTCTGTGCATGATCCACCCCTGTTATCCGCGCTGTGTTAATGTTGACGTCAAACAGGTTCCGCTCTGAGGATTACGACATGTCTCCCTTTTATCAACTTACTGCAGCCAGTCTGAATAACCAGCACATCCCGATGGCCGACTACGCAGGCAAGGTGGTGCTGGTCGTTAATACCGCCAGCCATTGTGGATTCACACCACAATACGCAGGTCTTGAATTGCTCTATAAAAAGTACGCCGCTCAGGGGCTGGTGGTACTGGGTTTTCCCTGCAACCAGTTCGGAAAGCAGGAACCCGGCGGTGCCGAAGAAATCGCGCAGACATGCCACATCAACTATGGTGTGAGTTTTCCGATGTTCGGGAAAGTGGAGGTCAATGGCGCCACAACGCACCCGATTTTTCGTTACCTGAAAGATGAATTACCCGGCGTGCTGGGTGGTCGTATTAAGTGGAACTTCACTAAGTTCCTGATCGGGCGTGACGGCATACCGATCAAACGATTTGCCCCGACCACCACGCCGGAGAAAATGGAAGTCACCATTCTTGCTGCCCTTTAAGCGAACTGTTTGTGCACTCTCACGATTAATGACAGGTTTGCCAACAAACTGTATATATCCGCCCTGCCTGTCAGCACTCTGGAATTAAATTATCTAATGATAAATAGCAGTTAGCCACCAAGCTGCTTCATTATATCCTGCCCATTATAATGGGCGCGGTTCTCAATAACTTTACCATCCTTGAATGTCAGCATCACTATAAGTGAAAAATCGACTGACCGATGAGTGGGTTGCAAACCAAGATATCTCTTCCTCTGAACGCCACTAAACGTCAGATAGGCTGCAACTTTATTCTCTTTCGCGAAAGTTTCGATTACTCTCATTTTAAAGCCAGGGAAAGCATCCATATGCCCTTTTTCCTGAGTAATGAATGCATCAGCATTAAGAGGAGTTTTAATGCTTGAGTAAAATTTAAAATCCGGATGGCAAAGTTCTTTTGCTTTATTATATTCATTTGCTTCAATCAGGCGATAAATCTCATAGGTTGCTTGAATGTTTTTTTCGCAATTCATATTTTACCTTTATCAAAATTATCAGGTTAATGAGTTATGCATCACGGAATGTTTTCCGCCACTCCCTGGGACTAACCCCGAACTTTTCCCGGAATTGCTGCCTGAAAGTTGCTGCAGACCGAAAACCCGCTTGCATAGCTACCAGTTCTACAGGCAGATCCATCTTTTCCAGCAGTTCCTGACTCCTGTGTAATCTTGCCGCCGTAATCCACTCAACTACGGACATTCCGGTTGCTTTACTGAAACGCCGCGTCAGTGTCCTGCGACTCATTGAGGCATACTCAGCCAGAGAATCAATATCATGCGACTGCTGGAGATGTAGTAGCAGGTAATCAAGCACCATATTTATTCTGCAGTCGGCTGTCTTTTTATTTACCGGATGGTCAATATACTGTGCCTGACCACCTTCGCGGTGAGGCGGTGTGACCATCCTGCGGGCAATCTGATTAGTTCTCAGACTGCCAATATGTTGACGAATAATATGCAGGCAGCAATCCATTGCCGCAGCCGTTCCTGCTGATGTAGTCAGTCCATTATCTTCAACATAAAGTTCGTTAAGATTCAGATGAACGGATGGAAACAGCTCCCGAAAATCCTCCTCATACTCCCAGTGTGTTGCTGCTACACGTCCTTCCAGCAAGCCTGCATAAGCCAGTACGAAAGAGCCTAAGCACAACCCCACTATCCTGGCTCCCGCTGCGTGCGCTTTTACCAGAGCGTTAAGCAGATGTCGGGATGGTCGTTTCCGCACCTCTCCCCAGAAAGGCACAATGACGATATCAACCTTGCTCAGAACATCCAGCCCATGGTCAGCCTGTATTGCTGTTCCTTCGTCAGACCAGATGAGACCGGGCTTTTCCGCGCATATCAGGCGAGTAAAAAGCTGTTGGTCAGAGACGGTATCGCCAAAAAGTATCAATGGAACTGATACGTGATAAGTGCTGAAACCCTGAGTAACAAGTATGGCAACTGAAATAGCAGACACCGTAACTCCCTGATTATTGATTACTGTCAGAACGTGACAGATTCGCCGTCAGCAGGAGCTGAAACGTAATCCTGGATATGGTTAATCTGCGCATATTCCAGGATTTCCTGGCGGGTGACCAGACAATGGTTAACGGCCTCCATGTGGGTGGCAACAATCTGGGCTTCTGGCAATACAAAATGTGCCCTGACGAGATCTTCTTTACCAAAGATGATTGCACTGTAGCCAATAACATGTGCCCAGCCGGTGTTCATAATCAGCACATCCGGCATATATTTGCGCATGTTTTCTTCCACGGCTTTAATCCAGATAGTATCACCAACAAGATATAAGGTTTTTTCCGATGGATGACGGAATACAACGCCACTGGCATCGCCAAGAATTTCTGCCAGTTGCGGGTTGGCATAGGCTTCATCTGAACCATGCTGGCATGCTGTCTTAATCAGCTCAATATCATCAAGGCAGCTGCTTTCGGAAAGAATAACCAGATTTGTGAATCCCTGGCTGCGTAGCAATGCTTCATCATTCTCATTCTGGACGTAAATCAGCTGATCTTTTGCCACAATATCAGCAGCAGCCTGATCCCAGTGATCCGGGTGTGTATGGGTTACAATTATTGCATCCACATCAAGCAGCGTGCTTATATCCAGAGGTAATTCCACCATAGGGTTACGGATTTCGGAGCGAGCAGTGCCTTCAAAACCAGGCCAGGCCCCTTTGTCAGAAAGCATGGGATCGATGAGGAATTTTTTACCCGCATATTCAATAATCTGGGTGGCATTCCTAACCTGAGTGATTTTCATTTTTATTCTCCCGTAAGTACTAACAAACCGCAAAAGTCATGGTAGTCATGACCCGATAACTAATTATAGAGGTAATCGGGTAATCAGGCCGCTACAAAAGGGCCACATTCCGCATGTATCGGGTCATAAATTTTCTGGTTTTCTTAAGTAAGAGTTGGAACCGGTGTTCACTTCGTACCAGGAGCAGACATCATCAGGTGACTTACTCGATTCTGATCTATTAAAATTTTTATCTGCTAATGAAGCTTTTTAACATTTCTCCGGCGACCTGAATATGTCGCATAACTTCAGCTCTTGCTTTTTCGGCGTTTCGTTGCTGGCAGGCAGCAAGAATAGTCGCGTGATCATTCTGAAACAGGGATGTTTCAGAGAGCAGCTGTCGCTGAAGATATTCATACCGCTCAATCTGGTTGCGATAATTATTAATCATGGCCAGCAGACGATCATTTTTGCATCCGCTATAGAGAAGATCATGAAACTCACGGTTTAACTTCCCCTGCTGTTCGAATTCGGTGCACGAAGCCAGAAGATTATGCGTTAACGCAGCTGTCGCCAGATTATCAGCACTCAGGTTATTGGTACTTTGAAATATTGCCTCACCCTCAAGCAGGGAACGTAGCTGGTAAATTTCATTAAGGTCATTAACAGATAAAGTTCTGACTATCGCTCCACGATTTCTGAAAATCTCCACCAGACCATCATGCTCAAGCTGCCTGAACGCTTCCCGCATCGGAATACGACTTACGGCAAAATGGCTTGCAAGATCTCTTTCGACGAGCCTTTCACCATCACGAAGGCTGCCGTTATTAATCATTTGTCTTAACTCATGAGCGAGTATGTCTGCGGTTGAAAGGCTTTTAAGGTTCATAAACGACTCCAAAACAAGGGATAAATGGTATACCATTTGATAGTTCGGGTCCAGAAACGCGATGAAAAAACAGAATTTAATATATTAATAACAAACACTTAATGTCACCGGAGACCAGAAATGACCGAGAAAGACCATCACTATCAGGTAAATGTGAAATGGACGGGAAACAAAGGTAGCGGCACTCAATCTTATAAAATCTATGAGCGGAATTATGAGGTTTCGGCAGGTGAAAAACCGGTAATTTCAGGGTCATCAGACCCCGCTTTTCTGGGAGATGCTAAATGCTGGAATCCGGAAGATCTGCTCGTTGCTTCTGCTTCTGCATGCCATAAATTATGGTATCTGCATCTCTGCTCTGAAGCGGGGATAACTGTTTTTAGCTATCTTGACCGGGCAGAGGGAACTATGCGTGAAGGCAAAAAAGGGTGTTTTATTAATATTACTTTAAAACCTGAAATAACAATCCGTCACGGAGATGACATCAACCGAGCGCTGACTCTTCATCACCGCGCGCATGAACTTTGTTTCATTGCAAACTCCCTTAATTTTCCAGTTACATGCCAGCCGGTTATTACTCACAGCGAAAATGGCTAATGAAAATTTACTCTACAGGCAGGTGCTGGGATGTAACAGGGGATTTCCCAGCCGCTTTGTTGGTCTTTGTGCGCTCAGTGTCTGTCTGACTTCATCGCGGGCCAGGTCAAACATCGGTGTCGCGGTGGGGCCGGGACGGAGAGTAGTAACCCTGATGCCGCGCGGTGCCAGCTCGTTGTTCAGCCGCGGTCATGCTGGCAGAATAAGTGCCATACGTGCATAAATTTCTGTCAACGGTGACAGACTCGCGATATCGGAAGCAGCAAGACGTTCTGCGGTGCCACATGTTTTCCGGAATTCATGGCCGTTATGATGCGCTGGAAACGGCATTATTACGGGAAGGTGAGTCAAAGAATTACGTGATTATCGAAGAGTAATGACTAACAGATAGAGAAATGGCTTTATTGCTTCTTCACCAGGGCTCTGCTGGCTCGTAAAATTGATATGATCCATCACGTCGGGCTTTGGCCTGGTACATCGCTTTATCCGCGTTTTCAAATAACATTTTGACCGATGCCGTCCCGAAGCGGGCAAGGCTGATACCAATAGCCGCGCCAATGCGCACGTCCATGTTATCAATGGCGAATGGCGCGTGCAGACTGTCAATAATACGCAGGGCAATGGCAGCCGCTGCCTCGCGATTTATGCATTTTGTCGCCACAACAAATTCATCTCCGCCCAGTCGCGCCAGTGAGTCGCCCGGACGCATAGAGCGTTGCAGTCGTTCACTGACCTGCTGCAGCAAGGCATCCCCTGTCGCGTGGCCCATCAAATCGTTCACTGCCTTAAAGCCATTCAGATCGATAAACATCACTGTGGTGTAGGCCTCATCATCCACCTTCGCCAGCATGCGCCCGACCTGGTCGTTGATCCAGGTACGATTATGCAGCCCGGTCAGCGTATCCAGCGTTGCCAGCTTCTCCAGATTGCGCATCCTCTCTTTGTCTCGCGTAATGTCGCGCGACACCAGAACGGCACCAATATTTTTGCCGGTAGAGGGATTGATGACGCCACAGGCTTTGGTGCCCAGCATGATGTAGTGGCCGTCACGATGCAGCTTGCGCACCTCAACGACGTCCGGCAGCACGCCCCCACTGAAGATGCAGGCCAGTGCTTCAGAGGCGGAAGCGCGGTCATCGGGATGCAGGAAATCCACTACCAGCTGACCGACAACTTCTTCAGCTGTCCAGCCAATCATTTCGCTATAAGAGGGCGAGATTGAAACGTACCGACCCTCGGCGTCACAGTGGGCAATCAGATCGGTGCTGTTTTCAATTAACAGACGATATTCTGCCGCCGTGCGCAGCGCATCTTCCAGCGCTTTACGCTGTCCGGTCACATCCAGAATGAAGCCGTTATATTGCAGACGCGACGTGCCAGGCTGGCGATCCGGCAGGCCAGATACAACAACCCGCCGCGTCTTGCCATCCAGACAATGGATCGGCACTTCAATATGAAAAGGCGTCAGGAATTCCAGCGCTGCGGTCAGTTGCAGCGCGATCTTTGCATCATCGTCGGCCTGCGCCAGTCTAAGCCATGAACTCAGCGTAACACCCTTCAGTTCAGGCATCAGACCAGCAGGGCTTTCCTGACTGGCGACGCAGATACCCTGGCCGTCTGTAGACCAGACAGCGGTAAAAGAGGGTTTGATCATTGTGTTCATGGCGGCCGACTCCGACGTGGCTGACGATATTAAACAGGCTCAATACTCGTCGCTACAGACCTGATTATAACCGTTAATGTCCGCCTGTAGCTGAAGGAGGGTCCGGAAACAGGTTCATCATTGCGAGAATACCCGCCATTGACGGCGGCTGACGCTGCGCTTGTCCGTCTGCAGCTGCTGAGGTGCCTCCCTGCCCGCACATGAGTGAGCGAAACCAGGATTCAGTGTCAGAAGTATGAGCCAGTGTTTATCGGCTGATCGGGCCAGAATCTTTAATGATGCCATCTCTGCCTTAAGCTCTGGGGTATGATTCTGTCGCAGCTCTGCTGCGTGATGTGACATTGAGCAGACCTGCCACTAAGGATCCCGCCGTTTTCAGATATCCGCCCACACCGCTACACCCTTCTTCAGGGCATCACCCTGTTGAGTAATAACAACCGGATCATCGGCCGTAAAATCGCTTTGCTGTTTTAGTCGTCTCAGTACATTTTTGCAGCCCGCAACAAACGCAGGCTGCAACGGTCAGCTAACCAGAGTGCGTTCAGTCTGCCGTATGTGTGTGGTAGATTTTGCTGACCACGGTCCAGCGATCGTTCACTTTCAGCAGATTAAAAAAATCAGTGAAACGGAAACCAGAAATGTCGTCGGTGTCGATGCGGGCACTGGCGGCAGACCCGACAATATCTACGCGCACAATAGCCGCTTTTGCTTCGGGTGAAGGACGGAATGCGGTATCGATGGTATCAAACAATCCCTGAATTGGACCGCCGCTGAGATTGCCGTCGCTGTCGACACCAAAAATGGTAGCTCTGTCGCTGAAAGCGGGCTTCATGAGCTCACTTTTCGCCTGCTTCCCTCCCTCGTTATACTGATTCAGCACTGCCACGATGGCGTTATAATCCTGCACATAGGTCGTGTTATTCATCTTTTCTCTCTCCGTTCTGATTAATAAGGCATCCCTTCAGACACCCCGCTTTTGGGTGATATTTTGCTGATACAGACATATACCGATTCAGCGCGACACCAGCCTGCCAGGGGAAGCGCAGGCGGGATAAAGTGCGAGCCACATTGCTGGCTTAATTTTGTAGTGACCACTATGTAATATTATTATTGTATAGTGATCACTAAGTAATGTGTCAAGAGAATGATTGAGGCCGTCTATGAAAATGCCTGACCAGCCTGCCGTCACTGAAAAGCCGAAAGGCCGGCCACGAAGCTTTGATCGTGATAAAGCGTTGCTGAAGGCGCTGGACCTTTTCTGGCGCAAAGGTTTTGAGCCGGCATCGGTTGCCGAACTTTGTGCCGCCATGGAAATCAACCCACCCAGCCTCTATTCCGCCTTTGGCAACAAGGCAAAACTTTTTCTGGAGGCCGTGAATTACTACGAGACGAAGTACTGGAAAGCGACCTGGTTGCGGCTTGAGGAGAGGCAGGATATTGGTGAAGCGATTGACGGTTTCTTTAGCGAAGCAGCCGATATACTGCTCTCCCCTTCAGCACCCTGCGGCTGCATGGTGGTGCTGGCAGCCATTAATGTTTCAGCAGAATCGACGGATGTTGTCAGGGCGGTTAGCCTTCTCAGGCAGGAAGGGAAGGATCTGTTTGAAAAACGGCTGGTCAGAGCGGTTCAGGAGAAACAGCTGCTCGCAGATACCAACACCGTCGCGCTGGCTACCGTTCTGAATACGCTGCTGGAAGGCATGTCGATAGAGGCGAAAGACGGTGCGACGCTTCAGAGCCTGAAATTGATCGGCCAGCACGCCACCCGACTGCTTCACCCGCTCAGAAGCTGATACCATCAAACAGATTAAAAGTTACTAGACGACCGGTCAGTTTTTCATTAGAGTGTGCAAATTATGAAAAGAAACGTGACAGATATGCGGCAGCACATCATTGATGTGGCCAGGGCGATCATTACTCACAAGGGCTACAGCGCCGTCGGGATTTCCGAAATTGTGAAAGCGGCGGATATCCCAAAAGGCTCGTTCTATTACTACTTTCCGTCGAAGGAAGCGTTTGCAGAGGCGCTGCTGGAGCACTACTTCAGCCACTATTTGCTGGAAGTAGAGCATCAGCTAGGCGGAACAGGAACGGCGAGAGAGCGACTGCTGCGCTATTTTACCTTCTGGAAAACGACCCAGGGTGCAGACCTGCCTGAAAGCAAATGTCTCGTCGTCAAGCTGGGGGCGGAAGTCTGCGACCAGTACGATAACATGCGGCATGTGCTGGCAACGGGCACCCATGAAATTGTGCTCAAAATTGCAGCCTGTCTCCGTCTCGGTCAGGAAGATGGCTCCCTGCCCGCCGTAACGGATGCCACTGAACTGGCAGAAGAACTTTATCAGCTCTGGCTGGGTGCTTCCCTGATGGCGAAAATCCACGATCCTGACAAAGCGTTCAGTCAGGCAATGAACGCAACAACACGGCTACTCGGGTAGCCGGTTTTTTTTATCCATTTACTAGACGACCGGTCAACTATTAAGAGGTTTTTATGACTGACAACACTACCCGTACCGATTTATTTTCACCTGTTTCGATGGGCAGCCTTCAGCTGTCAAACCGCATTGTCATGGCACCGGTCACGCGTAGCCGTTACGGTGAAGAGGGTGTGCCTGATGAACTCCATGCTACCTACTATGCACAGCGTGCCGGGGCTGGCCTGATTATTTCTGAAGCGACCAACATCTCTCCGCAGGGACGCGGCTATGCCGCCACGCCGGGGATATGGAGTGATGAGCAGGTCTCCGGCTGGAAAAAAGTCACGGAGGCGGTTCACGCTAAAGGCTGAAAAATCGTCTGCCAGCTATGGCACGTGGGTCGTTTTTCAAGTGTGGAATTGCAGCCTGAGGGCCAGCGTCCGGTTGCGCCATCTGCCATCAAAGCTGAAGGGCAGACTTACACCGTAAACGGCTTTGTGCCGGTATCGACACCGCGTGCGCTGGAAACAGAAGAAATCCCCGGCATCATTGAGCAATACAAACGTGCAGCTGAAAAGGCCCTGCGTGCAGGTTTCGACGGCGTTGAGGTGCACTCCGCCAACAGCTACCTGCTCGATCAGTTCCTGCGTGATTCCACCAATCACCGTACCGACGCCTACGGTGGGTCTATTGAAAACCGCGCCCGCCTGACGCTTGAAGTTACCGAAGCCATCATCAACATCTGGGGCAATGACAAAGTCGGTATCCGCCTCTCTCCGGTCACGCCTGATGCCGGTAACACCCCACCAGACAGCAATGTTATGGCGATGTACGGCTACCTCATCCAGCAACTTAACCGGTTCAACCTGGCTTATCTGCACTTTGTTGAAGGCGCGACGGCCACCTCTCGTGATGTGCCTGCCGATGTGGACATGGACGCGTTGAGCGCACAGTTCAACGGTCCGTTTATTGGCAATAACAACTATGACCTTGAGATGGCCATCAGCCGCCGCAACGCCGGAATTATTGATGCGGTTGCCTTTGGACGCCTGTTCATCTCCAACCCGGATCTGGTTAAGCGTCTGCGTTACGGTGCCGCGCTGACCATCGCGCCCAAAGAAGCCTACTACGGCGGTGGTGCAAAGGGTTATACCGACTGGCCGGAAGCCAGCTGCTGATACCGGTTTATGGCGGGTGAGCACCCGCCCCTTTCACCATAAAGAGAATTAAAATGAATTACCTGCAACAGAAAACAGCCATTATTACGGGTGTATCTTCCGGGATTGGTGCAGCTTCCGCGCGGGAACTTGCGCGCCATGGCGTGAATATTGTGGCGGCAGCACTGGATCAGAACGGCCTTGATAAGCTGGTACGCCAGATTGAAGCTGAAGGGGGACGCGCTGTCGGCCTGGTAACTGATGTTACGCGTCTGGAAGACACCCAGGCGCTGGTGAAGATCGCCAGTGACACCTTCGGCTCGGCAGACATACTGATTAACAATGCGGGCCTGATGCTTTTCTCAAGCTGGAGTGACGTTGCCTGGGAAGAGTGGAATAAAATGGTCGACGTCAATATCAAAGGCTATCTGAACGCCATTGCCTCTGTGTTACCCGTTATGCTGAAGAAAAATGAGGGACAGATCCTGAACATGGCATCGGTTGCAGGTCATCAGGTTGATGCGGGTGCAGGTGTCTACAGTGCCACAAAATTCTTCGTCCACGCCATGACAGAATCGATGCGCAAAGACTTAGGGGTTAATAACGGGATACGCGTCAACACCATTAGTCCAGGCGTAATCAATACCGGCTGGGCCGATAAAGTCGGCGATCCTCAGGGCCGTAAAGTGGCTCAGGAACTCAATAAATTAGCCATCAGCCCACAGGATGTGGCTAATGCGGTGGTGTATGCACTTAATCAGCCGCAGAACGTTACCGTCAACGACCTCATCGTCTCTCCCACCAGACAAAACTGGTGATATCCGGATAACAGCGTCGGGGTTGCCACGCCATTCACCCTCTCCTGATGCTGATTATCAGGGCAATACTGTCAGGGCATGGTTCGCACGCCCTGATGCTACTTTTCCTGCAATTTTTACCTGATTAAGCCAGCCGGCTGTCGCTATTCGCATCGGCTGAAAATTAAGAGGAAATCAGAATTAATTCTTATTGGTTAACAGGAAAAACAGCCCGACCACCTCAATCTGACTTAGAATATATTACATTAAATCATAGACTAATTGCCGATTTAGTCAGTTCCGGGCTGTGTTCAAAACTCCTGTCATAGTTTTATTTATCTTAACCTTTTCTTAAGATTAATCTTATAACATCTTCTCTGTATTAGCTCATGTTGGGCTGTTCCGGAGTATCACCCTATGCAAAATAACAACACAGCGTCTCACTCTCTCAGTAAAGTTCCGGCCGTTACCGCGGCTTTCTGGTTAACCAAAATCGCTGCGACTACCCTGGGTGAAACCGGCGGCGATGCGGTGACCATGTCGATGAATCTCGGTTACCTGACCGGGACATTGATTTTCGCCATCATCTTTCTGGTCGCGGTGGTGGTGCAGATAAATCGCCACAGTTTCAACAAATGGATTTACTGGTTCACCGTGGTGGCCACAACCACCGTCGGCACGACGATGGCAGATTTTGCCGATCGCTCACTGGGCATAGGGTATTTAGGGGGCACCGTGCTGCTGAGCACCCTGCTCATCCTCTCGCTCTTCCTGTGGAAAATCACCTGCGGTACGGTCGCGGTCAGTTCAGTGAACAACGGCGTCACAGAGAGTTTTTACTGGGTCACTATTATGTTTTCACAAACCCTGGGCACGGCCTTAGGTGACTGGACGGCAGACAGTGAAGGACTGGGCTACGATGGCGGGATCCTGCTGTTTGTTGGCGCGCTGGCTATCATCTGGGCAATCAGCCGCTTTACATCACTTTCGCGTACCGGGCTCTTCTGGGCGGCTTTTATCCTGTCCCGACCACTGGGTGCCGTGGTCGGCGACTTTCTGGACAAACCCCTTGCCTCAGGCGGACTCGCGCTAAGCCGCTACGGTGCCTCACTGACGCTGGCGCTAATCATCATCGCTCTGCTGCTGATACTGCCACAGCGCCCGGCAATGAAGACCGCCGCGGCGAGTTAAAAACGTTACTGGCAGATTTACAGATAACGCATCGACTTAAACGTAATCAGGGCCGCCAGCGATGGCGGCTTTTTTAATATCTGATGCGTAACAGGCTACAGCACGCTGCGATCAGACAGAGCGCTCAAAGGAGACGATTTGACCATCGGGTGCAGCAGAGAGTACCGGCAGACTCTCTGGCGGCTCAAGCACCTTCACCCTGAATGCTGTGTTGCTGGCATCAAGGAAAACGGTTCTGAGATGACGGTTACAGATGAACCATATTTCATCGCGGTCATTTGAAAGAATGTAGTAAGCATCTGACGTTTCAGAGGGGTTAAAACAGCCCAGCGCGCGATAAGCCGTCTGTGGAGTAAAACCGCTGGAAAGCGGCAGTGGTCTGGGGCCATGCGCTAACTCTTCAATCCTGAGATAAAGTCCCTGTTCAAGCCACAACATAATGTCACTCCCTGAAAGTAGAGAAACCGGGCTGAACGTGTCGGCTGCATTACCGCGAAGCAGAATGCCCGTTCACTGACCGATTTTATGATCGGATAATTTTTCCGACATGCAGAATCATTATCCTGATCTGAGCATAGCAGCGGCGCGTTCTTATGCTTTTAATATCTTCTTCCGGTAGTCTGCTACTCAAGACGACTGGCGAGCAGCCGCAGCTGCTCAGCAATCTGCTTCAAATCCCGCTGCTGCTGACCGGCGATACCCGTCGAACTGCGCACGACCAGTTTTGCCGGAAGGATAGAAGAGGAACGCTGCTCATCCTGCTCACTGGCTAACAACAGACGCGCGACCGCCTCTTTTCCCTGTAAATCAAGATCCAGCGACACCGTGGTCAGCGCCGGATGGAAGAAGGCGCTTTCATAGGTGTCATCGTAGCCAATCACCGAAATCTGCCCCGGCACCGCTACGCCACGCTGATGCAGCGCGCTCAGCACACCCAGCGCCATCTGATCATTTCCCACCAGCAGCGCGCTGAACTCCGGCGCTTCACGCAGCAGTTGCAGCACGCCGTTATAACCACTTTGCGCATCCCAGTTACCATGGCTGATGCTGACCGGCTTCAGACGATAGCTCTCCAGCGTATCCAGCCAGCTCTTTAACCGCAGATTGGCAGAGACCGACTGCTCTGGCCCGGCCAGCAGAGCAAATTCCCGATGCCCCTGCTCATAGAGATATTTAACACTGGCACGGGTTCCGTCAGCCGGGTTAAACGAAACGTTAAACACCGCGCTGTAGGGATCAACATCAAGAAACAGGCACAGAATATCGTCGTTCTCCTGCACGATCTGCTCCGCATCACTGCTCTCCAGCGGGACGTTGATAATCACCTTATCCACGCGCTGCGACTTCAGCTCATTGATACAATTCTGCAGACTTTGATTGACGTTCTCATCAATCATGGCGATCAGCACCTGATAGTCAGCGGCATTGGCATATCGTTTAACCGCAGCGGCCACCTGCGAGGGAGCATGCAACGCCAGCGATGTGGTTACCAGACCCAGCGTTGTGCTCTGCTTACCCACCAGCTGTTGCGCAAGTCTGTTTGGCACGTAGCGCAGGGCCTCAATAGACTGCTCCACCTTGCGCCGCGTTGATTCTGAGACGTTTGCCGACTTATTCAAAACCCGCGAAACCGTCTGATAAGAGACGCCAGCATGGCGGGCGACATCCTCTAAGGTGGCATTTTTTGATTTCATAATTCGCATCCCTGATTTACTGATGGCGGAATGGTATCACAGCAGCTGAGTAAGCCAGGTTACCGCAGTCACATTGCCAATATAAAAAGTAAAAGTCATACCTTCACATCATGAGATTTGGTGATCTGATTCACTAATCGTTACAAATACCGCCACTTTATTTGCACTGCATCACACATTATCGCGATTTTGTTTGTCACTCATCTGACAAAAGGCGTTAACTGCCGCTGTCATGTGAACGTATTACAAATAAAATTGAGGATAACATGGAAACAAGGTTACGTACTGCTGCTGTGGCGCTCGCTGCGGCCCTGACCTCCCCTACGCTCTATGCTGCTATCGACAACATTGATTTCCATGGCTATCTGCGTGGTGGCGTTGGCGTATCGCAGGATGGCGGTATAGAAGAGTATCAAAAGAACAAGATTGGCCGTCTCGGCAATGAAGCTGACACCTACGGCGAGATTGAACTGGGCAGCGAAGTCTACAAAAAGGATGACGTCAGTTTTTACGTCGACACCATGGTCAGCATGTTCTCCGACGGTTCTAACGATAACGAAACGACCTTCGGTGACGATGCGCAGTTTGGCTTGCGTCAGCTCAATCTGCAGATCAAAGGGCTGGTGCCGGGTGACAAGAATGCAGTGATCTGGGGCGGTAAACGTTACTACCAGCGTCACGATCTGCACATCATTGATACCAAATACTGGAATATCTCCGGCTCGGGTGCGGGTATCGAAAATTACACCCTGGGGCCGGGCGCGATCTCCTTTGCCTGGATCCGTGGCGATGCCAATGACGTCGATTACCGGGTCGATGGCGATAACGACGTCAATATTAACTACCTTGACCTTCGTTATGCCGGCTGGAAACCGTGGAGCGGTGCCTGGACTGAGTTTGGTATTGATTACGCCATGCCGAATACCACCAAAAAGCAGGAAGAGTATGGTGGCCTGTATGACGCTGAAAACGGCGTTATGCTCACCAGTGAAATCAGTCAGGATATGTGGGGCGGCTATCAGAAACTGGTGTTCCAGTACGCCAATAAAGGCCTGGCACAAAACATGATTTCGCAGGGCGGCGGCTGGTATGACATGTGGAACGATACCCGCAATGCCACCGGCTACCGCGTGATCAATACCGGTCTGCTGCCGATTACCGACAAGTTCTCACTGAATCAGGTCTTTACCTGGGGCTCAGCCGATGATGTCACCGCGCAGACCAGCAAAAGCACCCTGCTTTCGCTGGTGGGTCGTGGTCAGTATCAGTTCACGCAGTATGTCCGCGGCATCGGCGAAGTCGGCAGCTTCTGGCAGAAAGATGAGAACAAAGTGGGCAGCGACTACAAACAGGCGGGTCAGAAATATACGCTGGCGCTGGGTCTCGCAGCCGGTCCCGAATTTATGTCACGTCCGGAACTGCGTCTGTTTGCCTCTTATCTGAATGACTCAGAAGATGGACACAGTTTCAAAGACAACACCAGTAACAACACCTGGAACTTCGGCGTACAGGTCGAAGCCTGGTGGTAACCGAGCTGTCTCCTCATTGTGATCATTGTTAAGCTCTTATGCAGGGGCTTATTTGGATAACCGGCGACGGTTATCCATTTTTTTTACTTCATATTTTTACAGCGGCTTTTTATTCCGGCTTAAAGAAACGGGCTTCCAGCAGCTGACGCAACTGGTCGGACTGCGTTCCAAAGATCGCATGAACCTCATGCCCCAGAATCACCACGCCAATCGCCCCCGCCTTCTGCAATCCTGCCGTATCCACCGCCTTCAGCGACGTCACCTTCACGCGCAGCCGCGTTAAACAGGCGTCCACCTGCTGAATATTCTCACGTCCGCCAAAGCAGTTCACCAGACGCTCCAGAAGCTCGCTGTCTACCTCTAGCTCTTCCACCGTCAGCGGCTGCCGACTGAAATATTGCTTAAACGATTTCAGACTCACCATGTTGTTCTCCTTCAGATAATAAAAAGGCGGGCTGCTGCCCGCCACTCACGACTGATAAACGAAAACGAGGGGGACTGGTTCCCGGGCATTCACAGAAAATACACTCTTCCTGCCCTTAAACCCTCTTCCCCCGCCACAAAGTCCGCAATTAAAGCCGGTCCAAAACTTCCAACAGACTACTCCCATGCGCAAAGCGATGGGGGCCAGTACCTGTAGCAAAGCATCACGGGCCAGGGACAAAAACGTCGGGAGCGTTTTTGAACAACGCAACGCGTTGGCCCGGGAACGGGCGCACCTCAGGGATGAGGTGCGTAATTGCCCGTGTTGAGCTGGCAGGGATGCCGTCTTTTGCGTCTTTGCGGAAGGTACTGGCCCCCTGAGCCGATGCTAAACCTGCCAGCAAACGGCATTCAACTAACGTCAAAGGCTTGCGCCTTCAGTTAGCCTCACACTCAGAACGCGACATCCCCACGGCGCCAGCACCAGCGATTCCCCTACAACCGTGCCATCGATCATATCGCTGAGCCCAGCAGGCAACGACAACTGCTGCACCTGACCCGTAAAATTCTGCACAAAAAGAAACGCCTGTTCGCCATCAGTGCGCCGCTGAACGACCACGCCCGGTGGCAGATCAATCGCCAGCGCGCGCGGCAACGCCAGCTGATTAATCAACGCGCCATAAAAATCACGCTGGAAAGAAAGATCATTACGCGACGCGATATACCAGGCTTTGCCCTGACCCACACGATTCACCGTCACCGCCGGGGTACCGGCATAAAAATCGCTCTCATAGCTGGCCAGCGCCGTTGCCCCTTCCAGATGAATATGCTCGCAAAGCTCTCGCGCCTGATAAGGCCCGCTCAGGCCCAGCTCATTGCCGCGCACCCCGCGTACGCCATTAAACTCCTCATCAGTGAGACTATCGATCTCTTCTGACCAGATGCCGAGCAACGGCCGCAACGGCCCCGGGAAGCCACCGGGATAACACAGATCGCTCTCATTCACGATGCCGCTCCAGTAGCTGGCAACGAAATGCCCGCCCCGCTGAAGATGCTGCTCCACCCGCGTCGCAAAACCATCCCGCACCATATACAGCATCGGCGCAATCACCAGATCGTAACCGCTGAGATCGCTGTCGCCGTTAATGACATCCACCGCTACGCCCTGCTCCCAGAAAGCACGGTAGTGCTCGTTCACTGTGCGCTCATAATGCAGACCGAGATTGCGCGGCCCCTGCGCGTTATCCATCGCCCAGCGACTCTCCCAGTCGAAAATAATCGCCACCCGCGCCTCAACCCCGCTGCCCATCACCGGTGTCATCGCGGCCAGCATCCGGCCCAGCTCACTCACCTCACGACCGGTGCGCGTATCAAGATGACCCACATGATCGACCACCGCGCCATGAAACTTCTCGACCGACCCCCGGCTCTTGCGCCACTGGAAATATTGCACCGCGTCCGCACCATGCGCCACGGCCTGCAGTGACGACAGAATATGCATCCCCGGCTTCTTCAGCTTACTGGTCGGCTGCCAGTTGGTGGCGCTCGGCGTTGACTCCATTAACACGAAAGGCTTGCCATGCTTCAGTGTGCGCATCAAATCGTGGTACATCGCGGTATAACAGGCGAGCGTGGTCTCATCCTTCTCGTTATGCCACATCGGGTAGCTATCCCAGGAGATAAAATCGAGCGCCGGTGCCAGCTTCCAGTAATCGTAGTCGTAGAAATATTCCATAAAATTGGTGGTCGCAGGCAGATCGGGATTGGCCTGCTTCAGCGGTTTAATCTCCTCACGACAGAAGTCAGTAACCTGATCGGTCATAAACCGCCGCCAGTCCAGATTCAGACCGTGAATCGACATCTCACCCTGTGGCGCTGGCGACACAATCTGTGACCAGTCGCTGTAGGTATGGCTCCAGAAATCACTCCACCAGGCAAGATTCAGGTTCTCCAGCGTCTCATAACGGCGCTGCAACCAACTGCGAAACGCCTGCTGACAGCGATCGCAATGACATTCTCCGCCATACTCATTGGAAATATGCCAGCCGAGTACCGCCGGATGATGCGCATAGCGCGCCGCCAGCCTGCTATTCATAGCCTGCACTTTCTGGCGATAGACCGGCGAGGTCATGCAGTGGTTATGACGACCACCATGGAGAGCTGGCACGCGATCGCGCCCCACACGCAACACCTCGGGGTAAGCCTGCGACATCCAGGCCGGTCGTGCCCCGCTGGGTGTGGCGAGAAACACGGATATCCCCTGCAGCCAGAGCGTATCAATCACCTCATCCAGCCAGCCAAATTCATAGCGCCCCTCTTCCGGCTCCAGCTTCGCCCAGCTGAAAATACCCACCGACATAACGTTACAGTTCGCCTGCTTCATCATCATGACGTCGTCATCAATTATGCCCGGCTGGTGCGCCCACTGTTCCGGATTGTAGTCAGCACCATGCAGCAGCCGGTTAACCCGGGCGCTGAGCGGGGGAAATTTATTCATACCTGTTCCTCAGAGGTAGACATCAGCATTTGCGCTAATGGTTAATGAAAAACCTGCAGCGAAGGCAGCGCCTTGCCGTTACAGTCAAACAGCGCCTGATTTTCGCGGGCGTTACCCTGTTTCCATTCATCCTGGATATATTTCATACCGGCGGGTGTGGCCCAGGTATTGCCGGGGGCAGGGATCCACGCCGGCTCCCAGTAGACGACGCCCTTGCCGCGATGGTCCGGCACCGCCAGCACTGCTTTAATCAGGTCATGCAGATAGGCCGCCTGGCCTGCTACGCTGCCGGGATAGCCGCCCGCCTGCTCCTCTTTTGCCTGGAAACTGTTCTCCGCGTTATCGCAGTTTTCCAGCGTGTAGCCATAGGCTGCTTCCACTACCATCACATCTTTGTCATAGCGACGGGAGATATCATCCATGTTGGCTTTCAGAGCGCTGATAGGGCCGTTCCAGTAGGTGTACATCGACAGGCCGATCACATCGAACGGCACATCACGCTTAACGATCTCGTCGAACCACCAGCGGAACATGTCGTTTTTAGTGCCCTCGGCCAGATGCAGCATGATCTTCACCTGATGCGGATCGCTGAGGTTCTCGCGCAGCCCGCTGATGCCAGCCTTCAGCAGACCCGCCAGGCGATCAAACTCGCCGCCGTTCTGGCCCCAGCTCTTGCCCTCCGGCCAGAGCATGCCGCCATTAAGCTCGTTGCCAATCTGCACGATATCCGGCATCACGCCTTCCGCTTTGAAGCGGGCCATAGTGTCGCGGGTATAATCATGCACCTGGGTTTCCAGCTGCGGAAAAGGCAGCGACTGCCAGGCTTTGGGCTTGAACTGCTTGCCTGGATCAGTCCAGAAATCGCTGTAATGGATATCGAGCAGCAGCTTCAGCCCCGCCGCTTTCACGCGCTTCGCCAGCGCCAGAGTGGTCGCCAGATCGTTGCCGCCGCCGCCGTAGGTCTGGCCGCTGCCGTCTGTGGGATCCACCCACAACCGCAGCCGGATGGTGTTGATGCCGCTGGCTTTCAGGATCGCAATGGCATCCTGCTGCTGGTTGTCCGCGTTGTAGAATTTCGCGCCCTGCTTCTCCAGTTCAGCCAGCGAAGAGATATCCGCACCCTTGATAAAATCGGCTGGCCACGGTCCGGCGGAGGCGATTACAGGCTGATCGGCGGCGAGCAGCGGTGTCGCCCAGGCCAGCGCCAGGGCGAGAATCAATGTTTTTGGCGTCATGATTTATCCTTTAGTACTGCCTGAGGCCAGGCCAGAAACGAAGTATTTCTGCAGGGCCAGATAGAACACCGCCACCGGCACGGCGATCAGCACGGCACCGGCGGCATAGGTGGTGTAGCTGGCACCCATTTTTTGCGACACCAGGTTATAGAGGCCAATCGGCAGCGTGAACTGCTCTGGCGTTCGCAGAATGGTGCTGGAGAGGATGAAATCACCCAGCGGGCCGGTGAAGGAGAACAGCGCCACTACCGCCAGAATCGGCTTTGACAGTGGCATGATGATCTCAATAAAGATGCGGAAGTTGCCCGCACCGTCCATGCGCGCGGACTCATCCAGATCTTTGGGAATCGAATCGAGATACCCCTTCATCAGATAGGTGTTCATCGGGATCATCCCGCCAACGTAGATCAGCACCAGCGCCAGATGGCTGTTGATTAGCCCCAGCAACTGCGACAGCACGAAAATCGCGATCAGCGCCGAAAACTGCGGGATCATCTGTAACAACAGAAATAGCATCAGTCCGTTCTGCCGCCCCTTGAACCGAAAACGGGAAAAGGCGTAGGCGGTACAGCTGACGCTAATCAACGTCAGCACCATGGTCAGGAAACTGATCTTCATCGAGTTCCAGTACCACGTCAGGTAAGGCACCGTGCCATTGAACAGGTCGCGGTAGTGCTGCAGCGACGCATTCTCCGGAATGATCGAACTGCTGAGCAGGCTGTTACCTGCATTCAGTGATGCCCCTACCGTCCAGACCAGCGGATAGATAATGATGGCCGAGACGGCCAGCACCACCAGCCAGGTCAGCGACAGGCGTATCCACCTTTCGCGTTTAATACTGCCGGACTTCGCCATAACTGCTCCCTTACGCCATCTCATCTTGTTTAAACGACCGGGTCGCGCGGAACTGCCACAGCGCCAGACCTACCACGAAAATCGACAGCAAAATGGTGATAGTGGCGGCGATAGCATATTGCGACGACGACATGGTGAGCTTGTAAATCCACGACACCAGGATATCGGTTCCTCCGGCATTCGACCCCGCCACCGCCGGACCACCGTTGTTAAACAGATAGATGATGTTGAAATTATTAAAGTTGAAGGTGTATTGCGTGATGATGATCGGCGCAATGGCGTAGAGCACCAGCGGCAGCGTGATGGTTTTCAGCCGCGTCCAGGCGCTGGCACCATCCATGATTGCCGCCTCATAAAGGTCGTCCGGGATCGCCTGCAGGACACCCGTGGTCATCGCGAAGACAAACGGGAAGCCGAGCCAGGTCTGCATCATAATCAGCGCCGTTTTGGTCCAGAACGGATCGGTCATCCAGGCTTTAGGCGCGATGCCAAAGAAGTCGAGGATGGCGTTATTGATCACCCCAAAGCTGTCGTTGAACATCCCGGCGAACACCAGAATGGTGACGAAGCCCGGCACCGCCCACGGCAGGATAAAGATGGTGCGGATCAGCGGCTTAAAGCGCAGATCTTTCTGATTGACCAGAATCGCCAGCATCACGCCCACGGTGCACTGCAGCGTGGTAGCAAGCAGCGTCCAGACCACCGTCCACTGCAGCACGTCAAAGAAGGTGGAGCGCCAGATCGACAGGGTAAAAATGTTGATGAAGTTTTTGAACCCCACCCAGTCCACCAGCTTCGCCGGAGGTGTGTGGTAGAGGTTGTAGTTGGTGAAGGCGATGGCGAAACCGAACAGAATCGGAAACACCACCACGAATACCAGCAGAATAAAGCCTGGTGAAATCATCAGATAGGGGAAGCCATCGCGCAGCAGTAACTGATACTGCTGACGCACGCTGTTCAGCTGCTGACCCTTGTCGCGCTTAACGCCATTGACCCAGGCGTCGCGCATTGACACGCCCCAGACCGCCACGCCGAAGGCGGCAATCAGTACGCTGATAATGCCCTCCGCCAGCAGGAAAATGGAGTTATCACGCGGCACCGATTCGCCCAGCGTATAAAGCCCCCAGAATCCCTCACGCAGAAAATCGTGGAAGACGCCGGTAAAACTGCTGAGCAAAATCAGAAAACAGAGCCCTTTAGCCCACTGGCGGTGGTAAAACTGGCCGAAGCCAGGCAGCAGTGCCAACAGCGCACCGGTAGTCGCATGACGACGCGGACGCTTAGCCGTCACCAGATTTTCATCGGAAGATATAGCCACACCCTGATCCTTATCCTGTACGGTTATCCCGCGAACCTGCATTACTGGTTGCTGGCCTGCATCGCTTCAATCTGCATGGTGATTTGCTTCACTGCATTATCCAGTGCCGCTTTTGGCTCCTGCTTACCGGATACGCTCAGCTCCAGGGCAGCATTGGCTGGACCCCACACTTCCTGCATTTCCGGCACGCCTGGCATCGCTGACGCACGTGCCGCCTGCACCGCGACCGCATTGGCCTTCTCATCATCTTTAATAATCGGATCGTTCATCAGCGCGGTGACCGGTGGGATCTCCTGGGTTTTCTGATAACGCTCTTTCACGTACTGCGGCTGATTGATGAAGGTAAGAAACTTCTGCGCCAGCGCCTGATCTTTACTCCAGGTAGAGACCACGTAGCCCTTCACGCCCAGGAAGGAGCTCATCGGCTTGCCGTTAGGCAGTAGCGGCAGCGGTGCCACGCCGTAGTTAATTCCGGCAGCCTGATAGGGCTGGAATGCCCACGGCCCATTGATTACCGCCGCCGCTTTCTTCTCGGTAAACAGCGAGTCGATGGCGTTGAGGCCGTTGTCTCCCATGATGCCGCCTGGCAGCAATCCTTCACTGAAGAAGCGCTTCAGGTAAGTCACCGCTTCCACGCTGCCTGCGGTGTTCAGCCCGATATCTTTGGTGTTAATTGCGCCTTTGGCGTCTTTGCCAAAGATGTAAGAACCCATCGGTGCCATAACGCCCCAGCTGTAGTAAATCTGGTCAAACTTAGCGAGCAGGCCATACTGTTTCGCCTCGCGCTGTTTCTGAGAGAAGACACGGTATTCCTCCAGGGTTTTCAGCGGCGACGGCAGCAGATCTTTGTTGTAGATCAGCACCAGTGTTTCCACCGCTTTGGGTACGCCGTAGACCACACTGTTCTGTGTGAAAGCCGCCATTGCTGAAGGGGTGTAAGCGCTCTGCTCTGCCGCATCAATTTTCAGCGGTGCCAGTAAGCCCTGTACGACCGCGCTGCCGAGCTGGTCATTAGGGATCACCAGTACATCCGGGCCAATACCCGCCGGGCCATCCAGACGCAGCTTCTCAATCTGCTGTGCAAACGGCATCTCCTGAACTTTTACTTCAACGCCGAACTGTTTCTGAAAATCGGCGATCGCCGTTTTGATGCCGTCTGATTTTTTAATGTCTTCCCAGACGGTAAGTTGCTGAGCGGCCCAGGCGGATTGATTAAGCATCAATGCTGACAGGAGTAGCGTAACGCTGATTTTGATTTTCATTACTGGCCTCGTGTGAAGGTATGACATTTTAAGCTGTCATTTACAGATGTTCTTTTTTCAGGCACATGCTGAACAAGGGATTATTGAGCATATGAAGAGTGAATAACGTATCGCATTTGAGCCATACGCTACGCGGAATGCGTACCGTGCTCCAGCCCGTTCGCATCAATGTGTGATCGCTATTACAGAAATCAAAATCAGCGGTAGGGCGCACTCTGGCAGAACGATATAGTCAACGCAGGCACCATCAGGGCTGACGTGAAAATCGACCAATTGTTATACGTCATACATTTTTCACCGGCCAAACCCTTTGCCATGAGGATTAGCATGTCCAGCATCAGATTAAGAAACGTCACCAAACGCTTTGGTAAAACAGAAACGCTGAAAAATATCGCGCTCGATATCGAGGCCGGTGAGTTTGCGGTCTTCGTTGGCCCGTCAGGCTGCGGTAAATCCACGCTGCTGCGGCTGATTGCCGGGCTGGAAGAGATCAGTGACGGAGAGATTTTGATTGGTGATGAGGTGATGAATGATGTCGCACCCTCGCATCGTGGTGTGGCGATGGTGTTTCAGTCCTATGCGCTTTACCCCCATATGACGGTGGCAGAGAATATCGGTTACGGCCTGAAAGTGAACGGCCTGCCGAAAGCGCAGATTCAACATCAGGTTGAGATGGTGGCGAAGACGCTACAGCTTGCGCATCTGCTGGATCGTAAACCAAAGCAGCTTTCCGGCGGTCAGCGTCAGCGTGTCGCCATTGGTCGCGCAATTGTCCGTAATCCGCGGGTGTTTATGTTTGATGAGCCCTTATCGAACCTGGACGCGGAACTGCGTGTCGATATGCGGCTGCATATTGCTAAGCTGCACCAGGAGCTGAAAACCACCATGGTTTATGTGACGCACGATCAGACGGAGGCGATGACGCTGGCCGATAAGATTGTGGTCATGAACTACGGCAAGGTTGAACAGGTGGGTTCACCGATGGAGCTCTATTACAACCCGATTAACCGCTTTGTCGCCGGTTTTATCGGCTCACCTAAGATGAACTTCCTGCCTGCGCGCGTTGAGCAGTGTGGCCCTGCAGGGCTGGTCGCCCTGATCAATGACGGCGAACACCGGCTGCAACTCCCCTCTCCCACCCGCCCGTTGCAGCCAGGTGATGAGATCACGCTGGGTATCCGGCCGGAGCAGTTGCAGATCAACGGCGATGCGCCACTGAACATCGACTTCCACTGCGAGGTGGTTGAGCGACTCGGCAACAACACCTATCTTTTTGGTCAGAGCCACGGCCACGACGGCTTCAAGATGCTGCTGCCTGGCGATGTGCATTTCCGTCCTTATCAGACGCTGCGGCCCACCTTCCATCCGCACCACTGCATGGTGTTTGATGCTGAAGGTGCTCGTATCAGTGCGGATATAGCGATGCCCCAGGTTCGCGCAGCCTGAAGTGAGTCTTTACAGGAAGTTAACGAGAGGCCGGAGACGGCCTTTTCTGTTTTCAGGCCTGACATAACGCCTGGATACCGAGGAAAGGAAGTGATTCTGCGGGCAAGGCGTGATGACGCGCAGAGGCGTCAGCCTGAACGTAAGCCTGAACATGGTACAAAGAAGGCATTGCAGGCATGTTCTGAGCAAACTCATGAACTCTACCCGCAACCCCTCCTCCCGGACCATCAGCGAAACAGTCTTATCGACTGATGCCTTATTTACCGAGAATATTGTTTACTGCTTTCAGGTGGCCAGCCTTGTCTTTGTGGTTTGAAACCACCTGAATAACGGTGAATTTTTTGTCAGCGACCGCCAGCAGAGTGGCCTGCTGCACATCGTTACCCCCCATCTTGTCAGTGGCTTCGATATGGTAGACCGGCAGACCGTTGGCATTTTCAGTTTTCTCACTGATCACCTTATAAGAAGGTGAAGCCTGCTTCTGTTTGTCTTTAATTGACTTCATGCCGTTAAGGAAATCAGCGTCACTGGCACCGCGGGCAACCGCTGGAATCTCTTCTTCGCCAATGATCAACACGCGTTTTTCCGGCTTGTTGACATACATCGTACCCGGTCCGCCGCCCGGAACAGGCTGCTTTTCATAACCCTGCAGTTTGAAAGTCTGTTTGCCATCCAGCAAAGAGAGCGTCTGAGTCTGCGCGGCTGCGGCTGGCGCGGTCGTTGTTTCCGCGGCCGAAGCGATCATCGGGGCGCTGCCAAGAGCAGCGGTCAGGCAGAGGGCACCCATAATGTTTAATGATTGACGTAATTTCACCGTGAACTCCTTCGTGTAGTGGATATTTCCATTTCACTGACACCACATCAGGTGTCAGCGAGGCAGAGGTATTATCGGGTCAGGTCGTAAATACAGATCCCTGAGCCGAGCAGAAACAGAATAATCGGCCAGTAGAGAACGGGGATAAAAAAGAAGTTGTGGGTTTTTTCGGGGGCCATCATCGGCTCACTTTTCGTCGCCGTTGCGATGGCGTCCAGCCATTTTTCCTGCCTGAGCGCCCAGACGAGGACCGCACAAAAAAGGGCCGCGATGATGAGGGTCGCCCCTGTTGCCCATAAATGCGCGAGAAAGAAACCGTCGTAGTAATAAAAATCCAGCGCCCATTTACACAGCAGCCAGGCGGCACAAATTAATAGCGCGACAAAAAAACCGACTCCGCTCCAGGCGATCATCTTTATATCCTTTAAATGGGTTAGGAACGAGGAATGATTTTCTGAAAATTAACATATTTTTATCATTGTGGCGATATTTTCTTTGGTGCTAATATAAATTACATCCGTTGCAGGAGATGTCCGGCCTGTACAATTTTCACATTACTGATTCTGATGGATTTATCTTCCAATATGATTGTTTAACCTGAATATGGCACCCGTGCAGCGAATAGCTCACCCTGGGTGTAGCATGGCTATTTGTACCGTACCTATATTATTTTCGTGCGAATTAACGCCGCTCCCTGTTTTTTTTTAACGTTCATATGCGCTGTTCTGGCGGTCGATGAGCACAATTCATGTGGCTGTAATCCGTCTGAAACAGTGTCGGTCTTTGTCGTTTTCTACGCAGGATATCGAGGTAAAAATGAATCAAACGATTGAAAATAATAAGAAAGAAAACGCGACTAAAGAGTACAGTGCGAAATGGCAGTCACGATTTGATTTTTTCGATCTTCATGGTGCTCCCAGTACACCTGGCTTCAGACAGGCATTGAAACAACTGCCTTTCAGGCAAAAATTAAAAGTGAACATGAATTTAATTGCCTTTCTTTTCGGCCCGATTTATCTGTTCGTACTCGGCCTGTGGAAGAAGAACATCATGCTGATTTTAATTATGGTAGCTGTTTATACTATTTTGATCATCGCCTTAGCGATAGCGGGCATGGAATTTCCACGGTATCTTCAGTTCGGCCTGGGCTATGGCTTTAATGCCCTGTACGGCATGAGCACGAATTACAGTTATTACCTGAAAGAGAAAAAAGGCGATAATGGCTGGAATCCCTTTAAAGGGATGCGCTGGTAATTTTTTCGCATCACTCTGATGGTAAAATTCAGAATTATGGTGTATTGCAAGCAGACAAGTGGCAGGGGTTAGCCCTCATTCAGGAGACCGGAGAGAATAAGTGATGAAGACTAACTCAAATTAGTGCTGTCGTGACAGAACAACAGACAGCCGCCAGAAAAATAACCGGATGGAAAAAGGGAAAAATGCCGAAAATATCCCGCTATACCTTTTCAAAACGGTATCAGACTGGCTTATAATCGCTCTGCAATAATTATAATATCGTGAAGCTCGCATAAAATTTTAACGCACCGCTTAACCGGGGCAAGGGTATTCTTTTCGGAATTTCCTGATAGCCGCAGCTTCTCCCTTTCACAGACATGCAGGAAGTTATTATTTTGAATACATTAACGGAATTGAAAAAGGGTTATCTGAAGGTATTTTTCTGGCTGCTGTTCACACTGTTTCTCGTACCCGTCATTACCCTGTTTTTTGCTGAATATGGCAACAAACAACTTGATCAGCAATACACGCAGTTCTTCATGGACGATGCGCGGGAACAACATCAGGATACGGGCAAACTGCAGGCGTTTCTGCAGCAGAACCCCCCTTCCAGTGTCTGCGGCCCGGTAGATGAAAATCTGCAGGATTACAAAAATGCCGTCTGCGCACCGCAATCCGAGCTGTGGCAGTTCTACATGATGGATAAAGTGGCCTTCTGGACGCTGATCGGCAGCGGCGTTGTCCTGCTGATGGTGCTGCTGTTCAGTGCGCTGGCCTTTAAAAGCCGCCAGGGACAGGTAATCAGTCTGACGCTGGCCCGCAAGTTCCTGATGCTGGCCTGTTCGCTGGAAGTCATGGTTCAGGGCGGCATGCTGGTATGGCTCTCATTCTGGGGCACCGCCTTCTTCACGCAAACCTACTATCCAAAACTGGTGATGGCGGTAGGATTGCTGGTGCTGGCCGCCATGTATTACATGATCAAAGGTATCTTTAAGAAACTCCCACCGGAAGAGAGTATTGAAGGCGAAGTCGTGACCCGCGAAGCGGCCCCGGCCCTCTGGTCACAGATTGATATGCTGGCCGCCAGAGTGGGCACCACGCCACCCGATCATATTGTTGCGGGTATCGACACCAACTTCTACGTGACTGAAGCCCCGCTGAACGTGAATGGGAATCCGCTCACAGGCCGTAAACTGTATGTCAGTATTCCGCTACTGCGTCAGCTTACCGTTGCGCAGGCTGATGGCGTGATGGTCCATGAATTGACGCACCTGCATGAAGGCGACACCGCCTCCGGCGCATTACTGGGACCGAAGCTGCACCGGTTTGATCTCTATATGCAGCTGATGGGTCAGAATCTGGCCACGCTGATCGTCTTCTATCCGCTCTATCTTTATCGCATGCTGTTTGAACTGGCGTGGCAGCGTAACAGCCGTGAACGTGAGTTTGTCGCGGATCGCAATGCATCAACGCTGGTCTCCCCCGCCGCGATTATCGAATCACTGATCAAAGTGTCTGCGTATGCCAGCTACCGGAGTGAAGTGGAGCGAAACTTCTTTAATAACCAGACGCTGCACGAAAATGAACTGGGGATCAGCAAAGCTATTGCTGCCGGTCTGCCTGAACATGTCGCCTCTCCGGACTTTATCAGCGTCATCCGTGAACAGAATATGCCGCACCCGTTTGATTCACACCCGCCGCTGACGGAAAGGATGCGCAACGTAGGGTATGAGGTTAACGAAGCTGACTATGCCGCGGTCGCAGCCGATTTCCCTGCAGAGAGCTGGGTCGATCTGATGCCGGTTGCCGACGAGATTGAACATCAGTTGTGGCAGAAATATGAGCGCGACTTCTCTTCTGTGCATGAGGAGAGCCTGGCCTGGCGCTATCAGCCTGACGGTGAAATGGAAACCGCGCTGGTGCTGAAGCATTTCCCCAATGTTCCTTATACCCTCAAAGATGGCTCGCAGATCGTCATCACCTGGCAGGGCATCGTGTCGCCGAAAACCGGCGAAGTGCTGGAGTGGGATAACGTTAAAAACATCAACGTCATTCGTAACTTCGGCCGGGATAAGCTCTACGTGCAACATGTTCAGCCAAACTCACAGGGGAAAAAGCGCAGTGAGATCCCCTTGCCTGGCCTGAAGAAAGAGATTGAAGCCTTTAAAAACATCCTCGGCCTTTACTGGCATCGGCACCAGACGGTTCGGGCGTTGCTGAAAGAAGAAGCAGAGGCGGCGGCGCAAAGCGCATAACCCGTTAGTCATCGGCCCCCTCATCGCCGCTGATAAGGGAGCCAATGCGAACTTCTCATTTCCAAACTCTATTTCTGACCACATAAATAAAGGAACGATCGTGTTTAAAAGAGTAAGCAGGGCCATGATACCCGGGATGCTGGTAACTGCCCTTGTGCTGCCACTGGCAGCATGTGACAACAGTGATAAAGCGGATGCAAATCCGGCCCCGCAGAGTCAACCCCAGGCTGTGGCGGAGGATAGCGCTGCGCAACTCACCACAAAATTAAACGCCTATGTGGGATGCTTTAACTCTACGGATGGATCGGTTCGCGACAGTGCCCTGCGGTATGTGAGCTGGATGACGAATGCTGAAAAGGGTCCAACCGGCAAAGAGCGCAACGTCAACGTGCTGGGGGATATCACTCCTTACGAACTGGAAACCTGTACCAAAGCCATCAATGAGGCATCAAAGGCCACTCCGAAATTGCCGGCGCTGGATGCCGCAGCCACACAGTATCTGGCGGATTTAACGACGCTGCAGACGCTGGTTTCGCAAGCCCACCTTTACTACCGTCAGGAAGATTACAAGGATGATGGCTTCGCGAAAGGCAAGCAAATGCATCAGCCACTCATGAAGGCGTTTGACAGCTTTATGAAAGCCAGCGACCAGTTCGGTGCCGAAGTTGAAAAAGAGAACAATCAGGTCGTTGCTGCGCAACTCGTTGAGATTGAAAAGTCTGAGGGCCGTCATAGTCGCTACTACCGCCTGGCATTAGTCACTGAGGCCAAACCGCTGGCGACCCTGTTTACCTCCTCCGCTCCCGACGTAACCGGGATGACAAAAGCGATTGATGCTTACAGTACGTTGCTGGCTGAGGCAGAAAAGGCAACGGCCAGCGAAGCGGGCAAGCCATTAACCTGGTCCATCTTCCAGGATAATGCCGGAGCCTTCCTGAAAGACTGCAAGGATCGCATGCGTCGGATTCGCGATAAAACACCTTACAGCACGGGTGAGCAGAGTCTGCTGAAAGGAAGCGGCAATTCGGGCTGGATGGTATCGGGTTCACCGATGCGCGTTTTAAAATCCTATAACGAACTGGTTGAGGCCGGTAACCGCCTGTAAGCTGTCTGTCCGCCCCGTTTGCCTCTGGGGCAGGCTTCGTGAGCCGGGCTGCTGCGTGCAACCCGGCTCACGGTGCCAGCTGCCGGATGTGACACATAAAAAACTTTCCGCTCCCGCATTTCGTCAAAACGTCATGTCAGGCTACTGTATTGAATGGTTCTGAGCCCCGTGTGAAAGAGCGGCCCTGCGGGAAGGATGGCCGCTGCATCAGCGTTTCTGACTGTAAAATTTCTTCCTGAGAGGAGCGAGAGTGCAAGCAAAGGTCGGCGATATCTACAGTGTGTTTTCTCCGCAGCTGCAGCAGTACGTCGCCTGTCAGGTGACTCATATCCAGCAGCCCGCTAATGCCAGAGGCAAAGTCCTTGCAGCCATACTCCAGCTCGACTGGGTGGGGGATCATTTGCCTGACAGGGCGGAAGCCCGTCGTATGCAGCCTTTGCGCTGCAACTACTATTTTGTCAAAGATAGCTTCGATCACGGTTATGTTTCCGCCAATGTGCCACCGGGACATGTATTAATTGCCAACCTGCCGCCGCTGGCAGACCAGGAGGTCAACGCCTACAAGTTCGGCTGGGACGTGGGAGACAGTCTTGTTCGCCAGCGTAACTGGGAGAAGATAGACCCGGTCAGACGTGCGCAGTTTAAGGCCGCTTCAGCCACGCACAACGTGATCGTCGGCGGCCAGACTCTTCGCCAGAACACCACCCGTATCAATGACAGCGTCCTGCAAACCCTGACCGACCTCTCCGAACTGGATCGTCTGCCTTGCCTGATGGCCCTAGAAACCCGCCATGGCACCCCGGAACTGATGGCATATATACAGCAGCATCACGTCCTGAATGAGCTGCACTGGCAATCCGCTGTCGTCAGCGAAATCGATGTCAGTACGACCCGGCTTTCGCGTTTTATTCTGCACCCGGAAGGCGTCAGCCGCGTGCGTCTGAATCCTGATCTCTCCCTGCTGTCACTCACCGCAACGCCTTCGTCTGGCTTTCGGGTAGAGGCTGATCAGGAGGGACGCAACCTGTGCCTGCAATGTTCGCTGGGATTGCCTGTACTGCAGGGTATTGACCGGCTCAGGGCATTGTCACTGACAGGCGTTAAAGAGATTGACCTGGCGCCAGTTGTTGAGCGCTTTCCCTGTTTAACTGAGCTGCGCATCTGGGGAAATCCTGGCATAGCCAGCCATATGCATCACATTGCCGCACTGCCACAGTTGCAGATGCTGACCTTCTTCGACCTGTTTGGCTTCAGCGCGGCTGACTTTCCCTCACCAGAAGCGTTGCCGAATCTCTCATGTCTGTGGATGACCAGCGTCCCGCTTGACGTGGTCAGCGCGGTCAGAGCCGCCTATAAAAAGGCGACAGCTCAGGGGTTGGATCTCTCGCTGAGTAAAGGACGCAAGCCGGAATGGCTGGCTGAGAACCTGCATAATCCGTTCAGGGACTGGGATGGCCGTGAACATATTTCGGCCACTCATGCCCGAAAAGCGTCGCTGGCTTACAAAAACCTGCGGGCAGCGACGCACAACATCGATAGCAGCATGGATGTGGCGAGCCTGTTAACCGCCGCCGTCACCACATACACCGAAGCCTTTAATCTCATCGACCGGCGTTCAAAGGCGATCGAGACAGTCGAGCGTGAGGAGATCTACAGTGTGCTGTTCGATGTTTTGAACCCGCTGGAGCAGAAACTGGGCGAGCAAGGCGCCACGCTTGTGGATCAGCCGCGTCTTTACCAGCTTTTCGACCAGCTACGTGAATTCTAGGCGATATCGATTGTTCCAGCGGGTCACGTAGCCGCTTCCTGACCCTGCCCTTTTCGCACGCCTTTCAGCAGTGCCTGGGTCACATCAGACGCCTTTCCGGAAGGCGAACAGACCAGCCCGAACTCACGGTGCAGAGGGGGGATGACCGGCATCACTGACAGGCCGCGCCGTTCCGCTGGCAGGGCAGATTCCGGCACCAGCGCGACACCCATGCCTTCACACACCAGCAGGCAGGCGCTAATCCAGTCGCGGACTTTTACGCGCACGTCAGAGAGGCGGAATCCCGACTGCTCCATCAGGCTTTTGCCATTAACCACACATCCCCCTGTCGCAAGCACAAAGGGGTGGTCTGCCAGCTCCTGCAGGGTTATACCGTTCGCGCCTGACTGACCGGTGTGCGGATAGCTGGCTGGCATGACTGCGACCCATGCGTCCTGCCCTAATATCACATCAGCACGTCCGGGCGTGGGGTTCATTACCACCCCCAGCTCAACAGTGTCTGCTGCCAGCCACTCCTCCACTTCTTCGTCTGTTCCTTCGAGCACCACCACCTCCATGCCGGGATGCAGACGCTTAAAGCTCCGCAGCAGGCCCGGCAGGAGTGTGGATGTCACAGAGGGAAAACTGGCAAGCCGAATGCGTCCGCCCTTTAAACCCTGACTCTCATCAGCCAGCACGCGGATCGCGTTGAGCTGCGACAGCATACTTCTGGCATGTTCAATGACCTGCTCTCCCAGCGCGGTGACACCGATGTGCCGACGCTCACGCACGAATACCGGGAACCCGAGTGATGACTCTAACTGGGCGATAGCCTGGCTGGCGCCAGACTGCGTCATGCCGGTCGTTTCAGCAGCACGCGAAATATTGCTGGCATCGGCCACCGCTACCAGCAAGCGCCAGTGCAGAAGATTCATCATGGTTATCAGTAGCCCAGCTAATAGTAAATTATTGAAGCATTAATTTTACAGAATCCTCTGCGTTAAGCACAGTCTGTTCAGTCACGACAAAGAGAATCTCACACCGCTTTCAATGTTAACGGAGAAGACATGAAACTTTACTACGCCCCGGATACCTGTTCGCTTTCGCCCCACATCGTACTGCGTGAACTGGCACTGGCGTTTGAGCTGGTTAAAGTGGACAACAGGAACAAGCTCACCGGGGACGGACGCGACTTTCGCCTTATCAATCCCAAAGGCTATGTCGCTGCGCTGGAACTGGACGACGGGCAGATACTGACTGAAGGGCCTGCGATTGTGCAGTACCTCGCCGATCTGAAACCGGAAAGCAGGCTGGCACCACCAGCAAAGAGCTGGGAGCGGGTTCGACTGCAGGAGTGGCTGAACTTTATTACCAGTGAAATCCATGCGGGGTCCGCGCTGCTGTTCAACAAGGCACTGCCCGACGCTGTCCTGGCGATTTTTCGTGAGAAGCTGTTCCGGCGATTCGACTATCTGCAGGCTACGCTGGCCGAAAAGGCCTTTCTGATGGGAGCGTTGTTCTGCGTTGCTGATGCCTACCTGTTTACCGTACTGGGCTGGTGTAAGTTCTTTAACATTGATCTGAACCGCTGGCCTGCGCTGGTGGCGTACAGGGCGAGGATCAGTGCGCGCCCTGCTGTGCAGGCGGCCTTACTGGCAGAGGCGTCACAGTAAACACGGCAAGGTTGGCAGTCCGGATGCTGAAGTGGGCAAATACTTATCGTTTTACCCGCAACAGGTTACTATTTCCGGACTGACGTTTCAGCAGGGAACAGGCTTTATGATTAATACCGCGAAGGTGGAAACCTTTTTCATCAGGAATGCCGGTAAGGACTTTGAGGTCACGCTATTAAGAGCGAAGGAGGCCAGCCAGTGTATCCTTTTTGCGGCAGGTGCTGGCGGAAGTCCATTGCGTCATCTTGAGCTTCTGCAGACCTTTAGCCGCAATGGTATTTCAGTGGTAGCGCCCCATTTCGAACGGTTAAGCTCTTCCACGCCCGCAAAGGCTGACTTGCTGGAACGCAGCCAGAGGCTTGCCCTCGCCCGGGATAAGTTTTGTCAACATTATGCGTCGTTTACCGGTGTCGGGCACTCTCTCGGCACTGTGATTCTATTGATGCACACCGGGGCAACGGCCTGGACCCGCACCAGAGAAAAAGTGATTTATGCTGGCAAACAGGATCTGAATCAACTGGTGCTGTTAGCCCCACCTGCCGATTTTTTCAGAGCACCTTCGGCACTCGCCTCCGTGAAAGTGCCGGTGAAAATCTGGACTGGAGAGAAGGACACGCTGACACCGCCATCGCAAGCGCTGTTCATCAAATCAGAATTAGATATTCGAACTAAGACAGAACTTTGCGTGATTAACGATGCCGGGCATTTTACCTTTATGAACACTCTGCCGCCGCATATCACAGACACCCATCCATCACGCGAATCCTTTCTTCTCAATCTGGGAGAAGAAATATCCCGTTTTGTCACTGGCTGGCTGACTTAACCAGATAATGCATCACACCTTAATTAAACCGATCCTTTTTTTTCAATCACCAGCACGCGGGCGACGCCCTGTGGATGCGCAATGTGTTCTGTCCCCTCGCTTGCATAGAAAATATCACCTGCTTTTAATTCTCTGCTTTTAATTTCACCCTTTTCTTTATATTGCATTTCTACACAACCATCCATTACAGCAAAAACTTCCTGACCATCGTTGATGTGCCACTTATAAGGCTGATCGGTCCAGTGAAGTTTCACGCTGACATTATCGAAGCTGGCAATATGCTGTGAGTCCCAGGCTTTCGAGCCGGTAAAGTCCTTACTGCAATAAAAATTCATTTTAGCTTCCTCAACAGAAGTGGTTTAACGCCATCGACATCATCAATATCAGAGAGAGTTGATCGATTCTATACGTCAGGCATCTCTTGTCCTGATCTGTCCCCTGGTTGTCCGTTTAATGGCTGAGCGGGGAGGTGACAATGAGTTCCCGGCAAATCCGGCACCGCACATGTCCGTTTTGTGCCAGAGCAGGCGTTGAGCCTGTGGTAATGTGTTTACGATTAGCCACAGGGATGCTTCCGAACAGGTATGGGCAGAAATCACATGGATGACGAATAGCCTGTGTTCACACCAATGCCAAAAGGTCTGCAATGAAATCGATCGGTCTGCAAAATATGTATCGTTCTGCAAATGAGAACACCGTTGCCATCTGGTCGGAAAATGCAGGAATCGGGGAAATTAAACAGGGAAACTATTACGATCCGGTAAGGCTGGCTCTTGCTACGGGCATTCAGCCACCGGTGTCTTTTGATGTCTCACGTCTTATTTGTGAATTACAGCAGCTCACCAGGGATGACCCCCTTGCCGATGTCTTGCCTGCACAAGGTTTCCATTTTACCTTTCTGCCCCTGACCCTGCCGCTCTATAACGAAAACGAGCCAGTTCCCGAAAAAATCGATGAATTGGCGAATATCTGGAGCGGATTTGATGCTAAAAAAATTGTTATCAGAGATCTTCGGTTAGTTGCGTTGCCCAGTCAGTTATTGCTTGCGGGGATCCCTGATAGTTCTGCAATTGCCATGCGCCACTCATTCTGCGAAAAAGTTCTGGAGTCTCACTGGGAAAATGAGTTGCTGATGCGTCATACCGGCAGCCCATTACCAGCACCCTTCTGGCACAGCACTATTCTGCGCTACGGGGCTGATTTTTCACCCGCATCCGTGCGTGAGTTTATCTCTGAACGTCAGGCCATTAATTTTGGGGATGTTGCTGGAGATTTAAAACTGGCGAGGGTCAACTACAACTGGACAACATGTTATCCATTGACGTATTAATTAAGACGAAGTAATTACATGCTCAATAAGACGTCTTATCTTCCCCTGCCTGCACTCGCGTAAACGCTTCAGAAGTGGATAACAGGCCCCTTTTTGCGCATATCAGCCTCAACCCGCCCAAAACCGGCTTTATGCCTGAAAACCCTCTTCTGGTGAAAGCCGGTTATTTTCGCAACACCGCCTGCTTCCACAAACCTGATAACGTTCACAGTGAGGCGACTTCTTTACCTCCTGCTCTTCTGGCTGAAGAAAAAAACGCAGGAAATTTAAAAAACTGCCGCGAACTGCCGATAACACCTGGTAGCGACATTCCGTACGCAGGAGAGAACATCCATGTCATTACCCGACACCCACAGTAAGCAACAGGAAATTACCGACATCACGACGCGTGCTGGTGTGATCCTGCGGACGCTTCGCGACAGTCTGCAACAGCTGGGGCTTGATAAAACCATTGCCGATGTGGCGGGAAGCATCCCGAACGCCCGCGAAAGGCTGGGTTATGTCGTCACAATGACCCGCGAAGCAGCAGAGGGCGTTATCAACAGCGTGGAAATTACGCAGCCTCTGCAAACTGAGCTGGGAGAAAAAGCGGAGAAACTCACGCAACGCTGGGATGCCACTTCCGGTACGCTGTCAGACAAACAACAGACCCAGGCATTAGCTGCAGATACCGTTGCCTTGCTGAATGATGTTCCCCGTGTCACGGGTCTGACCCAACAGCAGTTGCACGCGATTATGATGTCACAGGGCTTCCAGGACCTCACAGGACAGATCGTGCAGGCTATGATGGCCGTGCTGAATCAGGCTGAACAGCAGCTGATACAGGTCATCCGTGATAATACCGGCTCACATAGCACCGCCGAGCGCACTGCGCCGTCTAAACCCTCCTCCGCATCAGAGACCCCTGCCAGTCAGGATGATGTGGACGACCTGCTGGCCAGTCTGGGAATGTAAGCTGACATAATAAAACCACGATGAGAACGGACGATTAATAAGCAGAGAGACTTCGCCAGGGCAACGTCCTCCTCGTTTAAAGATATTGTTGTATCGCCCTGCTGAATTCACAGTCAAAAGCGGATATCACTAAAACAACTGTGTTAATCAAAGAGGCTGCTCCGGGGTACAAGAAACTTTGCCCCTGAGCATTACAGTTTCAGTTCAGCTTCTTTCAGCGCGGTGCCACCACCCATAACTTTATAAAAAGTATTGAGATTTTGATAGTAAGCCTGCTCAACGCTGACAAGACTGGTACGTGCCGCATAGAGCGAACGCTGCGCAGTTAACGCGTTAAGATAACTATCCACGCCATTCTGATATCGCTGATCTGCCAGATTGTAATAGTTCTGCGATGCAGCAACATTGTTACGCTGACTGGACAGCTGATCGTGAATCGTACCCCGTCGACCCAGTGCATCAGCTACTTCCTGAAAGGCCGTTTGCACCGCCTTCTCATACCCGGCTACGTAATAATCTTTCTGCGCCTTAGTATAATTAAGGTAAGCGGTGTTATAACCTCCGTTGAAAATCGGCAAAGAAATAGCGGGCGCAAAAGACCATATTCCGGCTCCGTTCCTGAAAAGCGAGGACAGTTCAGAACTGCCGATACCGCCGCTGGCCGTGAGTGAAATACTCGGGAAGAAGTTAGCGCGGGCTGCACCGATATTTGCGTTCGCGGCTTTGAGAGTATGCTCAGCCTGTAGTACGTCCGGACGGTTATTTAGCACATCCGATGAAACTCCAGCGGGTACTTCACGTATCGCATTACCGATCGACTCAATATTCTGCGGTAACAGATTCTCAGGTACGTTTTTCCCCACCACCAAATCAAGGGCATTCTTATCCTGAGCCACACTGGTGGTATAACTGGCGACGTCCGCCTGCGCGGTTTGATAGAGGGTTTCTGCTGACGCAATATCTACCATCGAACCTACACCGTTTTGCATACGTTTACGAGTCACCTCCAGTGACTGACGCGCACTTTCTGCTGTCTGTTTCGCAATGATAAGAGTGCTTCGGTCAGCGGCAAGCTGTAACCAGTAATTCACTGTGTTATACAACACGGTCAGGCGCGTGCTTCGGGCCCCCTCCAGAGTACTGAGGTATTTTTCATATTGCTGACGACTCAGACTTTGATTCTTACCAAAAAGATCCAGTTCGAAGGAGCTGATGCTCCCCTCAGCAGCAAAATTATTACCCAGGGCAGTCTGATTCCCCTCTCCCGTCAGCGCACGTGAGCGGGTACCACTCACACTGGCACTGACAGAAGGGAACAGATCGGCTCGCTGCTCTCCATACTGCGCATGTGCGGATTTAACACTGGCCACCGCTTCACGAAGATCGCGGCTGCTGTCGAACGACATCATTACCACCTGATGCAACTTCGCATCAAGGATATAATCCTGCCAGCTGATGTCACGATAATTAGCCGGCGCACCTTTTAAGGTTCGGTAGGCATCGCCATTTGGGGTTGTCATACTACTCACATTGGTGGGACGATCGTATTGCGGATCGAGTGAAACGCACCCTGTGATTGAGCAGGATAAAACCAACATTAAATGTCTTGCATGCATAGTCATTATTCCTCTGCCTTCACAGCAGTAAAGGTTAATTGTGCATCACCCAGCGCAATTGCCGGGAATATGCGACGGATCGTAAAAAACAATAAAAAACTTCATCCGCAAGATTCTGGTTACAGCCGACTGAACAGATGACGCTGCGTCATTAAAAATAACGTGTTAAAGTAGAAATATTTTATTATTGAATATCTTTCATTAAGTCATATACATATCAAACCCCTGAGTCAGATTGTTCTCTGAAAATATTTCCCTGCTTTAAAACCCACCTCAGATTTTCTGTGCCTTCCCTGACAATCCAGTGGTCCCGGGGCATTATTACTGCGTACTTCAGAACCGACATATACGTTGAAAAAATGAGGCACGATTGTCTCTTTTCATCAACGCAGCATGCTGTCTGATTCAATTGCTTTGATCTTCTGATAATAGTGGTAACTATCTCAATAAATTCATACTCATCGAACCTGACAGCCACACCGTTATTTGCTGATAATCTGAAATATTCATCACTGAAATAAACAATCCTGATAAGCCGTTTTAACTGATTGTTTTTTAATACCGTGGCAAGGCTTTCAAGCAGAACATCACGCAGGGCAGTTACAGGCTGGTTATGGACATGATTAATTCTCTTCAGCTCACTCAGAAGGGAAAAAGATAGTCTTTCAACCACCCCTCTTAGTAAATCTTCTTTATCAACGAAATGCCAGTATACCGCACCCCGCGTGACCCCGGCCTGGGTCGCGACTGACTGAAGAGTGGTTCTGGATATGCCTGAGTGACAAAAGCATACTTCTGCCGCATTCAGTATTTTCCTGCGTGTAGCATCAGTTACTATCTTCGTAGTCCTGACCACAGTTTACCACCTCAGACTATTCATTCTCAGCATTCAAACCAGAAAGTACTGACAGGGCTTCCCCTGCCAGTATTTTGCTACTCAGATTTACTGTTACTGACTTTTTTACTATTGCCAAGCCAGCCCGAAACTAAAACATAAAATAAGGGGATGTAAAATATTGCCAGTACGGTGGCCGTAATCATTCCGCCTATCACGCCGGTCCCTATTGCATGTTTACTTCCTGAACTGGCCCCTGTTGCAATGGCCAGCGGAATGACTCCCACAATAAAGGCCAGAGATGTCATGATAATAGGGCGTAATCTGACCCTGGCAGCCTCAATAGCAGCTTCATAAATAGGGGTGCCATTTTTCTCATGTTCATCACGGGCAAACTCCACAATTAATATGGCATTCTTTGCAGAGAGACCGATGGTGGTCAGTAAGCCGACCTGGAAAAACACATCATTTTCCAGGCCACGCATCAGCGTTGCAGCCACCGCACCAATAATACCCAGTGGTATCACCATAAGAACTGAAAGCGGAATACTCCAGCTTTCATAAAGCGCGGCAAGACACAGAAATACAAACAGCAAAGAAATGGCATACAGCATGGGGGCCTGAGATCCAGATAACCTTTCTTCAAAGGAGAGTCCCGTCCATGATACATGTATTCCTTCGGGAAGCTGCTTTGCAATCTCTTCCACTGCTTTCATTGCCTCGCCTGAACTATATCCTTGCGCTGGTGAACCTAAAATTTCAATAGCCGACTGACCGTTATACCGCTCCAGTTTTGGAGAGCCGTAAATCCATTTACCGGTAGCGAAAGACGAGAATGCAACCATATTGCCGTCACTGTTTCGCACATACCACTTGTTAAAATCATCAGGGGATACGCGGGAGTCGGGTTCGCCCTGAATATAAACTTTTTTCACACGTCCATGATCGTTGAAATCATTTACATAGGTTGAGCCCCAGGCTGCCGACATCGTGTTATTAACATCAGAGAGACTGAGCTTCAGCGCACGCACCTTTTCATCATCAATTATCACCTGATACTGCGGCTCATCGTTCATTCCATTAGGCCGGACCATGGAAAGCGCCGGATTTTTCGCTGCCATACCCAGAAACTGATTTCTGGCCTGCATCAGCTTTTCATGCCCGCTGCCGCTTCTGTCTTCAAGGAAGAGGTTAAAACCAGTGGCATTACCGAGCTCCATAACCGCTGGTGGTGCAAAAGCAATTACCGTAGCTTCCTTTATTGTGCTGAAAAAGCCTATTGATCTGCCCGCTAACTCAAATACACTGCCCTTTCGTTCGCTCCAGGGTTTTAGCTGAACAAACACCATCGCAGTCCCCTGTCCGCGCCCGGAAAAGCTGAAACCGCTTATCGCCAGGGTTGAAGCAACGACGTCCTTTTCATGATCCATATAGTAATCAGAAATTTTAGTCAGCACCCGCTGCGTCTGGGCTGCGCTGCTGTTCACCGGCATCTGCACCTGAACAAACAGGTTACCCTGATCTTCATCAGGCAGAAAAGCGGTCGGCAGTTGAGGAAAAAGCACAACCAGAAGCGCCACAATTGCAAAGAAAATAAGCAGTGCGCGTTTCCGTGCGCGAAGCGTTCGCGCAACTCCATTACGGTAAAGTACCGTTCCTCGCTCAAACTTCCGGTTAAACCAGCCAAAAAATCCTTTTTTCTCATGCTGACCTTTCTTTGCAGGACGAAGAAGAGTTACACAGAGCGCCGGGGTGAAAATCAGTGCTACCAGCACGGAGAGTGCCATGGCTGACACAATGGTGATTGAAAACTGCCTGTAAATAACCCCGGTTGAGCCACTGAAAAACGCCATCGGCAGAAAGACTGCTGACAAAACCAGACCGATCCCAATCAGTGCTCCGGATATCTGCCCCATTGATTTTCGCGTGGCTTCTAACGGTGAAAGGCCTTCTTCCTCCATTATTCGCTCAACGTTCTCGACGACGACAATGGCGTCATCAACCAGTAAGCCGATAGCAAGCACCAGACCGAACATAGTCAGTATGTTTATGGTAAAGCCAAAGGCAGACATGATGCCGAATGTACCCAGTAATACAACGGGTACAGCCATGGTCGGGATCAGCGTTGCTCGCCAGTTCTGCAGGAACAGGAACATGACCAGGAAAACCAGTGCGATCGCTTCCAGCAGCGTATGCACCACACCCTTTATTGAGGTACTGATGACAGGCGCGGTGTCGTAAGGATAAACAATTTCAACTCCCGCCGGTAAGGTGCTTTTAAGATCCTCAAGCCTGGCGCGCACAGCTTCTATCGTCGCCAGTGCATTAGCCCCGGTAGCCAGTCGCAGGGCGATCGCAGTACTGGGAAGATTTTTGTTATATTTGGAGTGTATGGTGTAACTTTCAGCCCCCAATCCAACTTTTGCCACATCTTTCAGCAGCACCCGCGAACCGTCTGGCTGCACCTTCAAAAGAATATTTTCAAATTGTTCTGCAGTGGTAAATCTTGTTTTGCCGATAATAGTGGCATTGAGTTCGGTGCTGCTTTCTGTAGGCAGTCCGCCAAGCTGTCCGGATGAAACCTGAACGTTTTGCGCCTGAATGGCCGAAGAGACATCGTTTGGCGTCAGCTTATAGCTGTTGAGCTTCGCGGGATCCATCCAGATACGCATCGCATTCTGAGCCCCCATGACCATGAAATCTCCGACCCCACTTACGCGTGACAGTGGGTCCTGAAGCCTGGAAACCATGTAATCACTCAGGTCGAAACTGCTCAGGCGTGCGTCTTTAGATACCAGTCCGACTATCAGCAGAAAATTTATCTGATACTTGGCTACACGTATCCCCTGCTGTTGAACCTCGTCTGGCAAAAGCGGATTAGCCAGTGATAGCTTATTCTGAACCTGAACCTGAGCAATGTCAGAATCAGTTCCCTGATCAAACGTGACGGTAATCGTAAACGAACCATCAGAATTGCTTTCAGACTTCAGATAGCGAAGGTTATCCATCCCGTTCAGTTGCTGTTCAATAACCTGAACTACTGTGTCCTGCACTGTGTTCGCCGAGGCACCGGGATAGTTACCACTGATAGCAATAGCCGGCGCGGCAATGTTCGGATACTGATTAATAGGTAACTTGAAAATGGCCAGAGCACCGGCAAACATGATGACAATGGCGATAACCCACGCAAATACAGGCCGATCAATAAAAAAGCGTGACATAGCGGTTCCTTACTTCGGCTGAGTTGCGGCCTGATCTGACCGGACGGCAGCCGCGGGGTTGGCTTTCACTTCCTGACCTGGCTGGACATTCTGGGTGCCATCAACGATCACACGCTCTCCAGCCTTAAGGCCTTCGCTGACGATCCACTGGTTACCGACTAAGCGTTCCGTGACTACTTTTCTTAGTGCGACCTTATTATCTTTCTCGACAACGAGAACCGTTGCGCCCCCATCAGGATCACGGGTAAGCCCGCGCTGCGGAACAAGTATTGCCCCTTTCCGGACACCATCCTGTAAGCGGGCTCGAACAAACATCCCCGGCAGTAAACGTCCATCTGGGTTAGGAAATTGCGCCCGGATTATGACGGAGTCCGTTGCCTCATCCACGGTGACTTCAGAAAATTTAAGACGACCTGGATAGGCATAATCTTTTCCGGTATCGAGACGCAGGCGAACGTCAGCCTGCTGAGTGCCTCCACTCGATAAAAGCCCCGCCGAGAGGTCCTCCTGAAGCTTTAACAGCGCCGTCGAGGACTGAGGTATATCGACATAGATAGGATCGAGTTGCTGAATGGTTGCGATAGCATCCGTCTGATTAGCCGTCAGCAAAGCACCCTGCGTAACCGAGGACCGACCAATGCGACCGGATATGGGTGCGGTTATTGTGGTATATCCGAGATCAATTTTTGCGGCATCAACCGATGCCTGAGCCTGAAGCCAGGTTGATCGAGCATCATCTGCGTCCTGTCTGCTGATGGCTCCATACCTGATGAGTCTTTCGTAGCGTTGCGCCAGCAATTTTGCCGACTGCAGCGCAGCTTCTTGTTTTGAAAGTGTTGCCCGGTAGGATGCCGGGTCAATCTGATATAATGGCTGTCCGGCTTTAACTACGCTTCCCTCTTCAAACAAACGCTGTTTGAGAATGCCGCTAACCTGGGGCCTGATTTCTGCAACCAGGAAAGCAGACGTTCTTCCCGATAACTCGGTAGTCAGCGTAACATCTTCATATTTGAGCGTAATAACTCCGACCTCGTTTGACGGAGCGGGTGGCATAGCAGATGAACGATCACATCCTGCCAGCAGTAATGTAAAAAGCGTCACGAGATAAGCTTTTGGTGTAAGGAAGGTCCGGATGATCATTTCAGGGCTCATTCAAGTAGTATGTTCATTCTAGTATATTCATACTAAAATGAAACATGCAACAGATCTCAGGAGTAAAAAGGCGATGACAGATGTAAGCACTGATGGCCTCAGTGAAAAAAGCAGAAACCGTAAAAATCAGGTGCTTGATGCTGCGGCTAAATGTTTCAGAGAGAGTGGTTTTCACGGCAGTAGTATTGCGCGTATATCAAAAATGGCCGGCATGAGTCCAGGGCACATTTATTATCATTTTGAAAATAAGGAAGCGATCGTTGAGGCACTAATTGCAAGGCAGGAAAATACAATACTTGAGCTTTTCAAGGACATTGCGGTAGGTCCGTCTGATGAAGCCCTTTCATCCGCAATGGCACGTTACACCCGAAAAATGGTTGATCACCACATGGACCCGGATTTTGTCGGTTTGTGGCTGGAAATTGCGGCAGAGTCATCAAGAAACCCGGCAGTGGCTAAAATTTTACATCTTTCTCATAAGAAAACTGAAGCGCTTTTAGAAGCACAATTGCAGGCCAGAACGGGTATTACGCAATCAGCTGACCTTAAAAAGCTGCGTTCAGTCATGCATATAATACCAATTATATTCAATGGATTATCTGTATATTCTTCGATTTGGTCTGACGAGGACAAAACTGATAAGACTGTGCTTACGGCTAACATAAATGAAATTATCGATCACTTTCTGAAGGGCTTGTAAATTTATCTTTTTGTCTGGCAAGCTCTCTTCTGCATGGTCTGGTTTACACCTGTTGAATAAACGGCATCAACAGTGATGTCCGCTTCGTGCCAGAAGTGGACATTACTAACAACAGGTTATTTTGATCAATTAAACGCAGCCAATTCACTATTATTGTTTATGCATCAGCATGGTTAGCATCTCGCAGAAGGCCTCGCTTGCAGGATTAACGCGGTGTTTATTCAGGCGTAGCAGGCAATCAACCGACGGCAGAGGCATCAATTTCTCAAGTTCATACACATTAAAAATCGTTTTCTCAACGCTGTATTGATTGAGTATACCTACCCCTAGTCCCGTGGTTATCGCCGCAAGCATACCAGCCACTGAAGGACACTCCAGCATCACAGCAAATGGAATTTTTGCCTGGCGAAGTTTCTCCTCAGCCAGGTTACGGTAATAGCAATCCGGTCCCCAGGTAATAAGCTTCAGGCTCTTATCCGATTCATGCCGCCAGGCAGGCGATGCATACCAGTTTAATTTTTCACTCCACAATACCTTATCTTCCGTCGATGCCGTGCCCGTGAAATCCTGATGTAAAATGATCTCCAGACTTCCTTCAGAAAAATGCTGACGCAGGAGATGACTTTGCTCCACCACCAGTTGTATATCCACCTCGGGGTGGTGATAAGTGAAGGTTGAAATCACCCCGCATATTTCGGTCATTGAGATGTGTTCAGTGACCCCAATTCGTAGCTTGCCACGTAGCGCCGAAGGCGAAAAATAGGCCAGGACATGATCGTGTTCAGTGAGTATTTTTTCCGCATGGCGCAGCAGAACGCTGCCCTTTTCTGTCGGAACGGCTTTTCCGGCGAGGCGCGTAAGTAGCTGGCATTGAAGTTGATCCTCAAGGCGTCTGAGCTTCCAGCTTACAGCAGACTGGCTCAGGTTAAGAAGTAATGCAGCCTTACTCATGTTGCCCGTTTGCAGTACGGTCCGGAAAACTCTGAGTGAGTCAACGGAGAGTCGTTTATTCATTTTTGTATGACAAAAGTGGGTTTACAGCAGGAAAGAATGTCACTGGTGTCATGTTCAGTCAACGGATAGCCTGACTGAAACAAACACAACGGAGAAAGCTGATGCCCGCTAATCACCCATTACTGAATGACGACATTCTGATCAAAGGTTGTCGTATTGCGACCGGGATCCATGGTTCAGGAATACCTCTGGTGCTGGTTCATGGCACACCCGCACACTCAGTGATCTGGCAGTCACTGGTGCCGGTATTTGTCGATGCGGGTTTTCAGGTTCATCTGTATGACCTGCCTGGATTTGGCGCATCAGAGCGCCCTTTGACGGCTGATACCTCGGTTGCCGCTCAAGTCGGTTTTCTGCTGAAACTGCTTGAGCACTGGCAGCTCGAAAAAACACATCTTTTTGGTCACGATATCGGCGGGGCCATTTCACTCAGACTGGCGTTCGATAATCCATCCCTTCTGAAGACGCTTACGATTGCCGATATTCCCAGCTACGACTCCTGGCCTTCACCCACATGGAGAGATATGCGGGATAACTATGCGGATTATGCGCTTATCCCCGCCACTGAGCATTACCGCGCGATGTCACGCCAGTTAAAGATGGCTGTTTTTAATAAGCATCTTATGACAGAGCAGCGGCTGGAAAGTTATCTCGCGCCGCTTTGTGGTGTGGTAGGGCAACCTTCATTTTATCAGCATCAGGTTGCGCACTATAATGCCTGTTACACTCGTGACTTTGCAGAAAAATTGCCGCAACTCCGGCTGCCTGTGCAGGTTTTATGGGGCGCCGAAGATGAATGGCAACCCGTTGAGTATGGAAGGCGTTTGCAGCGCGACATCGTCTCTTCCTCGCTGCATATCTACGAACAGGCCGGACACTTTTTAATGGAAGATGCCCCCTTGCCTGTCGCCGCACAGTTAATTGATTTTGTTAATCAACATAATATGAGGTAGAGACATGATCCTGATCGGAATGCTGGATTCACCCTATGTCAGACGGGTTGCTATATACATGAAAGTAATGGGTGTGCAGTTCGAACATCGACCGCTTTCGGTATTCAGCGATTTTGATGCCTTAACGAAAATTAACCCGGCCGTTAAAGTTCCAACACTTATCACAGATGATAATCAGGTGCTGATCGACTCCACACTAATCATTCATTACCTTGAGAAATATTGCGGTCAATCGGCTGCACCCACATCAGCGTCCGGAGCGGAAGAACTCCGGGCTCTGCATCTTACCGGCTTCGCCCTGGCAGCCTGCGAAAAAGCGGTGCAGATTGTGTACGAACAGCGTCTCAGGCCGGAAGAAAAACAGCATCAGCCCTGGTTAAATCGGGTAACTCAACAACTTCATGGTGCCTTGCAGACGCTGGAAAACGGGCTGCGGGAAAGTCATCCTGACATGCTGTCCGTGGCCGGTATCAGCATCGCCGTGGCCTGGAGTTTTACAGAATTGATGTTGCCGGATACCATCAGCCGCGCGCTGTATCCGGAAGTAACCAGGTTTACATTGCTGGCCGAACGGCGACCGGAATTTTTGGCAACACCTTTGAGTTAAAGAGCGTGGGTTGCGTCTCACTGATGCAGTATCTGTATAATGAGAAGCACATCAGCCCAATACCTTTGCGAAACAGACGGCCTCTTCTCTGCCTATGTATGGATCATAATTTTCAATACGGACATACCCATTTTCCTCGTAAAAATTCACGGCCCGATTGTTGATATATCGGGTTTCTAACCTCAGCTCAGGATATCCCATTTCTTTGGCGGAGTTTTCCAGAAAAGTGAGTAAAGCGCGACCAACTCCAGGGGCACTTCGGTCTGAAAACATTCTTTTAAGCTCGGCTATATTTTGCGTTAATGGCCGGATAGCGCCGCATCCTATAGCTTTGCCTTGAGAATTCTTTGCTAATGCCCATAAAGCTTTGCCATCACTCATTGCTTCAGCGGTGAAATTGCTTTTACCGTTATCACCAGTAATAGCGGCAAGTTCTGCTGATAGCAATTCGACCAGGCGAAGGGAATCTGAAGAAAATGGATCTGATTTCTCTATTTTTATCATGGTTATATCCTATAGGATGAGGGTGACCAACATAAAGCATCCTGCTAAGGAGAGCATCAGCCCAAAGCGGGTAATGGGACAGCACTGTATCCAAACTATACCGAGAGTGACCTGATCCCAGGATTAAATATAACGCTCAGTTAGTAATATTGGATTCTTCCTTATGAGAATTACCCTTTCCTCAGCCCGCCGCAAATTCAGACGGCGCATGATAATTCAGTGCTGAATGTGGATGACACTCGTTATAATCCTGACGCCATTCACTGATGATTTTCCTGGCATGGCTGATATCGTTAAACCCGTGGTCATTCAGGCATTCCTTCGTTAAGTCATCCACGCAGGTCAGGTACTTGTTCCTGCGACCGGTGGCCTGCGCGTCCATAACAAAATCCATCGACCAGGTCAGATTGGGCACCGCCGGGCAGAGAAGCGGCAGACGTTCTGATGCCGGTTCTTAACGACGCCGTATGCATTTTATCCCCAGACCACTGAGATGATAAAGCAGGTACACGCCCTTGTGATTAACATGAAGCCCTTCGCGGCGCAGTACTTGCAGATGCGGCGGTAGCCAAAACGCCTGCGCTCTAGTGCCAGTTCGGTGATGCGTCCGGATAAATGCACATCCGACGCCGGACGCTGCGCTTCGTAGCGGCAGGTATGGAAGGTAGCGTCTGAAATAGCATGCCTGCGGCTGAGTTCTCTGGCCGATACCCCGGCTTTGGCCTCGCGGAGAATAGTGATGATCTGTTAGTCGGAAAAGCACTTCTTCATGGGGATCTCCTCATATGGCTTATGAAGACATTACTGACATCGGGGTATACTAATCAACAGCGAGCAGATCAAAGATATTCGAAGGCTATAAAATCTCAAGAATTAAAATACTACTTCCTGAGTATTCTCCTACAGCTTCTTCCATGCCGGCAAGCCTCGATTTTATCTCTATAGCTTCTTCCGGAATTTGCGTAATAACCTTACTAAGGCTTCCATTCCAACCCTCACCGAAATCGAATTCGGCTCGTTTTGTCGTATCGCCATTTAATGGTATAAAAGCACCGCTTATAGATAGTTTTATCCTGGCAGATTGCGTGCATGATACGGATATGGTCTTTGAAAGCTCTTTATACCCATTAACAGACTGAGCAACCTGTCCCCAATCAAATTCAATAGAAGGGAATTTTAATGTGCAGGTAGAGTTTGAAGGCGGTGCATCGGCACAGTTAGACAGACGAGTACCGGCAATCAAACGTGCATATGTTCTGTATATACCAGCAAACATACAGAATGTTGGGTTTTTGCCCTTACTACTGGGAAGATAGTCGGTCATAGATATAAAAAGAAGATTAGCGTCTCGCAAATTTTTTAACAATTCTCCCATTGTCACCGCATCAAATGCCAACGCTCTTCTTTTTACATGATTTACCGTATCCCAACTGGTATATCCTTCCTGACCTTCCGGAAGCCAATCTTTTGATATGACAAAGGATGCCAGATAACAATTCGTAACTTTATAGCACGGGTTAGGCATTGTCGATTCAAAATCAGCCGCCGTTACCTGACCTATAAACTTGCCGGTTGGTACCGCTGGAATTGTTGAAAGGCTTACATGAAGAGGTTCCGCATTTGCTGATACTATTAACAAAAAGAAAAGAACGCATAATATGCCAATATTTATTTTCATGTTAACCTCAGTTATCATCAGCCACAGAGAAGTTGATTATGTTTCAATAAAAAAATACGTTATGAATGTTTTTGGAAAATCGCCCATTACGCTAAAAAGACACAGGGGATTTATTGAATCAATAAGCTTTTGTTAATCATAATCGATGCGAATTAAGGCCGTTGCTGAGAAGTTACCCAGTTTCAGGCTGGCATCCTTTTTTTTCAACGGTGCTGCATCAATAGTTAATATATTAGGGTATATGAAACTTTTCCAGGTATTTAAAGGAAAAGGCTCCCCATTATTATAAAACGCAATGCCAAGATTCTCTTGCGTTGTAGCCAGCAAGGTACTATCAAATTCAGCTGCTGTACCTTCCATTAATAATCTCAAACTGTTTTTAGTGATGCCTTTGCACTCCAGAGAGTAATTCAGGCGCTGTAAATTCTTTTTGCCATCAATGTCAGTAACAGAAATGCTGTCACCGAAGTTGACCTCAATAACATTGTTATTATTAATAATACAGGATGGCGGAACGGTAACAGTTACTTTAACATTAACTATCGCTATATTTTCATCGGCCGCCCTGACTGAATGACATACAGAAAAGGAAAGCAGAGCGATTAATGGAATCAGTAATGATTTTAAAAATTTCATTCTCTTTCTTTTTCCATGATATAAAGCTGAACAACATAATTTTATGACAAAATTATATCCATCAGGCTTTACTATATTAAAATTAATCATAACTCATTTTAAAATTCACCTGAGCCAGATAGCTGCCGGGAGTCAGAGGCGCTTTTGTTCTCTCCGGTATGATAGTAAAGCTCAGTGCATTCTGCCCAGGGATTATCATTAATGGAGTGCCACGACTACCAACGTGTACATCGCGTCCCTGAATATCCTTCATTCGCAGCCCCATCCCCTCTATTCCCTGAACTTTAATTAATTCGGGATTATCTGCATCTCTCACACCACTAAAACTTATGGAAACCGAAAGCTCATTCCTGGCCCATACCAGCGAGTCATGACGCAAATACTGGCTGGCTACTTCATTGTTCAGGCAATCCTCCAGTCGTAACTCAAGTCTTACCGGTTTCCCCTGCGCGCCCACGCTGTGCAGGCGCCCGGTTCCCACTTCGCCCAGATCTACAGTTTGGTAAGCGCTGCTCATTTCCAGACGACAGACACTTTGGGTTAGCGCACCATGCACGTATATCGTCAGGTTCGCTTCTTCTATACCAGAGTTATCTGCCGCCTGAGCCTCACGTGCAAATACGACTACCGCGAATAGCACCAACTTTAGCATTAAGGTCAGAGAATAGGATTTCATATTTATTTTCGCCTGACTATGTGCCTGGAAAAGATGATTATCAATATTTATTGTCATACTCGCTTTCCTTATTACTCTGCTAATACGACACTATTTATCTCCATCACGTCTGACCCGGAATGATGTCTTTCATCCATTCATCTGGCTTACGCTAACCCTGGCCGGGGACATTCATGGCATCTTTTCAGGCACAACTGAGCAAATATTGCTGCTGCAACTAAAGCTGAGCTGAGGACGTCCACCATAGTCGTTGACATAAGTCAGTACAGGATTAGATCCCACTGCAGACGCACTCACTGTCAATTGCTGGCTTCCCCTGGGAGAGATCATCATTGGTTCAAAATCTTTAATACTATTCGTTTTACTGTTCCCTGCATCAACGATCGTCACGAAGTATGGCGTCGGGTTATTGACAATATACTTGTCGCCTTGTCGGCTAAGCGTGAGCTTCTCCTGAGGTGGCGGCGCGTTATTATCTATAGCAATAGATTCTGGCCGGTAAAATAATTTGATCCGGGTCTGCAGTGCAATTTGTAAAGTATTAGGCTTCGAACTTTTTGGCGGAATTTCGCGTAAGTTAAAGTAATAAAGTGATTCTCTGTCCTGAGCCAGCATATTTACCACCGGAAGCGCCTGGATTTTCACCTGGCTTGGCTTACCTGGCTCAATTCGTTGCACCGGTGGGAGCACCGTAAGAGGGCTCTGTATTTTTTTACCCTGCTCATCCTCAATCCAGCCCTGTGCCAGGTACGGGAGGTGCTTGTTCTCGTTGCTTACGTTCAGGCTTACCGAAGATTGACCACCATTAAAAATTACCCTGGTGCGGTCCAGAGCTATTGCAGCATGCACTGAATATACAGCTAAACTCCCCGTCAGGGCTGTTGGCAGAACGAACAGCAACAGGCTGTGCTTCCGGGCTAATTTCGCGACGCTACGCATCATCTTCTTCATCACTTACTCTCTATGATTCAATAATTTAGATATGTGGTATGACATCAACCGCGACGTGGCGCATTGAGGATTACGGTAATGAGTTCTCCCCTTCCACCTTTAACGGATGACAGGGGAGTAGTAAGGTGTTCATCAGCATATCTTTGGGTAATGGAGTCGGCATAGTTACCTGACACTGCGGGTTTCCGCTCCAGTGCACACTCATGGTCTCGCCATGATTAATGCCGCTCAGATAAGCACTGCCCCCGTCGTTGACGATACCGGTTTCCTGCCCGTGGATGTTATGCACCGTTGCACCGAAAGGCGGCTCACTTCCATCCGAAAGCTTAATGAACGCCATCGCCTTTTCACCCGCGATAACGCCAAACTTACGGTAGCCAATGGCCCCTTCTGTCAAAGTGGCCTGTACCACTGAGGTAGTTGCTTCTGCTCTATCCCCCAGTTGATTCAGGTCGATACTCGCCTTATTACGGTAATAGCTATTTACATCGCCAATTACAGCCTTACCCCAGATATTGGTCCTGCTCACCCGCCCATAACCGCGTACTGGTACATTCGACACCCCTTCGGTATCCACCAACATTCGGGTACCACCCGTCGTTCCGGCGCGGTGCAGTGCGCCTCCTTCAGTTGTCAGAGTCATTCCGCCCTGGGCGTTCATTCCAATCGCACTATAGCTGCCAGCCTGATAACTAGCGTTAGCGCTAAATCGCGCTAAATCGCCCTCGCGCGTGTAAAAGCCGCTGGCACTGCCCCCGGCGCGCGAGGACCCTGCTCTGACCTGATAGGTACTGCTCTCGTCAATCCGCCCGAAGTAACTCATGCTGTGAGTGTTATTGTCCCGATTTACCGTGGCGCTATAACTCACGCTTGCACCGTCGCCCCACGGTACTGATATCGACAAATAAGCACCATCATCATTGATACTGTTGTATTTATTACGGTATGCCGACAAGGATAAGCTGAGGTTCCGAAACCGCCCTACATCGAAATAGCGTGAGAGCGTTAGGTTGTAACGATTATTCGCCGCTCTGTCCCAGTAAGTTTCGTGGCTATAATTGAGGTAAGTGCTCAACCTAAGTTCCCGGAAATGCTTATTGAAAGTGACGGTGTACATCTCTTTGCCATTGCCAGTTGTACTGCCGTAATATCGCTTATCCAGGTACTGGCTCATACTCATAAAGTCCTCCTCCGAGAAGCGATAGCCAGCAAAAGTCACCTGGCTGTCGTACTCATCAAAATCTTTTGAATAGCTTAAGCGGTACGACGCTCCACTCAGAGAGTGATTTTCATCAGGCAGACGCGCCCGGGATTGAGTCGTATCAAGTGATAAGGCACCAAATGCCATTAAGTCTCGTCCGACACCCAGCGAAAGGGCATTATAATTGCCCCCCACCAGCGCCCCGCCGTAAAGAGACCATCCGTTACTGATACCCCAGGAGAATTCCCCTGTGCTGAATACCGGCCCCTCAGTTTGATGTTTAAAGTCAGAAGGCTGACCTGCAGCAAATTTGAAGCGCACTGAACCCGGACGTGTCAGGTACGGGATATTAGCTGTATTCATTGTGAACGTTTGTACGCTACCGTCCTGCTCTTCCACCCGAACATTAAGCTCGCCGCTGATCGCATCGTTAATATCTCTGATACGAAACGGACCCGTCGCTACAGTAGTTTCATACAGTACACGCCCCTGCTGGCGGATGATTACTTTTGCGTTCGTCTTCGCCACGCCCACCACCTCCGGAGCATATCCACGCAGGTTGGGTGGCAGCATATTATCGTCCGACACCAGGCTTGCCCCCGTGAAGCGGAAGCTGTCGAACATTCCAGAGTCTAAGTAATCCTCCCCCAGCGTCAGCTTTGCCCGCAATGCAGGTATCGCCCGGTACAGGTAGTACCTGCTCCACTCAAGTTGCTGACGCGAGGAATGGTTGTTCCCGCTCTGATTTTCCAGATTTGCCTGCCAGTCGGCACGAAGGCGCCAGGCGCCGAGGTTGGCCCCTGTCGTTCCGTTGCCACTGAGGTTATAGCTTTCGTTACTATTCTGCTGCTGACGTTGCGCCCGGCCATTAAGATTATAATCGAATAATATTCCTGGAATGCCTTCATCCCAGCGCGCAGGGGGATCCCAGTTATCATCCGTGTATTCAAGAAAAGCCTGAGGTATGCTCAGGTACAGTGATGAGTTTGATAAATCCCCCCGTACTGTCATTCCCTCTACACTATTTTCATCCAGGCATTCTTCGTTATGCCACCAACTTAATTTTCCAGTTTCATTGGCTTTAAAACCAAGTTGCCCAACAAGCAATCGATTCACACAGGCACGACTACCATTTACATCATCATCGGGGGCGTAGAACATTACCTCCTGCTCCTGCAAGTCATTTTTATTGACATGTACCGTCATGCGGTAAGAGCCTGGCATAATATAACCACCCTGTGAAAATCGACTAAGATCAATATTCTGGCGATCGTTCAAATCCAGCATATCAGTATTAAACTGGATATCATCGCTCGCATAAACCAGCGTTGCGGGAAGCCATAAAGCAAAAGTGAGAAATATACCAAAAGACTGATGTCGAAGCATAAATTCTATTGGATAAAATTTCATTTCATTACTCTATAATTGTGTAAGTCCTTTTTTTAGCGATACTGAATTCCGCATTAAAGGTCAAAAGTAATCGAGTACGAATCGTACTGAAGAGTAAAAATACCCCGATTTTATTGGCTGGTTATTAGCTACTATCTGCAAGGTATAATTTATTCTCATACTTCCCGGATTAAATGTATTGAGCGTTAAGGGTGAGCCTGGAATAATAACCTGTCCTCGTGGGTCCGAAATTCGGATTCCTACGCCGGACGCCTTACCCATGATACCGAATAAATCCCCCTCTGCATTTCCATCAAAAGTGATTCGGAATTGTTTCCATTCTGCCTGACTGGAGCGCCTGGTATCACAGTGTACTAAGTCAATTGAAAAATTCCGGGTGTTCCCCTGTCCGTTACGAATAATATCTGCCAGGGGTACTATGTCCATATCAATTACCTGCTCTCGACTGTCTACCGCAATAGTACAGGCAGTATCAATAATCGAGCCCTGCATATTGACACGTCCCCTTTCAGCAACAGTAATTTGCGCACCGACCTCCCAATGCAAAAAAATGCATGCCATTAAAAGGAGATGGCGCGCTACAGCTTTCATTTATTCATACTCTGCAGGTCGATTTATGCAGTGCATTGGGGGTGCCCTCATGCACTGCTTAAAACGTATAAATAAGAGATTTAGTTGTATGCTAAAGTGAAATCTGCAACAGACTGGAACTCACCTTCGGTGATTGGGGCTGAAACTTCTCCCGCCATGTCTCCCTGCATATAGGCTGCAAAGCTGAGGGTGCCACTACCATCCTGTAATACCTGTTCCTTTGTTGGTTCACCCAGTTTGATAACAGTTCCATCGCCAGAAGTAATAGCAATACTGGCACCAGAAGCAGTTCCGGTAATACCCAGCAGCCCATTATTGGCAGCAGATTCCATTCCGGTAAAAGTTAACGTGACCTTATTTTTAGACGCAGGCGTGCCGAAGGTACAGTTTTCTAAGTTGATGGAAAAATTGCGTGGTGTTGACTTCCCGCCATTATTCAGCGCAGCTTTAGAAATCTGGCCCAGATCCACGGTCTGATCTACTGAATCAGGGCTAATCGAACATGGCGCATCGATAATTGAACCAGTAAATGTGACTTTACCTTGTCCACTATCTGCATAAGCAGTCGTAGTCAGTCCAAAAGCCACTGTGGTAATCATCATAAGCTTGTTTAATTTCATTGGATATCTTCCTTATATTAAGATTAACGCTGCATTAAAAAATAAAGCCAGGTGTTTCAATGACCGTTTTAGTGACATTGATTTCAGAAAAATGGGTAATAACTTATGTGAATTGATTAAATTTAATAATTATAAATCCCATATTTTTTCAACACAAAAAGCAAGCTTAACAGTAGCTATACTCATTGAAACTGATGGGCCAATGATAAAAAGAACGTCATCTCAATTAGATAAACATTCATTTAGTATTCGATAATGATGCATAACACAAATCAGCTCTAACTGATTGCAAATTTCTAATCAGGCGTAACCATCTACAAAAAACACTGAGACCTCGAATAAAAGATCGCATTTAAATATTTTTTAGGTGCTTTATCCTGATGTCACGAGCATCTTATAGCAGTAACAACTAAATGTTAAGTAGATCCCAAACAGCAGTTTTTATTCTTTTGATAGCAATCACCTATTGATTTTTAATTAATCATCATAAAAATTGATTAAATAGCAAAGACCTACACGCTCTAAGCGCATTTTTTTTAGCTAACGTTTTTGTCATTGATGTGTGTCAATTTATACTAAAACTTAATCATTCCATTTTTGCTATCGACCTCAATATGTCAAAAAAAAATATATAAATAGACTCTATGTTTTTTAAGTAAAAAAACAATCATGCCTGAATTTTCTTTTTTCGTTTAAGGTTCGTTTATTTTTTTCAATATTGTCTTATCGCATTTATATGCAGAGTGGCCACTTATACAGAAGCGTTCTGTGATCATTTTTTCAGAAAAAAATTTTTGGCTACTATTCCTGATAGCCGCAGTCTGACCATACGCGATAAAGCGCATTACCGGGACCGGATTAGGTCGACGTTACCCGTGTGCCTGACCTGCCCCCAGCGTCAGATACAACGATCAGTTAGTAATATCTGAAGGTGATAGATGCAGTAAACCCGCTTGTGATTAGCGCAAAGACCTTCACGCCGCAGAAGCTGCCAGATACGGCGGTAACCGAAGCGGCGGCGTTCAGGTGCCAGCGCGATGATACGTAGAGATAGCTGTGGGTCAGCAGCCGGGCGCTGAGCCGAATAACGGCAGGCTGAAAGGGACAGACCAGCCAGCCTGCAGGCTTGACGTTGTGACAGACCGGTCGTATGACACATCAACATCACGGCTTCCCGCTTCTGGTCTGTCGTCAGTACTTTCGACCAGGAGCCACCTGAAGCGCCTCCTTATCAGGCATGGCTTTAGCCAGCAGCTTCCCGAGTCTGACATTCTCTTCCTCATAGGACTTCAGACGCTTAACCTCGGGCACCTCCATACCGCCCTATTTCTTGCGCCAGGTGTAAAAGCCTGGCATCGGAAATGGCATGCCTGCGGCAGAGTTCACGTGCGGATACCCCGGCTTAAGCCCCGCGGAGGATAGTGATGATTTGTTGGTCGGAAAAACGCTTCTTCATGGGAATCTCCTGATATGGCTTATGAAGACATTACGGACATCGGGGTGCACTAATCAACGGGGAGCAGGTCAGGAGCAGGGGTCACTCACCTGTAAAAGACCTAAAAAGATTTGAAAACTAACTATATAAAGATCTGCTGAACTTCCGCTTTTCGCTCTTAGCGGACATCAGCCCGATGATAGTCCGCTTTGTGCCAAGAGCGGACCTTACTAACATCATTGTTTTAATAAGCAGATAACGGGTTAGACCATGTGGACTTCATTGACCGCGCTCCATCAACTCTAGCGTCTGTCCATCGGGGCTTTGTAAATATATTACTCTGGTTCCCTGCATGGGGCCTGATAAGACTGTCTGAGGTTTACCTGGTGTTTTCCAGCCATACTCCGATACTTTGCTCAAGAGCGTATCAAGGTCTTCAACTATAAACGCAAGGTGAGCATAGCCAGGGATGTAGGGTGCTGAAGGTTCTTCTGGCTGTTTAATGTTATCGTATTGCAGTAATTCAATTTTGATACCAGCCAGTTCAAGTAACGCCATTCGTACATCAGCCCCCCTTGCGCCTGTGACTTCATCGATGATAGGCCCAGACATTTTCCCTTCGCGTAATAACTCCCCTCCAAGAATATGAGTCCAGAAGAGTAATGACTCTTCAATGTTTTTAACTGAAAAACCGACGTGATCCACCCTTTTTATCATGAAATTACCTGCTGAGTTTCAAAAAATGAGCACCAAACTATCTGAAATCTGTACTTTAGTAGTTCACGATAAGTGCGGAGGTAATTTACTTATCAAAACATATAGTTAAGCTTGGCCTAAATGATATATTTATGATTATCCACCGTGAGAGCTATGCACGTTAACTAATTCCTGTAGAAAAATACGCGACTGTGTCGCAAGCCTATATCAATTATAGAAAACCTGCGCTCGTCCGCTTTTCGCTCATAGCGGACTGTGCCCCGCAAGCATGTCTGCTTAGTGCCAGAAGCGGACGTCAGTATTTGTGCTGAAGGATCGCGCCGAGGGCCTCTGACGGGGTGCGGCAAGTAGTCTTATGATAAATAAGGCTGTCTGTCTCGCAGAAGAACTCTGGCTGTCAAGCGCCCGCCGGCCCGTTAACTTCTCTATGAATGAATGGTAGCATTGCCCGGTTCACTGGCATGCTTTATAACCTACAGGGAGCGTTTAATGCAGTTAATGAGAATGACCTACGACGATCTGACAAAGGGCGGCGGCGAGGCAAAGCTGCACGTTTACGGCGTAGGTACCTTCCCGGTCTTTTCCGGCCAAAAGCCTTATACCAATGATCCAAACTGTACCTATAAGCCTAACAGTGCCATTCCGGTCGGACGCTACTGGGTTGTTCCGCGTCCTGAAGGCAGTATCGCTAACCGGATCAGAGGATGGGCCGTCGACACCTGGAACAACTCAAATCATTCTGAGTGGTTTGCGCTCTTTAATTCGAAAACGATGAGTGATTCCATCTTCATCAATGGCGTTGCCCGCGGCGGTTTCCGCCTGCATCCTCTTCGGCCAGACGGCTCCGGAGAAAGTGAAGGGTGTATCACCTTCGTGCGGCGCACTGATTTCTATACGGTAAGACAGGCGCTGCTCCGGAGAAAAACAATTCGCGTGCCGGGTTCGCGAAACAGCTTGATGGCATACGGCTACGTTGACGTTCAGGGAGAAAGTAACTTTGCAAACTGCAAAATTCGCTAGAAAAGCAGCGGGTTTTTTCGTCTGCTTTATTGTGGCCTTTATGGTGTCGCGTTACGGGATGCCACTCTATCCGCTGACAGCGTGGCTCGTTGAACATTCTCACCAAATTTTCAGCAGTTATCAGGATGACGTATACGAAGCCGGTACGGATCCGGTTACGTTCTTTTCCCTTGTGACCGTTATCGCGTTTTACGCTTTAGCCATGTATTGGTTAGTAAAAATGGCAATTAAAAAAGTAAAACGTGGATAGACTGGTTGCAGTAAAAACCGGGGGTTTATACTGCCCTGCACTTCTGTCTGAAAAATCAACACCAAAAAGGGTTCGCGAGCGGGTTGTTATATTTAATATGGCAGAACGTCCCTGCCGCTAATATTCTGATGTCCGCTACTCGTTCAAAGCGGCGAGTCAGTTCCTTTGATTTCCTGAAAATGTTTAAGCCGCCGTTATGCATGCCTGATCAGAAACGCAGTGTCTCCAGGGCGGCGCAGATTTAACTGTAATGGATCTGATTTGCCGGAAAGTGGTTTGGTTAGGTCAGGTCAGGGATGTTTCTCGGCAGGCGTTCCTGAAAAGTGTTTCACTGGACAGAATATGCGGACTATCCAGGACCTGACTGTATCAACGCACTGAGTCTCTGAGGCATAGATGGTGCGTGACTTTTTCTGCGCCAGTTAAAGCAACAAAGCCAGCTCGTTCATAGAAAGTGAATGCCGATGGAGGCGCATTTGTGTTGATAAAATCAAACCAGTGGCCAGAATCCTTAAGTATCTCATTGAGCAGGGCACTGCCGACCTGCTTTTTTCTCCATCCTGCGTCTACATAGAGATGTCGCAGACGTCCGATACCAGTTTTTAGCGTAAATGGGTCGATGTTGAGTCCACAAATGCCAACGATTAATCCATCTACAGAAGCCCCAATGAGTTTTTCTCCTGGTTTATCAAAGCGGTTGTGTCCGCTAAGCCAGTTATCTTCCAGTCGGCGTAGCATGTTAAATCCTTCAGCCATGCTCTGCGATCTTAACTCAGCAAATCCTGGGCTGTCCGGGGTGACGTTTGTGAGTTGGATATCCATGATTCTTCCAGTGATTTCAATCTGCATAGTCTGGACAGAACTATGATTGTGTCCAGTATGACAATGGCACTCTCATACTCCTGATGCCATCAATACAAATGAGTAACAGGGTTAATCCGGATTACGTCTGGATCCTCATAAGAAAAGTCGCCCAAAGGCGGCTTGTCATTCTTTACGTGGTTTACCTGCATCCGAGCGCTTCTCCCGAACTTTTCCACCGTTGTTACAATCGCGGGGCTGGGTACCACCACCAGGTTTAGGAACAACTACGTCAGAATTGAGTGGTCTTCTATCCGCCATAATTCCATTTCCTGAAAGAATGGCAAAAGTTCCGCCTTTTTTGATACGCCTGATATCCCCGGAGGCTCGCAGGTGTGTCCTCAACAATTAATTCCTGTCAGTTGGACGGGTTGCGTGCCGTAACGATCCACGCCGCGCCGCCGATCATCACAGCCCCCTCATCGGCTAGACCCGTGAAGACGGCACGAACAGCATTCCAGGCGCAGGCGCGGACATCGTCGGGTTGATCGACAAGCGCACGCGACAGCGGACCGACCTCGAGCGTCATCTTCACCGCATCGTCGATCGCCGCGTCCCGCGTCCCACCCTTGCCGAACGGGACAGAAACATCGAAGGGTGCGATAGCAATATCGGTGAAGCCGGCTGCCGTCAGGATGTGTGCCACCCGCCCGCTATCGCCGAATGAAAAAGGGCTGAGCGATGCGAGATCGGGCAACGGAACGATACTCTTGAGCGCTTCAATAGGAAGTCGCATCCAATCATTATCAGCAACGCCGCGCCAGCAAACGAAAGCGACCCGCCCGCCTGGTCGGAGCGTGCGTCGCATATGGGCGAATGCCCCTATCGGATCATCGAAAAACATCACTCCGAAACGCGAAAACAGGATGTCGAACGAGCCCTCGGGCATTTCGGCTCTGCTCGCGTCGGCCACCTGGAACAGGGCTGGCGTAGCATATGGCATGAGCGCGCGCGCTCGGTCGATCAGCGGTTCAGATATGTCCACGCCCAGCACTTGCCCGCCCGCGCCCACACGGGCGGCCAGAGCCAGACTAGAAGCGCCCGCACCGCAGCCAATGTCCAGCACGCGCTCACCCTTCGCGGGCATGGCTGCTTTGATCGCGGCTTCACCGAACACCGCGACCATTGCATCGAGCCGGGCCTGGTTGGCGACCCAATGCTCCCCACTTTGACCTTTCCAGTCTGTAACCGGATAGGTATTTTGCTCAGTCATGCAATCTCCTTGTTCTGGTCTGTTCTCAATTAACGATCCATTTATCGGCGCCAGGAGAACAACGCTAATCAGGCCCATTCCGCGATGCGTTTCGCAATTGCCTGGGGTGCCTCAATATGCAGAAAGTGACCCAGGCCAGGGACAACCTCGTTCGTGCGTTGGGTAGCAAAACGATGCCGGTCATCGACCTGCGCGGGGAGTATGCAGCCGTCGTTGGCACCGTGAAGCGGCAACAAGGGCACCTTGATCGGCTGAGACATTCGGCGCGGCGCCTCAAACATGCCGGGCCGCAGCATAGCTGCGGTAGTACTTTAGGGGCGCGGGCATGCTCGCCCGCAGGTACTCGTGTAGCTCTTTCCTGAGCGCAGGCTCAAGCGAGAAGCAGGGCGACCACTGACGCCAGAGGTGGTCGATCAGGGCAACATCACGCGCGGCGGCGATCCATCCGCTTCCAGGCAGTTGAAAAAGTCCCATGTACCAGCTACGGCGTAGCTGGGCCGGGCTCGGCAAGAAAGGCCTTCGCAGTCGGTGGATGGTCTGGGAAGCCGTGCAGGAAGATCGTCGGCTGGCCATCGGCATCTCCACTCTGCAGCGCGTGAAAGGTACCGTGGGGCAGGTCGAAAGTGACGTGTTCAAATTCTATGTGTGCACCCATCAAACCAGCATCGACTGTTGAGCAGAAATACCCGCTATCGCACCATGCGATATTGCCGTGGTGACTGAGGCCATCGCTGGGTTGGCAAGATCACCGGCGGCATAGATGCCGGGCGTGCTGGTTTCGCGGCGATCGTCGACCTTGATGGCAATGCCGAGAGGGGTATCGACCGTTGCAAGGCCCAATGCTTCATGCAGGCTTGCGGACGGCTTATTGCGCGGATGCGCGAACAGGATGTCGACCACGACATCGGGAGCGGTATCGAGCTTGACGGTGGCACCATGGCTCCCGTGATGTGCAATTTCGGTGATCCGGCCATCAACGAGAGGTACCTGCCGGGCAGCCAGATCGGCCCGTATGTCGGGGGTGATGTCGTGGCCGTTGCCAAAGACAGTCAGCCTGTCTGTCCAGTCATGGAAGAGCCTGACCTGATTGTGCGATTGCGGACCAGACCAGACGAGGCCCCAGTGCTGGTCGGCGACTTCAAAGCCGTCGCAATAGGGGCATGGTATAATGGACGAACCCCAGCTTTCAGCAAACCCTGGAATATCAGGCATCTGGTCAGCGACGCCATAACTCAGAATCAGGCGGCGCGCCCGCAGGGTTTCGTTATCATCCGTGACGACGCAGAAATCGTCGATGGTGCCGGATACACTCTCGGCCCGCGCGTTGACCAGCTTAATCGTTGGGTAGCGTGCCAGTTGCTGCCGTGCTTCGGCCAGGATGTCCTGCGGCGGCTTGTGATCGTGGCCGAGCACACCATGCGAATGGCCAGCAAAGCGATTGCGTTGCCGGTTAGTGTCGAGGACTGTGACCCTGCGACGAGCACGGCCAAGCTGCAGTGCGGCGGCGAGACCGGCAAAGCTGCCGCCAATGATAATAACGTCATTCATAGTAATGAGTTCCGAGTTGAGGATTTAAGAAGCTGGGATGAATCTGGCGCACCTTGAACATTTACAAAACTACGTGGTATCGTAATTAAACCATTACGATACTGTCAAGGACTGTATTTATAATGACCAATAAAAACAACCCAACCCGACGGGGCCGGCCTGTCAACGAGGCGCTTGGCCAGATAATCGTCGAGGCCGCCTCCGAACTCTTCACAGAATTGGGATTTCAGGCGACGACCCTGGACAAGGTCGCCAAGCGGGCGAAGATATCCAAACTCAGCATCTATCGGCATTTCGAGAACAAGGAGGCACTGTTCAGCGCGGCCATCGTGGCCGGTTGCCATCAGTTGTTTGCACCACAGGCTCTTCTTGAAGGCGTCGACGGTTCAGTTGAAGATCAATTAATGGCGGTGGGAACATTACTGCTGCGCACGCTGTTGAGACCCGACGTGAGTAGCGTCGAAGCTATGGTCATGGCCGACAGGACGAATCAAAAGTCATTAAGCAAACTTCATTACGAAGCCGGCCCCGCTCATGTAATCGCCCAAATCGAAGCCCTTTTGCGTCAGTTGCACGCGAAGGCGCTTCTGAACGTTCCCGATCCTCTTCAATCAGCTCGCTTGTTTGCCGCGCTTTTCAAAGGCTCCGACCTTCTGATTATCGCGCGCTTCGATGAGGCCAGAGCAGAGGACGACAACGAAATCGAATCATATTGTCAGGCGGCCGTCGCCATGTTCATCGCCGCGCACGGTGGTGCCCAGGATGCGATATCGCAACTGTGATCTTTCCCTTTATTCCCGCTCACGTCCTGGTCGCAACGTAAAGCCCTGGCGTAATGCATATTCGCGGCTTCAGGCCGCCTGGATGTCTGGGATGTCCGCTCCTCGCTATTAGCGGACATAAGCCTGACGGCTTGCCGCTTTGTGCCAGAAGCGGGCATAAGCAAAACCGCACAGCAACTAACATCTTCAGCTCACTCGCATCCACTGGTGAATCCGCCCATAGATAGCGGATATGCTGTCACTGGATATCGTTGCGATTTCACTGATGAAGGCGCGTTATAGTTGCCATATATCCGAAGAGAGATAACAAGGTTCAGGTAATGAAAATCTACCTTTTGCATTTTACGCTTAGTCGAAATTTAACAGGCTTTGCCGCCTGTATTCATTAAACCCGGGTTTCCGATGGCTGGCATGTTGAAAAGAAACGCAGTAAGACCAGACTCTGGCATCAGGAAACGCAGGTGTTTCCAGTCGCCTATAGCCCTGAGAAAATCATGGGCATCAGAATGCTTATGCACGGGCAGAATGCGTTAATCTCCTTTGATTTTCGGTGTTATTTCCACGAAATGATGATTAAATTTGTTCAGCTACATTATCCGCAGGGTCTGCTGCTCATCAGACCGTGACGTGCATTGATCGCAGGACAGTACAGTCGTTAACTTCATCATCAAAGTCATATCGCAAACAGAGGCAGGGAAAGTATGAGGGAGCTTGCACCCGATGGCATAACCGGGATGCCGTCACGGACGGCAGAGTATCTTTGCCGCCAGATCGCGCACCTGATGAAAGGAGGAAGCCTGACGCCGGAGACCTGCCAGCGCATCTATGCTTTTTGCGGAATCAGACCGTCAGATGCTCAGTGGCGTCAGTTTCTTATCCCGGTGCTTTCCTGTCTGGGATTAATGTCACTGGTTGCCGGAGCGGTGTTCTTTGTTGCCTGGAACTGGGCCTGGCTGCCGAAAATGGCGAAATTTGCACTGGCCGAGCTGTTGATCGTCGCGCTGGCGGCGGTGGTCTGGTGGCGCTGGTACAGCACACTGGCCCGCAACGCATTGCTGGCGACAGGGTTAAGCTTCGGCGCCCTGTTTGCGCTGTATGGGCAGATTTATCAGACCGGTGCTGACAGCTGGGAGCTCTTCCGGGCCTGGTTGTGCGTTCTTCTGCCGCTGGCGCTGATTGCCCGGCAAAACAGCCTGTGGTTTTGCAGCTGGCTGGTCGCTAACCTGGCGTTCCAGCTCTATTACAACACACTGCCGACGTCACTGCTGGATATCGCCATATCTGACAGTTTCACCAGGCTCCCGTCGGTTATGCTCTACGGGTATCTGGCGTTGCTGGCAGCCTGCCTGATTGTCAGGGAAGCGCTGGCCTGGCGGGCGATAACGCATCACGCCGAGAGCTGGCTGGCAAGCCGCTGGTTCTCGCGAGTTATGGCGGGATTTTTACTGCTTCAGCTAACCGCCATCGTGGCCGGGAACCTCTCTGACTGGCGCGACGGTACCCACCTTCCTTATATCACGGGCGGCTGGGTAATCACCCTGCTGGCAGGTTATTACCTGTATCGTTACCGCTATCAGGATCTCTGCATGCTGACGCTGGGCATCGCCAGCCTGACAGCTGTTGGTTGTGCACTAATCATGCAGTTATTTCTTTTAGCTTATGATACGGGTGATCTGTTTTTGACCGGCGCCCTGATGGCATTCTGGTTGGTAGTAAATGGTTCGATCCTGCTGAAGTGGCAACGCAAACTGGCAGAAAAGGGACCGATCGATCTGGTTCCGGTCAGGCTGACCTTACTGACTGACACTCTGCGTGAGCAGGGTTTGCTGAGCGCCTCGCAGGTTGAGGAAATTCAGCAACGCGGTCACGCATCCGACCTGCCCTGGTATCTGAGGCTGGCGCTGAGCATAGGAGGCTGGGTCGCAGCGATCATCATTCTGTTACTGCTGGTACTGGTGCTCTATGCCACTGATCTGCTCGAAGACCCGAGTGCTGCCACCCTTATTATTCCTTCGCTGCTGCTCGCCGCCATTGCGCGCGGGCTGTTGCGCAGTCAGCGTGACGGTAAACATCACCTCGGGCTGGCATGGGCGATTGCGGCGACATGCGGACTGATATCCGGCGTTATGCTGCAAATTCAGAGCAATGACGTCAGCTTTATTATGCTGAGTTCACTGACTGCATTGCCAATACTGGCCGCGATGGCGGTGGCTATGCCCGACCGCACTTTCCGGTTTATGGCTGTCACTGCCCTGACCTTTTTTCTGGTGCTGGCGGGCCACTCTCTGGCCCGGCTCTGCCTGTCTCCGATGGCTGGACGCCTTGCCGTTTCCGTACTGGTGGCGGCGGTCGTATTTTTGTGGATGTGGGTTGTCCGTCATCAGTTGAGATTACAGGCTGGACAGTATGCTGACGCGGTACATCCGCTGCTTAATGGTATTCCGGGGGGGCTGGTGTTGCTGAGTTTCCTCGGGATAAACGCGGCTTATCTCACAGATTTCCTCTGGTCAGCATCGCAGTTTTCGGTGCTTCAGTCAGCGACAGGCACAGGGATCGCGGCTGGCTTAGTGCTGAGTGCGCTCAGTCAGAAAAGAACCAGCCAGCCACTGTTTTCGGTTATCACACTGCCCGCCGCGCTTATCTGCGGGGCTGCCGCCCTCTATGCACCAGGTATTGGGCTGGGTTTGTGGTTAATGCTGATGGCGCGTTATCAGGGAAGTCTGGGATTGCTGGTGGTCAGTGGCGGTTTCATGGTGCTGTATGTCATTGGCTGGTATTACTTCCTGGAGGTCATTCTGCTGCAGAAATCCCTGCTGCTACTGCTCAGCGGTCTGGTTTTACTGGGGCTGGCATGGGGAGTCAAAAAAGTATTACCCGCACAAATCGGAGGTGCCAGTGAGAATGCGTAAACAGAGCCGATGGCTGGCTGGCGCTGTGATAGCGCTGGTGCTGGTGGCCGTCAATGTCAGCATATGGCAAAAAGAGCAGTTGCTGAAGCAAGGCGCGGTCATGATTTTACCCCTTGCCCCGGTTGACCCGCGCTCCCTGATGCAGGGTGATTACATGGCGCTGAATTATGCCCTCACCCGTCCTCTGGAGCTGACGTTGTATCAACAGGCTGAGTCCTGCGGCGGGACCCTGTCAGCGCCATGCCTGCCCACCAGCGGAACCCTGATTGTTGACCTCGATGCACAGCGTCATGCGACTCAGGCCCGGTTTGATCAGGGTGAGCCTCTGCAACCGAATCAGCTACGGGTGAAATACCATCAACATTACGGTTCGCTGACCGTCGGCACCAACGCCTGGTTTTTTCAGGAAGGCCATGGCGAGCGTTTTGCGCAGGCCCGTTACGGGGCATTCCGGGTGGGGAGCGATGGCACGGCACTCCTGACGGATCTGCTTGATGAGCAGGGTAAGGTGATTCAGCCTTAACTAAGCGAGACGCTCACTGCCCTGCCCAAAAAAACCTGACAGCCGGCTTTAATGTCCTGGTTGTCAGGATGCCCCTCAACGCTGTCACGATGCCTTGCTGGTTTTCGTGCATTTTTCAGGCCTGCGAACTCACTGTGAGTATAAATATAAATACGCCGTAATGGCACGAACATGAATATCTACTGAGAAAACTACCTGAAATTATTTCGGGTACCCCTTTTATCTTCTCCTTATGGAAATATACCGATGCGTCATTTTTAGCGTAGCTCGCTAACTGTTCCGAATGCCAGGCAGGTCTGGTAGTCTTAACGTGATCAACCGGCCGAAAGGCGGGGCGTCTTTTGTCACAAAATAACGATCGCGCCTTTCTATTTTATCCACTTGTATCGTCTTTGCGGTTAAAAAACCCAGGAGATAATATTATAAATTAAACCTGTATTATCTCCCGTCCCACTAATGCAAGGAGGGGACTCATAATGATGTTTACTCATCCAGTAATTTACCAGCCTATCGACTTGCATTGACTAAATTCCGTCTTTGGAACAATGAGTGCCATATGGTTTTTTGCCATGCACTGCTTAAAAAACTGCTCTCTGTAACGCTCCACCCGCCCACCCAATAAGGTGCTGGGCCGTTGCACTGCGTTTTTTTCAATGTAATAGCCACAATTTTCTTTGAAAGTCTGGGGATTATCGCTATTAGTCACCGACCATCTCAGCTGAGCTTCAGCTGAATCCTCTGAACGAGGCTGGGATGCGGCTTTTGCTGTTGTAAAGCCAGAGTAGAGTGGATTATCCAGTAATTTCTGTGCAAACAGTTGGTTTTTCCCGCTTATATGGCCGGTTTTACACAGCTGAAGATAGGCTTCCGAAAGACGTTGCTTCTCAGCATCGGCAGCATGAGTGCATTCCTCCAGGACCTGTTCATTGGTCTTAGCCGGTTTTTTTTCAGTGGATCTCCAGTAACTATTTTTAAAGTCCTGAAGTGTGCCTTCAGTGGTGCCAAATGGACACAGTGCACTGGCGCAACCCATTAAAAACACTGGCATACAGGTCAGCATGAGAACACGTAACAGGGAAAAGGCTTTAAGACTGTTTTTATTCATTTTACTTTCCCTTGAGTCCGCTGCGGATATGGGGTCTGAGCAATGCCATTATTTTTTAATGGACATCGTTCAGATGATACCCGGTCTGCTGCACAAGGTATGCCGAATTCAGTGTTTCTGTTGCTGTGCTCATTGGCTGGCCACTGGCAATGACTCCCTTTGACTGGAAGCACATCCTTGTTATCTTTTTGTCACGAAGCTGACTGACATCCCCCTTTATGTTCCACTTCTCGGTCACAGCAGACATTAGCCTGAATTCACTTAGCTTTGTGCCAGAAACGGACATCCAATAAACATTCCCTGATGCTGCTTTATTGACCGGATCTCAACTCAATAACCGCGACATCTTGCGGCGTAGCAATGATTGATCGCGCTCAAAAGCGGCGGAACAGATGAAGGGAAATGACAAGAAGTACTATAGAAATAGCTGATTATTTTTATTAAAAAGGGTTCATCTGTGGTCCGCCCATAACAACCAGTTCTGAAAGATGGAAGCTAAAGAATTAAATGAATCCGATAAAATAGTAACCCCTTAGCGGTAAACAGGAATAGTTCCGGAAGCAGTACGACGATCGCCCTCCTCTTTCAGTTTTCTGCCCAGTTCAGCGATCCGTCGTTCACCCCGCTCCAGTGCCTGCGTGCTGGTATGCACTGAAAAGTGTCCCAGGTGCAGCGGATGCGGATGAGGTATTGCTGAGCCTAACACGAAGACCGCATTCTCATTATCAGATGCCTTAAGGGTAATGGGTGCCTCACTGAAATCAAAACTCACCATTTCCCCCGCCTGGATAACTCCTCCAGCATTCAGCTCTCCACTGGCAAGCGCAAGCCATCCGACAGTGTGCCCGGCCGGTGGCTGATAGGTCCACTGCTCTCCGGGCTTTAAGGTGACCAGCAGGTAGTTAATGCCTTCAGGTGCAGGAATCAGGCTTTGTACATCCTGGTAGTTACCGAGAACAACGTGGAAAGGCAGCCCCACATTTTCACCTACCGACTCGATATAGCGACTTTCTGGCTCACTGTTTTCAAGCTCTTCAGGCAGAGCAATCCACAGCTGGAATCCCTGAATACGGGGCACCTCATCGGCAGTCAGTTCCTTACCGTGCCAGATGCCTCCGCCGGCAAGCATCCATTCGGCACCACCATAACCGAACGTTCCCTGGCCATTGGCAGGGTCGTTATAACGCACTCTGCCTTGCGTAAATACCGTCACGGTGGCGATACCGGAATGGGGATGCAGAGGCATCTCTGACATCGCATGAATGGCATGCCCACTGGCATCAAAGAAATCGAGGAACACGAAGGGTTTTAGCATCATCCCCAGATCGGAAGGACTCATCAGGCGGATTATAGGGCCATGGCCTGATGTTCCCCGGGTACGTTCTGTAATATAACGGGATAAACTTTTATCGCGTTGGTTCAAACTGTTATTCAGCATGATATTACTCCCAAAATATGACGTTTACCTTTTACGGAGGAGATGCAGAATGTCCGCGCGGTTACACCAGGCGATCACTGCTGTCATTAGTAACAAAATGATGGCTGGCAGAGGATTACCACCGATGACGAACAGGTGGGTCACTATGGCGCAACACATAGTGATAGCCAGCACAAATCCCGCCAGACCGGAAAGGGACGGTATGAACAGAGCTATTGCAGAGCTAACCTCGATCATTCCTGTCAGGATACGAAACCATTGTCCCAGGCCAATATGTTCATAAATCGCAACCATCACTGGTATGCCCGCAAGCTTGGCGCCGCCTGCCGCCAGAAATGCAGCCGCGGTAAGAAGGCGCAGTATGAATAAAAGGTATCTGATGGAGTTACCCGATGCGGGGGACTGCGTTATTTTTTGGGTTTTCATCACCGGGTTCTCAAGTGTGAAATAAAGAGGAACAGGCAGTCTGTTCAGGGCGGATATCTGCCTGGCAGTAAACCGCCCCTGTGCCTGATGCTTTAGTTCCCTGCCACGGATTCGCGTACGAACTCTTCATAAGTGCGCAGCGGATGTCCCATGATGGATTGTAACTTCGCGGTCGTTCCTTCTGGCGAGTGCATACCGAATGTCTGGATACCCGCCATCATCAGACGCATGTCGTATGCCAGCCAGCCCGGAGAGTATGAGGTGAGCTGCCCTTCAAAAGCGGCGACATCATCACCTCCATAAGTGATCTCATGCCCCAGAACGGAACTCCATATTTGTGCAACGGCTGTTCCGGTAAGTGGCTGAGGGCCTGTCAGTTCCAGCGTTACGCTTCCCTGTGCAGAAGTTGCTCTGTCGCGTCGCAGCAGTTCAGCCACGGCAACGTCTGCAATATCCCTGACATCAATCATTGAGACGCCTGCCGATCCGATCGGCATTGGATACACTGAGTAATTCTGAATGGTCTGCTGAACCATAAGGTCGTTTTGCATAAAGTAAGCCGGACGCAAAATAGTTGCTGGAATACCCTGGCTTTCTATCATTCGCTCAACCGTATGCTTGCCGGTGAAATGCGGCACGTTAGTGAACCTGTCAGAATGAATGACCGACAGGTACACGATACGTTCGATGCCCGCTTCGCGAGCAAGGTTGAGAGCGATCAGAGCCTGAGTAACCTCGTCGGGCGTGACCGCATTGATCAAAAATAGCGTGCGTACTGATGACAGTGCCTTGCGCATTGAAGCAACATCGGTCAGGTCTGCAACGACTTCCGTCACCCCTGCAGGGAATTCACGTTTACCTGCCTTGCGTACAAGGGCTGTCGTTTCGGCACCGGCGTCGGCCAGCCGCTGAATGATGAGTGAACCAATAGTGCCTGTGGCACCCGTAACGAGAATGCTCATATTTAACTCCTGAATAAGCAGAAAATGATTAACGTGAAAAGTCTGCAACGACTTTTCCGGTCCGGAAGGCGGTACGGTTACGTTCGATAGCGTCTGGAATATCAGCGAACCCCACTATTCCGCCAACCCTGGACTGAAGCGTGCCACTGGCGACGTCTCTGGCCAGCTTCTCCAGTAATAGCGGATCGGGCTTATTCATAAACCAGAGACCCCGGCGATTAGCGGGTTTTCGAACCAGAATGTCCGGTGAGGTTGTGCCAGTGATAACGCCATCCTCTGCCAAAACCTGCCAGGAGCGGTCCAGCACTTCTCCGCCAACGTAATCCAGCACCAGGTTTATGTTCCGGGCAACATCCTCGAAACGTTGTGACTGATAATCAATGACATGTTCGGCACCAAGGCCGCGTACGAAATCGAGATCAGCTGTGCCTGCAGTGGCGAAGACTTCGGCACCGGCCCGGCAGGCAAACTGCACAGCGTAAGTCCCTAGTCCACCGGCAGCACCATGAATGAGGATGCGTTGGCCCGAATAGAGCGCTCCTGCGTGGTGTAAGCTGTTCCAGGCCGCGACTGCCGCTACGGGGATGGCAGCAGCATGGATATCGTTCAGCCCGTCAGTTGTCGGTGAAAGGCTTGCTTCGTCGATTGCCACAAATTCGGCGTATGCGCCCAACCCTCCGATTGCGCCCATGACACGGTCACCGACGTGAAAGCGAGATGTGCCGGAACCGACTGCGGCGACAATCCCGGCCAACTCGGCACCCAGAATGATCGGTAGTGGGAGCGGAAAGGCATTCCGTACCAGCCCTTCACGAACTTTCCAGTCAATGCCGTTCACGCCAGCGGCCAGAACCCTAACCAGAACCTGGCCTTCTGACGGTGTCGGCTTTTCGACCTCGGCTACTTCTGCCGCATCAGCCCCGCCGTAGTGGCGAATCAGTACAGCGCGTTGTCTGTTGTTCATTGCAGCTCCTCGTCGCCATTTTTGATAACGAGACAGTATTCCGTTGCAATAAAAAAACAAAGATCATAAAAGATAGATACCTTGTTTCATAAACGGAACACCATGAATCTGAACGCACTGTCTGACTTTATACTTGTCGCAACAAATGGGGGACTCGGGAAGGCAAGCCGCGCAAGCGGCATTTCCAAAGCCACATTATCGCGACGTATCGCAGATCTTGAGGAGCAAATGGGCGTGAGGTTGGTCGAACGTAGCGCTCGCGGTCTGAAACTCACCGAAGCGGGTGCAACGCTGATTTCACGGACAGAAGGTCTGCTGAGTGAAGTGACTGAAGCCATGACGGCGGTTGGTGACGGTGTTTCAACGCCCCGCGGACGATTGCGTGTCGCAGCTCCAGTCCTGTTTTCCCAGCTTGCTATGGGGCGCATTGGGGCAGAATTCTGTGCCGCTTACCCTGAAGTAGAAATTGAAATCGTGGCGGAAGATCGCATGGTGGATCTGGTTGAGGAACAATTTGACGTCGCGATCCGGATCAACCCGAGTCCCGACAGCAATTTAGTCGGACGGTTTTTCGCCAGAGACAGACTGGTCGTTGTGGCGGCGCCTCAAATATCCAGGCCATTACCAGGTGCAATAAGGGCAATCCCCGCCATTGTCACTTCTGGTTTCCAGCCCAATCACTGGACTCTGGATGGAGGCCTGCTGGTGCTGGAGCCAGTTCCGAAGCTGCGCTTCTCTTCGCTACTGATGGTTCGGGATGCAGCTATCGCTGGCGGCGGCGCAGCACTCATTCCGCAGTCTATTGCCTGGAACCAGCTTGCCCGCGGCGATTTAATCCAATGGGGCATCATGTCGGGTCCAGAGCGAAAGCTCTGGGTATTACATACCTCAAGGCGACTTGCTGCGCCAAAGGTTCGCGCTTTCGTCGATTTCATTTGCGCCAGATACCCGGACATGTCTTTGGTTCTAAACGGATAACGCCTCAGGAAGAGCTAATCCAAGGCCGTCTGAAGAAGGGAAATAGCCTTCTCTAAGCCTGGTTTATTTGCTATCGAGATATTTTTAACCGCCCTCAGATCAGCCCGACCATCAACAGTTCCCTTCCGGAAGTACCAGGGAGTGCCTGGGATCTTTTCCGTTTTCCAGACACTTCCCTTAAACTACACCGCGCAGATCATTAACTCATGAGCTTAAACGGCTGACTTCCTGGTTCATAAACGCTTGAATCAGAACCGTTGCCAGCATGTTCATTAATTCTGACTATAAGAATTCTGTTCGCGCTGACGGCCTGACGGCTCCAGCGAACGATGTAATTTCAGCTATTCAAACCAGGAAAAAGATGCTGTTGGCAGATGCACGGTTTACAAAAATCTTAACTCAATTGTCATTCCCGGCATGAGTCGTCAACTGTTTGTTACTCTGGACGGTCCCAAGGGAACAGGTAAAACCACCCTGCTGGAGTCCATTACGCAAGCGCTAAGGGCGGATAACAGAAAGGTGATCCGCCTTAGCGAGCAAAAAAGCGATCCTTTCAGGGCGGAAACAATGGCGCTGGTTAACAGGCTTGCCAGAAATCCCTCTATGGATCCTGAACGGGAAATATGTGAACGCTTTGCCGTTAGCCGTGCCTGGATTTCACAGAACGTACTGACTAAACAGCCACCGGACAGCATTATCCTGATGGATCGCTGGTATCCGTCGGATGCCGCGTTTCGCCGCATGGTGCCCTTTGCAGAGATTTTACAGCTTAACCTTGATCACAATGTTCGAGTGCCAGACCTGCATGTCGGGGTTGTGACTGCGCCTGATGTTTCATGGGCCAGAGCTGCGGCACGATCGCGTGGACTGGGGAGCACAGTCATTCACAAACCGGAAGAGCATGTCGCTTGCACCAGAGCGTTTGAGCAGGAGATGACCAACCACGGCTGGTTTTTATGTCGCAATGAAGGAACCGTAGAAGAGGCAACGATTCAGGTCATTGCTGAAATCTATAAAACGCTTTCATGCCCTACAGGCATCGGTTTCAGGGGCTGATTCTCCGCCCAAAATGGGCCTGTTAACAGAACGATCTGTTCCGTTTCGCTCTCCCCTGCTCGGGCCTCATGAATATATCGCCTCTGCAGATCACTGTTTTCGGTCTTTGGCACCAGCAAATAAAACCCACAGCAGTCGCGTTATAATCTCTTCTTCGAAAGTTCGCGCCATCGTTGATGGTCACAAAAATTACCCACCTGAATTTTACTTGTCTGAAATCAACATTTGCCGGTGTTGCCTTTGCGCGCCGCCTGGCTGAAATTAATCCCGGTCTGAAAATCATCATCGTCGAAGCACACAGCCCACGTGAAAGCGCCTCGGCACGTAACTCCGGATTCGTTATCGGTCTGCCTCATAATATTGGCAGTTCTACCGCTGAATTAAAAAAAGCCAACGCTTACCGGAATTTGCTTCAGGAAGGCATTCGCCAGCTGGAGCAGGTTATTTCTCAGCATCATCTTCAGTGCGACTGGGAACAGGTCGGTAAATATCACTGCCAGGCTGATCGTGGTAACGATCGTATTTTAAAGGAGTATGCCAGCCTCCTCTGACGGATGAACAACTGGCTACTCTGCCCCCCATGCAGAGCTGGGGGCTTACGCCGGTTAATTCGATTGCCGGTGCAACCTTCCGTTTTACCTCAGACCGCCGTTTTCTGATTCGCCAGCACGTGATACCCGTACTCAGGGGGCAGGTGAATGCCGCCCAGACCTGGCAGGCGACCCAACTGCATCAGCGCTTATTTAATAAAGTCTATCCGACCCTGAGCAGGGTAAAAATAACCCACACCTGGTCCGGCACCATCAGCGTCACGCGTAATGGCGCGCCTGAATGGGGCATGCTGAACAAATTTATCTGTACGGCGGGCGGCTGTAACGGCGCAGGGGTTTCAAAACAGACCGTCGCGGGCACTCTTCTGGCTGATTTTATGATGAAGCAGGATAACCCGCATATTGCAGATATGCTGTCGCTGGGCAAGGCGGGTTTTATGCCGCCCTCGCCAGCACTGGATATTGGCATTGCGTTTTCGCTGATGAAAGAGCGTTATCTGGGTCGTAAAGAGGTGTAGTTTTCGCGATAAAGACGGACGGGGAAATCCGTTCGCTTTCTATCCGGATTAAATCTTTTGCGATGCAAAGGCATATGAAATGCGGCTGATATTACAGTTGGTCGCATCAACGGACACTGTTCCTCATGTTCCGTAAACACCTGTTTCATACCACAAGGGCTCTTAGATTTTTCTGTAATTCCCCAGTCACACTAATAAATTTCAGCACATTAATTTAATAAAGGTGAGCCGCATCACAAAACCCTAACAATTACAGCACAAAATGTAGCAATAACTTCATTTTAGCTTAACATTAACTAATGTGGAAAAGTGATTTTTTCAGGCATCCGCCATGCTCAGGATTTCATTAACTTAATGTTTTTCATTAGCTATTTCAGTAATTGCTGTCCTGCGCTCCCTCTATATGTGGTGTACAGCACATAATTTTTATTAATACTTAATAATCAATTTTAAAATAATTCTATTGGCTTCACCCCTTCAAGGTTACGGAATACCTTTATGTCACGATTCAGAATCAGTCAGCCTGTATTGCCGCGCGTTACATTTATCCTGTTATTCTCACTCTATATTTCACTTTTTCTCAATTTAGCCTTTTACCGTCAGGCTTATTCTCTTATACAGATGAACGGGCTCAGCAATATTCTTTTTTTCCTCTCTATGCCGATTGTCGCTTTTAGCGTCATAAATATTGTGGTGACACTTGCCTCATTTTTGTGGCTGGACAGGATAACCATTGCGCTGTTTGTCATTGTCTCTGCGACGGCTCAGTACTTTATTCAGCACTATGGCATCATCCTTGATCGCTCGATGATCACCAATATGGTGGATACCACGCCAGCAGAAAGCATGGCTCTGCTGACACCAAAGATGATTGCAGTGATATTTTTCACCGGCATTTTTATGGCTGTACTGGCCTTCTGGCCCGCGTTTAAAAAGTCGGTGCCGGTCTGGAAAGGGGTGCTTCAGCGCGCTGTAAGTCTGGTGATTTCTGTTGCGTTGATAGCCGTGATAGCCGTGGTGTTTTATAAGGATTATGCCTCACTGATTCGTAATAATCACGAGCTGGTGAAATCCCTGAGTCCGTCTAATTTCATTGCTGCCTCGCTCTCCTACTATAATCACCGCGAACGGGCCAATCTTCCGCTGGTGAAAACAGGCGAAGACGCGCATCAATTTCCGCAGATGCTGAACGGCCCTAAAAAGAACCTGACGATTCTGGTGGTGGGTGAAACGTCTCGTGCCGCCAATTTTTCTCTGGGCGGTTATCCACGACCGACCAATCCTTTACTGGCAGAAGAGAACGTGGTCTATTTTTCCGACGTCTCCTCCTGTGGCACCTCCACGGCGGTCTCCCTTCCCTGCATGTTCTCGAACATGCCACGCAAACATTACGATGATGCTCTGGCCAGCCATCAGGAAGGGTTGCTGGATGTGATTCAGCGAGCAGGTCTGAGTGTTCTGTGGCATGAGAACGATGCGGGATGCAAAGGGGCGTGCGATCGTGTGCCTAATCAGGATATGACTGCCCTGAATCTTCCGGGAATGTGCATCAGAGGTGAATGCTATGATGAGGTACTTTTCCATGGCCTGGAGGAGTATATCGACCAGCTTCAGGGCAATGGCCTGATCGTGCTGCATACTATCGGCAGTCACGGCCCGTCCTACAGTCACCGTTATCCTCCGGCGTTCGGCAAATTCACGCCTACCTGTGAAACCAATCAGATTCAGGAGTGTTCGCAGGAACAGCTGGTTAATACTTATGACAACACCATCCTGTATGCGGACTATATCGTTGATAAAGCGATTGAATTACTCAAAGCCCATCAGGAGAAGTTTACGACCAGCCTGGTTTACCTGTCAGATCACGGTGAGTCACTGGGCGAGAAAGGTGTTTATCTGCATGGCCTTCCCTATGCTATCGCGCCTGAAGTCCAGACCCGCGTACCGCTGCTTATCTGGCTGTCACCCGATTACCAGCAGCGTTATGCCGTGGACTACCAATGTCTGAGCCATCAGGCCTCGACGCAAAAATACTCTCAGGACAATCTGTTTTCCACCATGCTGGGTATTACCGGCGTTCAGACCCGGGAATATGTCGCGTCGGACGATATACTGGCGACTTGCAGGAATAAGCCTGGTGGAAAATAAAAGTATTAAAGCCCCGTTACGGGGCTTTATTCAGGCTGGATGTTGGCAGCGGAACCGGGCTAACCGGCCAGTTAATTGCGCGATTATTTTCGATAATATCCTGATGCGAAGGTGCATTACCCAGCTTTGCGAAGCTGGCGTATAGCAGTGGCAACCGGGCCTGACCTTCTCCCTTGTTGGCTACCGCCAGAGCACGCAGCATCACAGGCGTCTCCCAGTCACAGCAGTAACAAGGGGTGCAGGGCTGCTGGCGCCATGATTCAGCAATCGGTCCTGAAAACACAGGATCAAAGCCGGTATCGTTGACCAGAGACATCGCCGTCTGCACAGCATCAGGATGATCTCCCGCTACGGCAATCGCCAGACGACCCTGACTTCCCTGCGGCTGACCCAGATCAGTGAGCGAGTCGGCAAGGATGTTATTAAAAGCTTTAACCACTGGGTGCCCGATTTGCTCCTGAACCCATTCGCTTTCGGCCTGCCCATTATCCAGTGCTGTAATCGGTGCGTCGCGCAGGCCAGGATAGTAGTTACTGGTGTCGATAACCGGGACATGGGGTGGAAGGTGATCGAAAAGCCCATCAGGCAGGCTGCTAAGTGCCGGCAGCGGTATGGAGAGAATCACGGCTTCGACGTCTGTAACCGCTCCCCTGATGTCTGTGGGTTCTGCATTAATTTCACCCGCAAAATCACGCACGCCGTCAACTCCGCGCGAATTAGCTATTTTTACCTTGTGCCCCGCTTCACTGAGCTTACGTGCCAGGGTACCACCGATATTACCTGTGCCAATTACGCCGATTTTCATATTTCGCTCCTGATTTTGTGATGAAGTGAGATACCCTATATATTCACTGAATAAACAACAAGAACCGACAAAATAGTGGGTTACTCACCTGAAGGTAAGTATGGAAAGAGACTGGCGTTGTGATATTCCGGAGCAGCGACTGGTGTGGGCTCAGGCTACCACCGAAGCACTGAAGATTATTGAAGGTAAATGGAAGACAATTATTATCTGCCAACTTTTCGCCGCTAAAGGCCCGCTGCGTTTTTCAGAGCTGGAGCGCCGGATTGAGGGTGTAAATCAAAAAATGCTGATCCAGCAGCTTAAGCAACTGGAACAGGATGGCATCGTGACACGCACAGTTTATCCCGAAGTGCCTCCGCGTGTTGAGTACTCACTTACCGATCTGGGAAAAGCGCTTGGGCCGTCAATGGCTGCTCTGATTGACTGGGCCTTATTACGACGTGAAACACTGGGTCTTGATCGCGCCTGAAGCTCGCAATTCAACCCAGTTATACCGAAGTGTCTGAGCGCAGAAAACGCTTACTATATCCTCTCAGGCACGTGGATTTCTTTGCATGAGCATTAACACTTCAGGAATCGCGCCCAGCGTCAGGCAAAGGCTGGCGCAACGAGAGAAAAACTCCAGCCGATAATGGAGTTTGTCGTTTCTGGCTGGTCCCGATGATCCCTTAACAACGCTGGCGGATAATTCGGAACCAGCCAGCCCGGTTACATCGACATATTCTGGGCGGATTTCAGATGCTGTTCTACAACAGGGGTATGCGCGTCAGCCAGCACTTTCACATCCGGATCCTTTATCTTCGTCGCGTCACTCTTCAACGTCGACAGCACGCTCTTATGGTCCATTATTCCGGCGTTTTCCATATACATTTTGTCAAAAGCACCGCCGCTCTGCTTTTCCAGCTTGTCTGCCATGGCCTTATGTTTAGCGTCTGGCGCAGTCGGTAATGTCACATCTTTTTGCTTAGCAACCGCCTGAACTTTTGTCAGGGCACTGCCATGATCTTCGACCATCTTCTGTGCAAAGGTTTTAACTTCTGCGCTTTGTGTTTTGTTCAGCGCAATTTTGGCGGCGGCAATTTCATTGATATTAGCCTGCGCCATATCCTTCAATGCTTTCTCATCACCAGGACTGAGCTTGTCATTCTTTACGGTCTGCGGTGTATTTCCACCCTGCGGGGCGCTTGTATTTGTCTCAGCCTGTACGCTAACAGTGCTGAACAGAGCAACGACGGCTGACATAGCCAGCCATCCTTTATAGGTTTTATGATTTTTCATTTTGTACTCCTGAATATTAAGGGAAGACCGATATCAGAAAAATTCTGCTCAAAATTACCTGCTCCGCCTCGATGAGTTGTCATACTTTCTACCTCGCTTAAGGCGTCTTATGTTGCAGAGTTATTAAGCGTCGTAGTAATTTCCGGTAATCGCAAATATAAACAATGCATTGCAGCAGTATAAAAATAAAGAAAATGCATTCCGCCTCGCTTAAAGCCGAATTTTTATCTATTATAAGCAAAGGTTTCAGCATGAAATTTATACGAAATATCAAAACACCGTACAGCTTTTGTTTGATTATTTTGAGACAATTCTTAATACCGCTGTTCGGTTGTCGGCCGTTGAATGCTGGGTAATAACTGACAGGTGACATAATAATGTGATGAGGGTGAGTTCATGTTACCTCCTTACATCGCTTTTAAATGTCCTGGTTCTGATTATTGAATAATATTAAGGAAAGATAACATGCTCAAATCTCGCGCTTTAAAAGCCGCATTGGCGGTGGTTATATCCTGTACCGTGCTTGCTGCGCCAGTTTCAGCAAATCCGGGCAACGGCAACGGTGGTGGCGGTCAGGGTAATGGTAATAGCGGAAACCAGGGTAATAACGGCAAAAGCGGAGAGCACGGAAACAAGGGGCATGGTAATGCGGGTCCGAAAGACAAACATGAAAATCGTAAGAACGCTGGACGTCCCGATCACGTCGGGTCAGATATCAACTACTCTCTTGCACGTAACCTTGCCGTCAATTATGGCCTGGTCGGCTATCAGTCTTTGCCGCCAGGAATAGCTAAAAAAGTTGCGCGTGGTAAACCTTTGCCTCCGGGTATCGCCAAAAAAAGTTTGCCAGCATCAATGCTAAATGAGCTGCCCTATTATCCTGGCTACGAATGGCGAGCCGTCGGAGATGATCTTGTGCTGATAGCCCTGAGCACCGCTGTCGTGACAGCCGTAATTAATGGGGTTTTCGATTAACCTTGAAACGTCGTCCGGGTTAACTTTTCTGGTGGAGCGCCAGTAACCCGCTTAAATGTTTTTCTGAAGGCGCTCTCCGACTCATATACCCGTGCGGCAGAAATGCCTGAAACCGTCTCGCCTGAATTTTGCAGGCGAACGCTGGCAAGCAGCATCCTCCATTGCGTCAGATATTCGATGGGAGTAATTCTAACCGTCTTACCGAAGTGTTTTGCAAATGCAGCGCGTGACATCCCTGCCTGTGATGCCAGCCTGGTTAACGTCCACTTCTGTTCGGGATTCTGATGCATACAGGCCAGCGCAGCGGCCAACTTTTTGTCTCTCAGAACAAATAGCCAGCCAGATTGCCACTTACGCTTTATGCACTCTGCGACTGGCTGCGTTCGTCCCGCTGATCAGGAATGCGCGCAATCACCTTAATTTCAAAATCAAATCCCGCCAGCCACGTCACACCCACCGCTGTCCAGTTAGGATAGGGAGGCTGCGGAAAAACAGACTGCTTTATCTGCATGATGGTTTCGAACTGATGCTCCGGATCGGTGTGAAACGTGGTGACATCGATCAGATCTTCAAAGGTACACCCTGCCGCAGCGAGCGTGGCCGCCAGATTCTTAAATGCCCGTTCAACCTGAGCAGCAAAATCGGGCTCCGGCGTGCCGTCTGCACGGCTGCCCACCTGACCCGAGACAAACAGCAGATCGCCTGAGCGGATAGCAGCGGAATAGCCATGCTGCTCATAGAGAGCGTGACGATTGGCTGGAAAAATGGGTTCGCGGGTGATCATAGAATTTCCTTCGTAGCTTTTGAGAGATTGCAGGATGCAGCGCATACGAGTTTGATTTAATATACGCGGCGTATGTCACATTAATCACACATACGCTGCGTATGTCAACTAATATACATCGCGTATGTGAAAGGAGAATCTATGGTCGTAAAGCGTCGCGCAGAATCAATGGAAGAGAACCGGGCAAAACTGATCGCAGCAGCGCGCACTGCCTTTGCCGAAAAAGGCTTTGCCGCCGCGTCAATGGATGAGCTGACGGCCAGCGTGGGCCTGACTCGCGGGGCGCTCTACCACAATTTTGGCGATAAGAAGGGGCTGCTCGCGGCGGTTGTCGCACAGGTTGATGGCGAAATGGCCCAGCAGGCTAAAGCGGCAGCGTCCGGGGTGACTGATGCATGGGAGAAGCTGGTGGCCGAAGGCATCGCCTACATTCGCATGGCAATGGATGCCGAAGTGCAACGTATTGTGCTGCGCGATGGACCGGCTTTCCTTGGGGATCCCGCGCAATGGCCAAGCCAGAACAGCTGCCTGGACGCCACGCGTGAAACGATTACCCGCCTGATAGATAGCGGGTTAATGAAACCTGTAGACGCCGATGCCGCCGCTCATCTGCTGAACAGCGCGGCGCTGAATGCCGCACTCTGGGTCGCCTCCAGCAGCGAGCCGGAAAAAGCGCTGCCAAAGATGATCGACGTGTTCACACAACTGGCAAGCGGCCTGCGCCATAGTGCAATTTAATCCTGAACGTTCACCGCTGCTTCGCTGTTAGCCCTGAAGCTCTTAGCGCTGGCGCCTTCATCACTTTCAGGCGCGATGTCGTTATCACGATTAATTTTCGTGTGGCTGCGGAATCAGGCCGCTCTCCTGATAGGTCGTAATCAGGTTATCAAAAATATTAATATCATGGCGTGTGCGGGCAATTAACTGCGCGCCAGCAACTGCGGTATAGATTGCCAGCGCGCGCTGCGCATTTTTGTCCGGATTATCAGGCGACTTTTCGCTAAGGACCTCTGTCAGCCACTCAACGTTCGCATCGACGAAACACTGCACCTCACGCTTCACTTCCTCGGGCAGATCTTCATATTCAGCAGCCATAAAGCTGGATAAACAGAGCCGGTTAGCATCTTCAAGCGACTTGCGGAAAATCTGCGGATAGCGCTTCAGAGCCGCATCCGGTGAGGCACTTTGCTCGCGGATAGTCTTTAGATCCTCAGCCGTATCCTGCCAGTATCGATTGGCGACGGCGGCCCCCAGATTAGCCTTACTGGCAAAGTGATAATAGATGCTGGCATTCTTAATGCCTACCTCGTCTGCGATGCTGCGAAAATTAATTCCGTTATAGCCATGATTCTGGGCAGCACTTTTTGCTGCGGCCAGAATAGCTTCACGCGCGTTCAGGCTCATAGATCTGTTTTCCTTCAGGAGGTGAAGCGGCATTATAAAGGGAAAACATTTACCTGCCAACTGGTAGACAGGGGTTGACAGAATAAAAGTTCAGCATCACAATCAAACTACCAATTGACAGGTAGATAAATTAACCATGACTGATATCCACAATGCATCCGCAGTTCCGTCACTCCCCGCGATGAAGATTTATGACTGGTATGATGGCCCTTATCCTGCACGGGTCAGAATTGCCCTGGCGGAAAAGGGATTACTTTCTCAGGTGGAGTTTATCCCGGTAAATCTGTGGAAAGGTGAGCATAAAAAACCTGAATTTTTAGCGATTAATTATTCAGGAACCCTGCCGGTTTTAGCGCTGAATGACGGAACGCTAATCGCTGAATGCACCGCCATTACGCAATATCTCGATGTGCTGGATGACAACCCGGTTCTGACCGGCGTCACGCCGGTAGAAAAAGGGGTTATCCATATGATGACCAAACGGGCTGAGATCGAATTTCTTGATGCGGTCAGCGTCTATTTCCATCATGCCACAGCAGGACTGGGTCCGGAGGTGGAGCTGTATCAGAATCCGGAATGGGGTGCGAAGATGCGCGAAAAGGCCATCAGAGGCATGCACTACTTTGACGGCGTATTACGCTCGCAGCCTTATGTCGCGGGCAATAGGTATTCGATGGCGGATATCGCTGTAACCGGTGGAATGATTTTCGCGGCTTTGGTCAATCTTGATGTTCCTGACGAGTGTCACGCTCTGAAAGAGTGGTATTCGAAAATCCAGAGCCGTCCCAGCTATCAGCAATGGCAGGCGATGGTTGAAGCGGGCCGCCCGGAGGCTGATGCATCGTCTCAGGACCGGGTGTGAGATCGCGCTGAGACTTCTGAATAACGTGGTCTGGATGCTTTAAAAAACCCCGGAAAATCTTCCGGGGTTTTCTCATCTCAAAACACTAAATTTTAGCGCCGAAGTCATGCCATGTTGCCGCTTTTAGCCTGCATTACGCTCAAAGTGGCTGTTCACAAAGGCGCGGCAACGTGGCGAGATCGGATCGAGAAACACCTGTTCAGGTGAACCTGATTCCTCAATCATCCCCTGATGCAGAAACACCGCTTTGTTCGATACGTCACGCGCAAAGCCCATTTCATGCGTCACGATAATCATGGTGCGTCCCTCTTCCGCCAGGCTGCGGATCACCCGCAACACTTCGCCCACCAGCTCCGGATCCAGCGCTGAAGTTGGCTCATCGAATAGTATCGCTTTCGGCTGCTGCGCCAGCGCCCGTGCAATCGCCACACGCTGCTGCTGTCCGCCGGAAAGCTGCGACGGCCAGGCGTCGCGTTTTGCATAGAGTCCCACCTTATGGAGCAGCGCTTCTGCTTCTTCAATCGCCTCTTTATGGCTGCGCTTCTGCACATGAACCGGCGCTTCAATGATGTTCTGCATCACCGTTTTATGCGGCCACAGGTTGAAGCTCTGAAACACAAAGCCGAGCTGCATTCGCATCAGCTTGATGCGACGGCGCTGCTCGCGGCTCAGTTTTTCGTCGGCGTTATCCAGGGTAACGTTCACCTCGCCTACCGCGATTTCGCCCGCCTGCGGCACTTCAAGAAACGGGATGCAGCGTAACAGCGTACTTTTGCCCGACCCACTGGCACCAATAAGCGAAATCACATCGCCATCCTGCGCGGTCAGGCTGATGTCGTGCAGCACTTCGTGTCCCGCATAACTCTTTCTGAGATGACTCAGCATGATGGTCGGTGCGGTCATGAGCGTGCTCCAAAATAGTAAGGTGATAAACGTCGTTCCAGCATCGATACCCCTTTGCTGACCAGCATGGTGAGTATCAGGTAGATCACCGCCGCGCTCAGGAATACCTCCAGCGCCCGGAAAGTGGAAGAGACAATTGAGTCAGCAATGCCTGTCATCTCCATCAGGCTGATGGTGCTGACCAGCGACGTCGCTTTGATCATCGAGATGATCTCATTGCTGTAGGCCGGCAATGCCTGTCGAATCGCAATCGGTAAGGTGATGCGGGTAAAGATTTTATAGGACGACATGCCCGAGACTTTAGCGGCCTCCAGCGACTGCTGACTGACGGCACGCAGCCCGCCGCGCAGGATCTCCGAGGTGTAGGCGGCATCATTGAGGATCAGCGCCAGCAAGCCGCACCAGTAAGGATCGCGCAGCAGGGGCCAGAACAGGCTTTCGCGCACTGCCGGTAAACTGCCGAGGCCGTAATAGACCATAAAGATCTGGATCAGCAGTGGTGTACCGCGAAACAGCCAGACATAGAAGCGACAAAAAACGCTGCCGATGCGCGTCATGCGCAGCAGATTAAGCAGTAATGCCAGCACGCCGCCGCCCAGCAATGAGAGCAGCGCCAGGTTGATGGTCAGCGGCAATCCTTTCAGCAGCGCCAGCAGCGTCTGCTGTAAAAACATGATATCCACGTGGACTCCTTACCCCTTCACGCGCTGTTGACCGCGCATCGCAAACTTTTCCACGTAGCGGAAAACCATATCGGAACAGGTGGTGATAATCAGGTAGATCACCGCACCCACGCTGTAGAAGAAAAAGGACATCTGGGTGGAGTTGGCCGCAGTGGAGACCTGGTTCATGGTTTCCACCAGCCCGGTTACCGAGACCAGCGCCGACTCTTTGATCACCGATTGCCACTGGTTGCCCATGCCGGGCAGCGCGGTGCGTAACGCCTGCGGCACGATAATGCGGCGAAACATCATCAGCCGTCCCATGCCAGTCACGGTCGCCGCTTCCAGCGTCCCGCCGGGAATGGCGTAGAAGGCGCCACGAAAAACGCCGCTCTGATAGGCACCGGAGATCAGCCCGATGGCAATCGCGCCCGCCACAAAACCGTTCACATCGAACGGTCCCTGGAAGCCCAGCGCGGTGCCCACGGTAGAGACCACCTGTCGTCCACCGAAGTAGAAGAGGTAGATCACCAGCAGTTCCGGCACCCCGCGAAACAGCGTGATGTAGCCTGCGGCCAGTCGCTGCTGCCAGCGTGAACCGGCAATCTGCATCCAGCAGAGCACGCTGCCCAGTAACGCACCCAGCAGCCAGGCGCAGAGCGACACGCTGACGGTGACAGCGGCGGCGTTAAGCAGCACGCCACCCCAGCCCTCGTCCCCGAATCCCAGTATCTGCCAGTCAATATTCATCAGCATCAGCGGTTACGCTTTTGGCGCGACATCTTCGCCAAACCATTTGATCGACAGTTTACTCAGCGTCCCATCTTTGATCATGGAGTCCAGCGCCTGATTCAATACCTGCTGCAGCTCACTGTTGCCTTTCCGCAGACCGATCGCCGAGCCTGCGCCCAGCACGCCACCCGAGAAGCCATAGCCACTGCTGCTGATCGCCTCAGCATGTTTTTTCACAAAAGCGTTGAGGTTGGTGCGTGAAGCCATTACAGCATCAACGCGGCCATTCATCAGGTCTGCGAAGGTTTCAGGACCCGCCTGATAGGTGCGGATAGTGGCGACATCCCCCAGGTATTTCTGCAGGAAATCCGCCTGAATGGTGGCGACCTGCACCGCAATGGTTTTCCCTTTGAAGGTGGTTTTCAGATCGTCGATCGCTTTTTTCATGCCGGCATCATCATCCGCCGTCACAATCGTGCCGCTGCCTGGCAGCGTGGCCAGCGGGCTATTTTTCGCAGTAACAAAGCTGGAGACGCTGACGGTGTACTGATGAGTAAAATCGATCGCTTCAGCACGTTTTGGCGTCACGGTCACCGCATCGATCACCGCATCATATTTGCCGTCGATCAGTCCCGGGATCATGCCTGACCATTTCTGAGCGATGATTTCATATTTAAAACCAGCGCGCTTAGCCAGCTCCGCCACCATATCCGGCTCATAGCCGACGATTTTGCCGCTCGGTGTGGTCTGGTTGAACGGAGGATAAGCCGCTTCAGTCGCAAACTTCAGGGTGCCGAAATCTTTCGCCTGGCTGAACGCGGAAGTGGCGAGCAGCGCCACGGTCAAAGAAGCCGTGAACAGGCGGTTACGCATCATCATATAAACCTCATTTATTTATTATTAAGAGAGTAAATCAATTGCAAGGCGGGTCAGCGCCTGCGTCCCGGCGGTAATGCTGCGTTCGTCCGGCTGATAGTCGGAGTTATGCAGGTGATCGTCACGGCCCGGCGTGGCCGATCCAATATGAATCTGGCAGCCCGGTACCCGTTCCGTGAACAGTGAAAAATCTTCGGCACCAAAGCTGGCGCTGGGCTGCGCGATGATGGGCTTATCAAACTGATGCGACAGAATCTGTTCCAGTGAATCGATCAGGCGGTCGTCATTCATCAGGGGCGGCACGCCACGCTGGAAGTTAACCTCCACCTGCACGTTTTGCGCCAGCGCCACCCCTTCGCACATCCGTTTAAACGAGGTTTCCATAGCAGCGCGCACTTCCGGCGACTTAGTCCGGATGGTGCCCTGAAACAGGCAGCTATCGGGGATAATATTGTGAGTGGTACCACCCTGAATGTGCCCGATGGTTAATACGGCGGAGTGAGCGGGATCGCGTTCACGCGAGATGATGGTCTGTAGCTGGCTGATGAGATGAACGGTCGCGATGATCGGATCGGAGCCCATGTGCGGACGTGCCGCGTGGGTCGATACACCATGCACCGTCACGTCGAATTCATCGCTGGAGGCGGTACTGGCGCCGCGCGTCAGTGCGACCTCACCCGCAGCCAGTTCAGGCTTATTATGCAGGGTCACGGCCCAGTCGATGCCCTCTGCCGCGCCGTCCGCAATCATCGCCTCAGCGCCACTTTCTGGCGTCTCTTCCGCTGGCTGGAATATCAGCCGGACCCGGCCTTTGAGTTGCTGACGATAGTGCGGCAGGATCGTTGCCACACCCAGCATCGTCGCCGTGTGAATATCGTGACCACAGGCGTGCATTTTTCCGGGGTAGCGGCTGGCAAACGGTAAACCGGTCTGCTCATGTATCGGCAGCGCGTCCATGTCGGCGCGCAACAGCAGCGTCTTACCCGGCTCTGCGCCCTCGATATCTACCACAACACCGCTGCGGCCAACGCCGGTGCGGGGGTTAAGTCCCAGCGCCTGCAGATACTCTGTTACCAGACTGGCGGTGCGCAGCGTATCAAAACCTAATTCAGGATGCGCATGGATATCACGTCGAATCGCCACTAACTGCGATTCAAGTTCATTAACTCTGGCTTTTATTTCCCCGGCCAGTCGTGCTTTTTCCTGATTCATAGCAGCCCCGGCAATATGCGATCGGCACTCTGGTGCCTACCCTTATTTTTATCTCATCCTGATGACGGACGTTGATGACCGTTTATTTATTCACAGCACGCGACAGAAAGCAACGCGCAACAGCCTGCTCTACATACTTAAAAATCAATAAGATAGTGTTAATTATTGGAAACCTGTATGAGATAACAGCGGATCAGCAATAATATTAATAATCCGCCACACGACATTACTTTCCCTACTGTCATTGCGCTGATTTTTCGCTTTTATCCGTAGAGGGAATAAAGAACTCTGCCAGTATTTCCGCTAATTTCACGGGTTGTTCATCGGGAATAAAATGGCCACAGTTGAGAACAGTTTCACTGCTTACCTGATGTGGCGTCATCTTTTCTCAGATCCTGAAATTTGCGCACGCCCACCAAATGGTTATAGTTAAATAACCAAATGGAGGTGATAGATGAAAACATTTAGTTTTTCTGCGAATAAAACCAGGCCGCCACGTTTATGGCAGGCCGCAGGCCTGAACAACGCTGATGGTGTCGCCCTGCTGGGCCAGATTAATGAAGGCCTTGATGGCAACATTGCTCAACGGATCGTTAACTGGGCGAAGATTACACAAAACGATCTGCGCAAAATGTCCGGTATTCCCTCCACGACGTTCAGCCGTAGCGTGAAAGCGAAATTCAGCGCTGAACAAAGTGAACGACTGGTGCGTATTATCCGCGTTATTGATCGCGCGGTTGAACTGTTCGAAGGTGATAAGAATGAAGCGCAAAAATGGTTGAATGAGCCTAACAGGGCGCTGAGCTGGAAATTGCCAGCAGAACTGATGGCATCTGAAACCGGGGCTTACGAGGTCATGAAATTAATCACGCGCCTGGAGCATGGAGTTTACTCTTGATTCTCTACAGGCTGACCAAGACAAAGTATCTTTCGACAGCCTGGACGGAATTTGGCGCAAAAGAGGCGGGCGGCCGCTGGAACAGCATCGGCATCTCCATGGTTTATGTTTCTGAAACAGCATCGCTGACTTTGCTGGAAACACTGGTCCATCTGCACTCAGCACACATTCTGGACGCTTTCACACTACTGCGCATCGATGTCCCCGATGCGCTGATTCAGACCGCTGATATCACTGAATTGCCTGCAAACTGGGCCGATGAAGACGCACCGGCAGAACTGGCTGACTATGGAGACGCCTGGTGCTCTGCCTGCGATGCGGTTGCGTTGCGTGTACCCAGCGCCCTCTCCCCTGTAGAATATAACTATCTGTTAAATCCTGAACATCCCGGGTTCTTCCGGATAGTTCAACAGGCTGAGGCAATTCCGTTCCGGTTTGATCGCCGGCTGAAACCGGCTGGTAAGTAAAGTATCCGGATAGCTTTAGGTGGCGCATTCGTGCGTTGCACAAGGACTGAGAGCCGCCGATGATCATTTCTGAAGCCCTGAGAGAAGCCCCTCACCCTCTGACCTGACGCAAGGCATTGAAGCTAAAGCCTCATCTATACTGCAGCTTATCTTTGCTAAAGGAGCCCAATCATGGGACTGAGCTGGTTTACTCTCTGGCCGCCACTGGCACGCGTGCTGTTTATCTGCGCCTGTCTGACCATTATTCTGACCGGTCTTTATCTGGCAGCACCGCTGATCAATCAGGTACTGCTGGCGACGTTACTGGCTATCATGCTTGACCCACTGATTACCCGCCTGGATAAAAAGCGCATACCGCGCATCGTCTCGTCACTGCTGGTGATTCTGCTGATGCTGTTGATCATGGTGGTCACCACTCTCAAGTTAACCGTGCTGACGCCCGATTTGATGCAGCTTAGCCGCCAGGCGCCACTACTGCTGGCGGCCCGGCTTGAACAGCTGACGCTGGCCTTTGCCCGGCTCGATATCGGTATGACGCCCGACCAGTTACTGACCTTCGTGGATGCGGGTGCGATAGTGCGCATCGTCACTGCATTTCTGACGCAAATCCCGGGGGTCATCTCATGGTGGATCATGGTGTTCCTGATGCTGCTGTTTATGCTCTATGAGATGCCGTTGCTGAAAGCTGCGCTGCAACAACGGATCAGAGGAAAACATCAGGCCTTTTATCTGGCACTGCAGGAGGGAATTCAGAGCGTCATTGTGTATGCCAGAGTGAAAACGCTGACCAGTATTCTGGGCGGGTTAATCGTGGGCGTCGGTGCGCATCTGATCGGACTGAAGTTTGCCTTTTTCTGGGGCGTACTGATGTTCATCTTTAATTACGTACCGGTGCTTGGCTCCTTTCTGGCCGCCATTCCGCCGGTGATTCAGAGTTACATCATGTTCGATTTGCAGGTCGCGCTGGCGGTAACAGGTTTCTTTGTGGTGCTGAATCTCTGCCTGAGTTCGGTGATCGAACCGCTGTTGATTGGCAAGCGACTCAATCTGGCGCTGACCACGCAGCTTCTGGCGTTTCTGTTCTGGCAGGCGTTACTGGGGATTACAGGCGGGATACTGGCCATTCCATTGACCTATCTGATTAAGAAGGTCCTGCTGGCGAGCTATCCGCAGCAGGACCCGGAGGCAGACTTAACTCAGTGATGGCGTCTTCACCCGCCATGCGCGGGTGAGGCGTTTTTCAATCTCAACTACGATGAAGATCGCGATACTGACAATCAGCGAAATCAGCCAGTAGTTGATCGGCAGTGGACGGGTACCGAACAGCGTATTCATTAATGGCACATAAATAATGATCGCCTGAAGGACAATCAGTACCAGCGTCACCAGCCAGATACCGCGATTTTTCAGCAGACCGCGATCCAGTGAGAAGCCATCAGAGTTACGGCAGTTAATCATGTAGGCCCACTGCGCAGTCACCAGCATCTGCAGCAGCACAGTCCGGATAAACTCGGCACTGTAGCCACGCGGTTGCAGCCAGGCTTCCAGCACAAAGGCACTGATAGAAATCAGCAGACCCACAAACACCACGCGCCAGATGGCATAAGCGTCCATCACGTGCGCTTTAACATTGCGCGGTGGCCGGCGCATCGCATTGGCTTCCGCAGGCTCAAACGCCAGACCAAACGACAGCGTGGCGGACGTTGCCATGTTCATCCAGAGAATCTGTACCGGGGTTAACGGCAGCAGATTACCCATCAGAATCGCGATAATAATCAGCAGTCCCTGCGCCAGGTTGGTGGGCATGATAAACAGGATGGTTTTCTTGAGGTTGTCGTAAACCCGACGTCCCTCTTTGACTGCCGCAGCGATGGTGGCAAAGTTATCGTCGGCCAGAATCATATCCGCCGCTTCTTTTGTCACCTCGGTGCCTTTAATACCCATTGCAATGCCGACATTGGCCTGTTTCAGTGCCGGAGCATCATTGACGCCGTCACCGGTCATGCCGACGATCTCGCCGCTCGCTTCCAGCGCTTTCACCAGACGCAGTTTATGTTCCGGGCTGGTGCGGGCAAAAATGTCGTAGGTTTTTGCCGCGTCGGCCAGTTCGGCGTCGCTCATGTGTTCAAGCTGGTAGCCAGTGATAGCAGCCTGGCTGTTACCGATTCCCAGCATCTGACCAATCGCCATGGCGGTTTCCTGATGGTCGCCAGTGATCATTTTGACGCGAATGCCCGCTTTCTGGCACTCGTCAATGGCGGCAATCGCCTCCGGACGTGGGGGATCCATCATGCAGGCCAGGCCTAGCAGCACCATGTCACTTTTCAGATCGGCATGATCAAGTGCGGTAACGGGTGCGGAGGTTCTCTTCCAGGCGGCGGCAACGGTGCGCAGCCCTTCGCTGGCGTATGTAGTAATGGCGGCATCCCAGTAAGCACGGTCAATCGGCTCTGCACCCTCCGGCGTTTGCTGCTGCTGGCATAGCGTCAGCAGCACGTCTGGCGCACCGGTCAGCAGCACATAAGATTCGCCGTTGGCAACACAGCTGACCGACATATATTTATAGAGGGAATCGAACGGCAGCTTGCTTACCACCTCAACCGGCTGAGGTACCGTCTGGCCCTTCGCCGCCAGCACCTTCAGCGCACCTTCAGTCGGGCCGCCAACAATCGTCCAGTGACCCTGACTTTCCTGACGCAGCTGGCTTTCATTACAGGTATCTACCGCATGCAGGAACTGCTGAAACAGCGGATCCTGTGCCGCAGAAAGGCCACTGGTTTCGCCCTGCTCAGAAACAATCTCCCCTTTGGGTTCGTAGCTGCTTCCGCTGACGCGCCAGCGGCTCTTCGCCAGGACCACCGCTTTCACCGTCATCTCATTCATAGTGAGCGTGCCGGTTTTATCAGAGCAGATCACCGACATGGCGCCCAGAGTTTCAACGGTTGGCAGCTTGCGGATAATCGCATTGGTGCGCGCCATCGACTGCACACCCAGCGACAGGATGATAGAGATTATGGCGGGCAGACCTTCCGGAACCGCAGCAACCGCCAGGCTGATTACGGACAGCGACAGCTCACCCAGTGGAATATCACGCAGCAGATAGCCGAAGATAAACAGGGCGACCATCATCAGCAGGATGATGAAGAAGATCGCTTTACCGAGTTTGTCGATCTGCACCAGCAGCGGGGTTTTGGCCTCTTTGATGCCGCTGATCATTTCGTTGATATGGCCCAGCTCAGTATCACCGCCGCTGGCGATCACCACGCCTGCGGCGGTACCGGAACTGACGGTGGTGCCGGAAAAAGCCAGGTTCAGGCGGTCGCCCAGCGATTTTTCACCGCTCAGCGTATCGGTGTTTTTCGACACCACCGTTGACTCCCCGGTGAGAATCGCCTCTTCAACCCGCAGGTTATTGACTTCAAACAGGCGAAGGTCAGCCGGTATTTTGTCGCCGGGCCTTAACATCACGACGTCGCCGACCACGATATCGCGCGTAGCGACCGTGACCTGTTTTCCATCCCGCACCAGCATCGCTTCACTGGCGAGCATGTTCTGAATACTTTTCAGTGACTTCTCGGCATTATTCTCCTGAATAAAGCCGATCAGGGCGTTGATGACGGCCACGCCGATAATGACAACGGTATCGACCCAATGGCCCATGATCGCGGTTATTAACGCTGCGGCCAGCAGAATATAGATCAGCACATCTTTAAAATGCGCGATGAATTTGAGCAGAGCCGATTTCTCAGCTTTTTGCGGAAGCGCGTTGGGGCCCTGTTTCTGCAGACGTTCCTGCGCGGTCACAGTGGATAAACCTGCGGATGAACTCTGCAGGTCAGAAAAGATCTCTGCCACACTACGCTGATACCAGGGGCGCTCAGATAAAGCTAACGCTTTATCCTGCTTATCATTATTGAGCATATATAAACCTCGAGCCATTTAGCGATGAATTAAAGGCGCAATTAAAAGGCATGCATTTTGCAGGAGACCCCTCCTGCAGGTAATGACCGATATCATATTTAGGTAAGAAACGTCTGATGAATAACATAAAATGGCTAAATTAAATCTAACCTATATTATGAGAATGACAACGTTGTTTTCGTTTAGCTAATGTTTAAGTATGCTGATGCAGTGTGCTTCGGTTTATACTCTGGCTCGCAAAAGGAAACTCTGATGAAAAAACAGAGCATTATGGTGCTTTGCGGTTTCGTTATCCTCGCCGTCACTGCAACCACTCTGGTGGGCTTACTGACCTGGCTTGTGGTCTCTCATATGGCAGCGTGACACGATTCAGGCGAAGCGGCATTGCCGTTTCGTTAAACTAATATTAAGATTTCTAAAAATTACTTCATCCCGGTCGCGATAAGCATCAGGGCTAATGACGCCTATGCGCTTATTAAACCCCAGCGAAATAGCTGATGTTAAGGCGAAGAAAATGATTAAACGCAAGGTTATGCTCATTTTGCTCTGCTGTCTTTTTATGACAGCGTGCGATGAAAAAAAAGAACCGGATGCTCCCCCGCCCCGCGTAATTAAAACTTTCACCCTTGAGTCGGACATCGCTCAGAATATCCGGGTGTTTCCTGCGCGTATTCAGGCGGGTGATAATACCGATCTCGCGTTTAAACGGGCAGGCCAGCTGGTACAACTCGACATTCGTGACGGAACGCCCGTGAAAGCCGGACAACTTCTCGCCACCCTGAATGATGCAGATGCGAAACTACGCGTGCGCGATCGCCAGACTGCGTTGCAACTGGCGGAGCGGCAATTTCAGCGCTTCAATACGCTGGCCCAGCGCAGCGCCGTTTCAAAGTCAGAGATGGATGTGCAGCGTGCTAATCGAGATGCCGCCGCTACTGCGCTGAAAATCGCACAGGAAGAGTTACAGTTTCTAAGCCTGCGCGCGCCGTTTGATGGGGTGATTGCAAGGGTACAGGCACGTAATCATCAGGTAGTGGCAGCCGGACAGCCCATTGCGCTGCTGACCCGTGCCGATCTGCTCGACGTCATCTTTACGCTGCCCGAAACGCTCTTCACCAGCCTTGATATCCAGAATATTGACTATCAGCCTGAGGTGCAGCTTAACGCCCTGCCAGGCCGCTTTTTCACCGCACAATATAAAGAGCACACCAGCCAGACGGATGCCGCCACGCTGACGTATCAGGTGGTGCTGACCATGCCGCGTCCGGCTGATCTGCCAGGCGTAGCCGGTCTAAGCGGCTCGGTGCGTGTCAGGCTGCATAACCTGGCGAATGCCCCTGCCCAGCCGCGTCTGGTTGTGCCTGCTGCTGCGGTGTTCAATCCCGACCGCAGCCCCACCAATCAACCACACGTCTGGCTGGTTGAGCAGGATGGCGAGGCGCTGCGCATCAAAGATCGGCCAGTTGAAGTAGGCCGTCTCACCGCCCAGGGCATTGAAATCATCAGCGGGCTGAAGGCGGGCGATCGCATCGTTGCCGCCGGTGTCGGTGAGTTGCGTGACGGTGAAGCGGTGCGCATCTGGCAGCGTGAGCGGGGGTTATAATGCGGATTCAGGAGCATTTTCTTGATAAACCCATTCGCATCTGGATGGTCATTCTGCTGCTGGGCGTGGGCGGCATCTATGCGCTGCTGAACATTGGCCGCCTCGAAGATCCGCTGTTTACTATTAAGTCGGCGGTGATTGTCACCCACTATCCCGGCGCGTCCGCACAGCAGGTTGAAGAGGAGGTGACCCTGCCGCTGGAGAATGCGCTGCAGCGCCTGCCGTCGCTGGATAATGTCACGTCCATTTCAGGCAATGGCCTGTCGCAGATTACCGTTAATATTCATACCCGCTATCTGGCCGAACAGCTGCCGCAAATCTGGGATGAGTTACGCCGTCGGGTCGGGGATGCGGCCCGGCAGTTCCCGCCAGGCGTACAGGCCCCGCTGGTTAACGATGATTTCGGCGATGTTTACGGCTACTTCTTCGTCATCCACGGTAAAGACTTTACGAACAGCGAACTGCGCAACTATGCCGATCAGCTGCGGCGCGATCTGGTGCTGGTGCCTGGCGTCGCCAAAGTCGCAGTAGCGGGCGTCGAGCAGGAGGAGATCCGCATCGCGCTCTCTGCCAGTAAAATGACCGCCTATGGTATGACGCCGCAGCGCGTCGCCGATCTGCTGAGCCGGAATAACAGCGTTGCCAGTGCCGGAACGCTGCGGGTTGACAGCGAATCCATCCGTTTTCATCCCACCGGCGAATTGCAGACGCTGGACGATCTGGCTAATCTGCCGATTCTGCCCGCTGGCAACTCACAGAACGTGCATCTGCGCGATATCGCCACTCTGACGCGTGGCGTTACCGATGATCCCGCCAATATCTACTTTGCAGATGGTGAAGCGGCACTGGCTATCGGCATTTCGTTCGCGCCCGGCGTCAATGTGATTGATGTTGGTGACGCGCTTTCCGCACGATTGGCGCACTATCAGCAGGATACGCCCGCCGGTATCAGCCTGAAGGTGTTCTATAACCAGGCGCATGAAGTGAAACAGTCGGTTGATGGCTTTATCCTCAACTTCCTGATGGCGCTGGCGATTGTGGTGGGAACGCTGCTGCTGTTTATGGGCCTGCGCAGCGGCATGGTGATTGCCGCCTCCCTGGCGCTTAACGTGCTCGGCACACTCCTGATCATGTACCTGTTTAAACTTGAGCTGCAGCGGGTATCACTGGGCGCGCTGATTATTTCGCTCAGCATGCTGGTGGATAATGCCATTGTGGTGGTTGAAGGGATCAAGATCGATCATCAGCGCGGGCGCCCTTTACAACAGGCCATTGCCCGCATGGTGCGCCGCACCGCCCTGCCACTGTTGGGTGCCACAGTGATTGCGATTCTCGCCTTTGCGCCTATTGGTTTGTCGCAGGATTCGACCGGCGAATATTGTAAATCGCTGTTCCAGGTGCTGCTGATTTCACTGATGCTGAGCTGGATAACGGCGCTGACCTTAACGCCGGTGTTCATCAAATGGAGCGAGAAGCGCAGGGGTGTGACTAAGCCTGAGCAAAACGAACAGACCGAGCCCTATCAGGGCATCGTATTCCGGCTCTATCGTCAGGCGCTGGGCGGCCTGCTGCGCTTCCGCATGACCACGCTGACGGTAATGGTGGCACTGCTGGCTCTGTCGCTGTATGGCTTTACCCTGGTGAAGCAGAACTTTTTTCCCTCCTCCAGCACGCCGGTCTTTTTCACCGATCTCTGGCTGCCCTATGGCACCGATATCCATTACACCGCAAATACGGCGGCGGACATTGCCCGGTTTATTAATCAGGATCCTGAGGTCGCAGCCACGGTTACCACGGTGGGCCAGGGCGCTCTGCGCTTTACCCTGACCTATGACGCAGCACGGCAGTACAGCAACTTCGCTCAGATTATGGTGCGGGTTAAGGATGCCAGAAAGCTTGATGCCCTGGCGCTGAAAACCGAGGAGTATATTGAGCAGAACTTCCCACAGGTGAATCAGCGCATCAAACGTATCCAGTTTGGCAGCGCCAGTGACAGCGCCATTGCCCTGCGGGTGATCGGTCCCGATCCCGAAGTGCTGCGCCAAATCGGCAGCCAGCTGGATACCATTTTCCTGGCTGATGGCTCAACGTTCCCGGTGCGCAACGACTGGCAGGAGCGCAGCAAAGTGATCCGCCCGGTCTATTCGGCATTACGTGGCCAGGAGCTGGGCATTGATAAGCGTGATATCGATCAGGCGCTGAGAATGAATTTCAGCGGTGACGCAGTAGGCATTTTTCGTGACGGTTCGCGGCTGATGCCGGTGATGCTCTACCCGGCTGACGAAGAGCGGCAGAGTGTCGATCACATCGAGAATATTCAGCTGTGGAGCGCCGCCCTGCAGCACTTTGTCCCACTGAGCAATGTGATTTCCGACTTCCGGCTGGAGTGGGAGAATCCGCTGATTATGCGCCGCGACCGTACGCGCGTGCTGACGGTGCAGACCGATCCCGATCCCGCCTCAGGGTTAACCGCCGCGCAGGTGGTGGCGCGTGTTCAGCCCCAGATCGACCAGCTTAAACTCCCGGCGGGATACCGGCTTGAATGGGGTGGTGAACTGGAGAGTTCACGTGAAGCGCAGAGCGGGCTGCTGAGTTCGCTGCCGGTGGGATTCCTGGCGATGTTCATCATTACCGTGCTGATGTTTAACTCGTTGCGCGATGCCGTCGCTATCTGGATCACCGTGCCGCTGGCGCTGATTGGCGTCACCTGTGGCTTTTTGTTCACCGGTATTCCGTTTGGCTTTATGGCGCTGATTGGTCTGCTGAGCCTGTCGGGCATGTTGATCCGTAACGGGATCGTGCTGATTGAGGAGATCAGGCTGTTCCGGCAGGAGAAATCGCTGCAGCTGGCGATAATTGATGCGGCGACCTCACGTCTGCGTCCTATTCTGCTGACCGCCTTCACCACGGTGCTGGGCCTGCTGCCGCTGCTGCGCGACGTCTTTTTCCAGAGCATGGCGGTGGTCATTATTTTTGGCCTTGGGTTCGCGACAGTATTGACCCTGCTGGTGCTGCCGGTGATCTATCGTTGCTTCCATGGCCGGGAGGCGCGCGGTGAATAAGACCGGACTGGCAATGCTGAAGACGCTGGCCTGTATCACCGCCGTCTCGTTTTTCACGCTTTACCAGAGCTACGACAGCTACTATTACGACATCAATCTGACGCTGAACGTGCTGAGTTTTGTTTCGACGATCGCCACGCCGCTCTATTTTCTGCTCAGCGGCTATATCGACGCCGGTGAGCTGCATACGCCCGCGTGGCAGCTCAGCAAAATTCGCCGTATTCTGCTGATTTTTATCTTCTGGTTCAGCTTTTTCTGGTTTGCCGGGATGCACCATAAAGGCTATCTGATTCAGCCGTGGTTTGTAATTGCATTGATTGTGATCTACGTGTCGCATCCGCTGATTGACCGACTCATTCAGCGGCCTGGGCTGATGGCATCGGGGATTTTACTGCTGCTGGTGTTAGCTTTTGCCTATGACCTGCTCGCCAGCCTCTATCCGGGCCAGCGGGCCTTTTCGCTGCTGCCGCAATACCGTATCTGGACCTGGGTGCTCTACTACCTCACGGGTCGGCTGATCGCCGCGCCGCGCGTGATGCAGTTGCTGACTTCACCCAGAGTGATAAAGATCAGCCTGCTGCTGCTGCCCGCGGTTTATCTCTTTACCTGGCAGTATGAGCGTCATTACTTTATTGCGCGCTTTCTGGCGACCCATAACGAAGTGGTTTTGACGGGCTCGCAGGTTTATCTGCTGGTGGTGCTGATCGTGATCAGCATTAACGCCATTCGCCTGCCGGAAAAAGTCCAGTGGCTGACGCCGTTTCTGACGACTCTGGGGAAGACCATGACCGGCGTCTATATCCTGCACTATCTGATTTTTGGCCTGCTGGCGGCGGCAATCCGTATCCAGACGCTGGGCGATAAACTGCTGGTCATCGCCCTGACGTTAATCTTCTCAATGGCGCTGTCACTGCTGCTGTTGCGCATCCCCGGCGTCAGTAAGCTAATCAGCCTGTAGCCGCAGGGCTGCACGCTCGGTTGCCGCACGGCGCGTGGCAAGAAACCCAGCCATTTTCGCCCGCGCCTGCTCCACTTCCTGTGGCGGAGCGGTATGCGGCGAACCGCTGGTAAACGGCGGCTCAGGATCGTACTCCATCTGCAGCTGAACCGCTTTCGCAACCGCATCACCGGCGATTTCTGCCACCAGCGTCAGGGCAAAATCGATGCCAGAGGTCACGCCCGCACCGCTGATACGATTGCGGTCGCGCACCACCCGCTGACTGACCGGCTCAGCGCCCAGCATTGCCAGTTGATCGACGGAACTCCAGTGCGAAGTAGCACAATATCCCTTTAGCAATCCGGCGGCCCCCAGCACCAGCGAACCGGTACAGACCGACGTAACCCACTTCGCCTGATCGGCCTGCTGGCGAAGGAAATTCAGCGTGACATCATCCGACATCAGGGCGATCTGTCCCGGTCCGCCAGGCACACAGATCACATCCAGTGGCGGGCAATCTGCAAACGAAGTAGTCGGCAATATCGACAGGCCGCGATCGGAACGAACGGGCTGGAGATCCTTCCAGACCAGATGACATTCGACGCCGGGCGTGCGCGCAAATACTTCCCACGGACCGGTGAGATCGAGCTGGGTGACATCAGGGAACAGCAGAAGGCCAATCTGTAGCGGACGATTCATGGGGAAACTCCGGGCGGATGATGAGCCCTCATCATGCCGTGATACCCGGTCTGATATCAATCCTGGGCGCGTCGGGACACATCTGCGTCACGACACGCCGAGAAAACGCAGCAGTGCCGTCATCGCCGCCGCCCCCAGAATAATCATAATCAGCGGCACCCGACGCCAGGCCAGCAACAGGGCAAAGCCCACGCCCGCCACCCGAGCCACACCGGCAAAATGCTGGCCTTCAAACAGCGTGGTGGTGGCCGCTACCGCCAGCAGCAATATCGTGGCGGCGTCGGAGAGCATCTGCTGAGTGCGCTCGCTGATCGGCAGACGGTTTCCCAGCCTGACGCCGGCAAAGCGCATCAGATAGGTTCCGGCTGCCAGCATGGCGATCCCGGCGATGATCATTCCCTGATGCGTCATTTGCGCGATCTCCATGTCAGCAGGCCCAGCAGCGAGAAGAGTACCGGCATGCCCGCCGGAACCAGCGGTGTCGCCAGCAAAGAGAGCAGCGCGCCGACGGTCGCCGGGATCCGGGTGCGTCGCTGGCGCAGCGCCGGGAAGATCAGGGCGATCAGGATGGCCGGAAACACCGCATCCAGTCCGATCACTGAGACATCAGGAATAAACTGCCCGATAGCTGCCCCGGTCATGACACTGAACGGCCATATCAAACCAATACCGATACCGCACAGCCAGTAAGCACTGCGGCGCTGCGCCAGTTGCGGCTGAGAGATACCAAACACCACACTTTCATCGTTCATGATGTGACAGCCCAACCAGCCTGACGGGCCCTGCCCCACCAAATCTTTGACTGCAATGCCAAACGGCAAATGACGCGCGTTTACCAGCAGGCCCGCTGCGGCGGCGGTAAACGGACTGCCGCCCCCGGCCACAATGCCGATAAACAGGAACTCCGACGCCCCTGCCAGCACCAGTGTTGAGAGCGCCAGCGGCACCCAGAGGGGAAATCCGTCGGCCGACGCCAGCGAGCCATAGGATAAACCAACAATTCCATCAGCCAGGCAGACCAGAAAAATCGCTTTGATCACCCCTTTGTCCAGCAACTGCATCTGCGGAAAAAGCATCACTCAGTCTCATAATGAACATATAATCCGATATAATGAACACCGCGATAGCGCTTTACAAGACGAACGTTATGTTCGATATAAAAAACATTCAGCTTATCAGGAGTGCGTTTGAATACCCCTATCAGCATTATTGCCAATGCCTTAGTACGTGAACGTCAGCGGGCCGGTCTTTCACTGGCTGAAGTGGCGCGCCGAGCAGGGATCGCAAAATCTACGCTGTCACAGCTGGAAGCGGGTAATGGTAATCCGGGCATTGAGACTTTGTGGTCGTTATGCGTGACGCTGAATATTCCATTTTCACGGTTGCTGGAACCGGATGCGCGTCGTCTGCAGGTGATTCGGCGTGGAGAGGGCCTGACCGTGACTGCCGATCTGGCCGATTATCAGGCCGTTTTGCTGGCTTCCTGCCCGCCTGGCGTCCGGCGTGATATCTATCTGCTGGAAGTGCAGCCCGGCAGCGAACGTATTTCCCAGCCCCATATCCCCAATACCATCGAGCATATTATTATCGCTAAAGGACGTGCGCTGGTGGGCCCGGTCGACAGTGCAATAGAACTGGATGTGGGTGATTACATTACCTATCCGGGCGATGAGCTGCATATCTTTCGGGCACTGGAAGCCGATACGATGGCGCTGCTGGTGATTGAGCACAGCTGATCACGGTTTAGTGAGCTTCTGCAGGGTTTCTGCGGGTGTGAGGTGCGTGATCAGCTGCACCTCACTACTCAGCCTGATCTCCGGATAGTGCTCACGCATCCCTTCCAGCAGCACCGCATCCGGCCATTCAGCCTCCTTCCCCAGCCGCGCGGCCACCTCATTTAAGCGCAGTGTTTCAATACACGTCACCCATACGATGACTGCGTCTGCGGCATCCTGCTCATTCACCAGTTTCAGCGGGCCGGTGACGATATCACTTTCCTGCCAGCGTATCGTTGAGGTTTTTGCGCCGCTTCTGACATCCGGCACAAGGCGCGGCACCAGCGTGAGTTGTTGCATCTCTTCTCCTTTTTTCTTAACCATCTTCATTTTCAGACACGGCAGCAGAAATCCCGATTGAAAACAGAATTATTAATGTTATGTTATAACATATATGTTAATCACTTCTGACAGGTAACAGTATGCCACTCTCCCTTCTCACATCCGAGGATCCACGTCTGCCGGTTGCGGTTCTCTCTGGTTTTCTCGGTGCCGGTAAAACCACCCTGCTCAATCATATTCTTAACAACCGCGAAGGACGGCGGATTGCGGTTATCGTCAATGATATGTCTGAGATTAATATCGACGCAGCGCTGGTGCGCGACGGCGGCGCACAGCTCTCACGTACCGACGAAAAGCTCGTCGAAATGAGTAACGGCTGCATCTGCTGCACGCTGCGTGAAGATCTGCTGCTGGAGGTGAAACGTCTGGCTCAGGCCGGTCGCTTCGATCATCTGGTGATTGAGTCTACCGGCATTTCTGAACCGCTGCCGGTTGCTGAAACCTTTACGTTTGAAGATGAAGAAGGTGAAAGCCTGTCGGCTTATGCTCGCCTGGATAGCATGATTACCGTGGTGGATGGTTTCAATTTCCTGCGCGATTACCGTTCAGTCGATGATCTTCAGTCTCGCGGCGAGTCACTGGGCGAGCAGGATGAGCGTTCAGTGGTTGATTTGCTGGTGGATCAGATTGAGTTCTGTGATTTGCTGGTGCTGAACAAAACGGATCTGCTCAGCCAGACGCAATTGCACGAACTGCACGGCATGCTGCGTGCGCTTAATCCACATGCCCTTATTCTCAACAGTGAGTTTGGCAAGGTTCCGCTGGACTTCCTGCTGAATACCCGTCGCTTTGATTTCGACCGGGCATCGCAGGCACCCGGCTGGCTGCAGACCCTGCGCGGTGAGCACCTGCCGGAATCGGAGGAGTATGGCATTCGCAATTTTGTTTATCGCGCCCGTCGTCCGTTCCATCCGCAGCGTTTCTGGGAGGTCGTTAATCATCAGCTTGACGGGGTTATCCGTTCTAAGGGCTACTTCTGGCTCGCCAGCCGGCCGGAATATGCTGCGATGTGGTCGCAGGCGGGCGCGGTGGCACGTCAGGGTTATGCCGGGCGCTGGTGGGTTAGCGTGCCGCGAACTGAATGGCCACAGGATGCAGATTCGCTCAACTTTATCGCTGAACAGTGGCAGGAAGGCACCGGCGATGCGCGCCAGGAGCTGGTCTTTATCGGCATTGAAATGGATGAAAAGCGCATTGTTTCCGCGCTGAACCACGCACTACTGACACCCCATGAGATGGCTGCAGGCCCTGAGCAGTGGATCAATCTGGTCGATCCGGTGCCTGCCTGGTTTGATGAAACCACCGCGTGAAGCTGCGGTTGACGTCTTTCTTTGACTTCGTAATAGTGAAACGAACCGGCGGGTAGCAGTTTTTCACTCATCCCTGTTCAGGAGAGACCAGATATGCCACAACGTATTGCCGTAATCGGTGCAGGCGTGCTGGGTTTAGCCGTCGCGCAGTCATTGTCGCGACGGGGCGCACAGGTCACCGTCTTCGAGAAAAACTATCCTGGTAGCGGAACCAGTCAGACCAGCTATGCCTGGGTCAATGCCAACGGCAAAGAACCCACCAGCTACCATGATCTTAATGCCCATGCGATAGACGAGCACAAGCGCTGGCAGGCCAGCCACCCTGCATCGCCCCGGTGGCTGCTGGAAACCGGCACGCTGGAGTGGGCAGCCGATGAATCCTCCCTGCGCCAGCTGGCGCAGCGCGCAGCAAAGCTAACGACACTCGATTATCCCGTTGAGAAACGGAGCCGCGCCGCGCTTCTGGGTGCCCTTCCCGAGTTGCGGCTTGATCCCCGCATTCAGCACGCGTGGTTTTTTCCGTCGGAGTGCCTGCTTTATCCGAGCCTGTTTATCGCCTCTCTGCTGGCGGACCTGCGCGCCAGTGGCGGGCAGCTGGTCTGCAACAATGAGGTAACGACGCTGACTGAAACGAGTCAGGGTGTGCATCTTACGCTGGCCAGCGGTGATGAATGGCGCGGCGATCAGCTGGTGTTGGCGACCGGCCGCTGGGCGCCGGAACTGATAAGTCAGTGCGGGCTTGAACTGGCGATGACTGATGCGAACCGCGCCGATCCGGTTGCCTGCAGTTTTCTGGCGCAGACGCAGCCTCTGCCGATCCCACTTAAATGCAATCTGATTACCCCGGAACTGAATGTACGACCGGATGGCGGCGGCCGACTGATGCTGCAGGCGCTGGATCTGGATCAGCACGCCGATCCGGCGCGGCCGGTTTCGCCGGAGGGACTGATCGGCAAAGAGATGCTGCGTCGATTGCGGCGGCTGTTTAAAAACGCGGAAGGGGCAAGAATTGAGCGGATTGAAACAGGACAACGATCGCGTCCGGCTGATGGCTTGCCGGCATCAGGCTACATCAGCGAGTCAGCACGCGTTTATCTGATGGTCAGCCATAGCGGCATGACCCTTGCCCCATTGCTGGGCAGGCTGGTGGCTGAGGAGATGCTGAGCGGCACAGCGTCACCGATGCTGAGTGCGTTTGCACCGCATCGGTTGCTGCGTCCGCTCAGTGCGGTCGCTAAAGCAGCGCCCGCTTATCTACCATCGGCGCAGTAAGAATTAACGGCGATTTTTCCACACGGTCTGCACGTTACAGAATTCGTGCACGCCAAAGTGCGACAGTTCACGACCGTATCCGCTTTTCTTCACGCCACCAATGGTGACGCGCGGATCGGACGCGCCGTTGCCATTGATAAACACCGCACCAACTTCCAGCTGCAGCGCAAGCTGATCGGCGATCTCTTCGTTACCGCTCCAGACGGTAGCGCTGAGGCCAAACTCGCTGTCGTTGGCGATCTCCAGCGCATGTTGTGGATCCCGCGCAACGGCAATGGCGGCGACCGGGCCAAACAGCTCTTGCCTGAACGCGGTCATGTTGCTGGTGACATCCGCGAGGATAGTCGGTGCATAGTAGTTACCCTGCCCTGCCACTTTCTCGCCACCCAGCACCAGACGCGCACCTTCATTCAGCGTGGCTTTTACCTGTCCATCCAGTTCGTCACGCAGATCGGCGCGTGCCATCGGGCCAAGGAAGGTATTTTCATCCAGCGGATCGCCCATGGTGAGTGCCTGGACGGCCGCCGTGAAGCGTTTCTCAAACTCTGCCGCAATGGGCGCTTCGATAATAAAGCGTTTGGCAGCCATGCAGACCTGTCCGGTATTCTGGAAACGTCCAATGACTGCTGATTTAACCGCTTCATCAAGATCGGCATCCGCCAGCACGATAAAGGGATCGGATCCACCCAGCTCCAGCACGGTTTTCTTCAGTGCTGCGCCAGCCTGTGCAGCGATTGCGGCGCCAGCCCGAACACTTCCGGTCACCGCGACGGCGGCAATGCGGTCATCTTTGATTGCTACGGAGACACCGTCGTTGTCAACGTTGATCAGGTTAAAGCCGCCAGCAGGCAGGTCGGTTGCCCTGAACAGCTCAGCCATCAGTGTGGCGCTTCCCATGACGTTAGGCGCGTGTTTAAGCAGATAGGTATTGCCTGCCAGCAACATACTCACTGCGCCCCGCAGAACCTGCCACAGTGGGAAATTCCATGGCATTACCGCCAGGATCACCCCGATGGGACGGAATCGCTGCCACGCATCAGCAATCTGAGTGGGCTGATCGACCAGCATTGCAGGACCATGCTCCGCATACCAGTCACATAAATTCGCGCATTTCAGAACTTCAGCGCGTGCCTGTGCAATGGGTTTACCCATCTCCAGGGTGATCATGCGGGAAAGATCCTGCTCACGCAGACGGATCTGTTCGCCAAGCTGATGCAATACGCGAACCCGATCGGTCATGGTGCTGCGTTTCCATGTTGCAAAAGCAGATGCGCTTTCAGCCAGAGTCTGTTCCAGCTCTGCACTGTTCTGCAAAGGATAGCGTGCCAGAATTTCACCAGTTGTGGGGTTACGTGATAGGGCATGTTCAGTCATAGTGCCGTTTTCCTCATTCTGTCAGTGATGGAGAGACGATACGCGCTGTAGTTGATGATGAAAAATGAATAATAGTGAGGAAGTTGTTTATCAATTGAGAATTAATGCTGTTATGGCCGATTAGCCTGTCAGGCAGTGGGCAGATTGCGGGCCAGTTTTTGCTGGTGGTTAACACGGCTGAAAATGATGTGCGCCTTTAGTTTTCCACTTATACAGTGACCAGATCCTAATAAACGATCCTTAATAGATCATATAGAGATCCTAAGAGATCCCCGATCGTCGCAGGCCGCACCCCACAAGGGCTGAAAGGGTGATCGCGTTCACTATAATCAGTAAAGTGTTCACTGTAATCAGTACTTTATTCACTGTACCAGGTAGAATGTTCACTGTAAACAGTGCTAATGTTCACTGTAGTCAGAAAACGATCCCTTTCATCCACAGAATGAAGATCTTACGCCATGGCAGAGAAAGACAACGAAAACAAAGCGTTACTTGAACCTTTTCTGTCAGTGACAAAAAACAGTGGTGAAGTTATTCAGCTTCATCCCAACAAGAATAATACCGTTCAGCCCGTCGCTTTAATGCGTCTTGGGTTGTTCGTGCCGACGCTGAAATCCACTGCACGCGGTAAATCAGGTGCTATGGCATCAACGGATGCGACGAAAGAGCTGAAGAATCTGACGCTGGTGAAAGCGGAAGGCTACGAAAAGATCACCATTACCGGCGCGCGGCTGGATATGGATAACGATTTCAAAACCTGGGCGGGTATTATTCAATCATTTTCCCGCTATCCGACCAAAGGCGATACCGTCACGCTGCCGTTTATCGACTTTGTGAAGATGTGTGGCATTCCCTCTGCCAACTCTTCAGCCGCCCTGCGTAAGCGTCTTGATGCCTCTCTGCGCCGTATCGCAACCAATACGCTCTCTTTTGAAGGTAACGGCAAGGCGTATCATACCCACCTTGTGCAGTCTGCTTATTACGATCGCGAAAAAGATATTGTGCGCATACAGGCCGACCCCAAGCTGTTCGAACTCTATAACTTCGATCACAAGGTCCTGCTTCAGCTTCGTGCGATATCCCGTCTGAAGCGTAAAGAGTCTGCGCAGGCGCTTTACACCTTCCTGGAGAGCCTGCCAACCAATCCGGCGCCTATTTCGCTTGCACGCCTGCGTATGCGCCTGAACCTCGGCTCTAAGACCACCACACAGAACCATGTCGTGCGGCGCGCGATGGAGCAGCTGAAAGAGATCGGTTATCTGGATTACTCAGAAGTGAAGCGTGGCCGCTCAGTCTTTTTTATTATCCACAGCCGTACGCCTAAGCTCGATGGCATCAGCAATCTTGAGAGCATCGATTCGCTGGATGAGATCGAGTTTGATGATTAACACCTCACGTTCACTGTAATCAGTATTCCTGCGTGGCAGTGTCACTTTCTTCGCTGCCGGTAACATTGCGCCACCCCGTCTTCATTCACTGTAATCAGTACTCTCCAGCCATTCACTGTGATCAGTAACGTTCACTGTAATCAGTATCCGTACCGCTGAGCAAAAGCGAGTTCATCCCCCTTCTCCCTTCCGGGTGCCATACTGTATGGCCTTGCAAGTAAGTTAGTACTTACTCTCACATTGGTTAGCATTTACTTATAGCGGGTTTACTGATTACAGTGAATGCCCTGAATCCGGTTGGCTAAGCCCTTGTCTGCTGATTACAGTGAATCCTTTTACTGACTACAGTGAATGCCCTTACTCTGCCCTGTTATCAACCAGCATTACCGGCTGACCAGTAATCCTGGGTTGGATGCGGTTGACCATGATGGGTCTGTTCAGCGTGTATCACATGATACGTATGACCTGAATGACACAAGCCACCAGAAAGAGCAGCGTGACGCTATTACTGATTACAGTGAATGTTTGCTGATAGTCACTGTCCTCGCATCACCATGGAATCTCTTCACGTCTTTCCGAATCGCTACTGATTACAGTGAACGTTGTTGCCAGATGCTCGATCTGAGTCATGTCATAACGGCCATGGCGGGATGCTGATGTCGTACTGATTACAGTGAACGTTCTGCTGATTACAGTGAATGTTTGCTGTGGTGTACCTGAAGGCATCGTGCATTCTACTGATTACAGTGAACGTTAATGGGAAACGGCTGACGTCATTGCTGATGAATACGGGGCTGGTGCATGATTGTCCAGGGGTCTCCAGAAGAAGCCGTCGCTCGCACGGTCTGACTCATTTCACGACTATGTCGGCACGCCCTTAATCAGAACAGAACCGCCTCTGTTTACTGATTACAGTGAATCTTTGCGTGGTTGTTCTTCTGCTCCTTCCTCTCCTGCATCTATGAACACTGACTATAGTGAATGTTTACTGCTTTCTGGATTTACTGATTACAGTGAACGTTTATGAGCCGTACGCTTCTGTACCGCAGACCAGAGTCTGTTGTGACGTTGCCGATGTATATTCCCTCTCCAGATTCCGATGCTTTTATAATCCGCTGAGGATTTTTCAACCCATCCTTACTGACTACAGTGAACGTTTACTCTGCCCTGCTCCCTCTGCTGAACGGTGATCGGCAAGATTACTGATTACAGTGAACGTCGCTCTTTACTGTGCTGAACACGTAAACGCTACTGACTATAGTGAATGTTGGAGTGATGCAGTGGCAAAGATCAGCACAGTAACCTGCAGCCACTGCCTGAAAATCCGTTTATCAATGTATCCACAGCGCTTAAGCCTGCTCCGTAACTTCACCAGATGAGACACACGCTTTACTGACTACAGTGAACGGTTGATCTCTCCAGGGCTGTCTCCTGAATTCGCCCCTTAATGAACGTTAAACCCCTTCTGACTGATAATGTTTAAATCTGTTTGCTCACTACAGTGAATGTTCTGCTGATTACAGTGAATGCTTACCGCAATTTACCTGCAAAATATTTTCGGGCAGAAGAAATAATGTGATGAAGTTCACCAAAACCCGTGCGGTTACATAAAAACGGAGATTATGTTGAGAAGATAAATTATTGCCTCACGTGCAGGATTTCTGTATAAAGTCATAAATCCTACATGTTTGGAGCAACTATGGCTAATGATGACAAGCAGGTGATGAAGGTCGCGCAGCGTTCAGAACGCATGCTGCTAAGCCTTACCGAGCAAATTCAGGCGCAAAAGCAGGAACTGCATGAAAATACTTACTATCAGGTCTATGCCAAAGCGGCGCTGGCAAAGTTGCCCAAACTGACCCGAGCCAGTGTGGATTACGCAGTCAATGAGATGGAAGAGAGCGGTTATCAATTTGATAAACGTGCGGCCGGTTCTTCCGTTAAATATGCCATGTCGATTCAGAATATTATCGATATCTATCATCATCGTGGCGTGCCTAAGTATCGTGATCGCCATAGTGACGCCTACACCCTGTTTGTCGGTAATCTGAAGGGTGGCGTCTCCAAAACGGTTTCAACCGTCTCGCTGGCACATGCGCTACGCGCGCATCCCCATCTGCTTTTTGAAGATTTACGCATCCTGGTTATCGACCTGGATCCGCAGTCTTCAGCAACCATGTTTCTGAACCATGAGCGCTCCGTCGGGCTGGTGGAGGCGACTGCGGCGCAGGCAATGCTGCAGAATGTCTCACGTGATGAGCTGGTCAATGAGTTTATCGTTCCGTCGATCATTCCCGGTGTGGATGTGCTGCCTGCCTCGATTGATGACGCCTTTATCGCCTCAAGCTGGGATCAGCTTTGTGCTGAGCATCTTCCGCAACAGAACGTTCACGCCGTGTTGTATGACAACGTTATTGCCAAACTGAAAAAAGATTATGACTTTATCTTTATCGACAGCGGCCCGCATCTTGATGCCTTCCTGAAGAATGCGATTGCAGCGTCTGATCTGTTGATGACTCCGGTGCCACCGGCTCAGGTCGACTTTCACTCGACACTAAAATACCTGACACGTCTTCCGGAACTGATCGCGATTATCGAAGATTCCGGCGCGACCTGTCGGCTGCAGGGCAATATCGGCTTTATGTCTAAGCTCTCCAATAAAGCGGACCACAAACTCTGTCATAGCCTGGCAAAAGAGATTTTTGGTGGCGACATGCTTGATGCTGCCCTTCCCCGCCTTGATGGTTTCGAACGTTGTGGTGAATCCTTTGATACGGTTATCTCTGCTAATCCTTCGACCTACGTCGGCAGCAGCGAAGCGTTGAAGAATGCACGAACCGCCGCAGAAGACTTTGCAAAAGCCGTCTTCGACCGTATCGAATTTATTCGCCTGAACTGAGGTTTGTATGAGCGCAAAAAGAATTACGATTGGCAGAACCTTCAGCCAGACTCCACTGGAAAATGATACGTCTGACAGCCAGCACAACCAGACATTCGTTCTGGCAACGGGCAAGCGCGCCCTGTTTCGTTTTGAACGCATTGCTGCCAGCGACGTTGAAAGCAAAACGTTTGTCACAATGGAGACCAACGGTCGCGATCAGGCAGGCCTGACACCTGATTCGCTGCGTGACATTATCCGGACCATTAAGCTGCAGCAGTTCTTTCCCGCTATTGGCGTGATGCGCGATGACCGCATCGAAATCCTCGACGGCTCACGTCGTCGTGCAGCCGCGCTCTACTGTAAAACCGGGCTTGACGTGCTGATCACTGACGCGGCCATCACTGCTGATGAAGCTCGCAGACTGGCACAGGACATTCAGACGGCACGGGAACACAATCTGCGCGAAGTGGGCATGCGTCTGTTAACGCTTAAAGATGGCGGTTTGTCGCAGAAAGAGATTGCTGAAAATCAGGGCTTATCGCAGGCAAAAGTGACGCGTGCCCTGCAGGCCGCCAGCGTTCCGTCAGATTTGATTTCACTTTTTCCTAATCACGCTGAGCTGACCTATCCCGACTATAAAGCGTTGTTACAGGCTGCTGACAAGTTAAGTGAGTCCGGGCAAAGCGTTGAAGCTCTGATCAAATCCATTTCAAGGGAAATTGATGTGGTCTGTGCCCGTGAAGGTCTGGCCGAGGACGAGCTTAAAAATCATATCCTGCGTCTGATTCGACAGGGCAGCCAGACTCTGATCAAAGAACCGGAGAAAGATAAAACCCAGGCGACTGCGCTCTGGTCTTTTGCGGATAAAGATCGCTTCGCCCGCAAAAAGGTACGCGGAAGGATGTTCAGTTATGAATTTAACCGGCAGTCGAAAGAGTTGCAGGAAGAGCTGGATAAAGTTATTGCTGAGACCCTGAAAAAATATCTCAATCGTTAAGGCATCCGCACTCCAATAAGCCAGCCATAAACGCTGGCTTTTTTATTTTTTGCGAATCGTCACTGTAAGAGATGGCAGATACCCGAATTTCAGGCTGAAATCGCCAGCTTTATAAGGTTGAATTGTTGTTTAAGTGCTTGATTATAAATCATTAAACTTATTATCTCTTGCTGAAAAATCGCATGAAATCGCCATCTCGCTGAACTATTTCGCCAGATAACGAGGTCGCCTCAAACCGCACAGGTCACCATAAACAGAGATAGCGCGTTTCATCTGATTCTATTGGTGATGAATCTGATCGCCGCCAGCACGCATCCAACGGCCAGAATATTGCAAGTAATGATTTTCCGGAGCTGGTTTATTAGTGACCAATTAACCTCCACTAAACCTCAGTCACAGCGTACCAGCTTCACGCCCTCCGCTAATCCCTCTGCTTAGCCTTTCTTCCTACATTAGCGCGCCAGCGGTATTTACTGGTTAACCTTCTGTTTTTAATACAAAAGTGATAAGAATTTCAGCCTGAAATCGCCATACCTGCAGCTAAATACTCCCTCGTTTCAGGCCTGGGAGCGAACAGATAAGATCAGAAAAGAAGCGTATCTCACTGACAGTAAAGAGATGAACAGAGAGTGAAAAAAGATACTCAGAAAGTATCCCTCACTTATCCACAGAAAAAGTGGATAACTTTTACCGCGCGAAAAAATTTTTTTAGGACGGGCAATACAAGATGCAGCTTTGGCCGTGAACGCTATGGAAACCTGAACAGCGGAAAAAGGTTGTCACAGCCTGGTCCTGACATAAAGGTAACTGCCCGGCATCAGATTCACTGTATTGGGTGAAGCAGATGAAAGTGGCGGCCTACGGATGAAGAGCCTCTATCGAGTCACTTATAAAAAGGCGAAGGCTTCATACACTGCTGTTTACAGTGAATCGATATAAATAACGTTTATAGGGTATTGAACCCGGTTATCACTGGCTGTTATCGGCATACAGAGTCGTTGCTAATGCGCAGAGAGTGCTGACCACTGCAATCAGTAATCAGACCGGTGTGAAGTGATGTAATGCCATGATGATCTTCCATGGCAGCACCGAACCTATGAAGAAGGAAACCGGGCCAGGCCCGGTTTCGATATGAATCAGGCCTCAAGCCAGGTGGTGATCTGCTTAACCATAGCATCAGTTGAGATGCCATAACGGTCATGCAGCGTCGGTAGTGCGCCTGCTGCAAGGAAAGCATCCGGCAGGGCAATCTGTTTAAAGCGCGGCGTCACATGGTTTCGCATTAACAGGCCGGCAATAGCTTCGCCTAATCCACCGGTTATCGAATGATTTTCAGCGGTGATAACCAGCTGGTTATGATGCAGTGCTTCCCCCGCCTCACGCAGTATGGTCTCTTCATCCAGAGGTTTTATCATGGGTGAATGAACCACACCGACCTCAATCCCCTGCTTCTCCAGCGCTTCAGAGGCTTCAAGCGCCCGCATGGTCATTAATCCGCTGCTGATAATAACGGCATGCTTACCGCCTCGCAGGCGCTGAGCCTTACCATGCTGATAGCGATAGTCATATTTATCCAGCACCAGCGGAACCTTACCGCGCAGCAGGCGCAAATAGACCGGACCCTGATGTTCAGCGATAGCCGGTAGCACCTGGCTAATCTCCAGTGCATCGCAGGGATCAATGATAGTCAGGTTCGGCATGCCCCGGAAGATAGCCAGGTCGTCAGTCGCCTGATGACTCGGCCCATAACCGGTGGTCAGACCCGGCAGCGCACAGGCAATTTTAACGTTCAGATTCTCTTCGGCGATGGCCATGCAGATAAAATCATAAGCGCGGCGGGAAGCAAAGACAGCATAAGTGGTGACAAAGGGCATAAAGCCTTCGCGCGCCATACCCGCTGCGGCGCTCATCAGTAACTGTTCCGCCATGCCCATCTGATAAAAGCGTTTCGGGAAAGCCTCTGCAAACAGGTGCAGATCGGTGTATTTACTTAAATCAGCCGTCAGGCCGACTACATCTGAGCGCTGTTCTGCCAGAGAGACCAGAGCATGCCCAAAAGGAGCAGAAACCGTGGGCTGGCCTTCAGCGGCGATCGAGGCGATCATGGCGGATGTGGTCAGACGTTTTTTTTGCGGTTGTGAACTCATCTCAGACTCCTTGCTCAAGTGCGGTCAGGGCTTTGTCCCACTCATCGGCATCGACACGAATAAAGTGGGTTTTCTCACGGCTTTCCAGAAACGGCACTCCTTTGCCCATTCGGGTATCGCAAATGATGACGCGCGGCTGGGGTTCGGGCCAGCTGCGAGCCGCATCAAAGGCGGCCTGCAGAGCAGTAATATCGTTGCCATCAACCCGCTGGGTGTACCAGCCAAAAGCCTGCCAGCGATCCACAATCGGTTCAAAAGCGAGAATCTCACTGCTATGACCGTCAGCCTGCTGATTATTGACGTCGATAAGGGCGATCAGGTTATCAAGTTGCCAGTGCGAGGCGGACATTGCCGCTTCCCATGTAGAGCCTTCATTCAGTTCACCATCTGAAAGCAGGTTATAGACTCGTGCCTGTGAGCCTTTCTGCTTCAGCCCCAGACAGGCACCCACGGCAATACCTAATCCATGACCCAGCGAACCGCCGGTAATTTCCATCCCTGGGGTATAGGCGGCCATTCCGGACATCGGCAAGCGGCTCTCATCAGTCCCATAGGTTTCCCTTTCCTCTTCAGGTATCACGCCTGCTTCCAGCAGGGCGGCATAAAGGGCGATGGCGTAATGGCCAATCGACAGATAGAAGCGATCGCGGTCTTCCCACTCAGGTTGATCCGGCCGGTAATTCATGGCGTGGAAATAGCTGACAGCAAGCAAATCGGCGGCACCCAGTGCCTGACCGATATATCCCTGCCCCTGAACCTGGCCCATTAATAAGGCATGACGGCGAATATTGCTGGCACGTTGCTGCAATGAGAGCACGTGTGAAGTATGACGAGGGTCAGTCATGTTACCTCCTGATTAACGATTAACGTCCGCTGCCCGGATGCGAAGCACGCATAGCGCGCCACCCAGCAGGACGGCAGCAATAAAGTACATTCCGGAAGCGGGTGTACCGGTTGCGGTGGTGATGGTGCCAATCAGCCACGGTGAGAAAAATCCGGCCAGATTGGCAATGCAATTCACGGCAGCGATGCCTGCGGCAGCAGAGACGCCACCTAACAGATTGGTCGGCAACATCCAGAACAGAGAAGAGGCGGAAAGAATGCCCGCAGCGGCAATACAAAGGGAGAGCAGTGACAGGGTGACGCTATGGCTCAGCAGGGTCGCCAGCGTCAGTCCGCTGAGTCCGATGAGCATCGGAACAATCAGATGCCAGCGGCGTTCACGATAGCGATCGCCACTGCGTCCGGCCAGCAGCATAAAGATAATGGCGCAGAGGTAGGGCAGACTGGTCAATAGCCCAATATGCAGCGGTTCACTGACGCCTGAGTTTCTCACCAGCGTCGGTAACCAGAACGTCAGAGCGTATTGACCCATCACCACACAGAAGTAAATCAGCGCCAGCAGCCACAGACGACGGTCGGCGATAAAAGCTTTCACCGTGCCATGACAGGCTTTCTGCTGATCATCCTCGTCCAGATCAGCACGCACCCGGCGTTTCTCATCTTCATCCAGCCACTCTGCCTGTTCAACACGATCCTTCAGAACCAGCAGTACCACTAATCCCATAACAAGGGTAGGGATAGCTTCCAGCATAAACATCCACTGCCAGCCTGCCCATCCGTGAAAGCCTGCAAAGGTCGCCATAATCCAGCCTGAGAGCGGGCCGCCAATCATCCCTGAGAGTGGAATGGCGACAAACCAGAGTACTGTCATACGTGCGCGACGATGAGATGGAAACCAGTAGGTCAGGTAGAGCAGTAAACCAGGCGCAAGACCGGCCTCGGCGACACCGAGCAGAAAGCGCAGCAGGTAAAACTGCCATGCGGTTTCAACAAAGGCGAACAGGGCCGAGATGATTCCCCATGTGATCATAATGCGGGCAATCCAGCGGCGTGCGCCGACGCGGTGCAGGATCAGGTTACTCGGCACCTCAAAGAAGAAGTAGCCGATAAAAAAGATCCCGGCACCCAGTCCATAAACGGTTTCGCTGAGTGACAAATCATCCATCATCTGTAATTTAGCGAAGCCCACATTGACGCGATCAAGATAGGCGCAGAGATAACAGAGCATCAGCCACGGCATCAGGCGCCAGGCAATTTTGCGATAGGTGATATCGCGCGCAGCAGAGGCTGCGCTCAGGTTAAGCGTGCTCATGGTGTTCACTCCCGAAGTTAGCCCGCCAGGCGTGCGGGCAGGGAAGGGCGCTCTTTAATGGATCAGCATGCCGCCGTTCACATCCAGCGTGATGCCGGTGAGATAACCGGAGAGATCGCTGGCGAGGAACAGCGCAGCGTGGGCGACGTCACTGGCGGTACCAAGCCGGCCAAGCGGAATCCCGTCGAGAATAGCGTGGCGGCGTTCATCCTGTAACAGGCCACCAGTGATGTCTGTCTGGATCAAACCGGGTGTCAGGGCATTAATGCGTATCTGGTCAGGGCCAAATTCGCGCGCCATCGCTTTAGTCAGGCCCAGAACGCCCGCTTTAGCGGCACTGTAGTGAGGGCCGCCGAAAATCCCGCCGCCGCGCTGTGCTGAGACCGAGGACAGGCAGATGATGCTGCCGCCTTTCTGCTGCTGCATGGTGGGGATCACCGCCTGAGACATCAGCAGCGTGCCACGCAGATTGACATCAAGAATACGGTTGTAATCCTCGATGCTAATTTCCAGTGTTTTAACCGGCTGAGTAATACCCGCATTGTTGACCAGCACATCAATACGGCCAAAGTGGTCAAGAACCTGGTCGATGGCTCGACGAACAGAGAGAGGATCGGTCACATCGGTGGCTAAACCGAGATGCCCCTCACCACAAGACAGTGCGCTGGCCTGGGCAGCCTGCAAATCTAAATCGAGCACCACCACACGCGCGCCATGCTGAGCAAAACAGGCGGCTGTAGCCCGGCCAATGCCGCGCTGAGAAGCAGCACCTGTAATAATCGCAACTTTGTTTTCAAGTAACATTGTCCACTCCAGAAAAATAATTATTAGTGGTTCGGTATCGCTACCGGCAGGGTCACGATCAGAATTGATAAAGCGGCTAATATTGGCAATGCAAAAAAATTCATTTGATGCTGAATGTATTTGTTGGTTTGATGCAGTTAACAATTCTGCGATTTAAAAATGGGCACATATCACAAAATTCCTGTGTGGAGAGGCGGATGGAAAAGCAGTCTGATCACTTACCTTCGATTAAATCACTGCGGGTTTTTGAGCAGGTGGCCCATTTTGGTAATGTCGCGCGTGCGGCCGAGGAATTAAGTATTACGCCATCGGCGGCCAGTCATCAGCTGGCAAAACTGGAGCGTGAACTGGGTTGTATTCTGTTTAATCGCTCGGCAAAGGGCGTAGTGCTGACGCTGTCGGGTGAGCATTACCTCAGGGAAATTGGCCCGATACTGCTTAGTCTGACGCAGGCGACAGCTCGCATCAGTAACGATAAAGCCCGCAGCAACCTCAGGATCCACTGCGCGCCCAGTTTCGGTCTGTTGTGGCTGTTGCCGCGCATCCATAAATTTCGCGACAGCTATCCCGAGTTCCAGCTCACGCTCTCCTGCTCTTACGAGAATTTGTCTTTCAGTCGCGACAATATTGATATTGCTATCCGCCATGGATTCCCGGAATGGAACACCTTTGAGATTAAAACGATCCGACATGAAAGAATGTCGGTGCTGGCCTCGCCTGCGTATCTGAAACAGCATCCTGTTAATCAGGCCGCTGATTTAATTCATCATGCGCTGATATTATCGGAGTCGCCGCTTATTCAGTGGCCGCAGTGGTTTGCGTCTCAGCAATTACCTCAGCCAGACAAAGAGTGGTTATTTCGCTTTGATCGCTCGTATATGAGTCTTGAGGCGGCGATGTTAGGCCACGGTCTTATATTTGAAAGTGAATTGCTGGCGGAGGATTATCTGCGCAGCGGGAAACTGGTCAGAGTTTTATCTGAACAGGAGAGTCTGCCTGTCAGCGCCCACCATCTGGTATTCCCGAGGGGATTTGCCCAGTTTCCACGTGTCGCGCATTTCCTGAGTTGGATCCAGCAGGAACTGAAAGTGTTAATCTGATGTTAAAATAACTTTCCTGGCGTCATTATTGCACTGGTTTATTTCTTCGGTTAACTATCCCCGTTATAAAAATCGCATTGCTCAAGCTAACTTTTAAATACCGTCTACACTTCTTTACCCACTCGGTAAATATGTTCCATTTCTATTCCGTATGAAATTTAATCAAACGGATGTTTAACTTATTAATGGCAGGAATATTATGAGTACGAATACACCAGACTCTGGTGAAGCGGGCGATCACGCGCCTGCGGATACGGTACGCCAGCGCATTTTTTTAGTGGTACTGGTTGCCACCATGGGCGCGCTGGCATTTGGTTATGACACCGGGATTATCTCGGGTGCGTTACCTTATATGACCTCACCACCCGATCAGGGTGGACTTGGACTGAACTCATTCACTGAAGGGCTGGTAGCCTCTTCGCTGGTGTTCGGTGCCGCGATCGGCTCTTTCCTGAGTGGTTTCTTCTCTGACCGGTTTGGACGGCGTATTACCCTGCGCAGCCTGGCGGTTATTTTTGTGCTGGGTTCACTGGGAACAGCGCTGGCGCCTTCTGTCAACGTCATGGTGGCAATGCGCTTCCTGCTGGGGATTGCTGTCGGCGGCGGCTCATCTACCGTGCCGGTGTTTATCGCCGAAATTGCCGGACCGCGCCTGCGTGCGCCGCTGGTCAGCCGCAATGAGCTGATGATCGTTACCGGACAGCTCATTGCTTATGTTGCCAGTACGCTGCTGAGCTATCTGCTGCATGATGAGCACCTGTGGCGCTACATGCTGGCAATTGCCATGGTGCCGGGTCTTTTGCTGTTTATCGGCACGTTCTTCGTTCCCGCCTCACCACACTGGCTGGTCGCGGAAGGGCGTCTGATAGAAGCTAAAAAAATCCTTAAATACCTGCGTGAAACGCCGCGTGAAGTGCGCCATGAGATGGCGCAAATGAAGAAGCAGGCGAGGGCGGCAGAGCGTGGGCCGGATGCGAAAACCCTGATTCGCGAGAAATGGGTGATTCGCCTGATGGTTATCGGAGTCGGGCTGGGCTTTGTTGCCCAGTTCACCGGGGTTAATGGTTTTATGTATTACACCCCGATCATCCTTAAACAGACCGGACTTGGCACCAGCGCCTCGATTGCTGCGACCATCGGTAATGGCGTGGTCTCAGTGGTGGCGGCGATTGTCGGTATCTGGGCAGTCAGTCGCTTCCCGCGCCGGGCGATGCTGATCACCGGCCTGTGTCTGGTGGTCACTTCGCAGATTATGCTGGGCAGCGTGATGACCTTTATCGCTCCCAGCCTGATGCAGAGCTACCTTGCCCTGGGCTGTATTCTGCTGTTCCTGTTCTGCATGCAGATGTGCATCTCACCGGTTTACTGGCTGATGATGTCGGAACTGTTCCCGATGCAGTTGCGCGGCGTGTTAACCGGCGGCGCTGTCTCACTACAGTGGATTTTTAACGCGATAGTCGCCTTTGGTTTTCCACCGATAATGGAATATGCTGGCAGCACCACCTTCTTCATCTTTGCCGCGATTAACGTCGGGTCGCTGATCTTCGTGATGGCGATGGTGCCGGAGACGCGGGGCAAAAGCCTGGAAGAGATTGAGTCACATATGAAAGAGAAGTTTGGTGAAAAGCCAAAAGAGGCTGAAGCCTCCTGAGTCTCCTACCGGATTCAGCCCACCGGCTGAATCCGGTTTTACCTCCTTACCTCCTTACCTCCTTACTTACCGTGAACCGCATTTCCCCGATCCTTGTCCTCTCTTAGCCCCGTCAGATAGCGTTCACTGTAATCAGGAATTTCCCCTCGATTAATTTGCATACAGGTTCTGGCGATTTCAGGCTGAAATCGCCAGAACCTGACTCAATGATCTGTCGTTGTTGTCTTCAGAAATCCCCGGTTAAGCGAAGCATGACCGCTGACAAAGATTGCATCAGACTCTGCGCTATACTCATTTTTCATCTGCTCCGCACGCTGACCGGAAAGCACCATGAAAATTTTAACCACTACGGCAGTTGCTGCTGCGCTGTTGACTGCTGCGCCACTGCACGCTGAAAACACACCGATCTCCTCATGGTGGAATGGATTCACTGACGATGTTGCGCAGACCTGGAACGCGCCTCAGCATACCGATTTCTACCTGCCATTTATCAGCTGGCACGCCCGCTTTATGTACGACAAAGAAAAAACCGATCATTATAATGAGAATCCCTGGGGAGGCGGCCTGGGCATTTCCCGTTACAGCGACAGCGGCAACTGGAGCGCCCTTTATGCTATGGCTTTCAAAGATTCACACAACGAATGGCAGCCGGTTGTGGGTTATGGCTGGGAGAAGGGCTGGTATCCGGGTTCGAATCAGGACTTTCGTCTCGGTGCGGGATTAACCGCCGGTATCACCGCACGTGAGGATTTTGGTAACTATATTCCGCTACCGATTATTCTGCCGCTCTTCTCCGCCGGTTATAAGGCGCTGAATGTGCAGTTCACCTATATTCCGGGCACGTACAACAATGGCAACGTGCTGTTCGCATGGTTTCGCTATGCATTTTAATTTTTCAGGAAAGGATTTATGACCCGGAGGTGGAAAACCGCCATCCGCAGGCTCTGGCGCCTTGCGATTGTGTCTGGAGTAGTGTTGGTGCTGCTACTGATTATCCGAATCTATGAAGCGGAGCGCGGGCCGGAGTTACATCGCTGGCACACCTGGATCCCGCATGAACTGACAGTGGAACAGCTCGACAAAGCGACATACGCTGACTACCTCAATGCCGAAAATCACCTGTTCGACGAGATGAAGGAGCAGGTCAGTGACAAGCTGGATGCGGAAGAAAAAACGCCTCTCAACCGATACTACGCCGGCAGCATGATCTATCCGGGCCATTTCGCGCAGGACTGGAACCGTTCCTATATTCTGCAACCGACTGGCACGCCGCGTGGTGCGGTGGTGCTATTGCATGGACTGACCGACAGCCCTTACAGCCTCCGGCATGTGGCAGAGGCTTACCGTCAGCAGGGTTATGTGGCAGTGGCGATACGGTTACCGGGCCACGGTACAGTGCCTGCGGGTCTGACTGATGTTGACTGGCAGGACTGGATGGCCGCTACACGCCTGGCGGTGCGGGAAGCGACCCGGCTGGCGGGTACGCAGACACCGCTGCATCTGGTGGGGTTCTCGAACGGCGGAGCGCTGGCGGTAAAATATGCCCTCGACGGCCTGGGCGATCACACGCTGCGTCATCCGCAGCAATTGATTCTGTTATCGCCGATGATCGGTGTGACTCGTTTTGCCCGGTTCGCAGGTATTACCGGGTTGCCCTCTGTTTTCCCCGCCTTTTCGAAAACGGCCTGGCTGAATATCGTGCCGGAGTTTAATCCGTTTAAATATAACTCTTTTCCGGTACACGCTGCCCGGCAGACCTATTTGCTGACCCAGGCGCTGCAGAAAGAGATCCTGCACTACGCGCGTAATCAGCAGCTCTCCGGTTTCCCGCCCGTACTGACCTTTCAGTCGGTCATGGATTCCACCGTCAGCACGCCTTCGGTAATCCGCTCGCTCTATAACTATCTGCCAGAAAACGGCAGCGAACTGGTGCTGTTTGATATCAATCAGGCGGTCAGCGTCAGCCCGCTATTCCGCCACTCCTCTTACACCGCGGTTAATCAGCTGTTGCCTGCGGCGCGTCGGAATTACTCATCCACGGTGATCACCAATGCCTCCGCCACCTCGCTGGAAATGGTGACAAAAAGCGTTCCCGCGGGAGAGATGCAGGAGCGGATTCAGCCGCTGGCTATCGACTATCCAGCCGGTCTCTACTCGCTGTCGCACGTTGCGATTCCGTTTCCGGCTGAGGATGGATTATATGGCAGTGTACCCGCGAAGAAGAATGAGTTTGGTATCAGTTTTGGGACGTTGTCACTGCGCGGCGAGAGTGCGGTGCTGATTGTCGGGCTGGACTCGATTATGCGCGCCACCTCTAACCCCTTTTACCCCTACATGATTAACCGAATCGATCACCACATCAGTTGTAGCGACAAGCCGCAACTTGCGGCCTGCCTTAGCAGTTTCTGAATCAGTACAGCATCAGGCCCGCAGCGTGCGGGTCTGATGTTTATATAGCGTTCAGCTTTTCCATTACCTCATCCGACAGTTCCAGGCTGCCGCTGGCAAGATTTTCTTTAAGATGTTCCGGCGAAGAGGTGCCCGGGATCAGCAGAATATTGGGCGATCGCCGCAGCAGCCACGCGAGTGCGATCTGCATCGGCGTGGCATTCAGGGACGCGGCCACGTTGTTAAGCTGATCCGACTGCAACGGAGAGAAGCCGCCCAGCGGGAAGAACGGTACATAAGCGATGCCCTGCTGCGCAAGCTGATCCACCAGCTCATCATCCTGTCGATGCGCCAGGTTATACATATTTTGCACGCAGACAATCGGCGTCATCGCCTGAGCTTCTGCGATCTGAGTGGCGGTGACATTACTCAGGCCAATATGGCGAATCAGCCCGCGCGCCTGCAACGCCAGCAGCGCCTCAAGTTGTGGCTTCAGAGTGCCTTCTTTGGGCCTGGCCGGATGCAACATACTGCGCAGGTTCACCACCTCAATCACATCCAGCCCCAGGTTACGCAGATTATCTTCCACAGCCTGCGTCAACGCCTCTGGCTCCATCGCCGCCAGCCAGCCGCCTTTGGCATCGCGGCGGGCACCTACTTTAGTGACAATGCAGAGATCCTGCGGATAGGGATGGAGCGCCTTTTTAATTAACTGGTTAGTTTCGTGCGGGCCGTAAAAGTCGCTGGTGTCGATATGATTAACGCCTGCCGCGATAGCATCGCGTAAAACCTGGATTGCCCGGGCTTCATCTTTTACCGGGCCGAACACGCCAGGCCCGGCCAGTTGCATAGCGCCGTAACCAAGACGGTTAACTTCACGATCGCCTAACCTAAAAGTCATGGTGGTATTTGACATGAAAACCTCCTGCGTGAATGTGGATCAATTGTAACGGTGATTCAGCTGTGCAACTATCCCGTGAAATCAGGACAGACTGTACGGGGTGATGCACAATGGCAATAGATATGGCGCTGCTGGATGCCGTCGTGGCGGTAGCTAAAGCGGGAGGATTTCGGGAAGCGGCACGCGTCACCGGCAGTAATGCGTCGCGGTTGAGCGATGCGGTACGACGGGCGGAACAGCAGCTGGGTATTCGTTTGTTTCACCGCACCACCCGCACCGTGGTGTTAACCGAAGCGGGCAGAGCGTTGATGGAACGTCTGCTGCCCGCGATCAATGAAGTTAACGCCGCGCTGGATGCGGTGAATCGCTACCGTAACACCCCTGGCGGCACGCTGCGGCTGAATGTGCCGATCAGTGCAACCCGGCTGGTACTGCCTGCGCTGGTACCGGAATTTTTGCAGCGTTATCCCGACATCCGGCTGGAAATTGTGGCAGAGAGCAGCGCGCAGGATGTCTTTCGTGACGGTTGTGACGCAGGGATTCGTTATGATGAGCGGCTGGAGCAGGATATGGTGGCGATGCCAATTGGCCCCAGACAGCAACGGTTCGCGCTGGCAGCCTCTCCTGCTTATCTTGCAGAATATGGCCGACCGGCTCATCCTCGCGACCTGATCCATCATCGCTGTCTGCGTGGCCGTTATGCCAGTGGCATCATGGCTGACTGGACCTTCAGCCACAAGGGCGAAGAGATCAGCGTTGAAACCAGCGGGCCGCTGGTGGTTTCGGTCGGCGGCGCAATGGATCTGGCGGTAGAGGCGGCCATCGCCGGAAGCGGCGTGATATATCTGTTTGATGAGTGGCTCAGGCCAGCCCTCGACAGCGGCAGGCTGGAACCGCTGCTGCAACCCTGGTGGCTGACTTTTTCCGGTCCGTGGCTCTATTACAACGATCGGCGCCTGATTCCCGCCCCGCTTCAGGCATTTATCGACTTTGTACGCGAAAAAAACCTCAGCTATACCAGCTAAGCCCCTGTGGCACCCGTGAAAAACCGGCATGTCGCAACGCGATAAGCAGAGCTGACTGTGACACCGGTTCACCATCTACTTTCTCCAGCGTGAAACTTGCGGGCTTTTCACGTTTCAGTGCCAGGCCCAGCGCCGCCACCGCGACCTGTTGCAGCGCGGGATCGTCGGTGAATGTCAGCAACTCTTTGCCTCCTGGCGTCAGGTAGAGCAACAGCGCGCCGCCTGCAATCACCACCCGTGCCCCCTGACGGCGGGTCGGGCGGATGCCGCTGGCGTGGACCGGCCAGCTCAGCAACGCACCAAACGGATTCGCCGGGTCCGGTGCGGCCAGCGTCACAGCCTCTGTCGCGGCCAACGGATTTTCTGCCAGCTCCCGCAGCCGCTCAATGGTGTTATGGTCGGCAAACTGCGCGCCGCCCGCACCAGCGACAAACCTGCCGCGCAGCAATCGTCCGGCATCTTCCATGCTGCGTAACACCGGCTGCAACGCCGGGAATCCTCCTGGGATCTGTTCCGATATCGCGCTACCCCGGCTGATCACCCCATAACGGTCGAGAAGATTTTCCACCAGCGACAGGGCCAGCCGTGCAGGGGCAATCTCCTGTCGGTTAACCCGCGACCAGCGACCAGCCAGTGTGTTGACCGCCGGTCGGCGTGGAGAAAGTGCCCCCGGGGTGAAGCGCTGACCAAAACGGGTGCGCAGAGTGCGCGCGGGACGTGAACGGGTTGTGCCTGGCGTGGTCAGCAGCCCACGCACGGCAATCCAGCTATCGGCAGTGATATAGCCCTGCCACACCAGTTGCCACAGGGCAGCATAAATGTCGGTAGTTTGCGTCTCCGCCTCGTCCATCTGTGCCATGATTTCATGAACAAACCACGAGCCACCACGGCTCAAAGCGTCGAGAGTCGCCTGCTGGATCGATGTAAGAGGCTGCGTAGTGTCAATTACCGGCAGCGTTTCAGCGGCATATTCAGTGAGGTGCAGCGAGATAAGACCATCATTCTGGCCCAGCGCTTTATGCCCGCACCAGGTAACTTCGCCACTGGCTAACAGTTCGTCGAGCATCGCAGGCTGATAGTCGGCTATCCTGGCGCGCAGAATTTGTGACTCCCACAGCGAGGCCGGTAATGGTGCACCAGCGAGTTGCTCGATCACTCGCAATAGCCCGTTGGTACCCAATAGTTCTTCGCGCTGCGGGCTAAGCAGACCGTGACGCTCCAGCAGCAGGCTGACCCAGGCGGCGGGTGGAACAGGCCGGGTTGCCTCGCGTGCTGATTGCAGTGAACGTAAGCGCAGCCGTTTGAAGATCTCTGATGAGACCCATTCCGTTTCCGATGCGCCCGCTGGTACACCCATACTGAGCAGGTTGCCCTGCTGATGCAGAGAAAACAGCACCTCATTCACAACGGCAATGCCCAGTCCAAAATGCGTGGCCAGTTGCCGGGCGGTGAACAGGGTATGGGTACGGACATAGCGGTTAATGAGATCGCGCAGCGGCTCGGCCTGTGGCTCCAGAAATGTTGCGGGCAGATCGTCAGGCAGCACAACGGCCAGTGAATCGCGCAGGCGGGCTGCATCTTCAATGACTGCCCAGCGCACTTCACCGGCCAGGGTAACCGGAATCATTCGCTGCGCGGCAGCGAACTGCGTCATGGCTTCTGCGATCTGCTGGCCGTTGCCGCTAAAACGTGCCGCAATACCGGCAACGGAGAGCGGGCCAAGATCGCGCAGCAGATCGATAATGCCTTCAGTGTGCTGTGCCTGATAGCGGGAATCAATGCGCTGCAGTTCCTGTTCAACCTGCTCAACGACGTCAGGTGCCAGCAAATCACGCTTGCTGGTCTGGCCGAGCAGCTCACCCAGCAGGTTACTGTCGAGCGCCAGCAGTGAGGCGCGCCGTTCTGCCTGGGGGGCGTCGCTGGCATAAATAAACTCTGCAACATAGCCGAACAGCAGCGGGGCGGCAAAAGGGGAGGGCTGATCGGTCGTCACCTCTACCAGCTTTACCTTTCCCTCTGCCATCCGTTCCATCAACTGGTGCAGCGCAGGCAGATCATAGACATCCTGCAGACATTCGCGTGCGGTTTCGATAAGGATGGGGAAATCGTCATACTGCCGTGCGACTTCCAGTAACTGACCGGCGCGCAACCGCTGCTGCCAGAGCGGCGATCGTTTGCCCGGATTACGCCTCGGCAGCAGCAGAGCGCGTGAGGCACATTCCCTGAAGCGTGCGGCAAACAGCGCCGACTGGCCGACACTCGCAGTAACTTCCTGGCTGAGCTGATCGGCGTCGAACATAAACAGGTCAGCGCCGGGTAACCCTCCCTCGCTGGCGGGAAAGCGGGCAACGATACCGTCATCGCTGGCCGCAACAGAAGCATCAATGCCTAAGCGTTGCTGGATTCGGGCGGCAATCGCCAGCGCCCAGGGCGCATTGACTCGCTTTCCCCAGGGCGAATGCAGGATCACCCGCCAGTCGCCGATTTCGTCACGGCAGCGTTCAATCAGCAACGTGCGATCGTCCGGCAGTACACCGGTTGCGGCGCGTTGTTCAGCCAGCAAAGCCAGCAGATTCGTGACTGCCCGGGCTTCCAGCCCCAGCGCGCGCAACTCCTCCTGCGCACCCGCCCGTGAAGCCGCATTCAGCTGACGCAGAAACAGCCCGAGGCTGGCACCTGAATCGGCCGAACGACCAACCCCTTCTCCGCGCCAGAAGGGCAGACGAGCCGGACGGCCTGGCGCAGGCACCACCAGCACCTGATCGTGGGTAATCTGCTGAATCCGCCACGATGTTGCGCCCAGGGTAATAATGTCGTTGACCCGCGACTCATAGACCATCTCTTCGTCCAGTTCGCCGACACGACGTGAGCCAGCCTGCTCTTCGCCTTCCGGCAGGATGACGCTGAACATGCCGCGATCGGGAATGGTGCCGCCGCTGGTCACGGCGAGATGCTGAGCGCCGGGTCGCGGCGTCAGCATTCCGCTCTGGCGATCCCACACCAGTTGCGGCCGTAGCTGAGCAAACGCATCTGAGGGAAACTTGCCCGCCAGCATATCGAGCGTGGCATCAAAGAGACGACGCGACAGAGTGCGGAACGGATCGGCCCGGCAGACCTGTGCGTACCACGCATCAGCCTGCAAGGGATCCATTGCGACGGCCGCCAGGGTCTGCTGCGCCAGAATATCGAGCGGGTTACGCGGTGGAGCCAGCGCATCAAGCTGACCCGCCCGCATCAACTGCAGCGTAACGGCAGAATCCAGCAGATCGCGTCGGGTGCGTGGAAACAGGATGCCGGTTGATACGCCGCCGACCTGATGTCCGGCACGACCGACCCGCTGCAGTGCGCTGGCGACTGACAGGGGTGCGCCCACCTGGATCACCAGATCCACCGGCCCCATATCAATGCCTAGTTCCAGGCTGGACGTCGCCACCACGCAGCGCAGTCTGCCCTGCTTCAGGGCGGCCTCAATCTCGCCTCGCTGCTCCTTTGAGACGGAACCGTGATGCGAGCGTGCAATAAGATCGTCGCTGTCGGCGCGCTCCGCATCCCAATCCTCATCGGTTGTCTGCTGAGCCAGATAACGCGTATTGAGCCTCGCAGTCAGTTTCTCTGCCAGACCACGCGAATTCACAAACACCAGCGTGGCACGATGCGCCATGACCTGCTGCAGAATGCGCGCTTCAATGTGTGGCCAGATCGATCCGCTGGCAGAGGAGGCTTCACCGGTCAGGTCATCGGGGCTGGCAATATCGGTCATATCTTCGACCGGCACCTCGATCGTCAGGTGCAGCGTGCGGTCGGCGGCCGGATTCACGATCTGAATGGGCTGACAGCCGCCAAGGAAGGCTGCCACCCGCTCAACCGGCCTTACCGTGGCGGAAAGCCCGATACGCTGGGCGGGCTGTGGCAGTAGCGCATCAAGCCGCTCCAGGCTTAGCGCCAGCTGGGAACCACGCTTCGATCCCGCCACCGCATGCACCTCATCGACGATGACCGTAGTCACACCCTGCAGTGTCGTGCGCGCTTTTGAGGTCAGCATCAGAAACAGCGACTCGGGCGTGGTAATCAGGATATCGGGCGGGCGGCGCAACAGCCTGGCGCGCTCTGCACCGGGAGTATCGCCGGAACGCATTCCGATATTCAGAGTGATCTCTGGCTCATTCAGTGCCTGCCGCTCAGCGTAAACGCCCGCCAGCGGCAGATTAAGGTTGCGCTGGACGTCAGCGGCCAGCGCTTTAACCGGTGAAATGTAGAGAATGCGGGTGGTCGTTTCACGCGACGGGGCAGGCTGCGCGGTTCTGACCTGAAAAAGCGTGTCGATGGCGGTGAGAAAGGCCGCCAGCGTTTTCCCGGAGCCAGTAGGGGCGATTACCAGCGCATGCTCTCCGCTGGCAATGGCTTGCCAGGCCGCCCTTTGCACCGGCGTCGGGGCAGTAAAGGCGGCAGAAAACCAGCGTCGGGTGGCGGGTGAAAACCGGGCTAAGACCGCATCAGGTTGGGATTTCGACATCATACTCACGATAGCAGGGGCAATCGATCAGAAAATCAATCCATCTAGTTTAAGTGAAAATTGCGGTTTTAGAATGGCGTAACATACACGGGCTGCGACAGCGAATTCATTTAATGCGCGCGCTCTGGTCTTCGGTAGCATCCTCAGTCGGCTAAACAGTCAAATCGTCTGGCTCAGCCCGGTGCTGCCTGTTGTCAGTACCGGGCTTGTTCATCAGGTTTTAAATTCAGTGATCGGCTGCATGAGTGGAACGCCATAACACGCTATTAAGGTGTGAGCCTCAGCAGTCAGATGTTGTTCTTCACCAGCTATATTTCACGGAGAATCTGCCTGCGAGGCTGTTCGATTCACCAGAATGTGCTGCCTGACCTTCTACCATAAAGGATAAACCGGCCACAGATGAGAGGACCAGACGGGGATTCAACTGAACGGTGTTTTTATCGGCCCTTGGTCCATTAAGGACAAACGCGTCCTCAGGCATGGCGCGAAATCGTGCTGTGACGGTACGGTCTTTGGACAACTCATGGACCACAGCAACTGTTGCATCAGGGCTTAACATCCATCCGTCAGCAAATTCATAGTTTGCCGCCGCGTGAAGCCCCAGCGAAAGCGGTGCTGAAGTGGTGGTATTGCTCTCCACGTTAAGAGCCGTTGAGCCCGTATTATTGGTACCCTGCTCAGAATAGGTATTTGCGTGGTAGTTCGCGAAGTCCAGAGCCACAAAAGGTGACAATCTTGCAGCATCAAAGTCGAAGCGATGGCCTGCTTCAATTCGTGTCCGCCATTCATCTGCACCAAAGGAACTACTCAATTGATCGGACTGAAGCAAGCCGAAGTCCATGGTTGAGCGTAGCGTTTTATTGCTGAAATGACTATAAGCCTGACTTAACTGAAGATAGTTTTGCTCATAAGCCAGTGCCGAATAGACGAGAGCATGATATCCATCATCCTTACCCGCCATACCGCCTTCGGAGGTACTGAAATTACCCCGGGTTATGCCAACAGCACCACCCAAAAGCAGGGTGTCCGAAAGTGCATTATCGACGCCAAAGAAAATGCCCGTATAGCTACTATGCCCGCCGGGGAAGCTGTGTGAAGCATCCGGGCTGCGGGTTGTTCTTCCGCCAGTAAATGTCCCCCAGGAATGAGAAGTTGGCGCAACAGCCAGGTTAGCCATATTGGCGGAATCAGATGCCGGAAGATTTGCATTGCCAGTCGCTGGCTGGTATCTCGGACTGGTGCTTATTGGAACGCTGTTAACGCCAAGCCAGTCACCCATCTGCCCACCAACAATCTGGCTGGCGATCCGTCCGCGATCAATATTATCCGCCTCAGCAAACCCGATACCAGGTGCAGAAAGTGTGTGAAGCGCGCTCTGCGCCTGTGGCGCAGTCAACTGATAAAGACTGTTCAAAAGGCGGTTGCCAGCCTCATCTGGTGCACCTTCGGCAGCTTTATCAAGCGCTTTGCCTACGGCACGTTCATTGCCATTACGTGCAGGCCCGGAAAGTGAGACGCGATTTCTATTAAGCGCCATATAGACGTGGTTTGCATCATAACTGAGCTGGGGGTCCAGGAAGGCCAGATCCGTTGAAGCATTGTTAAACGTACCCGCGATTTCTGGCGCAGTAATAATCGTATAGCGGCTGGCAGGAAGGTAGAGACCACTGCCTGCTTTTACCTGAACCTCTCCTCCGTCGAGCGTAACAGGTCCATTAGCGGTAAGCTGGTCATTTGCGCCAGGGGTACCCCGGATGGCCAGGATCGAATGACTGGCGAACAATACCTGGCCGTTAGCCGTTAACGTTCCTATATTTTCCAGCGAGCCAGGCGCCAGGGTACCGCCACTGTTGACCAGAATATTACCGACTGTACCTGAACCCGCCAGCGTGCCGCTGGCGTTAATGGTCGTCGGCGACGTGATAGCCCCGTTAACTTCAAGCTTGCCGCCATTGATGAGGGTGGCTCCCTGATAAGTGCTGTTACCATTCAGTGTCAGTTCACCACTGCCGGTTTTAGTCAGCCCGCCTGGCCCCGAGATGTCATTCATCCATGAGTCAGCGGCATTAAGCCCGCCCAGTGATGCATCCATGTTCACGATCACATCGTTGGTAAATGCGCCATATCCACCCGCAGCAGCGAAAAGATTTAACCGTGCATAACCGGACCCATCATCCAGTGCGAAACCCGAAGCAATTTCTGTGCTGGCAAGGACTTCGCGACGCTGCTCTGCCGAAAGATAAGGGAAGCGGGTGGCCAGCAGGGCCTCGGCACCAACCGGCACGACAGGCGCAAGATTCGTCGGCCCAACTGGCGTCATTCCATATGTCAGGGCGAAAGTATACGCGGCTTTATTGTTTTGATAGTTGGTGAAAGCATCAGGACTAGACTGCACGCATTTTTGTATAGCTTTGTAGGAAACACTACCACACTGCGAGGCCAGAAAAGCCTGAATGGGAATGGCCTGAGCTGCCAGTTCCTGAGGAAAGTCTTCTCCAGGACTTACATATCCGGGCGTATTATTCAGATATTTGACCATTTCCTGTGTGGCAAGGATACGACCGCCTATTACGTCCAGAGCATAGTGGACACCGAGAACGAGGCGACTATTTCCGATGTCAGCGCCTCTTGCTAGTATGGACTGATAAAGCTGCGGAACTTCCATAGCGAGAGCAAGCATGAGCGCCGTACCCGCAGTTGTATGGCCGCTCGGGAACGCCGCAGAATTTTGTGACTGAACGATACCATAACGTGGATCCAGTTTTATCTGATCACTGACCTGAAAGGGACGTGGATTCCCCTGAGAGTTTGAGGCATAAAACTGCTGAACCAGGTTATATCCGGTTTTTTCTGTATTGCTATAGATATTACCCGTAGGATCGGGAACAGGAAAATTCAGCACACCGAAATATAGCTTAAGACTTAAACTATCGATACCGACTCTTTTATTGGCAAAGAAGTCCAGGAACTTTAGTGATTTCATCAGTGGTGAAGGCGAAGATGGATCATTAAAAACTGCAAGTAATTGTGAATCGATTTTAGTACCAAAACCGCCATAAACATAATTACTGGCGTCAAAAACAGCCTGATCTACCCGTTCAGGGCTAGCATTTTTATTAAAATTTATGGTTGTTTGCAGGCTTTGCTGATAGGTCTGCAAGGGTAAAAAATCTATTCCATTGGTGCCGTTAAGCACCCTGGCCCCGTCGAGCTGGGATACTGTTAGCGGAGGCGGTAATGTGTCAGCACGTATTTGAAAATTCACAAGCATCGTGAACACAATAAACTTAGGCAACAATGCTGAGCAGTTTTTAAATTTTGGCATACCCTTATCCTGGTTTATAAAGAATTTAAAATAAATATTAAGCATTTGCCGGATTAAAAAAGATGCCATTATCTTTTTCACGACAAATAAGACTTTGAAAATATTTCGGTTACAACCGGTAATGGCTTTTTTTTAGTGTCAGAATATTAATCCGGGAGGATTCTATTCCAGATTTGAAGTGTGAATTATGAATCTTTTGTGAAAGTTAGCGTTGGCGTGATATTAGGGGTAAAATCATGTTTTTTAACTTATTTAATTTTTGTAGTTTAATTCTTACATCAAAATAATCCGATCTGGCCTTATAAAAAACAAGTGATGAGGGGGTTTATCATCCTGCCTGAATCAATAAAACTGCGTATAGGAGATGCTGCTATCTTAAACAACATTAATGCTTTTGGCCTGTTAATATGAAAAACCTCATTGAAATAAAGGTAATTTCTTCTCTTAAGGAAGTAGTTACACTCGTATCTGATACTCAGGCGTTTCTGAGGGAAAGATATCAGTAACGCCAGGCGGACTTCGCTTCATCATCATCAGTGCAAAGCATATTAATCCATTAACGCACCATCTGGTCGGTTATATAATCTGTCATCCTCTTGGTTTAAAAGTTCTGACATGTAGAACCGGACAACAACACTCGTTTAGCTGTGTTTCAAGGCAGGAATGAAGAACTGCCGAAGAGTTTTCTATGGCTAAAGAGTGGTGTTTTAGTGTGAAAGGTCATCGGTTATCAGTTTATCCTTTGTTGTAACGCTATGATTTTTATATAAAATAAATGGCTTGTTAAGCTTTTGGAGGTGGGATAAATCCTGTTTTTTATTTTAATGTTTAAACTTTTTCAGAGATTTTTCTTATTTAAGTCAATTAAATCATCAGTTTCTTACCAGATGTTATTATGTATGACTTAAAATATATTTAGAAGTTAATTTAGAAATCTGTAGTCCACTAATGACATTTCTGAAGAAGCATTGCTATGCTCGTCATTATTTTTTATATTCTTTTTTCAGGGCATGATTAAGGACAGAGAATATAAGGAACCAGAACAGAAAACATGAAGAGAGCTGTAAAACTTATAAACTTCTACGGTTTTTTTCAATGTTTGCACTCCACTCTTTATTAAACAAATTGATTAGCTCCATTAACCGAAATTGACATGTGGTTAAATGTAAATCGTCACCCTCGCTCACCTGAAGCAGTATGCACTGCTGATTTACCGGTGCAATACATCCAGGTGCTCTCTTTGATATCTTTTAGTGAAAAAGATAAGGATAAATATATGAAACTGCATCACCAGCGTTATTTCATTGCTGTAGCGGAAGAGGGGCGCTTTGGTCGCGCGGCTGAACGGTTAGAGCCAGGACAGTCTCCCCTTAGCTTGCAAATACAGAGTCTGGAAAAGCGTATGGGAATAAAATTATTGTATCGCCGCGCCAGAGTTGTTGAATCCACTGAAGGATGTCGATTGCTGCTCAAACATGCACGATATATTCTTGCCAGTGATGATGATGCATTGAACGAGGTACAACGTTTTAAAAGAAGCCAGGGCAACGAGTTGAATTCAGGGTTTGCTGGTGGGACGTATTTCAATCGGGATGTATCCACTATCCTTTACCAGCATAAGTGTACTCATAGTGAACTGTTATTGAAGCCAGCGCAGGCAGCATCAGCAGACGGCGGCCGGTGCGCGCAGGGCAAGCTATGCCGCCACAGTTGAGCCACATGTTATGAATGAAATATTGTCTTTGGTCGTAGACCTTATCGGTCCGCGATAAATCAACACTGGCTGACAGTTAAAACTTAATAAATTATAAATTCCTGGAATGCTTCAAGGTCTGGTCCATAATGTGATCCCGTGATCTGATGGAAGCGTTACAACCCCAAATGGGCACTGTTTATGCTGACGTACATCCGCTCTCCTTTCGCCTGCGCTTTGCCTCTTCGGGCCGCTTTCCTGCGCTCTTCTCTGTGCGTTTCCTGTTGATTGTTGTTATATGGTTTGCGGGTTGTTTATCAATACTATTTCGGCGAGTCTCACCATTAATAACAATCAGGGAGCCAGATGATGAAAATAGCTGAGATTGATCATATCCATCTCTACGTTGAAAATATTGAACAGGCAGAAAAGTGGTACAACGAGATCCTGGGCTTTGAACGCGACCCTTCCCTGTACTTCTGGTTTGAACAGGGTGGGCCGCTGGTCATAAGGAATAACAGGGCATCACTCTCTCTTTTCCTCCGAAAATCTCAGCCACCAGGCCATACGGTGGCGTTCGGCGTGGCAGCCTCATCTTTTAACGAACTCATACCTCTGCTCAGTAAGAATAAAATCCCTTTCAGCGTCAGTGACCATGATGTGTCGATGTCCGTCTATTTCAGCGATCTCAGTAATAATAAAATTGAAGTAACCTCTTACGACTACCTTCATGCAAAGCAGATACTGGAGAGCTTTGTGTAATGCTATCGATGTGTGCGCTTAGAGGCGTAACCTGCAAGTCTCGAACAGCGATCAATAAAGTGAGTTCTTCAAGCGCTCAGGCAGCGCTTTGTCGTAGGCGTCGCCATCAATTTCCGCAATCTGTCTGAGAATCGAGCCGGTGCTGGGCAGCGACTGCCGCGAGATCTGCGTTTCAACATCCCATAATCCGGAGCGGATAATTGCCCGGCTGCACTGGAAGAAAACGCTCTCTACTGTGATGCGCAGCACGGTTTTGGGCAGCTGATTGTTAATCGCAAAGCGCTCAAGCAGCGCCGGGTCGGTGCTTATTGCTGCCGTGCCGTTGATGCGTAACGTCTCACCAATGCCAGGGATGAGAAAAAGCAGCGCTACCCGGTTGTCATGCAGAATGTTGCGCAGGCTATCGATACGATTATTGCCGCGGCGGTCCGGTAATAACAGGGTTTTGTCATCTTGGATTTCGATAAATCCGGCCGGATCGCCGCGCGGTGATACATCCAGTCCCTCGGGTCCCGAGGTGGCCAGCGCCACAAAAGGCGAGGCGGCGATAAACGGACGATAGGCGGGATGAATGTGGTCTGTCACCTTAGCGACAGAGGGCCGTGCGACCGTGCCGTAAAGACCTTCAAGTTCGGTAAGTTCAGTGATTACGCTGCTCTGTTCAGCCATTTTTGCACCTTCCTTTCATTGATTAGCTCCCCGGATGCTGACGGTGATAAGCCACAGACTCGACGCGCCAGCCTAAGCAGGAGGTTAACACCAATAACCGCGAAGTCAGCGCCAGTATGCCGCCCTTTGTGACAAAAAACCTGCGTGGACGCCTCAATGTCACTGCCGGGATAGATTATTACCGGTGGTGGCTACAACTTTTCCACTCTGTGCCGATAGCAGTAATACGTTACTAACTTATTACAACCACTCATGAGACTCGCCAGTGAAAATTTCAACCCGACTGTATACCGGCTTTGGCCTGCTCATTCTGCTGTTTATTCTTTGTAGCGGTATTGCGTTACACGCCCTTAGCAGTGCCCGTAATGGTATGAATGATGTGGTCAATGTAAAGATGAAACGCTATCAGATGGTGCTTGATATGCGGGGCGCCCTGCGTGATATGGGCATTGCGGTGCGCAATATGGCGCTGCTGACCGATACCAAGGCGATGGAGCCGGAGTGGAAACGGTTGCAGACTCAGAAAGCGCTTTACATTACCAACCGTGAGGCGCTGGCCCGCATGATGGATGATGCCTCCCCCGCTGCGTGGGAAGCCTTTAATAAAAGTCTGTCAGTAGAGAAAGCTACACTGGACTCACTGGAGCAAGCCGGCCGGTTAGGTCTGGATAACCGCGCGCAGGAAGCCACTGCCTATCTGCTGACCGTGACGCGTCCGGCACAGCGCACTCTGCTGGATGCGCTTAACACCCTTTCGGCTATCCAGAGTGAAGAGAGCCAGAAAGCGGTGAGGATGAGCAGTGATTCATCGGCGCGTACCGGCTTTACGCTCATGATTCTGGCAGGCATTTCAATTCTGTTAGCAGCGGCAACCTGCCTGTTTACCGTGCGTATCCTGATGCGTCAGCTGGGAGGCGAACCGGCTCAGGCTCAGGCACTGGCTGCAGCTATCGCCTCAGGTGATCTCACCACTTCAGTGGCATTGCGACGTGGTGATACCAGCAGCCTGCTGGCATCGTTAGGTAGCATGCAGGCCAATCTGCGTGAGCTGGTCTCCCGTATTAAAGAGGCAGCGGGTTCCGTGGCACTGGCCGCTGATGAGATTTCTCGTGGTAATACCGAGTTATCTTCACGAACCGAGGAGCAGGCGTCTGCGTTGCAGGAAACGGCAGCCAGCATGGAGCAGCTTACCGCCACGGTGAAGAGTAATACCCTTGGCGCGCAACAGACGGCCGGATCGGCCCGTGAAACGGCCTCGCTGGCTCGCAGCGGAGAAAATGATGTCCATCGGATGTCCGAGACTATGAATGGCATCTCACTCAGTGCTGCAAAAATTCGTGACATCACCAGCGTGATTGAAAGCATCGCTTTTCAGACCAATATACTGGCACTTAATGCGGCGGTTGAAGCGGCAAGGGCTGGGGAAGATGGACGTGGATTTGCCGTTGTGGCGGGTGAAGTGCGTTCGCTTGCGCAGCGAAGCGCGACCGCAGCACGGGACATCAAATCGCTGATTGAGCAGACTGTCGGACAGGTAGAGCAGGGGGTCTCGGTGGCGGCCGGAACCGGGCAGAGCATCCTGAAAATTGTCGGTATGGTCAGTGAACTGGCCGAGGCGATGGATAATATCTCTCTGTCCTCTTCCGAGCAGATGCAGGGTATTTCGCAGGTCAGCATCGCCGTGAGTCAGATGGATGGCGTGACACAAAACAACGCCGCGCTGGTGGAAGAGTCCTCGTCGGCTTCTCAGTCGCTGTCTGAGCAGGCACATGCATTGCGTGGCATGGTTGATTCGTTTCGCATTCACAGCCCGGCTTAATCGTCAGGCGTAACAGGAGAGAGCGGACGCGAGCGACAGGCGCGTCTGCTCTTTTTGACCGGATTCCAGCAGGATGCTGGCACGGCCCTGCATCGCAGGCTTTCTGTGTACTTACGTCAGAGGTGCCATGCTGCCAGTGATTAGCGGCCAGCCATTGAGTCGGGGTAACAGAGTTGGTGACAGGAGAAGTTGCTGATATAAACAGTAAAGATTGTTTATTCAGCACCCAAAAGGAGCACAGGATGGTTTGGGAATCAGAGCGGTTGCTCTACAGATATACCCTTCGTGAGGATCTCGACGACCTCTTCAGAATCTATGGCGATCCCGAAACGCATAGGTTTAACCCGCGAGGTCCGTGGCCTGACAGAGCGTATGCCATTCAGGCCATGGAGCGCACGCTGCAAAGCTACCAGGAACAGGGTTTTGGCGACTGGACGATATTTGAAAAATCCCATCCGGATAAAATCATTGGTTTTGGGGGCGTATTCAGAAGCCAGTTTGACGGTCGTCAGACAAATAATCTCGGTTACCGGTTTGAGCCTGCTGCCTGGGGAAAAGGGTATGCTACGGAGCTTTCCCGCAGAGCCATTCGCTATGGATTCGAAGAGGCCGGACTAAGCATCATTACGGGTGTGACGCGCGAAAACCATCTGGCTTCGCGCCGGGTACTGGAAAAAGCGGGCTTAATCTTTTCGAGGAAGGTCGAAGGTCCGGATGGGTTTCCTCCCAACCTGATGTACACCCTGACACGACGTGACTGGCTTGCCGCTGGCAACACCGTGAACGCATCCCTTTGATCTTTTTGCTTGTCACTCAAGTGTGGCGAAATCTGCGCCACCTTTTCACGCCAAATCCCTTTAAATCGTCTCTTATCACGCGATTAACACTCCGCTGTGTGGATTACTTTAGCCACATCAATCAGGGGAGGCTTTATGGATATTCGTACAATTTTTATTTCAGCAGTGATGGCAGTCAGTCTTTTATGGATAGGCGCATCAGATAACCGTTCCTCTCATCTCACCGCCGAGCCGGTTAAATCGGTCCTGAGTAAACTGCAGCCTTGATTCTCAATCGCCCGATAGCACACTTTAGCGCCTGCTCAGCCTGAGATGCGGTACATTGCCGCTATCTGTTAACGCAACTTCGTTGCTTTAACCATGACGCTGGGGCTGATAAAAGCGGGAGAGAGAGATGGCAAGGGAGATGTTTCAGCAGGGTGGGCGCAGCGCACGGATTCAGGCGGGTGTGACACCTTCCACGCTCTATCGGCGCTGGGGCGATCTGTCCCAGTTGCTGGCGGATGTGGCCGTGGCACCGGTGATGTTTCATATTCTGTTCGGTGACCGCGACATCCCGGCGGAATACTGTTCGTCTCTGATTCAGCGGGCATTTCAGACAGCAGTCAGCGCTGAATAAAGGGCAGGGCGGCTTCGGTGATCAGATGCTGCAATAGTGCACGCGCCGGATCGTCGCCCTGGTCTGAACGGGCGAGCGCGATACGCAGATAGCCGGGCAGCGGCAGTCGTTGTGATTCAATCGCCAGCGTCTCCGGCAACCCTGCGCGGGTGCGCAGAGTGATGCCCAGTCCGGCCTGTAATGCCGCCCAGATCCCGCTAAGGCTGTGGCTGGTGAACACCACCCGCCACGGAATACCTGCCTTATCCAGCGCCTCGGTTGCGCGCGATCGCATGACACACGGCGCATCAAATGCCACCAGCGGCAGCGGCTCGCCGCGCTGCAGACATCCCGCCAGGTCAAACGCCGGATGGTGTATCCAGGCTAATGGACACTGACCTATAAACTGCGTGCCAGCCTGCTGTTCTGCCTGCCACAGCAGCGCGAGGTCCAGCTCATGACGGGCCAGCGCCGTAAGCAGCGGCAGATTTCTGTCGACGCGTGCGGTCAGCATCACATCCGGATGCTGCCGGTTGAACGCACCGAGAATGGCCGGCATCAGCGCCTCGCCAAAATCCTCCTGCATCCCGATGCGTATTTCGCCCTGTAATGCTTCGCCTTTCACTGCCCGCATTGTCTCATCGTTCAGCGACAACAAACGTCTGGCGTAACTCATCAGCTGTTCACCGCTGCGGGTCAGCTGCAGGTGCCGCCCTTTTTTCATCACCAGCGCCGTGCCGCATTGTTGCTCAAGTTTCTTAAGCTGCGCACTGACGGCCGAGGTTGACCGGCACAGATGCTGTGCCGCAAGGGCAAAGCTGCCCGCGTCGATACCTGCCACGAAACTGCGCAGCGCATCCATATCGAGGGACTCCGGTACCTTGTTCATGATTGTCCTGTAAATCCGGATGATAAGTGCTGATTAATTTGATTTTCAGGATTGAAGGCCTGGGTGACACTCTCTCTGACTACTGAGGAGTGTGCAATGAAAAAATCGCTTGATCGGGAAACACTGGCGCAGCGCGCGCCAAAACTGGCCGAACTGACGCAGCAGGTGCTGTTTGGCGATATCTGGCAGCGCGAACTGCTGTCACCGCGTGAACGCAGCCTGCTGACGCTGGCAACCTTAATCGCGCTGGGGCGGGTCCAGCAGCTGCGGTGGCACATCGATTTCGCCCGGAAAAATGGGTTGACGCAGGATGAGTTGGTGGAGAGCTTCACCCACCTGGCGTTTTACGCAGGCTGGCCCGCCGCCGTTACCGCGCTGGGATATCTGGAGGATAATCACTGATGCCCTTTACCCGAATTACCCTGCGTCAGGGCTACAGCGAGACGGCTCTGCATCAGATCTCCACGCTGCTTCAGCAGGCGCTGGTCGAGGAATTTGACGTGCCTGAGCATGATTGCTTTCAGATGATTGAGATGCTGCCCGCCGGTCAGCGGGTATTTAACCGTCACTATCTCAGCGGCGGGCGCAGCGATAATTTCGTGCTGTTTCAGGTGACGGCAGGCCGACCGCGATCCCGGCAACAGAAGCAACGGTTTTATCATTCACTCTGTACGGCGCTTCAGGAGGAGATGGCGATCGATCCTGACGATGTGATGATCATCATTCAGTTTAACAGCATCGAAGAGTGGAGCTTTAGCGGTGGCCGGATGCTGGCACAGGAGGCGTTATGATTATCATGCACTACCGTTTTACCCTGCCCGCTGACTACGACATGAGCATCATTGAACAGCGCATCAGTCTGAACGGTGCCCGGCTTGATGGCTTTCCGGGGCTGGTGGCCAAGGCGTATCTCTACGCCTGCCGTGATGATGGCGGACAGAATGAAAACCGTTATGCGCCGCTCTATTTCTGGCGGGAGGCGAGTGGTATGCAGCGTTTCCTGCAAAGTCCTGGCTTTGCGACGCTGGTCAGAGATTTTGGCTGGCCGATCATCGAAAGCTGGCTGGCGCTTGAGGGGCAGACCCACATCCCTGATCTGGCCGATGCCCGCTTTATAACGCTTAACCGCTGGACGATTCCACCGCATTCAGACCTTACGAAACTGCCGGTAACAACAGGGATCAGCGCCTGGGATGTGAGCCGCTGGCAGGGAGTAGACGTTAACGCGTCACACCAGCGCCCATCCGGCGAGCAGGAAGTCTATCGCATCGGTTATCTGGCGCGGGGGGCAGCCGCCTCCGATATGCAGCTCTGGCATCAGGGATGACGCTGTTTGCTACTCAGAGGGCAAAAATGGCTTCAATCTCGATGCGCAGGTCGGCGGAGAAAAGTCCGCTGACCTGAACCAGCGAGCTGGCGGGCAGATGCTCGCCATAATTGCGATAAAGCACTTCCCGCAACGCGGTGATCTCTGTGAAAGAGGTGATGAATATCGTGACCTTCAGCAGCGCTGCAAGTGACGTTTGCTCAGCTGCGGCAACCACCCTGAGTTGATCAAAAATAGCTTCTGCCTGTTCAGCTATATCTCCCTGCTGAGCCGCCGTACCGAAAGCAGTCAGCCCTGAGACATACAGCGTTGCGCCATGTTTTACTGCGTGAACATAAGGCGCTTTTACTTCGCCCAGTTGCGGGTAATTTTTGCGTTCTGGCAGGGTCATATTTCCTCTTTTAAGTGATTTCATACCATACAGGCTACTGGCATTAAAGCAGGCTGAGAGTAGATGGCGGGTTGATGGATGCTTTAGATAAAGAGCATGTTCGGGAAGCCTTTAAGCAAGAGGGAGTGATTAATATTCGCAGCAGCTTGATGCATCTTAACTTTAAAACATGCTTTAAAAGATACAGTACTTACTTCTTCAATCTTGTTAGTGCTGTTAGCATCAGCAAGATTGAAAAGCTGGCAATTCATGATAAAAATAATCATTGGCATCTTCCATCTATAGTGAACATCAAGGTAGATAGCCTTAATGTTGAAGAAGCTAATCAGGTCAGCGCAGCACTACAGGTTGAACAGCTTGTAGAAGGAGCAAGAGAATACTATCGGGTAAAAAGACGCCTGACATAAAGCGAAAGGATTCATTTATGCGTAGCTACAGTGAGATTGCGAAGCGTATTGCCAAAATCATCATATCACCTGAATCTGCTATAGGTTTCGTTCATGGTATCCTTTCTGTGCCTACAGACATAGGCTATTTAGCTTATGGCTTCCTTGATACAGACAGCCGCTATCAACGCGAGACAGAAAAAATCAGGATGGTCGGGGCTATCCGGCACGGCATTCTTGAAAATCACCATTTCATGAAAACTATTGAGACCGTGCTCAATATTTTCAATAGGAACGTGCCAGAACTCAGGCAGAACGCTATTTATAGCAAAACAATGGCTTCAGTTGCTGGTCGGACGCTTACCAACTCACTTATAGCAGGAAGATTAGCCACTACGATTGCGCAACGTAGCTCGTTTCTTGTTGCGGTCAGAGGTGGCTTGATCGGTAATGCCTTATTGATTGGCGGCATGACAGAGAGATGTATCTATACCTCTGAGAAGTTGCTGAAAAACAATCCTGAAGTTTATAACGCCTTACGAACGCGAAACTATGACTTACTTTACTTTTTAGTAGAGCCAGCTCTAAACCCGTTTGTTGAAGCGTTGAATGTGAAGCGCACGCAGGGGCAACAAACTTTTGAAAAGATTATAGAAATGGTAGAAAAAGAGATCAATGCTAATGCGAAATAATAAGCCTTCCAGGCTGAGCTTAGGTAAACGCATCCTATATAGCCTCATAGAAGCTTCAGGCGCAATTGTAGGCGGTCTATTGCTCTTACTGTGCTGCTACTGGTTCTTTCACTATGAAACCTGGCATGAGCGTTTTATAGCGATTGGATTGTCAGTTTTGGTTGTCTGTTTAATCGGTAAGATTTTACCTGAACGGCCAAATCAGTAACCCCAACGCGGGGATTTAAGGCTGATCAGGCCCTTAGAAAGACTTGAGCGGACTCAGGCTTAAATTCAATCATACGTAGCCAGCGCGAAATCATATGATTAATGATATGAACACGCCCGTCAGAAATCAGCGCTTCAGCATCTGCTGGCAGGCGTGGTTATCCTGCACGGCGCGCTGCTGCTCATCAGGTGTCAGTTGCTGCCAGCGAGCAATCACGCTGCGGCCCAGCCCCGGTTTATAAGTGATTTTTTGCAGCGCATAATCAGAGTTGCCGCCTTCAATGACGTTTTGCATCTGCCGGTCAAGTGGCTGCTTACTATCATGATCAATCGCGCAGAACACCGCGACGTAATACGCTTTATCTTCCTCACTGTCGTGTGGGATAAACCACCAGGCGGCCAGGGCGAGGATCAGCAGCAGGGGCAGGATATATTTTACTTTAGCCATTTTAGTCACCGGTTGAGTGCCGTTAAGTCAGCCGGGTATGGCCAGACGCAGGGCGCGTATCCTGCCACAGTTTCTGCTCACCGTTAACCTCGTTCAGCCGCTGTTGAGGCAATGTTCAGTTTGCTGGCGCTTCAATCAGTGTCGCACTGATTTGCGCACCCGGCATCATCTGCTGTAATCCCGAAACCAGATCGTCGCTCGCTTGTTGCAGCGCGGAGAGCGGCATGGCAGGCAGACTTTCCAGAATGAACCACATCTGCTTCGCGCTGGCATCCAGTCGTGTTCTAACACCCTGACGCCAGTTCCAGCGGCGGCAGGTCACGCCCTCATCATCACGCCAGATCACTTCACCCGGTTCCGGTGACTCGTAAACTACCTCGCCCTCTTTAACGGTATCAAAACGTTCACTGCCGTCAGCAATCACCAGACGTGGTTCGCCAGCATAGGCCGCGATATTTTCACCCCCAACAGGCAGGGCGTAACGAATGCTGATGGCGTTATAGAGATCGACAACCGGATCGATGGCCGGCAATGTGCCGTCCCGCAACACGCGCTTGCGCAATGCTTCAGCCGAACAGGGTGTACGTTTCGCTTTGGCACCAAAGGCTTTGAACACCTCAGCCCAGGCGGCGAGATGCGCGTCTGCCCAGACCGCGTCATCATTTAACACCTGCTGGCATGCACTCTTCAGTGCATCGCTGGCAACCTCCGGTCGGGTAATCGGTGTGGCTTCCACCACAATACTCATGGCTCGAAAGCCGGGAGCGAGCGCGAAAACAGCGGGATCGATTGACGGATGAACAGATAACATCGGATACTCTCTCAGTGACTAATTTATTTCATATTAATGACCGATGACCAAAAAAGTCAATATAACGACCGATGCGGGTGCCGATGTCGCCAGTGTCAATCAGGCTGTTTCAGATAGCATCAAAAGCTGGCGTAAAAGTCAGAAACTCTCGCTGGATGCGTTATCGCGCCGCGCAGGTATTAGTAAAGGAATGCTGGTGGAGATCGAAAAGGGCGCCGCCAACCCCAGCATAGCCATTCTCTGTAAAGTGGCTGCCGCACTGGGCGTTTCGGTGGCAGATATCGTCAACGTTTCGCATGCGCCTGACGCCTGGCTGATTGAGAACAGCGAAATGCCCCGGCTGTGGCAGGGCGAGCAGGGCGGTTATGCGCAGCTGCTGGCGGGAACCCGTGGGCCGGATATGATCGAACTATGGCGCTGGCAGATGTTTGCGGGCGAGGTTTTCAGTTCAACCGGTCACTCCTCAGGCACGCTCGAACTGTTGCACGTCGAGCAGGGCACGCTCGCCTTAACGGTAGGTGAGCAGATGCTGGTGGTACAGCAGGGCTGTGCAGCCGTAGCGCGAACCGATATGCCGCATGCTTATGCCAGTGCCGATCACCAGCCGGTTATCTTCACCATGACGGTGGCCGAACTGCAGCGCTGATGGCGCTATCCTGCGGCTGTCGCTTCGCCTGGACACGCCAGCAGCAGCGTTTTCAGCAACCTTTCCAGTTCGTCACGCTCTGTTGCTGCCAGCGGTGCCAGCAACGCCTCCTGCGTAGCGGTATGGACGCGGAGTGCATGCTCAATCTGCTGCTGCCCGTGCGGCGTCAGCCCGACCAGCATGCTGCGCTTATCCTCTGGCGCGGCAATACGCTCAATCAGATGCTGCTGCTCCAGCCGGTTCAGACGATTTGTCATCGCGCCGGACGTCACCAGCAGCGCCTGGTAGAGCTGGGTCGGCGACAGGCGAAAAGGCGATCCCGCCCGTCGCAATGTTGCCAGCACATCAAATTCCCCCTCCTGAAAGCCAAAAGGCTCCAGTGCCTGACTGCGCGCTTTAGCCAGATGTTTCATCAGACGCAGCACTCTGCCGAAGATCCGCATTGAAGAGGCGTCGAGATCGGGCATCGCGTCGTCCCACTGGCTGACAACGAAATCAATATGGTCATGCATAAATCACCTTTAAATATTGTGGTTATTTTGTCGGGTTGTGCGCAACCTCTTAACAGTGGGGTAAATTTATCTTAACGTTAAGATAAATAGTGACAGCCTGGTGCTGTCATCGTCAATCCTCTGTTAAGGCGTCGATGATGAAAAATAAGGTGTTGTTCCCCATTCTGTTTGCTGTGATCGCTTTTCTTATCGGGCTGAACCTGCGCCCTCTTCTGGCGATTATCGGTCCGCTGTTTCCGGTGTTGCAACTGCAGGCCGGGCTGACGGCGACGACGTTCAGTCTGCTGACCACGCTGCCGGTGGCGATGATGGGTCTGGCCGCACTCTCTGGCCCGTGGCTGATCGCCCGCATCGGGCCGGTAAGAGGAATCGCCGCCGGTTTGCTCTGTCTGACCGTCGCCTGCCTGTGGCGCGGCGTTACGCTTACTCCCTCTCAGCTGCTGCTCACCGCGCTGGCGGGGGGCGCAGGGATTGGCGTGATACAGGCGCTGATGCCCGCTCTGATCCGGCAACGCTTTGCTGAGGCAGCGGCGACACTGATGGCGCTGTTCAGCACGGGCATTATGGCGGGCGCGGCACTGACCGCTGCTGGCGCTGACCCGCTGTTTTCATGGCTGGGTCTGCAACCCGCGCTGGCGCTCTCCAGTGGGTTAACGCTGGCAACATTGCTTATCTGGCTGACTTTAGTCAGGCGTTCGCCGCAGGTAACCGTGGCCTCTGATGCAACGACGCTGCCTGTGCGGCGTACCCTGCTGCTGATGCTCTTTTTCGGCATTGGCACGGGTGCTTACACGCTGGTGCTGGCCTGGCTGCCGCCATTCTATATTCAACTGGGCTGGAGTGCTCGCCACAGTGGCTATCTGCTCGCCGCGCTAACGTTAACCGAAGTGGTGGCAGGGTTCATCGTCTCGGCGACGTTACATCGCTTCCCCGATCGCCGTCCGCTGCTGCTCGGCGTGCTGGCCCTGTTGCTGCTGGGGCTGCTGAGTCTGGTGTTTTACCCGGGTACGATGCCGATACTCTCTTCACTGTTACTGGGTACGGGCATCGGGGCGCTCTTTCCGCTGTCGCTGATCGTCACGCTGGATCATGCGCGCAGTGCCAGAGAGGCGGGCATTCTGCTGTCACGTGTACAGGGAGGCGGATATCTGATCGCAGCTCTGATGCCGCTGCTTGCAGGCCGGGTGCGGGATAGCGGCACGTCAATGACTCAGGCCTGGCTGATCATGAGCGCTGGCGTGGTGCTGCTGATGGTGATTGCCCGACGCTTCCGGCCTCAAAACAGTATCAACTGAACAAAGCCGTTGCCGATCAATTTCGATCTGGCATGCTGGAATAAACCCCCCGAACCCGGAGTGCATTGTGAAAGTCATTGGTCTGTTAGGCGGCATGTCGTGGGAGTCTACCGCGCTCTATTACCGCATTCTGAATCAGCAGATTAAACAGCAGCTGGGCGGCCTGCACTCGGCGGAGCTGGTGCTCTATAGCGTCGATTTTCAGCGCATTGAGCAGTTACAGGCCGCGGGCGAGTGGCAGCAGGCGGGAGAGCTACTGGCTGAAGCGGCACGCAATCTGGAACGGGCTGGCGCGCAGTTCATCGTACTCTGTACCAACACCATGCATAAAGTGGCAGCACAAATCAGCGCCGCAACAGGCATCCCGCTGCTGCATATCGCCGACGCCACCGGCCGGCGCATTCAGCAGGCCGGGGTGCGTAAGGTCGGATTACTGGCGACGCGATTCACCATGGAGCAGGATTTCTATCGCGGGCGACTTCAGCAGCAGTTTGGTCTTGAGGTAATCACGCCAGATGAAGCGGACCGTCTGCTTGTGCATGAGGTGATTTACCAGGAACTTTGTCTGGGCGAAATCAATCCCGTCTCGCGACGTCGTTACAGGGAGATCATGCAGAAGCTGGTGGCGCAGGGGGCCGAGGCCATTATTCTGGGTTGCACTGAAATCACACTGCTGGTTGATGCCACCGATGCCAGCGTGCCGCTGTTTGATACCACGCTGATCCACGCGGAAGAGGCGGTTATCCAGGCTCTGTCTTAACGTTTATCCTCAATAAGGGAATCGCATGAAAATAGACAATCTGCCGTTTGGCCTGACGCAGTGGGATCAGGTTGAAGAGACGATTCATCCAGGCGACCAGGGAAAGGCGACGTGGCGAACCGTAAAATTTAACGATATCCGGGTTCGCATGGTCGACTATTCGCCGGGCTATGTGGCCGATCACTGGTGCACCAAGGGCCATATTTTGCTGTGCATGGCGGGCGAGCTTCACACTGAACTGGCAGATGGTCGCCGTTTCGTGCTGACACCCGGCGTCAGTTATCAGGTGGCGGACGATGCTGAACCACATCGTTCGTTTACCACCACCGGCGCGCAGCTTTTTATCGTTGACTGAGTTTGCTATCCGCCTCTTTTGTGGTCATCTGCTGGTGAATCATCGCGTCGTTGACACTTTTAAAAGTAAACTGAATCAGCTTTATAAAAATCAGCAAAATTAATGGCTTATTTCATCAGAGTTATCTGGTTCTGACAGGAATAATTCCCATCAGGTTGTATGCTAGAGGCCTTATAAGAACGTTTTGCATTCACCTGATGTGGGGAAGCCTGTGCTGATAAAAAAGAAGAAAGTTCGTTCGCATACCGAAGATCGACTGCTGGCGCTGGTGCTAGCCACCACCGCTGGCATCCTTAATGCCATGGCGCTGGGCGCGTTTGGATTTTTCCCATCGCATATGACGGGTAACACGTCGCAGATCTCCCAGGAAGTGACCACCAGCGACCTCCACACTATGCTGTTTTTAATGGCACTGATTATTGCCTTTGTGCTGGGCTGTACCGTTGCCCGGCTGGCGGCGGTGGTGGGGATCAAACATAAGTTACGCACAATATTCTGTCTGATTATTCTGGCGGAAGGGGCGGCACTGACAGCGGCATCGATCTTTGAGATCGTTTTCTACCGGCCAAGCTTCAACGGGGAAGTGCTGTTGATGCTGGGCTTTTTAATGGGGATTCATAATGCGACCTCGACGCAGCTCTCCAATGGCCGTGTCAGATCGACCCATATCACCGGCACGCTGACCGATGCGGGTATTGCGCTGGGTTCGTGGATCTTTGCCCACACTTCGCATGCGGTGCATCTGGAAACCGACGATCGTCGCTTTTTCCAGAAGGTCCTGCACACCCATCTGACCACCGTGTTTTCATTCCTGAGCGGCTGTATTGCCGGTCTGCTGCTCTTCAAAGTCTATGGTTTTAACGCCATGGTTGGGTTGGGGATATTTCTGATGCTGGTGGCACTGACGGCCATCGCCATCACTGTGCAGCGTACCAGCAGAAGCTTTTACTGACAGTAAAACCTCCCGCCCGATGCACACAGCGCATCGGGCGGTTTGCTTACTGCTGCGTTCGGGTTGGCCGCACCACGATTTCGTTCACATCCACCTCTTCAGGCTGTTCAATAGCATACCGCACGGCGCGACCAATGGCGTCCGGCTGCAATGCGATAGCGCGATAGTGCTGCATCGCCTCGGCGGCTGCCGGATCGGTAATGGTTGACGCCAGCTCGCTCTCAACCACACCGGGATGAACGCAGGTCACGCGTAGCTGGCTGTTCTCCTGGCGTAGTCCATCGGAAATCGCCCGCACCGCAAACTTGGTGGCGCAGTAGACAGCCGCGGTGGGTGACACTGCCAGTGCACCTATCGAAGCGATGTTGATGATGTGACCGCGCTGGTGGGCCAGCATGGTCGGTAATACCGACGCGATGCCATACAGCACACCTTTAATGTTCACATCGATCATCTGATCCCACTCTTCCACCCGCAGTGACGCCATCGGTGACAAGGGCATAATACCGGCGTTATTGATCATCACATCCACCCGGCCCCATTTTCCCAGCGCATACTCTACGAACCGCGCAACCTCTTCGCGGCGTGTGACATCCAGCGTTTTGATCGCCACTTCAGAACCCCTGGCCTGCAGCTCTTCAGCCAGCGCGGCGAGACGACTTTCCCGCCGTGCCCCCAGCAGCAGAATGGCCTCTGTTTTTGCCAGTTCACGTGCGATGCCTGCACCGATGCCGCTTGAGGCACCGGTAATTAATATCACTTTCTGAGTCATCTTGTATCTCCAGTCAGGTTGTTACTGGCGATCATACGGCGACTCGATTATAAAGATAATCCATCGAACACTTTACGCACTGGTAACTCAATCTGACCAATGAATGCCGATAAAAATCTTCTCGAAGTTTTTGTGATTGTGGCGCAGACGCGAAATTTCCGGCTGGCAGCAGAACAGCTGGGTGTCACGCGACCGGCGATCAGCCAGAGTCTGCGACGTCTGGAAGACCGGCTTAATCTTACGCTGATGCAGCGCACCACACGCTCGGTTCAGCTGACAGAAGCCGGACAGCGGCTCTATGCCGAAGTGGCGCCAGCGATCAACCAGCTCAATCGCGCCGTTGCCGATATTGCCGAACTGGCTGCCGAACCTCGGGGCCAGCTGCGGCTGGCGATCTCCTCGATTGCAGAACGGATGCTGGGGGGAGAACTGCTGGCGAGCTTTATTACCGCTTACCCGCAGGTTGAGCTGGATATTACCGTCACCGATGAGGAGTTTGATATTGTCGGGCAGGGCTATGACGCGGGCGTGCGGCTGGGGGAGGTAATTGCTCAGGATATGATTGCGGTACCGGTATCCACCGCACAGCGTCAGGTGGCGGTGGCGTCACCCGCCTATCTGGCTCGCGCAGGTACGCCGCAACATCCCGGAGATCTGGTTAAACATCGCTGTATCGGCTGGCGAAGAGGACCAGGTCTGGCCCCTTATCGCTGGGAGTTCGCCGAGCAGGGTAGAGAGTTCGATGTTGCCGTCAATCCGCAACTCACCACCAACGATATGGGAGTGATGATTCGCACCGCCTGCGCCGGGGGCGGCATCAGCTTTGGCATGGAAGAAACCTTCATGCCTTATATCGCACGTGGCGAACTGGTGACCCTGCTCGATGCATGGTTACCCACCTTTGCCGGGTTCTATCTCTATTTTCCCAGTCGCAAAAACCTGGCGCCCAAACTGAGGGCGCTGATCGATCACGTCAGACTGTAGCGACAGAAACCCCCTCTGATTTAGCGCTGATACTGCTGATCGCTGACCTGCTCCAGCCAGTCAACTGGCGAACCGTTCAATGACTCAGCGATCGCAATATGCGTCATGGCGTTATCCGGGGTTGCCCCGTGCCAGTGCTTCACGTTTTCCGGGATCCAGACGATATCACCGGTGTTCATCACCTGAATGGCTTCACCTTCACACTGAATCCAGCCCTGGCCATGCGTGACTATCAGGGTTTGTCCGAGTGGATGGGTATGCCATGCGGTACGGGCACCCGGTTCGAAAGTCACCGTTGCGCCACCCACGCGGGCGGGTTCTGTTGCCTGGAAAGGCGCATCAATCCGAACCGTTCCGGTAAAATATTCAGAGGGGCCTTTACGCGAAGGCAGAGATCCGTTGGCGATAATTTTCATTAGTCACTCCTGTTGTTAACGTGTAATGCACAGTTTAACCGGCAAACCAGAGAGTGATTAGCCCGCTAAGTCAGCAAACGGTTATGAGCAGGGCTCATTAATTGGCTGACAGTTTTTCAGGCTGTCATGTTGTAACGGGTGATGATGTTGATTTTAGAGTAGGGCGCGGGCGGTTCAGAGGCGGGCAAAAATCCATGAAACGCCAGCAGCGTTCTGAAGGCGTGCAGCGCATCAAGCTGTAAATTATGCTCGATCAATGCGTCAATTTTACCGGCCTGCAGTAGCGCACAATTCTCCTGATCGAGATCGTGACCAATAAAGGCGTTAACCGTCCGTTGTTGTTCGGCAAAAGCGCGCAGTATGCCGGGATTACCGCCACCGACTGTGTAGACCGCATCTGCATCCGGATGGCTTTGCAAAAACTGCGTCACCGACTGATGCATCCGGGCATCAATGCCATAACCGCCTGCCACCACGCTCACCTGATGCTGGGGCGCAAACTCCTGCATCGCTCGCTGAAACCCCTGAATTCTCTCCTGTTCGCCAATGAAATCATGACTGCCGGTCACTGCCACAATATGCGAACGGGTTACCCGCAACCATTTTGACATCAGAAAAGCAGCCACTTTACCTGCATCAAAATTATCCATGCCGATATAGCGCAGGCGCGCGCTGCCGGGCAGGTCGCTCATCATGGTGACCACCGGAACGCGTTGTTTCAGCAGTGATTCAAGGGTGGGATTAAGTTCACCGGAACAGGCTGCCTTAAGGATGACGCCGTGACTATGCAACGCCTTTTTATTCAGCAGCGCGTTAATTGACTCCGCAGTAAGATTCGCGCCGAAGTGGAAACGCAGCTGAAGTTTAAAGGCAGTAAAACTGGCAATCTGACTGCTGAACGCCTCACGTATCAGTGGCTGAAAGCGGTCAGGTGTATGCATGATGACGTCGAAATAGATCGTTCTTCCCCTGGCGAGGCCCGCTTTTTGCATCAGTTCCAGGTCCGCTATCGCCTGCTGGATTCGGTGCAGGGTCGTGGCGTGCACATTGCCGCGCTGATGCAGCGCCCGGTCGATGGTCGCCAGACTGAGCCCCGACTGGGCCGCAATCTGTTTCAGGGTAAATTTAGCCATATGCTGCTCGTGACACCAGAGGATGCCGACAGTTTTATCATACTGCTGGCCAATGTCTGATAATCATTTAACACAGACTGGTCAGAACATATCAGGCCGGGAAAGCTGCCGCGGGGGTAATCGGAATAAACAGTTATTCGAAAAAGTGTTTATGACACATCCAGCCAACAGTCTGTTTCCTCGATATATAAATATCCAGCTATCATCATACATGGTCAGAAATAGATTACAGCGGTTGGCACCCCCGTTTTGGCTATTTATAGCCTTAAGGCTGCGCCGGGTGAAAATAATGCCAGATAATATTCTGGTGCTGTTTAGTTAATAACCTTTATGCCGCTTCGCTTATATTTCCCGCCCGACGACTTTTTTGTTTTTTGGCTCCCGCTAATGATAGACTGTATATGCATACACCATCGGGAGGTCGTGTGAAGTACGACAACGATAATGAAATCCGTGCGCTGGTTGGTGCGGTAGTCAGTGATTTGATCAAGGCGGGAGAGCCGATTCATTTTCACGACATTACAGACGCTCTGTTTCGCCTGAGCGAAGAGACGCGTGACAGCAGGCTGAAAGCATTGTGCCAGGAAGCGATAAGCTTTTTCACCCGCAAGATGCATTAAGGCTGACAGGCCTGATGCCGGGCGTTATCCCGGTCTGTGTCATGATAGCGGCCCTGCTACCTTTCTCATCGGCGAGAATAAGAGAAATTGCATATTGCTGGCAGCCATTAAAACGGATTTTTTATGATTCAGTCGTTTCTTTTTTATTCAGCGAGACGGTTGTTGTCCACATAAAAAAATGTCAGTCAGATAGTTCTGTTAATTATTCATTATGGGTAGCGGATATCAGATAAAGAAGTGCGTAACTTCATTGTCAGGTCTTATTAAGCCTGGATGATCATCATCTGGCATGATCGTGAACAAGCGTTATCGTCGGGATCAAAACCCTGTCACATCATTAATCTGCAAAAGAATTTTTTATATCGGATAATTTCTGTGTGGCATATCGGGTATACAGCGAAAGTGATGGAAGGTTACAAAAGCGGGCGAGGTGGGCAGGTTATCCTGCGTTACCGGAGATAACGCAGAATGGGATATCAGATGCCGGTATCGTCTGGCGTGCGGCCAACCACGATTTCCAGCGTTTTGCGTAACACATCCAGCCTGACAACATCTGAAGTACATTCCAGCTCCGCGATCAGATAGAGAATGATCGCTTTATTGGTTACACGTCCCTGATCAGCAACAATGTCACGAATCACTGCGCCCAGCAGTTCGGTTTCCGGAGCAAGCTGATCGCCTGCGCTACGGAAGTAGTCAATGATTGAAGAAACTGATGATGAATGCTGCATGATTTTTTTCTCTGAGGAAAAGGGGTCAGATGCAATGGTTGAGGTCAAAAACGAGTGGAGACGCAGCTTTCGTTTTGCCCAGCCCGCCTTAAAAATTCTGTTCAGGTCTGCCGCTTCGCTTAAAATTAGCCGCATGTATCAGGTACGCAGTACGCTCAATCAGTGCTTTTTCGAACCCTCAGGCGGGCCATCACTGTTCATACGATGAGCTGTGTTATCACGTTCGGCGCCGTTGCCCTGCACGCGTTTGCGGGCGGCAACTATACCATTACGGACTTCTGTGATGGCTTTGTGAATCACTGACACTTTCACGTCGTCGTCAGCATCAGCAGCCATCAGTTCCAGCTGTGCAATTAAGGCATTGCTGGATACCGGTTTGTCTGACTTGAGTAGTGTCAGAACGGCTTCGCCGATCATGACATCTGTCAGTTTCTCATCTTCACTTCTGTACATACTGGCTTCTCTGATTGCGAATCAATGGCCATGCTGCGGGTCCGTATGCGTCAGCGGGTGCGACTTTGCGCACCCGATACGGGAAGCAGTACTGGGCTTTATTGCTAGGGTAGATCTTCCTGGGTGATGGCTGAAACAGGCGTCCTGATTTACATGCACGACCGTGAGAGGGCATTAATCTTCGCGACGAAAAAGCATCGCAATAAGTTCATGCAGATGACTCTCTTCTTCTGGCGTGGCAGCCAGTTCAAGGCGACTCAGCAGTTTACTGCAAATCGTTTTCCGACTAAGGCTATGACCTGCGCGCAGAATTTCCACCACAACCGAACCCAGCGTCTCCTGTTGCGACGGTGAGCTGGCCTGATTGAAGTAACGGGCAATATCGCTAATCGTTTCCGGGGCTTGTCCGTTCTGACGCATGTTGTTGTCCTCAGGTGGTTTAAATGTATGCACTCTGGATGCGCAAGTTATACATCTTTGCAAAACTTGTACAGAATTTTGGATTTTTGCGATTAATTTTTTTGTGCAAAAAGTGCTAAGGCTTTTAAAACAGGGTGTTACGAGGAGTTTGTAGCGAGGTAAAAATTGTACCAGATTCTTGTATCATTAACACCCTGCCGACGCTCCGACCTGAATATTAAGGCCGGAGAGGATCGGCACCTCTACATTAGTGTTTGAAGAAGATGTCATCAGCAAAGACGGGAGCAGTGGGCGCTTTGCCAACGGTTTTGGAAAGCCAGTTCGCCGGGGCAGAGCCTCGAGAACCGATGGTTTTGAACCCCATCAGCCATTGAAGCGCATGCTGCATCTGCTCAAGGCGATTCTCATTAACTTCAGAGTTAGCCATGACCTGAAGTTCTTTAATCAGCAGTTCAACATTCACTTCCTGACCGGCATTAAACAGGTTCATTGCGGCTTCGCCAATGATGACATTCGCTTTTTCGTCGCTGGAAAAATACAAATTATCCTCCTGGGTGATTGCGGTAAGTAACATTAACTGTAGCAAAAAAATTTACGCAGCTTAATCAATTCAGCCTGGCAATAAGATTATTTTCATTGTCGGTCTGCTGTGCGGGTCATGAGAGTGCCGCCAGATTTCAGAACGCTGTTCGGTTAATTGCACCGTCAGGATGGCCTTGTTGTAAGCCTGTTCTCGCTTTTGCAGTTTTCTCAACCACAGATGAGAAGGGCGTAAAACCCGGCTATAGCTATACGTCACGCTTTACATAAACTGCCCATCATTGAAATTAACTTTTTACATATCAATAGCTAAAGCGATTCTCTTACAAAACTTCACATTCGAGCCCTGACGCTGAAGAAACTTCACAACCCTTCGCTGTTACAAAGGTATAGCCTGTGCTATAAAAAATAGCATATGCTAATTATGTTCTGTTTTTAATCACCTCTGGAGTTCGCCCTATGGTCCCGATAAAAAAAATAACCATGATGCTACTGAGTGCGCTACTGACAACCCTGATGGCGACCAGCAGCTATGCAGCAGAAAAATTTAAGGTAGTGACGACCTTCACGGTAATCGCTGACATGGTAAAGAACGTGGCGGGCGATGCGGCCGAAGTCACTTCCATTACCAAACCGGGTGCTGAAATACACGAATATCAGCCGACACCCGGCGATATCAAACGGGCGCAGGGTGCGCAGTTAATCATGGCGAACGGGCTTAATCTCGAACGCTGGTTTGAGCGTTTTTATCAGCATCTGGATGGGGTGCCGGAAGTGATTGTCTCTGCCGGGGTAAAACCGATCGGTATTGGCGAGGGGCCTTACAACGGTAAACCGAATCCGCACGCCTGGATGTCTCCGGACAATGCGCTGATCTATGTCGATAACATTCGTGATGCGCTGGTGAAATATGACCCGGCTCATGCGGAAACCTATCGTCAGAACGCCGCTGCTTATAAGCAAAAAATCACCGCCGCGCTGGATCCGCTACGCCAGCAGATTGCCGACATCCCGGAGGATAAACGCTGGATGGTGACCAGCGAAGGCGCATTCTCCTATCTGGCTCGCGACCTGGGCATGAAAGAACTCTACCTGTGGCCTGTTAATGCCGATCAGCAAGGCACGCCGCAACAGGTGAGAAAAGTGATCGACCAGGTGAAGAAAAATGCTATTCCGGCGGTGTTCAGTGAAAGCACCGTGTCGGATAAGCCAGCCCGTCAGGTCGCACGGGAAACGGGTGCGCATTACGGTGGGGTGCTTTACGTCGACTCCTTAAGCAACGCTCAGGGACCGGTGCCGACCTATCTGGATCTGCTCAGAGTCACTACGGAGACGCTGGCGCAGGGCATTAAAGCCGGAGAGAAAGCGCAATGACAGACACTATCGTTGTTTCCGATGTCACCGTGACCTATCGGAACGGTCACACCGCGTTGCATGATGCCAGCTTCAGCGTGCCGGGCGGATCGATTGCGGCGCTGGTGGGGGTCAATGGCTCAGGCAAGTCAACCCTGTTCAAAGCGCTGATGGGATTTGTCCGCCTCGCCAGCGGCAGCATCTCGGTGCTCGGCATGCCAACTCGCCAGGCGCTGCGTCAGAGTCTGGTTGCTTATGTGCCACAGTCGGAAGAAGTGGACTGGTCTTTTCCGGTGCTGGTAGAAGATGTAGTGATGATGGGACGCTACGGTCACATGGGCCTGCTGCGTCGGCCCAAACCGCACGACCAGCAGATTGTCAGTGACGCGCTGGCGCGGGTCGATATGCTGGATTACCGCCATCGTCAAATCGGTGAGCTATCCGGCGGACAGAAGAAAAGGGTATTTCTGGCGCGCGCCATTGCCCAGCAGGGCAGCGTTATTCTGCTGGATGAGCCGTTTACCGGTGTGGATGTTCAGACCGAGGCCAGAATCATCAGCCTGCTGGGTGAGCTGCGCGATGAAGGCAAGACCATGCTGGTCTCAACGCATAATCTGGGATCGGTCACGGAGTTCTGCGATTACACCGTGATGGTCAAAGGCACCATTCTGGCCAGCGGCCCGACCCGGACCACCTTTACCGCCGCCAACCTTGAGCGCGCGTTCAGCGGGGTGCTGCGTCATGTGATGGTGAAAGGTCTGGACGATCAGATTATCACCGATGATGAGCGCCCTTTTATTGCGCCTCGCACGGCAAGTGAAGACGGGAACTGACCATGGATCTCTTACTGGAGCCTTTTGGTTATCACTATATGCTCAACGCGATGTGGGTCTCCGCCATGGTCGGCGGCCTCTGCGCGTTTCTCTCCTGCTATCTGATGCTCAAAGGCTGGTCGCTGATTGGCGATGCGCTATCGCACTCGATTGTGCCGGGCGTGGCGGGTGCTTACATGCTGGGGCTGCCCTTTGCGCTGGGCGCGTTTCTCTCAGGCGGGCTGGCGGCGGGCAGTATGCTGTTACTCAATCAGCGCACCCGCTTAAAAGAAGATGCAATTATCGGCCTCATCTTCTCCTCCTTCTTTGGCCTGGGTCTGTTTATGGTGTCGCTCAATCCGACCGCGGTAAACATACAGACCATTGTGCTCGGCAATATTCTGGCGATTGCGCCTGCGGATATACTCCAGCTGGCGCTGATTGGCGGGCTATCGATGATCATTCTGCTGTTTAAGTGGAAGGATCTGATGGTCACCTTCTTTGATGAGAATCACGCGCGTGCCATTGGACTGCGCCCTGAACGGCTGAAAGTCCTCTTCTTTACCTTGCTGGCAGTCTCAACCGTGGCGGCGCTGCAAACCGTCGGTGCATTTCTGGTGATCTGTCTGGTGGTGACGCCAGGCGCAACGGCCTGGCTGCTCACCGATCGTTTCCCGCGTCTTCTGATGATTGCAGTAGCGATTGGCAGTATCACCAGTTTTCTCGGTGCCTGGGCAAGTTACTACCTGGATGGCGCAACAGGCGGCATCATCGTGGTGGCGCAGACCTTACTGTTCCTGCTGGCGTTTATCTTCGCGCCAAAACATGGCTTGTTGGCTAACCGGCGTCGTGGCCGCCATCGTCCCGAAAAGGAGCCTGGCTGATGTGGATCTTTGAACCTTTCCAGTTCGCTTTTATGAACAGCGCGTTGTTGATTGCGCTGGTGGTGGCGATCCCCTGTGCGCTGCTGTCGGTCTTTCTGGTACTGAAAGGCTGGGCGCTGATGGGCGATGCCATGAGCCATGCAGTGTTCCCCGGTATCGTCCTGGCCTGGATGGCGGGGCTGCCGCTGGCGGTGGGTGCGTTTGTCGCAGGTCTGTTCTGTGCCGTTGCCAGTGGATTTCTGCAGGACAACAGCCGTATCAAGCAGGATACGGTGCTGGGAATCGTTTTCTCCGGCATGTTCGCGGTGGGATTGATCCTCTACATCGCCGTAAAACCTGAGGTGCATCTTGATCACATTCTGTTTGGTGACATGCTGGGCATTACGGGCGCTGACATTATTCAGACATCGCTTATCGCAGCGGTTATCGTCGTGGTCATTGTGGTGAAATGGCGTGATTTTATGCTGTTCAGTTTTGATCCGCAGCAGGCGCAGGTCTCTGGCTTACCGGCACGCTGGCTGCATTACGGGCTGCTCTGTATGGTCTCGCTGACCATAGTGGCGACGCTGAAAGCAGTAGGGATTATCCTGTCGATTTCTCTGCTGATCGCGCCCGGTGCTATCGCAGTTCTGCTTACCCAGCGCTTTTCACATGCGCTGCTGGTGGCGGTCGTGGTGTCGGTGCTGGTGTCACTGAGTGGGGTCTATCTTTCGTTCTTTATCGACAGCGCGCCAGCACCCACGATTGTAGTGCTGTTTGCGCTGGTATTTATCGTGGCGATGGTGATTTCAGGCCGCAAAACGCGGCAGCTGGAACGCCAGCGGCTTAATGCCGGCTGACTGGCTATCGCGGCTGTCTCTCAACCGCGATAGCGCACCGCATCAATCAAAAGTGTAAAGGCGCTGGTGTGCTGTCTGCGGCTGGGATAGTAAAGATAATACCCCGGAAAAGGCTCACACCAGTCAGCCAGCACCTGAACCAGACGGCCATGTGTAAGGTGTTCCGCAACGCTATCCTGCGGCACATAGCAGATCCCCATCCCGCTCAGTGCCGCATCAATGCGCGACGCGAGATGATTAAAAATTAACTGACCCTGGGTTTTGACCCTGATCTCCTTGCCATCACGCATAAACTCCCAGTTATAGAGGCCACCCAGCGTTGGCAGCCGCAGGTTGATGCAGTTATGATGCTGTAAATCATAGGGAGTCTCAGGTCTGCCGTGCTGATCAAAATAGCTGCTGGCTGCCACTACGCACATATTCCAGTCCGGCCCGATGCGCACCGCCACCATATCCTTTTCGACCTGCTCACCCAGTCGCACGCCCGCATCGAAACGGCCGCTGACAATATCGGTCAGACTGTTATCCACCGACACTTCAACATTGACATCGGGATATTGCTGCAGAAAAGGTTTGAGCAGCGGCCAGAGTGTCGAGGTCAGTGCATGTTCGCCTGCGCTGATACGAATATTGCCAGAGATTTTACCCTGACTGTCAGTGATATTGACCAGTTCTGACTCGATTTCGCTGAACAGCGGAGCGAGGGTAGTGATCAGCCGTTCACCCGCTTCTGTCGGGGCAACGCTGCGGGTGGTGCGCGTCAGCAACCGGACGCTGAGACGCTCTTCCAGAGCGCGAATCGCGTGGCTCAGGGCAGACTGCGACACACCCAGCTTCGCCGCCGCCCGGGTGAAACTGCGTTCTTCTGCCACCACGACCAGATAGATCAAATCGTTAAAATTTTCTTTCAGCATAGGCCCTCTGACCTGTTTGATCGGTTATCCCTGTCGGGAAAGGCCGATTTATCGACGTTACCTGCGGCTTCGCTTCCCGACCGGCTATCAAAACCGAAATAGGCTCTCAGGGTTGCACACTTCGCGGCAGGATTGATGAGGCAGACAGATAAACCCTATGAACGACGGATATAAAAACCATTTTCAATAATATCAATTAAATCATTTAGATAAGCGATATATAAACACGACTTTATCCCGATTCAACCTCGTTCTGCGATTCAGATAACGCTTACTTTTCCCGGCTTCCCCGCAAAATTGCCAAAAAGCTGCTAAACCTTAAAGCAGAGATACGCGCGTAAAGATTAGGGTTATCACGATTTTCCCCCGATTCGAACCCCGTCAGAAACAAACCTATAAAAACACCATCTTTTAGCCCCAACAATGGGAAGCAGACAATGTCGGAAAAAATATCGCTAACAATGCAGGTTAATGGTCAGTCGCAACAGATGCAGGTCGATCCGCGTGTCACCCTGCTCGACGCGCTGCGCGAGCATCTTAACCTGACCGGCACCAAAAAAGGGTGCGATCAGGGGCAGTGCGGTGCCTGCACGGTGCTGATTAATGGTCAGCGGGTGCTGAGTTGCCTGACGCTGGCGGCCCAGGCGGACGGCGCTGAAGTCACCAGCATTGAGGGTCTGGCCTCCAATGAGGGGGAACTGCACCCGGTACAACGCTGCTTTATGGAAAATGATGCCTTCCAGTGTGGCTACTGCACGCCGGGTCAGATTATGTCCGCCGTCGCCTGCATCAAAGAGGGGCACGCGGGTTCAGACGATGAGATCCGTGAATATATGAGCGGCAACCTCTGCCGTTGCGGGGCTTATCCGCACATCGTCGATGCGATTAAACAGGCCGCTGCAGAGATGGCGAAGGAGTCCGCATGAATGAATTCAGCTGGAAAGTCGCGCAGTCTCCCCAGGAAGCCGCAATCCTTAAACAGCAATCAGGCAGCCAGTTGCTGGCAGGCGGCACCACGCAGCTCGATCTGATGAAGTGTGGGGTCTTCACCCCACCACAGTTGATCGGCATTAGCGGATTAACTGAGCTTAAAAACCTGCAGTTTGACGACGATAAGATCATGGCCGGCGCGCTGGTCACCATGAGCCAGCTAGCCGACCATCCCGCCTGTCAGCAGAACGCACCAGCCATTTACGGCAGTCTGTGGCAGGCCGCGTCGCCGCAGATTCGTAACATGGCCACGCTGGGCGGTAATTTACGCCAGCGTACCCGTTGCGCCTATTATCGCGATCCGGCGACCTTTTCTGCCTGCAACAAACGCAATCCGGGTTCCGGCTGCGCCGCACTGGATGGCGTTAACAGCAATCATGCCATCCTGGGCGCCAGCGACAGCTGCATCGCGGTCTATCCCGGCGATCTGGCGGTGGCGCTGGTGGCATTTGACGCCATTGTGGTGGTGCAGAATCAGCAGGGTGAAACCCGCCGCATCGCGATTGATGATTTCTTCCTGCTGCCGGGTGACACACCTGATTGTGAGCACGATTTGCGCGATGACGAAATCATTGTGGCCATTGAAGTGCCGCAAACCGAGTCACTGCGACACTCACACTATCTTAAAGTCCGTGACCGCAGCTCTTATGAGTTTGCTGCAGCCAGCGCGGCCGCAGGCTTCACGCTGGAGAACGGCGTGATGCATCAGGTGCATATTGCGCTGGGCGGCGTCGCCACCAAACCCTGGCGGGTGAGGTCGGTGGAGCAGGCGCTGGAGGGCCAGCCGTTCAATGAAGAGACGGTCTTCCAGGCGGCAGAACTGATTACTCAGGAGACGCAGGCGCTGACCCACAACGCCTATAAAGTAAAACTGGCGCCGCGTGTGATTGCGCGTGCGCTGATGGCAGCAGGAGAAACCGCATGAGTGACGTAAATGACAAATCACGTCGGGATTTACTGAAGGCGACGGCGGCGATCTCAGCGGCGGGCAGTCTGGGTCTGCAAAGCGCCAGTGCCAGTGATACAGCCACGGCGGATCCAGAAACGCCCCGTCCGATTGAAGGACTGGGCGCCGGGCGCTCCCGGGGTGACGGCAAGGTAAAAGTCACTGGTGAGGCGCGTTATGCAGTAGAACATCAGCCGGAAAACCCGCTCTATGGCGTAGTGATCCAGTCTACTGTTGCCAGCGGCCGTATCAGCCGTATGTCGACGGAAAAGGCGCAGCAGGCCTCGGGTGTGGTGGCGGTTTATACCCATCTGAACACGCTGAAGATCAACAAACCCACTGCGATTGCAGACGGCGGTGCGGCGCAGTCAACCTACACCCCGATTCAGGACGATGTGATTATTCACAACGGCCAGAATATTGGTCTGGTGGTGGCAGAGACCTTTGAGCAGGCGACTTATGCCGCCTCACTGGTGGAAATCGAATATGAAACCTCACCTGCGCTGATTTTTGCCACCGATGAGGGCGTCGAACCGAAACCGGTCTCGAAGCAGGATATCGATATGGGCGATGCACAGGCGGCAATGCAGAAGGCGGAAGTGCATCTGAGCCAGCGCTACACCACCCCGCGCGAATACAACATGCCGATGGAGCCGCACGCCTGTGTCGCTGAGTGGCAGGATGGACGTATTACCGTCTGGGAGCCGAGTCAGTGGGTGACGGGCGCGCAGGTGGAAATCGCCGAGTGGATGGGCATTGACGTTGAAGATGTGCGAATCATCTCACCTTATGTCGGCGGTGGATTTGGCTCGAAGCCAGTGCCTTACACCCATGTCGCGCTGGCCAGCGTGGCGTCGCGGGCACTGAAACGACCAATCAAAGTGTCGCTGACCCGACCACAAACCTTTACCGGCCTTGGCGGACGACCCGCCACCTCGCAGCAGCTGGAGCTGGGTGCATCGCGTGACGGCAAGATCCAGGCGATTATCCAGCGCAGCTTCAGTGAAACCTCATTAATCGATGTGTTCGCCGAGAACTGCAGCAAAGTCACCGCCCGCATGTATGCGGTGGGCAATGTCTCCGCCCAGCATCAGGTCAGGCCGATCAATACCGTGACGCCAGGCTGGATGCGTGCGCCAGGCGAAAACCCCAGCGCCTTTGGTCTGGAGGTGGCGATGGATGAGATGGCCTATGCCCTGAATATCGATCCGCTGGAGCTGCGTCTGCGCAACTGGGCGGATAAAGATTATCAGCTCGATCTGCCGTGGAGTTCGCGTCGCCTGAAAGAAGCCTATCAGAAAGGAGCTGAAGCCTTTGGCTGGGACAAGCGGATTATGACGCCGCGGTCGATGCGCGAAGGGCGTGAACTGATTGGCTGGGGCATGGCCTCCGGCACCTATCCGGTCAATAAGCTGCCAGCAGAGGCGAAAATCATCCTGACGCCACAGGGTAAATTTGTGGTGCAGTGTGCCGGTGCAGATATTGGCACCGGAACCTATACCATCCTGGCGCAGACCGCTGCCGATATTCTGGGCGTCGCCTCCACCACCATTGAGGTTCAGCTGGGTGATACCGAGCTGCCGCGTGCCGGTGTGGCGGGGGGATCGCAACTGGCGGGCAATGTGACCGCTGCGGTGAACGATACCGCCAAACGAATGCGCGATCAGCTGCTGAAGCTGGCCAGCGAACTGCCACAGTCGCCGCTGAATGGCACCCCCGCATCTCAGCTCACGCTGAAAGGTGATGGGGTTCAGCACAATCTGCACAGTGCTCTGGCTGTCTCATTTGCCCGGCTGGCGACCCTGGCACCGGCGGAGAGTCTCACGGTGAAAGGCGGCACTTTCCCGGACGATCTGTCACAGAGCGAGCGCGACAAGATGGTGCGTAATCTTAATGACATGAGCCGCCCTGAAAAGTTCTCCGCTCACAGCTGGAGCGCGCAGTTTGTCGAAGTGCGGGTCGATGAAGATTTCGGCACTATTCGCGTCAAACGTATGGTGGCGGCGCTCGACAGCGGTCGTCTCTACAACCCTAAACTGGCGCGCAGCCAGTGGATTGGCGGCATGATCATGGGCGTCGGTCAGGCGTTGATGGAAGAGGGTATCGTCGATCCACGCAATGGTCGGGTGATCAACAACAACCTTGCGGATTATCTGGTGCCGGTCAACGGTGATATCCCGAGCATCACCACCATCAACGTTGGTGAGCCCGATTTTGAGGCGACCACAATGGGCGGTAAAGCAGTGGGTGAGCTGGGTATCGTCGGCGTTGCGGCTGCGATCAGTAATGCGGTGTTCCATGCCACCGGCAAGCGGGTGCGCGACTTACCTATTACTCTCGACAAGATTATCTGAGCCTGTTCCTGACCTGCTGCCAGCAGGTCGATGTAAGGATATGCGGGCGCGGGCTGAAACCTGCGCCCGTTTTTCAGGCTTAGCGGAGAGAAAGAGTGAAGATAGCGTTGATTGTGCTGGCCGCCGGGCTGAGTCGCCGTTTTCGTCAGCAGGCGGGCGAGCATAAACTGCTGGCCGATCTGGATGGCAAACCGGTGCTGCAACGCACGCTGGAGCAGGCCGCTGCCAGTGGTCTTGACCTGTTTGTGGTCACGCGCCCGGACGCCTCTGCGCTTAAGGCGCTCAGCACGCAGGCTAACCTGGTGCTGTGTGACAGCGGCGGGCTGGGCGAATCGATCGCCGCGGGGGTCAATGCCAGCCGTGACTATGACGGCTGGCTCATTACGCTGGGCGATATGCCGTTTGTAACGCCTGAAAGTTACCGCGCCGTCAGCGCCGCGCTGGCAGACGCGCCGATTGTCAGGCCCTGGATTGATGGCAGGCCGGGCCATCCGGTGGGTTTTCAGCACCACTGCTACCCAATGCTGAGCACGTTACAGGGCGATGCCGGGCCGCAGGCGGCGGTGAAGTCACTGGCCGTCCGGCTGCCGCTTCAGGATCGCGGCTGTTTGTGTGATATCGACTTTCCCGCTGATCTGCAGTTAATAAAGGAATTTTCATGATAACCCTGGATCAACGCGTGATTAACGCGGCACTGAGCAGCTGCCAGGCGGGTCAGCAGGTCTGGCTCTGCACCGTGCTGCGCACCTATGGCTCTTCGCCGCGGGCGCCTGGCACCCTGATGACGGTCAACGAAACGGGTGCCTGTTGCGGATCGCTGTCGGGCGGCTGCATTGAAGAGGATTTTCTGGCGCAGCTGGCCGCGGGAGCGTATCGCGCCAGCAGTCAGCGGGTGCGGTACGGTGAGGGCGGAATGCGTCCTGACGTAAGTCTGCCGTGCGGCGGAAGCCTGGAGATCGTCATTGAGTTTCTGCCGCCCGATGATGCCACGCTGGCGCTGCTGACAGCGATGCAGCGTGCGCTGAGCGGACAGCAGCCGATGGTGAAAATGATACAACCCGGCGAACGTGCGCAGTGGGAAGTCATCGCCACGGATCGGGTGTTGCCTGCGCTGGATGCCAGCGAGCAGCAGATGATACTGCCGGTCGGCGCGATACCGGAACTATTGATCGCAGGCTACTCCACTGTGGCATATGAGTGCATCCGGCTCGGGCAGATGCTGGGTTTTCACGTGCGGATCTGTGAGCACCGACCGGAGATGCTGACGGAGCTGGAGAGCCACTTCAGCGGCGCAGATAACGTGACGCTGGTGTCACAGCATCCGGCGCGCTGGCTGGAGCTGAACGGCGCGCATGCTGCGGTGGCGATTGTGGCACTGACCCACGATCCCCGCATTGACGACCTGACGATGATGGAGGCAATCGCGACACCTGCGTTCTATATCGGCATCATGGGCTCGGCAAAAAACAGCGAGAAACGGCGGGCGCGACTGCAACAGATCGCCGGAATGGATCGTGCCGAACTGGACCGCATCCATGCGCCCATCGGCCTGCCCATCGGCAGCAAAACCCCGGCGGAGATTGCGCTGTCGGTCATGGCCGATATCGTCCGGGTGAAAAATCGCGGACAGTCAGCCGCCTGAGTCCGGCGTCGCCTCGGGTGCGAGCCGATAGAGGTAGCTGCCCGAATAGGGGATCGGCAGGAAATCACGGAACAGCTGCCGCAATGTCTGTTCAGGATCGACATCGCGGAACAGGTGCGGATAGAGCGTGGTGGCGAAGAATTCTGTCGCCACCACGTGCCACGGACTGAGGTAAAAGTTGTGCCAGATTGCCCCGGCGTGACCGTCCCGCAATGCCGTCAGCTGCTTCAGCGCATTCTGCTGACCGGTCAGCGCCAGCAGGCTCTGCCGGGTCTTCGCCGCAGTGACGGCGGGGCCGAGTTTTAAGGCTCCCGCTTCATCGGCGCTGCCGGTGCCAGTGGCAAAATAGTAATCCGGCTGGGCAGCAATCACGCTCTCCTCACTCAGCCGCCCGAACACCCCTTTGATCTGCTGGCTGGCGATGTTGTCACCTCCGGCAAAGCGCAGCAGCTCACCCAGATTGCCCTTCACCGACGTTACGCAGCATTCACTGCGCCGCCCGAGATGCAGCTGCAACAGAACTTTAGGTTTAGCACCGTGATAGCCCGCCAGTCGGCTCTCAATGCGCTGCATGTGACTGCGGTAAAAGCGATTGAAGTCAGCAGCCCGCTGTGGCTGATTCAGCATCTCGCCCAGCAGGGTCATGCTGCGCTCGGTATTTTTCAGCAGCTCAACCCGCAGATCGATCTTCACCACCGGGATATTCGCCGCACTGAGCATCTTCTCCAGCACGGCTCCACTTTCATTGCTGCGCGCCAGCTGCGGCAGGATCACCAGGTCCGGTTTCAGTGCGATCACCTGTTCGGGATTGATGTCATTGACGCCGTCCAGACCCAGTACCGGAATGTCCTCCATCTGCGGAAACTTCCTGGCAAAAATCTGCCAGGTCTGGGGATCATACTTTTTCAGATCCTGCGGCCAGCCAGCGATATGCTGCAGCGGATTGCCGGGCGTCAGCAGCGCGACGCTGTAGAGCATCCGGCTTTCACCCAGCACAATGCGCTGCGGATGGTCAGGGATGGTGACCTCACGGCCGGTGATGTCGGTCAGCGTGCGGGCGGTCGCGCCGGTGCTGGCCAGCATCACGCTGAGCATCATTAACGCACAGCGCAGCGATTTAAAATTCAACACGGGCCTGTACCATCAGATTGCGGGTTTCACCTTCACGGACGCGCAGATTGCCGCCGCTTGAACTGTAATAGTGCTGGTTAAACAGGTTATTGATGTTCAGACGCAGCTGCGTTTTTTCACCGAACAGGCGGTTGTTCCACGCTACGAAACTGTCTGCCACCACATAGTCGGGCAGGGTGAAACTGTTATCGGGATCGCCCGCACGGCTGCCGACATAGCGTGCACCGCCGCCGAGCCGGAACGAGCCGGGCAGGCTGCTGATCTGCATCTCGTGACTGAGATAGAGCGCACCGGCATGACGCGGGGCATTCTGCAGCCGATTGCCATTGTTATCCGGATTAACCCGGTCATTAACGATTTCTGCCTGATCATAGCTGTAGTTCGCGCTCAAATCCCAGCCGGGAACAATCTCGCCGTTCAGCTCAAACTCAGCCCCAGTCGAGCGGGCTTTATCAATCGCCCTCGTGCTGCCATTGATATTCAGCGACATCGCCCTTTCATCTATCCGATAGAGCGCGACGGTGGCGAACAGTTTCGGCGAAAGCTGCCATTTACTGCCAACTTCCCAGCTGGTGCCCTGTTCCGGTTTGCCGACGTTGCCGTCATCATCCACGTCGGTTGACGGCGTGAACGATTTGCTGACGCTGGTGTAGAAAGAGAGGTCAGGTGTGAGTTTGTAGATCACCCCCGCCTGCGGCAGAAATTTATTCCCCTCATCATTCAGGGTTTCCACCTGCGGATTAAATCCGCGCGAGGCGCGCTGTTCATAATGCTGATAACGACCGCCCAGCACCACAATCCAGTCAGATGAAAGCGAGATGCTGTCTTTGGCGTAGAGCGACCGGCTATGAATGCGGTTCAGGTTATTGGCTGCTGCGCTATTTTCCGTGCTGGCGTCCGTGACCGGTGACAGCAGGTCATATTCAGGCGCGAAGTAGTTGAACTGGCGGTTGACCTTGCCCTGATACTGATGGGCACGATAAGTCTGGTTCATCTCATAGTCGGTGCCCACCACCAGCGCGTGCTGCATACCCAGGATTTCGGGATTACCCAGCAGATCCCAGCTCAGGTATTTGGTTTTGTGGTTAAACCCGCGATTGGCATCGGCACGACGTGTGACCACGCCGCTGCTGGCGTTCACCGCCGTCACGCGCACTTCATTGTTGTCATAACGCCGCTGGTTCCAGCCCAGTGTTAAACGGGTGCGCCACTCATCATTAAACTGCCAGTCATAGTGGGCATTCAGGGTTTTGTTATGGCCCCAGGCGTGATTGGCTTTGTCATCAAGCCGATCTTTATAACCGATGTCGATCGGCTTGCCGTCGATAAAGGCCGTGCCACGATCGTAGGGAATGTCATAGCGGTAGTCGGCATAGCTGATCAAAAAGCTTGCCTGTTCGCCGAACCATTGCAGAGAGGGCGCCAGCAGTGTGTGCTCTTCGCTGCCAAAGTTGCGCCAGTAATCCTGATTCTGCTTTTCGGCGATCAAGCGGAAGGCAAACCCGTTGCCCAGCGGGCCGGTGACATCCAGCGCCCCTGCGCCGCCACCTTCACTGGCGTAACGTCCGCTAACGCTGGAATGCCAGCTGTATTGTGGCTTTTTGCTGACCACATTGATAATGCCACCCGGATTCTGAATGCCATACAGCAGCGAGGCGGAGCCTTTCAGCACCTCAACCCGCTCGGTCGTGGCATCAAAATTCAATCCCTGACTGCTGCGGATCCCATCCCGGTAGATGGAGCCATCGGCGTTGCTGCCAAATCCGCGTCGTACAAAGCCATCTTCAGTGCCAGCCAGCGTGTTCGCTTCGGTCACACCGCTGACAAAGCGCATCGCGTCCGCCAGTGAGCTTGCCTGGTAATCGTCTAGTTGCTGCTGCGTAACTACGCTGACCGACTGCGCCTCATCGAGCCGCGCGGTCACCATTTTGCTGGCAACGCTACTCTGACTGGCGCTGTAATTTCCCTCTGAACTGGCATCCGCGGTTACGGTCATATCGGGGGTGCTGTCGGTTGCTGCGTTGACCTGTGGCAACATGCTACTGCAGATCGCCACGACCAGAGCGTGGTGCCGGGTCGGATATCGGAAGTCTTTGTTTTTCATTTTTCTTTTCGTATCTGAAGCAAAGGACCTGATGACTGACAACCTGTCTGTCTTGCAGGTCTGCCCTGGAGGTGTTCTGCAATATGCAGTGTTTTAAACAGAGGAGATCAGTATCAGGCCTTCAGGGTCATTATGCCGCCCGGACGACAACGCCTCTCATCTGTAATTGAGAATCATTCAAACATCCGGTAATGTAGTAGTAAACATAATTTGAGTGGGATTGACTACATTTTTGCCGTGTCGTTTATCGCTGCAAAAAGATTGGCTGTGGGTTTTATTTTATTGAAAATAATGGATATATTTTTGTAGAAAGGTGAAGGTTTTGGTTAAACCCACATTTTCTGCAGGTGAAATATCAAGCGGTATGATGCTTTTACTACATTTCCCGGCCCTGAAACCTGGCCATTTAACCAGATTACCGATGAGCCTTTCACACATTTAACCCGAGTTGCAGGTGCAGCATGAAACAAAACAGGCCCGTTAAAAACAGAGTGGATGTGGTGGCAGAGCGTCTTCGCGCCCGTGAAAAGCAGCTTTCACCGCGCCTGCTGGCGGTTGCACGCTATATCGATCAACAGCGGGAAACGGTGCTGGAGAGCACCGCGATGGAGATCGCTGTGGCGAATCACACCTCTGATGCCACCGTGATCCGCGCGATTCAGGCGCTGGGTTTTAGCGGGCTGCGCGACCTCAAACAGACACTGAAGACCTGGTTTGGTCCCTCGCTGACCTCTGAAGATAAGATGATCACCACCGTCAGTGAGGTAACCAGTGACGTGAACAGCGCTATCGACTTTGTGCTGGAGGGCCACCGGCACGCCTGTGAGGTGCTGTCGCAGCCGCAGAATCGGGTGGCGGTAGCGGATAGCGTGGCGCTGCTGGGCGAAGCGCGGCAGGTCGCTATTTTCGGCATCAACGCCTCGGGTATTCTGGCGGACTATAGCGTGCGACTGCTGAACCGTATCGGTCTGCCTGCCTTTTCCCTTAACCGTGCCGGAATTGCGCTGGCAGAGCAGATGCTGGCGCTGCAGCGTGGCGACGTGCTGGTAATGATGGCGCAGCAGTCGGCGCACCGGGAAGGGAGAACGGTGGTGCGTGAAGCGAAGCGGCTCGATATACCGATTATTCTGCTGACCAACGCCACCGACTCCTTTTTCGCCCGCGAGGCGGATGTGGTGATCAATGTGCCGCGCGGCGGCGAGAAGGGACGCATTCCCCTGCACGGCACGATTATGGTCTGCCTGGAGATGTTGATCCTGTCCGTTGCCTCAACGCTGCCACAGCGAACCGTTAAGACTATGAAACGGTTACAGGATCTCTATCGCGGACTGAAACCCGCCAGCAAAAAGTAGCCAGTGTAACGACGCCGTGGCGGGTTTTCGGTTTTTCACTTCACCCGGCACGTCCAGTCTTTAAGTCAAATTTCTCCGCTTTGCGAGCGCGATCGCGTCTTTTCTGCCACCCGTTTCCTCAGCCGTCTACGCTTACAGCTTGCTGCGCCAGCCGGTGCGGTTCTTACTCATACTGATTTTAATTTTATTTGTGCGGAGCTGCTGATGAAACCCCTTTACGCGCAATACCTTTGCTGCTGTGCCACCCTGAGCCTGCTGTCGCCGCTGCCTGCGATGGCCTGGAGCGACCTCACCGTCTTTGGCGATAGCCTGAGTGATGGCGGGAATGTCGGGCGCTTTACCTATGATGGCGCGACCCATCCGCTCTATGATGAGATCCTGGCGCAGTCGCTGGGTGATACCCTGCGTCCCTCATCCCAGGGAGGCAGCAACTATGCCGAAGGTGGTGCCGTTGCGGTGCCGGCGATCAATCCCCTGTTTAACACTCAGGATCAGCTCGATAGCTACCTGGCGGCGCGTGGCGGACGGGCCGACCCGGACGGTCTCTATATTCACTGGATTGGCGGCAATGATTTAGCGGCGGCGGCGCTTGCGCCTCTTGCTGCGCAGCAGATCGTGGATAACAGCGCCAGTGCAGCGGCCTCACAGGTCAGCCGGTTGCTGAATGCCGGGGCCGGAACGGTGATTGTACCGACGGTACCCAATGTGGGGGCCACGCCCGCTCTGCTGCAGGCGATTCTGCAGGTGCTTGGCCCGGCCGCGCAACCTGCTACGGCGGCGCTGTTTCAGTCGCTGAGCACCACTACCACGCCTGACCGTGCAGCAAGAGAGCAGGCGATTGAAACCGCGCTTGGCGAGGCGGCCGGACAGATCTCTTCAATCCCGCTGATCCGGGATGCCATTGCGCAGCAGCTGATTGCTGCCTGGCAGTTACTGAGTCAGGAAGCAGCCACACTCACAGACCGTTACAATCAGGCTGAGGAGCAGGGGCTGGTGGCGGCACGCGGGAACATCGCGCGGGTGGATATCAATGGCCTGTTTAATGAGGTGATCGATAATCCGGGCCTGTATGGACTGAGCAATACAGCCGGTATGGCCTGCCCGCCAGGTGTTTCGGCAATGGACTGTACCTCATCGACGTCTGGGTTTTCTCAGTCGCAGCAGTATCTGTTTGCCGACAGGCTGCATCCCAGCCCGGCAGTGCATGCGCTGATCGCCGATTATATTCAGTCGGTGCTGAATGCACCGCTGCAGGTGGCTGCGCTGAGTCAGGCGCCGTCGATGCTGGTGAGCGATGCGCACAATACGCTGGATGGACATCTGCAGCAGCAGCGTCAGCAGCCCGCAAACGCCGGAGAGTTTACCTTCTTCGGCGGTTATGCCGGGCAGCAACGCGATTTCCGCGGCGATAGCCTGCAGGATGGCGATGCCACCAGCGCCAGCGGTACCGTGGGTGTGGGCTATCAGCTGACCGATCACTGGCAGGCCGGTGCCATGCTTTCCACCACCTCGCAACGTCAGGAACCCTCGTCGCGCTTTGATTACCGTTTACGCGGCAATCTGGTGGCGCTCTGGAGTCAGTTCAGTTATCTCAATAGGGGATGGATTAATGCGGACGCCCATTATGCCGATCTCAACTTTGATGATATTGAGCGTCAGATCAGGCTGGGACCGGCAACCCGCACGGAAAAGGGCAACAGCAACGGTAAAGTGCTGGGGATGCGGCTGCAGACCGGCTGGGATTTGCCGCTGGGTCGCTATGTTTCCACCGGCCCGGTAGCCAGCTATGCGCTCGACTACACCCAGGTCGATGGCTATAAAGAGGAGGGCAACAGCAGCACCTCAATGCGCTTTGGCGACCAGACGCTGCACTCTCAAATCGGCGCTGTGGGCTGGCGTATCGACAGTAAAGATTTGCTGATCAATCCCTGGGCGCAGGTCAGCTACAACCACCAGTTTGGTGACAGCGATTCGGCTGTCACCGCCGGACTGAAATCGACCCGCACCGCCTTTACCCGCAGCAGCGATTCCCGTGATGATAACTGGATCGATATGGCTGTGGGTGCGAGCGTGCCGCTTGGCACCTCGGTGAATGCCTTTGCGGGCGTCTCGGCGGTAACAGGCAACAGCGACATGCATCAGGTGACATGGAACGTCGGGCTTAACGCCCGCTTTTAACCGATCTGTTTACGTAGTGAAAAGCAAGGTGAACGTCGCCTGTCGCTATCTGAAAATGATAGCGGCGGGCGACGTTGCAGCAGATCTGAGCGTTCATCACGCCCCGGATGCAGTCGGGTATCACTCTCTTCTGGGGCGTGCCTTTTTCACGCTTCGATCAAAGCCTGCGCCTCCAGCTCGCGGACCCGCGGTATCACTTCGCGGCCAAAGAATTCGACCTCTTCATGAAAGTGCAGAAATGCCAGCAGCAGCAGATCCACACCGGCCTGCTTCAGTTCGATAATCCGTTCAGCAATCTGCTGGGGTGTGCCAATCAGATTGGTTTTAAAGCCGTCGTTGTACTGCACCAGATCCTCAAACGACGATTTCGCCCAGTTTCCCTCTCCCTCGGGTGAGGCACTGCCTGCATTTTTGACCTCATGCTGAAAGCCTTTCACCGCATCCGGGTTGGCTTTGCTGATGATCTCATGAAGCACCGCCTGCGCCTGCTGTTCGCTCTCGCGGGCAATTACAAAACCGTTCAGTCCGATTCGGACCTGATGCTGATTACGTCCGGCTTTTTCGCGGATATCCGCGACCTGCAGACGGACGCCGTCCGGGGTATTACCGTTGGTAAAATACCAGTCTGATACCCGGGCCGCCATGTCGCGCGCCGCGCGTGAGCTGCCACCCTGGAAAATTTCCGGGAGCGGTGACAACGGCTTAGGTTTCATGACGTAATCGCGGAAGCGATAAAAATCGCCGGCAAAGCTAAAGCTCTCTTCACGCCAGATGCCCCGCAGGCAGCGAATAAACTCTTCTGAACGCAGATAGCGCTCTTCATGATCGAGCCAGGGTTCACCAATTGCCTTGAACTCGCCCCGGAACCAGCCGCTGACAATATTAACGGCGATGCGTGGACCATAAAGATAGCTGATGGTGGCAATCTGCTTTGCCGCTAATACCGGATTCCACGGACCGGGCAGAAGCGCTGCAATCACTTTTAATTTCGAGGTGTGACTGAGTAAATCCTGTGAGAATGTGACCGATTCATGCTGATTATCTGCGCCATATCCGGCAGTAAATCGAATCTGCGTCAGCGCATAATCAAAACCCGCCTGTTCAGCAATCTGCGCCAGTTTGCGGTTATATTCGGCATCCCAGCGGGTACGCTGCTCAATCTGACTGATCACCAGTCCGCCCGAGACATTCGGTACCCAGTAGGCGAACTGTAAAGGTTGGTTCAGTGACATGGTTTTCTCCTGGCATATAGCTGGATTAATGGAATAGTTAATTTTTCCAAACTTTCTGATATAAAAGAAAAGACCAAGCAGTAACCGTGCCAGAGAGTAATTGCTTGATATTTATGGATGAAGGTTCGATTCTGCATGAATGGGCTGTTGCAAATGCAGCAACAGGCAAACAGCCCGGTTGCCGATGCAGCAGCGCTTCATGACCGCGTTTAACTGCGGCGAGGCCACGGCCGTCTGAACCCGGCGGTATTCGCAGATAGCCGCAAAGCGATGTGATAACGTAGCGGCTCTGTTCAGGAGCCGGAGGGCACTATGATTGTCAGACAGGCATCGCCCGAAGAGGCGCACCATTTATGGAACATCAGAAATCTGGCCATCCGTCATGGCTGCCAGCATGCCTATCCACCCGACGTGCTCGCGGCCTGGACGCCGGACCGGATGCCCGCCAGCTTTCCCGCGATGATCCGCATGAATCCCTTCTTCGTGATTGATGGCCCGGACGGCGTGCCGGTTGCTACCGGATCGCTGGACCTTGCCGCCGCCAGTGTGGAAGCCATTTTTACGCTGCCCGGGTTCACCGGACAGGGAATGGCGGGCCTGATCATCGACACCATCAAAGCGGAGGCGCTGCAGCGTGGCTACCGCCGCCTGACGCTTGCGTCGACGCCCAACGCCGTGGGCTTTTACCAGCAGCATGGCTTCCGGCCGCTGGGAGAAAGTTTCTATCCGTCAAAGCTGGCGGGCAGCGATTTGCGTTGTACTGAGATGGCGATTGATCTGTGAACGCCCGCTGCCGTCAGGCTGGCGAAGCAGGGCAAAAGTTTCCGGTGCAAAGACTTCGCAAGCCCCCGCCGGTAAGGTATAGTCCGCGTTTTTTGGAGGAATCATGCTGACTGACTCATCAACTCGTCTTAATAAATACATCAGCGAGAGCGGCATCTGCTCCCGTCGTGACGCCGATCGTTACATCGAGCAGGGCAACGTTTTCATTAACGGCAAACGCGCCTCTGTGGGCGCGCAGGTATTTGCAGGCGATGTGGTGAAGGTGAATGGTCAGCTTATCGAGCCGCGCGATGAAGACGATCTGGTGCTGATTGCCCTGAATAAGCCGGTCGGGATTATCACCACCATGGAAGAGGGCGAGCGCGATAACATCAGCGACTTCGTCAATCACAGCAAGCGCGTCTTCCCTATTGGCCGACTCGACAAAGATTCTCAGGGCCTGATTTTCCTTACCAACCACGGTGATCTGGTCAACAAGATATTGCGGGCCGGTAACAACCACGAAAAAGAGTATGTCGTTACGGTCGATAAGCCGATCACCGATGAGTTTATTGCCGGAATGAGCGCGGGCGTGCCGATGCTGGGCACGGTGACCAAAAAGTGCAAAGTGAAAAAGGAAGCGCCGTTTGTCTTCCGCATCACGCTGGTTCAGGGGCTGAATCGCCAGATCCGCCGCATGTGTAAGCATTTTGGCTTTGAAGTGACGAAGCTTGAGCGCACCCGCATCATGAACGTCAATCTCAAGGGGTTGCCGCTGGGGGAATGGCGCGACCTCACTGACAACGAACTCGTTGAGCTGTTTAAACTGCTGGAGAACTCCTCCTCAGAAGATAAACCTGCGAAGAAAGCTAAAGCCCCGGCCAAACCGGCCGCCGCTAAAAAACCGCAGAAGAGTGCGGCGAAACCCGCTGAAAAAGCCGATGCTAACAGTGCCTCACGCAAGCGCTTTGTCCAGCCGGGACGTAAGAAGAAAGGGCGCTAATGCTGACCCGATGCAGAGAGCGACTTTCCTGCTCTCTGCGTCTGTAATCAACGCATCATCACGGAATGATCCGGGCCGCCCGGAAGCGGGCAAACAGATCGCAGAACATCTTATCCGTTGCGCGATATCCGTGGAATCCCGCCCGCCGCAGCTTGCTGCCGTCGCCAAACATGTCGTAGTTCCAGCCAAAAACAAAATCAGCGAAGACACCATCACTGAGCGCAAGAATGTCGGGCTGGATCAGCGCGTCGGCTGCGGCAACTTCCCGCCACAGCGCACGATAATCCTGAAATAGTTGCCGGAACGACAGCGAAACCGGCGGCGCGATCTCAAGTTCAAACCAGGCTGCAATGACCGGCCACAGCTCACTCCAGCGCCAGAGATCGCCATTGTTGATGTTAAACGCCTGATTGCGTGCGTCTGGAGTGCACGCAGCCCAGATCGTCGCGTCGGCCAGCAGAGTGGCATCGGTAAAATCGACCATACTGTGCCAGGTTTCCGGCGAACCGGGAAAGCGTAAAGGCAGCCGCGCCGCGCGACAGATTGAAGCGTACAGCGCCAGGCTCAGCGCCAGGTTCATGCTGTTGCCCGGCCTGTCACTGCCGACCACACCAGGCCGTGGTGCGCTCCAGTGCCAGGCTTTACCCTGCTGTTGTGCGTTCAGCCAGTTCAGCTGTGCGGCGTTAAACTCAGCACCGGGCACGCCAGGATCGCTTTCCCGCGCCGGAGTTTTAAAGCATCCGAGATGGGCGCCATACACCTTGTATCCCTGCATCAGGCTGACATGCTCAAGTGGGGCAACATTTTCCATTGTCTGAACCAGATTTTGCAGCATGACAAGATTCGGCCCGACCATTGTTCCCCAGTCAGACGCGTTCAGCCAGGCGCTGTAAAAGATATGCGTGACGTCGGTGAGGGATGCCAGCCGTTGCTGGCACTGTTGGCTATCGCGCAGATCAACCGTAATAGCCTCTATGCCGCTGACTGCATAGTCTGACCGATGCGTCAGCGCTTTGACCTGCCACTGGTCTGCTACCAGTGCCTGAATCAGTTGCTGGCCGACAATCCCGCTGGCACCCGCCACCAGCGCAACCTTCTTATTCTGCGTCGTTTTCATGATCATTACCCTGTTAAGAGAGAAGCTGCATTCTCACCTGCGTTTATTTCTGATTAAATCCCCTTAACCGGATGTCACTTATCAGGAAAATCAATAAATGCAGAACAAACTGAATGCGATTCAGACCTTCATCCGGGTGGCGGAAGCGGGATCTTTTTCGGCAGCGGCCCGGCAAAACGGCATGAAGCAGTCGGCGGTAAGCCAGCAGATCGCAGCACTCGAGGAGGCGCTGGGGGTGGTGTTGCTGCACCGCACTACGAGAAAAATGGCGCTGACGGAGCAGGGTCAGCATTATCTGCAGCAGGTCAGGCAACTGCTCAGCGCGATGGAGGAGCTGGAGGAGCAACTACGGCCTGAGTCGCAGCCTCTTCACGGCAAACTCTCTATTCAACTGCCGAGCGGCATCGGGCAGCGGTTGATGCCGCATCTGATCGCCTTCCAGCAGGCGCATCCCGCGCTGCGTCTGAATATTGCGCTGGAGGATCGCCTGTCGGATCTTATCGCGGAGGGCGTGGATGTGGCGATCCGCCTCAGCGAATCGCCGCCCGCCACACTGGCTGCCCGTTCACTTACCACGGTTGAAACCGTGCTGGTGGCTTCCCCTGAGTGGATAGCGCGAAACGGCACGCCGCAAACACCCGGTGATCTGCAGCACCATCCCCACATACGTTTCAGTGGCGTGTCGCCCGATGCACCGCTACAGCTGGTCTCCGCGAACGCAAGGGTGTCTGTGCCGGTGGAAAGTGCATTTCGCTCTAACAACAGTGATGCATTGATGCAGGCGCTTGAAGCGGGGCTGGGGATCGGTGGGTTACAGACGCTTATCGGCGCAGACGCGCTGGCATCCGGCCGTCTGGTGAGAGTGTTACCGGACTGGCGGCTTCCCGATCGCTATCTTTATGCTGTTTTCCCCGATGCCCGCTTTATCCCGGATAAAGTCCGGAGGCTGGTCACGCTGTTAAGTGAGGTGCTGGTGGGGTTGCGGGGAACAGGGCAGAAACTCATCTGATGTGGTGAAGAAAAAATCAGGTCTGATTGAAATGTACCCAACTCAGAGGTAAAGTATGCCCAGGTTGGGGACAGGGAAATACTCAGCACATGGACGCACTATTCATCGAACTTTCCAGCTTCCAGAAATACCGGGCTGATTATCTGAATGATGATCAGTACAGGCTGTTTCAGAACATGTTGCTGGCTGACCCTGAGAAGGGCGATGTGATACCCGATACCGGCGGACTGCGTAAAGTTCGCTTCAGGTATGAACGTCGACACAAGGGCGCACGTGGCGGGATCAGGATTATCTATTACTGGACCGACACACAAGACCAATTCATCCTGTTTACCATCTACGATAAAGATCAACGCGACGATCTGACCAGGCAACAGCGTGATGCCCTGGCGACCGCGCTGAATGTGATCAAAAAAGGGCTGAGACATGACTGAACGCGATATTTTCAGTGAACTGATGACGGGTATGCAGGAGCTTAAGGATCATCAGGAGGGCAAAATTACGCTTAAGAGTTATAAGGTCACTAAGCGCGCCCCTGTAACTATTGCGCCGCAGGAGTTACGCGACGTACGCGAAAAACTGAACCTCTCCCAGGCCGTATTCGCCCATTATCTTCATACTGGTGAAACGACCTATCAAAACTGGGAACAGGGCAGGGCCAGACCTAACGCCCAGGCTGTTTTACTGATCCGCATGGTGCAGCAGAACCCCGAAACGCTGAAGACGCTCGCGAAGCTCTGACAGGCCAGCACATATGGCTGGCATCCTGTTTGATTACTGATGCCTCCGGTTTCCCCTCTCTGACGAGTTTCAAACGCCAGCCCTCTCCCCGATCCCATAGTCCGTGTCACGCCTCCCGCCAGATTTTAATGTGGGTCACATTCAGACCAACGTCACTTTTCACCCTGATCAGGGCGTGGCAGGATAAGCGCAATCTATCAAGGAGTGTGCCTGATGTTACTGAAAGGTATGAACGATCCGCTGCTGAAAGCGTATCAGCATCCCAAATCACGGATGATGATCAGTCGTTTCAGGGGGCTGGCGGGGGATCGAAGACTCAGTGACTGGCAGGCGTTCTGTATTCTGGTCACCGGCTTTACCAATTACTGGTATGTGCATGCAGGTCACTACACCATTAATGTCACACTGACCAAAACCCGCCAGTTCGACTTCCTGCAGGACTTTCTGCACTTCACGGTCACGCTGGATGGGTTAATTGGTGATGAACATTTTCGTAGCCCGGACTTTGTGCTGCCGCACTACGATGTGCCCTATGAATTCTGCCGCTGGCGTAACAAGCGCGGCTATGATGCGTTAACCACCTATGTAAGCAAACAGGGAGTGAAATCCCATAAAGGGATATTCGTCGCCTCAGAAGGGGCTTCCCCGGAAGAGCAGGTGATGAAATGGGAAGGTGTGGTCAACGTCTATGACAAAACCTTTTTTAGCGTGACTAACTTCAGCACCACTCAGGAATTTCTGATCAAAGACATCAGTAAATCCATAGAGGAAGGATTGCTGAAGCACCTGAGCTTTTACCGCGATCTCTTTCACTATATCTTCCCCACACCGGCGGAGGCGCGGTTGCAGGCACGCGATGACAGGCGCTATCTGGCTAAAAGATAGCGCCCGGGCATCTTTAGATCAGGTCAATGCTATCAGCCAGGTTTGCTTAAACGTTGCACCCGGTAGTCAGCTGATCTCTCAGCGAGGTTTACCACTTCATCTCGCCGGTATTGACTTTGGCGCTGAGTTCCAGTGAAGCCGGTTCTGCCAGTTTCGGCCAGGCGGCTTTCATGGCGGTAATGACCTGCGCTGAGCTTTTATGTTGCGCCAGCGCCGCTTCAAAACTCTTCAGATAATTCAGGGTGAAATCCACCGCCTGTGAACCGGCCGGACGGGCACCGAGATAGTGACCCGGAATCACGTTCTTCGCGTTCAGCGTCTGCATTTCGGTCAGGATCTGACGCCACTCAGCGCGGCTCTGAACGGTCTGAGTGTCAGCCGTCCAGACATGAATGCCCGAGGAGAGGGCGGTACCGCCCAGGATGGTGCTCGCAGAGGGGATCCAAATGTAGGCGGCGTATTGCTCTGGATGACGCAGCTCCAGTACCTCGCCGTCTACGCTAAAGCGGGTCTGATGGGTAACTTCCGGCACGAACACCTTATCCGGCGCACCCTGCTTCATCTGTGGACCCCAGTATTTCAGCTTGGCGTCATGCGTCTGCTGGATATGCTTCACCACCGCCGGCGCGGCAACCACCTTCACGTCCGGCCAGGCTTTAACAATCGGCTCCAGACCAAAGTAGAAATCGGGATCGCCAGAGGTGATCACAATTTCCTTTAGCGTTTTTCCGCTCTTTTTAATCATCTCTGCCAGTTTCTCACCGTCCTGGGTGCTGAACTGGGCATCAAACAGAATCGCTTCGGTTGGCCCGGTAACCAGCGTTGAGGAGACGGCAAAGATGCCCTTTTCCTGCGGATTATAGGTTTGCAGTTGCAGAGTGGCCGCGCTGGCCGAGGCCGAGGCCAGCACCAGCATCACAGGTAACAGCTTAGTTTTCATTGAGGATCCTCAGAGATAAATGCCCGACTCAGGCAGGCGCAACGGGCGATGTTCAGTATCAGTGGCGCTATTCTACGCATCTGGCTATCTGTTAGAATTCCCGCAATCAGAGATGCTGAGTTTCATAATCCGAACAGGTGGAGTGGATGGACAGAGTCACGGCGGCAGCCGTTTTCAACCGGATATGTGAGCTAGGCAGCCTGAGTGCCGCCTCACGATCGCTGGGGATCTCCCGCCCGATGGTCAGCCGCTATCTGGAGGAGATGGAAAAGTGGGCGGGAACGCGCCTGCTGCATCGCTCTTCACGCCAGCTAACCCTTACGCCTGCCGGTGAGGCGATCCTGCAAAAAACCCGTCAGCTGGCCCTGCTCTCAGAGGCGATCCAGCAGGAAACCACCCAGGGCGTCCCGGCCGGAACGCTACGCATCGCCTGCGCCCACTTTACGGCTCTTCATCTTGTCGGCCCGGTGATCCCCGATTTTCTTGCGCGTTATCCGGCACTGCGCATCGAGCTGGACATTAACAATCAGCCGGTGAGCCTGATTGGTGAGCGTATCGATCTCGCTATCCGCATCACCGACTCGCCAGAGCCGGGGGCTATCGCACGCCGCCTTGGCGAATGTTGCTCTGTACTCTGCGCTTCACCTGAGTATCTTAAGGCGCGGGGCAATCCGGAAACCCCGGACGATCTGGCTCAGCATAACTGCCTCTACTACAGTCGCTTTGCCGGACAGAGCTGGCATTTCACGGCGGCTGGAGGGGAGAAAGTCGCGGTTGCCGTCAGAGGAAATTTCAGTGCGGGTATCTCTTCACTGTTGTGTGACGCGGCGATTGCGCATTGCGGGATAGCGATGGTGCCTGAACAGGAGGCTCTCCACGCACTGGAAGCAGGGAAGCTGGTAAAATTACTGCCCGATTATGAGCCGCAACGTATTGGCATATGGGGGCTTTATCTGTCGCGTGAGCACCAGTCTGCCGCACTGCGGCTGATGCTGGATGAACTGCAAAGCAGAATCCAGAGCCGTTGATCAGAGGGGAGATCAACCGATAACAATGGAATCTTACTATGAGTGATAATCAAGACCTTTACTGGAACCCTATGGTGCCGGAACTGACCGTTACTGACTTTAACGCTTCGCTGCATTTTTACACCGTGGTACTGGGTTTCAGTGTGAGAATTCAGCGCCAGCAGCCTGATTTCGCTTACCTCTGCTATGGAAAGGCGCAATTGATGATTGAGCAGTTCCATCCGCAGGGCTGGAACATAGCCGATCTGCGCTGGCCGCTGGGACGAGGTATTAATTTCCAGATTGAAGTCGATGATGTTCAGGCTGTGCTGACGCGTTTGCAGCAGCATGCCGTTCCGCTCTTTCGGGCGCTAAGGGATACCTGTTACGACACCGGAGAGACCACCGCGTGTCAGCGGGAGTTTCTGGTGCAGGACCCCGATGGTTATCTGCTGCGTTTCAGCCAGTATCTGGAATAACCTGAACGTGTTTTGGCAATATTAGTCACCAACGGAATGGCTTAAATAAAGTAAACATTCTCTTCAAGATATTTTTATATTGACTGTTCAATCATGATAAATGGAAGCCATTAATAGTGGCGTAGTAATGTCAGTCAACGCGCAAAGAGTAACCTGCTGTTTACCACAGTAATATTAATAATTACTTTTTTTTGCTAACGGAAGGCGCTATGCATAGCGTGTTAAGTAACAGGCAGTCGTGATCTACTGCTACAAGGTCATAATAAAAACTGAATGTAAGAAAGAAAATTTATCCAGCGATGGTCTACACTCTCGTAACTTAGCTGGATTGGGACAATTCTTAACAACGGCTTTTTAAGGGATTTCATTGGGCTAAGTGTTCTTAAATTTACATTTATCCGTTCACTCAGCACTTAATCTTTGGAGGTGTTAGCCGATAACAGGTGATACCTATCCAGGAGGACGTACAATGAAATCTTTTTTATCTGTCTGCATTACCTCGCTGCTGATTGGCCTGGCCGGACCTGTAATTGCGGATTCAAATTCAGGCACGCTCACCTTTAGCGGAGCCATCACTAATGGTTCATGTAATATGAATGTCGGACAAAATCCTGTCGTGTTTGACTGTTTTGATCCTGCCAGTGGTAAGGCTGTGGTCACTACCGCTGATCTGATGAATCCCGAATTGCTGACCAAATTACCCCTGGAAGTAAAAATGCACTGGTTTAATCCTGAAAAGAGCAAAGGGATACTTTACGTTACCTATCTTTAACGCTTCTCTTAGTTTTAACTTTTATTCTGAACGACAGTGCAATGGTTTAGCCGCAGCGGTGACATTAATAGTAAAGTTATAAACCCATAGTGAATTCAGGGTTTATCATTAAGCCACCAGGGAAAATTAAGCTCTTTTGGTGAACGTTTCTAAGTCAGCATCGGGGAATTCAGTTTACCGGATTCATCATCAGCAGATAGTGTACGCATCTTATTAATCCCCTGCATAATTAGGGGTTAATACCCTTTGCATCTGTTGATACATGCAAAAAACCCACCTTTGACGACAAAGGTGGGTTTAATTTATAAAAAGCGTGCGTGAGAATCAGTAAGAGTCAGAAGAGCGCTGAGAAAAATATTTCGTGCTTTGCCGCTTCTCCTTTTTACGACGCATCACCAGGCTAGTGGTAATAATCAGCAGCGTTAAACCCCCGGTTGCCAGTAATTCAGCCTGATGTTTTGCATCAAACAACATGATTACCAGCACCGTGACGATAAACAGGATAGTGAACCACGTCAGGCCCGGAAATAACCACATCCGGTAACTCAGGACTTCACCCGCTTTCTCGCGCTTTTTACGAAGCACCAGGTGGGAAGCAGCAATCACCAGATAGACCAGCAGTGCAATCGCTCCCGACGTGGCCAGTAAGAATTCAAACACCACGCTGGGCGCCAGATAATTGGCGATCACCGCCAGAAATGCAGCCGCGGTAGAGAACAGCACCGCAATCCACGGCGTGCCGCTGCGATTGGTGCGTGAGGCGGCAGCGGGTGCATCTTTGCGGCGTGACAGGGAGTAGAGCATGCGCGATGAGGTATAGAGCGCAGAGTTAAGACAACTGCACACCGCCATCAGCACCACCAGATCGACAATCAGCCGGGCGTGCGGGATGTTCATCGCCTGTAACACGGTCTGCCATGAACCCTGTTCAACCAGTCCTGGCGCATTCCACGGCACCAGCGCCACCACAAAGAAAATCGACAGCAGATAGAACAGCGCTATACGCCAGATGACCGAGTTAGTCGCCTGAGTAATCTGCTTACCGGGATTCTTCGACTCTGCGGCGGCAATCGTGACAATTTCTGTGCCCATAAAAGAGAACATGGTGGTCAGGATGGCAGCCACTACCGCGCCGATACCATTCGGCATAAATCCGTGGGTGTCATAGAGATGCGACAGGCCACTGGTGTTGCTGTCAGGCAGCAGACCAAACACTGCCATACCTGCTACGCCCAGGAACAGGATGATGGCAACTACCTTGATCAGCGCAAACCAGAACTCAAACTCACCATAATTTTTCACGCTGAGCAGATTCGTGATGGTCAGCAGTAACGTGATGGCGAAGGTGAACTGCCAGATGGCGACATCGGGGAACCAGGCATGAAGAATGGTTCCCGCCGCATTGGCTTCCAGCGGGATTACCAGCACCCAGAACCACCAGTAGAGCCAGCCGATGGTAAATCCGGCCCAGCGTCCCAGCGCTTTATCGGCGTAGGTTGAGAACGAGCCTGAATCGGGTGAGGCGACGGCCATCTCGGCCAGCATCCGCATAATCAGGACCACCAGCGCACCGGCAGCGGCATAAGAGATCAACACCGCCGGGCCAGCTTCAGAAATAGCATGGCCGGAGCCAACAAACAGCCCCGCGCCAATCACGCCCGCAATTGAGAGCATACGCACGTGGCGCGGTTTCAGGTTTTGAGCCAGCGAATCTGCATTCGCACTCTGAGTCATCGTCATGTAAACGTCTCCTGTCGACGTCCGGCCTGAATGGCCGGACGAACGGGGATGAACTTGCGTTAACGCGTCAGCGGAATCAGGCCGGGACGACGGGATGTCCGGCGGTTGCGACACAGTGATTGATCACCGTGGAGAGAATGGTCAGCGCCTGGCTGAACTGGGCATCCGGAATGGTGAGCGGGTAGAGGAAGCGGATGACGTTGCCTTTGGCTCCGCAGGTCAGCAGCAGCAAGCCCTGTTCCATCGCCATCTTCTGAACCGCCTGCGCGGTGCTGGCCTGATAGAACTCCATCGCCACCATCGAACCCAGCGCACGCACTTCAGCAATGTCCGGATGTTTGCGTTGATGTTCCTGGAGTTCTGCTTCAAGCCGGGCACCGAGATCAACGGCGCGCTGGCAGAGCTGCTCCTCTTCAATCACATCCAGCACCGCATGGGCCGAGGCGATAGCCAGCGGGTTTCCGGCATAGGTTCCGCCCAGCCCACCTGGTGCAGGTGCATCCATCACCTCTGCACGACCGGCGACCGCGGAGAGCGGCATCCCGCCTGCCAGGCTTTTCGCCATGGTGATGATATCGGCCTTAACCGGATAATGTTCCATGGCAAACAGTTTGCCGGTACGGGCAAATCCACTCTGAACTTCATCCGCAATCAGCAGAATGCCGTGACGGTCAGCCAGCTCCCGCAACTGGACCATAAACTCTGCGGGTGCCGCATGGAATCCACCTTCGCCCTGCACCGGCTCCAGCACGATCGCGGCGACGTCATGGGGCGCAATGTCCTGAGTAAAAATTTCTTCAAGGCTGGTCAGTGCCGCCTCGGTGCTGATCCCCTGAACCGTGCTGGGATAGCGTGCATGGAATACTGACGGCGGCATCGGGCCGAAATCCCGCTTGTAGGGCGCCACTTTTCCGGTCATCGCCATGGTCATAAAGGTCCGTCCATGAAACGCGTTACCAAAGGTAATGATGCCGTGACGGCGGGTATAGGCACGTGCCACTTTAACGGCATTTTCTACCGCTTCCGCCCCGGTGGTGAAGAAAGCCGTTTTCGCCGCACCGGCGATGGGAACCCGCTGATTAATACGCTCGGCCAGTGCGATGTAGCTTTCGTAAGGGGTGATCTGGAAAGCCGTATGGGTAAACTTTGTTAATTGATCGGCAATCGCCTGTTCGATGCGTGGATGGCGGTGGCCGGTGTTCAGTACCGCGATGCCGCCAGCGAAGTCGATCCAGCTGTTACCATCCTGATCCCATAAGGTGGCGTTCTCTGCCCGGGCAACGTACCAGTCGCACAGCGTACCGATACCTTTGGGGAGAGCCTGTGCTTTGCGCTGCTGCAACAGGTTATTTTTTTCGCTCATTTATTCCACCTCGTTAATATGCGTGTTTACAATTCCCGACAAACACGTTTATTTATGCCTGAGGCGTGGTGAGTTGCCAGAGCCAATTGTCAGAGGAAAGGTGGAGCCAATTGCGACTCTTATACGCAGATCATCTATTAGCGCGGTTACAGTTTTTAAGAACTGGCTCATTACATCAGCGGCTGCTGAACTGCATGCAGGCCGCGATCGCTGAAGAGGTGTTTCCGCGCGGAAGCCGTTTACCACCAACCCGCGATCTGGCGCGCGAACTGGGCGTGTCGCGAAACACGGTTATGCATGTTTATGAGAGCCTGATGGCTCAGGGGTATGTTACCGCGCGGACCGGCAGCGGCACCTGGATTGCAGAGACGCTGCCGGAAAACTCTCTGCAGAGTGATGCGATTGCCGACCTTCAGGCGGTGAAGGCGCAACGACCGGCGACGCTGTCGAAGCGCGGCGCCAGTCTGCTGGGGCACGCTACAGCATCGCCTTACCAGTGGGGCGCGTTTGTCCCTGGCGCGCCCGATGTGACCGAATTCCCCCACAAGCTGTTCAGTCAGATTCAGGCGCGTCTGAATCGCGAACCTGACGTTCACCGCCTGGTTTACAGCAGCGGCGGTGGTTGTCCCGATCTGCGCCATGCGCTGGTGGATTATCTGCGGGTGGCACGCTCAGTGCGGGCCGATGCTGACCAGATCCTGATCACCGAGGGGGTTCATCAGGCGGTTGATCTGGTGACGCGGGTGTTGTGCGATCCTGGCGATCGGGTCTGGATGGAGGAGCCAGGTTACTGGGGAACACGCAATCTGCTGCGCATGAATGGCCTGAAGATTCGGGCGATGCCTGTGGATGAGCAGGGTCTGGTGCCGGACAGCGGGCCGCCACCCAGGATGGTGTTTGTGACGCCCTCTCATCAGTATCCGCTGGGTGTGCATCTGAGCCTCGCCCGTCGTCAGGCATTGCTCTCTCTGGCACGTCGCCATCAGAGCTGGATTGTGGAAGATGACTACGACAGCGAATTTCGTTTTTCCGGCCAGCCTCATCCCTCACTGCAGGGGCTGGAAGCGGATGCGCCGGTCATTTACATGGGAACGTTCAGCAAAACGCTCTATCCCGCTCTGCGCATTGGCTACATGGTGGTGCCAAAACCACTGGCACAGCCGTTGCGCATCGCCGCGGCAGAGCTTTATCGCGGCGGACATCTGCTGATTCAGCGTGCGCTGGCAGAGTTTATCCGGCTGGGCCATTACATGGAGCATATCCGCCGGATGCGCCTGCTTTATCGCCAGCGGCGGCAGTTTCTCTGCAGGCTGATCGAGCGCTATCTGGGACCCGCCTTTTTACCGGCATTCAATCATGAAGCGGGGCTGCATCTGGTGATCCCGCTGCCAGCAGGCGCTGATGACGTTGCGATAGCCGCGGAGGCGCTTAAGCGCGGCGTTAAAGTACGTCCACTTTCGCAATATTATATGCACCCTCAGGAGGTGCGCGGATTGCTGCTGGGTTACGCCTGTGTCAATGAGCGGCAGTGTCAGGATGCGTTTGGCACACTTAAAGCCTGTCTTGCGTCCGCCGGAATTGTGTTCACTCCGCAGCGCTAGCGGCGGGTTCAGGGGTGCTTGTTTTGAAGGAGGGCGGTTTTACTGCCGCATCCGTGCTAACGCATTGACATTTAATCAGAGTCACCGAGAATACTCATCTTTGCGCCCCGACCAGAGAATACTGGAGTCTATCATCGCCTTTAATCCCATTTCTGCGCCGGCCCGTGCGGCTATTAAGCGAGGCGCTGTACTGGCTGTCGCGTTGTTGCTGGTCAGTTGCGCATCTGAGCTGCCGAAATCGCTGGTCACACCTTTTCCGCCCGTGACGAAACAGCCGTTACCGACGCCCGGTAAGCCAGCACAGCCTCAGGCACAGGAACCGATGCGGGGCGTCTGGTTAGCCACGGTTTCGCGTCTTGACTGGCCGCCCGTTGCGTCGGTGAATGGCACCAGTCCGGCGCAGCGTATTCGCCTGCAGCAGCAATCGCTGATCGACAAGCTGGATAAGCTGAAAAGCCTTGGCATCAACACGGTGTTTTTCCAGGTTAAGCCTGATGCCACGGCGCTCTGGCCCTCAAAAATCCTCCCCTGGTCAGATATGCTGACCGGCAAAATTGGTGAAGATCCGGGTTACGATCCGCTGCAGTTTATGCTGGATGAGGCGCATAAGCGCGGCATAAAAGTCCATGCCTGGTTCAACCCTTACCGGGTATCGGTAAACACTAAATCATCTACCGTCAGCGAACTGAACCGCACGCTGTCACTGCATCCGGCCAGCGTTTTTGTGCTGCACCGTGACTGGATCCGCACTGCAGGCGATCGCTATGTGCTCGATCCGGGTATCCCCGAGGCACGTGACTGGATCACCAGTATTGTGGCCGAGGTGGTGGCGCGTTATCCCATCGACGGTGTGCAGTTCGATGACTATTTTTACGCGGAATCTGCCGGTTCGCTGCTCAACGATAGTCAGACCTTCAGCCGCTACGGTCAGGGGTTTGCCAGCAAAGCGGACTGGCGGCGTCACAATACTCAGCAGCTGATTGAGCAGGTGTCACGTACCATCAAACAACTGAAGCCGGATGTGGAGTTTGGTGTCAGCCCGGCGGGGGTCTGGCGTAATCTGTCACATGATCCTGCCGGTTCCGATACCCGCGGCGCGGCGGCGTATGATGAAGCTTTTGCCGATACTCGCCGCTGGGTGCAGCAGGGCCTGCTGGATTACATTGCGCCTCAGCTCTACTGGCCTTTTTCCCGACAGGCGGCCCGTTACGACGTGCTGGCAAACTGGTGGGCAGAGGTCGTGAAACCGACCAAAACCCGGCTCTACATCGGGCTTGCTCTCTATAAAGTGGGCGAGCCGTCAAAAGTTGAGCCTGACTGGACACAGCAGGGCGGCGTACCGGAGCTGAAAAAGCAGCTTGACCTTAATGAATCGAATCCCAATATCGACGGCACTATTCTGTTCAGAGAGAACTATCTGAATCAGCCGCAGACTCAGCAGGCGGTTAGCTATCTTAAAAGCCGCTGGGGAGGCTGAGAAACGCCGCGACAGCATGACCAGTGCGGTTAAGTTTTTCCCTGTGACTTGCTGCTATTCTTGCACTATCCACCAGACGGGTGAATACCCCCCTCCTGTCCGAAAGCGTCATCCGTTAGCGCTTTCGCTTGATGAAAGGGAGGGGATATCCAGAGCGCTGGTAACAACAGACATCCAGATTTACTTCTGTGATCCTCAATCCCCCTGGCAACGTGGCTCATATGAAAATACGAACAGGTTGCTCAGACAATATTTTCCAAAGGGAACTGACTTATCGGTTCACAGCCAGCAAAGACTAAACAGCATTGCCAGACAGCTCAACGAAAGACCGAGAAAAACGCCAGACTATGAATCACCCGCAGAACGGTTCAATCAGTGTGTTGCATCCATCGGTTGAACTCACAGCGAAATGCGGATGTTCAGCGATTACCGCTTTCCTCCTAAAACGTTTGAGCATACTTCAGGTCTGGCCTGCAAAGTAAAAAAATTTACTATGATATATATGTTTTTTCGAATGCATGATTGCTCAGCAACTTTTACTTAGCCATACTGCTTACTGTTTTTTACTCAGGAGTTGTCATGCTTCAGCTTAATCCTCTTCAGTTTTTCAAAACGCTGTCTGACGAAACAAGACTCAATCTTGTACTGCTGCTGCGGGAAAAGGGAGAGCTTTGCGTCTGTGAACTCACATCCATTCTCAGGGAGTCTCAGCCAAAAATTTCCCGTCATCTTGCAATACTCAGAGACAGCGGTCTCCTCATCGACAGGCGCGATGGCAAATGGATTCATTACCGGCTGTCACCGCACATGCCTGCCTGGGCGGCAGCGGTGATTGAACAGGCTTATCAGTGTCAGCGGGATGACATTCTGCGCCTCAGTCAGCAGGTTGAGCGGGACAACGCAACGACTAACGGCAAGTCTGTCTGCATTTAAAAATTTAATCATACATATATGTTTTAATGTATGTATATTCTTGAATCCGTGTGCTCACTCTGACAGTTACAGTATTAAAGGAGGATGTATGTTTCTGGCGGGAGCAATTTTTGTCCTGACGCTGGTGCTGGTTATCTGGCAGCCGAAAGGACTCAGTATTGGCTGGAGTGCCTGTATCGGGGCCGCGCTGGCGCTGCTGACCGGCGTGGTTCATGTCGGGGATATTCCGGTTGTCTGGCAGATTGTCTGGAACGCCACGGCCACGTTTATTGCTGTCATCATCATCAGCCTGCTGCTGGATGAGTCCGGCTTTTTTGAATGGGCGGCACTGCACGTTTCACGCTGGGGAGGCGGTAAAGGCAGGCAGCTGTTCACGTATATTATTCTGCTGGGCGCGGCCGTGGCGGCGCTGTTTGCCAATGACGGCGGGGCGCTCATCCTGACGCCCATCGTTATTGCCATGCTGCTGGCTCTGGGCTTCAGCCCGGGTGCCACGGTGGCCTTTGTCATGGCCGCCGGCTTTATTGCGGACACGTCCAGCCTGCCACTCATCGTGTCGAACCTGGTCAACATCGTGACGGCGGACTTCTTTACGCTGGGGTTCAGTGAATATGCGTCCGTCATGGTGCCGGTGAATATTGCCTCCGTGGCGGCCACGCTGGTGATGCTGCACCTGTTTTTTCGCAAAGACATCCCGGCAACCTATGACCTGGAGAAGCTGAAAGCGCCACGTGACGCTATCCGTGACATGCGGACCTTTAAAACCGGCTGGCTGGTGCTGCTCCTGCTGCTGGCCGGTTTTTTTGGTCTGGAGCCGCTAGGCGTACCGGTCAGTCTGGTTGCGGCGGTGGCGGCATTTATTCTCTGGCTGGTTGCACGCAAAGGACACGCTATTGATACCCGCAAAGTGCTGAAGGGCGCGCCCTGGCAGATAGTGATTTTCTCGCTGGGCATGTACCTCGTCGTGTATGGCCTGCGTAACGCCGGGCTGACCGATTATCTCTCTGCTGCCCTCAACCAGTTTGCAGAGCACGGCGTCTGGGGTGCCACGCTGGGAACCGGCTTCCTCACGGCTTTCCTGTCATCAGTGATGAACAACATGCCCACCGTGCTGATTGGCGCGCTGTCGATTGACGGCAGCACCGCTCAGGGCGTGGTGAAGGAGGCGATGATTTACGCCAACATCATCGGCTGTGACCTCGGTCCGAAAATCACCCCGATCGGCAGTCTGGCAACACTGCTGTGGCTGCATGTCCTGGCGCAGAAAAACATTACCGTCAGCTGGGGCTATTATTTCCGCGTGGGCATCGTGATGACCCTGCCGGTACTTTTTGTGACGCTGACCGCGCTGGCCCTGCGCCTGACTGTTTAATCTTAACCCCGGGGCTGTGTCTGCGCAGCGCCACAACGGAGTACCGTTTATGACTGATATCACGATTTACCATAACCCGGCCTGCGGGACGTCACGTAACACCCTGGCGCTTATCTGCAACAGCGGCGTGGAGCCTTCGGTGATTCTGTATCTGGAGACGCCGCCGGCGCGCGACGAGCTGCAAAAACTGATTGCAGATATTGGGATCAGCGTCCGCGCGCTGCTGCGCAAAAATACGGAGCCGTATGAGCAGCTGGGTCTGGCAGAGGATCGGTTCAGTGATGACGAACTGCTGGATGCCATGCTGGCTCACCCCATCCTCATCAACCGTCCGGTGGTGGTGACGCTGCTCGGCACGAAGCTCTGTCGTCCGTCTGAAGCGGTTCTGGATATCCTGCCGGACCCGCAGAAAGGGGCATTTACGAAAGAAGACGGTGAACAGGTCATCGATGAGCACGGTAACCGGATCAGCCGCTGACCCTGGAAAAACAAAAGACAAAAGCCGGCAGATGCCGGCTTTTTTATATGCTGCGCTGGTTGACCCGCTCTGAGAGCTGCGCGGCACTCTCTTTCCTTTCACTGTAGCGATCGGTCAGATAATCACTGTATCCGCGCGTCACTGTGGTCTGAATAAATGGTTAGTCGGATAGTGTAAATTCATTCAGCTCCGGACGTTTTCAGGGAGCTGCACCTTAATCCGGCTTGCGGAATTCTTTTTTTCTTCCATGCTGATTGTGTGCCGCTTCCCTGCAGAAGCCTGGGTATCGCCATAGATTTGAAAGTTTTTAGTGTTTAGCCCGCTAAAGATGGCGGACTTTTTTTATCATTGTCTGGCGAAAACTGCCTCATAAACCGGTCAGTGCGCCATATTTAATGATTAATTAACTTCACAAGGGATTTCCTGATATGTTTCCTTCTCAATCCTCCCGCCACGGCAGCTTACTGCTGCTGATAGCTGCCGTGCTCGGCTTCGCAGTGGCCTTGTATGCGTGGCTGACGCCACTTACCGGTGTCACCGGCACCATCGGCGCACTGGGTGTGGCTATCGCGAGCGTCATTCTGGCGTTACTGACATTTCTTTTACGTGGTGCATCCGGTCGCGGTGCGCGTATTACGTTAATTATTCTGACACTGGTCGTGTTATTCGGTACTGGTTTTGCCGCCGCATTGCTGCATCAGTACATCATCACGGCAGCAATGGTGATTGGCCTTATTGGTCTGATTATGCTGAACAATAAATCCGCCCGCCATAACAATCGCGTCAGAGCCTGAGGCCCCCATGCAGAACAAAAAATATTTTCCGGTAATGAAAGTTGGCATGACGGCGCTGACGCTGCTGCTTACCCCTCTGACACTCCATGCTCAGGATAACGCTGCTGAAGCCTCCATGGGCGCACGGGAAAAAGTCAGTCCGGATGCGGCTAATCAGCAATCTCCGGGAACCACAACGACTGGCGAGGCATCAACCGGCAAGGGTGACACAGAGAAGATTGCAACTGCGGATAATCCACCGACCTCACTTGTGCCATCTTCTGCCACCTGGGACAGCTTCCATGGTCAGCTGAATGCCCAGAAATACAGCCCGCTTAAGCAGATTAATACCGACAACGTCGGTAAGTTAAAGAAAATCTGGGAGTTTCATACCGGCGATGTTTCGGATGGTAAAGGCGATACGCCAGCTACCGTCTGGTCAGCCACCCCTATTTTCGCCAACCAGACTCTGTATATCGGCACGCCTTTTGATCGCCTTATTGCGCTCGATCCCGGTAACGGCAAAGAGAAGTGGCACTATGACACTAAATCTTCGCGCAAAGCGCTGACCCAGCCGGTTCTGAAAAACCGTGGCGTCTCTTACTGGCAGGCAAAAACGCCTGTCGCAGGAGAGGCGTGCCAGAAAATCGTTTATATGGGTACGGTTGATGGCAAGCTCTTCGCGCTGGATGCCGATTCAGGTAAGCCGTGCAGCGACTTTGCGGATAATGGCATATTAGATCTGAATCAGTGGAATACCATTAATGCCAAATACCCACTGTCAGTCTTACAGCCGCCAACAGTTGTGGGTAACCACCTCTTGATTGGCTGGGCGGGCAAAGACTGGGCCTATGCCGAAGCGCCTCCGGGCACGGTCTTCGCCGTCAATGCGCAGACCGGTAAACGTGAATGGACGTTTGAAGCCATTCCGGAAAACGTCCGTAAGCAGACCGGTACGGCTAACGTCTGGACGCATATGTCAGCTGATGAAGCACATGGTCTGGTTTATCTGCCGGTCTCATCGCCTTCTCCTAACTACTGGGGAGGTAACCGCACTGCACCTATTCCGCTGGGCACCTCTACCACGGCACTGGATATCAATACCGGTAAAGTGGTCTGGTCCCGCCAGTGGGTGCATCACGATGTGTGGGACTACGACATCAACTCTGCGCCGACACTGATGGATATTACTGTCAACGGCAAACAGATCCCGGCACTTATACAGGCAACCAAGCAGGGCTTTTTGTTTGTGGTGAATCGTCTGACCGGTGAGGATGTCTGGCCGATTGAAGAGCGTCCGGTGCCACAGGGTGATGGCTCTGTTCAGGGTGAAGTGCTTTCACCCACGCAGCCATTCCCGACTAAACCGGCACCGCTGCTTGACCAGTCTAAAAAGCCAGCAATCTGGAAACTGGCTGATGTGGTGGGAGCAGGTCAGTGTTCAAGGCTGTGGGATAAGCTGACTTACGAAGGCATGTACACGCCTCCAACCACCAAAGGCGAAGGCGCCCTGACGTATCCTGACAGTGCGGGGGGCGTACAGTGGGGCGGTGTCGCGTTTGATCCACAAAAACAGATCGCCATCGTTAACACCTCTCACATTGTGCAGTATGTGAAACTCTATAGCCGCGAAGATTATGAAAAAGCGGATAATGGTTCTGGTAACGAAAGCGGTTTTGCACCACAGGAAGGCGCACCTTACGGCCTGCGCCTGATGGTTGCCAATAACTGGCTGGGCATGCCGTGCTGGCAGCCACCTTTTGGCGAAATCGTGGCGATTGATATGCATACAGGTGACGTTAAATGGCGTCGTCCTGTTGGTGCATCTCAGCAGTATGGCTTCTTCATGCCACAAAGCTGGGGTTCACCTACCATCGGCGGTCCGGCAGTGACTGCGGGCGGCGTGATATTCATTGGTGCGTCAATGGATGCTAAGGTTCGCGCCTATTCCGTGGAGAGTGGTGAAGAGCTGTGGTCCGATCAGGCGGAAGCACCGGCGGTAGCAAACCCTTCTGTCTATGAGTATAAAGGCCGTCAGTACGTGGCGTTTGTCGCCGGCGGTAATACCATCCTCAAGGATCAGGTGGGCGACCAGGTGGTGGTTTACGCTTTACCTGAATAGCGGTTACTGAAGATTCAGTAGAAAACATATGGGGCCCCGGGGCCCCATTAATTTTTTTTGTACTTTCATCAAAAATACCAGCGAGTATAAAGCCTCCGTAAAAATCTTTACTCAAGTCAGCGCCAGTTTTGGCGAAAAAACCACTGTCTATTGCTTTTCTGATTGAAGATGTCTGCATGGCCTCAGTGAAAGATGACTTGTATAAATCAAGAAGTTCTCGGGTTCGGGTTGGTTTAGCCTTGAGATCTTCCTCATTAAACATCGATAAGTAGCCAAGGCATTTTCCTGAAGCCCCAACTTTATCAGTGCTTGCTTCTGCACCAATAACAGACAAAGAAGTAAACATCATTGAAACAAAAGCTAAAGCTAGCGTTGATCTTTTCATTACCTAAAATTCCAATTAGATTAGTTTGTGCTTCTATCATGCGCGTGGAAGACTTGGCCACTTCTTGTAAGCGAAGACATAGAGCATGATGAAATGAATGCCCGGGCAGGAAAGCAGTAGCGCCATCTTCCATCCGAAACCAGCTTTCTGAGCCATGCGGAAGCAGGGTATGAACATCAAAAACCAGATGATTAAGGACAGTGCTGCGAGGGGATTGGGCTTTTCCATTTATAATTCTCCTTGATTTATATGCATTTGTTAGCGACTGCCGGCCTAATCATTTATTGGGAATGAACACCGCTTATTAGTTGCGTAGCAAATCAATATGAGCAAGCAGGCGCTTTAATGTGTGAATGTTTTTGTGAAGCAGGTATTGCATTTCAACGACCCAGTCTGGACAGACAACCAGGCTGGCATTGCACTGTTTAATAACAAAGTGAATTGCGGCAATTTCATCACGGCGGCAGTTCTCAGCTATTGACCGGAGTTGAGCATCACTAAGTGTTCCCTGTGGCGTTTCAGCCCAGGCTTTTTTAAAGTGCTGGTAAATGGTATCTGCTGACATAATCATCTTTCACAAGATCGGCTCAGGCATACTATTGATTTTCGTCACAATGACGGAAAACTTTAGCTGTTCTTTTGTATGTTTGGTCCTTTAGTACCATTAAAAAAGCCCAGCGGAGTGGGCTTTGTGTAATAACACCATACGATTAATCAGTGTCGCTTCTCATAATGGTTGCCGGTACGAGCATTTTTATACTTGCCATACTTGTGAGAAGAGCCGTGTCCACCAGCGAAATGACCACCGCGTGCAAAGCTCACAGATGGTGCCAGAAGAGCCAGAGCGATTAGAGCCACGATTGTTTTTTTCATTTATGATTTTCAAACCTTGCCATATGGGAAGACCCCATTGGCAATATACGCTTAAGTTTGGGAATAGGAATCCTGATAAAAAAACAGGTCTTTTCGCAATGATTGGAATTTGTGAATGCTCAAATGATGAGCCGGAACTAATGGTGTAAAGTATCTGGTTCTGGAAAATAGAGCGGAAATGCGGAGCCGAAAAATGTGTCTGATAATTAAACGCAAATAGCTCGCTTTTCCAATTTAATACTTTGTTATAAAAGGAATTTATCTGGCATGGATTACGGCTATTGGTTCACTGTAATTGCTATTTTTCTCTCGGGACTTGTAATGGTTAAACAAGCAATCAATTATTACCGATCTGGTGTCTACACTAAGACTTTCAAAGGTACGTCCCGATTCGAGCTTATCAAGAAGGCCGACCGGCCTCACGCATACTGGTTCAATCTTATCTTGCATATGCTCGCTGGTGTTGGCGGGGTTTACTTCAGTCTATGGTTTTTGCAATTCGATCCAACAGTGAAGGCATGGTATGAGGCTCTTATAGAGTCCCTGTCGCTCCGAATCTTGATGTTATTTTCTTAAAACCCGACCCGCTCCGGCGGATTTTTCATGCCCGTAAATTGAGGTTCCTATGGATATTCAGGCTTACCGTGTAGCCATGCGGCTGGCGCTGGATGACCAGATTACGCGCAACCTGCTGCAGGTCAGCCGTGATGCGATTGAGCTGAATAAGAAGTTCGTCACCATCACCAGGAACATCAAAGCACTGACCCGTGCGGCGCGCGAGGCGATAACGGTCATCCATCGTTCCGAAGACAAAATTACCGGCACGGTCACACCGTCCATCACCTATGCGGGTGCCGGTGTCTCCCGGTGAGGGGGCCACCGGGATAAGCAACCCGCTGTTGAGATCATAGAGAGCTAGCCTGGACGCCAATCCCATCAGCAGAACGTTGCTTTGTTCAGTCAGGGCAAAAGAGCCGAGACATTCAGGCAGCGACCAGCGCATCACAGCGCCAGTGCCTTCTTCCAGTGCGAGCAGTTCACTGGCTTTGATGTCAGTCCAGTAGAGCCTGCGGGTTCTTTCACACCACAGCGGGCACTCTCCCAGCGTATTCCTGACATCTGCTGCGATTGATAACATGTTAAGCCTCCGAATTATTAAAGGTTTTACCGTGCGTCGGCAGGGGTGGGTAACGCCGTTACTGCAGAAAACGTGCCGAGAGCCACTCGCCGAAAAGCATGACGGCGAGTCCGACCAGCATGACAACCAATCCCCCCAGCCTGAGTAACGAAACCGGCCGGCGCACAGCCCCCAGCAACCCAAAATGGTCAATAACCTGCGAGGAAAGTAACTGTCCGACAATTGCCAGCCCGAGCACGGCTGAAAACCCGATTTTCGGCGCAAGCACGACATAGCTGAACAGAGCACATGCGCCAATCAGACCGCCCGCCAGACTCCATAGGGGCTGTGCTGGGATTGCTGCTAACGATGTCATCAGCCCACCTCTCAGCAGTGCGTAAATACCCAGACTGAACGCGCCCGCCGTAAAGGATAAAAGCGCAGCAGTGACCGGGTCACCGCCCAGTCCCTTTGCCAACTGGCTGTTCAGGGTCGTCTGCAGGGTGATCCCCAGACCTGCGGCAAAAGCGATTACGTAATAGATCATGCTTTTCATCCCCGTCAGTCTGACTGCTCCAGCGGAAGGAAGGTGTCAGCAAACATGTCAGGCTGGTAGCCAGAGGCGGTAAACAGGTGTTCACGTGACTCATCAATTGCCGCACGCAGTCGCGCACTGTCTACACCCAGCACCTTGCCGTTCTGTTTAACGATGCGCCCGCCGATAATGACGGTGTCGATATTGCTGCGCTCGGCGGCATGAACCACCGTGCCAAAGGCATTGCCGGACGGGTAAAGGTTGAGATCACTGGCGTTAATCAGCACCAGATCGGCTTGTTTGCCTGGCGTCAGGCTGCCCACTTTGTCCCGTAACCCTGCACAGGCTGCACCATCGAGAGTCGCGGCTTTAAGGAGTTGCGCCGCCGGAAGCGTTTTCAGCGCATGTTCAGAATCGCAGCATTGCTCATGATGCATCCCCATCACCCGCTGAAGGTAAAAGGCAACGCGCATCTCCATAAACATGTCGGTGCTGTACGACGTTTCATTGTCTACGCTCAGGCCTGGTCTGATGCCATGGCGCTGCGCGGCCTCAATGGCGAACATTCCGCTTTCAATGCCATAGTGCGAATCTGAGCGTGGACAGACGTTCACCCGGACACCCGCTTCCCGCAAAATTTCCCATCCACGGTCAGGCAGCGCCGTGCAGTGATTGAAAATATTGTCCGGACCCAGCAGCCCCTGCTGATGCAGCGACTCAAGTTCAGACCCCATCTCAGCCCCAAAAAACTCCGTGACAATCGGCAGTCCCAGCCTGCGGGCCTCGGCCCACAACTCCGGCTCCAGCTGCGCCATGACGGCGAGAGAGACCAGGCTTTCAGGGTTGTCGGTGAAATACTTGTCCTGCAGACGCTGCCAGTTTCCCGGCCAGTGCGCTTTATCCCATTCGCCAGCTACCGGTGCGCCGGAAGCATGAATGGCACGAATGCCGGTATCAAGCAGGGCCTCGACGGCGGCATCGGAATGCTCTGCGGTTCGGCTGTTGTGCGAGTTATCGATCATCGTGGTGATACCCGCGTCAATAGCGCCAAGCGCCGTCAGCAGGTTGCCAACATAGATATCGGCAGGACGGTAATATTTAGCGAAAGAGAAGTGTGTGGCATTGCTGTAGTCGTCCAGGCAGGTGGCGTTTGGGTTAATGCGGCGCAGCTGTCCTTCCCATGCGTGACGATGAGAATCGACCATTCCCGGCATGGCGATCATGTTAGTGGCATCAATGATATGCGCACCCGGTACATCAAGGTTCTGGCCCACGGCGGTAATCGTTGAGCCGTTGATGAGAATATCGCCACGCTCAATGTTACCGACGTTCTCGTCCATGCTCAGTATCGTCGCGTCACGAATCAACGTAGCCTGTGAAGTGACATTCTGATTGTTAACAATATTTCTGATGTAGTCGGTCATTAAACTTGCCTCTTTCCTGATTAATGGGGAAACGATACGCCACGTCATTACCTCGAAAAAGATGCTTAAAGTGTTTTCATAATTCATAATTCGCGAATAATCAGACTCACTTTTACCCAGGAGCAGGACGATGGATCGGATTCAGGCTATGCAGGTTTTCACGCGTGTTGCTGAAGCCGGGAGTTTTGTACGCGCGGCAGAAACACTGTCGCTGCCTTCTTCCACTGTTACCAGCACGATTAAAAACCTGGAGAAATACCTGCAGGTGCGTCTGCTGAACCGCACGACACGGCGGGTCAGCCTTACTCCTGAAGGACTGCAGTATCTGGCGCAATGCCGGGAGATCCTGTCGCTAATTGAACATAGTGAATCCAGCCTGACTGATTCCATCAGACGCCCTCAGGGGCGGCTGCGGGTTGATATGCCTGGTGGAATTGCCCATTTCATCGTCATGCCCAATCTGAAAGACTTTTACCGGCATTATCCGGATATTTACCTGATGATTGGTGTCAGCGACCGGCAGGTCGATCTTGTTCAGGAAGGAGTGGATTGCGTCATCCGAACCGGGGAATTAACTGACTCTACACTGGTTGCCCGTCCGCTTGGCCGGTTTCGCTGGGTAACCTGCGCCTCTCCGGACTATCTCAGGGAGTATGGTGTCCCTGAGACGCCGGAAGCGTTATCGCAGCATCGGGCGATTCATTACTTTTCCGGTTCGGTAAGGCGCACTAATGAACTGCGTTTCACACGAGGCACTGAGCCCTTCTCTGTTCAGGTTGAGGGGGATGCAGCCGTTAACGAAACGGGACTCTACATCAGACTATGTCTTGAAGGTTTTGGGCTGGCACAGCTTGCTGAGAATGTGATTTCGGAGAATCTGCAACAAGGCAAACTGATCGAAGTTCTGGCAGACTGGCAGCCACCCTCCGTGCCGGTGACGATGCTCTATCCGCATCAGCGTTTTCTCTCTCCTGCTGTGCGTGCTTTTGCTGACTGGGTCGCCGGACTTTTCAACCAAGGAGCAGGTGAGAAACGGTCTTCCCGGTAAAAGACAGCTCCGGTAACAGGAAAACGCTTCAGAACGACAATTAATAGCATCCTCAGCAGAGGAACCTACTGTCCCCCTGCTGTGTCAGCAATTTCAGCCCGACGGCTGCGCAGGTTCCAGGTGCGCATTTCGTCCGGCAGCCATTCCGGTGCAGGCACCTGCCACCGCGATTGCTGCGGTCATCAGTAACGGCAACGTCCAGCCTCCGGACAGCTCCTGTACTTTGCCCAGCAACAGCGGACCCATCGCCGCCATCAGATAACCGACACTCTGAGCCATGCCTGACAACGCGGCAGCATCACCGGCGTTTTTAGTACGCAGCCCGATGAAGGTCAGACCCAGCATCATGCTGGCACCTGAGCCGAAGCCGAGAAGCGCAGCCCAAAGCATCGCCAGATTCGGCAAATACAGGATGCCGATAAATGACACCGCGGTTAACAGGCTGACGCCAGCAGCAGCTAATTTCTGATCGTTAAGACGACGCAGCGTGGCTGCCAGAATCAGGCCGGGAATGGCGGTGGTAAGCTGAAGGATGCCATGTACCTCACCAGCCTGAGCTGAGGAGAGTCCACTGTCCGTAAGAATGGCTGGCAGCCAGCCGACAGCAACATAAAACGGCATCGCATTCAGGCCCATAAACAAGGTGACCTGCCATGCCAGAGGCGAGCGCCAGACCGCGACGGTCGCCGCTTTTTTCTCCCCCACAGCTGGAAGCTGATGCTTTTCCTTCAACTGGGGCAACCATAAAAGCAACGCAAGCCGCGGTGCTATAACCAGCATGGATAACGCGATGTTCCAGCCCCAGCTCTGCGTCAGAGGAATGACAATGGCTGAACCAATAGCACCAGCCGCGCCCATGGTGATGGAATATGCACCCGTCACGGAAGCCACGTTGCCGGAAAAGTCACGCTTTATAAGGCCAGGCAGAAGGACATTGCCCAGGGCAATCCCGATACCTATCAATATGGTTCCGCCATAAAGCGCCCAGAAACTGCCTGTGGAGCGAAGCAGAATGCCGGCTGAAATCACGGCGAGTGCACCAAAAAGGGTGCGTTCCAGACCGTACTTCCTGGAGATGGAGGCGCTCAGGGGTGAAAAGGCGGCAAAGGCCAGTAAAGGCAGTGAGTTAAGTAACCCAACGGCAGTAATACTTAGCCCAAAATCTTGGCGGATGGACTCTAAAACGGGTGCAATAGCGGTAAAAGGAACACGCAGGTTAATAGCGATAAAGAGGATGCCGGTCACAAGTATGACTGAAGACCACTTGTTCGTAGTGTGGGACATAAACTGTGCTTTCTCTGAAAAAAGAAAGACTTTAAAGTACGCATGAGTTTCAGAATACAGATAACCTGACAACATATAACTAAATCGTGCCAGCTCATAAGAAACCGGTGACCTCGCCGGAAGAATTTACAGCCGATGCATTCAGTCAGGCTGCTATCGCCCTGCATGTATCTTCGTCTGGCGAGTATGCCGGGCAGAGTCCGCACGCCCATCGTAAAGGCCAGCTTATTCTCTCTTTGCGCGGTGCAGTAAGCTGTGAGGTTGAAGACGCGCTGTGGCTTGTTCCACCGGGACATGCTGTCTGGGTACCGGGTGAAATCCCACATAGCTGCCGGGTCACAAAGAATGCAGAGACCTGCTTTCTGTTTATCGAACCCGGCGCGGCAGCGATGCCGGAAACCTGCTGTACCCTGGCGATTAGTCCTCTGGTCCGCGAGCTTGTTCTGTATCTGGCAGAGCAGGAACATGCTTATTCGCCTGAAAGTAAAACCGCGAGGATGGCAGCGGTGCTGCTGGAACATATACCGGATGTGCCGGTTAAAGCGCTCCACCTGCCTGTATCCGGCCATCCTAAAATCAGGGCTATGGCTGAGAGACTTTTTAAGGATCCTGATGACCGGAGGACGTTAAAAGAGTGGGCTGTACACCTGGCAACCAGCGAGCGATCGCTGGCCAGGCTTATAAAAAATGCCACAGGACTGAGCTTTGGTCGCTGGCGTCAGCAACTGCATTTAATGATTGCCCTGAGCCATCTGGCTGAAGGGCTGTCTGTGCAGCGCGTAGCCGGTATGCTGGGTTATGATTCGGTCAGTGCGTTTATCACCATGTTCAGAAAAGCGCTGGGGAAGTCACCAACTCAATATTTTTCATCTCTAAACTAATCCAAAACGACACCAACCGGAATTTTATAAACAACGCCAACGTCCGCTCCTCGCTCATAGCGGACGTCAGCTCTGTGCCAAAAGCAGACGATCATTGCAATACTGATGCTAAGGAAAGAAATTTTTTGAAAAAATTGAATGAATAAAGAGCTGACTAAATATTTTTCATCAAAAGCACTTTAGTTTTAGTAATGATATTACTGTGCACATTGTTATGCTCTTATTTTATATATGAAGGTAATTTTCACAATGCCACCCCTAAGAATGGCATCAATTAATTATCAATTGCCACTAAACAACTCGCGATAATTTGAGCAATACGATCCTGGAATAAGATACATAGCTTCCAATTTATTGTAGGTACCCATGCTATCGTTTAATCCGAATTGAGTGCCAAAAAAGAAATCAGGATCAAGTGACTTTCTGACCTCTAAAGAAAAAAGATTTAACGCATGAGCTAAATTATAGTGTAGCCGAAATAGTTCTCTTCTCCAGTTTTCATAGGTTTCGTTTTTCTCATGATATTTATCTTGGTCCATTCTGATTCTCTTCCAACTCATGTCTCTCTTCCAAAAACCATTTACGTTACTTGCAAAGCTCATATTAGTTATATGTTCGCAAAGGTAATACGCATGGTTAGCAAGTTCAACCATTGATAAGTCAAGGTTGGGAAGTCGGCCTGGCATTTGGGTCGTCAGAACGGTCCGGCAGGCCTCATAAAATCTATCAACAACTTCAGATTGCATACCATTAGCGATAAGGTTATCGCTAATGGTATGCCAGGCATGAAGATACATCTTATTTGTGAGGCGTGCTACAAGGTAGCGTTCTGTTTCGAACTGATTACGAGTCGATTGCCCACATATATAATTTTTTTGCTCATTACTCAGCGTTGCAAAAAAACTCTCAAGGGCCGTAGCACCAATCACCATAGCTTCATTTAAGTTATGTTCATTTTTAATTTCGGCGATGGCATTGTTTAGATATGGTGGAATACCGTAATATTTATCATTGACAACATAATAAAATTCCCTGACTGTGGAAATGGTATTCCAATACGAGAAAAGCTTTTGAAAATCAGCCTTCATTTTATCTAGCGAATTTTTTTCATTACTAGGCAGGTCCTCTGGAGCGTATACCTGATAGTAAATTCCTGCACCATATACCCATCCATCATTACCTCTGTCACCTATGTTACCATGTGGTTTTACTTTATCGAATCCGGGACGATAATATGACATAATTTTTGAAAATAAATTTTCATACTCTATTCCGTTACTTTCGTGAACTTTAAGTTTAAAGCTCTGGATATATCCCTCTGACACTTTCGGCCCCCTAACTGAAATTTATTTCTATAACTAAATAAGTGAAGACATGGGTTAAAAACACTCTCCATTTATTTTGTGTTTTACCTTCAGCACAGCTTAAGATGTGCCTAGTTTTGACACTATATCTCTACTAAGCAGTTATGGGGAGCAGATTTTCTGTGACAGTCTATACAATAAATGATGCTGCATATGGCTGATGAGAATCTAGATATCCACTTGAGCTATAGAGTGCCGTTAACGACCGTTTATCGCTCATAGCAGACATCGGGCTGCACAACTGAGCATTGCCGCCTGTAGCGTCTTATACTCATATCAGGAGTTGAATAACGCTGGTTAGAATGGAGCATTGCAATGGCATTTCAGAGCCCCGCTCAGAACTATACTGAAACGCGCCTGAACTTGGGCGATCTGGTCTATCTTTCACCTTATTCAACCTATCTAATGCGTAGCGAAAGCGACTGTCCCGGTGCCGGGATTGTCAAAGGATCCGTGCTGGCCATTGATCGCGCGCTGACACCAGCGCACGGTCAGCTAATCGTTGCTGAGTTTGATGGGGAGCTTACGCTGAGGCGGCTGCTTCTCAATCCTGTTCCCGCCTTGCAGGCGCTTGACGAGGACGAGACTGTTACGCTGCTTGACATAAGCCAGGCTCTTCCAGTGTGGGGTGTGGTTGCCTATGCCCTCACTGATGTAGCCGGGGTGGGATTCAACGGACCAGCAGGGGATTAACTATGTTTGCGCTGGCCGATGCCAACAACTTTTACGCCTCCTGCGAAACTGTATTCAGGCCCGATCTGCGCGGTAAACCCATTGTCGTCGTATCGAACAACGACGGCTGCGTGATCGCGCGCTCAGCAGAGGCAAAGCACATGGGCATCAAAATGGCTGCGCCGCTGTTTAAAAATGAACGTTTCTTCCGGGAAAACGGGGTGCACGTATTCAGCTCCAACTATGAGCTGTACGGGGATATGTCAGCACGCATGATGGCCATACTGGGTGAGATGGCTGCGGGTCAGGAAGTCTACTCCATTGATGAGTCTTTTCTGGACGTTACCGGGATTGGCAACATTATACCGCTTGAGACATTCGGGCAGCAGATGCGCGAGCGTATCCGGAAGGAAACCGGGCTAATAATCGGTGTGGGATTTGCGCCTACTAAAGCGCTGGCCAAACTTGCCAATCACGCGGCCAAGAAGTGGACACAGACTAACGGCGTCGTGGATTTGTCTGACAGAAGCCGGCAGCGAAAGCTCCTGCATCTGACAGATGTCAGCGATATCTGGGGAATTGGTCAGCGCATCAGTAAGCGGCTGAACCAGCTGGGAATAACGACTGCTCTGCAGCTGGCAGACAGCAACATCAGCATGATACGGAAAAATTTTGACGTTGTTGTTGAGCGTATTATGCGTGAGCTGAATGGCGAGTCCTGCATCGCGCTCGAGGACGCGCCGCCGCCGAAGCAACACATACTGAATTCGCGGTCATTTGGCGAGAGAGTCACAAAACTGGAAAACATGCAGCAGGCTATCGTGCTGTATGCCACACGTGCGGCGGAGAAGCTCAGGGAGCAGAATTCGCGCTGCCGCCATATCAGTGTGTCAGTTGCTACCGGCAGGCACGGCGATGAGCCGCGATATTCGAATACTGCATCATGCATGCTTGACTATCCGACCAATGATACGCGGGACATTATCGAATCTGCTCTTCATGGTCTTGGTACTATCTGGCAGGACGGCTACCGGTATGCCAAAGCGGGGGTTATGCTGGGTGATTTTTACCAGTCAGGCATGACGCAGTTTGACATGTTCAGTGAACAGCAACCGCGTGCGAATGCAGACTCTCTAATGGCAGCGCTGGACGGTATCAATCGATCCGGTAAAGGCAAGATCTGGTTTGCAGGGCAGGGAGAGCGTGACAGCTTATGGCAGATGAAGCGTGAAATGCTTTCTCCTCGCTATACAACCAGATTGAAAGATATTCCAATAGTAAAGTGAGTTCAAAGGCTCAAGTTAACATATGGTTGGTATACTTATAGTTAAGAGTAAAATTCATGCCAAAAGCGGAAGTTAGCAGACATTTAAATTTTGAGATATGGTTACTTCAGCATTTTTCTAAGGAATGGCACTGTATGTATTTACAGTTTTTTATGTGATTGAGCAAAAAAATTGGGATACGGACGTTAAAACTGTAATATATTTTTCAACAATGTTGAATTGATTACTAAATGGGGTTAGCTTGTATCTATTCCAAGATAGATTGCATCAATCCAATTTTTAATAAAAGCATATTAATTTATTTGCCAGTCAGGTGGTGATATTCCATTATGCTATTAAAAATTTAAAACATATAGCCTGTTATCTTCATTAAAAGGAAAGTTAATGTCTAAGAACCTCCCGATTTTATTAAGCTCACCATCAAGAACTAATTTTCCAGCAACTGTTAATACAGAAATAGAGTTTCTTTCGCAAGCTAGAAGGTTGTTAGATTCTGGTTTCCCTGATCATGCTCTTTTAGATATATGGAATGCAGCTATTCATAATCTTAGGCGGCGAGTTGAGGCTTATGGGCTGGACTTATTCTTATCAGCAATCAAGGATGATAGTGGTCGTAAAAAATATGACAAAGATGGTGAAACATTAAATGAGCGATGGTCAGGCGTGGATGATTTAGTGTTAATTAGCGGATCAACCAAGCTAGGGGTGTTGCATAAAAAAGCTGGAAAATCATTAGAAATGATCAATTGGATGAGAAACCATGCCTCTCCAGCCCATGCTAGTGACAGTAAAGTAGATGCAGAGGATGTGTTTGCTTTAGCTCTTATGCTCCAGAAGAATTTGTTCGAGTCTGAGATGCCAGATCCGGGACACTCACCATCTGGATTATTTGAACCAATAAAAAAATCTGAATTATCAATCGAAAGTATTGATTTACTCAAAGATCAAATCAGAGCATTCAAGCAAGGCGATATAAGAATAACATTTGGATTTTTATTGGATTTAATTACCAAGGGTGAAGGTCCGGCTTATGGTAATGCTAGCAAGTTATTTGAAGAGGTTTGGGAAAAATCAAATGATGACCTCAAAAAATCAGCGGGAGAGAGATATTACTCATTCATGCTTGAGCCTGAATCTGACACCAGTGAGGATAAAGGAGCAAAAATAAGAATACTTGAAACTTTAGTAAAGGTTGAAGGTGTAAAGTTTATACCAGATGCTGCAAGGGCGAGCTTATACAGGCATGCAATTAAACAACTAGCTAAGGCTAAGAATACATCATACGGTTGGAATGATGAAGAAAAAGCTGCTAAGGCATTGATGCAGTTTGGGCCTCATGTCCCATCCATTGCTTTTGAAGATGTATATCAAGAAATACTTACTGTTTGGGTTGGGAATTACTGGGGAAGATCTAATGCACATTTAATACTTAAACCATTTTTAGATATATTAAATAGTAATCAGTTAATGGCCCTCTCAAGGTTGTTTATAAATAATGAAAGAGCAAATTCAGAACTGATATCAGCAAAACCAAAAAGAAGAGCAATCGAATTGCTTGAAACCATAAAAGACAATCTAACAATTCAAGCAAGTATTGATGAAGTCGATAAAATAATTGAAGAAATAGATGAGATGTAATGCAATATGATTTAATCAGGAATTTTTTTGAAATGTATTATTTTTACTTAATTTAATCTGAGGATATAAGGGCATTGCGATTTATCAGTTTATCTTAGCGATTTTTTTAAATTTTTTCCCAAGGGCGTTTCTCGCTCTAAATGGACCTAAACAACTATAGAATAAAGCCCCGGCGACGGGGCGGATTTTAAACCTCGCCGAACTCAGCGGGCTATGGGGTGGTTTTATCAGATTAGAATGCTGCTGAAATGACAGCCAAGCGGCAGGCGCAAAAAGCCCGCTCAGTAGCGGTCTCTTAGCTTTTAGAGATTAATTTGAGTATTTGTCGGAGTTCATTACTAGCTTTCCAGATGTCGTCATGAGTGTCGCCATCCCATTCGGGAGTCATTGCTCTCTCTGCCTGAAAATACCGTAATCTGATGTGTATCTCTGCGATTTCGTCCCGCCTGCATTTAGCGGCGATTCGATGAAGACCCTCAAGGGGTGTTGGCTCCCAAGGCTTCAGGTTGAATCGTTCTTTCTTGAACAGTAGTGATAGTTTTTTGTTCATAAGGTAAGTGTATAAAAGCTCGCTCAATGCGGGCTAATTGGAATTATTTATGGCTAAATTTCAATGTCGACCACAAAGAGCTTACTGATTGCGCCTTTCCTTATAGTTGCTTTGGCAGTGATTTTCACCGACGCGCTTTCATCAAGACCTTTGTTCAGAAACTTTGCTAAGGAGGCAAGGTATGGATTGTCTGAAGCAGATGCAGATGGGTCGCTGATTTGCGCCGGGATGCGCCTGTCCATATCATCGCCTTGCAAAATGACCTTAGCCGTCATTTTGTGGGCATCAAACTCAGTTAGGTAGATTCGGTACTCACGAAGGCCGATAACTTCATCATCATCCAACTGATCGATAATGGCTTTATCTTCTTCGTTTATAACTGCTGGTTTAAATCCACTACCTGAACTGACGCTAATTTTATTGCAGGTATTGCCAATGGGTGAAACTGCTTGCCTGACGGACGGACGTAACTCAGTAGCCATCTTGTCTATCACGGAGATAAGACCATCGATGGTTCCTTTGTCTTTGTTTCCGAGAGCCTCAATGGCTTTCTCGAGGGCGTCCTTTAAGTATTTCATTTCCTCTTTCTTCTGAGCGTTTTTAGCAAAGATATAAGGTATCAACGCACCCAGTATAGCCCCGGCAGATCCTGAGAACAATTGAGATTGCGTGATGAAATTCATAACAGTATCAAGAGTAAAGCAGTTTGCTTTTGCTTCTTTTGCATACACCTTAACTTCATGACCTGCTGAATTCTTCGTATATTTTTGAGTGATCGCGAAGGTGCCAGCAGTTGCGAGAATTTTAGAGAAACCCTTTAAAGACTCACCGAGACAGTTGAGTTCAATCTCATGTTTTTCAGCATCTAAGCCGTCATATCTAAGTGAAAAGTTAACATCCCTAATACTAGAGTTTTCCATCCTTGCCTCTTTGTTTTAACTAAACGTCTCTTGCGTCAACTGAGCCTTAAATCAGCCGCATCTTCGTCTCGATCGCCACACCCAGCACCTAACAGTTACCATTGTTCGGCCAATTAGCCTACTTGTTAGCTCTTCGGTACAGCGCCCATTCCTCTATACGCTCCCCACTTGGCAGGGTACAGTAACCTGATTCACCATTTGGGCCTTTAACTATGTCCAGTTTGCCATCCATTTTTTCACAATAAACTGAGGCAGGATTAGCCATGCCTATCCGCTGGGGCTTGTCAGTCTGGGCTGAGCAGGCTGCCAGTAACGCAGTGGAAGCAATCAGAATGATAACTTTCATAACGGTCCTCATACCTAAAGTCTATGGGCTGAGCTTAACCTGAGCTTAAACCTAGCAGCTAGTGTGGATTTATACATGAGGGATTACTGCATGAGCAGGCTAAGGAAAAGTAATTTGAGATTAGTTATACGCCCACGAACCCGCCAAGCTAAAAATCCTGCATCCTCAGCGACTTTACAAATTTCCTTACCGCCTCGCCTTGATCAAAACCGCCATTAGCCATTACTGTTTATCCATACAGTATTTGTGAGAGGGGGTTTATCATGCCGCGCCAATATGAAATCAAACATGCATTTATGAACGCTATGAAACGAGATCCGAGGCTGGGAGTAATCGTAACCACACAAGAGTTCGTCCATCAGCTGGAGCGACTGAACTGGCATTTTAGCCTGCGTGAAGCGAATCAGTGGATAAAAACCAATACGGTAACGTTCCGAGATGTATCTACAGAGGAAGGTGAATCGAAGACGTACAAACAGTTCAACCCGAACGGAGGGATCTGACTATAGGTTTTCCATCACCGGCCATTGAATTCAATGAACTACGACTCTCACTGAACAGTATGCTTATGCCAAACCCGGCCAATATGATGCGCATCGATACGCCAGAGGGTTTCGTGTTGGTAGACGTTTCACTAACAGCTGTACTTGGCAATATAGTCGCGTTTCAGTTCGATGATTATTAGCAAATAGGCAAATTATTCAGGACAGGGATTATCACGCAGGACGGCGAAACGATCGACGGGGAAGGGCTGGAGGGAATTATTGTGCTGGGAAAAGTCACAGCCACGATAGTGGCCGTGTATGAGCCGTTACGACTTACAATGTAAATCTGTAGGATCCCGCCATAGATTTTTATTGAGTACATAGAGGTGTACATAATAAAAGACATTTACAAAATCCCGCGATAAAACCCATTAATTACCAAGCGTGTAGAAATAGTACTGTTATAGTTGCACTTTATATGGGAGGAACCATGAGCGAACTGATTGATATTTTTACAAGTCACAAAAGTGAACGCAGTTTCACTGAGCAACCTGTGGATGAAGCTGTGCTGGATCGGATTATCAGTACCGCTTACCGCGCGCCTACATCAGTAAACTCGCAGCAGGTTTCTGTGGTGATCACGCGGGATGCCGGACGTCGCGCACAGATCGCTGCCATTGCAGGCGGTCAGCCGTGGATTGCCAAAGCACCAGTGTTTATCACCTTTGTGCTGGATATGCATAAATCAGCCGTGGGAATGGCCGCTGTCGATCAGCAGCAGATCGCCCATCAGAGCATTGAAAGTATCGTGTCGGGTTCTACTGATATCGGTATTGCGCTGGGGTCGGTAATGGCGGCTGCGCGTGCGGAAGGTCTGGGGATTGTGCCAATTGGTGGTATCCGTCGCGATCCACAGGCGATGATTTCACTTCTGGAGCTGCCGCCGCTGACCTTCCCGGTGGCGGGTGTGGTAATCGGTCACGTAGACGAACCGGCTCATCAGAAACCACGTCTGCCTCTGGCGACGTTCCGCCATGATGAGACTTACCAGACGCAGGGTCTGGAGCAGCAGATTGCAGCCTACAACGATGAGATGGTTCAGCACTGGAAGGCTATTGGTCGTAATGACGGTGAGAGCTGGAGCGAAAGCGTCAGCGGTTACTATAAAAACATCTACTTCCCGGATGTACTGCCAGCACTGCTGAAACAGGGTTTTGGCACAGATAAATAATTCGCTCTCGTTATTGAGTGAATAGCAAAAGGCCATCCGTACAGTTTACGGGTGGCCTTTTTCATTTTGTTACTATAACGAAAGGTGACTTTTCACGCGGTAACACATAATTTCCCTTTTAACCGAAGCGCGACTGTCTATAACACTTACCTTCCAGGGAAATAACATGTCTCAGCGTTCACTCTACGCGCTCTGTTTGATGAGCTTTTTTCTGGCCGATGTTCGTGACGGCCTGGGGCCATTTCTGGGCATCTTTCTTACGGAGCGACAGTGGCGACCCGACGAAATCGGTCTGGTAATGAGCTGTGGCGGTATCGCCGGATTGCTTGCCACGCTGCCGGCAGGGATCGCCGCCGATGCGACCCGCTATAAAAAAATGATTGTGTTGCTGGGCTGTCTGGTAATTACCGTTGCCACGCTGCTGCTGTGGTACAGCAATCAGACCTGGACGGCGATGGTCTCGCAAGTTGTAGCAGGCCTGGCTGCGGCGTTTATTGGCCCGACCGTAGCGGGGATCACCTTAGGGCTCACGGGTCAGCGCGGCTTTAACCAGCAGATGGGACGCAATGAGGCGTTTAATCATGGCGGGAATACAATTGCTGCATTGCTGGCCGGTTTTTCAGCCTGGTACTGGGGTATGGGTGCCGTTTTCATTCTCATGACGGTCATGGCGATTTTCGCTGCTTTCGCTACGCTGGCGATTCGCGGAAATGAGATCGATAACGACGTGGCGCGCGGTTATGAACCGCATGAAGAGCGTCAGCCAGCGCTGCGCTTATCAATGTTGTTGCGTAAACCGGCGCTGATGATCGCCGGTGTGACGCTGCTGCTGTTTCATCTTGCCAATGCCGCGCTGCTGCCGATGCTGAGCATGCGCGTCGCCTCGGCGGGCGGCCAGGCCGCAGTCAGTCCTGGCCTTTACGCGGCGGCAACGGTGGTGATTTCTCAACTGGTGATGATCCCGGTCGCACTATGGGTGTCTAAACGGGTTGATACGCACGGCTATCGCCTGTTTATCATGGTCGCCCTGATGATTTTACCGCTGCGCGCGGTGATTGCGGCAGGCTTTGCCGGGCCGATTTTTGTCATTCCGGTTCAGGTTCTGGATGGTATTGCGGCCGGGATTCTCGGTGTGGCGGTGCCAGGCTACATTGTCTCCCTGCTGCGGGGTACGGGCCATGTTAACGCCGGGCAAAGCGTTATTATGCTGATGCAGGGCGCAGGTGCAGCGCTGAGTCCCGCCATGACGGGCATGATCGCCGCACGTTATTCCTACAGCACCGCGTTTGCGGTACTCGGCGCAATTGCGCTGGCAGCGCTGATTCTTTGGTGGCGCACCAGTAGCGCACCAGCCGCCCGTCTGGCCTGATCAAATACAAAAAAGGCTGCCTATTGGGCAGCCTGTTCTGGCAAATCCGTTTGCGACCATCCGTTATTTATACAGTTCTGCGGTCATGTGAACACGGTTGTTGGTGTTCGCTTCCGTAATTTTATACTGCGCGCCCTGTTCCTGAGCCTGAGCTGCAATTTTTGATTCTGCGCCATCCAGTGTGGATGAGGTGACAGAAACGCTCTCGGCAAAGCTGCCAAAAGAGATCAGAGAAAGAGCTGCGAGTGCGGCGATTGAAAGTGCTTTTACGTTTTTCATGGTCATATTCCTGAGTTATGAATTGGGAGGATGTTTGCCACCGATGGGAATAATAGTAACTCAGGTTATGATATCAATATTAACTATTAGTGCGGCAATGGTGATCGTGCTAATTGTTTATCTGCGGATCAGACAGCGACTGTGCCGTCTCCGTAATCAACGTCCTGAACCAGCGATGGGCAGGATCGTCGCGATAGCGTGCATGCCAGCCCATTTCAACCGGAAAGGTGCCCAGGTCAACCGGCGCGGGAACGATTCTGAGCCGCTGATCGCGTGAAAGATGCTGACAGATCAAACGCGGCAGGGTAGCGCAGTAGTCCGTGACCGCAATCATTTCCGGCACGGCCAGAAAGTGTGTGACGGAGACTGCAACCTGACGGCGCAGGCCGCGCTGTTCAAGCGCCTGATATAAACCGGCGCGCATACGGCCAGGCGGCAGGACGTTGACGTGCTTTAACTGCTCATACTGTTCTGCGCTGAGGTTTTCGCCCACCAGCGGATGATCGGCACGTATCACGCAGGCCAGACCTTCATTCATCAGGTGCTGAACGACGAGATTATCGGGCGGCTCCACGATACGACCCAGCACCATATCGGTATTCCCTGAAATCACACCGGTTTCAGTGACGTCATTGCCAAAAGGAGTGAGGCGGAGTCGGATGCCAGGCGCACTGATCCTCAGGCGGGCCACGATGGCAGGCATCATGATAAATTCTACATAGCTGTTTGGCGCAAGCGTGAAGAGTCGGGTGGCGTGAAGTGGATCAAAGTCCTGCTGGCCAAGAATAGACTTGTCGATCGATGACAGCGCAGCCCCGACCACCTGAGCCAGCTGTTCCGCTTTCGGCGTCGGTCGCATCCCGTAACGCTCGCGGATAAATAGCGGATCGTTGAGCGTTTCACGCAGCCGGTTTAATGCATTAGAAAGTGCCGGCTGGGTGATGCCAAGCCGTTCAGCTGCGCGTGTAACGTTGCGCTCTTCCATCATGACCAGCAAAACTGGCAGTAAATTCAGATCGTATTTCATTTAGTTATAATGCTATATGAATAACTGAAATTGAAGAAATAAATTTCATAAATATGCAGGAGCCGGTCATGATGAACGGGTCAACGCAGAAGATGGCGGCTTAAACGCTGGTTCTGACTATCCTTACACCTGAAACCGACTAACTGTTATATGGAGCGGAAATGAAAATTTTAATGGTTTTGACCTCGCATGATGAGTTGGGCACCACTGGCAAGAAGACCGGTTTCTGGCTGGAAGAACTTGCCGCGCCTTACTATGCATTTCTTGATGCGGGCGCAGAGATTACCCTGGCTTCACCGAAGGGCGGACAGCCTCCACTCGATCCAAAAAGTGATGAACCCGATTCTCAGACTGATGAGACCCGCCGCTTCCATGCCGACTCTGCTGCTCAGGCGGTGCTGGCCTCGACCGTCAAGCTTGATACTGTTGATCAGGAAGCGTTTGATGCCGTTTTCTATCCAGGTGGCCATGGTCCTTTATGGGATCTGGCAAACGACAAACACTCCATTTCGCTGATTGAGCAAACCCTGCAGGCGGGCAAACCGGTTGCGCTGGTCTGCCATGCTCCAGGTGTCCTGCGTGATGTGAAAAATGCGGATGGCACCCCTCTGGTCAAAGGAAAGAAAGTCACTGGCTTCACGAACAGCGAAGAAGAGGGCGTTGGCCTGACTGACGTGGTGCCGTTCCTGGTTGAAGATGTGCTGAAACAGAACGGGGGTCTCTACTCACGTGGCGATGACTGGCAGTCCTACACGGTTCAGGACGGCTTGCTGATTACCGGTCAGAACCCAGGTTCATCAGCCGAGACCGCGAAGGTTTTACTGGCAAGTCTGGCGAAATAAAGCTCTTTACAGCATGCTGAGTTCTGAGGGCGCCTGCGGGCGCCTTTTTTAATGCTACCGCTAAGTGCCAGGGTAGATAGTGACCTGCTTAATTATTCAGGTTGAATAGATTAGGGCTCAATTTTGCTTAACGTTGATAATAAATGTGCGGGCGTTTTCAGCGCTAAATTATTGCGTGAAAAATTCACTGAGAATATAAACATGTTTTTAAAACCAGTGTTGACATCGTTTTTTATATCCGTAAAGTAGGACTCATCAGCGGCGTGCAGTTGCCCTGATAAACCAGAAACAAAAGCGTTACGAGTAAAGTGAAAAGGTCCGACAAATTTGTGTGTTGAACTTGTCGGTGGTTCTGTTAAACATTGTTCTTTAAAACTGTTCGTTAGTTAAGATAACCCTGTTAAATGGAGTCGAAGTAAGTCTTTAAGAAGTATGTAGTATCGCGTCGCGATGATGTAAGGCCTCGTAGTTCTGAACGTTACGTTACGACAGGATACGATTACGGTTTAAACGTCGTAATGAAAGTAAGGCAACGCATCAAAGAGTATATATCGCGATGGGGGTGTGCAGATTTATACGGGCCTGACCTGTCTTTGTCTCCTGAAAGACTATCAGGTGGTTGAAACCGCTAATAATAGTGACATTTCAGTATCGTGATCATTATTATCCGCAGGATCTGTTCATAAATAAGCAGTACCGAAGTAGTATCTATCAATTAAGTTAGTTAATGGTAAATGTAAAATCTGTAGTACCTTAAAAGCCCTGGCTATTTCAGTCAGGGCTTTTATCATTTTACGATGCCTGTCATTTCTTTTCAGAATGTAAACATCAGTAATTACTATTACCAAAGCAGCTTTTATCGATAATAACTAAAGCGCTTCACGTGCGATTTATTCTGCCACTATTTTTCCTCTGTTCAACATTCTCTTTCCTTTTCTCCCCAGCATTCATTTTTTATCTGCTATCGACATAAAAAGAGTGATTTTGCCTTTTCGGCATCGGGCAGAATGCGATATAACGCCCCGTTATTTTGTCTGCTGCTTAAGCAAAATCGCGAAACAGTGAGCTACAGTCCGGTATCCCTGTCAGCGCACCACCGTTTTAACCACGGACGCCAGTTGTTCACGCAGCCATTCATGCCCTTTGTGATGATGGGTTCGGTCATGCCAGGCCATGATTTTGCTGAAGCCGGGGATGACCAGCGGTGCTGGCAACATGACCAGACCCGTAGTGTCGACCGCCAGTCGTTTCGGTACCACGCTTACCAAATCAGTGACGCGCAAAATTTCCGGGAGCACCAGAAAACTGCAAACTGAGAGCGTTACCCGGCGGGCCCGGCCAATCGCAGCCAAAGCCTGGTCGGTAACCCCATGAAAATTTCCGCCGGGCCACGAAACCAGCGCATGATCCTGCGCACAGAACTCATCCAGCGACAGCGTCGCACTGCCCGCCAGAGGATGATTTTTACTCAGCAGACAAACATATTCTTCATTGAACAGTTGCTGCGTATGCAATGTCGGCGGCGTGGTCTCTGGCGTCAGCAACGCCACATCAACTTCCCCATGTTCAAATTGTCCTGACAGGGTCTCGGTGTTCACGGGTACCACTGCGACACGTATACCCGGCGCTTCACGACGTAAATGCGCGATAAACGGCACAATCACCGCACTAAGCGCATAGTCTGTTGCAGCAACATGTAACGTCATTTGCGACTTTGCCGGATCAAACTGTTGCGGCTGAAGCAATTCTCCCACCTCCGCCAGTATCGCTTTTACCGGCCCGGCCAGTTCCAGCGCCCGCAGAGTCGGCACGATGCCGCGTTGAGCCCGGATAAACAGCGGATCATCAAAACTTTCACGTAGTCGTGTCAGCATACCGCTTACCGCAGGTTGCGTCAGGCACAGACGTTCAGCCGCTCGGGTCACGCTGCGTTCATCCAGCAGCACGTCCAGCGTTTTTAATAAATTCAGGTCAACGTTAAGCAGATGATTGTTCATCTTTCCCCTGTGGCACGAGGTTGAATCGTGATATTAATCTAAATAATATCACAGATAAATTATAACGATTGGTCTTATATGTGGAGGGATCAGATACTGCGTTTTCCACGGCACTGATTACCGGTGCAACCGTTATAAGGCAGGAAAACGTAGAATGAAAATGAACGCGATTCACTGGCCAGATGGATTTATCCCGGGTCTGACTGATAATTTCTGTTCAAACGAGGTGATTGTCACTGACCTGACGCCAGAAGCCGTCTGGCCGTTGCTGGCCACCCCCGCTTGCTGGCCTGAATATTATGCTAACTCCGCTAACGCACAGTTTTATGATAATAAAGGGCCAGTACTGGAGCAGGACGTGCGTTTCTGCTTTGAGACTTTTGGCTTCCGGGTTGAGGCAAAGGTGGCGGAATGTGTTCCGCCAGTTAATGGCGAAGTAGCACGTCTGGCCTGGCACGGCTGGTCGGGTGAGGAAGGGGCTGCCGACCGGCTTGATGTTCTTCATGCCTGGTTGATTGAAACGCTGCCTGGAAACCGGCTGCGCATTCTGACGCAGGAGACGCAAAACGGAAATCCGGCGAAAGAGCTGGCGGTCGCTAAACCTAATCCGATGATCAATGGGCATCAGGAGTGGCTGGATGGACTTGTCGTTGCGGCAAGGTCAACTAAACGCTGACTGGCGAACAGGATGAAAATTTATGACCGGCGCGTTATCGGCATGTTGGTTGCCTGTTCCGGTCAGGTTTAACATTAACGTGAGCCTCAGATAACGCCACCCTCTTATGTGTTTAATATCAGCAATAGTGGGTGCCGTTTTATGCCTGACGGGATAGATAATAATAAAAGGATTTACCTGCCAGGCCTGAGGCGCTTTTTCTCAATTGACGATTTGTACCTTTTTATCTTTGTTTCTCTGATGAGCAGAACCTTTAGTGATATTGGGCTACCAGTCATTCCGGCACCTGATGAGTTCCTGAGCATAAATCGTGCGTACAGATGTAAAAAACCTCACCATATCAGCATAAATAGATTTATCTCTATTTGAAGTAACTTTAAACAAAAGGTACGGTAATTTATATTAACCTATTGATATGTAATAATTAAAAAAAGATATAATATAATTATTATTAAATCAGCCAACTGTAAGATAAAAGATGAAATTTTGAACAAAATAAAAAAGCTGAAAAGTCTAAGCGATAATCCATTAATCAATTGACTTTATTCAAAGTCTTTATAAAAAAGCCTGCTCTGTAGAGTAATTTAAGACGGATAAACATCATGTTTCAGGTCACTACATGCGCCGATATCCAGAGGGTTTTTTCTACAGTAATGTATCTTCTAAGCTTGCTTGTCCTGAAGGCGATGAGAAGGGTTTTTTTATAGGTTTTTTAATTTACCCATCGCGAACCATTTCCGTTTTCAGATGGCAAAAAAATCAATCTGCGTCATAGTCAATATTCATCGAGTTATTGCGCTATAGCTTTCTTTTGAAATTCATCTGCGCCTGTTAAGTGCGCTATTCAAACAGAGGTTAAAATGTCTGCAGAATCTCCAGAGAATATCTCCAGCGATCTTTCTCAGTTCGTCGGTACGCATTTTGTCTATACCTATGATAATGGCTGGAAATATGAGTGTTACGCTCGCAACGAAACCACCTGCGACTACCGCATTCATCAGGGACTGCCAGGCAGTCGCTGGGTGACCAACCAGAAAATGCACGCGATTCAGTTCGCCCCTGGCATCTACAAAGTAGACTTGCATGAACCTACCGGCACCTGCGTCAGCCTGCTGTTTGATCTGAATCGCACCCTGGTTCACGGCACTATTTTCTTCCCGCAGTGGATTGCAGGAGAAGGTCAGCATCCGGAAAAAACCATCTGCTATCAGAATGACTGCATTGAAGATATGTATCGCTTCCGCGATGAAGGCCCGGCATATCCGTATGTGATCATTCCAGAGTTTGCGAAAGTGACCGATATGAAGAATGAAGGTCCGGATAACGATGAAGTGATTAATCAGGCACCTGGACAGATGCCTGCTGACTATTTTGAGGGTAAGTGATTAAGCCGGTTACCCGCTCCTAAGGGCGGGTAACTTCTGCCTGACGCGCCAGCGTGCGGGCCAGGATGGATGAGTAGAGTGGTTTCCCTCCCAGAAATTGCGCCAGCAGCGTAGCGCCCAGACAGGTAATAATCATCGGCAATATCAGCTGATAGTTATCGGTCATCTCCAGCACCAGCACGATCCCGGTGAGCGGTGCTCTTACCGACGCCGCAAACAGTGCGCCCATCCCCGCGATAGCAAAAGTGCCCGCTTCCAGATGATAAAACGGAAACAGGTCTGACATTGCCACCCCAAAGGCTGTTCCGAGCAGCGTACCCAGTGCCAGCATCGGCGCAAAAATACCGCCCGGCGCACCCGAGCCAAAACAGAGCAGGGTGGTCACCAGCCTGACCAGAAAGATGATCAGCAGCAGGGTGAACGGGAAGACGCCATGAACCGCCTGTGGAATCAGCTCTGAACCGCCGCCTGCGCCAGGTGCAAACAGCAGGGCCAGAATGCCGCAGCCGCCACCCAGCAATGCACCAGCCAGCACCACGCGTGCCGTTTTACCGGCATAAAAGCGGGCAAACAGATCCTGTGTGATAAATATCAGGCGGTTAAACAGCACGCCGACCATACCGATTATCATCCCCAGCACCAGATAGAGCCACAGCGTCTGCACTGGCGCATCAGCCAGCTTGCCAACGGAGATCACCGCCTGTTCACCGTTGAAACAGCGAAACACGATGCTTGCCATGATCACACCGGTAAATACAGCTTTAATTGAAATCAGGTTATAGCGGAATTGCGGACGCATCTCCTCGATGATAAACAGGATGCCCGCCAGCGGCGCATTAAATGCCGCCGCCAGACCTGCCGCCGCACCGGTTGCCAGCAGCGTATGCCGTGCCTCATTGCTACGCATCCCCAGAATATCAATGACCATGCGGCCAATGTTCCCGCCCAGTTGCACTGTCGGGCCTTCCCGGCCCAGCACCATACCGGCACCCAGCGTGCCCATGCCGCCAAAGAACTTTACCGGAATCACCCGCCACCAGCGCACAGGCCTCAGCTCTTCCAGTGCTCCTTCAATTTCAGGAATACCGGAGCCACCCGCTTCGGGAGCAAAACGCCTGACGAGAAAATATCCCACCATCGCCAGCAGAGCCGAGATGGCAAAAGCGGCGGCGTAGAGCATCCAGCCCTGAAACTGCGCAGGCGTCAGCGTGTCAGCGCGCCACTGCTGTATAGTTTCAACGGCCCGGGCAAACGTCACACCTGCCAGGCCAACCAACGTTCCGACCAGCGCGGCACAGAACAGCATCGCCAGTGGCGTTTTATCACGATAAAGCAGGGCGCGAAACATCCGGCTGCGCGCCGCGATGGAGCGGGGAACATAAACCGGCTGCGGTGATTCTTCATTCATTGAGAGACATTCTTGTTCAACCAGACCAGCGTGCCAGTTTACTGAGTGATAAGGTGAAAACAAACGTCAGGATTAATTACTTCTGAGGAAAAGTGTTAATCCGTTTGTGGTGGACAAACCACTTGCGTCATGCGTTCGCGGTAGGCTGAATTATCCTGGTTTTTCAACGCCTGCACCGCCGCGGTCAGCGTGATCTGATTCTGCTTCTGGTTCTGCTTATCGTTGAGAAACGTCTGGCGCAGTTTTTCATCGGAGATGGCTGGTGATAACTGGCACTTCTGGCGAAGATCGTCAGTTATCTGCTGCTGAAGCAGCGCAAACTTCAGCGTGTCGTAGGGTGCGGCTGCCACAATCAGCGGGCTTAATAGCGGCAGAATAAACAGCGTGTTGCGGATCACGTTCATGATGGTCTCCTGATTGCTGAGGACAGGAGCGGGTCTCCGGCAGTTTTCAGTTGATATTAATCGCATTGAGTGATTAGCCTGAGCACAATATTCCCGACCGACTGCGGCATCGTCGCCACAGTTGACGCAATAATCATAGCAATACTGGCGTGACAGGGAGCTGACATGCAGCCACATTCCACTGAAATTCTCACCGCTGACTGTTGTATCGTCGGCGGTGGCCCGGCCGGATTAATGCTGGGTTATCTGTTCGCCCGCGCAGGCCTGCGCGTGGTGGTGATCGAAAAGCACGCCGATTTTCTCCACGATTTTCGCGGTGACACCATCCATCCCTCGACGCTGGAAATTATGCATCAGCTCGGTCTGCTGGAATCTTTCCTGACGCTGCCGCATCAGCGTGCCGAAAAGCTGGAGGCGGAAATCGGCGGACAGAGTATTACGATGGCCGATTTCTCACGCCTGCCGGTTCAGTGCCGCTTTATCGCCTTTATGCCGCAGTGGGATTTCCTGAACTATATGGCTGAAAAAAGCGCCCGTTATTCGGGCTTCAGCCTGCTGCAGTCGACCTCTTTTGAGTCGCTGAATGTTGAAAATGGCAAGGTCAGTGGTGTGATAGCTTCCCGCGGAAATCAGCAACTGCATATTCGCTGCAAACTGGTGGTCGGCGCAGATGGCCGCCATTCACGCGTACGCGAAGCGGCGGGACTGACCGGACAGAAATTCGGCGCAGCACGCGATGTCATCTGGTTCCGCTTAAGTAAACAGCCACAGGATCCTGATTTGGGCATGGGGCATAAAGGGCCTCGCCAGAACTTTATCGTTATCGACCGCGGCGACTACTGGCAATGTGGATTGACCATTCCGAAAGGGGAGTTTGAAGCGAAACAGGCCGCCGGACTTGACGCGTTTAAAGCTGAAGTAGCAGCACTGTCTCCATTCGAAGCGACGCGCATGGCGGAAATCGAGAGCTGGGAATCGTTTAAGCTGCTGTCGATACAGATTGATCGACTGGATAAGTGGGCGAAACCTGGTGTTCTCTGCATTGGTGATGCGGCGCATGCGATGTCGCCGATTGGTGGGGTTGGCGTAAATCTGGCGATTCAGGATGCGGTGGCGACGGCGAATCTTTTGACCGATCCCCTTAAGCGGGGAGAACTGCAGCTGCGCGATCTGGAAAAAGTGCAAAAGCGCCGTCAGTTCCCTACCGTCGCCACGCAGTTTTTGCAGATCAAGATGAGCCGTAACAAAGCCAGAAGAAAACCCACAGGCAGCAGCAAGGTTCCCGCGATTATCCGTCGCCTGCCGTTTCTGCGTTTTGTACTGGGACGCCTGATCGGTCTGGGCTTCAGGACGGAGTCGCCGCAGGTTGCGCACATAAAAGAAGAGCGTTAAATGATTTCGACAGCGATCAGATATCATGCGACACTGTTTCACTGTGAAAGTACTGTCAGATTGAGCCGCTATTTATCTGATAATTGGGCGCTAATTGAGCATTTCTGAGCTAAATTATTTTCGATTTTTGCGCCTGCATAGGAGAGGTTTCAGTGCATAACGAGCAAAATGGCAGCGACATAAAACGTCTGAGTACGATTAAGGCGCTTTTATCACCGGATGAAGCCCGGGATAAAGTGCTGGAAAGATTCGTTAATCTCGCCAGCCAGGTGCTGGGTATTTCTGGCAGCTTCATTTCGATTATTGACGATCATAATCAATATATTAAAGCGTCACGGAACTTCGATCTTAAGCAATCGACCCGTGATGAGTCTCTCTGCCGCCACGTCATCGATGGTGAGGGTCATCTGGTGGTGTATGACACCTTACTGGATGAGCGCTTTGTTACGCACCCGTTTGTTAAAGGCGATCCGCATATTCGTTTCTACGCCGGTGTCTCGCTGCAGAATCTCGACGGCGCGACGCTGGGCACGCTCTGCGTGACCGACACGCAGCCACATCCCTTTACGGATGAGAAACTCGCTACGCTGCGCTCACTGGCTACGCTGGTTACCTCTTTTCTGGATGTCTGGAACAACGCAGGTTTTGCCGATGTCATTACGCATCTGCCAAATCGCCCTCGCCTGATTCGTGATATTCAGCAGCTGACCCTTGTTGCACCACAGAGCCGCTTTCGCCTGATTCTTGTCGACTGCCTCGACATCATTCGTGCCTATGAGCTTTCCCGTGCGGTCGGTATTGCACCGATGGAGAAACTCTTAAGGCAGATGGCGCAGGATCTGGCACACCGGCTTAATCTCCCGGAGAATGAGACGCTCTATACTTTCGCCCCAGGCCGTTTTGCCATTGTCCAGCCCTGGTCGGGTCGTTATACCGCACATAACATGATCGACCTGTTTAAGGGCATGAAGGCCGATCTGGCGGAAAATATCACGCTCGACCTGGATGTTTTTACCGGTGAAACAGAGTTTGTGCCGGGCCAGATGAATGCCAATGAAACGGTACGTCAGGCGGTGAGCGCGCTGCATGAGGCGATTGATGAGAATATCAGTGCGATGTGTTTTGAAGAGAGTTACGACTCGCGGCGCACCGATGACTTCATGATCATGAACGATCTGGCTCAGGCGCTGAATAAAGACGAAGAGCTTTACCTGGCCTGGCAGCCTAAAGTGTGTCTCAAAACCGGTAAAACGGTCGGACTGGAGGCGCTGATCCGCTGGAATCATCCTGAGCGGGGCGAGCTTTTCCCTTCAGAATTCATTCCGTTAGCGGGTAAAACCAACCTGATTTCCGATCTTACCAACTGGGTTATCGACCATACCATTGAGCAGCTTGCGCGCTGGGATCGCGAGTACGATCTGATTCCGGTCTCGATAAACGTCAGCGAGCGCGACTTCGCAAAGCCAGATTTTGCCGATCGGCTGGTGGCGAAATTAGCGGCGGCCCAGTTGCCCAATTCTATCCTGGGCATTGAGTGTCTTGAGAATGAACTGATCACCAAAACCAATGTGGCGATTAGGGGGCTGGAAGCGCTGAAATCCCACGGCTTTGTGATCTCGCTGGATGATTTCGGCACCGGCTACAGCAACATCAGCTATCTGCAGGATATCCCGCTGGATGTGATTAAGATTGATCGGTCGCTGATCTCGCGTATGGGTGAAGATGATGCATCAAAAATCATTGTCAGATGCATTATTCAGATGCTGAAAGAGCTGAACTACACCGTGCTTGCCGAGGGCGTTGAGACGGAAGCCACACTGACGTTACTGAAAACTTACGGTTGCGATCAAATCCAGGGCTACTTCTTTTCAAAACCCCTGCCAGCCAGCGATATTGAGCACTGGCTTTATCCGAAGTCACGCTAGTCAACTGGCCCGCAGCGATTCCTGCGGGCCGTTTTATTACTCGCTGCCGGTGGCGTAGCGCTCAACCGGGGTGATGCTTTTAATCAGCTTGTTATCAAACAGAAATTGCTCATAAGCCTGATAACGAGCGCGATCGAGTTTTGCCGGATCGGCAGCGAACAGCGGCAGGGTGGCACGCCATGCCTGATGATTTAGCGGTGTGTTCAGCTCCGGATGCGCGCGCGCAAAGGCCTGCCAGCTCTCCTCTGGATGCGCCTGCAACTGCGCATTACCTTTCTTCAGTGCCCGCAAAAACTTTTTGATTTTCTCCGAGTGTGCCTCATCACGGTTAGCGACGATGATCAGTTCGTCATAGGCCGGAACACCATAATCCTCGACGTTGAACACGACCGGGTTTTTACCCTGCAGTTTCATCTCCAGCGCTTCGATATTGCGATAGCCACCGATAACAGCATCCACCTGTCCGGTCATCAGGGCGCTGGTCAGCTGAAAATTGACGTTAACCAGCTTAACCTGATCGGCCTTAACGCCTTCATGGCTCAGCATGGTCGCCAGCGTCGCCTGTTCAATGCCGCTGACGGAATAGCCAATCCGTTTCCCTTTTAAATCTGCCGGGGTTTTTACCGTTTTGTCTAACGTCATCAGCGTGTTCAGCGGACTGTTAATCAACGTACCTACCCGTATCAATGGCAATCCCTGATCGGCAAAGAAATGCAGCTGCGGCTGATAGGTAATCGCTAAATCCGCCTGCTTTGCTGCCACCAGACGTGGCGGCAGCGCCGGATCGGAAGGCGGCACAATGTTAACCTCCAGCCCTTCTGCCGCAAATGCACCGGTCTGCTGGGCCACCATAATTGGCGCGTGATCGGGATTGATATACCAGTCGAGCACCAGTGTCAGTTTCTCCATCGCCTGAGCCTGAGTGGCTAAGGTGGCGCTGAACAGCAGGGTAAACAGAGGCATTTTTGTCATGGGTTTTCTCATTGGTTTTGTCATTAATGTGTCTCGGGTGTCCAGGTAATCAGGCGGCGCAGCAGGAGGTCGATAGTCAGCCACAGGGCCAGCGTCATCAGCACCAGAATGAAAAGCGCGGCGAAACAGAGGTCGCTCTGCATCCGGGCGTTGGCATTCAGCATCACAAAGCCCAGCCCTTCGGCCGAGCCGACCCATTCACCGATGATTGCGCCGATTGGCGCGACGGCCGCCGCCATCCGCAATCCTGAGCCCAGGGCGGGCAGCGCGGCTAACAGCCGGACATGGCGCAGTTGCGCTGCACTTGACGCGCCCAGAGTGCTGGCCAGATCGAGATAGCCGGGGGGAATGCGACGCAGGCCATCAAAAAAGGCGGAGGTCACCGGGAAGAAGATCACCAGCACGGCCATTGCGACTTTGGCGCTCATACCGAAGCCAAACCAGAGCACCAGCAGCGGCGCCAGGGCAAACACCGGAATCGCCTGACTGGTGATTACCAGCGGCATCATCCAGCGCTGCAGCCACGGCGAAAAGGTCATGCCCAGCGCCAGCACACTCCCCAGCAGCACGCCAAGCGCCATGCCGCTGAGGATTTCGGTCAGGGTTATCAGCGTGTGATGGCTAAGATAGTCAGCGTTCTGCCACAGCGCGGCAGCGACCGCAGTGGGCGAGGGCAGCAGAAAGGCTGGAACCGAAGTCAGTGTGGCGAGCCACCACAGTCCAATCAGTCCGGCAAACAGCATCACTCCACGGTGAAGAGCGGCGAAATGGTTTTTCATCGAGCTATCCTGCTCAGCTGCTTCAGCAATGCGGCCTGACTCTGCAATACTTGTAGGTCGTCTGCAGCCCGCGGTGGGTGACCCTGCAGGGGCGGGCAGGTTTCAATTCCCGCAGAACCGATCACCAGCATGTGGTGACTGAGCCGACAGGCTTCTGCGGCGTCATGGGTAATCAGCAGCACGGTGTGACCGACCAGCACTTCTGCGGCCAGCGACTGAATCTGAGCGCGGGTGAGTGCATCAAGTGCGGAGAAGGGCTCATCCATCAGCACAACGGGCTGACGGGTGTAGAGGGTGCGGGCCAGCGCGGCGCGCTGACGCATCCCGCCGGAAAGTGTCGCGGGTCGTGCGTTCGCAGAGTGGCTCAGACCTACCCGCATCAGCAGATGCTGCGCCCAGTCGCGATCGGCCCTTTCACCTTTCAGGCGACTGGCGAGGCAGACATTTTGTTCAACCGTCAGCCAGGGATAGAGCAGATCCTGTTGCCCCATCCAGGCGATGCGTCCGGTCAGCGGCAGGCCGTCGCTGCCGCTAATCTGCCCGGCAGTGGGTGGCGTCAGACCGGCAATGGCACGCATCAGGCTGCTTTTTCCGACGCCGCTGGAACCCAGTAAAGCGGTAAAAGCACCGCCCGCGATCTCCAGATCAAGCTGGCTGAAGAGTCGCTGCTGGCCATAATTCAGGCTGAGCTGGCGAATTGAAATGCCTGGCGGCACCGGATTACACGGCGGGTTCATGGCCTGACCCGCTGGACGGCAGCATGGTTGAGACCCATCTGCCAGAACGCAGCTTCCAGCCGGGTCGCGGTGGTGAAAATCTCCGCCAGCCGGTCAAAACGTTGTTCACCCGCGCGCTGCTGAGCAAGGGTTTCAAACAGCAGCAATGAAGAACCGACGCCGGTAAGGTAGGATTTATCACCGTAATTCTCAATCCATGCGGCGTAAGGATTTCCCTCAAAGCGGGTCGCGGGATCATGAAGTAGTGTCAGGCCAATTTCAGCATAACCGGCAACGCACGGCATCAGCGCGGTCAGCAGCTCCAGGGCATCCCCGGTGTGACCCACGTCCAGTACGTAGCGGGTGTAGTTGAGCGTTTCTACCGCCTCGGGTTCGCTCGCCATTGCCGCCTCGCTGATGTCCCATTGCTGGCAGTAAGCCTGGTGAAGCGGCAGTTCGCTGACGATGGCGTTAAGCGATGCCGTCGCGCTGCGCAAGGCTGCTGGCTCGGAGAGTTTGCTGATCAGCAGGCCCCAGGCACGGGCGAACTGCAGCAGAAAGAGATAATCCTGAGTGAGATAGTGGCGAAAGGCCGCGGGTGGCAGGGTGCCCTGACCGAGTTGCCGCACAAACTCGTGCCCGATATAGGCGTGCCATTGGCCGCCCGCCTGCAGGCGCAGACGACCATAAAAGCCGGTGTCGAAAAGCGGATGTGACATAGGATCTCCAGTAACAGGGAGATCCGGGCATACGGTCTGGAACAGGGAATATTGCAGGAGATGACGCAGAAAATCTGCCGACCCGTCCCTTCGCTGGCATGACCCAGATCAGGTTCAAAGGGTTCGGCTTGCGCCATCTCAGCCCATTACAGGACACCCCTCGGAGACATTGGTTATACGATAATTACTGCCAGAGTACAACGGTACAAATAAGCGTGCTGTTCCGGCGTTTTTGTCGCGCCAGTAACAGCATGACGATAGATTTTAAGTGACGTTGTCACTCAAGATCTGCGCCATTACTGGCAATGACTTTTTTGTACCACCAGAACGATTTCTTCCGCGTGCGCGCAAGCGTACCGTTACCCAGGTCGTCGCGGTCAACATAGACAAATCCGTAACGCTTGCTCATTTCACCCGTAGAGGCGGCAACCAGATCGATGCAGCCCCAGCTGGTGTAACCCATCACCGGCACGCCATCTTCAATGGCATCGCCCATGGCGCGGATATGTTCACGCAGATAGCTGATGCGGTAATCGTCATTAATCTCGCCATTTGCGTCGATTTCATCGCGCGCGCCCAGTCCATTCTCCACCAGGAACAGCGGCTTCTGATAGCGGTCATACATCATATTCATGGTAATGCGTAAGCCAAGTGGATCGATACCCCAGCCCCACTCACTGCGTGGCAGGTGGGGATTGGTCAGGGATTTCACGACATTGGCGGCGCTACTGTTCTGCTCGTTCATCTCTGCCGAGGCGCAGCGTGAGGCGTAGTAACTGAACGAGACAAAGTCGACGCTGTTTTTCAGAATGTCGGCATCACCGTCAGCGATCTCAAGCGTTACCCCTTTTTCACGGAATACGCGGGCGGCGTAGGCCGGATAAGCTCCGCGCGCCTGCACATCAATAAAGAAGAGATTTTCGCGATCCTTTTCCAGCGCTGCCCAGACATCTTCCGGTTTGCTCGACCAGGGATAAAAGTTGCCGCCTGCCAGCATGCAGCCGACCTGGTTCATCGGATTCACTTCATGTGCGATGCGCGTCACCAGCGCGCTGGCGACCAGTTCATGATGGGCCGCCTGATATTTCACCTGATCCTTGTTCTCACCGGGTTCAAACACCAGACCTGCGCCGGAAAACGGGCTGTGCAGCAGGATATTAATCTCATTAAAGGTCAGCCAGTATTTCACCAGGCCATCAAACGCCTCGAAACAGCTGCGGGCATAACGGGCAAAAAAATCGATCATTTTGCGATTGCGCCATGAGCCATATTCAGTCACCAGATGCATCGGCACATCAAAGTGACAGAGCGTGACCAGCGGTTCGATATTATATTTCCGGCACTCCTCAAAGACCGCGCGGTAAAAGGCGATGCCTTGCGGATTAGGCGTCAGTTCATCGCCATTGGGATAGAGACGGCTCCAGGCAATCGACGTGCGGAACACGCTGAACCCCATCTCCGCCATTAGCGCAATATCTTCCGGATAGCGGTGATAGAAATCGATGGCTTCATGGCTGGGATAAAATTCATCGTCACGCAGGGTAAAACGCTTTTCCAGACCGAGTTTGACCGGCATACGGTGCGGGCCATGTGGAATCATGTCGACGGTGGTTAAGCCCTTACCGCCCTCACGAAAACCGCCTTCACTCTGGTTGGCGGCTAGCGCACCGCCCCATAAAAATCCTTGCGGAAATCTTGAATCAGACATGCAATCCTCTTTTCCGGGTCAGCCTGACCCTTTCCTTTAGTGGCTATTAATCGCGTTAGCGCGTTCGGTAACGGGCGCTGGTTGCGTTGCGCTTTCGGGTGCAGTTTTGGTTTCGGGTTCGGTTTCAGGAATATCTTCAAAACCTAATAGCAGCGTCAGTACAAACGACAGCACCACAGACAACACCATGACCGCACCGACCCAGACAATACTCATAGGATTGGTGGGATCGAAGAACTGTACGCTGGTAAACAGGCCGGGAGAGGCCATGGAGTGGCTGGCCAGTCCGCCAATGCCTGCTACCGCGCCACAGATAAAACCACTGATCAGACAGGCGATCAGCGGTCGTTTTAAGCGGACCGCAACGCCATACAGCGCCGGTTCAGAAATTCCGGCAATAATCGCTGATGCCGCCGCTGCAAGCGCAGTCTGGCGCAGTTCACGGTTTTTGGTCCGGAACGCCACCGCCAGCGACGATCCCCCCAGCGAGAGATTGGCACCAATCTCTGACGGCATCACCATGCCCTCTTTGCCGGTTTCGGCAATGGTCTGGATGATGGTGGGAGTGAACACCCGATGCATCCCGGTCATCACCAGCAGCGGCCAGATTGCGCCCATAATCGCGACGGAAAGCCAGCCAAGATAGCCATGCACGGTATAGACCAGCGCGGAGATGCCGCTGCCGATCCAGATGCCAATCGGGCCAATCAGCACAATCGCGATGGGTGCCGCAATCAGCACAATCAGCATCGGTTTCAGGAAGTTTTTAGTGACGGCAGGGGTAATACGATCCACGCCGCGCTCAATGTGCGACAGGATCCAGGTCATCACCAGCGCCGGGATCACCGTATAGGTATATTTAACGGCGGTCACCGGGATGTAAGCAAATTCCACCGCCTGACCCTGTGCCGCTTTTGCCATCAGCTCAACAAAATTGGGATGAACCAGTACGCCGGCTATGGCGATAGCCAGCGACATGTTGGTTTTGAATTTCAGCGCCGCAGAGGCGGCCACCATCACCGGCAGGAAGAAGAATGCGCCGTCGCCAATCACGTTGAGTATGACCAGCGTTGACGAGCCTTTCTCGAACACGCCGGCCATATCGAGGATCATCGCCAGCAGCTTAACCATTGAACCGCCAATAATGGCCGGGATCAGCGGCGACATGGTGCCCACCAGCGCATCAAGAATACCTGCGCCGATGCCTCGCAGCGTGATTTTACGTTTCACCGGTGCAGTCGATGTCGCTGCGGGCGATCCCAGTTCCAGCACCGCCTGATAAGCCTGTGAAACGTTGTTGCCAATGATCACCTGGCACTGGGTGTCGTTGTGCACCACGCCCATAACGCCATTGATCACCTTGAGTCGGGGATAGTCGACCTGGGTTTCATCTTTCACCACAAACCGCAGCCGGGTCATGCAGTGGGTTACGGCTTCGATATTGGTGAGGCCGCCTAGCGCATCGACGATGGCGCGTGATACCTCGGCATAATTTCTGGGCATGATCGCTCTTCTCTGTAGGGTAAATCGGTCAAAGTTTTTATGTTTTAGCGCCTGCAGGCAGGCAAATAGGAAACCGGTTTCACAAAATCATGAAGCGCTTTCACAGCGCCAGCAAGCGCCAAAATCAACCAGATCTCTTTTTTGTGAACTCCATCACCTGCTGCTGTCAGGTAACTTCGCGCAAAGGCGGGGTAAATATTTCCAACATTGAGAGGCTTAGGTAGACTGCAGAACGACGCAGCAAAGGAGCAACACGATGGCAACGATTCAGGAAGTGGCAAACAGGGCGGGCGTCTCAAAAGCGACAGTGTCACGTGTGCTCTCCGGCAATGGCTATGTCGGGCAGGAAAAGCGTGAAAGAGTGTTAAAGGCGATTGCGGAAACCGGATACCGGCCCAATCTGCTGGCGCGCAACCTGGCGACGAAAACGTCTCAGACCATTGGACTGGTGATCACCAATACGCTCTACAGCGGCAGCTACTTCACTGAGTTAATGGCACACTCCGCGCGAATACTGGAGCAGCAGGGCCGTCAGCTGATTCTGGCAGACGGCAAGCACACCGCTGAGCAGGAAGAGGCGGCAATTCAGTTTCTGCTCGATCTGCGCTGTGACGGCATCATTATCTACCCGCGCTTCCTGACTATTGACGCGCTGGATTCGATTATTTCCCGACACAAACAGCCGATACTGGTTATCAACCGGCGGCTGCGGGTCAACCACAGCTACTGCATCTACAGCGATCAGCACGCCAGCAGCGCCACGGCGGTGAGCCATCTGCTGAATCAGGGGCATCGCGGAATCGCGTTTATCACCGGTTCGCTCGATTCGCCGACCGGCGTCGAGCGACTTTCCGGCTATCACGCTGCGCTGGCCGCACAGGGCATTGAAGTCGATTCTCAGCGAATCGTGACGGGTAAGTGGACGGCGCAGAGCGGTATGGCGGCCGTGGACACGCTGCTGGAACGCAGGGTGTCTTTCAGCGCGCTGGTGGCGAGTAATGATGAGATGGCGATTGGTGCAATCAAACGCCTGACTGAACGCAACATCGCGGTTCCCGGGCAGGTTTCGGTGATTGGCTTCGATGATATCCCGCTGGCACCCTACATCACGCCGTCGTTATCCAGCATGAAACTGCCGGTGACCGAGATGATCGATGAGACGATTAACCGCCTGCTGACCATGCTGGATGGTGGTGACTGGCATACTCAGGCACCTTTCACGGCCAGCCTGATGCTGCGGGACTCCGTTACTAAAGGCCCCGACCGTTCTGCTTAACCTGCGGCGATCTGTATCACCTCTATCGCCTGTTCCCTGAGCTGCGCTACCCTCGCCGCATCCAGCGTCTCATCGGTAATCACATGCCCGACCTGATAACCGGATGAGAGCGGATAGGGGTGAATCTGACCAAACTTGGAGGCATCGGTCAGGGCATAGCTTTCAGCGCCTTTCGCCAGCACGGCATCCACCACATCACAGCGCAGCATGTTGCGGCCGGTAAAACCCGTCTCCGGATGCCAGCCATCCACGCCAACAAATGCCCGGTGAAAATGGACCTGCTGAATGGAATATCGCGTCAGCGGGCCAACCACCGACTCACTGCTTTTCTGCAGCATTCCACCGAGCACAATCACCTCACAGGCGGCTTCCCGAAGAAGCTGGGCAATATAATGACTGACGGTAATCAGCGTAAGATCGGTGCGGTCAGCCAGCGCACGCGCCAGCAGCGCATTAGTACTGCCGCCTTCGATGAACACCGACTCACCCGCCTGCACCAGGCTGGCGGCATGTCGTGCCAGCGCCTGCTTGATGGGATAGCGGGTATTCATGCGGGTGCCGACATTATCGCTGTCCAGCGCCAGCGCGGAGCCGTGAACCCGCCGCAGCAGTCGGTCGCGTTCCAGCAGCGTGAGATCCTGACGCACCGTCACTTCAGAAACCCCGGTAAGTTGCGCCAGCTCACTGACCGTTACGCTACCCCGGCTATTAACCAGTTGAATAATCTGATGATGTCGCGGGTTCATAATTGCGTTTCGCAGAAAAAACAGGAGGTACAGTGTAACAGGGATTATCCCGCGCCGGTGTACAACGCGGGGTTCAGGTCAGGACAAATCCAGCGACCGGCGTCCGTTAAGATTGAGATCCTGTAGCGTAAAACGCTGATCCCACTCTGCTTCATAATCTTCTGGCGGAAAATCGCCCGGCGAGCGTCCCTGCTCAAGCGCCTGCGCGACCTGACGGGCATAAACACGGTTTTTTTCACACATTGGCGCAGCGGGGATATACATCACATTGCCCCAGCCCTGCTGATCCTCCACCGGTGCAACGGCATGGATTACATCACAGTGCCACCATACCGAATCGCCCGCCTCTAAGGCCGGGATCGAACAGAGTCCGGTAATCAGATGCGGATGCCACTGTTCATTAACGGGCAATACCCGACCCGGCGCGACGCCGCACAGTTCATCTTCAGGTACATCTGAAAGCAGCGGGCGCAGCAGGACATAGGCCATCGCCTGTGGCACTGGCACCACATGCAGCAGGCCCTGACCGGGAATCATATCGGAGAGTGCTGTCCAGCCCTGAAAAGTCCGGAACACGGAACATTTGGTGGTACCCGGCAGATCATACTCATCCACTTCAGTACGGTGAGCCGCATCCCAGGGGTCATAAGCGGCAAAATCAGCGTGAAACACCTTACTGAAAACCTGCTGATACGCGGGGAGTAACCAGCGTTCCAGCGCGCCAGAATCGGTGTGGGCACCTAATCCTTTCGATGTGGTACCCGGCAAGCGGCGACGGATGCGATCGGGATAAATAACGCTGACATCCGGGTCAAACCACTGCCTGCCCTGCGATTCAGACTTCCATAACCGGTTCAGAAAAGATTGTGCTTCAGCCATTGCCGCGCTCTGCCGCGCCTGCATTTGCGCCTGTGACCAGTAAATCGGATAAATTTCAGGGCGGGAGGCGGCCAGCGAACCAAAAAAGTCATCTCCGGGGCCGCGATAGTGTTCGTCAAACCGGTTGTGATCCAGATAGTCGAGAATCGACTTATCCCATTCCAGCGCCTGCTCACGCGCGAAGTGCTGCTTAACTACCACACAGCCTCGACGCTTAATCAGCGCCCGGGTTTCATCCGAAACCTTTCCCGCTGCAATGTCCTGCATGGGCACTACCGGCCATGCACTGCCCGTTCGCTTTTCATCCGCTTTTGCTTCAGCAATCGCAGCAGTGATGTTGTCGCAAACCTGCCGGAAAAGGGCATCGACGTCACCAATTTGTTGACGTAACTGCTGTTTCATCCCACGGATAGCGGCTTTAACGTCGTCAGGTAAAGGGGTAGATCGGGAATCCTCACGCATCTCATGCTCCTGAATGTTAGGGGTTGAGTTACGAATGTAATTAAAATAACCTTCATTCGTAATGTTCGGCTGAGGTTAACATCCTTTTAACGGAAAAAAACGTGCGTGGTAACACAACTCAGGAACCGGAACGCTCTGAAATTCGTTAGCGAAGTCACTATTTGCATTATCATTAATCCACACAACGAGTAAGCTTTATGAATCAAATCAATCAGCCGAAAGGACAGAACGGCGAACGTATAGGGGCAGGTGAGATGGCGGTTAAGATGATTGCGGTGGATATGGACGGCACCTTTCTGGACGACAATAAGCAGTACAACGTTCAGCGGTTTTCACGTCAGTATGCGCTGCTGAAACAGAAGGGCATCCGTTTTGTGGTGGCCAGTGGTAATCAGTATTACCAGCTGCAGCGCTATTTTCCCGACATCAAAGATGAGATCGCTTTTGTAGCGGAGAACGGTGCCTGGGTATCTGACTGCAATGAAGAGATCTTCTGCGGAGAGTTAGCTCAGGAGAAAGTGCATAAGATCCTCGATATCCTGGCGCATGAACCTGACATCGCGGTCGTGGTCTGTGGACGCAACGGCGCCTACATGCACTCATCCACCTCTGACGAGGTGATGGCGATGCTTGCCAACCACTATCACCGGCTGGAAAAACGTGATGACCTTTATGCCATCGACGACACCATTTTCAAATTCTCGCTGAAGCTGGAGCATGAAGGGGTTGATGCTCTGCTGCAAAGACTGCATTCCAGTCTGGGCGAGCTGGAAAACATCATGCATCCGGTATCCAGCGGTTTTGGCTTTATTGATCTCATTATTCCCGGCTGCCATAAGGCTCATGGCATTGCACTGCTGCAGGAAAAATGGGGCATCAGCGATTGCGAAGTGCTGGCGATCGGTGACAGCGCCAATGACATTGAGATGCTGCGTCAGGCCTGCTTTAGTTTCTCGATGGCGAATGCTGCTGACGCTGTCGCCGCCGTGGCGCGTTATCAGACTCAGAGCAACAATGATGAAGGCGCGCTGAATGTAATTGCGCGCGTGCTGGCACGCGAATTCCCGTTCGATTAAATCCTTTAACGTGCATCACTGACGGTTTTACCCGTTACTATCCTGATGGCTGCGCGCGTGATTTTCCATCTCATCCAGCGCAGCCTGATTCTCCAGTCCCCACTGATACATCTGCTCAATCGGTTGGGCGAAAGTATGTCCCAACGGCGTGAGACTGTATTCCACTTTTGGTGGCACTACCTGCCAGACCTCACGCGACACCAGTCCACGCTGCTCCAGCTCACGCAGCGTCTGAATCAGCATCTTCTTCGAAATACCCTGCAGGCTGCGCTCCAGTTCACCCGTACGCGCCCGATTTTCCGGCCAGTGGTAGAGCGCATGCAGCACCATCGTGCTCCACTTCACCGAAAAGAGTTCCAGCAGGCGGCGCGGCGGTGAATCCGCATAAAAGCAAAGTTTTCCTTCAACCCAGACCGGCATAGTGACTTCCCAGACATCATAGTAACCAAAAGGTAACTACTACCAAACAGGGTTCCGTGTGTCTATAGTGGGCCGCTTTCTTTACGACCACCAGGTGAGAAGAGGCAACAGATGAAAATTAACGCGCTGATAGCGTCCCATGCAGACCAGCCGCTGCGGGCAGGCCAGGTAGAGTTACGCGAGCTGCAGGCTGACGATGTTAAAATCCAGATTCTTTACTGCGGTGTCTGTCACTCCGATCTGCATATGGCCCGAAATGAATGGGGCGTCAGCCGCTATCCGCTGGTTCCCGGTCATGAAATTGTCGGACGCGTTGCAGGAGTGGGTAGCAACGTGACTAAATTTGCCGCCGGGGATACGGTTGGCGTTGGCGTCATGGTCGACTCGTGCGGTGAATGCCATTTCTGTCAGCAGCAGGAAGAGCAATATTGTGAGGCGGGTTTCACGCCGACCTACAACGGCACGGATAAATACACCGGCAACAGGACGTTTGGCGGCTACGCACAGCATCTCATCGCCGACCAGCATTTCGTGGTTACGGTGCCCGACAATCTGGCGCTGAATGCGGTGGCACCACTGCTGTGTGCTGGCGTGACCGTCTGGTCACCGTTGCAGCATTTTAACGTCAAAGCAGGCGATCGTGTGGGTGTGGTCGGGCTCGGCGGACTGGGACATATGGCGGTCAAGCTGGCCAGCGCGCTGGGCGCGGAAGTCACCCTGTTTACGACCTCTCCGGCAAAAGGGGCCGATGCGCGCCGTCTCGGCGCTAAACATGTGGTGGTCTCGCGAGACGCGGCACAAATGGCAGCCTGTCAGGCGTCGCTGGATATCATCCTGGACTGTGTTGCCGCGCCACACGACCTCGATCCCTATCTGAACGCGCTGAAAACCAACGGTCAGCTGGTGCTGGTGGGCATTCCCGATCAACCCCATCCGTCACCGAATGTGACGCCTATGGTGTTTCGCCGCCTGAGCATCAGCGGCACCTCAATTGGCAGCATTCAGGAAACGCAGCAGATGCTCGACTTCTGTGGTCAGCACAACATCACGGCTGATGTGGAGATGATCACCGGTGAAGAAGTTGAAACGGCCTTTGAACGTATGCTGACCAGCGACGTGAAATATCGTTTTGTCATCGATATGCAGAAAACCCATTGGTAAGTCACAGGCCCGCTGTAAAGGCGGGTCTTTTTCCTCCTGGCTGCAGGCCGGAATAGGAAGATTTAAATGGGTGCATCATAGTTACAACATACCTTTAGTTGATAGCCTAACTGCATGCCTGCATCAGCCCCTACACTCAATTGGTCTGCCAGCGAAATCCAGGAAAAAAAATACCCGGCTCGATGACCGGGTATCTGTATTGCTGACTGAAGCTGTCTGCTAATCCTGTTCTTTATCCGCGTTACTCTTTTCAGTTTCATCCTGCTCAACTACATGAATAAAAGGCTTGAGCAGCTGAATATCGAGGATCACATAAACCATGGTGCTGATAAACAGGGAGATGACACTGCCAAACACCCCGCTGGTGGTAAACGTCAGATAGTTATAAATCACCAGCCAGGTCAGGCAGATAAACAGCGCGAGCGAAATAGAAAGATTGGGTACGGAGTAGTTGCTGGTGCCACCGCCCTGGGTATGGGTCGCTTTAAACAGATTTCCGATGGAGTATTTTTCCAGCACCAGAATAGTTCTTTCCCAGTTACGCTGTTTACGCGCGCTGGCGCGGGTCAGGAAGAGATAGAGAATAGAAATGAAAAAGCCGGAGAAGGCGATGAGCACCGGAATCGCTTCCAGCGCATATACAATACTCTTATGAGGCGTGCCAGTGGTGCTGAGATCAAGCGTCAGCGAGGCACCCAGCGCAGCATATAAAAAGAGAAACAGAATCAGAAAAGTCAGGCTACGCTTCCAGTCGCCCTCGGCCTCTGCACCTTTTTGCTGGATGGCCAGCTCAAGTGATTGCTGAATCTGTTGTGCCTGAGGTGAGTCTGTTTCAACGGTATGGCATGGCGCAGCAAAGAAGGTATGCATAAACAGCTCATCTTCTTTGTGAATGGTGATTTTCATCAGAAACCTGTATTCGGGAAGTTTTCTTTATTCTAATCAGCACAGCATGAATTAACAGTAACTTTGGCTTTATACCTTCAGCCCCGCACTGACTCAGCGGAATATCAGGTTTATCAGGCTACCTAAAACTGAATCGGTTGCGAAACTCTGCGCAGCATTATCCTCTTCGTGACGCAGTTGCTGATAGCGTAGCAGGGCGGCATCGGCGTTTTCGGCATGCACCACGTCCCACACCATCTTATAGCCTTCAGCCATTAACGCGTCCTGCTGATCCTGCCGCTCAGTGTTCACGGCTTTGACTGTGAGATCTTTCTGAAACAGACGATAGTCTGACATGGCTATTTCTCCCCTGGAGGGTCCAGCGCTTTAAACTGCTTAATGGCTTCATTGATATTGTTGGTATCGACCGTTGCAATGCAGCGATCGCCAGTGAAAACCTCATAGCGGGCATTATGCAGCTGAAACAGCAGATCTCTGCCACGAAAGTGTATACGTTTCTGTTTAACGCCAATCCCATGCCGCCGTAATAATGCCTGTGACAGGCGATCGGTCTCTTTTATCATTCCTTCAGCTCCTCGACAGTACGTGGTCACTGCCAGTAAACCTGATGAACATTAGTTTTATATTAAGAGATAACCCTATTTTTTACAGGGCTACGCGCGGGTTTCAGAGAAATTACCGGGTTGCGTCTGCTGATGGAATCAGAAGCTCACCGGATTAATGCCATTGCCTGCGTTAACGGGCCGCAAATGCGGTACACTTGCCGGGATAACTCGCCACAGGACACGCCGCTATGAACGATAAAAAGATGATTTCCATTGATCAGTTCAACGCTGATGAACGACTGGCCGTCGAGCAAACCTATAAGGGCCTGGCCGAGAAGTACCGTCAACGAACCGGTAAAGAGCCTGATAGCAAAAAAGAGAAAGAATTCAATAGTGAAGCTCGTCAGATCGTCATGACCAGTAAAATGGAGAAGCAGAGAGCGCAGGCTGAAAAGGAGAAGAAAAAACCGCTGCGTAAGAAAAAACCTTCTTCAATGACCGCCAGCGAAGTCAGCGATTTCAACTGGTCTGCCTCAGTGGTTAAAGGCCGCCGATAAAAAGCCTCCGCGCGTATTCATGGCGCGCGGTATCTTTTACCCTGTCTGCCATCGTCCCCTGCACATATGTCACAGCCCGATAAGACGCCCCTCGAGACCTGCAATAAGAATATTCTGTAAATAGTTTACCTTAATTCATTAATTGCCGATAAACTGCCATATCCTGTTTCTGCTTCAGTCTGCATATGAATTACTACACGCCTGACGATATTCAACTGAAGCACCGTTCGACGCGATTTGTGCGCCGCATGTTCATGATGCGCCAGCTTGGCACCTTTCTCTGTTTTCTGCCCATTCTGTCGGTTCTGATGGAGATGGGAAAAAGTCCGGAACTCTGCGCATTGCTATTTACTAATGCGTTTGTCTGGCCCTATGCAGCTTTCAGACTGGCATTACGATCGCGCGATCCCACGGGTTTTGAACGTAAGAATCTGACACTGGATGCCGCTTTCGGCGGCTTCTGGGTGGCAACCATGGCGCTGAGCCCGCTTCCCTCGATTGTTATCATGGCGGTACTGATCTCTGATCGTTACTCGGCGGGCGGTTGGGATCAGCTGAAGTCCGCTCTGCAGGCCTTTCTGTTGACCTTTTTACTGGTCTGGTTAGCCGAAAAGGCGCCTTTGCTGCTGACTTTCTCTACCCGCACCGTCTGGCTGACGCTGCCGCTCGCCAGCGGCTATCTGCTGGCGCTCAGCGTGGTTTCACACAATCTGACCCTGAGTCTGCGAAAGAAGAACCAGGAGCTGGAACGCATTGCGCTGATGGATCCTGGTCTGAAAATACCTAACCGCCGTCTGTTTGAGCGGCGGCTTGAAAGCGAGTTTTTACGTACTCAGCGAGGTGAGGGTAAAGCCTGGCTGATGCTGCTGGATGTCGATCACTTCAAACAGGTTAACGACACCTTCGGGCATGAAGCGGGGGACTTTCTGCTGGCAGAAATCTCGGCACTGCTGCGTGACAGCGTCGGCCTGAAAGATATACCTGCCCGTCTTGGCGGCGATGAGCTGTGTGTGATTGTGCGGGATGCGGATGAAACCAGCATCATGCTGCTGGCAGAAGAGATCAAACAGGGGATTGCCCTGCTGCGACTGCCTGTTTCTTCTACCTTTCAGTGCTCCGTAAGTATCGGGATTGCACCGGCACGTGATGCGGCGTCAATTCATGAATGGCTGAGATGCGCCGATGGGGCGCTTTATCAGGTCAAGCGCGCCGGACGTAACGATGTACAGCTCTGGCATTCCGGCGCGCTGGAAACATTGAGCGAAGTCAGGGGCAGTTAAAGAACGCAGCCTGAGACTCAGTCTCAGGCTGCAAGATTAAATCGCCGGGTAGTCACCGGTGCCTTCAGGCCAGGGCGTAAGCAGATCAAAACCCTCCTCGGTGACGGCGACGGTATGTTCCCATTGCGCCGAGAGCGAGCGATCTTTGGTGACCACCGTCCAGCCATCTGACAGCACGCTGGTTCCGGCTTTACCGGCATTAATCATCGGTTCGATAGTGAAAATCATGCCTGCTTTTAAAGGCATCCCTTCACCCGGCGTGCCGTAGTGCAGCACCTGTGGATCGGTGTGGTAAATTTCACCGACGCCGTGACCGCAATATTCACGAACCACTGAGAAGCCAGCCGATTCAGCAACACGCTGGATAGCCGCACCCACATCGCCCAGCGTCGCGCCAGGACGGACGGTTTTAATCCCTGCAACCATCGACTGATAGGTGATCTCAACCAGACGTTTGGCGCGAACCGACGGTGTGCCGACAAAATACATCCGGCTGGTATCGCCGTACCAGCCATCTTTGATGATCGCGACATCGATATTAACGATATCGCCATCCTTGAGTTTCTTGCTGGCCGGAATGCCGTGGCACACCACATGATTGACCGAGGTGCAGGTGGTGCGGGTATAGCCGTGATAACCGATGTTTGCTGGCGTCACTTTTTGCTCATTCACAATGAAGTCGTGACAGATATCATCCAGTTCTTCCGTGGTGATGCCGGGACGGACGTGAGGTGTAATCATCGCCAGCACCTGAGCCGCAGCCTGTCCGGCTGCCCGTGCCATCTCAATCTCCGCTGCGGTATGAATTTTAACGCTGTTCATGACACGTCTCCTTGTGTGGTGAGGCTCTCTTTAGGGAGCATATTGCGTATATCAGCGCTGCCTTCCAGTTCAAGCCGGATTAGCATCTGCGCCAGTTGATGTTGGGTCTGCTGCGGATAGAGTTCAGCCAGCATACCGAGTTTTAGCCAGTGTTCTGCCTGTGCATTAATTGAGCGGCTCATCGCCTGACTGGCGATGCGCAGATTCTCATGCATCAGGTCGGAGATTTTTACGATACCCATGCAAGCCTTATATGAAACGTATATGTTTCGTATAGCTTAACGCCAACGCCGTGGTTTGAAAAGAGGGGGAGATAGTTACGCGTCGGAAACAGTGTACAGAATTATGCCCAACGGCCACGCATTTCGGTCGGGACAGAAAAATTTAAGGATAATAGAGAAGTGTGTTTGGCCTGGTAACAATAGGGCAAGCTTCGCCGAAAAAGCACCGACACACCGTCTGTTTTCTGAAAGGTTAGCTGATAACTGTGTAGATGAACTACTGGGTTTGATCTGGTGGCTGTGGATATTAAGTCTGTAGAATTGATGCTATAAAATCCGGGCAAGTCTCAGGGATGTAATCATGAATAAATAATCGCTTCTTGATTTTTATAGTATTTTCAAATCAGGCCGACAATACGCTGAACCAATGTCTGATAAAAGCCTTTCTGTTGCATGCAATGTTCTCCTGCATCAGGAATTCCTTTGCTGCGGCTCATCATAATAAATACATATTAAAAATATTACTCTGCCGCCTTTTACAGGTTAAGGCTATGTGTTGTAGCCCAGGAGCCAGCAAGAACTGGTGCTATCAGTATGTCGATCTCTGAAGCTATGCCGTCTGATACTGGCTGCTAAAACGTGAGGTGCAGTTATCAATTGTCACCAGCAGAACGCAAACTCTCACCCCTGAACGCTCTCCATTCAGCCCAGCAATTTTCAGGATTGATATCGAAGTAACCGCGGCATTCAGTCATGGCGAAAGCAACATCACGCGGTACTTCGATGGTTACGGCATTATCACGGATGCTGCTGACTTCCTGCTCAGTAAGCGGGCTTCCTTTCTCATTCTCAATTTTGGTCAGTAATGGGATGAGGGCAGGTATAAAAACTATGCTCATGAGTCATATCTCATATTATTAAAGGTTCATGTCGCTACGAAGTCACTAAAATAGGACCTCTCCGGGGTGCTGTAAGTGGCATTCTGTAAGATTTATCTTTCTGAAAAATATCAATTCATAGTCGTTCCATCGCTTCAAGGCTTAAAAATCAATTATCACTACCCAGGCATACAGGCAGGGTTGTATAGTCCGGCTGGCTTGCCATAGATAATGGTGAACATGTCGGCACCATATTCTGGCTAACCGGCTGAGCCTGGCGCTGACTTTGATACTGGCTATCATAGTTGTTCGTTGAGGATTTTCTTGCGGCCAGGCGCCCCTTCTCACGCACGTAGGATGGCGTGTAGTTATGGGCCTGGTCTGCGCCGTAACCCGCCGCGCACGCTGTAGCCTCTATGCCCACTCCCACCACGATGTCCACGCGCATCAGCCGTGAACGAGACAGTAATCGGTGATGCCAATACCAGAACTGAAATAGTTCTTTTCATTACTGCTCCAGTTTTTTTAATCATTAATCATATTCTCGTCAAAAATCACGATATCTTCAGCCAGATAAACAATCTTTTTAGATTTATTTAACTAATTCAATGCTGCGCTATCCTTATGAGAGGAGGTGCCCATGTGTGGACGATTTGCGCAGTACAGCAGCAGAGACGATTACTTTGAATCCCTGGGGCTTAAGCCCGATGAAATCATTTATGACCCGGAACCCATAGGTCGCTTTAACGTAGCTCCAGGCACCAAAGTGCTCTTACTCAATGAGCGTGATGATGAAATGCACTTTGATCCGGTTTACTGGGGTTACGGTCCGGAATGGTGGGACAAACAACCGCTCATCAATGCGCGTGGTGAAACTGCTGCGACGGGGCGCATGTTCAAACCGCTGTGGGAACACGGTCGCGCCATTGTTCCTGCCAATGGCTGGTATGAATGGAAGCGAGAGGGCGATAAAAAACAGCCTTATTTTATCTTCCACAAAGAGAAAGAACCGCTGTACTTCGCCGCTATCGGCAAAGCGCCTTATGGTAACGACCATGGGCATGAGGGGTTTGTTATCGTAACGGCAGCGAGCAATAAAGGCATGGTCGACATCCATGACCGACGCCCGCTGGTTTTAAGTGCGGGTGCTGTACGCGAATGGCTCAGTGCTGAAACAACGCCAAAGCGCGCTCAGGAAATTGCACAGGAAGCCGCATTGCCGGAGAAGGACTTCACCTGGCATCCTGTTACTGCCAAAGTCGGGAACATCCATAATCAGGGTGAAGCGCTTATTAAAGAGATTAAGCCGGAGTGAACAGGCAGAAGAGGAGAGAGATTTACATAGTTTCCTGCACCGTTTGCCGCTATAAAAACAGGATCACCCGTTTCTAAAGCTGAGAGCGTTTATTTTGCAGCCAGACACTATGCGGTTGTTTCTTCGCCCAGTCACCCCATCAGATGCAGATGATCTTTTCAGGATCTACGGAGACCCTGCAACGAACATGTTTAATCCAGCGGGCCCACATCCGGATATTAATCATTCCCGGGAAGTTCTTTCGCGCTCTATCAGTCACTGGGAATCAAAGGGTTTCGGCAGTTGGGCTATCTCGCTTCAGGATAATCCACAAAGAATCATCGGTTTTGGAGGATTGAGCATCAGAAGCTTTGCCGATATCACGATCAATAATCTGGGTTATCGTTTCTCTCCGGAATCCTGGGGAAAAGGACTGGCGACGGAATTTGCGAACTATGCGGTTAGTTATGGGTTCGAAGAAGTAAAACTGCCTGAGATTTCTGCAGTCGTAAGAGCGAATCATCTGGCTTCACAAAAAGTTTTGATTAACGCCGGACTCCGTCATATCCGGGATATTAATGATGTGGAAAATGCGCCTGCAAGCATGCTCTTTACCCTGAGTCAGGATGAATGGAATCAAAAAAGAGGGTGAGGAGGATATCTCCTGTCCTGAACAGCCCCTGTTGTTTCAGGTCAATTAGTGCGGGCTGTAGATGATGCTCTATAACGTTCGCTTTCAGCATGCTGTAGCGTTGAGCATCGTTGTTACAGTGTGATGCTGCTGAATTAACCTGGCTGTTGTTCATGGCATCCCGAATAAATCAGACTCGTCGGTGAATGCAATGTCTCAGGGAGGATGGCAAACAGAAGCAGGCTCCAGTGTTCATAATCAGGTCATCGGGATTCCGGGCCAGGGAAAAATCGGTAAACATTTTGCCTGCTGTGCAGCCGTTTCTGGATGCAGGCTCAGGTATGGGGATATCCACTTGCCCAGCAAGAGGCGCGAACTGACGGATGGAATGTTCCTGAGAGTCGCGAATAATTCTTTACCCTGAGCGATGTGTTAACCATACATCAAAGGCAAAAACCACTTTGCCGCGCCAGCATCAAAAGACCGGAAATGGATTTCAGGTAGCCGCTGCTGATAAGAAAGAAACTGTGCCACGCCGTTATTTCTCTGCCTGGGCTTTTCAGTGACGATGATTATCAATTGTCAGGGTGACGCGGTTTGCCCGGCAGAAGAGCTCTGAATAGTGCACGGGTTTGTCATGCTGATCGTAAGCGATCTTACTGATGCGAAACAGCGGTTCGCCCAGCTCGCACTGCAACCTGAGCGCTTCCGCTTTTGTGGCGGTAAAAATATCGATGGTTTTTTTGTCGCTGACCACGCGACTGTCATATTTTTGCTGGAAAATTTTATAAGTTGAAGCACCGGCGTGATAAATCTGATCAAAGCCGGGATAACGTGAGAGAGGGATCCAGGAACAGTCGATGAACAGCGGCTCGTTATCAAGATACATCACCCGTAGCAGGCGAAACATCTCGCCGTTGCCAGCAATATTAAGCCTTTCGCAGAAGGGATCACTACTGACCCGCTCCTGTTCAATCACTTCTTCACGCGTCGGCTTTCCCTGAGAAACACCGAAATCAGTAAAACCACTCACCGTAAGCAGCGCGTTTTCAACCTTGTTGCTCTGCACAAAAGTTCCTTTTCCCTGCCAGCGGATCAAGACGCCATCTTTAACCAGTTCCGTTATCGCCTTGCGAATCGTAATGCGGCTGACGTTATATAACGTGCATAAGTCGCTTTCGGTCGGGATCTGCTGGCCCGGCAGGTAAATGCCCTGTGCAATATCATCCAGCAGGCGCTGACGTACTGTGGCATAGAGTAGTTGATGTGAATATCGCGCCGTCGCTGGCATGAGTCGACCCTGACAGTTGAAAACAGTGAAAGTGATTATAGGAGGCTTTATGGCGGAGTCATAGGGTTTGGCGCGCGGAGTGTCACGCCAACCCAGGGGTTACCAGGCACCATGATAACTCAATGTCCGGACGGCACAGTGCGATCCCTGCTTCATGGCGGTTGCTATCGGCTCACCGGCAGCAACCGCGCAGAGAAAGCCTGCAATGTAGGAGTCACCCGCCCCCATCGTATCTACTACATCCACCGGTTCAGGCGGCATACGCCAGAACTGTTTTCCATCCCAGGCAAGACTGCCATTTTCGCCCAGCGTAGCAATCGCAACGCCCGCGCCGCACTCCACCACAGTTTGTAGCCGGTCACGCAGCCAGGCCGATTCGACATGCGCCGACGCAAACAGATAATCAAGATGCGGCGGTAAGCTCTGCCACAGTGGGTTTTCCCATTTGTCGGCAAAGTCGAACGAGACGATCTTTCCCGCCGCTTTTAGCACCGGCAGCGCCGCCTCAGCGTGTCCCCAGACCGCGGAATGGATCATATCAAAGCCGTTGAGCCATGCTATGTCTTCATGATTCAACATAAAATCCGCCATGACACCTTCGGTGTAATCGCCCAAAATGCGATCGTTGTTGCGCAGCTCAACCTGGGTTTGCGCGGTCACGCCAGCTTTCGTGTGCAGATGAGAAATATCGACCCCTTGTTGCAGCAGGTCACGCTTCAGCATTGCACCATACGCATCATCACCCACCCAACTCACGCAAGCAGACTGCATGGCATAACGCCTGCTGTAGACTGCGACATTCACGGCATTGCCGCCGGAAAAGGCTTTGTTGAGTTGAGGATAGATATCCACGCAGTTATCGCCCACCGTCGCCAGCCGCATCATTCCGTCAGGCTGCCTTGCTTCAGCTGCAGCTGCATCGTCCTTTTTCATTTCGCGTCTCCTGGTAGAAACGCCTGGTCTTCTTCAGACCAGGCAAAAGGATTAATACTCAACTAATCCGCCGTAGTAACGGCGATCGTCCGGGTTGTGATCTTTATAAATAGAGAGGTAATAGCAGAGCCACTCCATCGGGACGAACATCAGGAAGGGTGCCAGCCACGGATGGAGTCCCTGAGATATCTCCGCGTAATCAATTACAATCACATTGTCGGTGCGCTCACGCACGAAGCGGATAGCCCGTTCGGTGGTATGGCGACTTTCATCACTGCCAAGTAAAAACAGGAAAGGCACGCCAGGCTCGACGACCTCCAGCGGCCCGTGACGAAACTCGCCGCTCTCAATCACTGAACCGTGCGTCCAGGTAAACTCCATTAAGGTAACAATGCCCTCCTTGTAGCCCAGCGGACGCAGCGGACCGGCCGATACGGTATAGATCATTGGCCACTGACTCGCCTGTTCGCCCAACTGACGGCCTTTATCTTCCCATGTGCGCACCAGATGCCCCAGCGCCTGTGGCAACTTACGCAGGTCGTTTTTGATTTTGCCGATCTCGGTATGCGGTGAGAGACGGGTAATCATCCCGATCACTACGCTGTAGCAGAGCAGCAGATGAATCTCCCAGATGCAGTCCGCTTCATAGGCCAGCACATGGTCAGCTGCCTGGGTAATCGGGCTGTCGTGATGTTTGGTGAAGGCAGCCGTCAGCGCGCCGCAGGCCGCACCCAGCTCCAGCGCTTTAATCACCTCCTCCGTTTTACCGTAATCAGAAACGCCAATGACCGCGCACCGCGCATCAAGACGATGCGGCGTGTTGTCACAAAATTCCCAGCCGGAAAGCGCATAAACCTGCAGGCTCGAGAAGCGATCGGCAAGGTGTTTTGCCGTCTGGGCCGCATTGAGCGGTGACCCACAGGCGACGAAGTAGATGCGGTCGATACCGCGTTGCACCATCTCATCAACGATGGCGTAAACACGCGGTACATCCCGTTCCAGGATTTTTTCAACTTCCGGCACCATGTTTTCAGTGACCAGAAAATCCACACTGCGTTTATCAATATTCAACATGAAACAACTCTCCAGACAGGGTTAAGAAACGTTAGCCAGACGGCGATTGCGCTTTTCCCAGAAGGCATAAGCGGGCAGACCGGTAGCGATGACAATCAGGGCACAAATAAGTCCAGGAACAGGCGCCCATACGAACGTGGACGCCACAAGGATCAGGCTGGAGGCGATAGCCGCGAAGGTCATCAGACCGAAGGCGGGCGTGCGCCACAGCGGTTTGTAATCTTCGCGTTTGCGACACCAGATGATGGAACTGAAGGTGAGGGTGTTCTTAAAACACATCACCAGCGTGAAGTAGCCGAGCAGGCTGGTCAGATCCGAGACGAAGATAAAGAAAATGCCGAGCGCACACTGCAAAATGATCGAGACATCCGGCGTGTTGTATCGGGGATGAACGTGAGCAAAGCTTTTGAAAAAGAGTTTGTCTTTGGCCATCGCATATTCCAGCCGGGGCTGGTACATCACACAGCTGGAGAGCGATCCGAGGATGACAATAATGGCCGTCACGGCAACAAAAATACCCGCTACGCTGCCGAGCGCCGGAATATAGGTGAGGGCATCGGAGAGGGGCGTTTCGGATGCCACCAGCCTGTCGAACGGCATCAGACCTGAAATCACCAGCGCTAACAGCGAATAGAGCACCAGCACCAGCAGACAGGAGCCAATCAATGCGCGCGGCATCGTTTTGCCCGGGTTTTTAATTTCGCCTGTCATATAACAGATCGACGCCATGCCGGTATAGGACCAGCTTGTGGCTGAAATCCCCGCCAGCAGCGCCATAAAGCCTGCTGCAGCGCTGGTAGTCACTGCACTCTCCACTACGACAAAGTTGTCCCCTTTTAGCCAGAAGATGCCGATACCGATCACGATGACAAAAGGAATAATTTTGGCGATGGTGATCAGTGTCTGAAAGGTGGCCCCGCCTTCTACCGAACGCAGATGCAGCAGCATAAAAGCCAGTATCAGCCCGGTTGCTACCAGCTTGCCGCTCAGCGGATCGAGGGGTACCAGAAAACCCAGATTACTGACAATTGCCAGCGCCATGATAGAGAGTGAAGGCGCATCATTCGCCCAGAAGCTGGCCCAGCCGGAAAGAAAGGCCAGCGGGCGGCTGCCGGCGTTTTTCAGGTAAATATAATCGGCACCGTTTTCAGGATAGGCTGTGGAGAGTTCCGCATAGACACACATCTGCGGAATGACGATAAGCCCGCCAATGACAAATGCCAGCACAGTAAGCCACGGCGTACCTGCCGCTTTTGCTACTTCACCAACCGAAACGAAGATACCGGAACCGACGGTGGTGCCGACGGAAATTGCCAGCACGGCCCAGAAGCCGAGCTTGCGTTGCAGATCCTGGCTTTCCATATCGTTACCTTTTTTTAATTTTCAGGGTTGTAGGGTTAAGAGCAGCTCGTCCAAATAACGCCAGCAGAAAGCCTCATCCCCCTCAACGGCCGGGGCATGGAAAATTCGCCAAATGATGTAATAACGAGATGACTCATAACCAATATAACAACACATGATGAATATAAATGACGAGGGAGATCACAAATCCAACACAAGGAGGAACGGCGAGCGCTGATTACAAAGCAGGTGATTGATTTACAGCAATATAATTTTCAGGCGGTTTAAAAAGGATGAGAGAGCAAAGCAGGTGTAAGCGCTGAGGCGCAGCTGACATGCGGACACACCAAGGCAGGGAGAGCAGCATGAAATAATGAGAAGGGGCAGGAGGCCGCCCCTGTTGTTTTAATTCAAATCAACGTTAAGCGCTGGCGCACCGAAGCTTACGACTTCAGCATTCGAGGCGGTGAAGTAACCCCGCCAGAATGCTTCCAGTTGCTGAAGCATTTTGCCCGATCGATAGTTATTTTTTGCCTCCGTATCGATAAGTCCCGCGCCGGCAATAAAGACTTTTGCTCCCCTGAAATCAGTTAACAGGTTTTGCTGCTTTACCAGTTGCAAGACCTTATCAGGGGAGATCAGCCGCATCGTATTATTATGATAGAAGCTGTCGAAGGCGCTGTTTTCCAGCATATCGGAAATGAGAAAAATCGTTCGCGAAGCTGCTTTATCCTGTGCCAGATCGTCACTGATGCGTTTCAGACTGTCCAGAATTTCACTCTTCGCGATGTTGTTTCCTTGCTCAGCAAAACTCTTTGCCATCAGGCCACCAATGGTTTTGCCAAAATAGACTTTTTGCTGACCGAGACATTGATCAAGACTCTTCAGGCTTTCCATACCCAGGCTGTCGCGGATTTTTTTATCGGCCAGCAAGGGATCGAGCTGCCCATCAAATAGTCGCTGCATAAAATTATTCTGAAGCAGCGCAGAGAACTGATAGAGCACCACCCGATCGCCCGGCTGGGTAAAACGGAGGATCTGTTGCCAGCTGGCATTTTTGATTTCCCGTGGTACTTTTACCGTTTGATCAATAATAATCACCAGCTCGCGGCCGCTATCTGCCGGACGATAGTGACTTAACTTCGCGAAGTCATAACAGGCGGGAATATCATTACGGCTGGCAGCCTGAACCAGGGCGGTCGCCCCGACTAACAGCAACAAACACCATTTGTTGATTTTCACCGCTTAGCCCCGTGCTTTATTGAGAAGCGATTGCACTTTGCGCCTGCTCAGCAGGGCAGAAAGCGGCAGTTCAAGATCGTCTGCGACCAGGCGTAACTCCTCATCATCCAGCAGCGTCAGATCGCCCAGGGCCGCGACACGCGCTTTATCGTCAGTATGGTGTGAGGCCAGCGTCGGCGCGTTCGCAGATTTCAGTGCGGCCATTGCTGGCGCTGTCGCGACGAAATCATGAACCATAACAGTTTCTGGCTGAGGCTGAGCATTGTCGGTCGCAGCGGCCCTGCTGGCGGAAAACTGTTGATGTTCATCATCCGCTAACGCTTTATCACGCTGCTTACCCCGCACGTAATCATCAAATGTGCGTACATCATTCTGAGCATTACTGGCGCTGCTGGCACGCTGCATCGCCATGCGGTTCTGCAGGCTGGCGAGCTTATCCTGTGCATCTCGCTCAACGCGTTCACGCCGCATAGTGTACCAGGCCGCAAACTCATCTGAGCTGCTGAAATTACCGATATACTTTGCTGCCAGTCGCGATTCAATCCCCACCAGCGAACGGGAATAACCAATCAAAATACCAATAATCTGCACGCCAATAAAAATCACCGACAGAATAATAAAGGTCAGTTTCGAAGCGAATACACGATTTTCACGAACTTCGCTGGCGGCCTTCTTATCCGCCTGCTGATTATCTTCTACCGCCTGTTGCGGCAGATCGAAGGGCGACGACGCATTAACAGATGTGCTCTGGCTGAATGGTGTTCCATTTACCGCTTCCGTCTCAGCGGCATTGATGGTCGCAGCACGAATAAAATAGGCTCCTACAGCGAAAGTAATAATCAGTAACAGTGTCACCACCGTCTGCACATACTGGGGTTTAGCCCCAATCCCGTGCTGCACGCGATTCAACATCTGCAGATAGCTGGGTGCATCATCATCAATGCGGCTATTTTCCAGCGAAACTTCCGTGTTTTTCACCAGCGCCTGTGCATTACCTTCGAGTCTGGCCTCTTTATGCCAGTAACGAATTTTACTTAGCAGCGTATTTTTATGCAGTTGGGTTCCCATTAAATGCGTTGCAGGAACCAGGATCACACCAATTAGCACTGAGACCACGATTGCAGAGAGTTCAGCCTGGTTCGCCGAAATATTGTTGGCAATAAACGGGGACAGGACTAACGCAAAAATGAACGCTTCCAGAATCACTAACGCAATGCTGCAAAGCCATAACACCACGCTGGTCGGCTTGCGCCCGCGTTCATCCACTTTGTTCAGATAATTTACACAGCGCTTATAAAAATCGGCATCCCGGTTTGAGGTGCTGTGATGTTGATAATATTTCCCACACAGTGCTTCTTCGGCCGGATGCCATATTAATCCACCCGTACCTTTACGGCGTGCTTCATGGCTGCGGGACAGACGTGCGACATGTCCTGTCAGCGGCAATGCACATAAAAAGTTGAGGAAGAAATAACGTACTTCATCCCACCATTTTATGACAGCAAGCGTCAGCGCCAGCAAACCAAACAGTGGCCAGAAAATGTAGCGATAGGTCGCGATGGCCTGCATCAAACTATTGAAAATTTCCATTAATATTATCCGTTATCCACGCTGAGGAGCATAATCGGCCAGCCATGGCTGACGGTGATGGGTGTAAAACAGTTGGCCTTGTTGCGCTTTAGTTCCACTTTTAGGCAACAGCAGATCCACGCATGAGAGAGGCTCATCGGCCGCGTTCTCAATGTATATCCGGTAAAGAATGCTCTCTTCGCCCTCCCAGCTATTGGCAATTCCCGCCATTGCTTTAACGGATGCGCGATTGCCTTGTGCATAGTTGGGGGTAATGATCACCTGTGGGTTGCGGGTGATTTCAGCGCCATTCTTCAGAACATAAACCGGCGTCAGCGTGACCAGATTGCCATTCACCAGGCCCGCCCACGCCCGGCCATTCATACCAGGCAGATAATCACTCGTGTCATGACTTTCAATCGGTTTTCCGCTTGCCAGGTTTTTCGCCATCCCACTGACGCGTGGCAGATCACTCATACAACTGCCCGTGACGCTGCTGGCCTGCGCCTGATTGATCAGGCTAAAGCCTCGTGACACAGGTTTAAGATTACTGGCGAGGCCCAGTGTATTGAGTGACGAAGGTTTGCCACCAAAATCGATAAAGTTTGATGGATTACTCTCCACTGATGACACCGCTTTAGCAGGGTTCCGGGGATGCGTGGCGACAGATTCCGTTATTGAAGGTGCTGGGCGACTTTTCAGGCGACCAGAAGATGTTTTTTTGCTCGCGTCACTTCGTGATGATGATGCTTTAGTCAGACTGCTGTCAGCAGCGGAACTGTGGCGTAAATAGAGCGGATTATTATTTTCCTGCGTCAGCCGCTGACGCAATAACGCTTCGTTTGCTAAAGCAACGATCTCTACGCGACGGTTCTGGGCGCGGCCACCAACGGAGTCATTATCTGCAAGCGGACGGGCAGAACCGACACCCTGAAAGTAGAGCTGGCTGGCTTTAATGCCGCTTTGCTTCAGGACCAGCCCTACATTATGCGCCCGCGCTTCTGACAGCTGTTGATTGTATACCGCGCTGCCTGTGGCATCGGTATGACCGACAACCAGCAGTACCCCCGCATCATTCTGCTGGCCACTGTTCATCGCCGCTGCAATCTTTTGCACCTGGCGGAAGCCGCTATTGGTCAATTCCGCGCTGCCCGTGTTGAACATGGTACTGTCTTCAACCTGAGCGACAATGCCAACCTGCGCTGCCTGACTTTTTTCCTGTGCGTTAAGCGCCTGCGTTGAAATCCGTATCTGCTCTTCCTGCGCGACTTTCGCCAGCGCTTGTTCACGATTCTGCCAGACATTGCCGACCACGCAGCCCGCCATGCCGCCAGCTAATCCTCCCACTAACGCTTTTTTAGCGTCGTGAGTGACCAGATAAGTAATGCCACCACCTAAGGCCGCACCACCAATGCAGCCAGCAGCGGTGCCATAGTCACGGGCAAAATCGTGCATTGTTGAGCAACTTGACGTAAGTGAAACGGCCACTGCTATGCAAGCAGCTTTCCTGAGAAAGGGTAAATTCACATCTGTTCCTTGATTAAATAATCTGTACGGCTAATGAATTTTTAGAATTGAAATGAGAATTAAAAAGCTCAGGGGTTTATCGGCGGGTAGAAGAGTAACTTTAGTTTTTCTTTTTCTGGCGATTATGTGTTACTGAAAAACAGGAATAAAAGATGTGCGCGGTTTTTTTTACGCATTTATCGTATCGACGTTAATGGCTAAGGATCACTGATGATTGCGTGTCAGAAGCCTGAGCAGATATGAGAATTGCAGAGTGCCGTGGAGAGAAGATGAGAGGATGACGAATATATTACCTGTCTCTGCCCGGAAAAATCAGAAGCGAACCCGTCACGGGAAGAACCGAAGTTGAGAATAACTATCTGAGTAATCAACAGCGCTCAGATCAGGATAAAGAGTTTGATAGTTGTAAAAATGGTTCGCGGGATGGCGGCAAGTGAGGAGAATAATACTCACTGCCTTAATGGCATCTGTCATTGTCTTACCCGTTATGCTCCGCATAAGAGTGATCGCTTCTTACCCCTTTCATTACTGTATTTTCCTTGCCCGCTGCCGATAACAAGATTATGTACCAGCGAGCCATAGATGCGGAACGTCGGTGATAACCCAATAAATCAGACGTGAGGCCTTCTATGTATCGGAACAGAAAAATGAAATTAAGCGTGATGCTCACTGGCGCATTCCTTGCTGTCATCTTGACGGGTGTTTTTGTGACAGGCTTTGCCGGATTTAAGCTCAATGCGGCCAGCGATCAGCAGGAGTTGACGCGCGCGCGTCTGGGTGATCTTCAGGCCCTTCAGACGCTGAAAGACAACTTAACCCAGCAAACGGCGCTTTTACTGTCCGTGGCATCAGGCACTCAGCCTCAGGCAGAGGAAAAATTAAAAACGCAGTTCTTTGCATTGCAGACCAACAGCGACAACACCACTGCGCATTTCCGGGAACTGATCAACGGGGCCAAAAGCATTCCGGGGATTAATCTTGCTGAAGTTGAAGAGGCTTCGACGCAACTGAATAAAATTGAAGTGGCTGCGGGTCCGCTTCATCAGGCAGAGCAAAATCTGTTTATGCAAAATGCCATTTCGTTCCCGGATAAACTCCGTGGCGAACTTATTCCTGCACTTTCTGTTTACCGCAGTGCGGTGGATGGGATGGTTGATTATCAGGCGAGGGTAACGAGTAAAACGGCGGAAACGTCAACCCAGGCGCTCTCCGGTGTCTATATGACTCTGGCTGGCCTGACGACCCTGTTTGTGATTATGGGCTTTGTGATGAGTGGCCTGATTACCCGCTGGCTCAAGGTGCAGCTGGGTGGCGAACCTTCTCATGCACAGGGCCTGGCCGCCGCGATTGCGGCGGGCGATTTGACGACAAAAGTCAGCCTTCGTCAGGGGGATACCGTCAGCATGATGGCTTCGCTGGATAGCATGCAGAACAATCTGCGCAATCTGGTTTCACATATTAAAGACTCTTCCGCTTCAGTCGCGATGGCTGCTGATGAAATTTCCCAGGGCAATACCGAACTCTCTTCCCGCACAGAGCAGCAGGCCGCGGCTTTGCAGGAAACCGCCGCCAGTATTGAACAGCTCACGGTTACAGTGAAAAGCAATGCAGCGGGCGCGCAGCAGACTGCAGACTCGGCTCGCGAAACCGCTGCGCTGGCGCGTTCGGGTGAACACGATATGCAGCGCATGTCAGAGACGATGAATGATATTTCAAAAAGCGCGGTGAAAGTCCGGGATATCACTTCCGTTATCGAAGGGATTGCATTTCAGACCAACATTCTGGCGCTTAACGCTGCGGTTGAAGCCGCACGAGCGGGCGAGCAGGGTCGTGGTTTCGCCGTCGTCGCGGGTGAAGTCAGAACGCTGGCGCAACGCAGTGCTACGGCAGCCAGAGATATTAAACATCTGATTGAAGAGGCTGTGTCGCAGGTCGAAAGTGGTGTTGTCGTGGCAACCGGGACCGGCAAGAGCATTCTTGATATCAATGCCATGGTCGGAAAACTGGCTGATGCGATGGATAATATCTCACTGGCCTCAGCTGAACAGATGCAGGGCATTTCACAGGTCAGCATTGCCGTGAACGAGATGGACGGCGTCACCCAGAATAACGCCGCGCTGGTTGAGGAATCCTCTTCCGCATCACAGTCGCTTTCAGCCCAGGCACACTCTTTACGCGAAGCAGTGAATGCCTTCCGCATTTAACTATCTGGTTATGATGAGCCCTCCTCTTGAGGGCTCATCACATATTACTTCAGCCTGAACTACCCCCTTCAGATAAAAAATTTAAAATTTTTTGCATCCGTTTTCCTCCCTCATTCGTATTAACAGATAAGGGCACTCTGGCCCTGTCTGTAAACTCAATAGGGGAAGTGAAAATGAAACCATTCCTGCCAACTCTGATTTTTTCTGCCTTAGTCTTCAGCGGCGCCTCTTACGCGGCCAGCATGAACAGCGACACGGTGATGGTCGGCGGAGCTGCCATGTACCCGTCGAAAAATATTGTTGAGAATGCTGTTAATTCGAAAGACCACACCACGCTGGTCGCGGCCGTTAAAGCCGCCGGACTGGTCCCGACGCTGGAAGGTAAGGGGCCGTTTACCGTTTTCGCGCCTACCAATGCCGCCTTTGACAAATTGCCTAAGGGCACCGTCGACTCCCTGCTTAAGCCAGAGAATAAACAAAAACTCACCAGCGTCCTGACCTATCACGTGGTTGCAGGGAAACTGGACATGAAAGCGCTGGAGAAAAAAATCAAAGCGGGTGGCGGTAAAGCCGAGCTGAAAACGGTGAATGGCGAATCACTGTGGGTTATGGCGAACGGCCCGCACAACATTCAGCTTAAAGATGCTCAGGGCAATATTGCCAGTATCACCACGTATGATGTGAATCAGAGTAACGGCGTGATTGACGTTATTGATACCGTGCTGATGCCGTAAAGCGTTACCTATACTGTGTGTAGCCACTGATCGGGTGGCTACACCTTTAACAGGGAAGCCGATGACAAAAAATGTGCCCCACATTCAGGCCGACTTAATGAACCAGATAGCCTGCGGTGATAAAGCTGCTCTTGAGCAGCTTTACCGCGTCCTGTCGCCCCGACTTTATGGGATCATCCTGCGAATGGTCAGACGCCGGGACTGGGCAGAAGAGATCCTGCACGATACGTTTATCCATATCTGGCAGTCGGCAAACTATTACGACGATGCGCGCAGTGAACCACATATCTGGCTCAGTCACATCGCCAGAAATCGGGCGATTGATTTCCTCCGTAAACATGAAAACAGAAGCTGTTCGGTGGATGAGATCAGCGAAGCTGAAGCGGGTTTCCAGATGCCACTCGTTTCTGATGAGAGTCATGCGGAGGCGCGTCGCCTTCAGCACTGTATGGCGCACTTACCTTCAGACCAGCGACAAAGTATTTCGCTCGCCTATTATCGTGGCCTGTCGCAAAGTGAGATTGCGCTCTCCATGAGCCAGCCTGAAGGGACGGTGAAAAGCTGGATCCGTCGCGCGTTAATCCATCTTCGGGAGTGCATAGGCCTATGACCGGTCAGGAACAACATGATCTTACTGCCGCGGAATATGTACTTGGCCTTACCGACGATGAGACCCGCCATCGGCTGGATAAACGCCTCAATGACGATTCAGCATTTGCTGCAGAGGTGCTGAGCTGGCAGAAAGCGTTCAGCGGCATTGATCTGCTCACTCACGACGTTATCCCATCTTCTGCAGTCTGGCCGCAGATTGAGCAGGATCTTAATCTGAATGCTGGCGTCTCAGGCACGACATCAATCCGCAAGCATCCTGGCTTCTGGCTCGGCTGGAGCCTGGCGGCGGCAATGGCTGGCATCCTTATTTTCACCCATTTAAGCAAGCCGGATGCCCCACTGTCTCTGCAGCCGATTGCAGTACTCAGCGGCGCACAACCCGACGCACAGTTTATAGTGAATCTGGATAAGTCAGCTTCACTCCTTCAGGTTTCCGCGCTGAACATCACGCTGCCAGAGAATAAAAATCTGCAGCTCTGGCTGATCAGGGGCAGTGCTGCGCCAAAATCTCTGGGATTGATCAATCACCGCGACAGTAACGTTTTCCGGGTTCCCCCTGGCGAGTTAGATAATCAGACGGTACTGGCGGTGAGTCTGGAGCCGGTGGGAGGGTCTACGCTCAGCGGGCCGTCCGGTCCGGTGATTTTCCAGGGCAAAGTCACTCCGCTTTGATATTAAATGGCGCAGGTTCAGGGGCCAGGATTCAGCGGAAAAGGGGGATGGGATGGCTTTTCGAATGGAACGAAGGTGACACTCATTTATGTCGTTCCGGAGTTTTTCCAGATCCTTGCCATACCCTCACTCACCGGGCTGACGCGCGTGAAACCAAATTTTTCGTACAACTCCGGGACATCTGCCATCAACGTGACATAAGCACCATCACAGGCATTTTGATCGAGCCACTTTGTCAGCGTTTCCATTATCATGCGGCCCAGACCTTTTCCCTGATGCGAGGGATCAACAGCGACATCGACAATGTCCATATTCAGCGCGCCGTCGCCCACGATACGCCCCATTCCGATGACGGTTTCCCCCCAGAGGATATGAACACCATAACAGCTGTGAGGAAGTCCCAGCCGCACGGCCCTGGCGGGACGTGGCGTCAGTCCTGAGATAATACGTAAGCGGCAAAAATCCTCTACGGACGGAACAGTTTCAACAAGCTGGTAGTCAGACAAAAGTGTATCCTCTTGTTAGCAATTCATTTTCTGCAAAATGCGGATTTCGACTTTTTTATGGCGGGTGATTTGCAAAGCAGGTCTTAGCTTCCCATGAGGGCACCTTTTCAGGTTCGATCTGTCATCATACTTCGCAGTTCCTCCCTGAGCCAGCGCAGTGACAAATCGTTATCACATCGCTTATGCCAGAGCAGCGAAAGGGAGATTTCAGGAGTCGCCACCGGTACTGGGCTGGAGCATAAACCGTAATGGGTTATCCAGTCATCCGCCAGCCCGGCGGGAACGGTGGCTAACGCGGGTGTGCGCGCCAGCAGCGGAGGCAGAGAAGAAAAATGCGGCGTCACGTAGCGGATCGAGCGTGCCTTTCCTGATGCCGCAAGCTGGTCATCAATGGCGCTCCAGTTCGCCCCGCGATAGGAAACCAGCAGATGATCATGCGCCACATAATCCTCCAGCGTCAGCGGTGCACGCAACGAAAGCTGTTCCGGGTGCCACAACGTACAAAAGTTGTGCGACACAATCTTCTCGCGCTGGAGCGTGGCGGGCGTGCTCGCGCCAACCGAAATGGCAAGATCGATCTCTCCATTCGCGACCAGTTCCGCATCCCGGAAGGGATCGCTGGCCGTGACCTGAAGAGTCACGCCGGGAGCGGTGCGCGTGATGCGCGCATACAGTCCCGGCATCAGCCAGCGTTCAACCCAGTCGCTCATCCCCAGCCGGAAAACATGCGTCGCCTCAGAAGGCGTGAAGGATGCTGGCTGAAACAATACGTTCTGCATCTTCGCCATTAACGGGCCCAGCTCAGCGATCAGCGCTTCAGCACGCGGAGTAGGCTCCATGCCTCTCGCCGTTCGCACAAATAGTGGATCGCTGAACATTACCCGTAACCGGGCGAGTGCATTACTGACCGCAGGCTGACCCAAATGGAGCTTTTCAGCCGCACGCGACACGCTGCCTTCCCGCTTCAGAACTAACAGCACCGTCAGTAAATTCAGGTCAATTCGATGAAAATCATTTTCTCTGATAGTGAGCATCAGTTTAATCAATTTGAATGATACAGGTTGCGTAAGGATACTGCCGACCACGTTGTGATGAAACTTTCTGGAGAGATATTTATGAAAATTTTACTGATGCTGGTGGCTTCACTTATCGCGTTCAGTCCGGTCCATGCTGCCGAACAGACCTCTGCACGGGATCAACAGGCTCCGGGATATTACCGGATGACGTTAGGTAAATTGCGCATTACCGCCGTTTCCGACGGCACAGTGACCGTTCCTCTGAATAAATTACTGACTAACATTTCGCCTGAAAAACTAAACCAGGCAATGGCCAGAGATGCAATGACGCCGCAGGCCGAAACATCAATCAATGCCTTTGTTATCGATGATGGTAAAAAGCGCATTTTAGTCGATACCGGGGCCGGTGATCTTTTTGGACATAATGGCGGACATCTGCTGACCAATCTGGCCGCCGCTGGCTATCCGGCAGAGTCGATCGATGCCGTACTCTTAACCCATATTCATGCCGATCATTCTGGCGGTGTCGCGCGCGCGGGCAAGCCTGCTTTTCCAAAGGCCGAAGTGTTCGTGGATAAACGGGATGTCGATTTCTGGCTTAATCCGGCTAACCTCAGCAGGGTAGAGGCGAGTCAGGCTCATACTTTTGCAGAATCTGAACGGACTCTTCGCCCGGTTATCAATGCTGGCCTGCTTAAAACGTTTATGGCACCAGCCACATTACCGGGGGGAATACATGCAGAGTCAACAGCCGGCCACACGCCGGGCAGCGTACTTTATCGCGTAGAGAGTGAAGGGCAGACCCTGGTGTTGTGGGGAGATATCATCCATGCAAAAGCGGTGCAAATGCCCGATCCTGAAGTGGCCATCCATTTTGATGTCAACCAGAAGCAGGCTATCACTACACGTGAAAGGGTACTGAAACAGGCTGCAGATCAGGGCTACTGGGTGGCGGCGGCGCATATCGCCTTTCCTGGCCTGGGCCATGTTCAGCATGAAGGTAGTGCTTATGGGTGGGTGCCCGCTAATTACACCACGCAGCTCGGGATGTGAGGTTTTTAATTTAGCGGCAGGCGGAACGGCATCATCGCTCTCTTTTAACAGCAGGACGTGAGTTGTTCTGATGTTATGCCGCTAATCAGTCAGGTCGTCGCAGCGATTCAGGCACATTTTTTCTGAAAGCACGATAGTCGATTTTCCATGCATTCAGCTTGTTGTATAACGCCGTTCGTGAGATCCCCAGCAGTTGTGCCGACTGGCGCAAATTCCCCTGTTGTTCACTGACAATCTGTAAAATATGCATGCGCTCCAGATTTTGCAGTGAGGGTTGAATATCTCCGGACGCATCACTGGCTGAGACTTTCTGCAGCGATTCGGGCAAATCGGCTCGGGTAATCTCTAACCCCTCACTCAGATTGACCACACGCTCGATCACATTTTCCAGCTCACGCACGTTTCCCGGCCAATCCCAGGATTGCAGACAGGTCATTGCGTCCGGCGCGACCACTGGCGGAATACGCTTCAGACGGGTGCAGAGTGCCTGAATGAAGATGTTAACCAGTTCCGGAATATCTTCGCGACGATCGCGCAGCGGCGGGATCTCCAGTGAAATCACATTCAGGCGGTAATAGAGATCGCGCCGGAATGCGTTTTTCTCAACGGCTTCAGGCAGATTACAGTGGGTAGCCACAATAATACGCACATTCACTTTAACGGGCTGCGCCGCGCCGATCCGCAGCACTTCGCTCTCCTGCAAAACACGCAACAGGCTGGTTTGCGCTTCGAGCGGCATCTCACCAATTTCATCAAGGAACAGGGTGCCACCGTCAGCCAGTTCAAATTTGCCCGCGGAACCGCCACGACGGGAACCGGTGAAGGCGCCATCGGCATAGCCAAACAGTTCGCTTTGCACCAGATCGCGCGGTATTGCGCCGCAGTTCAGAGCGATAAACGCTTCATGCTGGCGTGGACTGGCATTATGAATGGCCTGAGCAAACAACTCTTTGCCGGTCCCGCTTTCGCCGCTGAGTAACACCGTGCTGTCGGTACGGCTGCTGACGCGGGCCTTATGGATCGCCTGCTGCAGATGCGGCGAATGGCCGCGAATCATTTCAAACGTGTAACTGGCGCTCACACCCATGACTTTTCGCGTAATGGCGCGGATACGCTGATTTTCACGCAGTGACAGCACGCGTCCGCCATCCGGTGCGGGCATTAAAGATATCAGGCAGGAGAGGGGAGCAAGGCCTTCCGGCCTGAACTGCAGCTCAAGGTCATTGCAAAAAGGCATCGTCAGCAGCGATCCGCCCTGTGGCTGCAGCAATACATCAATAGGGGTGTCGTGTGGATCCAGCCCGCTGAAAATCTGGCGCGCATAGCGATTGAGGGTTTTGATGCGCCCCTGTTTATCACAGACAATGACGCCTTCATTCAGCGTCTCCAGAATGGACTGCTGTTCAGCTAGCAGGCGTCTAAGTGTCAATTGCTGCCCGACAGCTTCTGCCGCCGCCTGGACCGTTCCCAGAGTATGGGCATTAAAATTATCCGGCGTGGCGGTCAGGGTCAGTACACCAATCAACTGGCCGCTTTCATCGCGGACCGGTGCCGCCGCGCACTGTCGACGGCGTTTGCGCAGATCAAACTTCCAGTTCTCACCGCTCAGTACGTACACCAGACGCTGTTCAATCAGGCAGCGCGCGGTACAGTTTGTGCCCAGTACCTCTTCTCGCAGAATACTGCCGACGGGTGTCAGGTCGGCACCGCAAAAATGCAGCGTCACGCCCTGCGCGTCGGTAAGGTTAATGTGTCCATCCGGATTATAGGCGAGCAAATTTTCCATAATGCTACGCGCCACAAGAATCAGTTCGGCATTGTTCTCAAGGATCGTCGTCAGCTCACCGGCCGGCGGTGCGGTATAGATAAAGCGGTGTGGATCGATACCGTACTGCTGCGAACGCTGCCATGAATGCAAAATACTCTGTCGCAGCGCGGGTGGCTTTTCACCCTGGGTAAAGCCCTGCCAGCTCTGCCACAACAGCGCGTCCCAGCTGTCAGCATCCTCTCTTCCCGGCAGGCTGAAAATCGCATCGCTCTCATCTTGTAATAACCGTTGCTGATTCACCGGCCGCTCCCTTCAGGTTAAATGTCCATTTTATTGACATGTGAAGTTGACATGTAAACTTTGTTGCCGATTTGTGATCAGATACCGTGCCCATGCTCACATAATTTCCCCGATTTTGGTTGGCATCACCTTTGCAACTGTTGATGCAGTTACATGAATCAAACAATCCAGGGGAAATAAGTTGTTATGCGCAAACATAATTTACGTCTGATTCTGTTTATCTGTGCCATTGCCTCACTCAGTGGCGTAATTCTGGGTTATGACGCTTCAGTGATTTCCGGCGTTATCGATCCGCTGACAGAACATCTGAATTTAACTCCCTGGGAAAGTGGCTGGGCGGTGTCAAATGTCATTCTCGGCTGCATCGCTGGCGCATGGGGCGTTGGCTTCATTTCAGATCGTATCGGCCGCAAATCGACACTGATCGTTACCGCCATACTCTTTGTGCTCTCCGCAGTGGGCGCTGCGCTGGCCAGTTCTCTGACAGATTTTGTTATCTGGCGGCTGACAGGCGGGCTGGCGGTCGGGATGGCCTCTGCGATTACGCCGCTCTATATCGCGGAAGTTTCACCGAAAGACTGGCGCGGACGTATGCTCGGCCTGCAGCAGATGCTGATGGTCGGTGGACAGGTGACGGTTTATATCGTGAATTACCTGATAGCACGCGGTATGCCGCATCAGTGGATTGTCAGTGAAGGCTGGCGCTGGATGCTGGCCTCCGGCGTGGTGCCCTGTGCGCTATTCCTGCTGCTGGTGCCGTTTATGCCTGAGTCGCCACGCTGGCTGGCGCTTAACGGTAAAAAAGAGCGCGCCCTCGACGTGCTGACCCGTCTTTCAAATGCGCAGCACGCCGAGCGACTGTTACAGGAGATCCTGACATCAAATCAGCATGATAACGCCCGGACCAGCCAGCGCGGCATCCTGCGGGACGCGCGGGCACGCTATATCCTGATGATTGGCTGTGCCATTGCCATTTTGCAGCAGATCTCCGGTATCAACATCCTGCTCTATTACGCGCCTTCACTCTTACAAAACATCACCGGCAGTACCCAGTCTTCCCTGTTTCACAGCATTTTCCTTGGCCTTGCGCTGCTGGCTGGCGTGGCCGTGTGCCTGAGTACCATCGATCGTCTGGGCCGGACGCTGCTGCTGCGCTGGGGGGCTCTGGGATGCGCGCTTTCGATGGCCTTCACCGCCTGGGCGTTTATCGCCCATGCTGGCGGCCTGCTGCCGGTGATTGGGCTATTAGCTTTCGTGCTGATATTTGGCCTTTCCTGGAGCCTGGGTGCCTGGCTGCTGATCTCTGAAATCTTTCCTAATCGTATTCGCGCCGTAGCGATGGGTTACGCGTTCGCCTCAATGTACGTCGCAAATTTTATCGTTACCCAAAGCTTCCCGATGATGAACCGCAGCCGGGTGCTGATGGAACACTTTCATGGTGCCTTCCCGCTGATGTTATGTGCGGTGGGATCGCTAATCGCGTTCTGGTTTGTCCGCCGTTTTTTACCGGAAACCCGGGGCGTTTCGCTTGAGCAAATTGAACCGCTGATGCTCTCCAAATCCCGTCGTTTCGCCGCTGATGCGCAACGACCTGAACAACACTCTTCCTCGCCCGCCTGGGCTAAAGCGAAATAATAAGGAGTTTTTATGAACCATCAAACAGTGCGTGTGGGTTTAATTGGCGCAGGCCGTATGGGCAGTTTCCATGCCGAAAATCTGGCCTGGCGCGTGCCTGGCGCCACCCTGGCAGCAGTGGCCGATCCATTCCCTGGCGCGGCGGAAAAGCTCGCCAGCCGGCTTGGGGTCAGCAAAGCGTACAGCGATCTGCATGCGCTGCTGCAGGATGACGAAATCGACGCCATTGCGATTGCGGCGCCGGCCCGGACGCATGCAGAGTGGGTGATCGCTGCGGCGAATGCCGGCAAACATGTCTTTTGTGAAAAGCCAATGGCTGTGACGCTGGAGGAGGCCGATCGCGCTATCGCGGCAGCAAAACAGGCAGGCGTTGTGTTACAGGTAGGCTTTAATCGCCGCTTTGATTCCGGCTTTGCGGCGGCGATTGCGGCGGTGAAAAACGGCGAGAATGGTACGACGCAGCTCAGCCGATCTGTAACCCGTGACCCGGGCCTGAACGATCCCGCCCCGATTCCGCAGTGGACGATTTTCCTTGAAACCCTCATTCACGATTTTGACACCCTGCTGCACTTCAATCACGGCGCGAAGCCGGTTGAAGTCTATGCGCTGGCCGATGCACTGGTGCGGCCAGATTTCAAAGATAAAGGTCTGCTGGATACCTCGGTTGTGACTATTCGCTTCGACAACGGCGCCATCGCTATTGCTGAGGCAAATTTTCAGGCGGTGTATGGCTACGACGTGCGTGGCGAAGTCTTTGGCAGTAAAGGCATGCTTCAGGCGGGCCACATCAATGCCAATCACTGCGTGCGTTACACCGCCAGCGGAATTTCGGTCGACACGTCGCGACTGGATTCAGATCTGCTGCGCGAAGCGTACGTGGCAGAAATGAGTGAGTTTGCCCGCTGTATCCGCAGCGGTGAAACACCCCGCGCCACTGGCGAAGACGCGCGAAACGCGCTGGAAATCGCACTGGCCTGTATCGAATCTGTGCAGCGCAACCTGCCCGTTAAGCTGGGAGCTCGCTGATGACCGGTTATCAACTCTCCGTATGCGCTGAAATGGTATTTCTGGAACTGCCATTTGTTGAGCGCGTAAAACGCATTCACGAACTGGGTTTTGGCGTCGAAATCTGGGGATGGGCCAGCAAGGATATCGATGCACTGGCGGCGACCGGTGCGCGCTTTACCTCTATGACCGGTTATCTCAGCGGTAACCTGACGGATGAGACGGAAATCGAGCAGCTGCTGCAGAGCGCTGAAGCGTCGCTGGCCGTGGCCGCACGTCTCGGCTGTCCGGTGCTGAATCTGCATGGCACCGGGCTTGACGATCGCGGTCTGCCGGTAAAACCCGTGACAACGGTAACGGGCGCAATGTGGCTGAAGGCCGTCGATACGCTGCGGCAGGTTGCGCTTCTCGGCGAACGAGCCGGGCGGGTATTCACCCTCGAAAACCTTAACCTGCCGGTCGATCATCCAGGTACACCTTTTGCCCTGGCGTCTGAGACGCTGGCGCTGGTCGAAGCCGTCAATAGCCCGGCGCTGAAGATGAATCTGGATCTCTACCATGCACAAATTGGCGAAGGCAATCTGATTGAACTGCTGCGGCGCTGCGGTTCCGCCATCGGAGAAATTCAGGTTGCCGATGTACCTGGCCGCCAGCAGCCGGGCACCGGGGAAATCAATTATCGTGCTATCGCCCGGAAGCTGCAGGAGATGGGTTACAGCGGCACAGTGGCCATGGAGGGCTGGGCCAGCGGCGATAGCACCGCGGCTATCCAGCAGTTCCGCGATCACTTTACGTTGTAAGCGTAATGCGTCGGGTATTTGCCTGTTGCCCGACGCAAAATAAAGATAAAGAAAACAATAACAACCTCAACCCTACAGGAACACATTATGAATATCAGAAACCTCCTTCTTTGCCTGTGCGCCCTGCTGTTTAGTGTGAGTAGCAGTGCCAAAACCCCTACCGTTGGCGTCGCGCTGGCTAACTTCGACCTTAACTTTGTCTCAATCCTTCGCAATCAGATGCAACAGGAGCTGAAAGCCAGCCAGCTCAACAGCCAGTTTGTCGATGCCAAAGGCGATGTGGCGCTGCAGGTGCAGCAGGTAGATGACTTTATCAACCAGGGCGTAGACGCCATTATTCTTAATCCGGTCGATACCCAGGGCGTCTTACCGATGATCAATGCGGCAAAAAAGGCCGGTATTCCGCTGGTTTTTGTAAACCGGAAACCGGAAGTGAAGCTACCCGAAAATATGGCGTATGTTGGCTCTGATTCGGCGCTGGGCGGCGAAATGCAGATGGAAGCGCTGGCAAAAAAAATGAACTACAAAGGCAACGTGGCCATTCTTATGGGGGCGCTGTCGAATGAAGAAGCACGTGAGCGCACCCGTGCTGTGGAAGCCGTTATCGGCAAATATAAGAACATGAAAGTGATTGAGAAACAGACAGCGAAATGGCAGCGGAATGAAGCGGTAGATGTGGTTTCAGGCTGGCTGCTGAATCAGCGTCCGATTGACGCCATCGCCGCCAATAACGATGAGATGGCAATCGGTGCCATCATGGCGTTAAGCCAGGCGAAGAATGAAAAAATTCTTGTGGCCGGTATCGACGGAACACCGGACGGTCAGCAGTTCATTAAAAACGGCAAGATGGCGCTGACTATTTTTCAGGATGCCAGAGGGCAGGCCACGGGTGCGGTCCAGGTGACCAAATCGCTGCTGGACAAGAAGAAAGTCGGGACGCTTAACTGGGTGCCTTATAAGCTTATTACGCCTGAGAATTTCCAAAGCTTCTCTGCTGAGAATGCAGGATAATTTCTGGTTCAGAAATGATCTGAACCTCTCCTGTTTTCCACATGAAAGTTAATGACCGCATCTGACACAAAACGGACATGCGCGCGAGTTCAGGACCGCTGTAAGTGAAAATGGATAAGCGCGCATAGCGTGTCAGTTTGCGGTTCTGATCTGTTCTCGCCTTATTCATTTCAGATGCAGTCGCGGTTAGCTCAAAATGTATGTCCGCTCAGATTTGGTCATCTGTGAAAATTTCCCACAACTCTTCTACAGCCCGGGACATCCTCGCTGCGGGTCTGAACAGCCTGATCTCTATGGGTATCCAGAGTGCGCTCTCCTTGTTAGCTGCAACAGCAATCGAGCCAGCATCAACATCCGGCGCAGCCAGTGTTTCCGGCAGCCATGCGATGCCGTCTCCGGCTTTGACCATGGCGAGTAATGTGGCAGCAAGATCGGCTGTGAACGCGAGATCCATTCCGCGCCTGGCCCGGTTTACCTGTGAGGTATTAGACAGGATCCGGCCCAGTCCGGATTCCGCAGAATAGGAGAGGAAAGGAAACCTTTTAGCGCCTGACGCATGAAATATGGGCTCACGCGTTGTCGGATCACATCGTGAATAAGGCTGTAAAATTTCCCGCCCAAGCCGGACGCTGAGATATTTCGACTGATCGAGATGGATGTGCATATGAGGATGGTAATAAGAAAGCAGAAATTGCGCGTCACCTTTCTCTATCATGCGTTCGCAGGCACTTAATGTGTCAGATAACAGACGAAAAGATCCGAAGCGGGCAATTTTTTCGTTGTTCCGCATCAGTGCCGGAAAAAAAGAAAATGACAGTGCGTGCGTGGCGGAAAAAATAACATCCGGTCGGGCTTCTCCTGCGGCCTCGATAGATTCACTCCTCAGGGTATAAAGCGCGCGAATAAGTTCCGGCACCTGCTTGACGAAAACCTCTCCGGCGCGAGTCAGACTGACACCACGACGGTTTCTTTCAAAAATCGGCGTGCCTAGCCACTCTTCAAGCGAGACGATTCTGCGGCTGAATGCAGGCTGTGTCACATATCGCGAAGCGGCCGCACGGGAAAAATTGAGTGATTGCGCCAGCGCAATACAGTCTTCAAGCCACGTTAACTCCAGATGATGCCGATTTTGCATTACAGGCTGCCTCTTTGGCATTAGAAAGGAATCGTTGTACTGCTTAGGATAATAGCAGACAGGGCAATCAGGTCCCTTAACACTGCGCTACCGCCTTATGCCGATTAATGCCGATAAACAGATGGCATGACATAAACGGTTGCGTCAGTATTTTAGTTAAACAGTCTTTGACTGAAAACTGCCGGAGAGATCATGCGCATCCTTGATGTTGTAGAAATGACCAAACCCATTGCTTCCCCTATTCGTAACGCGTACATCGATTTCAGCAAGATGACGACAAGCCTGGTTGCCGTTGTGACTGACGTTGAGGTCGACGGGCGCCGCGTTGTGGGATACGGCTTTAACTCTAACGGACGTTATGGTCAGGGTGGCCTTATCCGGGAACGCTTTCGCGACCGCATCCTGGAAGCCGATCCTGAAAGCCTGCTGAATGCCAAAGGTAACAACCTGGACCCGCATAAAATCTGGGCCGTGATGATGAGCAACGAAAAGCCGGGCGGCCATGGCGAGCGTTCAGTTGCTGTGGGTACGCTGGATATGGCCATCTGGGATGCAACGGCAAAAATCGCCAACAAGCCGCTGTTCCGGCTGCTGGCCGAAATGAAGGGCGTTGAGGCCAATCCACGCGTCTTCGTCTATGCGGCTGGTGGCTACTACTATCCAGGTAAAGACCCTGGCGCACTGCGACAGGAAATGCGCGGCTACCTGAACCGCGGCTATAACGTTGTGAAAATGAAAATAGGTGGTGCCTCTCTGGATGAAGACCGCCGCCGTATTGAGGCCGTACTGGATGAAATCGGCAGCGAAGCGCGCCTCGCCGTTGACGCTAATGGTCGCTTTGATCTGGAAACCGGTATTGCCTACGCGAAAATGCTGCGTGAATATCCGCTCTTTTGGTATGAAGAGGTTGGCGATCCCCTCGATTATTCTCTGCAGGCAGCCCTGTCGGAATTCTATCCAGGCGCAATGGCAACGGGCGAAAATCTCTTTTCTCATCAGGATGCGCGAAACCTGCTGCGGTATGGCGGTATGCGTCCGGATCGTGACTACCTGCAGTTTGACTGCGCGCTCTCTTATGGTCTGGTTGAGTATCTGCGCACACTGGATGTGCTTAAGCAGTATGGCTGGTCACCGTCACGCTGCATTCCTCATGGCGGCCATCAGATGTCCGTGAATATCGCCGCCGGCCTCGGTCTGGGCGGTAACGAAAGCTACCCCGATCTGTTTCAGCCTTACGGCGGTTTCCCGGACTCAGTAAACGTTGAGGATGGCCATATTATTATGCCGGAACTGCCGGGTATCGGTTTCGAAGGTAAAGCTGACCTCATTAAAGAAATGCGTGCGCTGGCTGAATAGGTTCCCGCTAACATAACAGCATATTTAATCTGACAGCGCCCCTCCATTAAAATGAGGGGTGTTGCCGGGAAAAATATAGCTTTTAAGTTTTCTGACGCAGAGAGATAAAATTTATTTTTTCCTGAAAGGTGAGGGCGTTCATAAATTGAAAACGGGAGCATCATTGATATGCCCGGTTTTAACAGCATGATCTGAGATAACGCATAATCCTGGCTGCCGGGAATGCCTGTCATTAGTCAAACCACCCACTTTCAGATATGTTGTTAAGATTAAAAAATCTGATTAATATCAGATATTTATATGAAATACAAGTCACAAATAATCCAGGGTTTTTCAGATAACCTGGATTATTCATCTGATTCATTTTATCTCCGGCTGCTTATTTCCCATTGCGGCCTTCGGCTAGTAAAAAGACAATTTTGACTGACATCTGAAAGGACCTGAATCAGCATTTCCTCCCCCTACATCAGCGTCAAATGAGGAAGTTATCATGAGTGAGAGAACGCTTAACGGTAAAGCGCTTATCGGAAAAAAACGCTGGACAATAATATTACCTGCCGTATTCATCATGTATACCCTTTCATTTTTTGATCGGGTGAATATAGGTATGGCGTTGCCACATATTACATCTGAAATGGGCCTCAGCCCTGTTGAGGCCGGGTGGCTTGGCGGGGCATTTGCCTGGGGTTACGTCGCCACGCAATTTACCGCTGGATGGCTGGCTCTCCGCTTTGGATCACGGAAAATAATAGGCATCAGCCTGTTTCTGTTTGGGGCATGCGCAATGCTTACCGGCCTGACGCGTAACTTCGGTGAACTGGTTGCGATCCGTTTCTTTCTGGGCCTCGCTGAAGGTCCCATTCAGGCCGCCACGGCAATGTTTCTGGCCCAGTGGTTTATGAAGCCTGAACGGGGGCGCGCATTTGGTATCTGGAATCTTAGCCTGGGTGCGGGCGCGTTTCTGGCCGGTCCGATATCTGGCTGGATCCTTGCACATCATAACTGGCGCATGATGATGGTGATTGAAGGTGTACCGGCCTGGCTGTTCTGCATCATCTGGTTTTATCTGGTACCTAAAAGCATTCAGGCCGCTAGCTGGCTGAGCGCCAGAGATCGGGATTATATCCAGAAAGACCTGGCCGCTGAGCAATCAAACTACATGAATGAGAAATCCGATCCGTGGTGGACCATTCTCAAAATACCTGCACTGTGGCTGATGCTGATCGGCTACTCCCTGCATAGCATGCTGGCTTATGGCTTTACGCTCTGGTTGCCGACAGCACTCAAAGGATATGGAACGCTCAGTGAATTTATGGTCGGTCTCATCAGCGGGATGCCTTTCCTGATGACGATGCTGGGCATCTGGTACATCACCCGGCGTTCAGATAAGTACAACCAGGAGCGACGACTGCATGCCGCTATTCCCACTGTACTCTGTGGTGTGGCTTTGCTGGCTGCCGCTTTTGTGCCGCTATCATATTACTGGGCTCAGATAGGATTGTTCATGTTTGTCGGCCTGACAATGAAGATGCTGGTGCCACTGGTTTACGTCAGGCTGACTGAAATCCTCCCGACAAAGAAAGCGGTCCCTGCGGTGGCTTTTGTCGGCGCATGTAGCAACTTCATTGGGCAGTTTGGCGGACCACTTGTTGCCGGATACCTGAAGCATCTGGGAGGCGGCACTGATATGACGCTCGCATGGAGTGTTCTTGGGTTGTTCTCAATTCTGGGTGGCTTGCTATTTGCCCTTGCCGTGGGCCGTGAGGAATGTATTCGGGACTTCAGGAAGGCCTTTTCTGTTTCTTCAAACAGGACAATATCAACACGTCAATAATAAAGCGGAATCTCTACACGGGCATCGGACGCCCGATCAGGCAGGATGCGCAGATCAGAATCAATCACTCAATTGGCACCTGTGAAATTACCATGCTCATTCCTTAAGGCGTATCCCTCTTAATATCTGACAATTAAAGCCCCGTACTGCAAGGGCTTGATAATCTCTTACAATCCCACCATCGTTATATGTTTCTTTGTTGTCAGCGCTTTATACAACGCTTGTGCCAGACTGCCTGGTTCTACGCCTGAATGAGCGCCGTCCGAATCGGTCCAGAACGATTTGATGCGCAGTATGGTGTTGATACTCGTTACGCGCTCCATTTCCAGCACGGCCAGCACAGGATGGCGCATTTCGCCACGTTCCTCTTTCGCGTTCGCCTCGATCACCGCAGCGCGGGATGCCTGACTGTCAAAGATTATGTGACAGCGTACGCCGTTCAGATTGAGTATGCCGATAACTTCATAAAGGCATTGAACAGCCTCTGCACTGTAGGATGCGGGCCCAACAAACATAACAGATCCCTCTGAAGCGAAACTTAGTGAGTAGCCAGCATAGGCGAACTGTAATCAGAGGTGAAGTTACTGTTTTTCAATGAGAAATGTAGAGTTCTAAGGTTACGATAACGCGCGTTATTTTTACTCTGGTTTACACTGGTACTATCAATAAGCGAGGCGTAACAAAGTCATTGCGGTGGGGCGCGTATTTGGCTTATAAAAAAGCCCGTACGTGACAGGCTAATCGTTCCAGTGAGGAATGTATTTATCTGTACACGCAACGCGTTAGCTGTTTGTTTCAGCCACTTAACAGGATGAACATCAGGTTAAGTTTAAGATTTTTCGCGGTATTCACTCACTATTCTTTTACTCTGATCGTCCCCTTTTACCGGAAGCCATCAGTATGTAACCCGTTACCAGGCCAAATACTTTTGTTATCACTATTGCAGCACGACTAACAAGGGTGATCGTCGGTGTGACTGTCAGTCTGCTACTAATTTGATTGCCGCTGGTGTGAAAGTCTAACGGCAGTGCACAGCCGGTAAAGACAACAGGCTGAGCTGGTTAAAGCCGTGACACTGAAAACTGAGTATGCTCATCAAAAAAGCCAGATAAAACAGTGTAATAGCAGGATAATTTGCAGAAAAAAGTCAGCCGTCGGCGGGAGGGCGGCACGGGATAGATTAAGCTCATGGGACTGTCATGATAAATGAGTAAACACCTAATAAACATCTAATAATTTACTGGCATAGTGAGGCCCAAATATAGTGACGGGAGTTTATCGATGTTGAATAAATACAAAGGTTCGCAAATCCTTTTTCACTGGCTGACGGTTTTGCTGATTATCGTGGCCTACGCCACGATTGAGCTGCGCTGGATGGCAGAGAAGGGAACCTGGCAGCGAAATGTGGTGATGATTACTCACTTTTCCGCAGGCTTCTGCGTGATGATCCTGATAATGGCCCGTCTTTTTCTGCGCACCCGATCAAAAACTCCAGCGATCACGCCACCTGTAGCGCGATGGCAGACCGGTATATCGCATCTGGTGCACACGCTGCTTTATGCGCTCTTTGTTGTTTTACCGGTTCTCGGGCTGAGTTCGCGTTACCTGCGCGGCAAAGAGTGGGCTTTGTTTGGGATAAACATGCCTGTCACGACGTATCCGGACCCCGCCACTGCCAGTATGCTGATTGACTGGCACGAAACCCTGGCTCCGTTGGGATACTGGTTAATTGGTCTGCATGCGCTGGCGGCTTTAGTCCATCACTATTTCCTAAAAGATGACACGCTGCGCAGGATGATGCCGTAACCGCGTGTTTTAAAAAGCAGAGCGTGATGAACGTTCACGGTCCGGCACCCGGATGAACAGGAATTTTGAGGAAAATTATGCTCTGGTTAATATCGAAATATGCCATCACGGCTTTAATGGTCGTACTGATATCCGAAGCAGCTAAGCGCAGCGATCGACTGGGCGGCTTGCTTGCCGCCTTACCCCTGGTCACTTTGCTGGTGCTGGTCTGGATGAAGCTGGAAGGGCAGACACAGGAAAAAATCAGTGCTCATGCCTGGTACACCTTCTGGTATGTAGTACCGACACTGCCCATGTTTGTTCTTTTTCCCTTTATCTACCAGCGAACCGGCTTCTGGCTGACGCTACTGATCTCCTGCGCTATTACTGTTGTACTCTTCGCTCTCTGGGCGCTGCTTCTTAAACGCTTTGGTATCCTGCTTATGTAGTTCTGTCTGCGGGTATTATGAAAAAGCATATGATTCAGCATAAGCTCTTTTACACATTTCATCGTTTCGGAATCGATCCAATGCGTGTAGTTAAAAGTGTAAGAATTGATTCTTTGTTCATGATTTTTACCTGTTTTTAGCTACAGTAGAAATCACTCCGATTCAACTCCAATGGTTTTACGATGCCGACATCTTTAACCTCCACACTTTATGCGCGCTTGCGTCTGCTGCTCTCTATTACAGCCGGACTCATCTGCTATTTTTTGCTCTCAGCGCATCCTGGACAGATGCAGCGTTTATTGATTAGCTGGAACGTCTGGGCCTGGCTCTATCTCTCTATTCTCTGGTTTCGCATGCTGCGTACCGATGCGGCGGGGATCAAGCGGATTGCTCAGCAACAGGATCAGAGTGCCGCTCTGGTACTCGGTATTGTGATCGTCGCCTGTATGGTCAGTATTGTCGCCATTCTGAGTGAACTTCCCACCCTTAAAGGGCTATCAGATACGCCACGATTGCTGCATCTGCTGCTCACTGCAATGACGTTGATTGCCTCATGGGCCATGCTGCCCAGCGCGTTTGCGATGCATTATGCCCATCAGCACTACCTTTACCGTAATAACGAGGTGAGTCCGCTGATCTTCCCTGATAAAACGCCGAATCCTGGCTACTGGGATTTCCTCTACTTCTCCTTCACCATCGCGGTTGCATCGCAAACGGCGGATGTCGCCACCGGCACCACAGAGATGCGTAAACTGGCACTGCTGCAGTCAGTGATCTCTTTCATTTTTAATCTGGCTATTCTTGGATTATCGGTGAATGTCGGCGCTGGATTGCTTAACTAAGCTGTTTTATGAATCGACAGACGGGCATCGTTTACCTTTCTTTCCCATCTGAAACAATCTGGTCACTTATCGTGATTATAACAATGTGTAATAAGGTGTTATCAGCCTCTTCAACAGACACTTGTTGCCGTATAAGTTCCTAAGTGTCTTACGCTTGTTGTCCCCATAATCCGATAAGGAGAAAGAGAGTGAAAGCAACCGCAATGGCCGCTACCAGTCTGTTAATGCTGATGAGCAGTGTGCACGCTGAAGGTCTGACGACGTCGGCAGAGGGTAAAAACCTTACCGTCAGCTTCGGCCAGCCCACCATCAAACAGGTACTGCACTACCGAAAAATGTATGACAAAAAGCCGTTTCCGGATGCTGAGATTTATTATTACGACAACGGCACCTATAAGATCATTTCTCAGGGCGAAAACCATTACGGCGTTTATGTTTTACAGGGCAATTTTGATGATGAAACCTTTACTGTGCGTTTTATCTCTCTGCCTTCTGCTGACTGGGGCAATAAAACGGCCTTTCACCAGTTAACCTTTATCAGAAGCGAAAAGCAGAATGTCTTTATTCAGAACGCCATTGTAGACACCGGCGAGGCCATCGCGCAGCAGAACGGCACCTATACTCAGGAAAAAAACACCGTAACCAACCCGATTTCCACCCACTGGAAAAACAGATAATTATCGGGTAGTTGCGGGGCTGCCAGCCTCGGTTAACCACCGCGCTTTTCGCGCAGGGTTGGCTGGCGGCCATCTCAATCCCGTCATTTTAGACTCTGAAGATGAATTGCCGCACTGAAATGCCTTATCTTATGTCTCAGCGTCTGGTGCGATTAACCCGCCATTTCAGCTGTGTGAACTGACTTCGAATCACACGCCGGGCACCCGGTTCGTGAAAAGCAGTGCCGGCTTCTGCCTGATACAAAAACCAACCCCTCTTTTATAAGGTCCTGAGGCGTATATATGGAGAGAGTTTTACCCCTGCTGGATGTGCAGGATGTCACTTTTTCAGTTGGGGGTCGTCTGCTACTGCAACCGGTATCTTTGCAGTTGCATCAGGGCGATTGCGTGTTACTGACCGGCCCATCTGGCAGCGGAAAAAGCACGCTTCTGAAAATCCTTGCTTCACTCATCACTCCAGGTTCCGGGCAACTCTTCTTCAGGAACCGTGATATCACCACGCTGAAAGCAGAGGAGTATCGCCAGCAGGTTTCGTACTGCTTTCAGACGCCGCAGCTATTTGGTCAGACGGTATACGACAATCTTGCGTTGCCCTGGCAGGTTCGACGCCAGAAACCCCAGCGTGAAAAACTTGTTGCTCATCTGGAAAGCGTAAATCTCTCTCCGGATATGCTGAATAAACCTGTTGAACAACTTTCAGGTGGGGAAAAGCAGCGTGTCGGACTGCTTCGTAATCTGCAGTTTATGCCTGATATATTGTTACTGGATGAAGTCACCAGCGCGCTTGATGAAGAGAACAGGCTGGCCGTACTTTCATTGATTAGCCGGATCTCAGCTGAAGAAAAGGTAGCCGTGGTGCGGATCAGCCATGATGTTAACGATATTCAGCAGGCTGAGCATGTGCTTCGTCTTAAACCGCCAGAAAAGGAGAGTGAGCGTGAATCAGCATAATATCAGTGACACCTCGCTGTTGCTGTCACTGACGCTGGTCGTTATAGCGCTGCTTATCAGCCAGAAAGAAAAACTCGGCATGAGCAAAGATATTCTCTGGAGTGTGTCCAGGGCGATTATTCAGCTGATCATTGTCGGCTTTGTGCTGAAATCCATTTTCGACATCAACAACAGCTGGCTGACGGTGTTGATGGTGCTGTTTATCTGCGTGAATGCCGCGATAAACGCCCATAAACGCGGCCGGAATATTGATAACGCCTTTACAATATCGTTTGTCGCTATTTTTAGTGGCACCGTTATCACGCTTGCGATTCTGGTGCTGAGCGGGGCGATAGCGTTTGTTCCGATGCAGGTCATTCCCATCTCGGGCATGATCGCCGGTAATGCCATGGTTGCGGTAGGGATCTGTTACAGCAACCTGAACCAGCGCTTCAGCGATAACCATCAGAAAATTATGGAGATGCTGAGCCTTGGCGCATCGGTAAAACTGGCATCGGGCCGCATCATAGCTGACAGCATTCGTACAGCCATGATCCCGACTGTGGATGCGGCCAAAACGGTCGGACTGGTCAGCCTGCCGGGAATGATGTCAGGCCTGATTTTCGCCGGAATAGATCCACTCAAGGCGATTAAGTATCAGATTATGGTGACGTTTATGCTGATTGGGACCGCCAGCCTGTCAACGATCATCGCGGTCTATTTATCCTATCGACGTTTTTATAATGCCAGGGCACAGTTAAAAATATCGGATAGATCGATGGATCAGTGAAACTGATTTTCGGATCTGAGCGTTATAGCTTGTGAGTTTAAAAGGGCTGCTCTCAGTGAATAGCAGCCTGTTAATTTGTATTCCTGCTATCCATTCTGGCTGCTTTACAGAAAGCTTCCGTTTGGGCTATTAAAAAAGCACTCTCTGGTTCGCTAAAGCAGGGGCAGGCTTGTAGTGCGGGAGCATTCGTCAGAATAGACGAGGAACAGCTTCTTATTCCTGGAATTGCATTATAATGCACTGCGTTAAGCTATCCTCCTCACTTCTGGAGGAAATCATGAATAACAGCAATATCGTCGTTTCTATGGTTATAGCCATTAGCATTTTTTGGGTTGGCGCGTGTGAAGCTAAAACATCGAAGCAATCCGATGATCAAATCCGTCAGCTCATTATCGAAGATTCAATCGCCTCCTATCCAGGTGTCTGCGCATGCCCTTTTAACGCTGCGCGTAATGGCAGTAGCTGTGGCAGGCGAAGCGCATGGAGCAAGCAGGGCGGATATTCTCCTGTCTGTTATAAAAAAGAAGTCTCAAAGGAAATGGTTGATGACTGGCGTAATAGTCATGACGCTTAAAAAATATAGCACCAGAATCTTATAGTCGGGAAGAGCGGGATGGGCAGCTAAGTAAATTGCCTTAATAACCACGCGTAGCTTAAGTCTGTTGCTATTAATGGCGTTGATAAATCATTATGAAACGCGTGCTACCCGCTATTACAGTTCCTTATACAGGCATTAACTTTCAAATAAATCACTATTTATACAACCGGCTGCTCTTAATTCGCCGTACTTTTGCGTTGCAACAGAGTCAGGAAGGTTATCATTCAGCGATTACCGGACACAGGCAATGCCCGGTAATCAGCTCATTTACATCGACACTACAGCCTCAGCTTATTTCTGTGCCTGCTGGGCTTTCTCAGCCTCTTTCTGTTTTTTCTTCGCCATATGATGACCGACTGCACAGCCCGCTGCGGCGCCGGCCACACCATGATGAGCAACATGACCTGCTACGCCGCCTACTGCGGCTCCCTTCAGACAACCTTCGGCGTTAGCCTGTAAATTCACGGACAAAAACAGGCCGGTCGCAATAACGATCACTGATAATTTTTTCATCACTCAATATCCTGGTAGTCAGAGTTGCACGTTGAACCCTACAGAGCATAGCCATATTCCATGTGATTCTGCTGGCCAGGATACATGAATCACGACGTTAGTTACCTGTCGTTACGCTTTTCAGGCAATAAGCAGGCAATCATGAGAAGGTCTGGAATAGCGAAGCGACTTACATTTTCCTGCGGCGCCAGCAGCATCTGCCCTAACCGCAGCACATCAACCTCAGGTGAAACTTTGCAGACCCCCTGATAGTGCGGGGGTAGCATCTTTCCTGCCGGGCAGGAACTTCACTCACTCTAATTAAACGGACAGTAAATAGCCGCGCGAATTAATCCTATAAATCGTTTTTGTTTAGCTTGCGAACATAATTTACATGCAGGTTTAAATGATTACACGTAAATAACTTATCGGTAATCCTCATTTATGAAGAACACATTAAGTTCAGGAAGAATTTTTAAATAAAAATTGACTGGAAATGAGTGACTTTGTTCAGATCAGGCGGTAATCTCAGTGGCGAGAAAGGATATTTAATGCTTGTGTCAGGTGTTGGAATTATAAACAAAAGATAAATGAAAAAAGTTTAAAGTGGTTTCTGTACGGTTGTTTAGTATGGCGATAGTTAGTTGCTTTATACTTGACGGGTTTTCATTTTTAAAAATTGATAGGACAGGAGCACGGATTAAAGAATAAAGCCTTAATTTCTCTTCTTATCCGCCGGAAATAATTTAACCCTGATAGTTAAATTACCGTTTTGATTTCTTTCCTGTTTGGGAAAGCATTGGTTAATGTTTCCCTTTAATCAACCAGAGTGAATGGCACTATCATGAAAACTATCCTTATTACCGGTTCAACAGGTTTTTTAGGCGGAGCTGTCGTAGCAAATTTATTACAGAACAGGGTTAAGGATCGACTGCTGCTCCTGGTCAGAGGCGAAACCGTTGAGGAAGGGTTAAACAGGCTTAAAGCAAACCTGAAAAACTTTGGCTTAAGTGAGCCCGCAATCAACACGATAGCAGCCGAGAATATTATTCTGGGTGACCTGGCGTTAACCGAAGATTTTATTAATGACTCACGGCTTAACGGCGTTACCCACGTTATTAACTGTGCTGCTGTCGCCTCTTTTGGTAACAATCCCTCGATCTGGAAAGTGAACGTTGAGGGCACATTTCAGTTCGCTGAACGGATGAGCCGTGTAGAAGGATTGAAGAAATTTATTCATGTTGGTACTGCAATGTCATGTGCCCCGGAACCCGGCTCGCTGGTCATTGAGGGCGGACTGGACTCCTGCAGAGAGCAGCATATCGTCGAGTATACCTGGAGTAAGGCCTCGATTGAAAAGCTGATGACTGAAAAGCTGCCGTGTTTGCCATTGGTCATTGCCCGGCCGTCGATCGTAATCGGCCACTCCGATCAGGGTTGTCTGCCATCTGCCAGTATTTTCTGGGTATTCCGTATGGTGCTGGCATTAGGGAAATTCACCTGCGACCTGGACGATCGTATTGACGTCATTCCGGTTGATTATTGCGCCGATGCGCTGGTGCTGCTGCTTGACGCAGAACACGTCATCAATGAAGTGATTCACATTTCTGCCGGAACACAGAGCAGTGTGACGTTCGCAGAAATTGATGAGGCGATGGCCAAAGCATCAGGGAGCAGGGCACTGGGTGTTGATTATCAGAAGGTTTCCTATAAACAGCTTTCTGACAGCAGAAGAACATTTAAGGACCTGTTTGGCCCCTGCAACGAACGGATCATGCTGCGCGCAATGAACCTCTACGGCCATTTCTCAAATCTGAATGTGGTGTTTGATAATTCTAAACTGCTGCAGCTTGGTATGAATAAGCCTTCCAGGTTCACCGATTATCTGGACCGCTGCGTGCTGACGACGCGTGACTCAACGATTGCCGAACTGATGCAGGTCGATTTTAAATAGGCAGCTATCGGAATAAGCAATAAAAAGTGAGGCATAAGTGGGGTCAGGGATCGATTTAAATCGCCCTGTTCATGATGAGCAGGGCGTCCCTGAAATATCACAGTTTTTGAATAACGATAACGCGTGCAGGGCTGACCACCAGCCAGACTGCAACACAAATCAGCCCGGCACCGATGGCAAACCCCTGATTCAGCCTCTCTTTCAACACTCGCTCCCACCCGCTCCATAAAATGCCAAACGGCGGGAGCAGAAAGGGCACGATCCTTGATTCAACGGCCCGATACTGGTAATCAGGCGGAAACAGAAAATATATACCAGCGAGCTGCAGATGAATCCCCGCGACAGAATACACACCCATGCCTGAGTATGCATCCCGCTGGTTTCAAAGCGCTTCCCCAGAGGAAGCGTGTTAACCGGATTAAAATGTCATGGTCAGACCCGCATAATATGCGCGTCCCGGCTCGTTATAAGTCGATGCGCCATCCGCTTCGCGATATAGCTGCTTATCCAGCAGATTATTAATCCCGGCATTGGCACGCAGATTTTTGGTGATGTTATAATTGAAATTGACCCCAAATACCGAATAAGCGCCAACTTCGCGATTCGACATTGAATTGTTTTCAGTGCGGGACTCTGCATGCTGGCGCGGTTTCTGTCGGCCATACATTGTCCAGTTCAGATTAGTGGAGAAATCCTGCGTCACCTGCCAGTCCAGCATCGTATTGATGGTGTATTCAGGAATGATTGACAGCGGATTACCGGTCTTTTTATCCTTCGACTCGATCATGTAAGTCGCGTTAGTCCGCCACTCCAGCTCGTCACTGACCAGCGGAATAGTGACATTGCCCTCCAGACCTTCGACCACCGCTTTGCCGCCGTTACTCCATTGCAGGATATTGTTGCCATTAGAGGCATAACCCAGCACCTCCGTCCCGGAGACAATTTTGTTTTTATAGTCATTGCGGAACCAGGTGATACCCGCGATATAACCATCCTGACTGAACTCGATACCCAGCTCTTTATTTACGCTGACTTCAGGATCAAGGTTTTCATTGCCCAGCAGATAGCAACTGCCACGGGTAACGTTGATCGGACAGCCATTTCCCCGCGTTGCCAGCAAATAGCCTTCGCTGGACTGATAAAGGTTAGGTGCTTTAAATGCACGGGCGATACCGGCTTTCAGGGTAAAACTATCTCCCAGCGCCTGAGAAATATTGAGCGACGGACTCCAGTTCGCACCAAAGGTGTCGTGATAATCAAAGCGCAGACCGGGGATCACTTCAGTGCTCTCGGTCGCAGCAATATTATCTTCAAAATAAAGAGAACTCAGTGTCGCGCTGTTTTTACTGTTGCGGCTGCCCGCATCACCACTGACACCGTCAATGGACACGCCAGGCGCACTGGTGCCGTTCATTGAATTTGGATCGTTCAGCTCATCACGGTTCCACTCGGCTCCCAGCGTAACGGTCTGTTCACGCAGCAGTTCCAGCGGGAAGCTGACTTCGCCTCCGGCCCGGTAACTTTCAAAGCGACTGGTTGAGAACGTGTTGCTGTTGATCCGGCCTTCACCTGCGCCCGCCGTGCCTTCGTTCAGGCGGGTGTTATTGGTTTTTTCATAGTTAAAGGTGAGTTTAGATTGTCCCCAGTCCCAGATGCCATTATGAGCAAGGCCCCAGGTCTGACGATACAGACGGTTGGTTTCCGAACCATCAAGAGATTCGATCAGGGCATTGCCGGCACCGTTGCTGTACTGGGTATCACCGGCGTAAATGTTGCCCTGACGACTGTATCCATAGCTGAAATCCAGCACCTGTAATGGCGTGATCTTCCACGAAAGCACGCTGTTGATGTCTTTATTGCGGACGCCTTCGCGACCGGCTGCGCCGGAGCCATTGTGGGACTGGTTAATGTCGAAAGCATCGCTGTCGGTTTTGTTGATATTGCCATAGAGCCGCATGGTCAGGGCATCACCGGCCAGCGGACCACTCAGGTTAAAGTTAGCGCGGCGGGTGGCGCCTTCTTTATCATCTTCCGGCTGGTTAGTGTAGAGCGACAGCGATCCACTCCAGTCATTTGTCGGGCGTTTGGTAATGATATTAACCACCCCACCGGCCGCGCCGGAACCGTAACGGGCTGCCGCCGGTCCACGAATAACTTCAATTCGTTCAACCATTTCTGGTGGTACCCAGTTTGAGTCACCGCGGGAATCGCGCTCGCCGCGCCAGCTATAACGCACGGAATTGCGCGAGGTAGTCGGCACACCATCGATCAGAATCAGCGTATTTTCCGGACCCATGCCGCGAATATCGATCTGACGATTGTTGCCGCGTACGCCGTTGGCGCTGTTGCCGGTAAGGTTAACGCCGGGCATTTTACGGATAATGTCGGACAGGTCGTTGACCGGCGGGTTTTTCTCAATGTCCTGCGACGTGATCACCGAAACGCCAGGCTGCTGTTTCAGCTCCTGTTCTGCTGTGACCAGCATCGTCTCATTATCCCCCAGCTTTTCCGTCTCTTCCTGATTAGCGCCGTTTGCAGAGGTACTCAACAAACCGGCAAGCATTAGCGCAACAGGGCGCTTATGGACACGCATGGTTACATTCACTTAGAAAATCTCCCTGAAGTATTAAGGCATGTAAGCAAATGCGTATGATAATGATAATAGTTATCATTGTATATCTCGGTAAGCCACCTTTACACTCCATAACAATGGGCTATTTAATCACCACTCAGGTGAGCAGGAGAGGCTGTAGGGGACGGTAATAACTTGTTAGCCATGAGCCTGGAAACTTCATCAGATTTCATCAGAACGCGTCTTTATGACTCCAGACTTATTAGGTCTGGAGTCATAGTCAGACAATGGATAGAATGACCCGCTCTGCAGTGACTAACAGGTATAAATGTGACCCCGGATTTGACACAGATCCCTGCGCGTTCAGCCCACGTAGGCCGCCATGTACTGATCTGGCTGGAGCAGGTTAAAAAGGCTTCACTCAGCGAGCTGGATAATTTTGGCGATGAAGGCACAGTCGAGCAGGTGATGAAGGTCTGGGTAAAACTCTCGCTGCTGATCAGCCGGCGACGCCCGGAGATCGCTATCTCATCACTGCTGAAACATGTCCTGCCGAACATCGGTTCGCAGCCACTCAAAACGCTGAACCGTTTACGCCTTAACCGGCTCTACAACATTCTGATCGCCGACGGTAAAAAAGAGGAGGCGCGGCGGGTTTTCGCACTGACCAAACAGTTCCTCGCCTGGGCAGAGATGCAGGGCTATCTCGATCATTCACCCATTGCTTCAATGAAAAAGCGTGATGTTGCGGGTCGCGCTACGCCGCCACGCAGTCGGCAACTTACCGATGCGGAAATCTGGGTTTTCTGGCACGGGCTGGATAACTGGGCATTATCGGAACAGGCGCGCTGGGCGCTGCGTTTATGTCTGGTCAGCGCCCGACGGCCGGATGAGATTGTGCAGGCGCAGAAAGCGGAGTTCGATCTGCAACTAGGATTGTGGAAGCAGGGCACGCGCAATAAATCACAGCGGGAACATGTGCTGCCGATTTCGCCGCTGATGCGGCAGTGCATTAAAGCGTTACTGCGCGTCGCCGATCCCGATTCAGCCTGGCTGGTGCCCGCGCCACGCGATCCCCAACAGCCGCTGTCAAAAGGCGCGCTGAATCAGGCACTGCGGCGGATGATCCGCGCCCCGCGCGGGCTGGGGCTGGAGCCATTTACACCGCGCGACCTGCGCCGAACCGCGCGATCCAAACTTTCTGCGCTCGACACGCCGAATGACGTCGCCCGCAAAATCATGAACCATGCGCTGGAAGGCATCGACCGGGTCTATGACACCCATGACTATCTGAGCCAGATGCGCAGCGCAATGAACACCTTCTCAGATGCAGTTGAGCAGATTATTGAATGCGAAAGTTATCATCTGCTACGACATCGCTATGATGGCGAGACTCTTTATCTGGACGATCTCTCTATCATGGCGATGTCACGCTAAATAGCGGTCAGAAGTGGTAGCGCAGCCAGGCAAAATAGACGTTGCCGTTGTTATAGGTGCCGGGAACATAGGTCATCTGGAAATCGAGAGCGCCATAGCCGATAGAGGCCAGCGGCAGCAGAGCTGGCACCGGAATATAGTTCCAGTTATGCCGGGCAGTGACGCCCGCCGTGTAGCCCGCGCCCCAGTGAAATTTCTGGTCGGCCAGCGGACGCCATGTCGCCACCCAGCCATAGCCACCAAAGGGTTCCCATTTATTATAGGAGTCCTTAAACGCCATCAGGTAGATGCCATTCCAGTTCCCTTTTTCATCGTAGCGGGAGATACCTCCACCTGCGCCCCAGGGTCTTTCATTATATTTATCGATGTGTTCCCGATCGTAAGTGGCACGATTGTGCCAGGTAATCGCGGGCAGATAAAAGTCAATACCTTCCGGCTGCTGCCATGTCGTGGCAACTTTATCACTGAAGCTTTCCCAGCCTGCAGTGACACTCTGGCCAAGCGTGGCGGAGTTGACTGAAAAAACAGTGAAAACGGTAGTCGTCACTATCAGCGCTTTAAGCGTTAACGTTTTGCACATGTGCGAGTTCCTGCAATATCTGGTGTTAAATAAGGTAATAAAAGATTTAAGGCGGATATTGTCGCATCAGGAGTAACAACTACAGTTCAATGAACGGCCATTGCAGGATTTTATATTTATCAAAAGTGATGCAGCAGCCCTGTTTCTCTGATAAATCAGCAGGCGCGCCGACCCAATAAATCTCTCCCTGCCTTTATCACCTTCAATCAGCCTTTCGCGCTCAGACAATTTCCTGAAAAAATTCGTATTGTTTGCTAACAAAATCTTGCAATGATAATCGCAATGCGTATATTTCTCATTTGTTTTAGAAGTTCATCACACCCGCGCGCAGGCGCTCAGGGAAAGGTTTCTGGTTCCTCAAACCATAAGCAGGGCAGCGATGTCCGCAGGAAGCACGGTCGTGACAGTGGCAGCATAAAAACATAAAGATAATTGAGGAATTAATGAACGCTTTCGATCTTCAACACCCCGGGCCGACAGGCATCTCTGCTCTGCGACGTCCATTCCGCTTCTCCTTGCTGGCTGTCATTGTCGCCTCGTCGCTGGCGGACAACGCTGCCCATGCCGCAGAGACCGGCGCCCCCGCTGCCCGCGATAACCAGACTATGACGGTCAGCGCGTCAGCCGATAATGCCGTAGCCGCTTCGCCCGCCACCGATTACAGCGTGCCGGTTACCCGTGCGGGCACTAAAATGCTGGGCACCGTGCGTGACGTCCCGCAGTCAGTCAGCATTGTCAGTAAGCAGCGTATGGCCGATCAGCAACTCCAGTCTCTGAATGATGTGCTGGCAAATACCACCGGTATTCGCGGTATCAGTGGTGATATGGATCGCACCAACTACTATGCGCGCGGCTTTATGATCGACAACTACATGGTCGATGGTATTCCTACAGCCTTTGCCGCTCGCTGGAATCTGGGTGATGCGCAGACCGATATGGCGCTTTATGAGCGCGTTGAAGTGGTGCGCGGAGCGACCGGTCTGTTAACCGGGCCGGGTAATCCCTCAGCCGCCATCAATATGGTGCGCAAACACGCCGACAGCAAAGAATTCGGCGGCACCGTCTCCGCCAGCTACGGCAGCTGGAATAAGCAGCGTTACGTGGCCGATCTCTCGGCTCCGCTCAGTGACTCCGGGAATGTCCGAGGCCGGCTGATCGCTGGCTGGCAGGATAACAACAGCTTCATTGAGCGCTACGGCGCCAAAAAACAGTTCATCTATGGCGTGGTTGATGCTGATCTGACCGATTCTGCTACGCTTTCGGTCGGCTATGAGTTCAGCCAGGTCAATACGGACTCCACCATGTGGGGTGGCGCTCCGCGCTGGTACACCGACGGCACGCAGATTCATACCCGACGCGGCTACAATACCGCGCCTGACTGGGCCTACAACGATAAAGAGAACCGCAAAGTCTTTGTAAACCTGAAGCAGGACTTCGACAACGGCTGGAACATCACGCTGAACGGCGCGCACAACGAGATGCGTCTGGACAGTAAGCAGATCTATCTTGATGGTTATTTCGATCGCAACACCGGGGCGGGCGTCTCTTCCTATGCCAACTATCCGGTGGTGGGCGGGACCGGTTACAACACCGGTAAACGCAAAGTCGATGCCGTTGATGCCTTCGCCAGTGGCCCGTATGAATTGCTGGGACGTCAGCATGAGCTGATGGTGGGCGTCAATTACAGCCGCCAGGATAACAAGTACTTCAGTACCTTTGAGAATATTTCTTCAGCATCGCTGGGCAACTACAACGAATTTAACGGTCAGTATCCGGAATCGGCCTGGACGCCACGTCTGCCTGCCAGCGATACCCAGCTGGTTCGACAGAAATCGACTTATCTGGCGACGCGTCTGTCGCTCGCCGATCCGCTGCACCTGATTATCGGTGCCCGTTACACCAACTGGAACCGTGAAACGCCAGGTGGTGAAATGGAAGAAAATAATACCACCCCTTACGGCGGACTGATTTATGACTTCGCTGAAAACTGGTCGGCTTACGCCAGCTATACCTCGGTGTTCCAGCCACAGGATTATCGCGATGTCAGCGGCGCTTTTCTGTCGCCAGTTATCGGCAAAAACTACGAGGCAGGCCTGAAATCTGACTGGATGGACAGTCGCTTTACCACCTCGATTTCGGTGTTCCGCACCGAGCTGAATAATGTGGGTGAAGCGACTACTCAGACGATCCAGGGTTCAGGTGATGTTGCGTACATTGGCCGTAAAGGTGTGGTGAGTCGTGGCGTGGAGTTTGAAGTTAACGGCGCATTAACCGACAACTGGCAGATGACCTTTGGCGGCACGCGTTATATAGCGGAAAATCGCGATGGCAGCACCTTTAACCCGCAACTGCCGCAGACCAGCTTTAACCTGTTCAGCAGCTATCGACTGCCAACGCTACAGCAGCTGACGCTGGGTGGCGGCGTGAACTGGCAGACGCATGTCTGGAACGACGTCGGGGGTCCGGAAGGCAATGGCACATGGCGGGCCCGTCAGGGCAGCTATGCGCTGGTTGATCTCTTTGCCCGTTATCAGGTGAACAAAAATCTGTCGCTGCAGGGCAACCTGAATAATCTTTTCGACAAAGAGTATGACACCAACGTGGCCAGCTCCGTAGTCTACGGCGAACCGCGTAATTTCTCAGTGACCGCCAGCTACACCTTCTGATTTGTGACGTTGTAAAGCCTGTGAAAAACGCCTCAACCGAGGCGTTTTTATTTGAAATCAGAGTGCAATTATTTATATCACCTCAGTTGGCGAAACTTTTGGTGAAGGAGTCTTTATTGCATAGGCAGTGTTGTTAGCCGACATCAGCTCACAATCTAGCCCGTACATTTCAGTTATTACCAGAGATAACCGGTCATCAAAGCCTCGTACCGGTTATGTCTTATTCACCGTTTTACATTAGTTTTTTGCGTATTTTATCTGCTAAGTATGCAGAGTTAACCTGTTTCCATCTTGTCAACAATGCGGGATTGTGACAGGATGGTTTCCATAATGGAAACAGTCAGGAGCCAATGGAATGCATGTTATTTCACGAGTGCCGTTTGATGAGGCGGCCAGAAAATATCCTAATGCAGCGGCCGCACTTAATCTGCTTTATCGCCATCTCAGGCAAGGTGATTTCAGTGGTCCTGACGATCTTAAAGCGCTCTATGCAAGCCTTGAACGTATGAAATATCGTGCTAAATGGTGGGTCATCGACGTGAGTGGCAACCAGTTGCGCGTGATGTTCTTCGCGGATTTCGAGCGAAGTAAAATCTTTATCAAGCATATCTGCACGCATGCTGAGTACGACAAGCTTGTTAAAAAATATCGGGAGGTTACCGAATGAATACTGAAGCTATCAGGCTGTCAAATGAGCTCGCTGAAGCGGTGCCGCTACTGGCTGGCAGCAGTCAGCGCCAGGATTATGAAGAAGCACTGGAACTGGTCGAATATCTGATTGAACATGAGCCGGATAATCCGTTGGTTGACCTGCTTTGTGCGCGCATTGCTCACTATGAAGATAAAGATCCGGAGCTGGCCGAATTTAATGCATGTCAGAGTGAAATCAGCACAGGCCCCGGCATTCTGCGCGTGCTTATTGAGCAACACAATCTTAGCCTGAGCGACTTCGAAAATGAGATCGGTAAAAAATCGCTGGTTAGCCGAATCCTCAGCGGCGAACGTCAGTTGACTGTGTCGCATATCCGGGCATTATGCGCCCGGTTTGGCCTGTCGCCATCTCTGTTTTTCTGATTTAAGCGTGCTGCGATGAAATATTAAGATTCGATAACTCTTTATATTTTATCGGTTCGTGTTTTGAGAAAACGCCTCAGTTGAGGCGTTTTTCATCACCTCCTGAATCTGCATTCAGGTAAAACGCAGTGCCAGGTTAAAACCTTCTGCCGACTCCACCACAATCGCCTCGCGCTGCTCCTGAAATGCGATTTCACCCGTAACCAGTGCGCGTTTCACCAGGGCGAGATCCTCCGTTTCAAAACCCAGCGCCACCATCCGGGCGCTGCCATCATAGTCTTCCGGCAGCGGGCCAAAACGCTGCTGCGCATAGTCTGCCGAAGCAAACCGAACTGTAGCGGCACCGGCGCGCAGGACAAAGGCACCTTCGGGACAGGCGAGTACCTTAGCGGCCCCAAACAGGCGGCTATAGACCAGAGCTGAAAGTGCCGGATCCTGCGCGACAATCACAAACTCACTGATATTACGCACGCCATTGGGGTGACGCTGCCAGGCAGGCTGCCATACCGCTTCTGGCGTCAGGTGCTGGCAAAAAAAGCTACGACCATTGGGTACCAGTGAAGGGCGAATCCGCACGGTCCGAAAGTGCGCTTCACTCACCGAACCGTCGGGCAGGTCGACCGGACGATGAAAAGCCGCTGGCGGATCACCATCCAGATCCTGCCGTTGCAGATGCTGAAACTCACTCTCTGCATCACTGCTTTTCCACACCAGTCCGCTCAATCCCAGCGGCGACTGCCAGAGATCGGCGCGCTGGCTCCCTTTGCCCGTCTCATAGCCCAGCAGTTCCAGGTAATTTTCACCAAAAATCGCCAGATGATTGCTCGATCCCAGTGAGTGATGACCCCGTTCAGTGAGCTGAAAGCCGAGTCTTTGAAAGCGCGCGCTGGCACTGTCGAGCTGGTCGGCCACGTTAATCACAGCATGATCCAGAATCGGTTGCGGAATCTGAACTGACATAACAGCACTCCTTTTTTTCGTCATTGCGCCGCCACAATCTGCAACGCGCGCGGCACCAGCTGCGTGAAATAGTCCACCGCGGGGCCAATCAACGCTTCATCAGGATCGAAGGCTGAGTGATGCAGACCAAATTCGCTGGCACTGCCGATGCTGACAAACGCCCCCGGCACCTGTTGCAGATAGAAGGCAAAATCTTCCCCGCCCATCTGTGGCGACTCAGCATGCTCCGCCAGATAGCCACTCTGTTGGGCAACGTCCAGAGCAACATCTACCCAGCCTGGCGTGTTAATCAGGGCCGGAGGTCCTTCAGTCCACTCCAGTTCGGCGGTCGCACCAAATCCGGCGGCAATGCCCTGAATCAGGGATCGTATGCGGTGTGGGATCTGCGCCCGGATCTCGCCGTTGTGGGTGCGCACGGTGCCCTCCAGCTCAACGCTTTGCGGCAGCACGTTCCAGGTATTACCGGCGGTAAAGCGCGTCACGCTCAGCACCACTGTTTCCAGCGAGCTGAACACCCGGCTCGGCAGGGTCTGCAGTGCCGTCACGATATGGCTGGCAATTACAATCGAATCGATCCCCTCCTGCGGTCGAGCGGCATGCGCGCCTTTGCCCTCAATGCGGATCACAAAGCGGTCGACGTTAGCATAAAATGCGCCCGCCCGGCTGCGCAGCGTGCCGAGTGGCAAATCGGGCGCGTTGTGCAGGCCGAATATCGCCTGAACGCCTTCCAGCGCACCGGCATCAATCAGCTGACGTGCGCCATTAAAGGTTTCTTCAGCGGGCTGAAACAGAATCCGTACCCGGCCTGGCAGCGTGGTTTCCTGCTGCCTGAGCTGCAATGCCACGCCGAGCATCACGGCGCTGTGAATGTCGTGACCACAGGCGTGCATCACGCCCGGCTGCTGTGATCGCCACGGGCGATCGGTCGTTTCTTCAATCGGTAACGCATCAATATCCGCGCGCAGGGCGATCAGGGGGGCGCCATGACCGATTTCTGCCACGACGCCGGTTTTGAGCCCCAGCGGCAACAGCCGGATTCCGGCCTGCTCCAGCCAGCGGGTAATACGTTCCGTGGTGGCAAATTCATGATTCGAAAGTTCAGGATGCTGATGCAGTTCGCGACGCCACTGCACCAGTTGATGAGTTAAAGGCAAATTCATGGTTATCCCTGTTGTTCCGGCAGAAAAGGCTCGCCCAGCGTCAGCATCAGGCGATTAGCCCAGGCAAAAAAAGCGGTTGATTGAATCAGATCGAGCAGGGCGAGCGTATCCAGACCCTGTTCACGCAGTGCAGAGAGCTGAGACTGTGTCGGCTGCGCAGGGGTCAGCGACAGCGCTGCTGAGTAGGTGATGATCGCCTGCCAGCGCGCGGCGTGTCCGTGAGATAACACCGCGCCGGGTGCGACGTTGAGCAGCTTCTGTACCGCTTCATCCTGCTTTGAGAGCTGGCTGGCTTTACGCGCATGGACCGAGGCGCAGTAAATGCAGCCGTTGACCTTACTCACCACGGTGGCGGCCAGTTCGCGCTCGGCGCGTGGCAGCCCTCCTGCGGTATAAAAAATGCCTTTATCGGTCAGGGTACGCTGCTCCAGCAACGGCAGGTTGCGCGCCAGCAGGCGAAAATAGTCGGAATCGGTGTGGCCAAATTTTGCCAGTGTCGCCTGCTCTTCCTCGCTGAATTCCGACAACGGTTTTGCCGGTAGCCAGGCCTCCCAGCCGAGTTCCTGTTGCGTAAACGCGGTCAGGGCAGTTTTGCCGCTGGCGGTTTGTAATGCCTCGTGCCAGTGACCAGCGACTACCGGGGCTACCTCACCTGATGCCTCATCGCCCTGTAAGCCGCGCAGACCCGCCAGCAACCGGCTCTGAAAACTGACAAACGCCACCAGCTGTGCGAGTGTGACAATGCCGCGCAGGCTCCAGCCCGCCTGTTTTAAAGCCTCCAGATGTGCGGGTGCAGCGGTAACCGGCTCAAACGTCAAACGATGGGCAAATGCCTGTGCCGCGTTGAGCCGATCATTTTCGCGCAGACTCTCCTGTGGCTGGTAGTGCGCCTGCAGGCCAGGTTGTGCATGCCAGCCGGCAACCTGTGCAGCCAGCAGGCGGCGCTCCGCCAGTGGAAAATCCTCATCACCCTGGCTAAACAACACGTTGTAGCTACCCTGAGCATGTTGTGTGGCGGCGTGACGTGTCTGGCGCGCATGGGCCAGTTCGGAATCGGGATCGATATCCGCCAGTGTGGCGATCAAATCGTCAGGTTGATTCATGAAATTCTCCTGTGAGGTTCGCCAGCGGCTCGAAGCGCGGGCGCAAGATGTTGGGCAATCAGTTCAATCGAGCGCAGCGTGTCAGCGTGCGAAGGCTCAACCGAATGCACCTGGAATGAGATGTCGGTGACGCGCGCCAGTGCGCTATCCTGCGCCAGCGAGTGCTGGACCTGATCGATGCCGCCAACATGGGCATCAAACTGCGCCAGCAGGTCATCAAAGCGTTCACCGCGTAATTCGCCACGGTACTGCGCAGCCTGCTGACGAATTCCCGGTTCAGCCACCTGACGGGCATAGCGGTCAGAATCGGCCACGAATGCGGTACGGGAGGCGAGGATACGCGGAGCGATTCCAGCAGGAAGTGCCGCAAGATAGGCATCGATTAGCGGATTCTGCAACGCATCCAGCGGCAGCTCAGGCTGGCCCGCCGGGCGCGGCTGGGTGCGCGACAGCATCAGACCATGTCCGCCCTGTGCGGCACGGATCGCACCCTCTGTGGAAAAGGTGGCGATCCACACCCGTCCGGCAAGCTGCGGCGCGGCGGGATAGAGATGATTATCAGGATGCCCCAGTGAATCCCCGCGCCAGGCGCTGAGCAACGTATGCAGATGGTCGGCAAAGGCGGCACCACGCTCGGCAAAAGTCAGACCAAACGGCAAAAACGAATCCGGCGTGCCACCTGAGCCCAGCCCGATCTCCAGCCGCCCATCAGCCAGCAAATCCAGTACGGCGGCATCTTCAGCCACCCGCAGCGCATTCTCCATCGGCAGGGTGATGATGGCGGTGCCGAGCCGGATAGTGCGGGTTTGCGCGGCAACATGCGCCAGGAAGAGCAGCGGCGACGGCAGACCCCCCTCATCCTGATGAAAGTGGTGCTGGGCAATCCACGCATTATCAAATCCGCAGCGTTCGGCATGCTGGATCTGTTCGGTAGCCAGCTGATAGCGCTGTTTCGCCGGGACCTTATCCAGCAGCCGGGTAAAAAATCCGAGACGTCGTCTCATGCTGACTCCTTGTGGGTTAACGGAACGAGCGGAGGAATGGCAGCAATTAATTCCCGGGTATAGGGATGTTGCGGTGCGCTGAATATCGTGACAACGTCACCTTGCTCTGCCACTTCGCCCGCTTTTAACACCGTGACGCTGTCGGCAATCTGCCGCACCGTCGCCAGGTCGTGCGTGATAAACAGATAGGTCAGACCCAGTTCGGCCTGGAGCTGCTGCAACAGGTCGAGGATTTGCGCCTGCACCGTGACATCCAGCGCAGAGGTCGCCTCATCCAGCACCAGAATTTCCGGCTCGCAGATCAGCGCCCGCGCCAGGGCCACGCGCTGCCGCTGACCGCCTGATAGTTCGTGTGGCTGACGTGACAGCAGAGAGAGCGGCAGCGCCACCCGCGCAGTCATCGCTTCAACGCGTTCACGGCGCTGGCTGCGGCTCAGCCGCTCAAAATTACGCAGGGGCTCTTCGATAATTGCATACAGTGTCTGACGCGGATCGAGCGAGGCAAACGGGTTCTGATAGACAAACTGGATCTTCCGCCGCAGCTGACGCAGTGCCTCGGCGCCTAAGCCGTTGACCACGATGCCATCCAGCGTCACCTCCCCGCTGTCGGCGGTTTCAAAACCCATAACGATGCGCGCCAGCGTGGTTTTACCTGAGCCGGATTCGCCTACCAGTGCATGCGTGGTACCGCGCGCCACCTGAAAGCTGACCTGGTTCAGCGCCTGCAGACGCTGCAGTTTGCCCAGCGAGAAGCTTTTCATCACGCCGGTTGCCCGGATGGCGGGCGCAGAAAAACGGGAGGCCGCAGCTTTTACTCTGGCAGGGCGCTGAGGAGCCGCATCATTCAGTAACTGGCGGGTGTAGGGGTGTGACGGGGCGCTGATTAGCTGTGCAGTGCGGCCCGATTCCTGAATCTCGCCGTGACGAAAAACGATAATACGGTCTGCGCGTTGCGCTGCCAGCGCCAGGTCGTGGGTGACGAACAGCACGGCGGTGCGGGATTCATGCCGCAGGTTGTCCAGCAGATCGAGAATGCGCTTTTGCACCGTGACATCCAGCGCGCTGGTCGGCTCATCCGCAATGATGATCTCCGGCTGCAGGGCGAGGGCAATGGCAATCAATACCCGCTGCTTCATGCCGCCCGACAGCTGATGCGGATACTGCTTAACCCGCTGTTCCGGATGACTGAGTCCGACGCGAGTCAGCAGGTCAATCACCCGTTGATGGCGCTGCGCTGACGATAATCTCAGGTGCAGTCGCAGGATCTCTTCCACCTGTTCGCCGACCGTTTTCATCGGGTTCAGGGAATTACCGGGATCCTGTGGCACCAGGCTGATGCGCGCACCGCGCAGGGTATCGAAACGCTTTTGCGACCACTGACTGATATCCACGCCGTTGAGCCGGATTTCGCCCCCTTCACGGCGGCCATTTTCCGCCATCAGACCCATTATCGCCTGTGCGGTGGTGGTTTTACCGGAGCCAGACTCCCCGACCAGCGCCACCATCTCACCGGCCTGCAGCTCGAAGCTGACGTTATGTACCACCGGTTGCCAACGGTTCCCGCTGCGATAGCTAAGCGTCAGATTGTTGACCGCGAGTAATGGCTGAGCGCTCATCGGCGTCCTCCTGAAAGTTGCTGGCTGATGCGGTTGGCTGCAAGCACCACAGCGACCACCACCACACCAGGAAAAGTGGTCAGCCACCAGGCGGTAGCCAGATAATTACGCCCTTCAGCGATCAACAGACCCCATTCCGGCACGGGCGGCGGCGTGCCATAGCCGAGAAAGCTCAGGGTCGATAGCGCCAGAATGGCCTGACCAAATTGCAGGGCGGCATAGGCGATCACCGGCGTCAGCGCATTGGGCAGAATGTGACGCCACAGCACGCTGATAAAATGGCCGCCGCTGCCGTACGCCGCTTCGACATACTCGCTGTGCCGGATGCGTACCACTTCGGCACGCGCCAGCCTGGCGAAGCTGGCAATAGAGGCGATGCCCACTGCTAGTGCGGCATTCAGGGTGCCGAAACCGAGTAAAATCAGCACGCTCAGGGAGAGCAGTAACGCCGGAATCGCCAGCAGCACATCCACTGCACGCATCACAATTGATTCGGTTTTGCCACCGATTGCGCCCGCCACCAGACCCAGCGCGGTACCTGCCAGCAGTCCAATCGTCACCGCCATGACGGCGGCGGAGAGCGAATGTGACGCGCCGTAAACGATGCGGGCAAAGAGATCGCGGCCGAGCTGATCGGTGCCGAGCCAGTGTCCGGCCTGCGGAGCCAGTCGCTGGGCACCCGCAATTCCTTCAATCGGGCTGGCCTGGGTAAAAAGGGCCGGGAACAGTGCTGCCAGTACGGCCAGCAGCATGACTGAAACGGCGAGCCACAGGCCCGGCGAGAACTGTAAAGTGCGCTTCTTTGCCGCCACGGATTGCCGCGCGGCAGCGTAATCAACCAGACTCATGTTGCACCTCGTAACAGCTGTAAGCGCGGGTCAAACAGCGGCATCAGCAGATCTACCAGCAGATTGATCACCACAAAACCCAGCGCGGAGATCATCACCACCGCCTGCAACACCGCCACATCCTGATTGTTCACCGCCTGCTGGGTCAGCTGACCAAGGCCGCCCAGACCAAATACCGTTTCGGTGATCAGCGCACCGGCTATCAGTTCTCCCAGCAGCAGGCCCGCCACGGTGAGCACCGGCAGCATGGCGTTGCGCAGGATGTGCCGCCACAGCACATAGTGCTCGCTGGCCCCTTTGGCGCGCGCCACCGCCACAAAAGGCCGGGTTGAAACCTCATCGATGCTGCGCAGCAGAATCTGTGCCAGCGGCGCAGAGATCGGAACGGCAACCGTAATGATGGGCAGAATCAGTCCCTGCCACGGTGAGGGATTGATCACCGGGATCCAGCGCAACTGGAATGAGAAGAGCTGAATCAGGGCTATGCCGAGCCAGAAGGTCGGCACTGAGATAAACAGTGCGGGCAGTGACTGCAGCAGATTACGCAGGCCACGCAGGGCAGGCAGCCGCGACAGTGTCGCCAGCACAAATGCAAGAAGTGTCGCCAGCAAAAAGCCGCACAGGGCCAGTCGCAGCGTGCCAGGCAGATTGCTGGTCAGCAGCTCACTGACCGGCACGCCCGCCTGCACCGAATAGCCGAAGTCGCCGTGCAGCATCGCCGCCAGCGTGTGCAGATATTGCTGCCACAGCGGGCTGTCCGCGCCATAGGCCTGACGCATCTCAGCAATCTGCTGCGGACTCAGGCCGAGATCCGGATTCTGAAACTTGATCAGGACCGCATCGCCTGGCAGCACCTGTAGCAGCACAAACGACAGGCTAAACGCGGCCCACAGGACCAATGCACCCAGGCCGGCGCGTTGCAGCAGATAATGACGCATCCTCACCTCCGGTTACTGTTTTTCCAGCCAGGCGCCATAGAGCGCCGGACGGCCCACCGCTTCAAAACTTACCCCTTTCAGCCAGGGCGCACCGGCATAGACCTGCGGCTCTTCGAAGATCGGAATCACATAGGCCTGGTCCAGCAGATAACGCTGAACGTCACCGGTCAGCTGTAACCGTTTTGCGGGGTCAACTTCGGCGGAGATCGCGACCAGCAGCTGGTTCAGTTTGTCGTCGCGGAAGTTTTTCACTTTGTCGCTGGATCCGCCTTTCTGCAGCAGATTGTCGCGGTTGGCCGGGTAGAAGCTGCTTTTGATCACGTCGGGATCGGCGCGGCCGACTTCGGTGACGTTAAGCGGAGTCTTAAGGGGATCGAGGTTATCCAGCGTTTTGCTGCCGGCATCGCCCGCTTTAACGCTGAGGGCGACGCCCGCCTGGCGCCACTGCTGTGCCACCAGTTGCAGCACCTCTTTGTTTTGCGGTTGCGGCAGTGATTCATAAACGGTTAACGCCAGTCGCTGGCCTGCTTTTTCACGGATGCCATCGGCACCCGGTTGCCAGCCCGCCTGGTCCAGCAATGCCTTCGCTTTCGCCAGATCAAACGTGAGTTTGTCCGCCAGATTGACGTATCCGGCGGCGGTGGTCGCCACGACCGAGGTTGCCTGCGGATAGTTCGGCGAGAAGAGCGTTTCAACCACCTGTTTTGCATTGGTGGCGTGCAGCAGCGCCTGACGCACCCGGATATCGCTGACCAGCGGATTATCCGGACGGAAGCTGAGGCTGTCGTTGACACCTCGGGTCGGCGCGGCATAAACCGGGAAGTTCTGATCTTTAGCCTGCTTCTCATCGTAGGCCTGCACCTGACGGATCAGGCCTGCCTGGCCCGCCAGCAGTGCACCGATGCGCACGCTGTCTTCCGGCGTCACGATCACTTTTATCGCATCCAGATTGGCCGGGCCTTGCTGCTGAATGTTTTTCGGTCCCCACTGATAATCTTTGCGCGCTACCAGATCCACCTCCCGACCGAGCTTCTCATCACTGACCACAAACGGGCCGGAACCGATGATGTGACGCGCATCGCCCAGTTGATCGAAACTACGCGCCAGGGTACTCAGCGAGACCAGGCCAGAGCCAATGGTGGCGGTGCCCTGCAAAAATCCGGGTGAGGGCTTTTTAAAATAGAATTTCACCGTCAGCGGATCGACCACTTCGCTACGTTCATAGTTATTAATCACTTCCGATACCGGCAGGCGCAGCGCTTTATTTCCCAGACCATAGGTATCAAAATTTTTCGCCACCGCATTCGCATCTAATGGTGTGCCATCGGAAAAGGTCACGCCAGGCCGTAATTTAAAGGTGTATTCAGTTTTGTCGGCGTTGGTGCTCCAGCTTTCCGCAATCCAGGGTTCAACCTGCAGCGTTTCGGGATTCTGCCAGGTTAATTTATCGGTGATCTGATTGAGAATACCGCCATTAGGGTAAAAGCCACCGGCAGGCGGATAGAGGTTGGTATGTGCCTGCTGTTCCAGGTAAATCAGCGTGCCGCCTTTGACCGGCGCGGCCACCGCGTTAACTGCGAAAGTCCCGGCAAGTAAAGTAAAAACCAGCATTTGTGCGCGTGGTTTAAGGGGAAATAACGTCTTCATGGTGAATTCCTTTGTTATCAATTGCCTCAGCAGGCGGAATCATCATCGAATGACGCAACACACAGATAAAGTAACGATTTGGTCAAAGCTTATCTGAAAAAAATAAATGCGGGATTGGGCGGGATTTAATCTGTTTATTTCCGTTGCAGGATGGCAAATAAATTTCTGCCATCCTGCCGGGTTATATTTTCTTAGCTGTAGCGGGTTAATGGGGAACCGCTATTCCGCGCACAATTTCCGCTGGCCTGCACGCAGAAAAGCGCTGACCAGAACCAGCCAAAGCAGACCGCAGATCAGGTTCACCAGACTGAAGCCACCGGTGCCAAAGCTGAAATACGCGGCTTTGGCTGCTTCAATGCCCAGCGCAATGATCAGAATACTCACCATGCCGAGCATCGCCGCCACGCTGCCTTTTCCGGCGCTGCTGGAAAAAAGCGTCATGCGATAGAGTCCGGCGCTGACCAGCCCGGTACCGAATCCGTAGAGACTCATTCCGGCAGTCAGCCACAGATAGCTTTGCGGGTTCAGCACGGTAGCGGTTACTGCGATTGCCAGCCCGCAGACCACTGGCCAGGCACCCAGTCTTATTGGCTGTTCAATCGGCAGACGGCTGGATAATCGTCCCAGCATCAGGTTGCCCGCAATCGTGGCGGCGAAGACCGGCAGCTGTAATAACGCATAGTCGATGCGGCTGAGTCCCGCATCGTGAATTAAAATCACCGGCGACAACGCGACCCAGGCGATGCAGGGTACGGAGACCAGCCCGATGGCCAGCGAGCCGCGCATCACCTGATGCTCCTTCAGTAACGCCGCGTAACCGCTGATAATCGATCGCAGCGAAAGCGGTTTCTGCCGGTCGCCCGCCGTTTCAGGCATGGCATACCAGAGCCCCGCCAGCGCCAGCGCCGCGACACCCCCAATCAGCCAGAACAGGGTGCGCCATTCACCCACGGTAAGAAAAGCCGCGCCCGCCAGCGGACCGGCCAGTGGTGCCAGCAGCGCAACATTGGCCATCAGCGCCATCATTTTGATGCTGAGCGACTCCGTAAACGCCTCCTGCACCGCCGCGTAGCCTACCGCGCCAATAAAACAGAGACTGACCCCCTGCAGAAAACGCAACAGGACGAACTGCTCAATGCTTTGCACCCAATGCGTCGCGATGCATGAGAGCATAAAAAAGGCCACGCCACTGAGCAGCACCGGACGCCGTCCGATGCGGTCAGAGAGGGGGCCAAGCAGCCATTGCAGCATAATGCCACCGGCCAGATAGGCGGTAAGTGACGCGGAAACCCACTCTGGCCCGACCTTGAATTCCTGAGTGACCAGCAGCATGCCCGGCTGGATCATGTCATGAGCGATATAGGTGGCGAACTCAAACAACACCAGCGAAAGGGGAAAGATCAGATGTCGTCGGGTCAGTTGCGCCACCGGTTCAAAAGAAACCATTACGAATACCTGCAATAAAGCCATTAAAAAAAGCGGCCACCAGGGTGACCGCATAATCTCATAGTGACAGTGTCACGCTTATCGCCAGCGGGCGATCGGGTTGATCAGCGTGCCGGCGAATTTGAGGTTTTCTGCGGGATCGGCGAGGTTTATCATCTGCTGGTTATTCGCCAGCTGCAGGCGGTTCAGGCAGGAGCGGGTAAACTCCGGCGCGAACATGTCATAGCGCGCGAACTTAGTGGCATGCTCCGGGTGCGCCTGCTGGTAATCCTTCACGCACTGCGCCACTGCCTGCCAGAATTCTTCCTCCGGTAATGTCTCTGACTGATGCAGGATCGCGCTGATAAAGCGGAAGATGCAGTCAAACACATCGGTGAAGATCGAGAGCAGCTTCAGGTTCTCCGGCACGTCCACTGCCAGACGCTGCACGCCTTCCGGCAGCACCGCATCCGGGTTCATCACAGCGATCTCTTCGCCGATATCCTTCATGTATGCACTGACCGGCACATTATTCTCCAGCAGCATGATGAGGTTTTCACCGTGTGGCATAAACACCAGGTCATGCTGATAGAAGCAGTGCAGCAGCGGGCTGAGATAGCAGGTCAGGTAGCGTTCTATCCACTGCTTCGCGGGCAAACCGGAATCCGCTATCAGTGCAGGCAGCAGTGCCTGCTGATGGTGATCGACGTGCAGGAAAGAGGCCATGGTCATCAGACGCTGGCCGGGTTGCAGACTGGCCGCAGGATTATCCCGCCACAGCGCAGCGAACATCTTTTTATAGGCAGAGTCACCTTTGATCGCCTGCTCATAGTAGCGGTTGTGATAGCCGACCGCCGCGACTTCGCGCAGGATGCGGAAATCACAGCGATTCAGCCACGCATCACCTGCGACCAGTTGTTCCAGCCAGCCGTTTATGGCGGGCGTTGTCGCCATATAGTAGGGAGACAGACCGCGCATAAAGCCCATGTTCAGTACGGACAGGGCAGTTTTCACGTAGCGCTTTGAGGGCTGGCTGCGGTTAAAGAAGGTGCGGATCGACTGCTGCGCCTGGTAAGCATCGTCGCCGGTGCCGAGATAAACAATATCGTGACTGGCGATGTCTGCCGCAAACACGGTCAGCAGCTTGTTTTGCCACTGCCACGGATGTACCGGCATCAGGATATACTCCTCAACCGCCAGCCCTTTATTCACCAGCTGCGCATTAAACTGTGCCAGGGTGGTCTCGCCCAGTTCATCACGCATCAACTGCTCATAGCTCAGCTCGGTGAGGCTGGAGAAATGGGCGTTGCGGCGATGAACCGCGACCCAGATGAGATGAACAGGCGCGGCGGCTTCCGGCGCATACGCCAGATAATCCTGGGCATCGAAGCCAATACGCCCGTTGTTGGCAACAAAGCAGGGATGGCCTTCGGTCATCGCCGCTTCCACCGTCTGGAAATCGGCTGAGACCAGTGCATGGCTGTCAGGATTATTTTTCTGCAGTTTATAAACGCTGCTACATAGCGTGCTGCTGATCTCTTCCATGTAAGTCGCCAGCAGTGCCTGCGTAATGCCGATCTCCCCATTAAACTCCACGATAAACGTCAACGCATCCAGCGGCAGATCACGACCATTCTCCTGCTTGCGCAGTGAATTGGCATCGATTTCCCAGTGATCCAGCGCCAGCCGCGACGCCCGGAAATGGTAGCTCGCTTCACCGCCCGGCACCGCCAGTTGATAGCTGCCGTCGCCCGACTCCTGTGGTGTAATGATTTTTTCATGTGCGAACTCGGCAATCGCTTTGCGGATCAGCATGCGGTTTGCCTGCGCCCAGTGGTCGCCGGTCAGATGTGTACCGTTCATCAGTGAAGAGGGGGTGTTCATAGTCTGCGACTCCTGCAGTAACGCGTGTTGATAATCTTCCCGCTGGCAAAAGGCCAGCCAGGCGGTTTTATGACCCATATCGATGGTGTGTTGATAGCGGAAACCGGCGCGCTTATTCAGCACGTGAATCTTCTCATTGCGCACATCCGGCTCTACCACGACACGGTTTACCTCCGGGCGGCTGAACATGTAGTCCATCACCAGCGTGAAAACCTGCCAGCTAAAGGCTTTGATCGGCTGGCTGGCCGGGGCAATCAGAATATGCATGCCGTAATCATCGGGTGCAGCCTGATAAAATTTACCGACCTCATCGTCGCAGGCGCGGTAGCACTCAATCAGACAGATAGGCTCGTCATTGCAGCAGCCAATCAATGCCGCATGGGGATCGGCTGCGGTCAGCGTCTGATAAAACTCCGCGACCTGCTCCAGGCTCTGCTGCTGCATGCCCCAGAAGCGGGCGTAATCGCGGGTGACCCAGCTGTGGATCAGTGGCGCATCGCTGGCAAGCATTGGCCTCAGGGTGAACTGGCCTGCGGGACGGGCCGCGCTGAACAGTGTTTGTGAACTCATCTCAGTGCTCCGATTTAGCCGGGAAGGTCTGGAAGGCGATCTGAAGTTCGATCGGGTAGACCTCGCGTCCGGTCAGTTCACGTAACAGCACCGAGTTGCGGTAGCAGGCCATGCCGAGATCCGGCGTAACAAAGCCGTGGGTGTGCAATTCGGCGTTCTGCACGAAGATCTGATTGTGATAATCGATGCTGTAGTTGCGCTGCACGTCGTAGCGGCCTTTGTCATCCCAGCGCAGGCGGGCGTTGATGCCCTCTAAAAACATCGGTGGCTGGTAGTGATAGCCGGTCGCCATCACCACTCCTTCGGTGCGACGGGTGAAGGTGCAATCCTGCTCCTCCTGATGCAGCGTCAGCTCGAACTCTCCCTGCGGCAGCCAGCGCATCGCGGTCAGCGCCGAGTGAGTAAACAGGTTAACGTTCAGATCGCCATCGAGCTGTTTGACATACATCAGGTCGTAAATGTCGTTGATTAAGCTGCTGTTAATCCCCTTGTAGAGATTCTTGTGGCGCGCATTCAGCTCGTCGCGGGTGCTGGCGGGCAGGGCGTGGAAATAATCCACCCACTCCGGCGAGGTCATCTCCAGCGTCAGCTTGGTGTACTCCAGCGGATAGAAGCGCGGCGCGCGGGTGATCCAGTTGAGCTGATAGCCAAAGCGGTCGATATCGGTCAGCAGGTCGTAGTAGATTTCCGCCGCGCTCTGGCCGCTGCCCAGCACGGTGACAGAACGCTTCTGCTGCAGTTCCGCTTTGTTGACCAGATAGTGGCTGGAATGCGTCAGGCGCTGGCGGTGCGGCTGGCTGCACTCCGGCATCCAGGCTTTAGGCCCGGTGCCGAGGATCAGATGTCGTGCCAGATAGGTCTGTTTCTCACCATTCCGGGTGTCGGTCACCTGGAGTTGATAGATGCCAGCCGCCTCATCGTAGCTGACATACTCGACATGGCTGTTCCAGCGCAGATTAGAGAGACGTGAACTGGCCCACTGGCAGTACTGATTATACTCTTTGCGCATCAGGAAGAAGTCTTCGCGGATATAAAAAGAGTATAACTTCCCCTTTTCCTTCATGTAGTTAAGCAGGCTGTAGGGGCTGGTCGGATCGGCGAGCGTCACCAGATCGGCCATAAATGGCGTCTGCAGATGGGCATTTTCCAGCATCATGCCGGTATGCCAGTCAAAGCCCGGATTCTCATCCAGGAAAAGACCGTTTAGCCCCTCAACCGGCTCACTCAGACAGGCCAGACTCAGGTTGAAAGGGCCGATACCGATACCAATAAAATCGTAAACGGGATTATTCATTTCAGAGCTCTCACTGTTTCGTCGTGTTCAGCGCAGACGCACGTACCTGCTCGCGGCCATAGTGCGCAATCAGGCTCAACACATCTTCGATGTCGGCGATGGTCGTGGTGGGATTCAATAGGGTGAATTTCAGATACTGACGCCCATCGACTTTGGTTCCGGCAATCACTGCATTACCGGAGCGGAATAGCGCTTTACGGATAGCGGCGTTGATATCGTCGATCTGTGCGTCGCTGGCGTTTTTGCCGGGCACGTAGCGGAAAATCTGAGTCGTCAGCTCAGGCGCGTGCAGCACTTCGATAGCAGGATGCGCAGTTAACCGCTCATGAGCCGCCTGTGTCAGCTCTATCAGCGTATCGAAAGCGTCACCCAGCGCCGCCGGACCCATCACGCGCAGGGTCAGCCACATTTTTAGCGCATCAAATCGGCGGGTGGTCTGAATGCTTTTGTTGACCAGATTAGGCGTGCCTTCCTGCTGGGCGCTGAGCGGATTCAGATAATCGGCATGATGCGTGACATGCTTCAGGTTATGGCTGTCCCGCACGAAGAATGCACCGCAGCTGACGGTCTGGAAGAACGATTTGTGATAATCAACGGTGACGGAATCAGCCCGTTCAATGCCATTCAGGCGTGAGCGATGATTCTCAGAGACCAGCAACCCACAGCCGTAGGCGGCGTCAACGTGCATCCACAAACCGTAATCGTCACAGAGACGGGCAATCTCCGGCAGCGGATCGATGCTGCCAAAGTCCGTGGTGCCGCTGGTGGCAACCACAGCAATCGGGATTAGCTCTTCACTGCGACATTTTTCGATCTCCTCAGCCAGGCACGCTGCGTCCATGCGGTAGCGGGCGTCGTGATCAACGGCGATCACTGCGTCATAACCCAGTCCTAAAATTGCCATCGATTTCTGGATGCTGAAGTGGCTGAGTTTTGAGGTAAACACCCGCCATTTCGACGCGGTCTCAGGCAGGCCGCGATGCTTAATCAGATGCCCCGGATGATGCGCCGCGCACCAGCTATCACGCGCCAGCAGCATCGCCATCAGGTTGGACTGGGTGCCGCCGCTGGTAAAGATCCCATCCGATCCGGCAGGCAGGCCGATGCGGCTAAGCGTCCAGTCGATCACCTTCTGCTCAATCAGCGTGCCGCCTGCGCTTTGATCCCAGGTATCGACCGAGCTGTTCACCGCCGCCATTATCTGCTCAGCCATCAGAGAGGGCAGCACGACCGGGCAGTTAAGGTGCGCCAGGTATTTCGGGTGGTGAAACCAGACGGCGTCACGAAGATAGAGCTGACTCAGCTCTGTCAGAGCATCATCGTTATTACCCAGTGGGCGATCGAGATCGACCGCACTGAATTCCGCCGCCAGTTCATGGGGCAGGATACCGCTGAAAGGCTTCTCAACGCCGGTAACGGTGCGGGTCATCAGCGCCAGCACCTCCTGAGTCTGCTGCGACCAGGCCGCCAGTTGCTGATCGTTAAAAATAGCCGTTTCGGCACCGCTGGCGTTGGATGCTGGTGCGAGATCCTGTGCCGGCTGAGTGGATGAGCGTAAAAGCATGTTCAGTTCCTGTGCGTTAATACCAGTGACCCTGCCGACGAAACGTCAGCAGCGTTGGATGTCCGCTCAACAACTCCAGTAAACATAAAACTAACTAACCAGATAAAAACCCTGACCATTAAGTGGATTAGTGTTTTCACCTTAAAAAGAGTAAATACCGCATATTATTTGTGGATTAGGCAGCGTTAAACGCTTTGTTATATGCGGATGAGAGTGTAAATGTTAATCATTATCATTCAATTGTTTTGTTGTTAAATTTTATTTATTAGCTAACCTAATGTGGAAAGTGTGACGAAGATCACTTTATGCGATCGGAATAGTCCTTTTTTTGGGGATCAATGCCAGTAAATGTCAGGTAATGGAGGGTGCGATCAGTGACAGCAAATTAGTGGTGGGCAAAAAAGAGCGGAACAGGGAATTTTGTAAACGCTAAGCGAGGTTAATTCTAATGGGAACCATGGCGTGATTTAAGCGAAGCCGCTAAGCGATTTAACAGAAGCACCCGGAAAGGGCTCATTGCCCTTTCCGGGTTGCATAACACGTTCTGATTACCCTGCGTTAGTTTCAGCAGGCACTTTCTTTTTGGCCATGAAGTTATAAATCACTAACAGGCCAAAAATACCGGTGATGATCATGGTGATGGTTCCCCTATCCATAAAGTGAGCCATATTACCCAGCAGGATACCCGTTACGCCGAAGTCGGTATCCGAGAAGGTGGTGTTGGTCAGGCCAATCTGTCCGAGTACCGGCAGCAGGGCGACAGGCAGGAAGGTAATTAACAGGCCATGCGCAAAGGCACCGCAAATCGCCCCGCGCTTGCCGCCGGTCGCATTACCAAATACACCAGCCGTAGCGCCACAGAAGAAGTGAGGAACTACACCGGGGAGAATCAATACCCAATGCAGCTGACCGAGAACAAACAGCCCCACCAGGCCACCGACAAAGCTGGAGATAAAGCCTACCAGCACCGCATTCGGGGCGTAGGGGAAGACGATCGGGCAATCCAGCGCAGGTCTGGCTTCCGGCACCAGTTTTTCTGAAAAGCCGGTAAAGGCCGGGACAATTTCAGCCAGGATTAAGCGCACACCCTGCAGAATGATAAAGACGCCCGCCGCAAAGGTAATGGCCTGGATAAAGGAGTAAACCAGGTAGTTCTGACCATTGCTGAAATTCGCCTCTACATATTCTTTACCGGCAGACACTGACAGGATTAAGTAGATAATCATCATCGTCAGTGAAATGGAGATCGTACTGTCGCGCAAAAAACTGAGGTTTTTTGGCATGTTCATTTCTTCGGTGGATTTAGATCCTTTGCCTACCAAAGATCCGATCCAGCCTGATAAGACATAGCCAATGGTTCCGGTATGCGCGAGGGCGACCTGGTCACCTCCGATAATCTTACGCATATAGGGCTGGGCGATTGCCGGGAAGGTGGCCATCAGAATGCCCAACAGCAGTGATCCGGTGTAAATAAGCTGAACACCTTCAAAGCCGGCAACCGATAAAATAATCGCGATCATACAGGCCATATAGAATGTCACATGACCTGAGAGGTAGATATATTTCAGTCGGGTGAAGCGGGCGACAACGATGTTGGCGACCATGCCGAAGGCCATGATCATCGTGGTAGGCGCACCATATTTTTCCAGAGCGATAGAGACCATCGCTTCGTTATTAGGAATGATGCCCTGAACATCAAACGCATGTTTGAAAATGTCGCCCAGTGGCGTCAGGGAACCAACCAGAACGGTCGCTCCGCCTGCCAGCACCAGAAAGCCCAGAATAGTTTTTACCGTGCCCTTGACAACATCAGGAAACGGCTTTTTCTGCGCAATCAGTCCGAAAAATGCCACCAGTCCGACTAATATAGAGGGCACTTTCAGCACGTCGACGACGAACTGCAAAAGATTTTGAGTAAACATATTAACCTCGAGAATAAGGTGTTTATCTGGTTATAAACGTCAGTCTTTCTCAAAATACTCGCGTATTTTTTGCTCAATTTCCTTCAGGTCAATAATGTTATTAATGATGATAACTTTCTGTTCCGGAAGGTTTGCGCTATAAGCAATATCTTTTGCCATAACAAAAACATCTGCCACATCGGGTGTAACAGAACCGAGATCCGAATGCTCAACTTCAGCTTCGACACCGATCGTTTTAAGCACTTTCTTGATGTTCATTTCCATCATGAAGCTGCTACCCAGACCTGAACCACACACAGCCATAATTTTCATATCAAACCTCATTAACTGATGATCAAAAGTTGTATTACAACGGACAGACTAAACGTCTGATAAAATCGACATGAGCGCGTCTTTGCTGCTCGCATTGAATATCTGCGCCATGATGTCTTCATCAGACAGCACTTCCGCCAGCTGGGAAATCATTTCGATATGACTATTACTGTCCGGTGCGGCAAACATGAAAATGGCCTTCACCGGATCGTTCTCTTCGGAGTCAAACTTCACTGCTGTGCCCAGCAGCACAATCGACAACCCCAGTTTGTGCGCGCCCTGTTCCGGGCGAGCGTGGGGCATGGCAATCTGCGGAGCGATAACGAAAAAGGGACCGATCTCCTCTTTTTGTCGAATAATGGCATCAATATACGCCTGCGATATTGCGCCCTCACTGAGTAAAGGACGCCCCGCAATCACTAACGCTTCCTGCCAGTCAGCAACGCTTTCAACATACTGGATTTTCTCGTTATTTAACCACTTAGCCAGGTGTGACATCGTCTTACTGCTCCTGTTTAAATGCGCGATAAAATTTACCTGACATCAGAAATCGGTGGGGGGGGTTCCTGCTCCTGATGGCAGATGATTTCTCGCTCTTTTTTCATATGAAGCAGGGCCTTTTTACCTTCCGCTTCGCCCTAAAACTCCTGAGTATGTACAGTCAGTTTTTATGTAAAACTTTCCTCATCCCCTTTTTAACTAAATTCTCTGACCACTGATACACACAAAAAGCGAAAGACAATGAAGGACACAAAATGTTTAAAATAGCGTTTTTTCATGCAGTTAAGAAAAAAAACGTTTCTAACCGTGGACCTGACATTATATTTCACAGTAGCCATCACATCTGTACATCTTTAAGGTGTCTAGTCATCTTGATAATGTCCTTCGATGTGTACGGACACAACATGCAAAGTTAAAATATTGCTGCCCAGGCTGAATATCAGTACCAATTTGTTACGTTGATCACATATTCAGGTAGCCGAAGTGGTACTCGTCCGTCATTGTCAGGCAGAACTGTACTGACACGGAACAGAGGGAGTCTCTCCTTCACGCAAACGGGAAGAAAGCCAATGGTTGATGGCATGACTGAAAAACAAAAAGAGGTTGTTGATTACATCCTCAAAAAAATTAAAGAGGGTGGCCTTCGACCCGGAGACAAACTGGATACCGAAATATCCATTGCCAAAAAAATCGGCATTACTCGCGCAACGGTGCGTGAGGCCACACGCCTTCTGGTGGAGCAGCAGAGAATTTACCGGGTTAAAGGATCGGGTATTTTTGTGGGTTCCACTGAGATGAGTAGCCAGGCGCACAGATATCACGTGCTTTCACCTTTTGATTATCAGGCTCAAAGAAATGGCCATAAAGGCGTAAGAAAAATCATTTCGGTCAGCATAATTAAGGTGCCTACAGCTGATATAGCCCAGGCGCTGCGTATTAAAAACAGCGATCAGATCTATAAAATCTTACGCCTGATGTGTTTCGATGACATCCCGGTGGCTCTGGAACATATTCACCTGCCGGTCAATATGTTTAGCAGCATGGAGTTCAGCAAGCTGGAAGTGTCAAAATATACCTACATTGAAGAAGTTACCGGTAAGAAAGTTCAGCTAAGGGACCAGCATTTAACGGCCGTCAATCTTACGGATACACAGTCGCTTACTCTGCTTAATTTAGCGGCAGGGGATGCTGTCATTCAGCTTAATGAAACCGTTTATCTCGACGACGGCGTTCCCTGCGAAGTGAATGTGGCGCTTATAAATACCCGTTACTTTCCATTGAAACAAAACTCGCAACGGCCTTAAAAAATACGCTTTAGACACCTGTCTTTTACGGATATGAACGCTATGTCTTTGCGCTGATATCAACAGGCAAGCGATCCTGAATCAGCTGCCATCCGGGATTGCGTTTGCGCTTTGGCATGTAAACAAGGGTGCTAAGCAGCATGCTTTAATCAGCCGCTCTCGGTGCCATCAGACAAAAATGATCTTTCACCTGAAGATAAAGTTGCTCAATATCATTATGATTTTAATGTACATGAATAATTACCTAATGGCTTGATTTAGTTTTTTCGCTAAAAGTCCTAAGAAATGCCATCACTTGATTGATATCAAAAACCCTTCCAATACTCTCTTGCTAAAAAGATATAACAGATGTTTATTACACTGTCTGATAATAAAAGGGAGTTTGCAATGGCTATTCCAGTTTACCTATGGCTTATGGATGATAGTGGTAAAACCATAAAAGGAAGCGTTGATGTAAAAGGCAGAGAGGGAAGTATAGAAGTCAGCGAACTAATGTACTCTATTGAACAACCCACAGATACTTTAACCGGAAAAATCACTGCAAAATGCTTACGTAGTACTTTCTCATTTATGAAAGAAATTGATAGTTCTTCTCCCTGGCTTTACAAAGCCCTGTCTACGGGCCAGACACTAAAGTCAGCAGTATTCAAATTCTACAGAATAAATTATAACGGACAGGAGGAGGAGTATTTCAGAACCAGCCTTGAGAACGTTAAGGTTACAGAAGTAGATTCCCTGATGATGGATGCTAAAAAACACCAGTGAGGCAGGCATAATCATGCTGAGTTTATTGATTTTTCTTATAAAAAAATCACATGGCATTATCTGGACGGTAATGTCATTTATTCTGATTCATGGAACGAGAGGAATGGGTAATGGCATGGGAATATGATGTCACCACACACACCTTCAGCCGCAATGGTGAAAAACACACCGCAGATTACGCCGGGGCGACAGGTTATAAGAATGATTTTTCTCAGGAATGCGTAAGCAACAAAGGCCCACTTCCCAGGGGCAGGTATACCATCGGTTCTCCGCATAATTCAGTTCATACCGGAAAGTATACTCTCAACCTCACACCCGCTCAGAGCAATGCTATGTGTGGTCGCTCTGCGTTTCGCATTCATGGAGCTAGCAAGAAGCATCCACTGGATTCATCTGAAGGCTGTATAATCGCTTCCCTCAGCGTACGAAAAAGCATATGGGCAAGTGGTGATAGGGAGTTAAATGTTAAATGAAATCACTTCTTATCATTACATTATTTTCTCCTGCTGTGATGGCTACACAGATGACTGGCTTCGGCGCCAGTTATTACGATGACGAATCCTCCGTCACTTATCACGACACTCATAAACACTTAGTTCCCGAAGTAATCATTGGTGACAGGCTTTTTGCAATGGAATTTAGTCGCCTTGAAGACATTGCAAAACAGACCGGAGCGGTGGTTAACCAGGGTGATCAGGCATCGTGGCTATGCCTGACATCCAGGAATGTAAACTTCTGGTTTATTTCGGATAATGAGATGGGGCAGGGAGACTTAACGACGATAGCTATTGCGAGGGAGGGAACGCAAAAAGAGTGTTCTGAATATAAAGGGTATTTGAATGTCTCTGTTACAGGCATCCCTTTACTCAACGCATCTTCAGACACTCTGTTCTCGACGTTCTCCAGTAAGCCAGAAGGAAAGGTTAATCAATACTGCAATGATTCACGCCGATACGGAGAATTTACTCAGTTGAATTGCCTTCAATATTATCGTGAAAATAGTACCATCAAGGGCGTAATGATCAGCCAGATTACGGCCAGTTAACAATAATCCGGAGGCTACCTGCTGTGTAGCCTCTGACTTGCAAGAATGCTCACAAGGTTTATTTGCCTGCCTCATTTTCTCTGTCCCGTTAAGTGTCGACTCAGTAATGCTTAATCCCTGATGAATGACACTCCTGCAGCCGCGGCTAACAACAACTGTCATCTCTCCAAACATAAGACGATTTTCTGCAAACCTTTGCCAGTTCACCGATTTTAATCACATAAATATCAGGTAACGAATAGTGTTATACGCAAAAAAGCTGCCTGATTCCCTGTTTCAGCGCCAGTTTGCCTCTTTTCACTTCTCATCGCTCTCCATTATGACGAATTCAATAATGCATAAAACAATATGATGTTTTACCAATAATCCACCGCGCAGCACACTGGTCAGCAACCGGAATGAATAAGGACCAGGTGAATGGCATATCGATTAAGTCTGTTAGATAAAGCGCCCGTGCTGCAGGGTGAATCACCCACCGCGGCGCTGCAGCGCACGCTGCAGATGGCGCAGCGGGCAGAGGAGTGGGGCTATCACCGCTTCTGGCTGGCGGAACATCACAATACCGCGCAGCTCGCCAGTCCTTCACCTGAAGTGTTGATTGCCTGGATCATTGCCCAGACCCGACATATTCGCGTCGGATCGGGCGGGGTGATGTTGCAGCACTACAGCCCTTATAAAGTGGCAGAGAACTTTAATCTGCTCGCTTCGCTGGCACCGGGCCGCATTGACCTCGGCGTGGGCAAAGCGCCGGGCGGACTTCCACTCTCCACCCATGCGCTGCAACTGGGTGTTGATGCCGCTAAAAAAGGGGGCTTTGCCGAACAGCTTCAGCTGCTTGATAGCTGGCTGAAGCCCGGTCAGGCCGATCCTGACGATGAGGGCCTGGCCGCCACGCCACTGCCGCCACGTCCGGCGAACCGTTTTCTGCTGGGTGCCAGTGAAGAGAGCGCCCGGCTGGCCGCCAGTCTGGGCTGGCAGTTTGTCTTTGCCGCTCACCTTAATGGCGACCGCCAGTTGCTGGAGCACGCACTGAGTACCTACTCCCGCCTGAGCCAGGGTCAGCGCGCACTGGTGGCCGTGCAGGTGGTGGTGGCCGATTCACCCGCCGGGGCTGATCTGCTGGTTGCTAATCTTCGTCACTACCATGTAGCGGTGAAAGATGGCCCGGGCGTCAACGTCGCCAGTCTGGAGCAGGCGGAGCGCTATGTGCGTCAGGGGGGATATCGGGATTATCAGATTGAGCCGCGCACGCCGTCACTTCTGAAAGGCACGGCGGCGCAGGTTCATGCCCAGCTGGACGCGCTGCATCATAATTTTGACATAGATGAGTTCGTTATCGACACGCCGATTACCGAGCCGGTTGCGCGTCTGCAGTCTCTTGAGCTGCTGGCCACGCATCATCTGGTCGCAGCCTGAATCCCTTGTCAGTGGAGAGTCATCATGAACCCTGAGTCACAACTGATTGAATGGCGACGCGAACTGCACACCTGGCCGGAGCTGTCGGGTCAGGAGTTTGCGACCACCGCGCGACTGCGGGGCTGGCTGCAGGCTGCGGGCATCCGGCTCCTGGACTATCCACTGGAAACGGGTTTGGTGGCGGAGATTGGCAGTGGAGAGACAGTGATCGCGCTGCGCGCCGACATCGATGCGCTGCCGATCCATGAAGCGAGCGGGGTGCGTTTTCACTCCCGCCATCCAGGTGTAATGCACGCCTGCGGCCACGATCTGCACAGCGCGGTGATGCTGGGCGCGGCATTAAAGCTCAACGCACAGGCCGATCGGTTAGCTGGCCGGGTGCGCATCCTGTTCCAGCCCGCTGAAGAGATAGCGCGCGGTGCGCGTCAGTTTATTGAGGCAGGTGTACTGGATGAGGTGCAGGCTATCTTCGGGATGCACAACGAGCCTTCACTGCCCGTCGGCACCTTTGCCACCCGCAGCGGGGCGTTCTACGCCAATACGGACAAATTTATTATCCGCGTCACCGGTAAAGGCGCACATGCCGCTTACCCGGAGCAGGGTGTCGACAGCATTGTGACGGCCAGCCAGATTATCCAGGCGTTACAGGGGCTCACCAGCCGCAGCTTCAGTGCCCTGGACAGTCTGGTACTGAGCATTACCCGCATCGACGGCGGCAAAAGCTGGAATGTATTACCTGGCGGCGTTGAGTTTGGCGGCACGGCCCGCACCCACGATTTACAGGTGCGTGCGGAACTGGAGCAGCGGGTGCGCACGCTGGTTGAGCACTTTGCCGCAGCCAATGGCGCGCAGGCAACCCTGAGCTGGCATCCCGGCCCGCCGGTGCTGATCAACGATGCGCACTGGGCGACCTTCAGCAGTGAAGTGGCGCAGCAGGCGGGCTATCGGGTGCAGACCGCCGATCTCCATCTGCTGGGTGAGGATTTTGCCTTTTATCTGCAACAGGTGCCGGGTGCGTTTGTCAGCATTGGCAGCGCCAGTGATTTTGGTCTCCATCATGCCAGCTTTACCCCGGATGAGGCGCTGATTGCGCCCGCCGCCGACTATTTCGCCCTACTGGCCCGCCAGGCGCTGCAACATCTTAATGCGCGATGTCGGGAAGCCATTCTGAACTGAATTCATCTGCAGCCCGCTAAATCACGACGGTTTTGACCTCCGTTGTCGGGCATCGCTACGACTAAAAAAAGAGAGAGCATCATGACCACAAGACAACTTAGGCTGGGCACTATGCTGCATGGCGCATCGGGAAACATGTCCGCCTGGCGCCATCCGGCGGCGCAGGCCGATGCCAGCATCAACCTGGATTACGCCAAAAAAATCGCCCGCAAGGCGGAGCAGGGCAAACTCGATTTTCTGTTTGTCGCCGACGGGTTGTTTATTAACGAAAAGTCGATCCCGCACTTTCTGAATCGCTTTGAGCCGCTGACGCTGCTCTCAGCGCTGGCGGGCGTCACTGAACATCTGGGGCTGGTCGGCACGGTATCGACCTCTTACAGCGAGCCGTTCACCGTGGCGCGTCAGTTTGCCAGCCTTGATCATCTCAGCGGCGGGCGTGCGGGCTGGAACGTGGTGACGTCACCGCTGGAAGGTTCTGCGAAAAACTTCTCCCGCCAGAAACACCCTGAGCACGCGTTGCGTTACCGCATTGCTGATGAGTATCTGCAGGTGGTGAAAGGCTTGTGGGATTCGTGGGAGCAGGATGCCTTTGTGCGCGACAAAGAGAGCGGGCAGTTCTTTGATCCGGCAAAGCTACATACGCTCGATCATCACGGTGATTTCTTCCAGGTGCAGGGGCCGCTGAACATCGCCCGCACACCGCAGGGTCGTCCGATTATCTTCCAGGCGGGCGCGTCCGAAGACGGTAAAAAACTGGCGGCACGCCACGCTGATGCCATCTTCACCCATCAGCCGACGCGTGAAGAGGCGCAGGCATTTTATCAGGATGTGAAACAGCAACTGGTGGCCAATGGCCGTCAGCCCGAAGATTTGCACATCTTCCAGGGTGTCAGCGTGATTGTTGGCGATGATGCGGAGGACGTGGAGCGCCAGTATCAGGCCACGGCAGCGCTGGTATCGATTACCGATGCGCTTAACTACCTCGGCCGTTTCTTCGACCATCACGACTTTTCACAATACCCGCTGGATCAGCCATTCCCGGATATCGGTGACATCGGTCAGAACAGCTTCCGCAGCACCACCGACGAGATCAAACGCAAAGCACAGCAGTATGGGCATACCCTGCGTCAGGCCGCGCTGGAAGCAGCAACACCACGCCCGCTGTTTCACGGCACGCCGGAAGAGGTGGCCGATGGTCTGCAACTCTGGTTTGAAACCCAGGCGACTGACGGCTTCATCATCAATGGCGGCACGCCCGATACCTTTGAACGTTTTGTCGACCGCGTGGTGCCGATTTTGCAGGCTCGCGGCCTGACGCGTCGTGACTATCCGGGCAGCACCCTGCGCGATAACTTCGCTCTGAAGCAACCCGTTAATCAGTTCACTTCACAATAAGGGCACAAGTCATGAAAACAACATCGCGTCTTCTCGCCCTGCTTATTCTTGCGGCCAGCAGTCATGCACTGGCAGAGGACACCAGCGTCTCCTATAACGGCCAGCGCGTCAGCCTGGAAGCGAATAAAGCGCCGATCAATACCGTGAAAAATCCGGAGGCGATCGCGCAACTGCCTGCGGGTCATCATTTTGTGGTGCCAGGTTCCTTTACCGTGGCGGTCGCAGCGCTGAATTCCCCGCCGTTAACGGTCTTTTCCGATGACAACAAAACCCTGCTAGGCAGTGAAGTGGATATCGCCCGGCTGGTGGCTGACAGCCTGGGATTAAAACTCAACGTGGTGCCAGCATCGTGGGAAGACTGGCCGCTGGGCGTGGCCTCGGGCAAATATGACGCGGCGATCTCCAACATTACCGTGACCAAAGATCGTAAACAGAAGTTCGACTTCGCCACCTACCGCAAAGATTCACTGGGTTTTTATGTCAAAACCAGCAGCCCGATAAAGTCACTGACCAAAGCAGAAGATATTGCCGGGCTGAGGATCATTGTGGGATCCGGCACCAACCAGGAAGCCATCCTGCTGGCGTGGGATAAAGAGAATCAGGCAAAGGGCCTGAAAGCCTTTACGCCGGTTTATACCAAAGATGACGCAGCCCAGACGCTGGCGCTGCAGGCAGGCCGTGCCGATGCCTATTTCGGTCCCAACGTGATCGGTGCCTGGAAAGCGGCGCTGACTGGTAAAACCCGACTGGTGGGCAGCGTCGATGGCGGCTGGCCAAAAGCGGCGCACATTGCTGTGACGGTGAAAAAGGGCAGCGGCCTGGCGGAACCGATCAGCACTGCACTGAACGGCGTAATCAGCAATGGCGACTATCAGAAGGTGCTGAATCGCTGGGGCGAAGGCGTTGAGAAGATCGACCGTTCTGAAATCAATCCCGCCGGGCTGGGCGACTAAGGAGCTGACCATGAGTGAATCGACTTTTCGCGAAGTTTCGCCTGACGCACCCGAGCTGCAGCCGATCCTGGGCGGCCTGTTTGGTGAATATTCCGCACGCTATGGCGACTATTTTGCCCGACATAAAGAGCAGGAGCTGACCGAATGGTACCTGCCGCCGCAGGGCCTGTTTATTGTGCTGGAGCGTGACGGCGAGATCATCGCGATGGGCGCTTATAAACCCTATGACCCGCAGACCGCCGAGCTTAAGCGTATCTGGACCCGCAGCGACTTGCGCCGTCAGGGGCTGGCGCTGGTGGTGTTGCAGGAGCTGGAGCGGCGTGCGCTGCAGGCGGGCTATCAGCGGCTGTTCCTTACTACCGGCTTCCGTCAGCCGGAGGCGGTGCGGCTCTATACCGGTCATGGTTATCAGCCACAGTTTGATCTCAGCGGCGATCTGGAGCGTTACGGCCAGCCGCCGCACGACGGGCGACTGCGTTTTATCAAAGTGATTGGCGTTTATAACGTCGCCGCAGCGAGTTAAGGAGTGTCGATGAGCAAACATCAACTATTACAAGTGGTGCCGGCGCGTTATCCGGCACGCACCGCCGGGGCTATCGTGGCGCTGTTTATTCTGGCGGGCGTGGTGCAGTCGGTAGCCTTTAACCCTCGCTGGGAGTGGAGTGTGTTTGCCCGCTGGTTCTTTGACCCGGTGATCCTGCATGGCCTGGGCCAGACGCTGCTGCTGACGCTGCTGGGGACCCTGTTCAGTCTTTTTCTGGGTGGTCTGCTGGCGCTGGCACGTCTCTCCTCATCGTGGCTGCTGAGCACGCTGGCGTGGGGTTATATCTGGCTGTTCAGGTCACTGCCACTGATTGTGGTGCTGATCATTCTTTATAACTTCTCCTATCTCTACGACACCCTGTCGATAGGCATTCCGTTTACCGGCCTCTCCTGGGGGGCGTATCAGACGATTAACGTGCTGGGGCAGTTTCAGGCAGCCGTTATCGGTCTGACGCTGGTGCAGGCGGCCTACAGTGCGGAAATTATCCGTGGCGGGATCCTCGGCGTCGATCACGGTCAGGTGGAAGCCGCTTCCGCGCTGGGTCTCTCTGCAACACGCCGCACTTTCCGCATCATTCTGCCGCAGGCGCTGCGTGCCATTATTCCCACCGCGTTCAATGAAATCATCAGTCTGGCGAAAGGCACATCCGTGGTTTATGTGCTTGCGATGCCGGAGCTGTTCTACACCATCCAGATGATCTACAACCGCAATCAGGAAGTGATCCCGCTGCTGATGGTCGGTGCCGCCTGGTATCTGATTATCACCACCGTGTTGTCCGTGATTCAGTACAACGCCGAACGCTGGATGGCCCGCAGCGTCACCCGTGAACCGCAACCGTCGCGCTGGCGACAATGGCGCAACCGCGTCACGCCACTTCATCCGACCGAGGAGATCAGCCATGTCCGAAGCCATTGATTACCGCACCTCACACACTACCGGTGCCATCAGCATTACCGGCGTCAGTAAACGATTTGGTAAACACAAGGCGCTGGATGATGTTTCGCTGTCGCTGGCGCCAGGATCGGTCACGGTGATCCTCGGGCCGTCCGGCTCCGGCAAATCCACGCTGCTGCGTACCATTAATCATCTGGAACGGGTTGACGAGGGATTTATTCAGATTGATGGCGACTACATCGGCTATCAGCAGCGCGGCAATAAGCTTTATGAACTGAAAGAGAAGGCGATTCTGCGCCAGCGCATCAACGTCGGCTACGTGTTCCAGAATTTCAATCTGTTCCCACACCTCAGCGTGCTGGATAACCTGATTGAAGCGCCGGTTGCCCATCGTCAGTTAACGAAACCGGAAGCGATACAGCGTGCGGGTGAACTGCTGGACATTGTGGGCCTGCGGCATAAAGCCGATGCATGGCCGCGCCACCTGTCGGGCGGGCAGCAGCAGCGCATCGCCATTGCGCGTGCGCTGATGCTCAATCCCCGGGTGATGCTGTTCGATGAGCCGACCTCGGCGCTGGACCCGGAGCTGGTCGGCGAAGTACTCGACGTGATCAAAAAGCTGGCGCGTTCCGGCACCACGCTGGTGATCGTGACGCATGAGATCGGCTTTGCCCGTGAAGTGGCTGACAACGTGGTCTTTATGGTGGATGGCCGGATTGTGGAGCAGGGCAGCACCACCCAGGTACTCAATAATCCGCGTCATGAGCGCACCCGACGTTTTCTGGCGCGCGTGTTATGAGGGCATTAACGTTAACGGCTCTGGCGCTGCTTCCGGCGCTGGCCTGTTCCGCGGCAGAGAAGCCCGATGTCCTGCAAAACGAGACGCCGATTCATGCGCCGTCCAATCCGCAGGCTATTAGTAAAATTCCGGCAAATTACCGCTTTATCGAACCGGGCACCCTGACGGTGGTGACCTCGGCGACCAACTCACCGCCGCTGTCGCTGCTGGCGTCTGACAATGTCACGCGGATCGGCAGCGATCCCGATATCGCCCGACTCCTTGCTGATAGCCTGGGCCTGAAACTCAGGCTGGTTCCGGCTTCCTGGGAGGACTGGCCGCTGGGGATCAGCGCCGGACGCTATGATGTTGCGATGTTCAATATTGCCGTCACCGAAGAGCGCAAGAAGAAGTTCGATTTTGCAACGTATCGCGCCGACAACCACGCTTTTGCGGTGAAAAGCGACAGTAATATCAGCCAGATTAATAGTCCGGCGGATATTGCCGGTAAGCGGATTATCGTCGCCTCGGGCACCAATCAGGAGCGTATTTTACTGAGCTGGGATCAGCAGAATCGGGCTAAAGGTCTGCCTGCGGTAACGCCGATTTACCTTACCGATGATGCCTCCGCGACGCTGACGCTGCTGTCGGGACGGGCAGATGCAATGTTTGGCCCTCACTCTATGGCGGCCTGGAAAGTGGTATCACGCGGACAGACAAAACTGGTTGGCAGCGGACCGTTTCGGGCCTGGGTCGCCGTGACCACCAAAAAGGGCAATGGCCTGGCACCCGCGCTGCAGGCTGCGCTGGATGGCACCATCGCAGGCGGCCAGTATCAGCAGGTGCTGGCACGCTGGGGCGAACAGGATGAGGCCATCACTCAATCCACGTTGAATCCACCCGGCATTGTTTACTGAGTCTGCAGAACCTGCCTGCTGCGGCCGGTTCTGTGCATTCAACCTGATGAGCACAGAATTGAACTACACTCTCCAGCGTTAGTGATTTATCCTGCCCGCCTGTTGCCGTAAAATCCTCACTGTGTGGCGGAGTAATTGACCTGGAAGCCCCATGAAAATCAGATTCCTTTCTGCCAATGAGCAAAAGCTGGCGGAGGTGCGCAAAATACTCGAACCTGTCGGGGTCGAAGTTCTGCCCATCGCCCGTCGCATCGAAGAAATTCAGACTGAAAACGAGCTCGACCTGGTACGTGACAAACTCACCAAAGCCTTTTCGCTGATTGGGCGACCGCTGTTTGTGGAGCATACCGGCCTCTATCTGGATGGCCTGAATGGTCTGCCTGCCGGTCTGACCCGCATCTTCTGGAACCGCCTGGACGCTGAGCGCTTTACTGCGCTGGTGCAGGGGCTCGACAGTCAGGCCGTGACGGCCAAAACGGTGCTTGGCTACTGCGATGGCCGCAAAATGTACCAGTTTTCGGGTGAACTGCGCGGCACCATCGCTGCGAAGCCTGCCGGGACGCGCGGCTTCCAGTGGGACTGCGTCTTTATTCCCGAAGGCTATGAGCAGACTTTTGCTGAAATGGGCGAACTCAAGAATGAGATTTCAATGCGGCGTATCGCGCTGGATCGCTTCGCCACCTTTTTAAAAACCTCGCGGGGAGTGGCATGAAACCTGAACTCAAACGCGCCTATGATTCCGGCAAACTGATTCTGTTTGCCGGTGCCGGTATTTCGCGCAATTTTGGCCTACCCGAGTGGCATGAACTGATTGCGCATCTTGCTAATGAGCTGGGTTACGATCCAAAAATCTTCAATACCTATGGCACACACCTGTCGCTGGCGGAGTATTACAAACAGAAAAAAGGTTCGCTTGGCCCGCTGCGCAGCTGGATGGATCGCGAATGGCACCGCCCTGATATTGATGTCCGCTCTTCTGAAATTCATACCATGATTACGCAGGGTAACTTTTCGCGTATCTACACCACCAATTACGATCGCTGGCTGGAAGCGGCGCATGAAGCGCACGGCGTACCCTATTACAAAGTGGCAAACGCCGCGGACCTGGTCTCTCTCACCGAAGATAAGCGTCACATCATTAAGCTGCACGGTGATTTCGATGATGACACCTCAATCGTGCTCGATGAGAGCAGCTATTTTGAACGCCTCTATTTTGATTCGCCGCTCGACATCAAACTGACTCACGATGTGATGGGTAATTCAGTACTGTTTGTTGGCTACAGCATCAGCGATTTTAACATCCGCCTGCTGTTTTACCGTCTGACCAAAATGTGGGGACGCACCGGACTGGCGACCGCACGGCCAAAATCTTACCTGTTCACCAACCGAAATAATCCGGTAGCCAAAGAGGTGCTGGGGCAGTGGGGGATCGAGGTGATCGTCTCGGAAGAGGACGATCCGCGCAAGGCGCTGGCGATGTTTCTCGAAGAGCTGCTGATGTAGCCGCGGGTCCTCGCGGCAGAGAATGAGTCAGGAAAAATGAAAAAAACGTGTGCCGGGTTAAGGTTAACCCGTGCACAACCGATAAACTCTATTCTCTGCTGGCAAAGCATGACCGGCATGATATACTGTATGTATACACAGTACCTGAGGGCGAAAAGATGGCTGTTGAAACAAAATTTGTAGTAGTCAGAAAGGGTGAAGAGAAGATGACGTTTGCCAATAAGAAAGAGGCCGATGCCTACGACAAAATGCTCGATATGGCCGAAGCCTTCACTGACTGGCTGTTACAGCATCAACCTGCACTGGAAGAATCTCAGGCGGAAACGCTGGGCCTGCTGATTGCAGAGCAGAAAGATGCGGTTCAGCATATTCTGCGCACCAGCAAACTGCCAGAAGCGGCAATACCAGCTGTCTCTCAGCCAGAGGCTGTATCAGACGATGACGCAGCTGAGCAGGCAGAAGAGCCTGCAGCAAAGAAAGTGCGCGCCGTTAAAGCCGCGTAATTGTCCCAACGCCGGAAGCGAACCTTCCGGCGTTGCTGTTTCTGAATAGCGGTTTGATCTGTTCCCCTGCTTATTTCTTTACAGTTAGTCTTCCTTTCATTCTTTTACCCTGCATAACGGGATTTGACGCTCAACGTAACCATTTCACTTGTTAAGGACTTCTCGTCCAATAAATCAAAACATTGTGGACAGTGACAAAAGCGTTCAAAGCGGTGTGTTTTTTAACCGCCACATGGCATTTAACGGACACTGCACTCCATTAGTCGATTTTTCAGACGACCTTCCTCCCGTAACGTGAGTTTTCATTCCACTGAGTGTCATACCCCTTTTCCTGCCCGGAACCGCACCCCGGGCTTCAATACTGGTATCGCCCACACGCAGGATGCCTGCGTGACTGAACTTAATACGGCGGTCACTTTTTAAGTTAATAAGAGGATTTCGATCGCTGTCACGCTTTTTGGCCTGACAGATTGAGGTCACGACGAAAACTGATAGAGTGCCCGAACTGGATTGTTACTGCTTAGGCAGGCAAAACCTGGCTTCTGGCTTCTGCCGGATGTCAGGTTTTTTTGTTTCTGGGGTTCCGATGAAAATCGCCAAAATTCTTAATAACAACGTGGTGATGGTTCAGGATGAGCAGGGACGCGAACAGGTCGTGATGGGGCGTGGACTGGCCTTTCAGAAGCGTATTGGTGACAGTCTCAACGCTGCCCACATTGAGAAGGTATTCGCGCTGCAAAGTGATCTGCTGGTACGTCGGCTGGAGGAGTTGTTACACCAGATCCCTCATGAAGTGATGACCACCTGCGACCGCATTATTGATCTTGCAACACAACGTCTGGGGAAATTGCAGGAGAGCTTGTATATCACGTTGACTGATCACTGCTACTTTGCCATTGAGAGGCAGAACAAAGGTGTGGCGATTAAAAATGTGTTGCTGTGGGATATCAAACGCCTCTATCCCAAAGAGTTCGAACTGGGTCAGGAGGCCAGGGCTATCATTTCCCGTCGTCTGAATGTCGAACTGGCAGAGGATGAAGCCGGGTTTATCGCGCTGCATCTGGTGACGGCGCAGCTCAATAATGAAATGCCGGAAGTGATGCATGTCACCCGGGTTATGCAGGAGATTCTGCAACTGGTGAAGTATCAATTGCAGCTGGAGTACATCGAATCGTCTCTGAGTTACCAGCGTTTTGTCACTCATCTGAAGTTTTTTGCTCAGCGGATGCTGACGCGTACCGTGGTAGACGATGACGATGTGTCGCTGCATGCAGCAGTAAAAGATAACTATCCCAAAGCCTGGAAATGTGCGGTGAAAATTGCGCAGCATCTGCAACAAAGCTATCAGCGTGAGCTGACCGCAGAAGAGATCATGTTTCTCGCCATTCATATCGAACGGGTGAGAAAAGAGGGGCAATAAGCTCCATAAACCGGATTGTTACTGCTTAATGCAGGCAAAACCTGAGCGCGGCTTCTGAAAGGAGGACGTTCTCAGGTTTTTTTCATTTTTGGCTCAGTTAACTGATGTCCGCAGGCATCGGTTGTAAGGAAATCGAGATGGAATATCACACGCTGGCGCAGGATATCCTCAGCCATATCGGTGGCCGGGAGAACATCGTAAGTCTGGTTCATTGTGCTACCCGGCTGCGCTTCAAACTGAAAGACAACCATAAAGCCGACGCTGAAGGACTGAAGAAAAATCCGGGCGTCATTATGGTCGTTGAAAGCGGCGGGCAGTTTCAGGTGGTCATAGGCAACCACGTTCACGATGTCTGGCAGGCAGTGCGGAGTGAAGCGGGCCTGGCTGATGAGCTCTCTGCAGCAGCAGAAGAGGATAAGGTCGCGGGTAATCTTTTCAGTCGTCTGATAGACATTGTGTCAGGCATTTTTACCCCGTTTATCGGTATTCTTGCCGCCTCAGGGATCCTTAAAGGTTTGCTGGCGCTGGCTGTGGTCTGCGGCTGGCTTTCTGTTGAAAGTGGAACGTATAAAATCTGGTTTGCGGCAAGTGATGCCCTGTTTTTCTTCTTTCCACTAGTGCTGGGCTACACCGCCGGGAAGAAATTTGGCGGCAATCCCTTTATCACCATGGTGATTGGCGGGGCGCTGATCCACCCGACGATGATTGCAGCTTTTAATGCCAGCCAGCATTCCGGTGAAATGACGGACGCGTTTCTCGGCATTCCTGTAACCTGGTTTAATTATAGTGCGTCGGTTATCCCGATTATTCTCGCTGCCTGGGTAAGTTGCTGGCTGGAAAAACAGAGCAGCCGGCGACTTCCCGCCTCCATGAAAAACTTCTTTGCGCCACTGATCTGTCTGAGCGTCACTGTGCCGCTGACCTTCCTGGTGATTGGCCCACTGGCCACGGGCTTAAGTCAGATGCTGGCGAACGGTTACCAGTGGATTTATGCGCTGGCACCCTGGCTGGCTGGCGCCGCCCTGGGCGCGTTGTGGCAGGTCTGTGTGATCTTTGGTTTGCACTGGGGACTGGTGCCACTGATGATCAACAATCTTGCCGTACTGGGGCATGACTCAATGCTGCCCATGCTGTTGCCTGCTGTCATGGGCCAGGTTGGCGCGGCGCTGGGGGTGTTTCTGCGCAGTCGGGATGCGCGTCAGAAGATGCTTGCGGGTTCATCCGTGACAGCAGGGATATTTGGTATCACTGAACCGGCCGTCTATGGCGTTAATCTGCCGCTGCGTCGTCCCTTTATCTTTGGCTGTGTGGCGGGCGCTATTGGCGGTGCCATTATCGGCTTCAGCAGCACCCACGTTTATTCATTTGGTTTTGCCAACATCTTTACCATCGCACAGATGATCCCGCCTGGCGGAGTTGATTCCACGTTATGGGGCGGTATTGCCGGGACGCTACTCGCGCTGATACTGGGTTGCGGCATGACGCTGGTAGCGGGCATGCCCCGAAACAAGACGCCAGACGCAGCGATCCCGATTACCCCTGGCGAAGATGACATTCTGTCACCGATGGCAGGCACCGTACTGGCGCTGGATCAGATTCCCGATCCAACCTTCGCCAGTGGCCTGCTGGGACAGGGTGCGGCCATCATACCTTCTGATAATAAAGTCATTGCGCCCTTCGCGGGTGAGGTTGCCTCCCTGTTTCAGACCCGTCACGCCATAGGGCTGCTGAGTCACAGCGGGATTGAGCTGTTGATCCATGTTGGTATCGATACCGTCAGGCTCGACGGCAAACCTTTCACGGCACATGTACAGGTGGGCGACACGTTCAGCGCCGGCGATCTGCTACTGGAGTTTGATCGTCAGGCCATTCTTGATGCCGGATATGACCTGGCAACACCGATCATTATTACTAACAGCGATGAGTACTCTGAGGTGATGACTGTGGCAGGGAGCGCCGTTACTGCAGGTACGCCTTTACTCAGCGTCATTCGTCAATAAAAGGAGAACAGGATGAAAACTTTCCCGGATTCATTTTTATGGGGCGGTGCTGTTGCCGCTAATCAGGTTGAAGGTGCGTGGCGTGAAGAGGGCAAAGGCCTCTCAACCTCTGACGTTCAGCCTCAGGGAATTTTTGGCCCGGTATCGGAGCGCGTTGAGGGCAGCCAAAGCCTCAAAGATATCGCGATCGACTTTTACCACCGCTACCCGGACGATATCAGGCTGTTTGCAGAGATGGGTTTCAGCTGTCTGCGGGTTTCAATCGCATGGACGCGTATTTTTCCGAATGGCGATGAGCAACAGCCCAACGAGTCCGGCCTGGCCTTTTATGACCGGTTATTTGATGAGCTGGCTGCACATAATATCACCCCACTTGTTACACTGTCACATTATGAAATGCCCTGGTATCTGGTGACGCAGTATGGTGGCTGGGGTAACCGCCAGGTGATTGGCTTCTTTGAGCATTATGCCCGTACGGTGTTTGCCCGTTACCAGAAGAAAGTCAGACTGTGGCTCACCTTTAACGAAATTAACATGTCTCTGCACGCGCCTCTGACCGGCGTGGGGCTGCCGGAAACCAGCAGCAAAGGCGAGGTTTATCAGGCGATTCATCATCAACTGGTCGCCAGTGCGCTGGCGGTGAAAGCCTGCCGCGAGATTAACCCGGACGCCCGCATTGGCAATATGCTGCTGGGAGGGCTGGTCTATCCACTCAGTTGTAAGCCTGATGATGTGCTGGAAGCGCTGCAGGAGAACCGGAAATGGCAATTTTTTGGAGATGTACAGTGCCGTGGTGTTTATCCGGGCTATATGTTGCGGTTCTTTCGTGAGAATAATATTCAGCTGAATATTACGGATGCCGATCGGCAGATACTCCAGTCGACCGTCGATTTTATCTCGTTCAGCTATTACATGTCCGGGTGCGTTACCGCCGATGAGGCGCTGAATCAGCAGATGCGGGGTAACATTCTGAGCATGGTGCCAAATCCTCATCTTCAGAGTTCTGAATGGGGCTGGCAGATTGACCCGGTGGGCTTGCGTACCTTGCTGAATCTGCTGTGGGATCGTTATCAGAAGCCGCTGTTTATTGTTGAGAACGGACTGGGCGCCAAAGACATACCGGATGCAACTGGCGTCGTGCAGGATGACTATCGCATCAGCTATCTCAACGATCATCTGGTTCAGGTGCGTGAGGCCATTGACGATGGCGTGGAGGTCATGGGTTATACCAGCTGGGGGCCGATCGATCTTGTCAGCGCATCAAAAGCCGAACTCTCTAAGCGTTACGGATTTATTTATGTTGACCGCGATGACAATGGGGAAGGTTCGCTGGCCCGCAGCCGCAAGAAAAGCTTTTACTGGTATAAAGAGGTCATTGCGACCAACGGGGCTTCACTTAAAGAGTAGTTCCCGCGCTCAGAAGTACTTCGCGGCGACCGCGAAGTACTTCCCGTTAGCTGTCAAAACAGCCTGGCTCAGGGCGTCTCGCGGGTGTTGACCTTATAGCGGGTACTCCTGCCTCCGCCTTCAAGCCGGTAAAGGCAGCCTTTTTCAACCAGATCCGCCAGATGACGGGTCGCGGTTGCTTTACTCACTTTGGCGACCTTCTGATACTGGCTGGCGCTGATCCCCAGTTCGAAACCCTGCTCGCCGCCATCCAGTAACCGGTTCAGCACTTTCACCTGTTCCGGACTCAATCCCATCCCCTGATGCCGCAGCCAGAAACGTGCTTTCATCTGAGTGCGATCGATGACGTTCATCGCCTGTTGCAGACTCTCATCCAGGATATCAAGAAACCATACCAGCCAGTGGGTGATATCCAGACCGCCTTTCTGCGTCTGCTCAAGAATGCGGTAATAACCGGCACGCTGCGTCAGAATGGCGGGTGACATGGCATACAGCCGGATGCTTTGACTGTCGGCCTGCGCCAGCGCCAGATCGGTTAACGCACGCGTGATACGACCATTACCATCATCAAAAGGGTGCAGGGTGACAAACCAGAGATGGCAGATGGCGGCGCGCAGTAACGGGTCCAGCATCACATCCTGCTGACTCTGGTTGAACCACTCAATAAACTGCGCCAGCTGCGGCTCCAGCCCCTGTCGCGGCGGCGCTTCAAAATGCACCGTGGGACGATCGATGCGGCCCGAGATGACCTGCATTGGCTCACTGCCGCGCAGCGTGCCGACGCTCAGGCGCTGCACCGTCCATTCATCGGCCGGGAAGAGCCAGTGATGCCACTGGAATAATCGGTCCAGTGTCAGCGGCTGGCTGCGGTTGTTGATGGCATCAAGCATCATGGCGGCCAGGCCTTCTGAGCGGTCAGAGACCGGATAGGGTTGCTCCTCCGTCACGCCTAACCGACGCGCCAGCGATGAGCGGACCGACTGCACGTTGACCTGCTCCTCTTCAATCGCGGAAGAGGAGAGGATATTGCTTAGCAGGGTGTCCAGCGTCTGGGTTTCACTGACTGAATGCAGGCTGGCGCGGCCCAGGAGCAATCCGCGCAGCTGCTGCAGATGGCGCAGGCGCGGTAACAGCACGGCGTCCTGCCACTGAAAATGGGGCCAGTCCGGCTGTTGCCAGATCCAGGTAACGCTCATAATCGGCTCACGCTAAGGGGGGATGAGCCGAATAAACGAGGTTATTCGGCTCACAGAATGAGTCGATAATAGCGAATATTTGGCTCATAGGCCAACCCGGCTGAAGTGCGGGTATAAAAAAGGACCCGAAGGCCCTGTTTGCTTAGCGGGAGAACTGCATAAAAGTGTCTGAATAGTAGTGAACGATCCAGGCGACATACGCCAGCCAGACAATCATCCCAACGGCTAATCCTGATTTACCGATCATTGATCTCTCCTCGGTGATAGGGGAACGGCAGCAACGGTTGACATAAACTGACAGTAATGGCGGGCAGCAGTATTGTTGCAGATCAAAAAAAGCCGTTTCATCCGCAACGCCATAATCCCTTTGCGATCAACTTCCCGTAATCACGCACTGTGAGACCCCCATCACGGCGGGATAATGACCACTAAAGTTCAAAAAAACGCCGCCGATAGTTGATCTCAGGAGCACCATAACCACAAGGAGGTATTGAGCCGGGTAAATTTCAGGGGAAGCACTATGGTCAGTCAGTTAACACATAAGAAAAGAATGAGTACCCGTGCGCAGATGCTGATCATGGGGGGGGTGACGATAATGCTGGGATTTACCGTGACTATCGGCGTCCTCAGCTGGCAGTCAGGTAAAGAGCAGAAGGCGCTGGCAGAAAAATATCTGCAGCAGATAGCGCAGAGCCGTGCCTTACAGGTGCAGCAGGAATTGAGCCATGCACGTGATGTTGCCAGTCACCTCGGACAAAGTCTGATTGCCTTGCCCCACGTTGGTATAACCGATCGTAAAGCGGCCGATAAGGTGATGGAGTATGCGCTGCGTGCTAACCCTGACTATCTGTCGATGTCAGTGATATTTGAAGAGAATGCGTTTGATGGCCGTGATGCAGAGTTCGCTTCACAGCCGGGTCAGGCACCGCAGGGCCGGTATGCCTTTTTTGTCGATCGTGACGCATCAGGTAAATACGCGATGCATCCGCTGCTCTCCTATCTGACACCGGGTCAGGGCGATTACTATCTGATCCCGCAAAAATCACAAAAAGATACGCTCACCGAACCTTATAGCTATGCCTATAACGGCGTGCCGACGTTGCTTACCTCCGTCGCCGCCGCGATTATCGATCAGGGCACCTTAAAGGCGATCGTTACCTCTGACATTTCACTGGCATCACTGCAACAGAAAGTGAATCAGATCAAACCCTGGCAGGGCAGCGGCTATGCGCTGTTGCTCTCCAGTAACGGGAATGTGGTCTCCTCGCCAGTTAAAGATGAAGCCGGGAAACCCTGGAAAGGCGAAAAAGATGGCTTTACGTCGAAAGTCGTACAGCATTTTGATGCCGTACTGGGTGAAGATGCATTGGTCACCTGGCAGCCGGTGTTGATTGGTAACAGTGACAAGCCCTGGTATCTGGGCGTGGTGGCACCGGTCAGTCAGGTGATGGCCGCCTCAAACCGGCAGCTGATGTGGGCACTGCTGTTAATGGTAGTGAGCATTCTGCTGGTCGGGACGGTGCTGGGCATGCTGTTCAGCCGTAAAGTGCTGCGTCCGATTGGCGGCGAGCCGGTTGAAGCGGCGCACATTGCGCTGGCAGTAGCCGATGGCAAGCTGGATAACAGAATCGCGGTGAAAAGCGGCGATAGCAGTAGCCTCTTCTTCGCGCTTCACACCATGCAAAGCCAGCTCAGGCAGATTGTCGGACAGATTAAAGATTCCAGTGAATCAGTACGTCAGGGCGCGGGCGAAATTGCCAGCGGAAACCTCAATCTGGCTTCACGCACCGAACAACAGGCCGCCGCACTGGAGCAGACTGCAGCCAGCATGGAGCAGATCAGCGCCACGATTCGCCTGAATGCCGATAACGCACAGCAGGCGACCAGCCTGACTGAAAATGCGACTCACATCGCCAGTCGCGGTGCCTCGCTGGTGGGTGAAGTGGTGCAGACGATGGCGCAGATCGATGACAGTTCGAAAAAGATCGGCGACATTACCACCATGATCAACAGCATTGCCTTCCAGACCAATATCCTGGCACTGAACGCAGCGGTAGAAGCCGCACGTGCCGGTGAGCAGGGACGCGGTTTTGCGGTGGTCGCCTCTGAAGTGCGTAACCTTGCCCAGCGCAGCGCAAATGCGGTGAAAGAGATCGGCGCACTGATTGAAGAGTCGAGCGTGCGGGTCGAGAGCGGTGTCCGGCTGGTGAACGATGCCGGTAAAACCATGCAGGAGATGATGCAGGCGGTAAATTCAGTGCAGGGGATTATCGGTGAGATTGTTACCGCATCAAGCGAACAGGCGCGTGGCATTAGCCAGGTAACGATTGCCGTTAATGAAATGGATGGCGTCACCCAGCAGAATGCCGCGCTGGTGCAGCAGATGTCGGCTGCCGCCAGTTCGCTGGAAGATCAGGCGCAGCAGTTGTCACAGACGGTGGAGCAGTTCCACCTGGCATAAAGCGTGTGCATAAGCCTGAAATCCGCCGCTTTTAGATTGAGCGGCGGCTCATCGCGGGCAAATACGCACCTCATCGCTGAGGTGCGTCCGTAATGTGATGTTCAAAGCCCCAGCGTTTTTGTCCATGGCCCGCGATGCGATGCTACAGGCGTGCGCTCCTATCGCTTTAAGCGGGTTAGCCGCCTGCATTCAGTGCTGACTTCACATTGATCACTGCTCCGTCAGCCGCACACCGCTGCTGGCATCAAACAGGTGCATTTTATCCGGATTCACGGTCACCGGCAGCGTGCCGCCAGGCACAGCATCACTGCGACCACTCAGCTGCATATGCAGCTGGAAACCCTGCCATTTCAAATGTAACAGCGTTGATTCACCCGTGATCTCTACAATATTCACCGCCGCCGGTTGGCCGCTGACATCAGTGATCAAATCGTGGGGTCGTACGCCCAGCGTCACTGGCTGATCGGCCTGTTGCTGAGCCGCATGATGCCAGCGACGCGGCAACGGCAGCCACTGCTTGCCACAGCATACGCCAGGCAGCCCGTCACGCGTCTGGAAACGGGCATCCAGCAGATTCATCGGCGGTGAACCGATGAACTGCGCCACAAAGGTGTTAACCGGGCGGTCGTAAATGGCCAGCGGCGCACCCTGTTGCACAATGACCCCTTCTTTCATCACCACAATCTGATCCGCCAGCGTCATCGCCTCGACCTGATCGTGGGTAACATAGACCATGGTGGTTTTAAAGCGCTGATGCAGCGACTTGATCTCAGCCCGCAGCTCCATGCGTAACTGTGCATCCAGGTTCGAGAGCGGCTCATCGAACAGAAACACCTGCGGGTTGCGCACCATGGCACGGCCCATCGCCACGCGCTGGCGCTGTCCACCCGACAACGCCCGTGGATAGCGCTGCAACAGCTGATCGATGCCGAGAATGCTGGCGATACGGGCGATTTTGCTTTTCTGCTCCTCGCGCTTCACCTTCTTCACTTGCATATGAAATGCCAGATTCTCTGCGACGGTGAGGTGCGGATAGAGCGCATAGCTCTGAAACACCATCGCGATATCCCGGTCGGCAGGATCGAGATCGTTAATCTGCTTTTTATCCAGCATGATCGCCCCGTCAGAGACGGTATCCAGACCGGCAAGCAGCCGCAGCAGAGTCGATTTTCCGCAGCCGGAGGGACCGACCAGCACGGTAAAACTGCCATCGGGAATGGTTAAATCCAGCGGGTGCAGCACGCTCTGTTTACCGTAGCGCTTCGCCACCTGTACAAGTTCAACACTGGCCATGTTCAGCGCACCTCATTTGATAGTTGGAGTTGTTGCCAGCTGGGATAGCGGCGCGGAGAGCTGCTTATCGCCTGTGATGCCACTTCAATGCCCCAGCGCAGCGCGGTGAGCGAAGACTGGCGGTAGAGCAGTGCAGTCAGAAAACCGGCATTAAAACTGTCACCGGCCCCAATGGTATCGACCACCGTCACCGGCTGGCCGGCGGCATACTGCACCGAGTCGGCAGACCAGAGACGTGCGCCCTCTGCGCCACACTTAATCACGCAGCCGCCACGACCACTGAGCTGAGCTGCCAGCCGTTTACCGCTTTGATCCAGCAGCTCTGCGCCCGCTAAACCCAGCGCTTCCACCTCATTCAGCAGCAGCCAGTCACAGTCGGCTAACCAGTTGCCAATCTCTAAGCGGATCGCATCGCTCCAGCCCGCAGGCGGCCAGCCGGTATCTACGGCGACACAGAAGCCACGCTGTTGCAGCGCGCCCAGCAGCGCCGGGTAGTGATCATAGAGTTCCAGACAGAGAAAGGTGCCGCACAGCAGCACGATATCGCCCGGCGTCGCCTGCGGCGGTAGCTGGGCCAGTACATCATCAGCAGTCAGCACGGTAATATGACCGTGATTGCTGAGAAAGGATCGTTCGTTATCGGGATGGGTCACGCCCACTGTCAGCGAGGTCTCACAGGCATAGCGCGGCCAGTGCGCGGCGCTGTGAGGAAAGTGATTTGCGAGCCAGTGACTGAAGCCATCGTCGCCCTGATTGGCTATAGCCCGATGCGGCACCTGCATCGCCTCCAGCGCCAGCGCACAGTTACCCGCTGACCCGCCGGGACGTAACTCGCTGTGCTGCAGCATCACTTCAGTGCCACGCTGCGGCCAGTCGCTGAGCGTACTCATGATTAAATCGACATTAATATTACCCACCACATAGAGAGTGGGCGTGAGGGTATTGACCATAATTATCCCTTACTTCCGCCGCTGGTGAGACCGCTGACCAGCGTCTTCTGCAACCAGATGGCAATAAACAGTGGTGGTACCGAAGCCAGAATGCCAATTGCCGCGATCAGCCCGTCATCGGTTGCGCGTCCGGCGGTAAAACCGGCAATGGCCACCGGCAGGGTCTGTGCCGAAATATTGCTGGTGAACAGCAGTGCGAAGAAAAACTCATCCCAGGCGAGCAGCCAGCCAAACAGCGCGGCAGCCCCCAGCACTGGCTTTGCCAGTGGCAGAGTAATGCGCAACAGAACCTGCCAGAAGCGCAGGCCATCCAGCCGTGCTGCCTGTTCGATATCACGTGGCAGTGAGTCGAACTGATTCTTCAGCATCCAGGTCAGAAACGGCAGGATCAGCGAGCAGTAGACCATCACCAGGCCGGGGCGGGTGTTGAGCAGCCCCAGCTGTTGCAGCAGGAAGTAGAGCGGCAGTACAAACGCCACGGGCGGCACCATATAGATTGCCAGTGCGCCGGAAAGCCAGGCATCGCGACCGCTGTAGCGTGAGAAGCTGAATGCCGCGGGTATCGCCAGCAGCAGCGAGATCGCCGTGGCCACCGTCGCCACCAGCAAACTGTTGCCCAGCGCGTGGAGAAAAACGTTGCCGGGTTGATTCGGTGCCAGCGAAACCAGCCCCTGATAGCGGCTGAAATCCCACTGCCGCGGCAGCCACTCCAGCGGCACGCGGGAGAGATCGCTGGCAGAACTGACGCTCATCAGAAACAGCCAGCCCATCGGGGCCAGAATGCTGACGGCGACCAGCAGGGCAGCTCCGTAACGCAGCACCCGTCGCAGTTTAGTTTTCATAAGCGGAACTCCGGCGGCGCTGATGCCATAACATCAGCAGATAGAGCGTAATTAGCAGGGCGCACATCAGGGTCATCAGTATCGCGTAGGCGGCACCGCTGCCGGCACGCAGATAGCTGAACGACTCCTGATAAACGAAAAAGCTCAGGGTTTTGGTGCTGTCCACCGGCCCGCCGCGCGTCATCACGTAGATGATGTCGAAAATTTTAAAGGCATCGATGGTGCGTAACACCAGCGCGACGCCGAGCGGAGCAACAATCGCCGGGAAGGTAATCGCCCGGAAACGACGCCATGCGGAGGCTCCGTCCAGTCGTGCCGCTTCGAACAGATCCTCGGGGATCGACTGCAGCGCCGCCAGCACCAGCAGGGTGACCAGGGGATAGTTTTTCCAGATATCCGCGAACATCACCGCATTGAGCGCCGCTTCCGGCGATCCCAGCCAGCTGCGATAGCCGTCAATGATACCGAGCTGGCTGAGCAGGGCGTTGATGCTGCCGTAGTCAGGGTTGAAGTTGAGCCGCCACATCATAGCGTTGACGATGGTTGGCAGCGCCCATGGCAGGATCACCAGCACCCGCAGTACGTTGCGTCCGATGAATTTCTGATTCAGCAGCAGCGCCACCAGCACGCCGATAATCCCTTCAAAGGTGACGGACACCAGGGTGAAATAGAGTGTGCGCCAGATCGACGCCCGAAAGTCGGGATCGCTAAGCGCATAGAGATAGTTTTCCAGCCCAATCCAGGCAGGCGTTTCACCACTGCCAATCAGCGCAGCATCGGTAAAGCTGAGCCAGATGGTACGCAGCAGAGGCCAGGCGGTTAATAACAGCATCACCAGCAACATGGGTGCCAGCAGCACCCATGCCTGACGCTGTTCGCGTTGACGCAAACTCAGCATCATGACTCCTTAACGCAGCCGGGCGGCGCTTTTATCAACCGTCGCCATCGCGTCCTGTGCCGGTGTTTTACCCAGCAACACCTGCTGTAACTGCTGTTGCAGCTGGTTTGACAGACGGGAATAGTCAGCCGTTTCAGGACGTGACAGCATCACGTTTAGCGATTTGTCCGCAGCGGCAATCAGGCTCTCCTGATCCTTTTTTACCGCCTCATCCTGGTAAGAGGATTTCCAGATCGGCAGGCTGAGTTTCGCATACTGATTCTGTACCGGCTGTGAGGTCATGTACTGAATGTACTGCCACGCCTCATTGGCATGGGTACTGCCTTTGGTGATCCCCAGCCCCATTGAGCCGTTCACTGCACCCACTTTTCCAGGCGCATCGCCCGGCGCAGGGATAATCCCAACATCGCCCGCCACTTTGCTCTGCTTCGGATCGTTCGCCATGTTGTACATATAGGTCCAGTTCAGGGCGAAAGCTGCATCGCCATTAGAGAACGATTTACGCACATCTTCTTCCAGATATTCACGGGAAGCCGGATTACTCAGCCCATCATCGAGCGAGCTCTTCATCAGGTTCAGTGCCTTGAGTGAGGCCGGGCTGGAGAAATTAAGCTTGCCGTTCTGATAGAACTGTCCACCAAAGCCTGACACCAGCGTGGTGTAGTCACACACCAGCGCTTCAGCCTGAGACCAGCTCCAGACCAGCGGATAGTTGACAATCTTTTTGTCCTTGATGATCTTCGCGTCATCCAGTACCTGCTGCCAGGTCTGCGGCGGGGTGGTGATGCCCGCTTTAGCCAGCATCGCTTTGTTGTAATAGAGGTATTTGGTATCGAGGATCCACGGCATACCCAGGGTTTTACCTTTGTAAACCACCGTGTTCATCGCGCCCGGGAAAACCTTCTCTTTCTCCTCTGGCGTAATGCGTGCGCTGACATCCTGTAGCAGATCGAAACGGGCGAATTCCGCTGGCCAGATGGCATCGAACAGCACCACATCATAGCCATTACCGCCCGCACCACGCGCCGCCACGATTTTGTCGTGTAGCGCTTCATAAGGAACAAACTCCAGATTGACGGTGACATCCGGATGCTGCTTCTGAAAATTCTGCGTCATCGCGCGGATATCATTTTCGCTATAGGCCGCCTGGGTCATAAACAGAGCATTGATCTGACTGGCCGCCGCCGCGCTGCCTGCGCTTAACATCAGTAAGGCGGCAAAACCGGCTTTTAGTTGGGGGGTATAACGTTGTGACATGGTCTTCTCCACTGTGCAGCAACAGGCTGTCGGTTAATTAAATCAATTTGATTGATTTAATCGGGGGCGAAATTTTGGTCAGTGGGTGAACTGACCTGTCTGAATCTAAGCAAACGGCGTGCCACAGTGCGGAAGAGCGTAGCAACAAAGCCGTAACAACGCTGAAACTCAGACTGCACTTTTATGGCAAAATTGCCTATTCTGATGCGCGAGAATTGCGTGCTGCATCAAAGATATTGTTTGCCGGAACGCCCCCTGGGACGAATACTGTCGGGTCCCGCTGTAATGGAAAACAACATGAAAACCTCGGGTACCAACCTTGAACATGCGCGGGCGCATAACCGGCGTGTGGTGATTGAAGCCATTCGCCTGCACGGTGAGCTGACCCGTGCCGAACTGGCCCGCATGACGGCGCTGACGCCGCAGACCGTCTCAAATATTGTGGCGGAGCTTGAGCAGGCCGAACTGCTGACCAGCCGCCAGCCACGTCGCAGCGGGCGCGGTCAGCCGTCGATTCCGGTTACGCTTAATCCCACCAGTGCCTGGTCGATCGGCATTCATCTTGATCATCAGACGCTGCTACTGGTGCTGGTCGATCTCAGCGGCGAAGTGCATTTCCGCCGCCTCGTTATGGTGCAAAAGCCCCAGCCTGCTGCCACCCTGGCGTGCATTGCAGGTGTGCTGGAGGAGATGCGCGCCTTCCTCGGCGCTCATTGGCAAAAAGTCCTGGGGATTGGCGTGGTGATGCCGGGGCCTTTTGGGGTCGAGGGGATCTCATCCGTCGGGCCGACCACGCTCAACGGCTGGGAGCAGATCGATATTGAGGCGGAACTTGCCACCCTCAGCGGCTTGCCGGTGACGCTGGAAAACGACGCCACGGTAGCTGCCATCGGTGAACGTTTTCACGGTACGGCGCGCCACCTTAACTCTTTTATCTATCTCTATATCGGCACCGGCCTGGGCGCGGGGATCTTCACTGATGGCCACATCTATACCGGTCACGCTCATAATGCCGGTGAGATTGGTCACATCGTGGTGGAGCCGGGCGGTCGCGACTGTTACTGCGGTAATCAGGGCTGTCTGGAACGTTATGTCTCGCTGCAGGCCGCCTATGAATTCTGCGGGCTCGATCCGATGCGCGCGCTGCCTGAAGATCTGCTGCAGATTGAACCCGCGCGTTTCACTGCGTGGATAGAGAGCGTAAGGACACCGTTGCGCCAGGCGATCAATATTCTGGAGTCGGTGTTTGATGCGGAAGCGGTAATTATTGGCGGGATGATCCCTGCGCCGTTGCTGGAGCAGATGGTTGAACGGTTGCCGCCACTTTATCAGTCGGTGCGGGGACGGTATCTATTTGATATGCGACTCAAGACTGGCATGACCGGTAGCGATACCGCTGCGCTGGGTGCAGCCGCCTTACCAATCTTTGATGAGTTTAACCCGAAGTTTCAGGTGCTGATGAAATAGGTGAGGGAAAGGGCGCTGTTGCAGGCAACAGCGCCACAGGCATTAACCCGGGTAGATACCGCGATCTTTACGCGCCATCAGGATTCGCTCACAGGCCACGATGTAGGCCGCGGTGCGCAGCGAGCAATCTTTCTCCTTCGACTTGTCCCAGATATGGACCATCGCCTCGGTCATAATCTTATCGGAGCGACGATTGATCTCATCTTCACTCCAGAAGAAGCTTGCCATATCCTGAACCCATTCGAAGTAGCTGACGGTCACGCCGCCGGCATTACAGACCACGTCCGGCACCACAATAATGCCGCGCGTTGCCAGCATGTCATCGGCATCCGGATAGGTCGGGCCGTTTGCGCCTTCCAGTACGATTTTGCAACTCAGGATCTCGGCTCGCTCGCGGGTAATCTGACCTTCCAGCGCGGCCGGGATCAGGATATCCATCCCGGTGGTCCAGAACGCCTCTTTATCAATGCTCTGCGCACCAGGGAAACCGGCAATCTGCTTGTGGGCGATCTGCCATTCGGTCAGCGCGGCCATATCAATGCCATCTGAATTATAAATCGTTGCAGTGTGGTCCTGAATCACCACCACACGAGCGCCCGCCTCATTAAACAGGCGTGCTGCTTCGCTGCCGACATTACCGAAACCCTGAACCGCCACGCGGGCGCCTTCGATTTCAATACCTGAACGACGAGCCACTTCACGGCCGGTGATAAACACCCCACGGCCGGTCGCTTTTTCGCGGCCCAGTGAACCGCCCAGGTGAATAGGTTTGCCGGTAACCACTCCGGTAATCGTTGTGCCGTGGTTCATGGAGTAGGTGTCCATCATCCACGCCATCACTTTGCTGTTAGTGCCCACGTCTGGGGCCGGAATATCTTTTTGCGGTCCAATGATGATGCCAATCTCGCTGGTATAACGACGGGTCAGCCGCTCAAGTTCACCATCGGAGAGTTTGAAAGGATCGACACGGATGCCGCCCTTAGCACCACCGTAAGGCAGGTTAACCGCCGCACATTTGATGGTCATCCACGCCGAAAGCGCCATGACTTCATTCAGGTCGACAGCCGGATGATAGCGAATACCGCCTTTACCTGGGCCGCGCGAAAGGTTGTGCTGAACGCGATAGCCTTCGAAATGGCGAATTGAGCCATCATCCATCTGGAGAGGAATATCAACAATCAACGCACGTTTTGGATGACGCAAAGTATCTATCCAACGTGAAAGATCGCCCAGATAAGGCGCAACCCGGTCGATTTGCTGTAAGTAAGTGGACCAGGCAGATGTGCTGCTTTCAGACGCATAAGATAACTTATCCATAAAAAACCTTTCTTAATGAAGTCATTTATTGGGTGGAGCCGTGGATGGAGAGCGCATTGCATTGCGCCAACATAATCTAACACTCCTGAAACAAATAAGATGTGGCATCAGCCATGCCACAACGCAGCAATGCCCTGTTTTGGGGCAGGATGAGTGAATAGATTAGTATTGCTGACCCCTTACAGACGAATAAAGATGCGCGTGGAGTGCGTATTTTCTGCATAGGACGGGAAATATCGCTATCTTTCAAATCTTTGAGGGCGTTCAAAAAGTTAAATAATTGATCGTAACCATGTTGACTTTGCTGCACCAATTAAGTGCATGAGAATAAGTAATCAAAGGATTACATAAAGTAATGAGTTGGATGTTAATAGCGCTGGTTAATCAGGTATTTAGAAGGGAGAGAGGGGTCAGGGCTGGGAAAGTGAGAATTACAGGCCAGCGTAGTAGCTGGCCCGAATGAAGCTTACTGGTGCAGAGCCTGCTCGGCTTCTTTCAGTTCCTGGAGAGCGTCAGCCAGTTTATCTTCACGCTTCTGGATCTTGCTGGCGCTGCGGCCTTCTGCTTTCGCTTTAGCCAGTTCCTGTTCGCGTTCCTGTACCTTCAACTTTTTCTCTGCCACTTTTTCCTGACGCTGCTTTAGCAGACTGCTTTCGGTACAGTTCTGATTCACTTCGCTCAGCGCTTTTTCAAGGCCGGCAACCTGATGGGTATTATTGTGCTGGCGGGCAAAAGAGAGTTGAGTCTCAATCTCCTGCTTTTTGGCTGCACAACCGGTCAGGTCAGAGGCCGCGTGAGCAGCAGTAAAAGTGAGTGGTAACAGGAAAAGGCTAAAGGTCAGTAAGGTTTTTTTCATCTTAGTCTCGTCAATGAGTCAGGGTTGTGGCACCAGTATACGGAACCACCTTAAGAGATTCTTAACGAAAAATAATATTTACTGGCGCGGAAAAACGGGGGAAAGAGAAGGCGCTGCCTGCTGTCAGGCAGCGCTGGAGGCGTTCGATTGGGAAAATTGCAGGTTGCAATCAGGGCCACTGAGCATGACCGGATGACCATCCTGACTCTGCTGTTCAAAATAGTCCTGCATCTGCTGGCTGATGCCGGCACCACACCACATCACATGATGCTGATAAAGATCGGTTTTAACTGCTGGCTGTCCGGTTGCACGCGAGTCAACCACGACATTAAAGCCCATCGCGGTAAGACGAATAGCTTCAAGCCAGATTTCGGTTTTATCAAGTACGCTCACCGCTTCCAGAAACAGAGGAACGGAAGATTCGTTGCGCGATGAGGTGCGCATGACTTTATCCGCCTGCTGCTGAACGGTTTGCTCAAAACGGTTGAGGCGTTGTGACGCTCCCCGACGAAGATCGGCGTAAAGCCAGGTGCTTAGCGGCCGAAGCAGATTAATGACAAAATCATCACCGCTGTAGTGGCTGGACATCGTGTGCATCTGACGTGAAAGCGACAGCGGTGTGCCAAATTCCAGCTGCCAGAGCAAATCGCCTTTGCGCGCCGACCAGCCAGAGGTGGCGACCGTCGAAGCAGCCTGCTGACCTTGCCAGATTTCGTCGAGCGTCGCGCCTGTGGCCGTTAAGCCAACCAGGGTACGGATTTCACTGAGGTGATGATCACTCCAGCGTTCCTGATACTGCTGCGGCGTCAGTAATCCCTGCTTCATCCAGCTCTTCAGGTTCGCAGGATGGGTGCCGGTTATGGCGCAAACAGTATCGGTCGTATAAGAATGCATATCGTGCCCTCTGTAGAGGGAAAGGCCGCCGGGATTAACCGGGGATGGACCACCACTATGAACCTTATAACAGTCAATTAACAGAGGCAGAGTTAAAGCAAAGCGGCGCTGTGTGCCTGTGACGCTACGCTTATTCGTAGTTATTCTCCGATTAAATTTATGCTGATCAGCAGGTTAAAAGCGCTGCAATCAGGCAATAAAAATACTGTGTATTTATTCAGTAAATATTCTTTACGCAAATATACCTGGAAATCGGTACTTTTAAGCCTCTTTTAAGAGCATACCGACTCTTCTGCCCCTTACATCCTCCCGCTAAATCGCTAAAATAGCGGGTTCTGATGATCAGGAGAAAGAGTGCCCAATGCGTTATCGTTTTAGTCTTGCCGTTGTAACGGTTGCTGCTGTACTGACTGGCTGTGCGAAACATGCCGCCAGCGATGCGGCAGATGAATTTGCTGCTGGCCCGACGCAGATTGATGTCTCACACATAAAGACCCGCGCAGATGATGGCTCCAGTGTATTCCTGACTGTAGATGGTAAAGAAGCCGGCAGATTGCCAAACGGCGAAAGCATGCTGCTGCATGTTCCGGCCGGAAAACACCAGATTGGCGGCTATGTACCCACCCTGTTTGGTATGGGTCGGGTGACCATTGCGCCGGTAGAAGTGACCACGTCACCGGAAGATGTTAAAAAAGTGGCTTATACGATCACACGCAACAAAGCGACCTTTGTTGAGAACAAGGGCGAGCAGGGCTGAGTGGATGACGGCGGAGAGCTGCGCTCTCCGCTGGAAGGGCTGGCGCTATAAGCCCAGTTCACTCAGTGAAGGGTGGTCGTCAGGGCGCCGGCCCTGCGGCCAGTGAAACAGCCGCTGTTCTTCACTGATTTTCAGATCGTTGATGCTGGCATAACGCTGCTGCATTAAACCCTGCTCATCAAACGCCCAGTTCTCGTTGCCATACGAGCGATACCACTGCAGCTGCTGGTCATGCCATTCATAGGCGAAGCGCACCGCAATCCGGTTCTGGTCAAAACTCCATAGCTCTTTAATCAGCCGATACTGCTGCTCCCGCTGCCATTTTTGCTGCAGGAAGGCGGTAATTTCAGCCCGCCCGGTCAGGAAGGTATCGCGATTACGCCATTGGCTGTCCGCTGAATAGGCCAGAGCGACCCGCTCCGCATCCCGGCTGTTCCAGCCATCCTCAGCCAGCCGTACTTTTTCTATCGCCTGTGCAGCCAGGGTAAATGGCGGTAGAGGCGGACGTGAGTTTTCCAACTTTCTCTCCTTATCAGCGCAGGCAAACGCATTTCCAGCATTCGTTACAGTCGCATCAGAGTTCCAGGGCGTGGATCTGGCAGACTGCACGCGCCGCTTCCTGACCTTTTTTCACGAAATGCTGAGTATAGAAGTCGATAAACTCTGCCGATGGCTGGAAATTATGCGGCGTAAGTGACACCGAGAAGACGGGCACATTGGTGGCCAGCTGCGCCTGCATCAGACCGCTAACTACAGCCTGGGCGACGAAATCATGGCGATAGATGCCGCCATCCACCACCAGTGCTGCACAGACAATCGCATCGTAGTTGCCGGTCTGCGCCAGGCGTTGCGCCAGCAGCGGCATTTCAAAAGCGCCCGGAACATCCCATGTCTTAATCTCATATGAGGTACCGCGGCTTTCCAGTTCCTGTTCGAATCCTGTCAGAACCTGAGAAACGATTTCGCTGTGCCAGTTAGCTTTAATAAAGGCGACTTTCAACGGCTGCATGACTTACTCCAGTAAAAGGTGACATCCAGTGGTAACGGGCCAGATTCCGCCCCTGCACCCCGAATCAAAAATAGTGAGCCCGGCAGGCCAGTAACCTGCTGACAGCCTTCACTATACTGTAATGTAAAGAGTCTGTGTCCATCATTGTGATTATATGTAAATAACTGAGGGATTGATTTCCCGCTTATGCTGCAGCAAAAGCACGCAACGCGCCCCGTAAGTCATTAAATACGCGCTCTTCAGCCCGGAAAACCGCCTCACACTCCGCTGTTTGCGTAACAGCTTCCAGTTACGTTGCTGCTTAAATAAAATACTGGATATTTGAACAGTTGTTTGTATAATAAATGGACTGCCCACCGGGTATTGGTAGCGTTAGCGAGGGGTGAACCCATGATGATTTCAACTGAAAGCCTCAAATCTCTGGACCAATCGGTCACAATGAGCAGTCGTGAACTGGCTCAGATGACCGGTATCACACACGGAGAAGTGAAGCGGTTAATCAAAAGTCTGGAGACGGCTGAGCGTCTCTCCCAGCCGCTCAGCGTGAATGAGTATGAGCGGGAAGGGGAAGTGCGTCAGGAGTACCGTCTGTGCAAGCGTGACTCGCTGCTCGCCGTGGCACGCCTGTCTCCAGGCTTCACTGCAGAAGTGCTGGATCGCTGGCAGGATCGCGAGAAGACTACCCATTTGCCTGACTTTACCAATCCGGCTGAAGCCGCTCGCGCCTGGGCTGAGCAGTTTGAACAGCGTCAGGCGGCGGAGCAGCAGCTGGCTCTCTCGGCACCCAAGGCAGCGTTCTTTGATAACTTCGTTGAGGTTGATGACTCGCTGGGTTTTCGTCAGCTCTGCAAGATGCTGAAGGTGAAAGAACCGGAATTCCGCCAGTTTCTGCTGGAGCGCAACATCATGTATCGCGCAAAAGGCACCCTGACGCCGCAGCACTACCATCTGCAGGCTGGCTACTTTACGCTGCATACCGGCACGGGCGAAAATCAGCATGCTTTCTCACAGGCACGTTTTACGTCTAAAGGGGTGAAATGGGTCGCCAGTCTGTGGGCAGGACATCTCTCTGCTCAGCCAAAAGGCGCAGCCGCGTAACCGTTACGGTAAGCGTGCAGGCTGGCGCGGACGTATAAGTGCTGGCAGATATGCAGACAGAAGTGCAGATATAAAAGAGGCCGCAACTGAGTGCGGCCTTTTTTGATCGTTAATGATCGATTATCGGGCGAATTACCAGCCTTTAATCGCATCACCCTTGTAAACTTCTTCGGCTTTGGCCGCGACTTCCGGTGACTGCAGCGCAGACTTCAGCTTCTGAATTTTATCACTGTCTTTATTATCTTCACGTGAAACCAGCGCATTGACGTAAGGCGATGAGGCACTTTCCATAAATAAGCCATCGCGGTGTGCGGATAATCCAGCCTGGGCTGAGAAGTTAGTATTGATGATCGACAGGCTCACGTTTGGATCATCTAACGTGCGGGTCAGCTGTGGCGTATCCACTTCAACCAGCTTCAGATTTTTTGGATTTTCGATGATATCCAGTGAGGTCGGTAAATAACCCACATCCGGTTTAAGTTTAATCAGGCCCTGCGCCTGCAGCAGCAGCAGGCTGCGTCCCAGCGTGGTGGCTTCGTTAGAGATGGTGATAGTGGCACCATTCTGCAGCTCACTGATGTTCTTGATTTTGTGTGAATAGGCAGCAATCGGGAAGACGAACGTCTTGCCCACTACGGCAAACTTATAGCCGCGCTCTTTAGACTGTGATTCCAGATAAGGCAGGCTCTGGAAGGCGTTAGCATCGACTTCTTTGTTATTCAGCGCTTCATTTGGCAGCACATAATCATTGAAGTTAAGCACTTCAACATCGAGCTTGTATTTATCCTTCGCAACCTGCTTTACCACCTGCCAGATTGCTTCATCAGGCCCGGTATTAATCGCTACTTTAACTTTGTTATCGTCATCTTTTGAGCAGGCGGATAATAGTAGAACAGAACTGGCGAGTAATGCCGTAAACAGACCTTTCATTATCAGAAATCCCTCTGGTAGTTGATGGCTTCAAAGATAATACAGAATTTACAGGTTGCGTACTGACTGAGGAATATATCTTATAACCACAACGCAAATATTGAACATTAATTAATCAGAAATTCAGCCAGTACGGTAATGTCCGGCGTTCATCTCTGTGTTTGCTGGCTGATATGTCCTGATAACAGGCTTATTAAAACGAAGGCGGGCATCAACGCAATTTTCTTCTAAGCTTACTTATCAGTCACTACTGGCATTCTATTGATTATTAACAGGGATTAACCATGTCGAAGCAAGATAACGGGATTAAGGCGGTTGAAGTGATGCGCAGCAGCCAGGCCTGGAATGAGGAAGTTATTGAGGCTTATCCCACTGGCGAACCTGAGCTGACCGTTATGCGGCTCTCGCTGCCTGCCCATACGTCATTGCCCTGGCATACCCATCCAATGCCGAATGCGGCGTTTATTCTTTCCGGAACCCTGATTGTTGAGGACAAAGAGAGCGGTGAAAAGCGCACTTTCCATGCGGGTGAAGCCCTCAATGAGACGGTCAACAGCGCGCATCGGGGCTATACCCTGGATGAGCCAGCCGAACTCGTTATTACCTATGCCGGTGTAAAGGGGCAGGAACTGACCGAGCCACTGCCGGGCGAGCCGGAAGAGTTTTAAGCACACTGACTTCATGACGCACCAGGGCAGTGTCGCACGCTGCCGTTTAAAAACCCTGCTCAGACTTGATTCGGATCAGTAAAGGGTGCGCCTGCACAGACCAGGATTAAACGTTCTCTGCTTCATCTACACCAATTTAAAAAGGATTTTTTCATGGATAAGAATGTAGCCCTGCTGCTCGCGCCTGGTTTTGAAGAAGCTGAAGCCATTATTACTCTTGATATCCTCTCACGTCTGGGCGTTCGGGTTACAACCCTGGCCTGTCAGCCTTACCGGGAGGTGACCAGTTATCATCAGGTGAAAATTGTCGCCGATGACGTACTTGAGACGAATTGCGAGCAGCTGTTTGATGCGGTGATTGTACCCGGTGGCCCTGACGGCAGCAAAAATCTGGCAGCAAATATGGCAGTGATAGATTTTATTCGCCGCCATGATGAGGCGGGCCGCCTGGTCTGCCCAATCTGCTCCGCAGCGGCAAGAGTACTGGCACCACAGGGTCTTTTAAGGGGGCGTCGCTATGTCAGTTCTGGTACATCATCAGAAGGGGTCACCGATGGTATTTACGTTAATGCCTCGGTAGTGAAAGATGGCAATCTGCTGAGTGGACAGGATCTGGGCGCCGCGTTTGATTTCGCCTTCGCGATCGCTTTTATCCTGACTGGCGAGGCTGATCGTGCCACCGAGCAGGCTGAACATATCAGTCACAAGCTTAAGGTGAATTTCGCTCAGCTTTAATGATTGGTGTTTCGCGCCCTTAAAGCGGCATGCTGACAGGGCGCAAAGTACAGGAGTCAAAGCTCCTGTTATAGAAAGCTAAACCCCGCTTCCCGCAGCACCGCAGTTGCCTGCTCCGATCTTGGAAAATCTGTCAGCCGGCTCAGGACCAGACCGCTTTCAGGCTACCCGCCGCCAGTACGCGCATCATTCTGTTCCCTGATAACTGGTGCGATAGAAGCGCTGATACCACTTATTGGCCAGCTTGTTCATATCCACATCCTGAAATTTTTGCGGATAGAGTTTTTTCGCCATCCACAATTCGCCAATTCCCATCGCTTCCGGCATCGGGTAACCCCAGGCTTTAGCGAAGTCCGGCATCAGCCAGACGCGATGATTTTTTACTGCATCAATCGCCTGCCATTGCGGTGAGCTGTTGATTTCATTCACCACTGAGGGATAGCGATCCTGCACAAAAATCACCTGGGGATCCCAGGCGATAACCTGCTCCATCGACACAGTTTTGAATCCCTTTACGGTCGCCGCGGCGACGTTGATCGCGCCGGCATGCAGCATCATCAGGCCGGTATATTTCCCTGAGCCGTAGGTGGTCAGTGCCGGGTTTGCCATATAGGCACGAATGCGTTTCTCCGCCGGAATATCCCTCAGGCGTTCGCTGACGATTTTGCGCCCCTGATCGGTGGCCGAAATCAGCGCTTTTGCCTCAGCGGGTTTATTGACGATGTCGCCAATCAGCGTAATGCCTTCACGCAACCCTTTGTCGTAAGCCATCTCCTCGTCATCAAGGGTCGGATTCATTTTGGTCTTTTGACCCGGCTCGTCATGACGCAGTGAGATAGCCACGACAGGAATCCCCAGCGCGGTAATACTGTCGATCATCTCATGCGGCGCATAGTTGGTGACTAACACCACCTGCGGATGCAACGCCACCAGTTTTTCGGGATCGACATGCGTCAGATCGCCCAGCGTGGCTTTCTGATTCAGTTCGGGAGCCAGACGAGCATAGCCGTCGCCAAGTTGCTGCTTCCAGTTCGCCATCACACCGACGATTTTGTCGGTGGCGTTCATCTGAACCAGCAGGTTCAGCGTCTGATGCTGTAACACCACAATGCGATCAACGTGGTCTGGAACCGTGACCTGGCGGCCAAGCTGATCAGTAATCTGGCGCGATGCATGGGAAGTGAGCGGAAGAAGTATCAGTAAACCGAGTGTGCATGCCTGCCAGAAGCGCGTCATTAACTATCCTCAAAATTCGTTGTGCATTGGATTATATAGCGATAAGTGACAGGCGTCACGGCTCGGGTCTGCATTCCGGCTTTGATGTGAGTAGGAAAAGAGACTGAGCGCGGGTTTTGCTGTCTCTTACCTGGACGGCACTGATAGTGTGCAACGCCCGTTACTGACTCACCATCCCGGTGCCTTCTGGATTCTGCTCCCTCTATTACTCTGATTTATCATGATTTAATTTCTGGCACGCCATTTGCTGAAGTCTGAACAGTAAGCAGCGTTCGACACAACAGATAGCAAATAGCTGGCTAGGGTTCCGGTTCACGCAGGTGAATGTCTGGTCCGAGAGCTGGCGACCTCTGCGAGGTTACACGGCGGGACAAAAGCCCGGGAGACAGCGGCACCAAATGGTGTCTTGCGCTGCTCCCGTTTTTTTGTGCCAACCAGAGGTCAACCATGAAGAAATCACCCCTCCTGACGCTTATTCTGTCGCTGACGCTGCTGGTCAGCGCGCCATCTTTCGCCGCGGTCAAAAAAGAGTTCAATATCTGCTGGACCATCTATGCGGGCTGGATGCCCTGGGGCACCATCAGCAACGAGAAAATCATCGATAAATGGGCCAGCAAATACGGCATTAAAATTCATATCACCCAGCTCAATGACTATATCGAGTCGATCAACCAGTACACCGCAGGTCAGTTCGACGGCTGCACCATGACCAACATGGATGCCCTGACCATTCCTGCGGCGGGCGGCATTGATTCCACGGCGCTGATCACCGGCAGCTACTCCGATGGCAATGACGGTGTGGTGATGAAAGGCGTAAACAAAAAACTCAGCGACCTGAAAGGGATGTCTGTCTATCTTCCTGCGCTGTCGGTTTCTCACTACCTGCTGGTTCGCGGTCTGGAGAAGGCCGGTTTACAGGAAAAAGACGTTAAGGTCGTGAACACCTCCGATGCCGATATCGTCTCCGCCTTTGGTACCAGCGGCGTGCAGGCGGCGGTTGCCTGGAACCCGCAGCTTTCAGTGATCAAGAAGACCCCACAAACCACAGAGGTGTTCAGCTCATCGGCCGTGCCGGGCGAACTGATTGACATGATGGTGGTGAATACAGAGACCCTGAAAGATAACCCCGCGCTGGGCAAGGCGCTGACCGGTGCCTGGTTTGAGATGATGGCGAAAATGCAGGCCGGAGATGCGCAGGCGCTGAGCGCGATGGCTGCCGATTCCGGTACTGACCTCGCCGGATACAAGGCGCAGCTGAAAACCACCCACCTGTTCTGGACCCCGGCCGAAACCCAGACGTTTGTTTCTTCCCCCGATCTGGCGAAAACCATGCAGCGCGTCGCCGCGTTCTCCTTTGATAAAGGATTGCTGGGTGAGGGCGCACAAAGCGCTGACTTCATTGGTATGAGCTTCCCTGGCAACATCACGGTCGGTGATACAGCAAACATCAAACTGCGCTTTGACGACAGCTATCTGAAGATGGCCGCTGCGGGCAAGCTGTAATCACCGATCTCAGGAGTATTTACCATGCGCCACATCAACCGCTATCCCCGGCAGGGAATGCGCCTGACGCTGATGCTATTACCTTTTGTGCTGCTGATCGCCGTCTGGTTTATCAGTTCGGCGGTGCGTCTTGAAGCCAACCCACACGACAAACTGCTGCCCGGCCTGTCACAGATGATCGCCGCCATTGATCGGATGGCTTTCACACCAGATAAGCGCAGCGGCGAATATCTGCTGTGGGCGGATACGTGGATTAGCTTAAGCCGTCTGCTGACCGGCCTGGCGATCTCTTCACTGATAGGGCTCTGCATCGGTGTTGCTGCGGGCGTCTTCCCGATGAGTCGCGCGGCGCTGTCACCCTTTATGACAGTGGTGTCGATGATCCCGCCGCTGGCGCTGCTGCCGATGCTGTTTATTGTCTTCGGGCTGGATGAGCTGTCAAAAGTAATGCTGATTGTTATCGGGATTACGCCGATGCTGGCGCGCGATCTGGAACATCGGGCGCGGGAAATCCCCGCAGAGCTATTTATCAAAGCACAAACCCTGGGGGCGAACAGCTGGACGGTGGTGCTGCGGGTTGTGCTTCCGCAGCTCTTGTCACGGCTGATCACCTCACTGCGTCTGTTGCTGGGATCAGCATGGCTCTTTCTGATCTCCGCCGAGGCCATTTCCGCAACCGCCGGACTGGGCTATCGCATTTTCCTGGTCCGTCGCTACATGGCGATGGATGTGATCATACCTTATGTCATCTGGATAACGCTGCTGGCGTGGCTGATGGATCTCGCGCTGCGTCAATTGCACAAAGCCTGTTTCCCCTGGGCGGAAGGAGGCCGGGAATGAGTTTTATCGATATCAAAAATATCTGGCAGGAGTATGGCGACCACGTGGTGCTGGAACGTATCAACCTGCAGGTCAAAGAAGGTGAATTCTGCTCGCTGGTGGGGGCGTCCGGCTGTGGGAAGTCGACGTTTTTACGCCTGCTGCTCGGTCAGGAAAAGCCGACGCGCGGATCGATCACGCTGGATGGCGAACAGCTGCGCGCGGAACCCGATCGCAGCCGTGGCGTGGTGTTTCAGCGTTATTCGGTTTTTCCCCATCTCAACGTGCTGGATAACGTCGCCATTGGCCTTGAGCTTCCGGCTTCACCGTTTACTGGCCGGCTGTTTGGTGCCAGGAAACGCCAGGCCCGTGAACAGGCAAAACAGATGCTGGAGAAAGTCGGGCTGGGCCATTCACTCGATAAATTTCCGGCGCAGCTTTCCGGCGGGATGCAGCAGCGGCTGGCGATTGCGCAGGCTTTTGTGATGCAGCCGCGCGTGCTGCTGCTGGATGAGCCCTTCGGCGCGCTGGACCCCGGCATCCGCAAAGATATGCATGCGCTGCTGCTCCAGCTCTGGAGGGAAACCCGCATGACGGTGTTTATGGTCACTCACGACCTTGCCGAAGGCTTCAATCTTGGTACCCGGCTGCTGGTTTTCGACAAAGTGCGCATCGACCCTCAGGCACCCAATGCCTGGGGGGCGCGTATCACTTACGACATCCCGCTTAATGAAACGCGGCTGTCGCAGCTGGCAACCGGCAGTAAAAACAATATTTATCCCTTTAAGGAGACCGCTCAATGACCGCACTTTTTCATTCAGCCCCGAGCCTGCGCGAAGAGCAGCTGCCTGGCGGAGCGCATACCTCGCTGATTTTGCGCAAAGGAGAGATCCTGCGCCTGACCGACATCGAGGGCGGCGCTAACGTCAGCATGATGATGCTCAATCCCCACGAGAAAAGTGAACGCCTGAATCTGCCGGATACCCTGAAAGGCCAGCACACCGCTCGCCTGACCACCGGGCACTGTTTCTACTCCGACATGGGACGCGTACTGGCCGCGATCGTGGCGGATAGCTGCGGCTGGCACGACCCGTTTGGCGGCTTACTCAACGCGGCAGAAACGCACGATAAGTATGGAGCCGGACGCTATCAGGAGCTGCGTAACGGTTTCTACCGTAACGGCACCGATAATCTGCTGGTTGAGATGGGCAAATGGGATCTGGGCCTGGAAGATCTGCTGATGGTCGTCAACTTTTTCAGCAAGGTCACGGTTGATGAGGATGGCCGCTTCCGGTTCAGCGCGGGCAACAGCCGCGCCGGCGATTTCACTGAACTTTTCGCGCCCATGGACGTGCTGATGGTGCTGACCGCGCTGCCACATCCGCAGGATCCCGCCACGGACTATCTCCCGCGTCCGGTTCAGCTGAGCTGGTATCAGGCCGACGATATGCAGGCCGTCAGCGAAGCAATGGTCACTCGCGGTGAAAACCAGCGCGCGTTTCAGAACACCCAACTTTTTGCCCTGTAAGGAGGTTGCGATGACCCTTATCAACTCTGATCGTCGTCCTGAAGATGCCGTCTATCGCCACGTGATCCCGGCAGGCGAACCCTGGCTGTTCGAAGTGAAAAAAGGGCAGACGCTGCGCCTGCTCGATCTCGAAGGCAACCAGGCAATTGATACCCTGTTTTATAACAGCGATAACCCGCGGGAACGCTACGATCCTCAGCGCACGCTGCGTCGTCAGGGAAAAGTCTATCTGACCACCGGCAGCGTGCTCTATTCAAATCTCGGCAATCCGCTGCTGACTATCGTCGCCGACACCTGCGGTCGCCACGATACCCTTGGCGGAGCCTGCTCACAGGAGAGCAACACCGTACGTTACGCTCAGGATAAGCGCTACATGCACAGCTGTCGGGATAACTTTCTCTGTGCCTGCCTGCACGATGGCCGCCTTCACAAACGTGATATCGGTGCCAACATCAATTTTTTCATGAACGTTCCTGTCACGCCAGAAGGCGGTCTGACCTTTGAAGACGGGCTATCAGCGCCCGGCAAATACGTTGAGCTGGTAGCGGTTTGTAATGTGATGGTGCTGATCTCCAACTGCCCGCAGCTGAATAACCCCTGCAACGGCTGGAACCCGACGCCCGCCGAAGTGCTGGTGTGGAACTGAGCCAGCGTTGCCATGGCGACAAGCGGGACTGAGTTTCTCAGCCTTTAGTGCCAGACCTTTGAACATATCACCGGCGAATGCCTGTTAAGTGCCGGTCAGCCCCGGGGACGGCCCCAGGGAATATCGAATTTTGCGGGACGGCCCGCATCCCTGAGAGTTCGCTTATGTTTGATACCTTACTGATTGCTAATCGCGGCGCTATCGCCTGTCGCATCCTGCGCACGCTACGTGCCATGCAGGTGAAAGGGGTCGCCGTGTACTCCGAAGCCGACCTGAGCAGTTTACATATCCGTGAGGCGGATATGGCACTCAGCCTGGGCGAGGGGCCGGCCGCACAAACTTATCTGGTGACGGAAAAGATTATCGCCGCCGCGCAGCAGAGCGGGGCGAAAGCGATCCATCCCGGCTACGGTTTCCTTTCGGAAAACGCCGCCTTTGCTGAGGCGTGCGAGGCTGCGGGACTGATTTTTGTCGGGCCCACCCCGCAGCAGTTGCGAACCTTTGGCCTGAAACACACGGCCCGCGCGCTGGCGAAAGCCGAAGGGGTGCCGTTGCTGGAGGGTAGTGAGTTGCTGGCGGATGTCAGCGAAGCCCGCCGCGCCGCAGAGAACGTTGGCTATCCGGTGATGCTCAAAAGCACGGCGGGCGGCGGCGGCATTGGTATGCGCGTCTGTCGTGATGCGCAGGAGCTGTCAGACGCGTTTGAAACGGTCCAGCGCCTGGGCCAGAACAACTTCAGCGACGCCGGTGTATTTCTCGAAAAATATATCGAACGCGCCCGTCATCTTGAAGTGCAGATTTTCGGTGACGGCAGGGGGGAGGTTATCGCGCTGGGCGTCCGCGACTGCTCGGTACAGCGGCGGAATCAGAAGGTGATCGAAGAGACGCCTGCGCCGAATCTGCCTGCGGGCATGGCCGACGCACTCTGCTCGGCGGCTATCGCTCTGGGGAAAGCGGTCAACTATCGCAGCGCCGGAACGGTGGAGTTTGTCTATGACAGCGCGGGGCAGCAGTTCTATTTCCTCGAAGTGAATACACGCCTGCAGGTTGAACATGGCGTGACGGAGCAGGTCTGGGGCGTGGATCTGGTGCAGTGGATGATTGAGCTGGCAGCAGGCGATCTTCCCTCACTGACGGCTTTAGCCGCCACGCTGAATCCGCAGGGCCACGCCGTGCAGGCGCGAATTTATGCGGAAGATCCGGGTCGGCAGTTCCAGCCTTCGCCCGGTCTGTTAACCGAAGTCACCTTCCCGGCAGCCGACGGTAAAACCCTGCGTATCGATCGCTGGGTGGAAGCGGGATGTGAAGTCCCGCCATTCTTCGACCCGATGCTGGCAAAAGCGATTGCTTTCAGCGCCACACGCGATGAAGCCATCGCCACCCTGGCACAGGCACTGGCGGAAACCCGTCTCTATGGCGTAGAAACCAATCGCCGCTATCTGTTGCAGATTCTAACCTTCGCACCCTTCACGGCTGGCGACCCCTGGACCCGCTGCCTGGAGCAACTCGGCTATCAGGCAGCAACTGTTGAAGTGCTCAATCCCGGAACCCAGACCAGCGTTCAGGACTACCCCGGACGTCTGGGATACTGGGCAGTGGGTGTGCCGCCGTCGGGCCCGATGGATAACCGCGCATTGCGTATGGGCAACCGTCTGCTGGGCAATGCAGAGGGTGAGGCCGCACTGGAAATCACCCTGAATGGACCGACCCTGAAATTTAACACTGAAATTCAGGCGGTGATCTCTGGCGCGCCGATCACTGTCACGCTGGATAGCGTCGGGCAGGCAATGGACGCTGTGTTTACCATTCCGGCCGGGGCAACGCTGAAACTGGGCGCGATAAGTGGCGCAGGCGTCAGAAGTTATCTCTGTCTGAGCGGTGGCATTCAGGTGCCGGACTATTTAGGCAGTAAAAGCACCTTTACCCTTGGTCAGTTTGGCGGACATGCCGGACGCGCATTGCGCAGCGGTGACGTGCTGCATCTCGCTCCGCGCTCCACGAGCGCTACCGGAACGGAACTGCCCGTCGAACTGCGCACAGAACTCGCTACAGTACGCACGCTGCGCGTCATTTATGGTCCGCACGGTGCGCCTGAATTCTTTGCGCCGGAGTATATCGAGACGTTCTTTGCGACAGAATGGGAGGTGCATTTTAACTCCAGCCGCACCGGTGTACGCCTGATCGGGCCAAAACCAATCTGGACCCGCGACAGCGGCGGTGAAGCAGGGCTACACCCCTCGAATATTCATGACAACCCTTACGCTATCGGCGCGGTCGATTTTACCGGTGATATGCCGGTGATCCTTGGTCCGGATGGCCCGAGCCTTGGCGGGTTCGTCTGCCCGGTGACGGTAATAGAAACGGATCTCTGGCAACTGGGACAGCTCAAAGCCGGTGACAAAGTGCAGTTTGTGGCGGTGGATATCCCGACGGCACGGCGACTGGCAGAGGGCCGACACACCGAACTGACCACGCTTCAGTCACAGGAAACTCACTGGCAGCCAGCGCCGCTGATTTCGCCCATCGTGATGACCTGCGGCGAAGCAGATAAACGCCTGGTGGCGCGCCTCTCTGGCGATACGCATCTGCTGCTGGAGGCTGGCGAGCCAGAGCTGGATCTGGTACTGCGTTTTCGCATTCATGCGTTGATGCAGGCGCTGGAAGCGCAATCCCGCAACGGCATTATTGATATCACGCCGGGTATCCGCTCGCTGCAAATTCACTTTCAGCCGGAGACGCTGACGCCCGATGTGCTGCTGACGTGGGTGCGCGGTGAGTGGGAGAGGGTATGCATGAGTGATGACCTTCAGGTTCCCACACGCGTGGTGCATCTGCCGCTCTCATGGGACGATCCGGCCTGTCAGAAGGCCATTGAAAAATATATGACCACCGTGCGGCAGGATGCGCCGTGGTGCCCGAGTAATCTTGAATTTATCCGCCGGATAAACGATCTGCCGGATGAGCAGGCTGTCTGGAACACCGTGTTTGAAGCCAGCTATCTGGTGATGGGACTGGGCGATGTCTATCTCGGCGCGCCGGTCGCCACGCCGCTGGATCCCCGTCATCGCCTTGTGACGACAAAATATAATCCAGCGCGCACCTGGACGGCGGAAAACTCGGTTGGCATCGGCGGCGCTTATCTGTGCGTTTATGGCATGGAAGGCCCTGGCGGCTATCAGTTTGTGGGTCGCACGCTGCAGATGTGGAATCGCTATCGCGAAGTAGCCGATTTTGATGGTAAACCCTGGCTGCTGCGCTTTTTCGATCAGATCCGTTTTTATCCGGTTTCAGCGGATGAACTGTTGCAGATTCGTCGCGATTTTCCACTCGGTCGCTATCCGCTGCGCATTGAGCACAGCACGCTGCGGCTGGCGGAGTATCAGGAATTCCTCATCCGTGAAGCGGAGAGTATCGGCGAGTTTCGTGAGCATCAGCAAAGCGCATTCAATGCTGAACGTGATCGCTGGATCGCCAGCGGACAGGCCCATTTTGACAGTCAGGAAAGTGTGGCCGATGAAGGTGGCGACGCGCCGCTGCAGCCAGGCGAGCAGGGGGTTGAAAGCCCGGTTTCCGGCAATTTATGGCAGGTGCAGGCGACGGCGGGCAGCCGGGTGCGGGAAGGCGATACGCTGGTGGTACTGGAGTCGATGAAGATGGAGATCCCGCTTCTGGCTCCGTGCGACGGCATTGTTCAGCAGGTCAGCGTACAGCCAGGCAGCGCAGTTCGCGCAGGGCAACGTGTAGCGGTGATTGTTGAGGATAATGCGTAAGGATGATGACACCTGATCACCGGGTGGCGCAGTGATATTCAGACCCTGCGCCCGCTGATGGTTCCACACTGGCGGGCGCAGGCGACTCTGATCACGGCGACTGGCTATCCGCTGCTCGCGCCAGGTTGGCTTAACCAGCTGATCATCGCCTCACTGCCTGGCTGGCTCAGTTCGGCAGCCACTTAAAATGAGTATATGACGCTCATTTTTGGCAACCCTGGCATTTGGGCTGACATTAACTCTTCCTTATCAGGGTATTAAGTTTTAATGGATTCGCTTATTTTCTGTTAGCGATCGCTAAACGTTCATGCAGGAAATCTATAAACGCTCGTACCTTTTCTGGCACATGACGAGTATTAGGATAAAGCGCATAAATTCCCTGTCGGGGAAAATGATGATCGGGCAGCAGCCGCACTAATCCACCTTTATCAATCTCATCCTGCACCAGCCAGGCGGGCAGGATCGCCACGCCAGCACCGGCTAAAGCAAAAGCCAGTAAAGCAGATGCACTGTCAGCCGTGATCATGGCAGGCTGGACTGCACTCATCAGCACAGACTCGCCTTCGGGTGTGGTCACCTGCCAGCTCAGGGGCGTCGATAAACGGCTATGCGCAATCCATTTTGCTGAGGCGAGTTGTGGAAGATCCCGGATAGACGCTTCATTCAGTGTGTTGAGATAACCAGGTGCAGCGACCGCCAGGATATCAAACTGATCGATTAGCCGGGCGTGGTGGCTGGAATCGGCTAGATGGCCAAGTCGTATCGCCACATCAAAGCGGCCGGCAATCAGGTCGTCGTTTTTTGATGATGAGACGTGATGCATGCGTAACTGTGGGTGTTTTGCTGCAAAGTCAGCCAGGGCAGGGACGATCACACGAGTGCCATACTCCAGAGTGGTTGTGATCCGAAGTGTCCCGCTTAATCCAGAATGATCACTTCTTACATCCTCTAATACGCTTTCCGCATCCTGAAGAAGCTGAAGGCAACGATGATAAAATCTTTCACCCGTATCCGTGGCTGAAACGCGTCTGGTGCTCCTGATGAGGAGCGAGACACCCAGCTCCTCTTCAAGATGTTTAATATTAAAACTCACAACGGCTTTGGTTAACCCGAGCGTCTGAGCTGCACCGGTAAAACTGCCTGCCTCCACCACCGCGACAAATATTCCCAGCCGTTGCATATTGATCATCGTGAACCCTTTACCGGCAGTTTACTGTCAAAATAATTTTGACAGTGTAACAACGGAAAGCGGATTTATCCCGACAATTTAAGCCCCTATACTGCGCGCCTTATGATGATCAGCCTGAGAAAAAAATGAGCTATCGTGTGCGCGTCGCCAGTGTCTATTTGCTGGGATTTTTTATTGATCTGGTCAACATGTTTATCGCCAATGTTGCTTATCCTGAGATTGGCAGACACTTCGATGCCTCCGTTAGCCAGCTGGTATGGATCAGTAATGGCTACATTCTGGGCCTGACACTGGTCATACCGCTAAGTAGCTGGCTGGTCCGGCGCATGGGAGCTAAATACCTGTTCATGCTCTCACTGCTTATTTTCATTGCTGCGACCTGTGGTGTCGGGGCGTCAACGTCCGTTTCTCAACTCATCGTCTGGCGCGGGATACAGGGCATCGGCGGCGGACTGTTGATCCCCGTCGGTCAGACGATGACCTATGCGTTATTCAGGAACAATGAACGTGCGAAGTTATCGTCAGTGGTAATGTTGATTGCATTACTGGCACCCGCATTGTCGCCAGCTGTTGGTGGAATAGTGGTTGAGAGCCTTAGCTGGCGCTGGGTTTTTCTTGTGAGCCTGCCGCTCGCGGTTGGGGCATTGGTGCTGGCGGGATGCTGGCTCAAAGCAGACAAACCGGCGAACTCATCTGAACCGCTGGATCTGGTGGGTTTAGTCAGTGGTTGTACCGCGCTCACGTTGATCCTTCTCGGACTGACATACCTGGGTGATGCTGACAGGCTTTATCAGGGCGCGATGCTGCTGCTTGCTGGCATCATTACTCTGGCGGGCTATGTGTGGGACGCGCTTCGGAAAAAGCATCCCCTGATTAACCTGCATCTGGTTAAGGATCCGCTCTTACAAACTGCAATGGTGATTTATCAGTTTATACCTGGCGTGTTCACCGGCGTCAGTTTGATAACCATGCTATACCTGCAAAATCAACTAGATATGCATGCAGCCTTGGTTGGCGCGCTCATGCTGCCATGGTCTCTGGCTTCCTTTGCTGCAATCAGTCTGACAGGTAAGAAGTTCAACCTCTGGGGACCACGCCCGCTATTTATGACCGGTTGCCTGATCCAGTCTTTGGGCATTGGCATGCTGGCGCTGACTGGCCAGACAGAAGACATCATTGTCTGTGTTTTCGCTTTCGCATTGATGGGATTTGGCAGCAGCTTGTGTAGCAGCACGGCTCAGAGTTCTGCTTTTATTCAGATCGCCGATAGCGAACTTGCTGATGCCAGCGCACTCTGGAATATCAATCGCCAGCTCAGTTTTTGTCTCGGCGTTACGCTGGTCAGCCTGCTGTTCAATCTGATTGTTAATAGCGGCATGCCGAAAGAACACGCTTATCACCTCTGTTTTGTTATAGCGGCATGCAGCGCTGTGATTCCGGCTCTGTGCTGTTTACGTATATCAAATCAGAAGGTTATTTCTATACTTAAAGGGGAACAAAAATGAACCGTTATTTTAAGGAAGTTCTGGACGCCCACGAGTTAATCCGCAACTGGCTGAGCAACAAAGATGCACATGATGACGTTTGTGAGAAACTTTTAGCGCGTTTTAGTCCTGGATATTCAATGGTGACTCCGGGCGGTACCTTGCTGGATTTCACGACGCTAAGCACTTTTTTCCGCACCCAACGTGGGGCACGACCGGGTTTAGACATTGATATCAGTGAAATGCAGATGGTTGCTGAGAGTGAAGGAAACGCCACTGTGGTTTATAAGGAGTTACAGCAACTTCCGGGACAAAACGCCACGCTCCGGTTTTCTACGGTTGTGTTCGAGGTAAATGATGCTGGCAAGGTTTTGTGGCGACATCTGCACGAGACTTCATTACCTAAGCCATAGCTGCTGACGATTCGCAGTGTGTCAGTGCGCGACGGGTTGAGAGCAACAACGAGCAGGCTGAACCGCATTTCTTAAACCAGCGATGATCGCAACTATCTATCCTGAACCGATCGCCGTAAAAGAAACAGTGGTGGTGAGGCGACGGCTTTATTTATCGTGAATATTCCGCACCAGAGGCCGTCATACAAGGAGCTTCAGCAGGTTGTCTGAAGCGCCCGGATAACGTTAACTTAGAGCGTTAGTCTTTATGTTACCTCCTTGCCATAAGTGCGCATAATCTATCTTATGTTAAATAGCATATCGCACACGTACTCTTGTAGCTTAAGTAATCTCAATCCCCCCCTTCGGGTTTTCACTTCAGACACAGGAGAATGTATCGCAACTAATCTGCAAGATTAGTTATTGAATGATGAGTACGGACAGCACGCTCTGACATGCACGAAATCCCCTTCTCAGCGAGAGCTTTCCGGCGTCTCCTGCTCAGAGAACAGCGTGATAATATCCCGCGAACCATGTAGCAGCCTCTCTATACGAACTTCGGTGTCCAGCACTCTGAACACGATGAGATAGCGCCCGTAAGTACAACTTCTGACGCTCTGTCCCAGCTCCGGTCTTTCTTTGTAGATAACCGGCGACTCGGCTATAAGCAGGCACTGCTGATAGAGTTCTTCCGTGAAGCTCACTGCGCGCACCGGGTTATCCTGCGCGATATAATCACCGATGGCCTCGATATCCTGTTCTGCCAGAGGCGAGATACCCAGTTTCATTACGCTTTACCACCTTCTGCCTGCCGCCGATATTTTTGCGACAGGCGACCAAATACCTCTTCCGCGTTTTTGCTTTCGCCGCTGTTTATACCTGCGCTGACCGCTTTTTGCAGAGCATCAAGTTTCATCTGCTGCTCCCGTTCTTCCAGTGCCCTGAGGCCTGCACGGATCACTTCACTGGTGTTGTTATATCGCCCGCTTTCAATCTGCTCGCGGATGAACGCCTCGAAATAAGGACTGAGTGCTACGCTGGTTGGCATGATTCCGCTCCCGCTGAAATACTATCAGTTAATAACTGTTAGTATTTCAGAGTTACTCTTCTCCATCAACTTTCGGCTTAACACCCTCCCACAGCTTTGCCGGATGTTTACCTGTGATGTCCAACGCTGCGATGTTATAGCCTCGCCAGTATCCAACGCAGGTCTGCGTCATTCTCCCGCATCGGTATTGTCATCTCGCGACGGAACAATTAACAACGCCCTATGTCGATTACTGCCGTTATCAGTTATGGCACAACAGAACTGGCTGACCTGTAGAGTAAAAACCCCAACAAGTTAGCTGGGGTTGTTATTGGTCGTTACTCTTTCGCTATCGGCGTTTCGCTCACATCGATCTTCTTGTCGCCCTGAATGCTCTTAATCCGTTTCTCAACGTCATTCACCTGCTCGCTGCTGTGCAGCAGCGTATAAGTCAGATCAAATGTCGTGCTGGCACCCGGCTGAAGCTGCTTCACGCGTTTTTGTTCACGCTCAATGGTAACCGGATAGGCGTAACTGGTACCGGGTTCGATGCCGGTCACGTAACCCTGTTTCAGGGTGTCGGTATTTTTCCATAAGGTCAGCATCGGGAGCTGACGCGTATCGAACTGGATGGATGCGCCGCTGTTACCCGCTTTATTTATCACCGCAGCCACTGTCTGATGATTGCTGTCTGAAAGCGGCTTGATGTTGAACACCATTTCATCAAAGTCTTTGGTCGGACCTTTATAGGTCTGCCACTCTTTTAACCCGGCTTTCGCGTAGTCATTGAACGGGCTGATGCCGGACATCGGCGCCAGGAAGCGTGCGCCCTCTTCCAGAATAGGTTTGCCGAAGTTGCTGTGATAGATGATCTGGTAATCGTGCGGATAGTCGGCGTGGTTGGTTAACACATCATGCAGGCTGAAACTGTTGCTGCCCGGCACGTAACGCAGTTCGGTCATGGTCTGCAAATCAGCTTTTTTAAAGGTGCTCTCTTTAATCAGGCCGCGAATACGGATTTCGTGTGGTGCCGCATCTGCCACTTCAACTTCCAGCTGAGAAACCGGTGTATTCCCCGCTTTACCGTGCAGCGTATAGATTCGGCCTTCATCGGTTACCGGATGGCCGGTCCATTCGTAGCCGCAACGCACCATCATCTCGTTGAAACCATCCAGCCAGCCCAGACCGTTGCGGCTTTCAAGATTGATATAGGCGGGATTAACGACCTCTTTAACGGGTGAATCCCAGCCCATGCGGGTGCCAAAGCCTTCAACACGCAGTAAGTTCATGCCACGCGTCGGGCTTAGCGTGATGGTCAGGCCATCCTCGCTGCGGATCATCAGAATTTTACTGCCTTCCTGTTTGCCGCCATGCAGTACTTTCTGCTCAATGCTGAACGGTTTGCCCTGAGACTTCAGCTCACTACTGGAAATCTTCCAGTTTCCCTGCTCTGTGCCCTGTTCAGCACTCGTCAGCACCCAGGTTTTGGCCGCTGCAGAACCTGAAACCAGTACTGCCAGTACTGTTAACGCCAGTTTAATCTTCATCATTCACCCTATATGCTGAATCGTTTTTTCATTCCGTAAGGGAAATTTACTTAAGGGGACTGAAGATAAACGTGATGATGCTCACCTGTTGAGAAAAGGCAGTGAGCTAGCCGTATTATTGTGGGCCAAATCACACTGAATGCGGCCAGAAAGGAATAATCACAGTGAATCAGGGGGAATTTGCTGACATTAGCTTTATTCGATTCAGCTAAACGTGAGGGATCTGATTAAGGATGGCTGATGAAGCACAATCAAAAAGACAGGAAAAAAATGCCTCAACCGCGCAACTTTTTCCATTTTTAAACGAACCTGTTATCAGGGACGTCAGACAACTCCGTCTGTTCGTCAATGGAGAGAGTAAAGCCAATGAAAAACACCCTGAAAACCCTGGCCGTCGCTACGCTGCTGGCACTGAGTGTTCCGGCAACATCTGCTTTTGCAGCGTTACAGGTCGGTGAAAAAGCGCCAGACTTTAAACTGGAAGCCGCACTGGCTGGTAAATCGACCACCTTCTCATTGCAACAGGCGCTGCAGAAAGGCCCGGTTGTCCTCTATTTCTTCCCTGCTGCTTTCAGTGCAGGCTGTACGCTGGAAGCACACGATTTTGCTGAAGCGACCGATGAATTTAAAAAGCAGGGAGCGACCGTCATTGGCGTAACGGCGGGCAATACCGATCAGATTGCGAAATTCTCACAACTTGAATGCCGCGACAAATTCACCGTTGCAGCCGATCCCGGTGCCAAAGTGGCGGCAGAATATAAGAGCACCATGGAGATGAAAGGTCAGAAGCTCTCAGACCGTACCTCTTATGTGATTGCGCCCGATGGTAAAATCCTGCTGAGCTTCACCGATAAAAATCCTGATACCCATATCCAGAAAGCGATGGATGCCGTTAAAAAATACCGTCAGGCCAATCCGGCATAACTTCATCTTCAGAGCAGGTACATCATGCTGACTGCGATTGCAGCCGCCTTCCTGGGCGGCATTATTCTGAACCTCATGCCCTGCGTGTTTCCGGTGATCTCGCTGAAAGCACTGAGCCTGATCCGCCATCACGAATCACCTTCCCACGCCAGAGCGGAGGGCCTGGCCTTTCTGCTGGGCGTAGTCGTGACGATGGTCGCTCTGACCGCTGTGCTGTTGCTGGCCAGGGCGGGCGGTGCATCGGTGGGCTGGGGATTCCAGCTGCAATCGCCGCTGGTCATTGCCGCGCTGATTCTGGTGATGCTTGGGTCGGCACTGAACCTGCTCGGTCTGTTTGAAGTGGGATTATCGGTACAGCGGGTTGGCGAAGTGGGAGGCGATCGTGGGGGTTTAGTCGGTTCAGCGCTGACTGGCGCGCTGGCCATCATTGTCGCGACTCCCTGCAGCGCGCCCTTTATGGCCAGCGCGGTAGGCTATGCGCTTACCCAGCCTCCGCTGATCAGTCTGGTGATCTTTATTTCACTGGCACTGGGCTTTGCTGCGCCCTTCACACTCATCTCATTCTTCCCGGTGCTGGCGCGGATTTTGCCAAAGCCGGGTGCCTGGATGATCACGTTAAAGCAGGGGCTGGCGTTTCCCATGCTGGGCGCGGTGGGCTGGCTGATCTGGGTACTTGAACGTCAGGCGGGATCGGCGGCGCTGGCTGCCATTCTGGCCTGCTGTTTACTGTTCAGTTTCGCCGCCTGGCTGTATGGCATGGCGCAGAAACGCCGTATGATGGGACAGCGTCATGGGGTGCTGCATGTGGCTACTGCATTCTTCCTGGCGCTGGTCGTGGTGCCGTTACTGAACCTGAACAGGTTTGCCGAGGCTCCGGCTGAAACGGAAACCGCCTCACAGGCTGCCGCCGCTGTGGTGTGGTCGCCCCAGAACGTTGATGCCATCAAAGGTCAGGGCAAACCAATACTGGTGAACTTTACCGCATCCTGGTGTATTACCTGCCAGGTTAACGATCGTACTTCGCTTTCGACCCAGGCGGTAAAAGCGGCGATGGCGCGAACCAACACAATTTATATGGTCGCGGATTCCACCAAATATAATCCCGATGTTGAACAGGCGCTGAGCGATTTTGGACGCGGTGGATTACCCCTCTACGTGGTCTACCCGGCTGACGGCGGTAAACCTGAGGTGCTGCCGCAGGTGCTGACACCTGGCATTGTGATTTCAGCGCTGGATCAGGCGACAGAAAAAGGAAATAAATCCTGAGATTACTGATGAAACGATTTTCTGGCGCGTTGTCAGGGCACGGCGACAGCGTGCTGAACTGCTGATGATCGATGTCAGAAACTGATCAACGCGCACAGCAGTGGCCAGCATTAATGGCCCGGGCGCAGGCGGGTGACAGAGCTGCCTATAACCAGTTACTGAAAGCGATGGTTCCGGCCATCCGGGCATTGGTTTGCAAAAAAATCCGTGACGAGGGACTGGTTGAGGATGTGATTCAGGAGACGCTGCTGGCAATTCATCGGGTACGTCATACCTATGATCCGCAGCGTCCGATACTCCCCTGGGTTGCAGCCATCGCCTCTGCCCGCGCCATTGATGCGCTGCGCCATCGCGGCCGTCGCCAGGAAGTACAGGATGAGGAAGAGCTGCAACGACAACCCGCTGCAAGTGCAGAGGCCTCAGCCGATACGGATATCCTCTCCGGTTATCTGGATAACCTTCCGCAGCGCCAGCGGGAGATCGTCGAATCCGTGCATCTGCGCGAGCAGAGCCTGGCGCAGACAGCAGCTGAAACTAATCAGTCGCTCTCTGCGGTGAAATCCCTGTTGCATCGCGCAATGGTCAACCTTCGAAAATATGGAAGGGGTCATCATGAGAAATCATGACCAGTTAATTAATCAGCTCAGCGCGTCTGCGCAGCCGGTGCAGCGCGTCTGGCCCACCGCCTGGCGCGTTGCGGGCTGGATTGCGCTTGCCCTGCCCTGTGGCGCGCTGACCAGCTGGGCATTTCACAGCCGTTTCACTGACTGGTCTCAGCCTGGCGCGTTTTTCGCGCTGGTTGCCCTGCTGCTGTCACTCATCATCGCGGGCAGTACGCTGGCTGCCGCCTTTACGCTGAGTATTGCAGGCAGAAAACCGATCAGCCTGCGCTGGCCGCTGCTGATGGCGGTGATGTGGCTGGTGCTGAATCTGATCAATATGTCATCTTCAGCACCGCCATCGGGTGCAAACCGGTTGGGTGAAGGAATGCACTGCTATCTGTTTATGCTGTCGGCCAGTGTGCCGATGATGCTGATGTCTGTGCTCACCCTGCAACGCACCCGTTCCCTCTATCCCGCGCGCAGTCTGGCGCTGACCGGCTGTGGCAGCGCGTTTACCTCATCGATGCTGCTGTCGCTGTGCCACGATACCCACCTGCACGCCATCGATTTTTCTATGCATCTGGCTGCGGGCATCACCATCGTGGCGCTGACGGTGCTGGCAGGCCGCCGCTGGGTCCGGCTGGGAAATTAACGGCAGGTACGCCCAGATAGCCCAGAGTAGTAATAGTCGACAAATCCGCCCCCGATACTGCCAAATCCCAGGCTTTGGCGTAGGCTGAAAGCTGGCAAGTTTCACTGAACAGGAGATGACGATGCAAAATGAAATGACAGCACAATGCCACTGCGGCGCGGTGGCGTACCGGGTGACGCTGAAGGATGGATTTAATACGGTGCGCCGCTGCAACTGCTCGTTTTGCCGGATGCGCGGCGCCGTGGTGGTATTTGCGACAAAGGTTGAACTGACCCGGGGTGAAGCGCAGCTCACAGAGTATCGCTTCAACAGCAAACAGGTTGGCCACTACTTCTGCTCCGTTTGCGGCATTTACACCTTTCATCAGAGTCGCTCACAGCCCGATCAGTTTGGGGTTAATGTCGCCTGTCTGGAAGGGGTTTCGCCGTTTGATTTCACCGATGTTCCGGTCTCTGATGGTATCAATCATCCAAAAGATGGCGGCGCGGGTGGTGTAGCCGGTCATCTGATCTACACTCCCACGCAATCCTGAACGCTCACAGGCTGAACTACTCCCGTGTGGGCTTGCCACTGAAGCGGGTAATCGGCTTCTGCTCTTCACGGTCGATCTGTTGCGAGAAGACTTCAAGCGCCGCGAAGATCGGGCGTAATCCGCGCCACAGATCCTCATCATTAAGTAACCGGATGATGCCGCGAATGCCAGGCGCGGCTTTTTCCTGCCGGGCCTCATCGCGTGCCGGTTTAACGGCCATCGCGGCATCGCGAACCGCCAGTAGCAGATGGTTAAAACGCTCTGGCGGCACACTGCCCAGCGTCATCATCAGCAACGAAAGGTTCTGTAAAGCGCTCTGGGTGCCTGGCTGATTAAGGCCCGAGACCAGAATTTTTCCCACCTCGCTATTTGACTTAACCAGATCGTTCGCCAGCCGCAGAAAACCATGCTGATGGAGATTTTCGATCAGCTCATCCATCGCCTCGCGGGCGGTTGGCTCGGTACGTGCAGGCGTGACCTGATATTTCATCCGTTCTGCCATTAAAATTTCTCCGGTTTTTCGACATGTTCAGGCGGTTCACGATAGCCTGCCTGCTGCCATTTTTGTTCTATCGGCAGGTGATCCAGTGGTGTACGACTGCCGTGACGGAAGTTGTGGAGCGGCACCGGATGGGGCTGTGACCGGCGCTCAACACGCTTCATGTTTACGGCAATCTCTTTATAAGCCGGTGTGTTGACGTCGGGATCGTGATGCTCGCCAGTCAGGGTGTTGACGCCGTCTTTACCATGATGAATCGGCATAAACAGCACATTGCCTGCCACGCGTTCAGTGATGACAACGGGCACATCCAGCGATCCGCGCCGCGAGGTAATGCGCACCCACTCTCCTTCGGTCAGCATGCGCGACGCGGCCAGTTCCGGCGAGATCTCAACAAAGCTGTTAGGCGACAGCGACATCATGCGGCCACCCTGCCCGGTCTGATTCATCGACTGGAAATGCTCCAGCATCCGGCCATTATTCAGCAGCAGATTATACTCTGCATCTTCCTGCTCGGCGGGCGGCTGCCAGCTCAGCGGATAGAGTCGCGCTTTACCATCCGGGAAATTAAATCGTTCTGTATAAAGAAGCGGCGTGCTTTCCCCGGCGGCGCTGACCGGCCAGAGCTGTGACTGCCAGCCGACCAGTTGCTCGTAGCTGACGCCCGCGAAAATCTCCGCAATGCCAGCGGCTTCCGCCATAATCGCGCCCGGATTTGGGTAATACCAGGGATGACCGAGACGGGCGGCGAGATCGGTAAAGATCTTCCAGTCGGGACGACTATCACCCAGCGGCTTCATGGCGGGTGAAAAGTGCTGGATCCGCCGCTCGGTGTTCACGAACGTGCCCTCTTTCTCCACGCTGGGCGCACCGGGCAGCACCACATCGGCAAATTCGGCAGTGCGTGACATGAAAATGTCCTGTACCACCATAAATTCCAGTTTGCTGAAGGCGGAATGAACGGAGTTTGAATCTGCATCCGCAAACGCGGTCTCTTCACCGGTGATGTACATCGCGCGGATTTTACCTTCATCGGCCTGCTGCACCATTTTGAAGTTATCTGCGCCGGGCTGATCGGAGAGCGCTTCTGGAGAGACACCCCAGGCGCGCGCCCATTTTTCCCGTACTGCGGCGTCAGTGACTTTTTCATAACCTGGGTAAAGGTTACTCAGGCAGCCAAAGTCGCTGGCCCCCTGCACGTTGTTGTGTCCGCGCATTGGAAAGCCGCCGGTGCCCGGCCGGCCATAGTTACCGGTGACCAGCAGCAGATTCGACAGCGCCGTACTGGTGTCAGCGCCATGGCTGTGCTGGGTAATCCCCATCGCCCATAACACACAGGCACTGCCCGCCTGGCCCATCATTTCCGCTGCTTCAATCAGTTCTGATTCTCTCAGTCCACATGTTTCACTGGCAAAGGCCAGCGTAAAGGGAGCAAGTGAGGCGCGATACTCTTCAACCTGGTTGACGCGCTGCGACAGAAAAGCGTCATCGGCATAACCGTGGTCGAACATATATTTCGCCATTGCCGAAGCCCAGACCAGGTCAGTGCCGGGTCGGATGCGCAGATAGCAGTCAGCCCGTTCCGCCATTTCATGACGGCGCGGATCAACGACCAGCAGTTTCTGACCGCGATGTTTGTGGCTCTGTTTGATGTGGGAAGCAATCACCGGATGGTTTTCAGCCAGGTTGCTGCCGACCAGCACGATCAGTTCGGTCTGTTGCAGATCCGCTATCGTCCCGGCATCGCCGCCATAACCAACCGTGCGGAACAGCCCTTCTGTCGCTGGGTTCTGGCAATAGCGCGAGGAGTTATCGACATTGTTAGTGCCAAAGATTAACCGGGCGATTTTCTGAGTGAGATAGGCTTCTTCATTACTGGCCTTGCTGGAGCCGATAAAGCCAATCGCGTCGCCACCATACTTCTTCGCAACGCCCTGTAAACCATCGGCTACCCGCTGCAAAGCTTCATCCCAGCTGGCAGGCCGGAAGCGACCGTTCTCGCGGATCAACGGGGTCGTCAGGCGTTCCGGGCTGTTGACGAAATCCCAGCCAAATTTACCTTTAACGCAGGTCGAGATGCCATTCGCCGGCGCTTCCGCGACCGGCTGAACCTTCAGGATATGGCGATCGCGCGTCCAGATTTCAAAGCTGCAGCCTACGCCGCAATAGGTGCAGACCGTTTTGGTACGTTTGATCTCAGACTGGCGCAGCGCCACATCGATTTTCGATACACCGGTAATCGGCTCCATGCCGATACTGTTTTCCAGCGTTTTAACAAAGTCGATAAGCGGGCGCTTCAGCCCCTCATCCATCGCAGTGAACGGACCTGCATCTGGCTGCATGGTTTTTTCCAGCAGCGCATTACACGGGCAAACCGTGACGCAGTGTCCACAGCTGACACAGCTGGAACCGGCGATTTCTGTGCCGCCATCCCAGAGCACGCGTGGATGTGGCTGGGTGTAGTCAATCGACAGCGTCTCATTGACCTCGACATTCTGGCATGCCTCGACACAGCGACCACATAAGATGCACTGATCAGGATCGTAAGTGTAAAACGGATTGGAATGATCTTTCGCGTAGGGCTTTGGCTGATGAGGATAGTACTGAATCGGAATGTGCATATCAGCCACGGCATTATGCAGCGTGCAGTCACCGGTATTGTGCTCACAGACGGTACAGTAAAGCTCATGACGATTAAGAAGCCGATCCATTCCCTCCTGCTGCGCGGCCTTAAGCGCACTGCCCTCACTCTGCACTGTCAGCCCCTCTTCAGTGCGGAGCGTGCAGCCGCGAACCCGCTCGCCGTTGGCATCTACCCAGCAGACATCACAGCTTTGCAGTGGCGGCAACGCCGGGTGGTAACAGACATGAGGTAGTTTTTTCCCTTGAGCATCCAGAAAATCGATCAGCGGTTGATCAGCTAACCCTTTTAACCGTTCACCATTGAAGATAATGGTGCAGTAATTTTGACTCATATAAGCCTCATGACGATATTGCGACGAGCTTCCGACTGGAAATATCCCTTTATTTAAAGGGTTGCCTCACAAGCTTAGTGAGGATTATCAGCCGCGCCACGAATACCGCTACGCTTATTAAGGTTACTTGCTGACAGCCAAGGATTTTTTAAATGTAATGACTTTTTACCGGGCATAAAAAGGCCGGGTTTTACCCGGCTGATAGTGAGAATCTGGCAGCGAGGTTTCGCGTGGATAAGCATTGGCCGCACAACTGTGAAGGTGGGCGTTAATAATCAGATATTTAGTATGTTGTAACTATAAACCAGATATCTTATTCTGCTTCAGAGCACAGGGCGAGTATCGGCGCGCTTTTCAAGCCGTGGTTTTCGGCGACGGTAAATTAATTATCAGGTCCGGAGTCGGTTAACAGACCACACCCCAATTAATTACTTACCGCCACTAACTTATTATTGGTAGACATAATGCTGAAACGATTTTATCTGATTAACGGATTTATGGATTATTTCAGCTACTGAACGGGACTATTCTCCTGCCCGTGTGTAAGCGAACGACCCATGGCAAAGCTATGTCTATTAAATGAGAGTTAACAGCATTGATGGTCAGAATAGCGGCACACTCTTCAGAGAATGACGCTCATATTTTAGTCATATCTATCAATAATTTATCTGAATTTCACTAAGCCGTTAATTATAAGATGATAATGATAACTGTTATGGTAATATCCTGTTAACCCTGCCCGACGCTCTCTCATCAGGGCCTCTTTATGCGTCATGCTTAATTAAATTATCAGTAAATACCTGGCTGAAATGAGGTCCCTATGAATCCCATCGTATATATCGTTGACGACGACGTTGCAGTTACTGCTGCACTGCATAATCTGCTCACCGCCGACGATTACACGGTTATCTCTTTTTCTTCGGCTGATGATTTCCTGGCCCACGCTTTTACTCCCCTTCCCTGTTGCCTGATTCTGGATATTAATCTGCCGGGCGCAGATGGATTTGATGTCGCCCAGGCATTGATCGATCGTGGCTACGCCATCCCCACTATCTTCTTAACCGGTTTCGGGACTATTCCGGTCACGGTGCGGGCGATGAAAACCGGTGCTTATGAGTTTCTGACTAAACCTGTCGATCCCGATCGTATTTTGCAGGCGGTCTCAGAAGCCTTACAGATCGCCGGGCAGAATATGGCCTCTTCCGAGGAGCGAAGGGAGATATTGCAGCGACATCAGACTCTGACACCGCGTGAAAGCGAGGTCATGCTGCTGGCGATTAGCGGCCTGTTGAATAAGCAGATCGCCGCCGAAATGGGCGTCAGTGAGATCACGGCTAAGGTTCATAAGCGGCGGGTGATGGAGAAGATGAAGGCGCGGTCGCTAACCGATCTGGTGCGGGCGGCAGAGCGGCTCAACATTGATCATACCCGACGCCGCTAAGACCAGGCAGACTACCTGGCCTCAGGGTGATTATCCCAGTGGCAGAGTGAACCAGAAACGGCTGCCGCCTTCCGCCCGGTTCTCCGCGCCTAACTCGCCACAATGCTTTTTGATAATCCCTTTGCTGATGGTTAATCCCATGCCCATGCCACTTTTTTTCGTGGTGTAGAACGACTCAAAAATCCGTTCACGCACGCCATCCGGCAAGCCGCAACCACTATCCAGCACCTCAAAACGCAGCGTGTCCGGCGTCGGGTTCTCAGAAGTCAGCCGCAAAAGCGCCGCGCGAGGTAAATCGTCGGACATGGCATCGATGGCATTGATCACCAGATTCAGGAGCACCTGCTGAATCTGAACGCGGTCACAATAGATATCCGCCTTTCCGGCCCTTAGTTTCAGCTCCAGCGAAATTCCGCGTCGCTCCAGCTCCACCCGGGAGAGCGCCAGAATATCACGGGCGATCAGATGCAGGTTTTCCGAGGCAAAGCTTGATTCATGATTGCGGGTCAACGCCTGCAGGCCACGAATTATCTCTCCGGCACGTTTTCCCTCTTTGATAATCTCATCCAGACCGTTGCTGGCATTCTCCAGCATCACCGGTTCACGCTTTAACCAACGCAGGCTGGCACCGGCATTGGCCACGATCGACATCAGTGGCTGGTTAATTTCGTGCGCGATTGAGGCAGTGAGTTGCCCTACTGTGGTGGCGCGCGTGACACGGGCCAGATCCGCCTGGGCCATGCGCGTGGCATCCTCTGCCTGGCGCTGTGAGGTGATATCGGAAATGGTGCCGAAGTACTCTTTCACCTCGGGGAAGTTTTCTACCGGCTCTCCGATACCTTTGATATAACGGCATTCACCATCCGGCCTGAGTACACGAAACTCAGCCTGCATACTGCGTCCGTGATTGACGCTGTGTGTCACCAGTTCGCTGATGCATTCATAATCATCGGGATGAACGCGGGTCAGAAAGTCTGCCATCGACAACCCTTTTTGATGGGCGGGCAGGCCCAGAATACGGCCATACTCTTCAGACACCATCATCATGTCCTCTGCCACTTCCCAGCGCCAGGTGCCGGTATGACTGATCTTCTCGCCGAGCATCAGCGAGGTTTTGCTGGCACGTAGCTGCTTTTCAACCCGTCGCCGATGGTTGTTCTCCTCCAGCAGCTCAGCGTAGAGTCGCGCAGTCTCCAGCGAAACCGCCGCCTGAGCACTCAACGTTTTCACGATGTGGGAGTGCTCAGCCGTGAACGCATCAGGCATCAGGCGATTCTCCAGATAGAGCACCCCAACCATATTGGCCTGCCTGAACATCGGAACACATAACACCGCAGCGCCCGAGGCCACCAGGTAAGGATCCTGACTGAACGGACTGAACTCTTCCGGTTTGCCAGTACGTATCTCCTGGCCGGTTCGGATCACTGCGGCTAGCACCGATAGCGGCAGGTCAGTTGCGATGGGTCGCTCTTTGACAATCTGGACCCGCACGCCATCGGCCGTGCTTTCTGCCCAGGCCTGCGTTTCTGGCAGATTACCCTCCAGAATCCGGATGAGCCGACAGCGCTGGGCACCGGCCCGCTCCAGCAGGGTGCGCATCAGGGTATAAATCAACCGATCAAGGTTGATCTCCTCCGTCAGGGCGCGCACGGCGGTCAGCACACTCTCCAGGTCGTAGAACGAGGCATCCTGCGTAAAGGGAATGGTCGCCACCGCGCTGTTTTGCATCGGCGTGGTCAGATGCGGATAGTGCTGCTCAAGCTGGCGTACCATCGCCAGCGCGCCCCAGCTCTCCCAGCTTCTCATTGACGCTTTAACGTAGGCATCGGCGGCGGTATCAAGCTGTAATGCTTTGCAGTAACGGCCAGTCAATTGATTCGCCAGCGCATGAATGTGCAGATACCCCCCCTGGCGGGAGAGACGGATCGCATTCTCATACTGCTTCAGCGCCTCGCCCGTGTTGCCCTCAAGTCGGGCACACTCCGCGCTGAGCAAGGCGTATTTATCAGCAAACAGTCCGGGATTGAGGTCGGCCCAGCCTGCAAATTTGTCCAGATCGCAGCGCAGCGTGTCGCTGTCAGCCGCCCCGGGCTGCAGGCTCAATGATAGTGCGCTATAAAAATGCATATCCATCAGGTAAATATAAGCGGGCACTGCGCTGGTCAGCGGACGAATTTCTGCAAAACAGCGCAGCGCGTCACGGTATTCTGCCGCAAAGAAATGCGCCATTCCCCGATACAAACCCGACCAGAACAGCACCATGGCTTTTGGGCCGGAGATCACGCCTGGCTCGCTGCCCGCCACCATCGGCAAAGCACCATCGCGATCGCCTGCTCTGAACCCGTTGCTGTTACGCAGTTGCATCACCAGCTGCTTCTGCATGACCAGCACGTTCTCGACATCGGGATAAAAGGTTTTGCGGGTAAAGGCGAGTCCGCGCTCAATGGAGGTCATGACCGACTCCAGGTGATCGCCGCGAGTCAGCGTGTTCATGATCTGATGGCGCAACGATAGGCAGGCAAAGGAACGGTCACCGTGCATCACCGCGACGCGAAAACTTTCACGGGCACTCTCCACGGCGACATCCAGCGGCTGCGTCCAGATCCCCAGTTGATCAAGTGGCAGCAGCGTGCGGGCTTTATAGCGGGTAAAGTCATGCCGTTCTACCAGCTCACGGGCCACCCGACCACAGGCATAGCCAAAATGCCAGGCCTGATAGCGTTCACTGATTAGCACGCTGAACCAGGCGAGACCAAACGCAGAGGCACCGGTCACGCCATGATCCAGCGTCATCTCCAGCATCCGGCAGACCAGCAACAGATGCAGCTGCGGGCAGTCGTAGGCGGAAACAAAAATGGTGCTGGCCATCAGGTTCAGCACCGACTCAGTTTCCTGATCGTTGTTACGCGGTAGTAGGGAAAAAGCTGCTTGCGGGGAATCGCCGATTCGCGCCCTGATCGCCTGCCAGGCGGCATCAATCTCCGCGTCATCCGGATCACGCCTGAGATGCACACCAAATACCGCCAGCCAGGCAAGCGCAGTTTCCAGCGCCAGATGGTTATCAGACTGGCGCATATGGATTTCAGCAGAGAGACAGGCTGCCATCGATTTTTCACTAAGCGTGCCTGGCTCACTCAGCAGTCGTGTACAGAGCTTTTGCGCGGTCGTGAGATTACCGTGCAAAAATTCGCACTCCGCCTCATCGATGCCCAGCATAAAGTCATTGCCGGTCTCCATCCGATGGCTGAGTTGCTGGGCGCTTCGCAGATAGCGCAGCGCCGAGAGATAATCCCCCGCACGTTTCGCTCCCTGCGCAGCACGTAAACAGAGGGAATAATAGCGTTCACGATCTGCGACGTTAAGCGACAGCTCAGCAATCATGCCGATGTGATAAGCCGCGCGGAACAGCGTCTCACTGTGATCGGCATTCACAACCGCTGTCGACAGCCATGCCGCCGCCTGCTGATGAAGAGTCTGTTGCTGTCGGGTGTCGAGCAGTAAAAAAGCCGCGTTATGCACCCGGTCGTGGGTAAAGGCGTAGTTCGCGCCAGTCAGGGTAATAAAACGGCCGCTGACGGCAGGCTCAAGTTGCTGCTGAATCCGCGACACGGATGTCGCGTTGATATGACTTAACAGCGACAGCTCGCCGCTGGCTCCCAGACAGGCCAGCGATCCCAGCAGCTGGCGTGTTGCCTCCGGCATCCGCGCCAGCTGATTTAATACCAGCGTCGCTACATTGTCGGTGTACTGACGCGCAATCAGCGCCTGACTGTCGTAATGCCACTTCAGCGGGTTCTGACGATATACAATCACCCCATCATCTACCGCCTGACGGAAGAACTCCTGCATAGAGAGCGGATTACCACCGGTTTTCTCAACGATAATCTGTGCCAGCTCACGATTGCCGCCGGGACGGGTATGCAGCATCCCCGCCAGCCAGCGGGTGATGCTCTTTACACTGAGTGGCTGCGGCGTCAGTGCCACGACCCGCGCCGCTGATGCTCTGAGCCGCAATAAAAATCCGGCTATCATCGGACAGGGCATCGACTCACCCTCCCGGAAGGCGAGCACCAGCATAAAGGGCAGATGCTCATTACGGGTAATCAGATTTTCCAGCAGTTGCAGCGTGGCATTGTCTGCCCAGTGCACATCATCAATCAGCATTACCAGCGGACGGCCCGGCGTGGCAAAGGCCTGGATAAGCGCAGAAGCCATCTGATTAAACTGCTCGCGGGCGTCCGGGGCATGGCGCACTACCGGCTGCACTGTCCGGATATTAAGTAACTGTTTTAGTTCAGGCACCAGTTCAATGGCTAAATCGGTATAGCCACCCAGCAAGCGCAACAGGCGAACCCGCCATTTGCTTAGCTCCAGGGCTGACAATCCCAGCAGATAAAGCGTGACCGTGCGAAACGCTGAGGCGACTGCGGCATAAGGTGCAGCTGGCGAATGTTGATCGGCCTTACTGGCGGCCAGCAGAATCTGCCGGTGTTGCAGGGTTTTCAGGGCGGAAGCGATAATAGCGGACTTACCCGAGCCAGGTGCACCGCTCAGCATCACCAGACTCTGGGTGCCGGTACGGTTGACCGCATCCAGCGTCGTCAGCAGCACGCGGGCCTGCGGATGTTGAGTAAATAGCGTTTCGGGCCGGAAACTGGTGCTGAACCGCTCCTGCAGACCGGGCGTGAAAGGCGCAATACTATTTTCCGAGGTCAGCGTCGCCTGACAGCGGCGTAAATCAGCCATCAGCCCCTGCACGCTCTGGTACCCGTCAGCGGGTGACTTTGCCAGCAGACGCAGCAGAATCACAGAGAGCATCGGCGGCACATCCTCTCTGACCTGTCCGGCGGGTCGGGGTGCGCTGGCGATGTGATGATGAATCCACTCCGCCTCTCCCGCACCGGGTGAGCCAAACGGCAGCTTACCGGTGAGATATTCATACAACACTACACCCAGGCTGTAGAGATCGCTGAGGCTGCTGACCGGATGCGGCGTGCGGCCGGTATGTTCAGGTGACATATAGGCCAGCGTACCGCCTGAGACGCGCAGGCTGTTTTTTTCCGCCGACTGTGCCGCCAGCGAAGCGAGACCAAAACCGCCCAGCCGGAACCGGCCATCGTCACTGATAAAAAAATGGCCCGGCTTGATATCCCCATGCACGATGCCCTGATGATGCGCCTGACCTAGCGTGTAGCAAAGTTGCAATGCAACCTGCAGGAAGTCAGCGATTTTATCGGGAGGGGTAGCGAGATTGTTCGCCAGGGTACGAAACGGAAACGTGGGGTAGATCAGCGCATAGCGGTTGAGATAATGGGTGGTGCCCGTCGCGGTGATGGCCCAGCGGGGCGAAAGATAAGCGGCCAGCGCACGCTCATTTTTCAGCCGCTGCATCGCCTGAAACGTGACGTCGTCACTCTGCCCGGTGGCGATAATCAGCGACTCACCAGAGTGGCGGCGCGCCAGCATCCAGAGCAGACAGCCATCCTGCGCCAGCGGCGTCAGCGTGTCGAAATCTTCAATCGCGATCCCTGCGTCGTCACTCTCCTGAAAATTAACCGAAAGCATGCTCATCAGCGCACCTTTCCCTGAGATAACTCGCAACGGATCAGTGTCAGCAGCGTATCAACATCAATCGGCTTTCGCAAAAAAGTCACGGCGCCTAAGGCAATGGCATACCACAGGGTGGTCTCTTCCAGATCTGCCGAGATAAAAATCACCGGTGGCAGACCTGCCCGCTGTTTCAGAATAGTGAACAGCTCAAAGCCGGACATGCCCTTGAGTCCGACATCGATGATCAGCATACCCACCTCTGAAAGCGCATCGTCATCGCTCAGCAGCGCCTCACCTGACTCAAATAATCGGGTCGAATAGCCGTCTGAATGCAACAGATTGCTTAGTCCACTGCGGACCGCGCGTTCATCATCAACAATGACAATACGCTGTGACAGCGCCATGCAGTTATCCTCTGAAACGCCTCATCGTACGGCACGCGAGGACTTAAGGGTGGTTATCGCCATCGGGTGGCGGTGTCCCACTGATTTTTGGCACACACTCATGGCGAAACCACTTCAGCGTCACCGGCTGCCGGCGGAGCAGACGCGTACCCAGCGGAATCAACTGCTCACCCACCAGCATGCCAAACAGCCCCACTAAAGCAATAACCGGAGGTGCCGGAGAGTTCACGTTGAACAGGGCATAGATTACCCCGGCAAGCAGCCCCACCGTGAGAGAAATAATGTAGGATTTCAACATGTTCAGCTTACCCGCGAAACAGGTGTAACAAACGGCGCATCGGATCGCTGCAGGGTTGTCCCCTGCTCTGCAGGCAACACGGCATGAACCAGCGCCCCACCCAGCAACATCCCCAGCAGCCCCACCAGCGCTATTGCGGGCGGGGCCGGTGAACGCACCTTAAGCAGGCCGTAAAGCAGGCCAATCAATACCCCTGCAGCCAGAGAAAGAAGTAAAGGATTCATGACCAGACTCCTGTTATGCCTGCTGACCGGCAGCCCTCTGCCGGTCAGCAGGACGCCGCTTAGCGGACCGGTGCGTGAACCGGCGCCAGAGTACGGTGTTCACTTTTCTGACGTGACGGCGCTTTGTGTACCATGGTGTAGGCGTAATCCACACCAATGCCATAGGCACCTGAATGCTCTTTAGCAATGTTCATCACCGCATCGTAAGTGTCACGGTTGGCCCAGTCACGCTGCCACTCCAGCATCACCTGCTGCCAGGTCACCGGCACCACACCCGCCTGAATCATGCGCTGCATTGCGTAGTCGTGCGCCTCTTTGGTGGTGCCGCCTGACGCATCCGCCACCATGTAGATCTCATAGTCGCCTTCCAGCATCGCGCAGAGCGCAAAACTGTTGTTACACACTTCCGTCCAGAGACCTGACACCACCACTTTTTTCTTGCCGTTCGCTGCCAGCGCATCACGCACTTTCTGGTCATCCCAGGAGTTCATTGAGCTGCGCTCCAGAATATCCTGACCCGGGAACACATCCAGCAGTTCCGGATAGGTGTGACCGGAGAAGCTTTCGGTTTCAACCGTGGTGATGATGGTGGGGATATTGAAGACTTTCGCCGCCTTCGCCAGCGCAACGGTGTTGTTTTTCAGCACCTGACGGTCAATCGACTGCACGCCAAAGGCCATCTGCGGCTGCTGGTCGATGAAGATAATCTGGCTGTTATGTGGCGTGAGGACTTCAAGTTTAGCGTTGGACATGCGTTCACCCATAGAGGTTATGTAACGGAATTTCCGCCAATTGGCGCGGAGCAAAAGGACAGTCAGTGCAGAGTTAACGTCCTGCTGCTGGCTGTCTGGGTCGCAGTGTAGGGCGAGGTGCCGCGGCAAACTATTATCTCTGCGTATAACTATACGAAGGTATAGGTATCCCTCTGTATAACTAGACGACTCCTTAGCCCGCTCACCATAATTCGGCTTATTCGTGCCCTGTTATCTGCGGCACATCCTGTCCTGCATATGTCGGACAACCCCGTTGAGGAGGATCTATGGTTACGCTGGGTAAAGCAGAACTAATACTGACCCATGGCAAATTTCATACTGTTGACCGCAGCAATCCGGTGGCAGAAGCCGTTGCGATACGTGATGGCAAATTCGTTGCGGTAGGCACACTGGCAGAGGCGATGGAGTATCACTGCGACGGGACTAAAGTGATCGATCTGAAAGGTCACACCGCCGTGCCGGGCCTGAACGATTCTCACCTGCACCTGATTCGTGGTGGTCTGAACTACAACCTTGAGCTGCGCTGGGAAGGCGTTCCGTCTGTTGCTGATGCGCTGCGGATGCTGAAAGAGCAGGCGCTGCGCACGCCATCACCACAGTGGGTGCGTGTGGTAGGCGGCTGGACCGAGTTCCAGTTTGCCGAGCGCCGAATGCCGACGCTGGATGAGATCAACGAGGCTGCCCCCGATACGCCAGTCTTCGTGCTGCACCTTTATGACCGCGCCCTGCTCAACCGCGCTGCACTGAAAGTGGTTGGCTACACCAAAGAGACGCCGAACCCGCCGGGTGGCGAAATCCAGCGCGACAGCAACGGCAATCCCACCGGCCTGCTGATCGCCCGTCCCAATGCGATGATCCTCTACGCAACCCTGGCCAAGGGACCGAAACTGCCACTGGAACAGCAGATCAACTCGACTCGTCAGTTTATGCGCGAGCTGAATCGACTGGGTCTGACCAGCGCCATTGATGCGGGCGGCGGCTTCCAGAACTATCCCGAAGATTACGAAGTGATCGCTGAACTGCATCAGAAAAAGCAGATGACGC